>JAESGH010000050.1_pt1 | contig 472138 bp, 461 predicted proteins | sample 9269641 | NCBI WGS metagenome assembly JAESGH01 (sample SAMN14515345, study PRJNA621665) | algae metagenome | isolation source: Phormidium tanganyikae FI6-MK23 and co-occurring heterotrophs from granitic... | place: USA: Fort Irwin, California | collected 1998-05-24 | reverse complement strand
GTGCTTCACCATGTGAGAGTAGGTCATCGTCAAGCTCCTATACGAAACCCCAGATCGCCTAGCGGTCTGGGGTTTCTTCTTTGCGGTGCGGAAAACAGCGCGGCAGAAGTCGCTCCTGCAAGCGCGTAGGGGGCGCTGCGCGCACCGCTGATGACGCCGACATGCCGCTGCGCATGGCGCACCCTACGAGATGTCGGCGTTTGGCTTTGCTCGGGTAGAATGCGCGAATTCTGCTGGGGACTTTCATGTCTGACTCGCCGTCCGAACCTTCCTTGTCATCCTTGCCGATCGAGCAGTTGGTCGCCTGTCATGAGTGCGATCTGTTGATGCGTAAGCCGGTGCTGCAGGATGGTGAGAGCGCCGAGTGCCCGCGTTGTGGTTATGAGTTGTTCAGCCACCGTCATCGCGTGGTAAGGCGCAGCCTGGCCCTGGTACTGACGGCTCTGCTGCTCTATGTCCCAGCCAACTTCCTGCCGATCATGCAACTCAACCTGTTGGGGCAGACCTCGCAGGACACCGTCTGGAGCGGTGTGATCGGGTTGTATGAAAGCGGTATGCAGGGTATCGCTGTTGTGGTGTTTCTCTGCAGCATGGCGGTGCCGTTGCTCAAGTTGCTTTGCCAGTTGCTGGTGCTGCTCAGTATTCGTATGGATTTCGGTCGTAGCTACGGTCTGTTGCTCTACCGGATCTACCACCACATGCGTGAGTGGGGAATGCTCGAGGTCTACCTGATGGGCATCCTGGTGGCGATGGTCAAGTTGATGGACCTGGCTGACCTGAGCCTCGGCCTGGGCCTGTTCTGTTTTATCGCGCTGTTGCTGGTGCAAGTCTGGCTGGAGGTGACCATGTCGCCGCATCAGATCTGGGAAGCCTTGTCCGGGGAGGATATCCATGCGGGCGATTGAGGCAGGATTGCTGGTCTGTCATGAGTGTCATCAACTCAATCCAGTCGACGTTGATGCCAAGCACCAGTACTGCAGCCGCTGTGGCGGTCAGATTCATGCCCGGCGGCCCAATAGCCTGATCAGAACCTGGGCATTGCTGCTGACGTCGGCGATTCTCTACATCCCGGCTAACCTGCTGCCTATCATGACGGTCAATAGTCTCGGCAAAGGTGCGCCTGCGACCATCATGGGCGGCGTGCTGGAGCTTATTAACTTTGGCATGCTGCCCATTGCGGCGGTGGTATTTATCGCCAGCATTCTGGTGCCAACCTTCAAGTTGGTGGGGATCGCTCTGCTGTTGTATTCCGTGCAGCGCCATCAACCGATGTCAGCGCGCCAGCGGATCCTCATGTACCGCTTCATCGAGTGGATTGGCCGCTGGTCGATGCTCGATATTTTCGTCATCGCCATTCTGGTGGCAGTGGTGAATTTTGGCAGCCTGGCCAGCATCGAAGCTGGAGCCGGCGCCGCTGCCTTTGCCAGTGTGGTGATACTGACCATGCTCGCCGCATTGACTTTCGACCCTCGCCTTATCTGGGATAACACGGAAACCGATCATGACTGACCTTCCTTTGGCCAAGACGCGTCCTGCCTCGAACTGGTCAGCCATCTGGGTTCTGCCCCTTATTGCGCTGCTCATTGGCGGCTGGTTGGCGTGGCGTGCTTACAGCGAAGCTGGCATTCAGGTGGAGCTGATATTCGCCAGCGGCGAGGGTATTCAGGCCGGCAAGACCGAACTGATATACAAGGGTATGGCGGTGGGGAAGGTAACGGCCATCAGTCTTGATCAAAGTGGAAAGAATCGCGGTGTTGTCGCTCAGTTGGAGGTCAATAAGGAGCTCGAGCAGTATCTGCGTGAGGGCACTCGCTTTTGGCTGGTCAAACCGAATGTCAGTCTGGCGGGTATCAGCGGTCTGGAGACACTGGTTTCAGGTAACTACATTACCTTCAGCCCCGGTGAGGGCGAATCTACCCGCAGCTTCACCGCCTTGGCTCAAGAGCCGCCGATGGGTGACGATGTGCCGGGGCTGCACATCACGCTGAAAGCTGAGCGGCTCGGCTCGCTCAACCGCGACAGCCCGGTTTTCTATCGGCAGATCCAGGTTGGCCGAGTGAAGAGTTACACCCTGGGTGATGATCAGAGCACCGTAGAGGTGAAGGTGTTCATCGAGCCCGCTTATGCGCACCTGGTGCGCAAACATACGCGGTTCTGGAATGCCAGCGGGATCAGCGTCGATGCCGACCTGTCCGGCTTCAAACTGCGCAGCGAGTCGCTAGCCAGTATCGTCGCTGGTGGTATCGCCTTCGCCACGCCTGAGCATCGCAAGGACAGCCCGCCCACTGATCCAGCGCTGCCGTTCCGTCTCTATGAGGACTACGACGAGGCTCAGGCGGGTATCAAGATCGTCGTGAAACTCAGTGATTTCGATGGGCTGCAGGAAGGCCGAACACCGGTCATGTACAAGGGCATTCAGGTCGGTTCGTTGAAAGCCATGAAGGTCGATCGCGACCTCAATAGCGCCACGGCCGAGCTGACCATCAATCCGCTGGCCGAAGAGTATCTGGTGGAGGGCTCGGACTTCTGGGTGGTCAAACCCTCCATTTCGCTGGCCGGTATCACTGGCCTAGAGGCGTTGGTCAAAGGTAACTACATTGCCGTACGGCCGGGAGAGAAGGGCAATCCGCCGGCGCGCAACTTCGTCGCGCGGAGCAAGGCGCCGCCACTGGATCTCGGTGCGCCAGGCCTGCATCTGGTGCTGTTCACCGATCAGCTCGGCTCGATCGAAGTCGGCAGTCCGGTGCTCTACAAGCAGATCAAGGTGGGCTCGGTACAGAGTTACCAGCTTGGTCGCGACAATAGCCAGGTCGTGCTCGGGGTGCATATCGAGCCTGACTACGTACACCTGATCAATACATCCACACGTTTCTGGAATGCCAGTGGCATCACCCTAAGGGGGGGATTGTCCGGTGTAGAGGTGAAGAGCGAGTCGTTGCAGACCCTGCTGGCGGGCGGCATTGCTTTCGAGACGCTTGATCTGCAAGCCGCCAGGTCGGATCGCCAGGTGCAGCGTTTCGCCTTGCATGCGGACCGCGAAAGCGCCTTGCAGCTAGGGCAGCAGATCACCATTCGGCTGGCTGATGGTGACGGTCTGCAACCAGGCACCCTGGTGCGCTACAAGGGGCTGGAGGTCGGCAAGGTCGAGAGCCTCAGCCTGACCGCTGACCTGCAAGCGGTGATCCTCAACGTGCGTATCAGTCAGGCAGCCGAGCAGATCGCCCGTGAGGGGACGCGCTTCTGGGTGGTGAAGCCGGAACTTAGCCTGATCCGTGCCGCGAATCTCGGCACGCTGGTCAGCGGTCAGTATCTGGAGGTACAACCGGCTGCGCAGAAAGGAGCGCGACGTACCGAGTTCGTCGCCCTGGCTGCTGCGCCGAATCAGGCCGTGCGTGAGGAAGGCTTGCGCCTGGTGCTGAGTGCGCCGCGGCGTGGCTCGATCAAGCCGGGGGTGATCCTCAGCTATCGCGAGGTGCCGGTGGGCAAGGTGGTGGATTTCGAGCTGGGGCCGACCTCGGATCGCGTATTGATCCATGTGCTGATCGAACCGCGTTATGCGCCGCTGGTACGTTCGGGCAGCCGCTTCTGGAATGCCAGTGGCATCGGTGTGGATGCCGGGCTGTTCAAGGGCGTGAAGGTGCGGACCGAATCGCTGGAGGCGTTGCTCGAAGGCGGCATCGCCTTCGCTACGCCAAACAATCCTGAGATGGGTGGGCCGGCGCAGCCGGGGCAGACCTTTGCACTGTTCGACGAGCCGCAGGATGTGTGGATGCAGTGGGCGCCGAAGATCGTGCTGGAGCAGTGAGCAAACCACAGAAATGAAAGGGGCCGCATTGAGCGGCCCTTTCATTTTGGGTTGATAAAAGCTCGCGGCTGAAGCCGCTCCTACGGTCGTGTGGACCTAGGGAGGGGCTTGAGCTTCAAGCCGGCTCGACCGCCTCTTCCTGCTGAGGTGCCTGGGCCTTGGCACTTTCGCGCGGCTTGATGAACTTCCAGTCCGCCTCGTCGATATAGATGCCGTTGGGGCCGCTGCCGCCTTCCAGGTCGATGGCCACGTGGGCCGAGACCTGCGGCTTCACCGAGGCGAGGATCGGCACGAAGCCGAGCTGCAGGCTGGTCTCGATCAGCGCCTGCTGGTTGCGTTCGTCGATGTCCGCCGCCTCGTCGAGGTAGTAGGGCAGGCGCACGCGCCCGGCCTGCTCGCGATCCATCAGGTGCAGCAACAAATACATGTTGGTCAGCGCCTTGATGGTCATGGTGGTGCCGTTGGAGGCAGCGCCATCGATGTCGGTGTGGATGATCGGTTGGCCATGCACCTTGGTGATTTCGAAGGCCAGCTCGAACAGGTCCTTCAGGCCCAGCTGGTTGCCGTTGGCCGCCACCAGGCGCGACAGGTAGTCCTTGGCTTCCTCGTTCTTGGCGTCCTGATCGGCCGACTGCGACAGGTCGAATACCGACAGGGTCTCGCCTTCCTCGTACTGGCCGGCGCTGTGGATGATCTGGTCGATATGGCGCAGGGCTTCCTTGTTCGGCGCCAGGACGATGCGGAAGCTCTGCAGGTTGGAGACCTGGCGCTTGTTGATCTCGCGGTTGAACAGCGCCAGTTGGTGCTCGAGGTTGTCGTAGTCGCTGCGGATATTGCGCAGGGTACGGGCGATATCGGTGACCGCCGCACGTCTGGCCTTCGCTAGAGTGAGGGCTTCGTCCTGGCGGTGCGCATAGGCGTTGACCAGCAGTTGCAGGCGGCGCTCGACGTCGTCTTCGCTGTCGAACTTGGCCACGCCTTTCAGGCGCACCTGGGCGTAGAGCGCTTCGATCTGGCCGTCGATACGCTGCAGCGCCTGCCAGGTGTCCTGGTAGTCGTTGAGCAGCGGCAGCAGGTTGTCCAGCGAGTCGTCCACTGGCTCCATGAACGGCGTGCCGAAGGGCAGGTCGGCCGGCAGCAACTGGCGACGGCGCAGGGCGTCTTCCAGGGTACGCTCCTTGGCTTCCAGATCGGCCAGTTGACGGCCGACCAGTTGCAGCTTGGCGGAGAGCTGCTGCACGCGCTCGGCGAAGGCATCGCTGGCACGCTTGAGCTCGTCCTGAGCGCCTTCCAGCTCGGCCAGGCGCTCCAGCTTCTGCGGCTCTTCGGCAGTCAGGGTCTGGCTCTTGCGGAAGTCTTCCAGGGCCTTCTGCGCATCCAGTACGGCTTGGTACAGCGTCTCGGCCTGGGCCTTGCTGGCGGCGCGGTCGGCGGCGACCGACTGCTGGGTCTTGAGCTGCTTGAGCTCGCGTTCCAGACGATCCTTCTGGTCGCGCAGGGCGGCGCGGTCGGCCAGGGCCTGCAGGGCTGGGGGCTCGATATGGCTGAGGTCGATGGACAGGCCGGGCACGGCGAAGGTGTCGCCCTTGAAGCGATCCAGCACCGCTTCGACCGCCTTGACCCAATCGTCACCGTCGGCCTGGATGCCTTTTTCGCCCAGCGGCAGACTGAACAGTTGGCCGTTGAACAGGCGCATCAGGCGGTCGACGTCCTGCTGGCTGAATTCCTCGCGCAGGCGTGAGTAGCTGTTATTGTCGGCATGGTCGAGCTGCTGCTTGACCGACTTGAGGCGTTTTTCCAGGTCACGCAGGCGCTCGTCCAGGTCTTCGCTGGAGAACTGCCGCGACTGCGCCAGGGCGCCGGCCAGCTCGTCGTGGGCGTCCTTGGCAGCGAGCAATTGCTCTTCCAGCACCTTGGCGTTTTCCACCAGGGCGAAGCGGTTCTTCAGCACGGAAAGCTCGCCCAGCCAGCGCTGGATTTCGCTGATCTCGCGCTCAAGGCGCATCAGCTCACTGGTACCGCCGCGCTGTTCGTTCTGTAGGCCGTCCTGCTCGTTGCGATAGTGCTCGGCCTGGATCACCAGCTCTTCCTTGCGCGCATCGGCGTAGTCGTGCCAGGTGCCCAGCAGGTTGTCGAGCAGCGGCGAGAGGCGATGCAGCTTGCCGCGCAGAGTCTCGCGCTGAGTGACGCCCGAGGCCAGTGCCTCGATCAGCGGGCCGGCAGTCACCAGCGCCTGGTAGTCCTGCTCCATGCGGCGCACATCGCGAAACGCCTCTTCCGTCGCGGCGATATAGTCGACGCTGCCCGAGCGCAGGCTGTGCTCGAAGGCGTCGAGGAACAGCTGCTTGAGTTTCGCCGCGGTGATCTCCCTCATATGGAGGAGGTTGATAAACAGGGCGCGGAAGGTTTTCAGACTCTGCTCGCTGGTCGAGCGCAGCGGGATCAGGGTCAAATCCAGAGGGATGCTAGTGTGACCGCCGACCAGCAGGCGACGCAGTTCGTCGGGCTTCAGTTCGTAGGCGGTGATGCCGGCCTGGCCAAGGTTCTTGAACAGTTCGCGCTGACGCAGGCAGGTGCCGTTCTGCTGGTAATGCTGCAGATCCAGCTCACCGGCGTAGGCGAAGAACTGGTGGCCGAAGCCGCCACCCGGGCCGCGACCGGCCACGCCGATCACGTGCGGGCCGTGGGGCAGGGCGACTTCGACGAGGATGTAGCTGGTGTCGCTGGCGAAGTAGAACTTGCGCGAGGCTTCCAGGCTGTACTTGCCGAAGCTCATGTCCGACATGCGTGCCAGGATCGGGAACTGCAGGGCGTTGATCGAGGCGGATTTACCCAGGTTGTTGGCGCCGTAGACCGACAGCGGGTTTTCCAGTGGGAACAGGCCAAGGCTGTAGCCGGCAGTGTTCAGCAGGGCGAAGCGGCGGATGCCGTAGCGTTCCTGGCTCATGCGTCCATCTCCTGTGCGGCGCGTTCGTCGGCCATGGCGCGGGCCAGGGCGTCTTCCTCGGATTCTTCGATATCGATGACAGCGGTCGCGTTGGCGTCGCCGTCATCGTCCAGCAGTACCGGCGCCGGCAGCGGCAGGTCGCTGCTGTGCAGGCTGGCGGCCAGGTCGCGGTCATGCTGCACCGACAGACAGACGTCGAGGAAACGGTGCATCGGCGGCAGGAAGCGGTACACGCCGTTGCTGTCCTCGGCGAAGCCGAGCTGGGTGAGGCGGCGAATGATCTTGTCTTCCAGCTCTTCGAAGGTGGTGACTTCGGCCTGCAGGAACAGGTCGCGGTATTTCTCCAGCAGCGCTGGCAGCTCGTCACGGCCGATGCTGCCGCCGTCGAGTACGGAGAGCGGGTCGCGGCCCTGGTCGGCCAGATGCTCGACCAGGATGAAGGTGAACAGCGCCAGGCGTTGGGCGGTCTTGTTCACCTGTGGGGCGACCTGCTCGGGGACGAAGTAGTAGAAGCCGCGCGGGTCGCACACCAGCTCGAAGCCGAGGGCGCGGAACAGCGCGCGGTACTGGTCCTGCATGCTGGATAGCTGGGCGTAGCACTCCGGCTCGCTGCGCGAGATGTGGTAGCCCTTGAACAGGTCGCGGAAGGCGGCCGCGAGCTGGGTCATTTCTTTCAGATCGATGTTCATACGCAATGCTCACGGGCAGTCGTAGGGTGCGCTGTGCGCACCAGGTCGTCGGTTGCGGTGCGCACAGCGCACCCTACGGGCAGCTCAGCCATTGGGCTGGCCTACCAGGGCAAAGGAGGCAAGGCTGACCTCATGTTCACGGGTCAGGTACTGGCGGCGCTCCAGGCGTTCACGCTGGAAGCGCGACTCGCGCGACAGGCGCGAGAACCAGTAGAGCAACTCGTCGGTGGCGCCTTCCGGTTCCTGCTCCAGCAGCCAGGCCATCAGGTCCGGCAGCGGCAGGGCCTGTTCGCAGCGCTCGATCATCTCCCGCGCAGTCTTCGGCGCCTTGGGCGCGCCGCCCTTGCGGCCGCTGTTGGCCTTGGGGAAATGCGCCGGCTTGGCTTCGAAGCGCGCCAGGGCGTAGACGTAGGCTTCGACCTGGCTGGCGCTGCCGAGGAAGTTGCTCTGCGGCCGGGTGAACAGCGGCATGGCCGCCTGTGGCACGGCGTCGATGCCCTTCTTGCGGATCACTGACAGCGCCAGTGCCGCGCCACGGGTCACGGCATTGTGCCGGCGGGCTTCCTCGCGCAGCGGCAGCAGCAGCTCGCGAGCCTTGCGCAGGGTCAGCTGGGCAGTGGTCTGCATTTCCAGGATGCGCGCGTGGGTGCGCAGCAGCAGGTCGTCGTCGACCAGTTGGCCGAGGCGCTGCTGGTCGCCGAGCAGACGCAGCAGCACCTGTTCGACGCGGCGTACGCCCTGCTCGAAGGCGCCGTCGGCGGCGACCAGCTGGATCATCGGTTCGACGTATTCGTCCCAGGTGGCCAGCACCTCGGCGTAGCGCTGGCGCAGGGGAATCTGCCGATCCGAGGTCTTGGCCCGGTCGGCCACGCTGACCAGCGCCTGTTCGTCGTTGGCCAGTTTCTTCAGTACGTCGCGCACGCGCATGTCGAGCAGACGCAACTGACGCGCCAGGTCGTTGGCATCGCGCACTTCGAAGGCGTCCTGGATATAGCCGGCCAGGCGCTCCAGGTGGCGCAGGTAGGCTTCGATCTCCAGGCACAGGCCGAGGCGGTGCTCGCGGCGCAGGTAGGCGAGAAAATCGTGGATCTGCGCGTTGAGCTCGAAACGGTTGGGGCTCTTGGCCACTGGCACCAGGATGTCCAGGCGAATCCAAGTGTCGAGCAGGGCAGTGGTGTCGCTGGGCGTGGCGTCGGGCAATTGCACGGCGAGCTGGCCGCGTAGCTCTACCAGGCTCAGGGTGCCGGCGTCGAAGCGCTCGCAGAGCGGTTCGAGCAACGTCCAGTGTTCGGCGAGGGCGCGCAATACGCGCTTGGGATCGATCATCGAGGCGCCGGTTCCAGGCAGGTTAAAAGCGACGATTGTACTGCAAGGTGGATGCCGGGTTTGAGTCCGAATCGATCAGAGGCAGGTGACGCGATTCGGCACATTGGGACGGGCTGTGCGGCGGAAGCGCTGGCAAGTGCTTGAAAAGCCGGGAAAACCTGGGTTGGAGAGGTGGCACACTTTCTGCCGTGGCAACAGCGAACCGGTTTTTGGAGTCCCTGATGTCTGCCCTTGCCCTGAATGTCGATGCCCGTTGGCATGAGCTGCAGCACCAGCGCGATCTGAACTGGGAGCTGCACGCGATTACCGATCGTGCTCAGGCCATCGCGTTTCTACGGCGGTTCGAAAACCGCCTGTGCATCTACTCCAGCTATGTCGAGAAGCTCTACAGCAACTACAGCTTCGTGGTGCCGCAGGACGAGCAGGGCGGTATCACCATCCTGCCGGACGAGATGGCCTGGCATGACACCTTTCACGATATTCCCACCGATGCGGTGGAGCCCACCGGTGTACACATCCTGCCAGGTGAAACGGTGGGGTTCGACGGCCTATATATGAAGGTACCGGGTGAGTCGCGTCTGATTGCCTCGCGTGAATTACCATTCCAGGCCGGCTTGCGTTTGCTGATCGAGCGCTATCGGGCGCGCGGCGAACATTTTCTGCCCGTGCTGGTGAAAGGCGATCTGCGTGAGTACGAGGCGCGGATGCCATCGCTGCACCTGCACCGTATCAACCCCGCCAAGCTCGCTCACTGCTCGCGCTTGAGCATCGACACCATCCGCGGCGCCATCGCCGAGCACCTGCTGAGCCTGTTTCGTCAGCATTGAGCGCGTCGGATATCGCAGCAATGTGACCCGCACCAGCCTTGTGCGCCCCGGAGCGCGGGTGATGGATAAGCCTTGCCCGGTCATATCACTGTAACCGCTCGGCCGTAGGGTTCCGCTCAGTCAAGGCAGGCTCCGGTCATCACCGGTTGTACAAAAAATCCCCAATGCCCTTTCGATATTCGCCGGTTATCGGCACAATTCGCGTCCACTTTTTTCCGGGGGCTGAAAGGGCTCCTCTAAAAACGTAGGCGAGGCCGTCAGCGCAAGGCAAAAACAGGCGAAAAAGCGGAGTTTACGAGTAGTAAATGAGCATTTTGAGCCTGTTTTTAACGCAGCGATGGCAACGCAGGTAGTTTTTAGAGGTGCCCGAAAGACCTCCATTGATTGACCTTGCTGGGGCGACGAGATGATCCAGACGCCGTACTACCTCATCGACAAACAAAAGCTTCTGGTCAACCTGGAGAAGATCGCCTACGTGCGCGAGAACTCCGGTGCCAAGGCGCTGCTGGCGCTGAAATGCTTCGCCACCTGGTCGGTGTTCGACCTGATGCAGCAATACATGGACGGCACGACCTCATCGTCCCTCTATGAGTTGAAGCTCGGCCGACAGAAGTTCGCCGGCGAAACCCACGCCTACAGCGTGGCCTGGGCCGACGACGAGATCGAAGAGATGGTCGCCAACTGCGACAAGATCATCTTCAACTCCATCGGTCAGCTCGAGCGCTTTGCCGCGCGTACCGAGGGCACCATCCGCGGCCTGCGCGTCAACCCGCAGGTGAGCAGCTCCGACTATCTGCTGGCCGACCCGGCGCGTCCGTTCAGCCGCCTGGGCGAGTGGGACCCAGCGAAGATCGAGCAGGTCATGGGGCAGATTTCCGGCTTCATGTTCCACAACAACTGCGAGAACGGCAGCTTCGAGCTGTTCGACAAGATGCTGACCACCATCGAAGAGCGTTTCGGCCACCTGATCGCCCAGGTCGAGTGGGTCAGTCTCGGCGGCGGCATCCACTTCACTGGCGAGGGCTATCCGATCGATGCCTTCTGTGCGCGCCTGAAAGCTTTCTCGGAAAAATACGGCGTGCAGGTGTATCTGGAGCCGGGCGAAGCCGCAATCACCCTCAGCGCCTCGCTGGAAGTCACCGTGCTCGACACCCTGTACAACGGCAAGCACCTGGCCGTGGTCGACAGCTCCATCGAAGCGCACATGCTCGACCTGCTGATCTACCGCCTCAACGCCAAGATGGCGCCGAACGACGGCGAACACACCTACATGGTGTGCGGCAAATCCTGTTTGGCCGGCGACATCTTCGGCGAGTACCAGTTCGACAAACCGCTGCAGATCGGTGATCGCCTGTCGTTCATCGACGCGGCCGGTTACACCATGGTCAAGAAGAACTGGTTCAACGGCCTGAAAATGCCGTCCATCGTGGTGAAACAACTCGACGGTAGCGTCGAGGTGGCGCGCCAGTTTGGCTTCGACGACTACCTGTCCAGTCTGTCGTGACACCGTTGATGGTGGGCTGAAGCCCACCCTACACCGAGCCTTGAGCCGTAGGGTGGGCCGGGCGGCGATCCGCTTCAGCCCACCTCATCAAACGTTTTAAACAACGCAGTTCCCTGGAGGTGAAACAATTGAAGAAGAATGTTCTGATCATTGGTGCAGGAGGTGTTGCCAAGGTGGTGGCCCATAAGTGCGCGCAACACAATGACGAGTTAGGTCGCATTGCAATTGCGTCGCGCAACATCTCCAAATGCCAGGCCATCATCGACAGCGTGCAGGCAAAGGGCGGTCTCAAGCAGCCCGGCGAGATCAAGGCCTATGCGCTGAACGCCCTGGACGTGGAAGCGACCAAGGCACTGATCCGCGAAACCGAATCGCAGATCGTCATCAACGTCGGTTCGGCGTTTCTCAACATGTCCGTGCTGCGCGCCTGTATCGACACCGGCGTCGCCTATCTGGACACCGCCATCCATGAAGATCCGAGCAAGATCTGCGAAACCCCGCCATGGTACGGCAACTACGAGTGGAAGCACCTGGCCGAATGCCAGGAAAAAGGCGTGACCGCCATCCTCGGCGTCGGCTTCGACCCGGGTGTGGTCAACTCCTATGCCGCTCTGGCGCAGCAACAGTACTTCGACAAGATCGAGTCGATCGACATCCTCGACGTCAACGCCGGTTCGCACGGCAAGTACTTCGCCACCAATTTCGACCCGGAAATCAATTTCCGCGAATTCACCGGCACGGTCTACAGCTGGCAGAACAGTCAGTGGACCAGCAACAGCATGTTCGAAGTCAAACGCACCGACGATCTGCCGGTGGTGGGCGTGCAGAACCTGTACCTGACCGGCCATGACGAGGTGCACTCGCTGTCCAAGCACCTCAACGTGCCGAACGTGCGCTTCTGGATGAGCTTCGGCGATCACTACATCAACGTGTTCACCGTGCTGAAGAACCTTGGCCTGCTCTCCGAGAAGCCGGTCAAGACCGCCGAAGGCCTTGAGGTGGTACCGCTGAAAGTGGTCAAGGCCGTGCTGCCCGATCCCGCCTCGTTGGCGCCGGGCTATACCGGCAAGACCTGCATCGGCGACCTGGTCAAGGGCACCAAGGACGGCCAGCCGCGTGAACTGTTCATCTACAACGTGGCCGACCACGAAGAAGCCTTCGCCGAGACCGACAGTCAGGGTATTTCCTACACCGCCGGCGTGCCGCCAGTCGCCGCCGCGCTGCTGGTCGCGCGTGGCGAGTGGGATGCGCAGCGCATGGTCAACGTCGAAGAGCTGCCGGCCGAGCCGTTCCTCAAGCTGCTGGACGTAATGGGTCTGCCGACGCGCATCAAGGATGAGAATGGCGATCGTCCCTGGGATCAGTAAGCCCAGGTGAACCCCGAAAGCCCCGCTGCGCAAGCTGCGGGGTTTTTGTTTTTTGGACGCTTTGTTTGCCCGCAATCTCGTTGCGACGCTTCCCGCTCCGGCCATTTCACGCGACAATCCGTCCCTGTTGAAAATCCTCTCTCTGGAGCGCCTGTGATTCCCGAACAGCGCCGTCGCGCCTACCTCGACGCCATGCAGGTGGCCACTTGGCTGCCGCGTACCGAACTGCCCTTCGCGGCAGCGTCGCGTCTGGAGCTGCTTGAGCCGCAGCAGGAGGAAGCGTTCGAGCCTGTGCCAGAGCCTGTTGCCGTCACTCCGGCTGCCGTGCGTGAAGCGCCGGTCGAGCGGCCGAAGATCGAGATTCCGCGCCCGGGCGCCCAGCCGCGCCAGGCGGCTGTCGAACCGGTGGCGGAGCCGGAACCTGTCGAGGAAAAGCCGGCTCGGGTCAGTGCTCCGCCGCCGCGTTTTTCCCTGCAGTTGCTGCGAGCCGGCGATTGCGCCCTGTTGGTGGAGCTGCCCACCGGCCAGCCATTCCAGAGCCGCGATCCAGCCTACATCCTGCTCAAGGATCTGCTGCGCGCCGCCGGTCTACCGGACAGCCCGCAACTGCTCGGCGAGCCGGTGCGCTGGCCGCTGCTGGTGCGCGGCAATATGGATCAGGGCCCGCAAGAGGCGCTGGAGTTCGTGCAGAGCTTCGTCGCTGCGCGCCTCGAAGAACAGTCGAGCACCTGTCTATGGCTGGTTGGTCTGCCGGCCATTCGCTTTGCCGGCGAAGGCGACGAACACAGCTACAACCGCGAACTGCAGGTCGAAGGTCTTGGCGCTTGCTGGGCGCTGCCGGGACTGGAGCTGCTGATGGAAGAGCCGGCGCGCAAGCGCGAACTCTGGCAGGCCATGCGGCGCGTTCGCCAGCGCTGGCTGACGCCTGCACATTCCTGAGAATCCCCGTCTTTGCGCCCGAGTCTCCCTTAATGAGCGATGCGATTTCCTTCCGCCCGATGACCGAGGCGGATCTCGATGCCGTGCTGAAAATCGAATACGCCGCCTTCAGTCATCCCTGGACGCGCGGCATCTTCACCGACAGCCTCAAGTCCTATAACTGCTGGCTGATGTTCGAGGGCAATCAGCAGGTCGGTCACGGTGTGATCAACCTGATCCTCGACGAAGCGCATCTGCTCAATATCACCGTCAAGCCGGAAAGCCAGGGTCGCGGCCTCGGTTTGCGTCTGCTCGAGCACCTGATGAAAGAGGCCTACGAGCTGGGCGGGCGCGAGTGTTTCCTCGAAGTGCGCGCCAGCAACCAGAGCGCCTACCGCCTGTACGAGCGCTTCGGCTTCAACGAAGTGGGCCGCCGTCGCGATTACTACCCGGCAGTCGGCGGGCGTGAAGATGCGCTGGTGATGGCCTGCACGCTGGTCGATTGATGTCATTACTTTAAAAGCGTAGCCCGGATGCAATCCGGGAAGTCGTTGCCCCGGATTGCATCCAGGCTACGGTCTAGCCGTTTGATCGCACCAGACGTTCACCCCGGATGCCCATCCACCCGCGCCCGACACAGCATCGGCGCGTAATGCCAGGCGAACAGGGCGAAGGCCACGCCCCAGCAAAGCGCTGCCAACCATAGCCACCCGCCACCGCATGTGACCCGAATCAGCGCGCCCAGATTGAGCAGGCCGAAGGCCCAGGGCATTGCTTTTGGCGGTTGCAGCACGCGGCCAGTATGACCGAGGCTGACCCGCGCCATCATCGCCAGGATCAGCCCGCCCATCGCACCCACCGCCAGCGCGTGGCTGGCCAGGCTGGGTTGCGCCAGCCAGCCCAGGTGCCAGGCGGCCATGCCGAGTGTGGCCAGCAAAAGCCAGGCGTAGGCCAGATGCAACGACCACAGCAGCGGCACGTGCCAGATGCCTGGCAGGTACCAGCGCCACAGGCGCAGGCCGTGCAGCGCGCTCAGCAGGATGAACGGTGCGGCCAGCCATGGGCGGGCCTGCAGGTTGTGCCCGCTGGCGAACAGCGCCGCGACCAGCACGCCGCAGGCCAGCAGCAGACGGTCCAGCCAGGGATGGGCGGCGAAGGCCTCGGCCCGCCCCAGGCCGCGCTGGGTGAAGAAGGGGATCACGCGGCCACCGATCAGGCTCAGCATTACCGCAATCAGCCACAGGGCGGCCAGCGCTCCCCGGCGTTGCAGGTCGTCGTCACCCATTGCCAGGCCGGCGAGAGTGAGTGACTGGCATAGTGCGAGCAGGCTCAGGACCAGCAGGATCGGGTAGTTGTTACGCTGCCTCGCTGCGATCAGCTGGCGCGCCATCTGCGTGATGAGCAGACCGATAAAGGCCAGTTGCACGGCGATCAGCAGGTGCAGCGGTACGGGTGCGAACCAGGCCAGACGCGCCGTCAGCCACAAGCCGAACAGCGCGATCAACGGCCGCCCGCTGAGGCCGGGGCGGCCCGTCCAGTTCTGTACAGCCGTGAGCAGGAAGCCGGCGATGATCGCCAGGCCGAAGCCGAAGGGCATTTCATGGCGATGCCAGGCCAGCATGCCGCCGGGCACCGCAGGGTTTGTCAGGCCGTGCAGCGCTGCCGCCCAGAGGGCGACGGCGAGCAGGGCGAACAGGGCGCCAGCGAGGAAGAACGGCCGAAAGCCAAGGCGCCAGAGCGGCGCAATGGCCAGGGCCTGCTGGCGATCAAGCAACTGCATGAGCACATGCCCTGTCGTTCAGGCGCTCCTGTGCGATCAGACGCAGCACGTAGCCGATCTTCAGTACGCTCGGACCGATCAGTGTCAGGCTGTGGGCCAATACCAGTGTCGGTACATTCAGGTGCTTCTCCAGGCCGTAGGCCGCGACCAGTCCGACGAGCAGCAGAATCAGGCCGCTCCAGAGCAGTTGGCTGGACAGATGAAGAATCTGCACAGGTGGAAGATTGAGCGGATACATGGTTTACCTCCTGATTGATCAGCTATCCAGTGCCGAAGCCGGGCCGAAGAATTCGTAGCGGCTTTGCTCGGCGGGAACGCCCAGCGCCTGCAGATGACGCTTGACCTGCGCCATGAAGGGTTTCGGGCCGAGGAAGTAGGCGTCCAGATCGCGCTCGGCCGGCAGCCATTGCTCCAGCAGATCGCGGCTCAGAAAACCGCTGGCGTCGGCCCTGTCACCCTCGCGCGGTTCGCTGTAGCAGACGTAGTGGCGAATCTGCGGATGCTCGGCGGCATGGGCATCGACCCAGTCGCGGAAAGCATGCACCTCGGCATTGCGCGCGCAATGGATGAAGTGGATGGGACGGCCGCTGTGTCGCGCCGCGTCGAGCATGGCCAGCGCCGGGGTGATGCCGACGCCGGCACTGATCAGGGCCAGCGGTTTGTCCGAGGCGCTCAGGGTGAACTCGCCAGACGGTGGGAACAGTTCGAGTTCGTCGCCGACCTGAACCTTATCGTGCAGATGATTGGAGACACGACCGCCGACCTCGCGCTTGACGCTGATGCGGTATTCGCGACCGTTGGCCAGAGCCGACAGCGAGTAGTTACGGCGCACTTCTTCGCCATCCAGCAGCAGGCGCATGCCGATGTACTGGCCGGGTTGATGGTCGAGCAGGGCGCCGCCGTCGACCGGCACCAGGTGGAAGGAGGTGATCTCGGCGCTCTCTACCACCTTGCGCGCCACGCGGAAGCTGCGTGCGCCGCGCCAGCCGCCCGGCGCCGCTGCATTCTCGGTATAGAGCTGCTCTTCGGCGCCGATGAAAATATCGGCCAGTTGCTGGTAAGCCACGGCCCAGGCTTCGATCACCGCGTCGGTGGCGATCTCGGCACCCAGCACCTCGCGGATCGCGCGCAGCAGGCAGCCGCCAACGATGGGGTAGTGCTCGGGGAGAATCTGCAGGGCCACGTGTTTGTTCACCACCTGACGCACCAGCGGGCCGAGGGCTTCGAGGCGGTCGATATGGCGGGCGTACATCAGCACGCCATTGGCCAGGGCGCGCGGCTGGTCACCGCTGGCCTGGTGGGCCTGGTTGAACAGCGGGCGTACCTCTGGGTATTCGCTGAGCATCATCCGATAGAAGTACGTGGTCAGCGCCTCGCCGCCGCTTTCCAGCAGGGGCACGGTGGCTTTGATCAGGTCGCGTTGAGCATTGGTCAGCATGGGGGTATCTCCGCAAGACAAATAAAGGTGCCGGTGTGGCTAATGCCGATCAGATAAGATTGCCAAAGCGGCCTTTCGTAGGAGCCCCGCCCCGGGGCGAAGCTTTTCAATTGCGCATCGCCCTGGTTCGCGGCGGGGCGCCGCTCCTACGTATTCGCAGCGGCGACGCTTAACTGACTGGCATTAGCCGGTGTGGCTCGTCTGGCCAGTTGTGGCGTGCTAGCGTTAGCGATAGATACCTATCAGTAAGTGTGCCAATTAAATAATCCTTTAATATCAGCGGCTTACTTTATTTGTTGTGTTAATGACTCGCTTTGCGTGTGAGTCATAAAGACTTTGAGTAGTCGAAATGACCGCTAATCCTCTGCTGGAAACTCTTATTCCCCTGGTCGCCGATCTGTCTCGCGAGCTGGATGACGGCGAGCGTTATCGCCGCCTGCTCGCTGCCTTGCGCCAGTTGTTCCCTTGCGATGCCGTGGCGCTGCTGCGACTCGACGGCGAAATTCTGGTGCCCCTGGCGGTCGAGGGGCTGAGTGCCGATACCCTGGGACGGCGCTTCAGAGTCAGCGAGCATCCGCGTCTGGCTGCGTTGCTGGAGCACGCCGGACCGACGCGTTTCGCTGCCGACTGCGGCCTGCCTGACCCCTACGACGGCCTGGTCGAGGGGCTGCATGGCCACCTGGAAGTGCACGACTGCCTCGGTTGCCCGCTGTACCTGGACGAGCAGCTCTGGGGCCTGCTGACCCTGGATTCGCTCGACCCGGCCAGTTTCGGTCGGCTCGATCTGGACAGCCTCGAGGCCTTTGCCAGCCTGGCCGCGGCCACGGTCAAGGTCAGCCAGCGCATCAGCGGCCTGGCGCAGCGGGTCGAGGCCGAGCGCCAGCTCACCGAGCTGTACAAACAGGCGCGGCAGCAACCGCGCGAGCTGGTGGGGCAGAGCGCGGCGCTGCGCAAGCTGCAGGACGAGATTCGCCTGGTCGGTGACAGCCCGCTGACCGTGCTGATCACCGGCGAGACCGGGGTCGGCAAGGAGTTGGTGGCCGAGGCGATCCACGCCGCCTCGCCGCGGGCGCAGCGTCCGCTGGTCAGCATCAACTGCGCGGCGTTACCCGATGCGCTGGTGGAGAGCGAACTGTTTGGCCATGTACGCGGCGCCTTCTCCGGGGCCATGAGCGAGCGCAGCGGCAAGTTCGAGCTGGCCGATGGCGGCAGCCTGTTTCTCGACGAAGTGGGTGAACTGCCGCTGGCGATCCAGGCCAAGCTGCTGCGCGTGCTGCAGAGTGGGCAGTTGCAGCGGGTTGGTTCGGATCGCGAACACCGCGTCGACGTGCGGGTGATCGCCGCCACCAACCGCGACCTGGCGGCTGAGGTGCGCGCCGGACGCTTTCGTGCCGACCTGTATCACCGCCTGAGCGTTTACCCGTTGCCGGTGCCGCCGCTGCGCGAACGTGGTCGCGATGTGCTGTTGCTGGCCGGCTACTTCCTCGAAGAGAACCGCGCTCGGCTCGGGCTGCGCAGCCTACGCCTGAGCCCTGAGGCGCAGAAGGCGCTGCTCGGTCATGATTGGCCGGGCAACGTGCGTGAACTGGAACACCTGATTGGCCGTGCGGCGATCAAGGCACTGGCGCGTCACGGCGAGCGACCGCGCATTCTCAGTCTGGACATACAGGACCTGGATTTGCCGACGGCCCAGGCGATGGCTGCCTCAGACGACGTGCTGGCGCCCATTGATCTACCTCCGGCAGGCCTGGAGCTGCGTGCGGCGGTGGATGTTTTTCAGCGCCAACTGATCGAGCAGTGCCTGGCGCGCCATCAGGGCAAATGGGCCGATGCGGCGCGTGAGCTGGGGGTGGATCGTGCCAACCTCAGCCGTTTGGCCAAGCGGCTGGGTATTCGGTAGGGAGGAGCAAAAGGCTTGTGTAGGAGCCGCGCCTCGCGGCGAATGCGATCAAGCCAGCGGCGCAGAAGCAAAAGCTTCGCCCCGGGGCGGGGCTCCCACAGGCCGTAGCCCGGATGCAGTCCGGGGCCAGCAATTCTCAGGGTTCGCCCGGGCTACAGTTGGAACACCAGCGCTTTCAGGCCGCTTTCGGGCGAGATATCGGGAAACTCCGGCGGGTTGTCCAGGCGCTCGACGAAGCGCAGCTGCGGCGCCTCTGTTGCCATGCCGTCGATGAGGAAGTCCGGGCCGATGTCCGGGTCGTTGACGCAGGCCAGCACGGTGCCGTGCTCGCTGAGCAGCTCGGGCAGGCGCCGGAGGATCTTGCGGTAGTCCTGGGTGAGGGCGAAGCTGCCTTTCTGAAAGCTTGGCGGGTCGATGATCACCAGGTCATAAGGCCCGCTCTTGCGCACCTTGCCCCAGGACTTGAACAGCTCGTGGCCGAGAAACTCCACCCGGCTCAGGTCGTGCTCGTTCAGGCGATGGTTGTCGCGCCCGCGTGACAGCGCCGCACGGGCCATATCCAGGTTGACCACCTGCGCGGCACCGCCAGCGATGGCCGCCACGGAGAAACCGCAGGTATAGGCGAAGAGGTTGAGCACGCGTTTGCCGGCCGCCTGTTCGCGCACCCAGTGGCGACCCAGACGCATATCGAGGAACAGCCCGCTGTTCTGCTTGCTGCCGAGGTCGAGCAGGTAGCGCAGGCCGTCCTCGATGATCGACCATTGCGCCTGTGGCTCGCCGGCCAGCCATTCGCTCTCGCTGCCCTGCACATAGCGGTGCTGCAGCAGCAGGCCGCGCGCACCGCTGGCCTGCCATTGCGGTGTTTCCAGCAGTTCCATGAGCAGCGGCCGTAGTGCTGGCGACGGTTCGCGGAACAGCATCACCAGCACTACGCCGGAGAGCCAGTCCACGGTGATCTGCTCCAGCCCCGGCCAGCAGCGGCCGCGGCCATGGAACAGGCGGCGGGTCTCGTGGCCGGGGTGATTTTCCAATGCCTGCAGCAGGTGCTCGCGCAGGGTGGCGAGGGCGGTGTCAGTCATCGCGGGTCAGCACTTCCAGCAGCTCGATCTCGAAGGTCAGGTTGGAGTTGGGTGGAATCGAGCCGACGCTGCGCTCGCCATAACCCAGGTGCGCGGGCACCTGCAGCTTACGCTTGCCGCCCACCTGCATGCCCATCAGACCCTGGTCCCAGCCCTTGATTACCCTGCCAGTGCCGATCACGCACTGGAACGGCTTGCCGCGCGAGAAGGACGAGTCGAACTCGCTGCCATCGGCCAGCCAGCCGCGATATTGGGTGGTGATCAGGGCGCCCTTGACCACGGCCTTGCCGTCGCCCAGTTGCAGGTCTTCGATGATCAGTTGGTCAGTCATATCAGATTTCCTTGCGATGACGGTTTTGGCTGGCCTGTACCGAGCGCTCGGCGGGGACGCGCAGCTGGGTCAGCAGGTAGTCGGCGAAGGCGGGTGCATAGTTCTGTAGGGCGATGGCGCTGGCCATGCAGCTCAGCCAGCTTTCGGCCAGCGCCTGATCGATCGGCCACTGGGCATGAAAGGCCGGCATGCTGATGCTGCCGTATTTCTCGGCGAACAGGCGCGGCCCGCCCAGCCAACCGCTCAAGAAGCACGCCAGCTTGTCGCGCGAGGTGCTCAGGTCGGCGGGGTGCAGTGCGCGCAGGGCAGCCGCCTCAGGGCGTTCGTCCATCAGCCGGTAGAAATCATCGACCAGGTCGCGCAGGCCGTCGATGCCACCGGCAGCCTGGTAGGAGGCATCGCCGGTGCCGTAGGGAGGTGTGTTGCTCATCGAACCATCGTCCGGAAAAGGCGCCATTGTAACCGCTGGCGTAGAATGGCCGGCCAGTTTGAAGTACATGCTCCTGTGGGAGGCGCTTTAGCGGCGACTATCGCGGCTGAAGCCGCTCCTACAGGTGCCCATGACCCGCCGTGCAACCCGTGACCCAATCCTGATGACGCAACCCCAGCAAGGCTTCGTGCTCAGTCGCCATTGGCGCGACACGCCGGAGGGCACAGAAGTGGCCTTCTGGCTGGCGACCGATGCCGGCCCGCGCCAGATACGCCTGCCGTGCCAGGAGACGGTGGCTTTCATCCCCGCCGAGCAGCGTGCCTGGGCCGAGCCGCTATTGCGTAATGAGAAAGGCGTCGAGCTACGCGAGCTGACCTTGCGCGACTTCAAGCGCCGCCCGGTGCTGGGTTTGTACTGCCGCCAGTACCGCCAGTTGCTGCAGCTGGAGAAGAAGCTGCGTCAGGTCGGCGTGGATGTCTACGAAGCCGATATCCGACCGCCGGATCGCTACCTGATGGAGCGCTTTATCACCGCCAGCGTGCTGTTCGACGGTATCGAGCAGGAAGACGGCAGTCTGCTGTGCAAGTCGCTCAAACCCGCCGCCGATTACCGCCCGACGCTGCGCCTGGTGTCGCTGGATATCGAGACCAGCGCCCGTGGCGAGCTGTATTCCATCGCCCTGGAAGGTTGTGGTCAGCGCCAGGTGTACATGCTCGGCCCAGCCAATGGTGACGCCAGCATCGTCGACTTCGACCTGGAGTACTGCGACAGCCGCAAGACGCTGCTCGAACGCCTGAATGACTGGCTGCAGCGGCATGATCCGGACGCCATCATCGGCTGGAACCTGGTGCAGTTCGACCTGCGCGTGCTGCGCGATCACGCCGAGCAACTCAAGGTACCGCTGCTGCTGGGGCGTGGCGGCGACGTGATGGGCTGGCGCCAGCACAACAGCAGCCAGCACTACTTCGCCGAGGCGGCCGGGCGACTGATCATCGATGGTATCGAGGCGTTGCGTTCGGCGACCTGGAGCTTCCCCTCGTTCAGCCTGGAGTCGGTAGCGCAGACGTTGCTCGGTGAAGGCAAGGCGATCGACACGCCCTATGCACGGATGGACGAGATCCAGCGCATGTTCGACGAGGACAAGCCGGCGCTGGCCCTCTACAACCTCAAGGACTGCGAGCTGGTCACGCGCATCTTCGCCCACACCGATCTGCTCGCTTTCCTCCTCGAACGCTCCAGCGTCACCGGCCTGGCGGCCGACCGCAGCGGTGGCTCGGTGGCGGCTTTCACCCACCTGTACCTGCCGCCCATGCACCGCCTGGGTTTCGTCGCGCCGAATCTCGGCGACATTCGTGGCGAGAACAGCCCCGGCGGCTTCGTCATGGATTCGCGCCCCGGGCTGTACGACTCGGTGCTGGTGCTGGACTACAAGAGCCTGTATCCGTCGATCATCCGCAGCTTTCTGATCGACCCGCTAGGCCTGGTCGAAGGCCTGCAGCAACCGGATGACGAACACTCGGTGGAAGGCTTTCGCGGCGCGCGTTTCTCGCGTACCCGGCATTGTCTGCCGGCCATCGTCGAGCGCGTCTGGCAGGGCCGTGAGGCGGCCAAGCGTGACGGCAACGCGGCCTTGTCGCAGGCCCTTAAGATCATCATGAACGCTTTCTACGGCGTGCTTGGCTCCAGCGGCTGCCGTTTCTTCGATCCGCGCCTGGCTTCGTCGATCACCCTGCGCGGGCACCAGATCATGAAGCGCACCCGTGAGCTGATCGAAGCCGAGGGGCATGCGGTGATCTACGGCGACACCGACTCCACTTTCGTCTGGCTCGGCCGTGCTCATGACGAGGACGAGGCAACGCGCATCGGCCGCGCACTGGTGGCCCGCGTGAACGCCTGGTGGCGTGAGCATCTGCAGCAGGAGCATGGCCTGACCAGCGCGCTGGAGTTGCAGTACGAAACCCACTATCGACGCTTTCTCATGCCCACTATCCGTGGCACCGAAGAGGGCAGCAAGAAGCGCTACGCTGGTCTGGTGCTCGGCGCCGATGGCAGCGAGCGCATGGTATTCAAGGGGCTGGAGACGGTACGCACCGACTGGTCGCCGCTGGCTCAGCGCTTTCAGCAGGAGCTGTATCGCCTGGTGTTTGCCGGGCTGCCGTACGAGGACTACGTGCGCGCCTACGTCAAAAGCACCCTGGCCGGCGAGCTGGACGAGTTGCTGGTCTATCGCAAGCGTTTGCGTCGGCGCCTCGACGACTACCAGCGCAACGTGCCGCCGCATGTGCGCGCCGCGCGCCTGGCCGACGAGCACAACCAGCGTCTTGGCCGGCCGCTGCAATATCAGCGTGGCGGCTGGATCAGCTATCTGATCACCACAGGCGGGCCGCAACCGCTGGAGCGTCTGCTGTCGCCGGTGGACTACGAGCATTACATCAGCCGCCAGCTGAAGCCGGTGGCCGATGCCATCCTGCCGTTCGTCGGCGGCGACTTCGAGCGGTTGGTGGACGGGCAGCTCGGACTGTTCTGAAACCTTCGGATAAACAGCGAACCCCGTAGGAGCCCGCTTGCGGGCGATCCTGGTGCCGGCGGCTGATCGCCAGCAGGCTGGCTCCTACAAGACGGCAGCAGGCTCTGTAGCGGCGTAGAGCCGGAAATACTTTGCAAAAATCGTCTCGTTGAGCAGCATTCTTGGCCTGAGTATCTTTGCGCCCGTGATGCCGGGCCCCTCTGGCGGTTAACACCGCGATGTCGGAATCACAGTCTGTTCAATCTGACTGTAGGAGGGGCTCATGACTGCCCTAGAACCGTTTCTCTTCGCCGACTTCCTCGGCACGGCCACCTGGTTGTGGCTGGTCTTCATCGCTGTCGTCATCTCCCTGCTGGCCTTCGACCTTGGCGTGCTGCATCGCGATAACCGCGAAATCGGCGTGCGCGAGAGCCTATTGCTGTCGGGTGGCTACATCACTGCGGGTCTGCTGTTCGGTGTCTGGGTGTTCTTCCAGAAGGGCGGCGACGCCAGCATGGATTACCTCACCGGCTTTCTGATCGAGAAATCGCTGTCGATGGACAACGTGTTTCTCATGGCCATGATCTTCAGCTTTCTCGCCATCCCGCGGCAGTACCAGCACAAGGTGCTGTTCTGGGGAATCATGGGCGTGCTGGTGCTGCGGGCGATCATGATCGGCCTGGGCGCCGCGCTGATCCACGAGTTCGCCTGGATCCTCTACGTGTTCGGTGCCTTCCTGTTCTTCACCGGCGTGAAGATGCTGTTCTCCAAGCTCGACGATGCGCCGGACTTGCAGAACAACGTGCTGGTGAAGTTCCTGCGCAAGCATCTGCGTGTTACCGACAATCTGCATGGCCAGCGCTTCTTCGTCCGTCAGGACGATGGCCAGGGCCGCAGCGTGCTGTGGGTGACGCCGCTGTTCCTGGCGCTGATCATGATCGAGTGCGCCGACCTGGTGTTCGCCATCGATAGCGTGCCGGCGATCTTCGCCATCACCCAGGACCCGTTCATCGTCTACACCTCGAACATCTTCGCCATCCTCGGCCTGCGCGCCCTGTACTTCGCCCTGGCTGCGCTGATCCACCGCTTCGCCTACCTCAAGTACGCGCTGGCCCTGGTTCTGGTGTTCATCGGCGCGAAGATCTTCCTGGTCGGGATCATCGGCAAGATCCCGGCGGTGGTGTCCCTGAGCGTAACCCTGGGCCTGCTGATCGGCGGTGTGCTGCTGTCGCTGTACAAGACCCGCGGCCAGCCGCCCGCGCAGATCTGATCACAGACTTTAACCCGGCTATGCACAACGTCTGGCCGGGTCCTCGAAACTGGAGAGCCATGATGCACACACACTGGAAAAACCGACTTGCGCCTGTCGCACTGGGCCTGGCGTTGATAACTCTGGTCGGCTGCGATGCGGCCGAACAGTCAGCGCAGAAACTCGCGGAGGAGGCGAAGAAGGAAGCGCAGGCGCTGATCGAGGAGTCGGTCGGCGAAGTGGTCGATGAGGTCAACCGCCAGGTGGACTCTCTGCAGGAGTCCACCAATCGCGCCTTGGGCAAGGATGATAAGGAGCAGGACACCGAGGCACAGCAGGAAGATCCCGAGAAACCACTCGAGCAGGGCGTGGAAACCTGATTCCAGGGCAGGATCGGGTAATGGAATTGAGTGTGTGAGAGCGGCAGTTGGCCTCAAAGAACGAGGCCACTGGCGGCTGAAAACCTTCCAACTGCTCAGCCCAGCAGGCGCCGCGGGCTGAGTATCGCCTCGTCAACGCCGGCTTTTACCAGGTGTTCCGGCAGCGACTGCCGACGGATCAGCGCCGCACAGGCCTGGCCCATGGCCGCGCTGGTCTGGATGCCGTAGCCGCCCTGTGCTGCTACCCAGAAGAAGTCATCGGCGTGAGTGTCGAAGCCGCCGACCAGATCGCCGTCGGCGACGAAGCTGCGCAGGCCGGCCCAGGTATGCGCCGGGCGGCGAATCTGCAAGGTGGTGTGTGCCTCTATCTGATGGATACCCAGTGCGATATCGAGCTCTTCCGGCTGTACGTCATGCGGCACTACCGGGTCGGCATTGGCGGGTGAGCCCAGCAGCAGGCCGGCATCGGGTTTGAAGTAGAAGGACTCATCCAGGCTTACCAGCGCCGGCCAGGCCTGGCAGTCGACACCCGTCGGACCGTCAAAGGTGAAGGCCGCACGGCGTTTGGGCTGCAGGCCGATGCCGGGCAGCCCGGCCAGGTGCGCGATCTCATCGCACCAGGCACCGGCCGCATTGATCAGCACAGTCGCGCGGTAGCTTTGCCCGGCGCAATCCACCTGCCAGCCGCCAGCGTGGCGCATGATCGCCAGCGCGTCGCGGTTGCAGTGAATCTCACCACCTTGCTGGCGGATGCCACGCAGGTAACCCTGGTGCAGCGCTGCAGTATCGATATCGGCGGCGCTGGGGTCCAGCAGTGCGCCATGCACGTGCTCACGGCGCAGCACAGGCACCAGCGCGCAAGCCTCGTCAGCGCCGAGCAGGCGAGCCTCGGTGACATGCTCGCGGGCTTGTGCGTACTGGCGCTGCAACTCGGCGGCGTCACCGCTGAAATCCACCACCAGCTCGCCGCGCGGCGTCAGCAAGGGATGTTCGGCGAAACCGGCTGGTGGTGCGTCATAAAAGGCGCGGCTCGCGGCCGTCAGTGCGCGGACCTGCGGCGTGCCGTAGGCCACGGTGTAAAGCGCGGCCGAGCGGCCGGTGGCGTGATAACCGGGCTGCGCCTCGCGCTCGAGCAGGAGCGTCCTGCCGTGGCTGGCGAGGAAGTAGCCGGTGGACGCGCCGGCAATGCCGGCGCCGATGATCAGGTAATCGCAATGCTGCATGCCGCGTCTATCCACTGTGCAAGGTGATTTCGTCAGGGGGCGCTGTCCAGGTACTGCTCGAGAGGTTCAGGGACGAACAGTGGCTCCCGGCTGATCATGCGCACGCCGTCAGGGCCACTTTCCAGTAGGCGCCGTTCGCTGTGCGCCACGAGCAGGTCGAGACTGTACCCTGACGCGCTCAGGCTGGCAGAGATTTTCCGGATGGCCTGCAGTGCCGCAGGCAGATCGGACTCGAAATGGCCAAGCAACTGATCGTCATGGCGGATGGTGAGTCGGAAAATGGGCATGGGTGATTGATCCTCGGATGGCAATGCGACCTTGTTTCAGGCACACGATAGGCACTCAGACGGCGCAGTAACTGTCAGCTAGCACGATCCGGCCGAAGCTGGCGCCGGTGTTGAGCGGGGTGATGGCCAGCAACCGATCCAGGCGCAGCTCCTGCTGGCCGGTGTCGCCTTGCACCACCAGAAACTCCTCCTTGCTGGCTGTCGTGCGCGTGGTCAGCGCGTTGGCCTCGAAGCTCGGACCTTCGAGCCGTTCGATCAGCAAGCGATAGCCATGCATGCAGGCAATTTCCAGGTAGTCGTGCAGATCGCAGTTCAAGGGACGATAGGCGTTCATGGGGTGTCTCCTAGCAGCCTTGCAGAGGAATGATGAAATAGCCTTTGCTGCTGATGGCCGCAGCGACTTCGGGGTGTGCGGGCTCGCTGTGGCAGAACTGGCAGCGGCTTTGTTCGATATCGTCGCCTTGCAGGCCGCGTTCGGCCATCCAGTCCTGGGCGAACTGGTTGGCTCGTCCTTGGTCGTTACCCTCGATCAGTACATCGAAGTGCAAGTAGCGGCCGTCACGCGTGCGTACGTGGGTATCGAAAACATTCACCTTCATATCGTTTCTCCTCGCCGGGGAGCGAGACGCCGCTGGGCGTCTCGCGCGCTCTGGGTTACTTCAGGTCGTCGATGGAAGCGCCGAAGTTCAGGTGTAGTACCTGGCCTTCGACCACCAGTGCGGGGACCGACTTGACCCCGGCCTGTTCGGCTTCCGCCACGCGGGTGGCCTGTTCGCCGAGGTGAACGATCTCCACCTTCACCTCCGGAGCCAGCAGGTTCAACAGGGTCTGTTCGGCCGATACGCAGACGGGGCAACCGGCGTGATAGAAGCGTGCTTGAGTCATGGTCAATCTCCTGTTCGTTAATTTGGTATCGAATCGATACTGAATCACAGGCTACGCTCAAATCGATCTTTGTCAACATGGTGTTTAGTCGATACTATGTTTCGACAGGAGTGATACATGACCGACACGACTCTCTTCGATCTGCTCGAAAGACTTTCCAGCCTGACCCGTATCTGGTTTCGCCAGCACCCGCTGCTGGCCGAGTTGCAGCCCATCCAGCTCAGTGCGCTGATGTACCTGGCGCGCTGCAACCACTATTCGAATACACCGCTGGGTGTGACCGATTACCTCGGCCTGACCAAGGGCACGGTGTCGCAGTCGCTCAAGGCGCTGGAAGGCAAGGGGCTGATCATCAAGACGCAGGACGCACGCGATAAGCGCAGCGTGCACCTGGCGCTCACCGACCCGGCCTGGGCGTTGCTGCAGACGCTGCTGCCGCCGGATTTCCTTGCTGCTGGCGAAGCGCGCCTGGGGGCTCAGGCAGGGCAATTGAAAACCCTGCTGACCGACCTTCTGCGGGAAATTCAGCGCGACACCGATGTGCCGGGCTTCGGTCTCTGTGGTAGCTGCCGTTTTCACCAGCAGGTCGATGGCCAGCCGTTCTGCGGTCTGACCCAGGAGCCGCTGCAGTCAAGTGATGCCAAATTGATCTGCCGCGAACATCAACCCCCGGAGGCCGCATGAACAGCCTGCAACTCGATGCATTGCTGACCGGCCGTGCCCAGCCTTTCACCCGGCCTGGCTCGCGCAGCGGCATTGCCAAGGCGCCACGCCAGGAAGCACTGGCGGTGACCACGCTGGGGCTTGCCGGAGACGAGCAGGGCGACCTGCGGGTGCATGGCGGCGTGGAAAAGGCCATCCACCACTATCCGCGCGAACACTACGCCGCCTGGCTGGCCGAGTTGGGCGAGCATCCATTGCTGACGCAGCCCGGTGCTTTCGGCGAAAACTTCAGCACCACGGGCTGGACCGAGGATGACGTCTGTCTGGGCGACCTCATACGTGCGGGGTCGGCCCTGCTGCAGGTTTCCCAGGGGCGCATGCCGTGCTGGAAACTGAGTGATCGCTTCGGCGTTGCCAACCTGGCGCTGCGGGTGCAGCAGTCCGGCCGTACCGGTTGGTATTACCGGGTTCTGCAGGAAGGCGTCGTTGGCGTGGGAGACCGGCTGCAGGTGGTGGAGCGCATTCATGCCGATTGGTCGCTCAGCCGTCTTTCTGCGGTGTTGTTCGACAAGCGCGTGGAGCCCGAGCTGTTGCGTGAATGCCTGGCCCTGCCGCTGGTGCCGTCCTGGCGCAGAACCCTGGAGCGACGCCTGGAAAAAGCCGAGGTCGAGGACTGGGCGCCTCGGCTGCAAGGCACAGACGTCATTGGGTAGTGAGCGAAATGCGCAGATGACTGGAACGGCAAACGGATGCGAATGCTTCTACACTGGTTTCTCTTGTTGATTCCAGGTGGTTCTATACCAAGCGCCTAGCGTTTGCTGTGGGGGCAAGATGAGCAGGTTGATCTGCGCCGACTTCGATGAGTTCGAGGAGGCCTTGTACGGGGTAGAGGGCCGTTATCTGCTGCGTTCACGGCAGCAGCGCGACTGGCGTTTACGTGTCGTCGAGCTCGATGGCGTGGCGCTTATGTTCGGTCGCGAGGGGGCGGGCACGGTCTACAGTGGCGTCGGTCTGCCGGGCTTCTTCAATATCTTCCTGCCGCTGAGCCGGCACGAATGCACGGTGCTGGGCGGCAAGCGCCTCGACCGTCGATTGATCGGCTGGATGGTGCCTGAAGCCATGTTCCACATCGATGCGAGCCAGCCAGCGAGCTGGATGACGGTGGCCATGTCATGCGAGCTGGTACTGCGCTGGGCGCAGCAGCATGAAGACGAGTTCGATCTGTCGATTCTTTCCCGCAACCTGGTCTGCGTGGCTCAACAGGATCTGGCGCCGCTGAAATGGCTGGCGCTACGTCTGTTACGCATCGACCACTGTGCGCCGCAGGACCTGCATGTTCCGGCGGCCGAGCGTGCAGCACAGGCAGAGTTGATGGCGCTGGTGTTTCGCAGCCTGTTGCCGGTGAGGCTGGCTCCGCGACATCACGCCGGGCATCAGCAGATTCTCCGCCGTGCCCTGGAGCTGCTGGAGGTGACACCGGATGCCCCGCTGCATATGTCCGATCTGTGTCAGGCGTGCAGCACCTCGGAGCGCACATTACGCAATCTGTTCACCCGCTACCTGGGCATGAGTCCGCACCGCTATCTCATGCAGCATCGTCTTCATGCGATCCGCCGGGCCATTCTGCATGCACAAGCCAATGAGACCATCACCGATATCTGTGCCCGTTTCGGGGTCTGGGATTTCGGTCGCTTCGCAGGGTTGTACCGGCTCTATTTCGGTGAGTTGCCGTCGCAATCACTGCGTAGTCGCCGCTTGCTCACCGGGCCGCTCAACCCGCGTTGAGTGGTCGCTGCAAGGTGGTACTGGGATACTCGCCGAAAACTCCGTAGTACTCCGCGGCCATACGTCCGCAGTCGGTATAACCGAAACGCTGTGCAATCGCCGCGACGCTGCTCTGTTGCCCATCGGCTATGGCCAGTGCGGCGCGCAGCAGGTGCAGGCGTCGCAGGCGCAGATAACGTGCCGGCGCCATGCCCAGCGTATGCACGAAGGCGCTGCGCAAGGTCCGCTCACTGACGCCTACCATTCGACATAGCTCGGTCAGACGAGGCGTGCGCCCGCCGGCCAGCGGTAGCAGCTCCAGCACCTGCTGCAGCAATTGCTCATGGGCGGCCTGGCGGGCGCGCTGGCGTGGCGTCATTCGCGGTTGCATGGCGGCGTCCTGGCCGGAGGGGAGCCCTCAGGCTGCACGCGTGCAACGGTGCTCGCTACGTAAAACAGGCAAATCGCCGGGCAGTGAGATTTGCCGATTTTACGTAGTGGGCGAGCACGCACTACGGCGAGCATCGACTAAACGCTCGCCAGTCGCCGTTCGAGCTGACGAGCCTTCAGAAGCGTTCGATGTGAATCGGCGCGAGGGGAGGCTATATGAGTCCGTCGACGTGCAGCTTGGGCATATGTCTGGTACTGGCCGGTGCGTTTGCCGCCAGCCAGGCGCAGCCGCTCGGGCCCCAAGTGCTCGAGGTCGAGCCATTCGTCGAGTTGCCGTCAGGGGTGCGCTACCCCGAAGGTCTGGCAACCAACCCGCACAACGGCGAAATCTACGTCGGCACGTTCGATATGCGTCAGCCCGCCTCCGAGCGCAACAATCAACTGCTTCGCTACGCAGCCGATGGCGGCCTGCTGGCGCAGCGATCATTCGCCGGCATGCCGCTGACCGGGTTGGGTTATGCCGACGGCCAGCTCTACATCCTCAATTTCGGTGCCGGCAAGCTGCAACGCATCCTGGCCGACTTCACGGCGGACACCCCGGTGGAGGATGTGCTCGATTTCCCCCGGCTCGCACCGCCAGCTCCGGTGGCTCGCATGGTGGACAACCCGGACGGTAGCCAGGATCGGATCGAGTTCGCTGCCAGTGGCATGCCTGCTCCCAACGGCCTGGTATTCGCCGGCAATGGTGATCTCTATGTGTCCGACTCCTTTCAGGGCGCACTGTATCGAATCGCCGACGCCACGCACTGCAAACCCTGTTCGCTTGAAGTGCTGTCACGTGATCCGCTCCTCGCGACGGCGGGCTTCCTGCCCTTTGGCGCCAATGGACTAGCCCTCGATGATGGCGAGCGCCATCTCTATATCAACAACGCGGGTGATGGCCGCCTGCTGCGCATGCCGCTGCCTGGTGGCAAGTTGCAGGTAGTGGCTGAAAGCCTGCCCGGAGCCGATGGTTTGCTGTTTCACGACGGTCTGCTGTGGCTGCTGGCCAATCAGGTCGACCAGCTTCTGGGAGTCGATGAACAGGGGCTCATCCGTATGCGTGCCGGTGGTTTCCAGGGCCTCAGCGCCAGCGGAGCCCCGTTGGGCTTGCTATTCCCAGCCAGCAGCGTGGTGCAGGGCGACTGGATGGTGATCAGCAATCTGGCGCTGCCATTGACCCCCGCCGAAGGCGACGAGTGGGAAGAGCAGGTGCGTACCTGGAATCTGGTGCGGCTGCGTCTGCCGCGATCTTCGGCCAAGGGAGGGGCAACTCATGCCGCAAACCCCTGAACAACCTTTGAATAACGGACGTCGCCAATTGCTGCTCGGCTCTGCCGCGCTGGCAACGGTGATGTTGTTACCCCTGGGTGGTTGCGTGCGGGGCGCTGGCCCCGGCACTGCCCATCCGCAAACCGAGAATGGAGGGCGTAGAACCATGGGCACCATTACCACACGCGACGGTACACAGATCTACTACAAGGACTGGGGCAGTGGCCCGGTCGTGGTGCTCAGCCATGGCTGGCCACTGAACTCCGATAGCTGGGAGGCGCAGATGATGTTCCTGGCTAGCAACGGCTATCGGGTGATCGCTCATGACCGGCGTGGTCATGGACGCTCCAGCCAGCCCTGGAATGGCAATGAAATGAACACCTACGCCGATGATCTGGCTGCACTGCTCGATCACCTGGATGTGCGTGGCGCTTCGCTGTTCGGTTTTTCCACTGGTGGCGGTGAGGTGGCGCGTTATATCGGCCGGCATGGCACCGCCCGGGTGGCCAAGGCGGGGCTGATCGCCGCTGTTCCGCCGTTGATGGTGCAGACCGAGGCCAATCCGGGTGGTCTGCCACTCTCGGTATTCGATGGCATCCGCGCGGCATCGCTCGCCGATCGTTCGCAGCTGTACCGCGACGTCGCCAGTGGGCCGTTCTTTGGCTACAACCGCCCCGGTGCCAAACCCTCGCAGGGAGTGATCGACGCGTTCTGGATGCAGGGCATGATGGCGGGTCACAAGAATGCCTATGACTGCATCAAGGCTTTCTCCGAAACCGACTTCAGCGACGACCTGAAGAAGTTCGATGTGCCGACGCTGATCCTGCATGGCGATGACGACCAGATCGTGCCCGTGGACGCCGCTGCCAGAGCTTCGGCGAAGTTGGTGCCACACGCCAAGCTGGTCACCTACCCCGGAGCGCCTCACGGCATCACCGATACCCACAAGGAACAACTGGGCGCGGACATGCTGGCCTTCCTGCGTAGCTGATCGACCAGCAACGGCCATTCAATGTCATTTCGAGGACTGACCCATGAGTAGCAAGACAGCCCTGATCGTCGTGGATATCCAGAACGATTACTTCCCAGGCGGCCTATGGACGCTGAGCAAGGTCGAGGCCGCTGCCGCGAAGGCGGCACAGGTGATCGCCGTTTTTCGTGAACGCGGCGATCTGGTGGTGCACATCCGGCATGAGTTCACCAGTGCCGATGCGCCGTTCTTTCGACCCGGCAGCGAGGGGGCGCATATCCATCCCAGCGTCATCAATCAGGGTGACGAGCCGGTGGTGCTCAAGCATTACATCAACTCCTTTCGCGAAACCGAACTCAAGGCGGTACTCGATCGGCACGCCATCGACGCCGTGGTGATCGTCGGCAACATGAGTCATATGTGCGTTGATGGCATCACCCGAGCCGCGGTGGATTTCGGCTACGACACCACGGTGCTGCATGACGCCTGTGCCACGCTCGATCTGCAATTCAACGGTGTACAGGTGCCGGCCGAGCACGTGCATGCGGCATTCATGGCGGCGCTCAGCTTCGGCTACGCGCCCGTGATTTCCACTGCTGAATATCTTGCCAAAGGCTAGGGACGCTTATGAACACGCTGACGCTAAGTGCGTGGCTGGCCATGCTGGCAAACCCGGCCTGGGCTCACGGCCCGGAAGGTATCCACAGCGAAAAGGGCGGGCAGATCGAGGCGGCTTTCGATCTGGTGCATACCCGGGTGTTCAAGGAGGGTAGCGATCTGGTCTTCGAGCAACTGGTCGATGGCCAGGCTGGTAGTCGTCTGCCCACCGCCAAAGGCAGCTTTGCCGGTGCAGAGGTCTACAGCTACGTCTGGCCGACGAGTCTGGACAGCGGCTCGGTGGGATTCGAGCAGGAGTCGGGCATTCTTGCCCTGGCGCTGACCTCGCACCCTGATTTCGACGACACCCCGCAGCTCGACGAGAACGGTGACGGCGACAAGGGCAATGACGGTGGCCTGTGGCACTCGCACTGGGTGGTGCTGACCAAGGAGCCCAGCTGTGGGCCCAGCGGCCTGAAGGTGCGGGACATTCCAGAGGGCGCCACACCCAAGTTGCCCGCCACCTGGCCAGGCGTGCCGCTGTACATCGATTCGCCAGGCTATGACCTGAGTGTGAAGAACGACGCGGCGCAGATTCGTGTTCCACTCGCAGCCGTTGGTTTCCCCGCCAGTTTCAACTACGACGGGGTGACCGCCGCGCTGCAGGTCAATGCCGATCTGCATGACCCGTTGTTGTGTGTCTCCAGCGTTTGGGATGTCGCCTCGGGCGACCTGTCCCTGCCTGCGACCTGGAAGACCTCGGACTAAATCATCGCGCGCAATTGTCGGCTGCCATCGATTCCGCTGGCGGCTGGCGTTCGCCCGTCGTTCGGCATATTTGCTTGAGGAGTACCTGTCATGTCCAAACAGAAGCTGACCCATGCCACCGGTGCGCCAGTGGTGGACAACCTCAACATCCAGACCGCCGGGCCTCGAGGGCCGGCTCTGCTACAGGACATCTGGCTGATCGAGAAACTCGCCCATTTCGACCGCGAGGTGATTGCCGAGCGGCGCATGCATGCCAAGGGCGCAGGTGCCTATGGCACCTTCACCGTGACGGGCAACATCAGCCGTTTCAGCCGCGCCAGTCTGTTCGCCTCGGTAGGCAGGCAGACACCGGTGTTCGTGCGTTTTTCCACGGTGGCTGGGGAACGTGGCGCCGCCGATGCCGAGCGTGATATCCGTGGCTTCGCCGTGAAGTTCTATACCGATGAAGGCAACTGGGATCTGGTCGGCAACAACACCCCGGTGTTCTTCTTCCGCGACCCGATGCGTTTCCCGACCTCAACCATGCGGTCAAGCGCGATCCGCGTAGCGGCCTGCGCAGTGCCAGCAACAACTGGGACTTCTGGAGTCTGCTACCCGAGGCGTTGCACCAGGTCACCATCACCATGAGTGAACGCGGTATACCGCGCAGTTACCGGCACATGCACGGATTTGGCAGTCATACCTTCAGCCTGGTCAATGCGGACAATCAGCGCTTCTGGGTCAAATTTCACCTGCGCTGCCAGCAGGGCATCGAAAACCTCAGCGACGCCGAGGCGGCCAGCGTGATCGGCGCCGACCGTGAAAGCCATCTGCGTGATCTCTACCAGAGCATCGAGCGGGGCGACTATCCGCGCTGGACGTTATGTATTCAGGTGATGACCGAGGAGCAGGCCAGTCGCCACCCGCACAACCCCTTCGATCTGACCAAGGTGTGGTCGCATGCCAATTACCCGCTGATCGAGGTGGGCGTGCTGGAGCTCAATCGCAACCCGGACAACCATTTCGCCGAGGTAGAGCAGGCAGCGTTCTCGCCTGCCAATGTCGTACCAGGCATTGGCTTTTCACCGGACAAGATGTTGCAGGCGCGTCTGTTCTCCTACGGCGATGCCCAGCGGTATCGGCTGGGTGTCAACTTCAACCTGATCCCGGTCAATGCGCCGCGCTGCCCGTACCACAGCTACCACCGGGACGGTCAGATGCGCACCGACGGCAATCAGGGCTCGACCATCGCCCATTACCCCAACAGTCAGGGCGAATGGGAGGATCAGCAGGAACTGCGCGAGCCGCCGTTGCCACTGGAGGGGAGCGCGACCAACTGGGATCACCGCGTCGACGATGACCACTTTCATCAGCCGGGGGATCTGTTCCGCCTGATGAGCCCGGCGCAGCGGCAGGTGTTGTTCGAGAACACGGCCAGGGCGATGGGCGACGCATCCGCTGAGATCAAACGGCGCCATATCGGCCATTGCAGCAAGGCTGATCCCGCCTATGGTGCGGGGGTGGCCAGGGCGCTGGGTTTGGGTGACTGAAGCTCAGGCATGAAAAAGGCGAAGCCTCGCGGCTTCGCCTTGGTTCGACCTGCGCTGGCTCAGTGCTTGCGCGGCACCGGCTTGAGCAGTTCGTCCGGCGGCATTTCGCACTGGATCTTGCGGCCGATCAGCGCCTCGATCGGCGGCAGGGCGAAGGCATCGTCTTCGCCGGCGAAGCTGATCGAGGTGCCGCTGGTGCCGGCGCGGCCGGTACGACCGATGCGGTGCACGTAGTCGTCCGGGTCTTCCGGCAGGGTGAAGTTGATCACGTGGCTGATGGCATCGACGTGGATGCCACGACCGGCGACGTCGGTGGCGACCATGACACGGATCTTGCCTTCGCGGAAGCCTTCCAGGGCGCGGATACGCTTGTGCTGGGGAATGTCGCCGGACATCTGCACGGCGCTGATGCCGTCGCGAGTCAGGCGCTCTTCGATGCGCCGTACTTCGTCCTTGCGGTTGGCGAAGACCATGACCCGCGTCCAGTCGTTCTGGCTGATCAGGTTGTAGAGCAGTTTGTACTTGTCAGCCGAGGCTACGGCGTACACGTGCTGCTCGACGGTATCGCTGGCGACGTTCTCCGGCTCGATTTCAACGATGGCCGGGTTGACCGTCCATTGCTTGGCCAGGTTCATCACGTCTTCGGTGAAGGTGGCGGAGAACAGCAGGGTCTGGCGGTCACCTTTCATCGGCGTCTGGCGGATGATCTGGCGCACCTGCGGGATGAAGCCCATGTCGAGCATGCGGTCGGCTTCGTCGAGCACCATCACCTCGACCATGTCCAGGTGCACCTCGCCGCGCTGGTTGAAGTCCAGCAGGCGGCCCGGGGTGGCCACGAGGATGTCGCAGAAGCGCGATTCCAGTTGCTTGAGCTGCTTGTCGAAGTCCATGCCGCCGACGAACTGCATGACATTCAGGCCGGTGTACTTGGTCAGCTCGGCAGCGTCCTTGGCGATCTGCACCACCAGTTCGCGGGTTGGCGCGATGATCAGCGCGCGTGGCTCGCCCATGTAGCGCTCTTTCGGCGGCGGGGTCTGCAGCAGCTGGGTGATGATCGAGATGAGGAACGCGGCGGTCTTGCCGGTACCGGTCTGGGCGCGGCCAATGGCGTCCTGGCCCTTGAGGGTGTAGCCCAGTACCTCAGCCTGGATCGGCGTGCAGTAGGGGAAACCCAGATCATGAATGGCATGCATCAGCTCGGGGGCGAGCTTGAAGTCATGGAAACGGGTCTTACCTTCGGCCGGCTCGACCACGAAATCTTCCAGTTTCCAGGTGCTTACTGGCTTGGCTGGGCGCTCGCGGCGTGGCTTGTCGGCCTTGGGCGGGCGGGGCTGTTGCTGCGCCGGGCTATCGCCTGCGCTCTCGCTGGCAGTGCGGGCGGGCTTGTTCTGGCGGGGACGCTTGTGCTCTGCGTCACCGCTCTGGGCGGGCGCTGTTACGGGTGACGGCGCTGGTTGTGGCTGCTCGTCTTCGGCTTTGCCGAACATTTTCTTGAGTGCTTTGAGCACGGGCTTCTCATCGACTGGTTAAGGAGTGAACGCCCGCCAGTGTAATGCAAGACGCGGGCGTGGCGAAGTGCTTCGCTCGCGTCTGTCAAGAGGAGCGTGTGCCCAGCGCCTCATTTCTCCGGCAGGCTGGCCAGCAGCAGGCGCTGTACATTGCCGCCCATGATCGCGGCAATGGCGTCATTGTCGAAGCCGGCGGTTTGCAGCCCCTCGGTAATTTGCGCCAGGCCGGTGACGTCGAATGGTGTATGCACGGTGCCATTGAAGTCCGAGCCCAGGGCGACGTGCTCGACGCCGACCTTGTCCGCCGTATAACGAATGGCTTTGATGATGGCCGCGACCGAGGTGTCGCACACGGCGGTGCTCCAGTAGCCGATACCGATCACCCCGCCCGTGGCCGCGATGGCCTGCAGGTGCTTGTCGCTGAGGTTGCGCGTGCCGGGGCAGGTGCCCTCGACCCCGGTATGCGAGACCAGCACCGGGCGCGCGGCCATGGCCAGCACATCGTCGATCAGCGGGCGCGAGGCGTGAGCCAGGTCCACCAGCATGGCTTTTTCTTCCAGGCGTGCGATCACCTGGCGCCCCAGCGGCGTCAGCCCGCCTTTTGCCAGGCCGTGGGCCGAGCCGCCCACTTCGTTATCGAAGAAGTGGGTCAGGCCGGCGATACGAAAGCCCGCATCAAACAGCGTATCTACATTCTCCAGCTGGTTCTCGATGGGCTGCAGGCCCTCGGTGGCGAGCAGGCCTGCCACACGCTGCGGGTCTTTGTCCCAGGCCTCGATGAAACGGGCCAGGTCCGCGCGGCTGCGGATCAGCACCAGGCGACCTTCGCTGGCGTGCGCCGCATCCTGCAGCTTCTGCGCCTGGTACAGGGCGCGCTGCAGCAGGCTGTTCCAGGTTTCCCGCGGCCAGCGCTGGGCCATGGCCAGCAGGGTGATGTTGTCACTGTCGGCGGCGTTGCTCTCCATGTTCAGCCCGCGTGGCGTCTTGGTCACGGTGGAGAACACCTGCAGGCCGAGGCGCCCTTCGAGCATGCGCGGCAGATCGGAGTGACCGTAGTCGTAGCGTTTGAGCAGGTCGCGCTCCCAGAGCAGGGCGTCGTCGTGCAGGTCGGCGACGAACAGCCCCTGGTGCAGCTTCTGTGCGCTGGCGCTGGCCGGATAAGGGGGCGGGCTGGCCACGCTGTTCATCTGCGCGTCGATGACTCGGGGCAGGCCCAGTACGGCGAGGGCAGAGAGGGGAACCAGCAGGAGCAGGGCGATCAGCAGTTTTCGCATAAAGGGTGGCCATCCAGGCTTGTCGTTATGCTCGGCACTGTAGCAAGGGAAGGGGCGGCGGTGCGCGGCAGCTCTGTGGGAGGCGCTTCAGCGGCGATTCGGTCGCGGCTAAAGCCCCTCCCACAATGCCTAGCGCACCAATGTCGCAAATTATCAACCGCAGAGGCAGTTACGCCCCTGTTGCTTGGCCTGGTATAGCGCCGCATCGGCGCGCGCGATAAGGCTTTGCAGGCTGTCCTTTTGCTGCATCTGCGCCAGGCCGATGGAGATGGTGACGCCGGGCAGCACACCAACCGGCGAATAGAAGGACGCGATCTGCTCCAGGCCGATACGAAGGCGCTCACCGATACCGCGTGCAGCCTCATCGGCGATCTCCGGCAGGAGAATGACGAACTCCTCGCCACCGAAACGTATCAGGCTGTCCTTCGGCCTCAGCTGGCTGCTCAGGGTATGCGCCACCAGGCACAGGGCGTAATCGCCGGCCAGGTGGCCGTGCTGGTCGTTGTAGGCCTTGAAGTGGTCGACATCGAGCATCAGCAATGACATGGGTTCGTCGTTGAAGGCACAGCGGGTGCTCTCACGCTCGAACACGTGTTCCAGCCAGCGCCGGTTGAAGCAGCCGGTGAGGGTGTCGACGTTGGCGTTCTGCTCACTGTCGAGAATCTGCCGGTTGCCTTGGCGCACGCGATCGCAGAGCAGCTCCAGCAGGTTCTGCATCATCTGTGGAGATTGCTGGAACAACGCTACCAGTGATTCTCGGTGCAGGCGCAGGACGATGGAGGGGCGCTCGGCCACGACGTAGGCGGAGGGATGTTCGTTGTCGATGAAGCTGATTTCACCGGCGCAGTCGCCGACTTCGAGGGTGCTGACGGCCTGGTTGTCCAGTGACCCGAGGTAGACGCGCAGCTGGCCCTCGATCAGCAGATAGAGGTGCTGGTTGCGATTGAAGGGGGAGAGCAGTACTTCGCCGGCTTCCAGCTCGCAGGCACGAAATTCCCGCAGCAACTGGTCGAGGCTGCTGGTGGCGACATTATGAAATAGTCGCAACTGTTGAATTTGCTGCAGGTCTGCCTGCCAGTGCGCCGGTTTCATCGCGATCTCGTCGGGCCTGGCCGGGCGAATAGGCCTGAGGGCACCACCAACGCTCCCTGTCGTGTCTACGAATAGGATTCGACAGTATTCCTGGGCATCAGGCGTGGCAATGCTTGCCTGAAGCTCTGCCGACCAGTGGTTGCACGAAAGTGCGAAGCTGTTAACTGGCGCGCGTCCTGGCGCGCTCTGGATCACGCTGCGAAGTGGATGCGATGGCCCACCGCGTAGCCGGACAGACGCTCGGCAATGTTGGCAGCCAATGCCTGATCCTGATTCGGCAGGTGGATGTGGGCCAGTTGACCGGCCTTGTCATCGACCAGCACTTCGACCCGAACATCCGTATGCAGCTCATCGACAGCCGCCTGGTAAACCCTGGCGATGGCATCGAAACGCAGTGCTGGTTTGAAGGTCTTGCCCACCGCGGTAAGCGGAATGGCATCGATGATCCAGGCGTCCTTGGGCACCGCGGCGCGTTCGGGAATATGTGCGGCGGCATGTTCCAGCAGCTCGGTTTCGCTGGTCTGCGCGCCCGGCTTGAGCTGCACGTAGACCACCGGCAATTCGCCGGCCTTCTCGTCTGGCTTGCCCACGGCAGCGGCCATGGCCACGGCGGGGTGTTTGTGCAGGGCTTCCTCGATCATCTGCGGGTCGATGTTGTGACCGCCGCGGATGATCAGATCCTTGCTGCGCCCGGTCAGCCAGATATAGCCGTCAGCATCGACGCGACCGAGGTCGCCGGTGTTGAACCAGTCGCCATCGACCCAGATGCCGGCGTTCTTGCTCGCCTGCAGATAGCCCTTGAATACCGTGGCACCGCGGATGCACAGGTTGCCGATCTCATCCTGCGCTGCATCCCGGAGATAGCTTCCCTGCTCGTCGAGTACCTTGATGCGCACTTCGCAGTACGGCATGGGCAGGCCGATGGAGCCGGGGCGGCGTTCGCCCGCTGGCGGGTTGGCGCAGCTGCCGCAGGTGCCTTCGGTCAGGCCATAGCCTTCGAGCAGGGTCAGGCCGGTCTTGGCCTCGAACTGGCGTATCAGCTCCACCGGCATGGGGGCGGCGCCGCACAGGGCGTATTTCAGCGAGGACAGGTCATGACCCTCGCTGGGAATCTGCAGCAGGCCGGCATAGATGGTGGGAACACCGCTGAAGAAGCTGACCTTGTGGCGCGCGATCACCTTCCAGAAATTGCTGATCAGTGTGGTGTTGCGATAGCCCTGCGGCGTGGCCAGCAGCACTTCTGCGCCGCCGATGAAAGCCGTCAGCCCGGTGACGATCACGCCGTTGACGTGGAACAGCGGCAGGCCGCAGAGCGTCACGTCGCCGACACCGAAGCGGGTCACCAGATTCATGCTGTAGGCCATCGCCACTTCGTTGCCGTGGCTGTGCGGCGCCAGCTTGGGCGTACCGGTGGTGCCGCCGGTGTGGAAGTAGCTGGCGATGTCGTCGGCGGTGATCACGCGACCGCTTTCCAGGTGGTCGGCGGGGCAGGCGGCGATGGTTTCATCGAAATCCAGCACGCCCTCCGGCAGCAGGCCGCGCTGGGCCTTGAGCGCGCTGCGTTGTGGTTCGGGCAGCAGGTTGGCCATGTCCACGCAGAGAATCGCTTTCAGCTCCGGCAACTGATCGCGCAGGGCATCGACTTTGTCCCACAGCTCGGTGCCTGGGAAGGGCGCCAGGGTCACCAGCAGCTCGGAGTTGGACGCGTGGATCAGCTCGGCGATGTGCTCGGGATCGAGTAGCGGGTTGATCGCATTGACGATGCCGGCGGCCTCGCCACCCCAGATGGTGTAGTGGGTCTGCGGCAGGTTGGGCAGCAGGAAGGACACCGCCTTGCCGGGACGCAGGCCCAGGCGGTGGAAGGCGTTGGCGGTCTGGGTGATCTTGCCGAGCAGCTCGGCATAATTCAGGCGCAGCGGGGTTTCCTCTCCCGTGCCCTGGAGAATGAACGACAGCGCCGCTGCCTCGGGACTGGTCTGCGCCGTGCGGCGAATCAGCTCGAAGGTGCTGCTGGGCAGGTCGCGATCACTCAGCGGGGTGCTCTCGATCTGTTCGATATCCTGCAGGGTGCGAATGAGGGGCGCTGTGCTCATTTATTGTGCATCTCTCGGTTCGGTCAGTCGGCCAGCAGCTGGCTCAACCATTCGGCGATATCGCGAATCTCTTCCGGCAGCACCTCGTGCGCCATTGGATAGTCGCGCCATTGCACCGGCACCCCACAGGCGTGCAGGCGGTCGTACGCGGCGCGTCCCATGTCGGGTGTCACCACGTCGTCGAATCTGCCATGCAAACAAAGCACCGGCAGTTGTCTTTTTGTATCCGCCAGCGGCATGTCATCGCTGAAAGTCGGTGCGTAGGTCGAGAGTGCCAGCACCCCGCCGAGGGGCTGTGGATAGCGCATAAAGGCAGTGTGCAGCACCACCGCGCCACCTTGGGAAAAGCCTGCCAGGACGATGCGTTCAGGGGCGATGGCGCTTTCGCGCTCGGCTTCGATCAGGGCGATCACCTGGTCGGCGGACTCTTCCAGTTGTGCCTGGTCGATGGCGCGGGCCGGACTCATGGCGAGGATGTCGTACCAGCTCGGCATGCTCCAGCCGCCGTTGATGGTCACCGGGCGGGTTGGCGCCTGCGGCAGGATGAAGCGTGTGCTGGGCAGGCGTTCCTGCAGCATCTCGGCGACCGGCAGGAAATCGTAGCGGTCAGCCCCCAGCCCATGCAGCCAGATCACGCTGGCATCGGCGGATTGTGGGGGCTGCAAAATCATGGGTGCGGTCATTGGTAGCTCCAGTGTGGTGCGGGCGCCTTAATTTGGGGCGGCACCCTGCTCAAGGCTTGGCTAATCTGTGAATAAGTTGTCGCACGGGTGAAAGTTTTGCCCTTGACCCCCGTATATCCGGCAATTTGCCATGTGCTGGTACGGGGCTTGCTATGGCTCATTTGAACTGACGACGCGGTGCGGTAACGGTAACACTGTGCCATTGCGCACCGCTCAACAGGCAGGAATCTGCTGTGTGGGGTTCCTAATAGACCGTCGGGGCGATCAATCGCTCAGACGGATGACGATCCGTCTCTGGCCCGTTCAACCAATGGGCAGGGTGGGAGCAGTTGGCCAGCAGAGGGTAAAGCCGACTAGACTCCCGCCTGACGTTCGAACTTCTCGTCGATACCGTTGCTGCCAGCGGATCGCGTGCCTCAAAAGGGTGGGGAAGGCGGACGGAGACTCCAACACAACAAGAGCAACTGGAGGTTTTTGATGAAGATGGTGAAATCCACCCTGGCTGTGCTGACCACCGCAGCTGTGCTCGGTGTCAGTGGCTTTGCTCAGGCAGGCGCCACCCTGGATGCAGTGCAGAAGAAAGGCTTCGTGCAGTGCGGTATCAGCGACGGTCTGCCTGGCTTCTCCTACGCCGATGAAAAAGGCAACTACCTGGGTCTCGACGTTGACGTTTGCCGCGCTGTTGCAGCCGCGGTTTTCGGTGACGCGACCAAGGTCAAGTACAGCCCGCTGACCGCCAAGGAGCGCTTCACCGCGCTGCAATCCGGCGAAGTCGACATCCTGTCGCGTAACACCACCTGGACCAGCTCGCGCGACGCCGCACTGGGTCTGAACTTCACTGGCACCAACTACTACGACGGCCAGGGCTTTTTGGTGAACAAGAAGCTGGGCGTTTCCAGCGCCAAGGAACTGGACGGGGCTACTGTCTGCATCCAGGCCGGTACCACCACCGAGCTGAACCTCTCCGACTACTTCCGTGCCAACGGCATGAAGTACACCCCCATCACCTACGATACCTCCGACGAGAGCGCCAAGTCGGTCGAAGCCGGCCGTTGCGACGTGCTGACCTCCGACCAGTCGCAGCTGTACGCACAGCGCATCAAGCTGGCCAACCCGGACGACTATGTCGTGCTGCCGGAAGTCATCTCCAAGGAGCCTCTGGGCCCGGTCGTGCGCCAGGGTGACGAAGAGTGGTTCGACATCGTGCGCTGGACCCTGTTCGCCATGGTCAACGCCGAAGAGCTGGGTGTGACCTCGGCCAACGTCGAAGCCACTGCCAAAGACACCAAGAACCCGGACGTAGCACGTCTGCTGGGTACTGAAGGTGAGTTCGGCAAAGACCTCAAGCTGCCGAAAGACTGGGCAGTACAGATCGTCAAGCAAGTCGGTAACTACGGTGAGTCCTTCGACCGTAACGTCGGTGCCGGCAGCGAGCTGAAGATCGAGCGTGGTCTCAACGCCCTGTGGAACAAGGGTGGTCTGCAGTACGCACCGCCGGTGCGTTGACCGTCCACAGCGGCAGGCCTGAGGCCTGCCGCTGTCGTTTCCGATTAAGTGAACTCCGGCCGGCTTGCGTGCGGCCGGGGCTTCCGTGAGGGTTGTCATGCACACGACTGCTAATGCCCCGCGCCCGCGAGGATCGCTTCTGAACGATCCGCAGGTGCGTGCTTGGGCTTTCCAGATCATTGCCGTTATCGCCGTTGTGGCGCTCGGCTGGTTTCTCTTCCAGAACACCCAGGCTAACCTGGAGAAGCGCGGGATCATTTCCGGCTTCGCTTTTCTCAATAACAGCGCCGGTTTCGGTATCGCCCAGCACCTGATCGAGTACACGGAAAGCGACAGCTACGCCCGTGTGTTTCTGGTCGGCTTGCTCAATACCCTGCTGGTGTCTTTTATCGGTATCGTGCTGGCCTCCATCCTTGGTTTCCTGCTGGGTGTGGCGCGGCTATCGCCCAACTGGCTGATCAGCAAGTTGGCCACCGTTTACATCGAGATTTTCCGCAACATTCCGCCGTTGCTGCAGATCCTCTTCTGGTATTTCGCGGTATTTCTTGCCCTGCCTGGTCCTCGGCAGAGCCTGGATGTGGGTGAAATCTTCTTCCTCAACAGTCGCGGTCTGTACATGCCGGCGCCTGGCCCTTCGGAGAGTTTTGGCCTGTTCGCGGTGGTAGTACTGGCGACCATCGTCGGCATCATCGCCTTGGGACGCTGGGCCAAGAAGCGCCGCGAGGCCACTGGTCAGATCTTCCCGCTGTTGTGGACCTCGCTGGCGCTGATCGTCGTCATCCCTGGCCTCACCGTGCTGATCGGCGGTAACCCGCTGGTGTGGAGCGTGCCGGAGTTGACTGGTTTCAACTTCCGTGGCGGCTGGGTGATGATCCCCGAGCTGATGGCGTTGACCCTGGCGCTGACCATCTACACCGCGGCTTTCATCGCCGAGAACGTTCGCTCCGGGATCATGGCGGTCAGCCATGGTCAGACCGAAGCGGCGCGCTCGCTTGGGTTGCGTCCGGGCGTCACCCTGCGTCTGGTGATCATCCCGCAGGCACTGCGCGTGATCATTCCGCCACTGACCAGTCAGTACCTCAACCTGGCGAAGAACTCGTCCCTGGCCGCCGGTATCGGTTACCCGGACATGGTTTCGCTGTTCGCCGGCACCGTGCTCAACCAGACCGGCCAGGCCATCGAGGTGATCGCCATCACCATGAGCGTGTATCTGGCCATCAGTATCAGCATTTCCCTGCTGATGAACTGGTACAACAAGCGCATCGCGCTGACTGAGCGGTAAGGAGCAGCCATGCAGACTCATACATTCAAACCGGACCTGCCGCCGCCACGCCTGAGCGTCGGTGCAGTGGGCTGGCTCAAGGCCAACCTGTTTTCCAACTGGTTCAACAGCCTGTTGACCCTCTTTGCGCTTTATCTGATCTGGCTGGTGGTACCTCCGCTGCTGCAGTGGGCGATCATCGATGCCAACTGGGTGGGCAGCACCCGCGCCGACTGCACCAAGGAAGGCGCGTGCTGGGTGTTCATCCAACAGCGTTTCGGTCAGTTCATGTACGGCTTCTACCCCAGCGAACTGCGCTGGCGCGTGGACGCCACGCTGTGGCTGGCAATCGTCGGCGCGGCGCCGCTGTTCGTGCCGCAGATGCCGCGCAAGGCGTTCTACGGCCTGGGCTTCCTGGTGATCTATCCGGTGATCGCCTGGTGCCTGTTGCACGGCGGCGTATTCGGCCTGAGCGTGGTATCCACCAGCCAGTGGGGCGGCCTGATGCTGACCCTGGTGATTGCCTCCGTGGGCATCACCGGTGCCTTGCCGCTGGGTATCCTGCTGGCACTGGGGCGACGTTCCAACCTGCCGGCGATCAAGGTCATCTGCGTCACCTTCATCGAGTTCTGGCGCGGTGTGCCGCTGATCACCGTGCTGTTCATGTCCTCGGTGATGCTGCCGTTGTTCCTGCCCGAAGGCATGCATTTCGACAAGCTGATGCGTGCGCTGATCGGGGTGATCCTGTTCCAGTCCGCCTATATCGCCGAAGTGGTGCGCGGTGGTCTGCAGGCCATTCCCAAAGGGCAGTACGAGGCCGCCGCGGCCATGGGCCTGGGCTACTGGAGGATGATGGGCCTGGTGATCCTGCCGCAGGCGCTGAAGCTGGTGATTCCGGGCATCGTCAACGTCTTCATCGCCCTGTTCAAGGACACCAGTCTGGTGATCATCATCGGCCTGTTCGATCTGCTCAACAGCATCAAGCAGGCGACCACCGACCCGGCATGGCTGGGTATGGCTACCGAAGGTTATGTGTTCGCCGCGTTGGTCTTCTGGATTTTCTGTTTCGGCATGTCCCGCTATTCGCTGCATCTCGAGCGGAAGCTGGATACCGGCCACAAGCGTTAGGAGTGAGTCATGAGTGAAGCAATCAAACAACCCAGCGCCGAGCCGATGATCCTGCTGCAGGGTGTGAACAAGTGGTACGGCCAGTTCCATGTGCTCAAGGACATCAACCTGAGCGTGCAGCAGGGCGAGCGTATCGTGCTCTGCGGGCCGTCTGGTTCGGGCAAGTCCACCACCATTCGTTGCATCAACCGCCTGGAAGAACACCAGCAGGGGCGCATCGTGGTCGATGGCACCGAATTGACCAGCGACCTCAAGCACATCGAAGCGATTCGCCGTGAAGTGGGTATGGTGTTCCAGCACTTCAACCTGTTCCCGCACCTGACCGTGCTGCAGAACTGCACCCTGGCGCCGATGTGGGTACGCAAGATGCCTAAGCGTCAGGCCGAGGAAATTGCCATGCACTTTCTCGAGCGCGTGCGTATCCCCGAGCAAGCCAACAAGTTTCCGGGCCAGCTCTCCGGCGGTCAGCAGCAGCGTGTGGCGATTGCCCGCGCGCTGTGCATGAAGCCGAAGATCATGCTGTTCGACGAGCCGACCTCGGCCCTCGACCCGGAGATGGTGAAAGAGGTGCTCGACACCATGATCGGTCTGGCCGAAGACGGCATGACCATGCTCTGCGTGACCCACGAGATGGGTTTTGCCCGTACCGTGGCCAACCGCGTGATCTTCATGGACAAGGGCGAGATCGTTGAGGAGGCCGAGCCGAACGCCTTCTTCACCAACCCGCAGAACGAGCGCACCAAGCTGTTCCTCAGTCAGATCCTGCACTGAGCTGGCATTGCGCCATGGATCAGGGAGCCTTCGGGCTCCCTTTTTCGTTGCCGGTGCCGCTCCCTCTGGCGGCTATGCCACCAATCTGTAGGAGCGGCGCCCCGCCGCGAACCGGGGCGGCGTGCATTCGAAAGCTTCGCCCCGAGGCGGGGCTCCTACGAAAAGCCGCTTTGATTGGCATTAGCCATCGGACACCTTGGGCGCCTAGTGGCGCCGCATGCGCTTGCGGAAGGCGCCCGGCGTTTCCCCGCATAACTGCTTGAAGCGCTTGGCGAAGGTGGCGCGGTCGGCAAACCCGACCTGACTGGCGACCTGCTCCAGCGACTGCGCCGAATCGGTCAGTGCCTGCTGCGCCAGACTGATACGCAGGCGCTGCAGGTAATCGCCCGGGGTCAGCCCGGTGGCCTGTTTGAAGCGGCGTAGCAGGGTTCGCGCCGAGCAATGGGCTTGTTGTGCCAGACGGTTGAGATCGATTGTCTCGGCGTGATGCTCGCGTAGCCAGGCCAGCAGCGGGGCAAGGGACTTGTCCTCGCTGCTGGGCAACAGCGGGGCGAAACGCGTCTGCGTACCGCGCTGACGCTCGATCACCATGGCGCTGGCCACCTGTTGCGCCAGCCATTCGCCGGCATGCAGGGCAATCAGGTGCAGGCACAGGTCGAGCCCGGCCTGAGCACCACCGGAGCAGAACAGCGGGCCGTCCTCGGTCAGCAGCAGGTCACTGCGCAGGTTCACTCGGGGGAATAGGCGGGAAAACGAATCGGCCAATGCCCAGTGGGTGGTCGCCTGGCGCCCATCGAGCAGGCCGGCAGCGGCCAGCAGGAAGGCGCTGCTGCACAGACTAGCAACTTGTTGCTGATCACGTTGGGCCAGCCAGGGCAGCAGCTTGGCGTTGCTCTCCAGCGTGCGGGTGATGGCGCTGCCGGTGGCGGGGACGATCAGCAGGTCGGCCTGCTCGGCCAGCTCAAGGCCGCCATCGACCAGAATCTGCGCGAACTCCAACTGTACGGGCTGGCCATCGAGGCTGAAACGTTGCAACTGAAAAGTGGGCGCGCCGGCCAGGCGATTGGCCAGGCTGAAGGCATCCTGCGCCATGCTCAGGCTGGAGCAGATGGTTTGCGGGCAGACGTACAAGGCGATGCGCAGCATGACAGTGACCTGAATTGGATTGGCGATTATTGACACAAAGTTGTCTTTATAGCCAATCGCCACGTCCTCGCCGGACGAACAGACTGGGGTGAACCATCCTTGCGAACGTGTAGGGTGCGCTGTGCGCACCAGTGAGCGACGCCGTGACAGCGGTGCCCGCGGCGCACCCTACGTAATGAAAAGCCTGTAGGAGCGACTCATGAGCCACCCCAATGCCGATCTGATCCAGCGTTTTTACAGCGCCTTCCAGAAACTCGATGCCGAGAGCATGGCAAGCTGCTACGCCGAAGATGTGCGTTTCTCCGATCCGGTCTTCGTCGACCTGCAGGGCGCGGAGGCGGGCGATATGTGGCGCATGCTGTGCAGCCGCGCCGAAGACTTCTCGCTGACCTTCGACTCGGTGCACGCTGACGATCATGCCGGCAGCGCGCGCTGGGTCGCCAGCTACCGTTTCAGCGCCACCGGTCGTCAGGTGGTCAACCATATTCAGGCGCGCTTCGTGTTTCGCGACGGGCTCATCGTCGAGCATCGCGATCACTTCGATCTCTGGCGCTGGGCACGTCAGGCGCTAGGTGGCAAAGGGCTTCTGCTGGGGTGGGCGCCACCGGTTCAGGCTGCCATTCGTCGACAGGCGGCACGCGGGCTGGCCCAGTTTCGTGGCACGCGCTGAGGCGAGCGAAGGAACGCAGTGGTAGGCTAGCCGGTCTTAGCCTTCAATAAAGAGTGCGCACACCGGGTGCCGCACCTCCACTGCCAATCGAGACCTGCCGTGACCGAATTGATCGTTGCCGTAAAACAGGCCAAAGCCTGGGGGGTCCATGCTGTTACCGCCAGTGGCGTGATCCTCGCCCTGCTGGCATTGCTGGCCGTACTCGACGGCCAACCCACGCAATGCCTGTTGTGGCTCGGCCTGGCGCTGCTGGTCGACGGTCTGGACGGCTCGCTGGCGCGCCGCTATGACGTCAAGGGTGTACTGCCGCATTTCGACGGCTCGACCCTCGACCTGGTGATCGATTACCTGACCTACGTATTCATCCCCGCCATCTTTCTTTACCGCTTCATCCCCCTGCCGGATTACACGCCGCTGTTCGCCGTGGGCCTTATTCTGCTGTCTTCGCTGTTCTGCTTCTGCAACCTGAACATGAAGAGCAAGGACAACTACTTCGTCGGCTTCCCGGCGGCGTGGAACGTGGTCGTGTTGTATTTCTACATCCTCGACGTGCACCCCTGGATCACCCTGGCCATTATCGTCCTGCTGGCCGGTCTGACCCTGACCAAGATGAAGTTCCTGCACCCGTTCCGCGTGCGTCAGTTCATGCCGCTGAACATCCTGGTGACCTTCGTCTGGATGCTCTCCAGCGCGCTGTTGATCCTGCAGTACCCGGTCAATCAGTTCTGGCTGCTGGCGCTCTGGTGGTTGGCTTCGGCCTATTTCGTCGGCATGTGCCTGTGGCGCTCGGCGCGTGAGTGGTTTCCCGCGCGCGGATGAATGCAGCAGTCGAAAAGGCCTGGTTCGTCTATCTGGTGCGCGCCGCCAATGGCGCGCTGTATTGCGGCATCAGCGATGACCCGCAGCGGCGTTTCGCCCAGCACCAGAGCGGCAAGGGTGCCCGATTCTTCCATACCAGCCCGGCGCTGGCGCTGGCCTATGTCGAAGCCTGTGCCGGCAAGGGTGATGCGTTGCGCCGTGAACGGGCGATCAAGCGCCTGAGCAAAAGCGCCAAAGAAGCGCTCATTCTGGCCGTTGATGGCATTTCATCAGCCTCAGGCGGTTGCGTGCAGGTGTCGCGCGGGTAAGCTGAGGACTTTTGAGCCGACGCGGAGCGCGCCATGCATGAGTTGATCCTTCATCACTACCCGACCTCGCCGTTTGCCGAGAAGGCCCGCCTGATGCTGGGCTTCAAGCAACTGTCCTGGCGTTCGGTGATGATCCCGCCACTGATGCCCAAGCCCGATCTCACCGCGCTGACCGGCGGCTACCGCAAGACCCCGGTGCTCCAGGTTGGCGCCGACATCTACTGCGATACCGCGCTGATCGCTCGCCGCCTGGAAGCCGAGAAGGCAACCCCGGCGCTGCTGCCCGAAGGTCAGGAGTTCAATGTCAGCCTGCTGGCGCAGTGGGCCGACTCGGTCTTGTTCCAGCATGCCGTGGCGCTGGTGTTCCAACCCGAGTCGATGGCGCTGCGCTTCGCCAAGGTGCCGCCGGAGTTCGCCAAGGCCTTTGCAGCCGACCGTGGCGCGCTGTTTTCCGGTGGTACGGCGACTCGGCTGCCACTGGAGCAGGCCAAGCACAATTGGCCGGCACTGATGGGCGCATTGCAGCGCCAGTTGCAGCGCGAGCAGGGCGATTTCCTCTTCGGTGAACCATCGCTCGCCGATTTTTCCGTGGCTCATTGTTTGTGGTTCCTGCGCGGCACGCCGGTTACCTCGCCGCTGGTCGACGATTACCCGGAAGTCGCTGCCTGGCTTGGCCGTGTGCTCGGCTTCGGCCATGGCTCGTTGAGCGAGATGAGCAGCGAACAGGCGATCGCGGTGGCGCGTGAAGCGACTCCGGCAGCGCTGCCGCACGAGGATTTCGTCGACCCCAATGGTTTCAAAGCTGGCCAGGCGGTGAGCATCGCCGCGGTGGACTATGGTGTCGACCCGGTGCAGGGCGAGTTGCTGCATGCCGGGCGCGACGAGCTGATTCTGCGGCGTGAGGATGAGCGTGCCGGCGTCGTGCATGTGCACTTCCCGCGCCTGGGGTTCTGTATAGAGGCGCGTTGAGGCCTCTCGTGCCGTCTGTCAGTAGGCGGCGCGGATGGCGCGCACGTCGTAACCGTGAATGACCTGCCCGCGCAGGTCGATCACCGGCACGCCGCGGCCGCCGAGTGCCTGGTACCGGGCGCGGCCGGCGCTGTCCTTTTCGATATCCACTTCGCGGTAGGCGACGCCATCTTCGGCGAACAGCTCGCGGGTCTTGGCGCAGTAGCCGCACCAGGTGGTGGCGTAGAGCACGATCTCGCCGCTGCCATTGCCGGCCTGCGGTGGGCTCAGCCAGCGGTCGATCTTGTCCCAGTTCTGCCACAGAGCCAGGGCGGCGAGCAGCAGCACAATCGTCTTCATGGTTACGCGTCCTTGTGTGATGGCGCGGTCATCTCAGGGTAAACCGCACCGGGTCGTACCGCCATGTCAGCCCGTGGCTCGTAGGGTGGGCGGGGCGGCGATCCGTTTTAGTTTTCGTAGGGTGGGCTTTAGCCCACCGAAATAGAACAGATGGGCCAGGATCGTTTTGGTGGGCTAAAGCGGATCGCCGCTCGGGCCACCCTACAAATGCATCAATCCTGACGACGCTTGAGCTGATCCTTCAACTGGGTCGGCAACTGGCGAATGATCAGCATGTCGCGGCCCTCGTCGTACTCGATCTTCGAACCCAGCAGGTGCGCCTCGAAGCTGATCGACAGGCCTTCGGCACGACCAGTGAAACGCTGGAACTGGCTGAGGGTGCGCTTGTCCGCCGGAAATTCCGGGGCCATGCCGTAATCCTTGTTGCGGATGTGCTCGTAGAAGGCCTTGGGGCGCTCTTCATCGATCAGTCCGGAGAGTTCTTCCAGGGTGATCGGCTCGCCCATCTTGGCCTGGCCGGTGGCGTAGCCGACCAGGGTCTTGGTCTTCTCGCGGGCCTGCTCTTCGGGCAGATCCTCGCTTTCCACGTAATCGCTGAAGGCCTTGAGCAGGGTGCGGGTCTCGCCCGGGCCGTCGACGCCTTCCTGGCAGCCGATGAAGTCGCGGAAGTAGTCCGAGACCTTCTTGCCGTTCTTGCCCTTGATGAAGGAGATGTACTGCTTGGACTGCTTGTTGTTCTGCCACTCGCTGATGTTGATGCGCGCGGCCAGGTGCAGCTGGCCCAGATCCAGGTGCTTGGCCGGGGTCACGTCCAGCGCGTCGGTCACCGCCACGCCTTCGCTGTGGTGCAGCAGGGCGATGGCCAGGTAGTCGGTCATGCCCTGCTGGTAATGGGCCAAGAGCACGTGGCCGCCGGTGGACAGGTTGGATTCTTCCATCAGCTTTTGCAGGTGTTCGACGGCCTGACGGCTGAAGGCGGTGAAATCCTGCTCGCCGTCGAGATAGGCCTTGAGCCAGCCGCTGAACGGGTAGGCGCCGGATTCTTCGTGGAACAGACCCCAGGCCTTGCCCTGCTTGGCGTTGTAGCTCTCGTTGAGGTCGGCCAGCAGGTTCTCCATGGCTTGCGACGTGGCCAGCTCGCTGTCGCGAGCGTGCAGCACGGCGGGGCTGCCGTCGGGCTTCTTGTCGATCAGGTGGACGATGCAGTGGCGGATCGGCATGGCGGTCTCGTGGGCAAATTCAAACAGGGGCGCAGTTTACCCGAAGCGGGTGATGGATTCTGGTGCGGATACATCTGTGAATGGTGTGGACGTCATGTGGCAAGTCGCGGCTAAAGCCCCTCCCACAGTGCTGGCGCAAGCTATAGGAGGGTATATCCACTGCCGTGGTGGAACGATGAAGCGTGATCCTACGCCTGCCGGCGCCGCTGCAGCACGCGCAGTCGTTCGATCACGTAGCGCACATGCATGTGTAGTTCGTACAGCTCGTTGGAGTACGACAGCGGCACATCCACGGCCGCCAGCTCGTCTTCCATCTGCTCCAGGCGTTCGATCTCGCTGTCCAGTTCGTCGGGCAAGGAACCTGCGTGCAGCTTGCGGTCGATCTCGCGCAGGTACTTGTACCAGCGGTAGATGCGTGCGCGAATGCGCCACTGGTAAATCGGGCCGACAGCCTTGAACAGCGGGATCATCACCACGATCAAGGGGATCAGCAGGATGATGTAGCGGTCGGCCAGCGAAGCGATACGAAACGGCAGATAGCGCTGCAGGATCGGCAGACCCTTGTCGTAGTAATGCCCGGCATCCTTGTGCAGCTCGAAGGTGCGCGGCTCGGCGCTGGGAAAGGTGCCAGCGGTATCGAGCAGGGTGCCGCCCCGCATCACTTCACGGCTGGCCTCGAGAAACAGCGGCACCAGGCCAGGGTTGAAGTCGTCGTTGACCACCAGGGTGGCGACCGGAGACAGGGTGACGATATCGCGGTCCGGTGCGTTGCTGGCCAGATCCAGCAGACCCTCGCCGACTTTCACCTGATTGAAGAACGGCAGGCGCGCCTCGTAGGCGGCTGCGCGACGAAAGTGTGCCAGGGTGATGTCCGGGTTGGCCGCCAGTTGCTGCACCAGTGAGTTTTCTGCCGGGCCGACGAAGAATGCTGCATCCAGTTCGCCGGCCATCAACGCGCGGGCAGCTTTGCCACCCCCGATGCTCTGCCAGCTTTCGGGATATTGTTCCGGCTCGATGGCATTGGCGCCGAGAATGGCGTCACTGGCGGCGCGGGTGCCGCTGCCTTCGCCACCCAGACCGAGGCGCAGTGGCAGCAGGTCGGCAATGCGATCCAGCTCCACGTCACGTCGAAAGAACAGCCACAGCGGTTCCTGATAGATTGCCCCCAGGCTTTCCAGCTGACGCTGCTCCTCGGCTGTCAGCTGGCGCTCCAGGCCGCTCTGCACCAGGGCGATCTCCACTTGCGGATCGTTGGCCAGCAGGCGTTGCAGGTTGTCGCGCGAGCCCGAGGTCGGTACCAGATTCAGCTCGAAACCTTCCTTGGCCAGTTCTTCCTTCAGGCGTTCGGCGAACTGCTGGTAGGCGCCCCCTTGGGCGCCGGTGGCCATGCTGGCGCTCATCGGCGGTGGCGGCGCGACGAACTGGAACAGTGCCCAGACCAGACCAGCCACCACCGGGACTATCCACAGGTTGGCCAGAATCATGATTTTCAGGTCATTGAGTACGCGGCGCATGGGGCTTCCTTTCAGCGAGTTCAGGGTAAGGATAGAACCCCATACGCCTCACGGTCACCCTGGAGGGTGGATGACACTCTTTCATCCACCATCAGGTTCGCGGTGGATCGATTACGCCAGCGCCTTGTGCCTTGCACGCAGATGACTGCACAGCAGCAGGGCGGCGAGCAGCCCCAAGGCATACAGCGCATCGCTGCCAAGCATCGCCAGTACCGCGGCACAGAGCAGCCCACTGAGCCCGGCCAGCAGGCGCCAGATGCCACTGAGCAGCACCCAGCCGGCGGTCATGCTCAGCAGGTAGATCAACACGAAGTTGCCGTTGGCGTAGCGGATCAAATCGTCCACCGACAGGTTCAAGGTGGCCGAGAGCATGGCGCACAGCGCGCAGCTGATCACCACCAGCAGCAAGGCTCTGCCGGGGACGCCCTGGCGGTTGCGCACGGCCAGCCTGGCCGGCAGACGGCCTTCATCGGCCAGGCTCCAGATCAGCCGGGCGAAGCCCTGGATGTACACGTTCATCGAGGCGAAGCAGGCCAGGTAACCGAGCACCGCTACCAGGACACGGGCGCGCTCGCCCAGCAGTTGCTCGAACAGACGGGGCAGGGCGGTGGTGTCGCTGTGCACGTCACCGTAAGTGGCAAAGCTCAGCACCGCGACCGAGCAGGCCCAGTACACCAGGCCGGCCAGCACCACGCCGAGCAACAGCGCCAATGGGAAGTCGCGCTCGGGGTGTTTGAACTCCTCGCCCAGGTGGGTGAAGGCCTCGATGCCGACGAAGCACCAGAACATCACCCCCAGCGCCGTCGGCAGCAGGTGCCACTGGCCGTCCATTGCCGGCAGCAGCGGTTGGCTGGCGCGCGGCAGATCACCGACCCACCAGATCAGCGCCACGCTGGCGACGATGGCTACGGCGATCAGCCCCTGCAGCATGCCCGATGCTTTCGGCGGACGCTGGCCGAGCAGGAGGATGGCGCCCAGCGTGGCCAGTTCGATGAGCAGCAGGTCGCTGCGATCGAGATCGAACAGCGCCAGCCAGAAACCGCTGGCGATATGCAGCGCAGCGGGCAGACCGACCGGCAACACGGCAAGGAACAGCAGGGCGCTGACCCCTTCCATGCGCAGGCCGAAGGCGCGGCCGATCAGGTGCGGCGCGCCGCCAGCGTGAGGGAAGCGCTTGCCCAACTGGGCGAAGGTGAACGCCACCGGCAGCACCAGGGCAATCAGGATCATCCATGCCCACAGCGACGCTTCGCCGGCTGCCGTGGCTGCCAGCGCCGGCACCACGAAAATGCCGGTGCCGAGCAGCGAGGTGCTGAGCAGGGCGATGCCCTGCAGCAGGCCCAATTCCTTGTTCAATCGACTCATGGGGTATGCTCATCATTTTCCAGATACCGCCATGGTAGGGCGCCGGCCAGTTGCAGGCTGTCGCCTTTTGCCGACGAAATGGCGGTTTTCACCGTCAATCCGATTGCCGCCCGAGAAGCCCCGTGGACAAGTTCGATCGTCAGATCCTCGCTCTGCTGCGCAGCGATGCGCGCACCTCCGTCAGCCAGATCGCCCGTGAGGTCAACCTGTCACGTTCGGCGGTCAGCGAGCGGATTCGCTATCTGGAGAACAGCGGGGTGATTCGCGGTTATCACGCGCAGGTGGCCGAGCCGGGTGAGGCGGGCGTGAAGGCCTTTCTCGAACTCTTCTATCAGGGCCGGCGCTGCGAGGACTACGTCGAGCGCATGCGCGCCCTCCCCGAGGTGCGTCACTGCAGCGGCATCAGTGGCGAAACCGATATGCTGGTGCTGGTCGAGGCGCCGAGCATGGCGCGCCTGAGCGAGGTGCGCGGTGCCATCGAGGCGTTCCCCGGCATGCAGAAGGTCAAGACCCATGTGGTGGTCAAGGACTGGGCGATGTAGCGCTGCTCACTCGGCGTGTTCGCCCTGCTCGACGGCTTGCGGGCGCTGCAGGGCCAGCAACGGCAGGCCGGCACCGAGTACCAGCAGACCCAGCAACGCGCCGCTGCCGGCATACAGCGCGCTGGAATACAGCAGGCCCAGGCAGGTTGCGGCGAACAGGATCGGTGTCAGCGGATACAGCGGCACGCTGAATGGCCGCCGTACCCAAGGTCGCCTTTGGCGCAGGCGAATCAGCGCCAGCGCGACGAGGAACATGAACAGCCAGAACACTGGCGCGGTGTAGGCCACCATGGTTTGTACGCCGTTCGCACTCAGGGCGCCGAACAGGATCAGCGGCAGGGTGAGTGCGCACTGCAGCAGCAAGGCGCGCACCGGGGTGGCACCGCGTTCGTTCCAGCGACCGATGAATGCCAGTTGCGGCACGTCGCGGCCCAGTGCGTAGTAGACCCGCGCACCGTTGAACAGCGTGGCGTTCAAGGTACTTAGTGCGGTCAGGCAGACGAACACTGCCAGCAGCGCCTCGGCCCTTGGCCCGACGACGATGTTCATCAGGTCCGCCGCCACGGCATCGCTCTGGCGCAGGCCGTCGAGGCCGAAGATATTGAGAAAGACCAGGTTCGCCAGCAGGTAGATGGCCGTCACCAGTGCCGTGCCGATCAGCAGCACGCGACTCATGTTGCGCGCCGGGTTGCGCAGCTCACCGGACAGGTAGGCCGCCTCGTTCCAGCCGCCATAGGTGAGCAACACGAAGACCATACCCATGCCCAGCATCGCCGCCAGGTTGCCGCCGGCAGGTGCGGCGCTGGCGGTATGCGGCTGCGGTTCGGCCAGCACCAGGCCGGCCAGCACCACCAGCAGCAGGGCCAGCACTGTCACGCTGGTGAAGAACAGCTGGGCGCGTCGCGATTCACGCGTGCCCAGCACATTGAGCAGAGTCAGCGCCACCACCACCAGAGCGGCGTGCCAGGCGCTGCCATAGTCTCCAAGCGGCAGCAGGCGCTGGGCATAGTCACCGTAGATGAACGCGACCACGGCGATGGCGCCGGTCTGGATCACCGTACCGCGCGCCCAGGCGAACAGCAGGCCGACCTGCGGGCCCCAGGCCAGGCTCAGATAATGGTATTCGCCGCCCTGGTCCGGATGTGCCGCACCCAGCTCGCCGTAACACAGCGCACCGATCAGCATCACCAGACCACCGACCAGCCAAAGGGCCAGGTACAGCTCGGCGCTGCTGGCATGCTGCGCCACCAGCGGCGGCAGGCCGAAAATGCCGACGCCGATCACCACGCCGACCAGCATGGCAACGGCATCGATCACCGACAGCCCGGCGCGCTGCGAGGACCCTAGCGATGTCATGGCTTAGCTCCTGCGCGCGACCCAACCCTGCTGTGCACCATCGGCCGGCACCGCCTCGATACGGTCACCGTTGAGCTGGCCGACATACAGCCTGTCGTCGAGGGTGAAGCGCAGCTCGTTGCCTTTGAGTTGGCCGCTGAGCATGTCGGGTTGACCGTCGACCTTGCCAACCACCTTCTGGAAGCGCTGATCGAGTTCGACCTGATGATTCCGGCCATCGAGCTCTAGAGTCCACTGACCCGCGACCTTGGCTGGCACGATCCACAGGAACACCGAGCTGCCATTGATCACGTCGCTCTGATCAGGCTCCCAGTCGCCGAGGTTGAAGGCGTGCGACACCACCCGAGTCCCTGGTTTGAGGGTGTCGAGAATCACCGGGCGCAGGCGCATGTTGACCGTGGAGAGCAGGTACATGGTCAGCACGTCGGCCTCGGAAATATCCTTCTGGAACAGGTCACCCTGCTCGAACGTGACCTTGTCTGCCACGCCCTCGCGTTCGGCGTTCTCCTGCGCCTCGCTGATGCGTTCAGGGTCCAGGTCGATGCCGTAGGCCGCTCTGGCACTGTGATCCTGCACGGCGGAGATGGCGATGCGGCCATCGCCCGAGCCCAGGTCGATGACATAGTCGTCCGGGCCGATTTCGGCCAGCTGGAGCATATGCGCCACCACAGGCTCTGGTGTGGGCACATAAGGGACGTCGAGTCTGGGCGGTTGGGCCTGCGCGGGGCCAACCACCAGGCTGGCCAACAAGCCGACGGGGAGGGTGAAGGAGGCGAAGCTACGAACGGATAGAGCGCTCATCGGGAAAATCTCCTCACGGGTGGCGATTTTTTTCCGACTGGTGAGCGGGGGCTAGGTTCGTACCGATGTGCAGCAGGATCGTGCAAGAACGCCCTTCAGGCCACTAACCGCAGCGCCTGCGGCTGTGTAACCGGATGTGATCGGCCGATCCGTTACTGCAGCATTGCCAGCCTGCGGGCGCGCAGGCACTGTAGGCGGGTTTTTCGCTTTGGTCGTTTTCGCATGCGCATTCTGCACACCTCCGACTGGCATCTGGGCCAGCATTTCATGGGCAAGACCCGTCAGGCCGAGCACCAGGCTTTTTGCGCCTGGCTGCTGGAGCAGGTGCGTGTGCACGATGTGGACGTGCTGCTGATCGCCGGCGACGTGTTCGACACCGGCGCACCGCCCAGTTACGCCCGCGAGCAGTACTACCGGCTGGTAGTGGAGCTGCGTGACGCCGGCTGCGCCCTGGTGGTGCTCGGCGGCAACCACGACTCACCGGCCATGCTCGGTGAAAGCCGCAGCCTGCTGGCGCAACTGGGGACCCAGGTGGTGCCGAGCGTGGGCGTCGATCTGGCCGAACAGGTACTGGTGCTCAATGATCGCACTGGCCAGCCGGGCGCCATTCTCTGCGCCATTCCCTTCATCCGCCCGCGCGACGTGCTGGCCAGCCAGGCGGGGCAGAGCGCGCAGGAGAAACAGCAGTCGTTGCAGCAAGCCATCGCCGAGCATTACCGGGCACTGTACGAGCTGGCGGCGAGCAAGCGTGACGAGCTGGGCCTGACGCTACCGATCATTGCCACCGGTCACCTCACCACGGTTGGCGCCAGCGCCAGCGAATCGGTGCGCGAGATCTACGTCGGCAGCCTGGAGGCCTTCCCCACCAGCGCCTTCCCGCCGGCGGACTACATCGCCCTTGGCCATATCCACCGTCCACAGAAGGTCGGCGGCCTGGAGCACATCCGCTACAGCGGCTCGCCGATTGCGTTGTCCTTCGACGAGGCACGTCAGCAGAAGGAAGTCCTGCTGCTGACGTTCGAGGGCGCCACCTTGCAGTCCATCACGCCACTGCCCGTGCCGGTGTTCCAGCCCATGGCCAGCCTGCGCGGCTCGCTCAAGGAACTGGCAGGCTACATCACCGAGGTAGCTGTACAGGGCACAGCCGAGCGGCCCGTATGGCTGGAAGTGCAAGTGAGCACTGACGACTACCTGAGCGACCTGCAAAGCCGCATCAACGCCCTGTGCGAAGGGCATCCCGTGGAGGTGCTGCGCATCCGCCGCGAACGTGGCAATGCCAGCACCAGCCTGGCCAGCGAAGTACGGGAGACGCTGGACGAGCTTAGCGTGGAAGACGTCTTCGCGCGCCGCCTGCTGCAAGAGGCATTGGAAGAAGAGGATGCCCTGCGTTTGCAGGGGTTGTATCGGCAGGTGCTGGAGGCGCTGCCCAAGGCTTAGCGGCACAGACCCCGTAGCCCGGATGCAATCCGGGGGATGCCCGTCGCGACAACCCGGCCAAGTGCTTGCCGCGCTCACCCCAGCGGGCTGACTACACCGGCAAAGCCCTGTCCCAGCACATGCGTATAAATCTGCGTCGTACGTATATCCGCATGCCCCAGTAGCGTCTGCACTGTGCGGATATCGCTCCCCCGGCGCAGTAGCTCGGTGGCGAAACTGTGGCGAAAGGTATGGCAACTGGCAGGCTTGTGCAGGTTGGATTGCCGCACGGCATGTCTGACAGCTTTCTGAATGGCACTGACATGAAGGTGATGACGAACGATCTGTCCGTCCTCATCCGTGCAAAGCCCGGTCGACGGGAACAGCCACTGCCACTCGAATGAACATCCGGCCTTGGGGTATTTGCGACGTAGCGCAAATGGCAGGCTGACGGGGGCGTGATAAAAACTGTCCCGCTGCTTCCAGGCGCGGAACATTCGCTCTCTGCGCTCCAGCAGCGGCGTGATCAGGGGCGTTGGAAGAAGTGTCGTTCGGTCTTTGGCGCCTTTGCCGTCGTGAATGGTGATGACCTGCTTATCGAAATCCACATCCTTGATACGCAAACGTGCAGTTTCCACCACTCGCAAGCCAGCGCCGTACATCAACGAAGCCAGTAGTTGATGTGGTTGGCCAAGCCTGGCAATGAGCGCTGTGGCTTCCTCATGCGTAAGTACACAGGGAATACGTGCCGAGCGTTTTGCGCGCACCACCTCACCCACTTGCCCGAGGGGTTGTTGCAAGACCTTGTCGTATAGGAAAACTAGCGCATTGAGTGCCAGATTCTGGGTGGCGGCAGCTACCTGGCGCTCAACTGCTAGCCAGGTGAGAAAAGCATTGACCTCGGTAGCACCAAGCTCCAGTGGATGGCGCAGTTTATGGAAGCGGATGAAATAGCGAATCCAGTACCAGTAGGACTTTTCTGTGCGGATGCTGTAATGATGCAAGCGCATCACCGCCCTGAACTGCTCTTGCAGGCGAGGTTTGCTGGAGGTTTCCATGGCCGACTCCTTGGCTGTGTTTTTGTACAGTAGTAATGGTAGAGCAAAAAGAGGAAGTCAAGCGAATACGTCCGGATATCAGGAGCTGGTTGGTAATACCATGATTTGAAAAGAATTTTTCAGGGCGGCTATGACGATAGTGCGGAGTTAGATGGAAGGCTCTACTATCGGATTAGTACCGCCTTCCATCTAATCACTGTTAGGTGAAGCCATGCTAAGAATGGCACCAGATTACATGGCACTTCTCAATTTACAGGAAGAGCTAAATCTAAAACTAAAGAACGCGTATGAATGCGAGATCGCCAAGGGCGAAGAGCATTTAGCTGGCTTCTTGATTTATTATGTGGAAAACCTAGTTAACGAACTGAATAAAAATAAATGGTCATTTGGCCGCTACGAATACTCGGGTGATAAAAATTTCAGACATAGCGAGCAATGGTGGTCTGACGGGAACGAACCAGGAAAAGGTATTATCTTGCATTTCATCGGCTTCAGCGTTCAGGTTGAGTCGCTCACCTAACTAGTGGTTCAAACCGTTCGCTACGCTCACTGGGACGGGCTAAAGCCCGCCCCTTAACCAAACGTTAGAGGCAACAATGAGTTTTCGCGGCTTCATCCACGAAATCTGGCTATGCCCGAGTGACGATGGGGAGTTACTTTCATCATGTATTCCCTTTGGGCCCGCAGGTAGTTCCGCACGCGAGCTAAATGAACCTGACAGCGTCTGTATCTGGCTATTCTTTGCAAACTCTCATTTCGAAGCTATGCAGATTTACTATCAGTTCAATGACTTAGGCGAATACACGACATCGGAGCAACAAGATCATCAGCCGTATCCTGAGTCTTGGTACATTGAACAACAAAATTACTTGTGCGGCCTCTAACTAGTGGTTCAAATCGTTCGCTGCGCTCACTGGGACGGGCTAAAGCCCGCCCCTTAACCAAACGTTAGAAGCCAAGGAGGGATCACAATTGTCTAACGATCGCTCTATACGATGGCAGGCGCAGACCATAGGCCAGCTTTCTACGGCTCTATCTTTATTTTCTGGCTTATCCGTAGCGGGGTTAGGCTTTTTATTTTCTTTAGTCCGCGAGTCATCATTTAATCCTTCTGGCTTATTCGCGGCGCTATTTATAATTGCACTGCTATCCTTTCTAATCGCGTCACTTGCTGGCTCTGCCGCGGTAATAACACGCCTTCTCGATTTCAGGCTAACCGCTCAAAAAACACGAAAAACAACTGAGGAGCCACTAACATTATTTTGCACTGACGCCTCAGGTTACGGCAGAGCTACATGGAGGTTATTCTGGGTACTTATAATATTTTTCGTTATTGGCATATTGTTAAGCAGCATTGTTTTGAGCAGTATTTATTTGTGCCGCACTTTCAGTGCAATTGGCTTCTAACTAGTGGTTCAAGCCGTTCGCTTCGCTCACTCGGGACGGGCTAAAGCCCGCTCCTTAACCAAACGTTAGAGGTCATTCTAGTGACATCGGATGTCCACACCAAAAACACAAGGACAGCGCTTTACCACCAAGCCTTCTGGTGCGCTGCCTTGCTACTGGCATCAGGCAGTTGGCTTTATCAAGAATATATAATCAGAGTACTAATAGCCCTTGCAGCAACAACACTGTATTTTGCTCTCGCAGTTACAAACTATAAGCTCGGGAACAAGCTCATTTGGCTTTGCTTTGCCCCAGCGGCTGGCGTTATGTTCGTCACGGCGTACCCAATAACAAGCTTGTGGTACTACCTATACATCGGCATAGTCGGACAGCCCTTCACCACAAGCATTGCAGGCGCAATCGGCATAATGAGCGTCAACACCGCTATTGCTGTAGTCATTCCAATGCTAATTTGCATCTACCTACTCAGGTCGCGGCGTCATGCCCTCTAACAATTGGTTCAAGTCGCTCACTCGGGACCGGCTAAAGCCCGCCCCTTATCCAAACGTTAGGCATTGATTTTCCAATGATTTTCGCCGAGATGACGTACGAGAAACACTACGACGACATTCACAATGAATTGCTTTCGTTCATAACGGCACGCTTTTCACGCGTCGTAGCCGGGCATCAGGGGGACTCATACATTTGGATATTTGATGGTGGCGAAAAAGTGGCAATCGATACATTTACCTCCATGAAGCATCAGATCAAATCTTCAAAACCTGGCTCACACGTTCAGAAAGTAATTGATGCTTTACGGCAAAAGTACAGGTTGACGGTGTACGATACCCCAGAGTTCGAGGATTTTGAGGATCAACCAGTTGCCTAACATCTTGGTCAAGGCCGCTCCCTCCGATCGCTGGACGCTGCGCAGTAAAGCACCGCGGATCGCCCCTTACCTACAACGTTATGCACCATGAACCAAATTCGAATGAAACGTGAAATAGAAGAGAATGCGGAGACTATTCGTCGCCTTCATTCACGCATAAAAGAAACCCTTGAGCTTCGTGACTTGAACCCATTGAAAAGACGGGAGTGGGAACGCGCTTGCAAAGAGTTTCACGCTAGATATCAAACCTTGTCATTCCCTTGCAACTACGCTGAGGCGCTACAAAAAATCAAAGACGGCGATCAGTTGTCGGTTGAATCTGCTCTGTGCTTTGTAGAACTAAGGCCATATTTTTTCCGGTCGGGCTATATGTACAGGGAGCTGATCCGAAGGCTAAAGAATGCGAATCTTGCTGGCAGCCACCGGGAGCGACGGGACGTAATTATTCACGCATACCGTCAGTGGAGAGCAAGCCAGTGTAAAGCATAACAATTTGTTCCAGCCGTTCGCCTTGCTCACTTGGAACCGGCTAAAGACGGACCCTTAACCAAACGTTATACACAGGCAGAAACATGCTCAGAATTCTCAAAAATGCGCTGCTCATCGCTACGCCATACAGCATAATTTCCTCGCTACTAGCTTTTGCTGTGACCTTGAATTGGGCCGCAGTTAGCGATGGCGAAAACCAAACAATCTATTATGGCTTTGATACTGTTAAGTTTTTAATTAAGTCTTACGGGGTCGTTAATTATTTTCTCGGCTTGGTGCCGCAGTTTATATTTATTTTCACAGTCATGATTCCTGCTCTCATCACACAAGGCTATATTTTTTATCGCAAGCCTTAGCGCCGCATGAATACAATCCCAAACAATAGTTATGAGTACGCGCACAACAAATGGTTCAAGTCGTTCGCTGCGCTCACTCGGGAAGGCCTAAATCCCGGCCCTTAACCAATACGCTATCGAGCCTCTAAATGACCCCTCTGCCATCATCTTGGGCCAGCGCCTGGTCAGATCTCGGCCTACAGTCTCCGCCTGGTCTGTTCGAGCAGCTCGTTCGTGCCTACGAGGAACCGCAGCGGCACTATCACTCGCTGCAGCATCTGCGCGAATGCCTGATGCATTTCGAGCAGGCGCGGCATCTGGCGCAGCAGCCGGGGGAGGTGGCCATCGCGCTCTGGTTCCATGACGCCATCTACGACGTGCGCGGCAAGGATAACGAGCGCCTGAGTGCAGATTGGGCCATCCGGGTGCTGGCGAGCTGTCAGGCCAGCCAGGCGACGTTGGCGCGGGTCGAGCAACTGATCATGGTCACCCGGCATGATGCGACGCCGAACGAGCCGGATGAGCAGTTGCTGGTGGATATCGACTTGGCCATTCTCGGCGCCACGCCGGAGCGTTTCGCCGAGTACGACGCCCAGGTGCGTGCCGAGTACGCCTGGGTGCCGGGCTTTGTCTACCGAATGAAGCGGCGCAGCGTTCTCCAGTCATTTCTGGCGCGCTCGATGATCTACAGCACTGATCATTTCAGGGCGCGCTACGAGGCACAGGCTCGGATCAATCTAGCTGGCGTGATTTGAAAGGAGATTGAGCGAGGTCTGCATCGCATTCGCCGCGACAAGCGTTCTATGCTGTGAATAGTGGCCATTCGACAGAGGGAGCGAACGTGCCGTTGTTCAACGCCTTGCTGCGTGCGCTTGACCCTTTGCATGGAGTGCCTGAAGCGACTCGGCAGGCGTTTGCTTGCTGGTATCTGCAGGCGAAGATTCCGCAGATTCGCTACGTCGCTTTTCTGACCACGGCGCTGTATCTGATCTATGCCGCCATCGAGCAGAATGTCGAGACCGATCAGCCTTTCGCGCGGCTCATGGTCCATGCGCTGCTGGTGCCGGCAGCATTGCTGGCCATCGGATTGCTGAGTTTCCAGCCAAGGCGGCAACCCTTGATGCTGGGGTTGCTGTCACTCGCGCCCATCATCTCGGTGTTGTCCAATCTCTACTTCAATTTCGGCTCACCGCGTTTTGCCTTTTACGCGCCGGAAATCTATCTCAACCTGATGTGGACCTTCGCCATCTCCGGGCTGGCGCTCAAGCGTGCTATGGCTACGGCGTTGTTCTCACTGGCCGCGATTATGCTGGTCACGCTCGAGCACTCGCTGACGCCCGGCATGCAGCGCCTGCACCTGATCTGGATTCTTGCGTCGTTCTCCTTCGGCCTGCTCAGCGCCTTTCTTCTGGAAAAGGCGCACAAACACATGTTCCTGCATCAGGACAGCCTGGCCCTCAGTGCCAGTGTCGACAGCCTGACCGGGCTGTGGAATCGCTCGCGCACGCTGCATTTTCTGATCGAGGAAGTCGCGCGGTCCAATCGCTATGGCACGCCGTTCTCGGTGGTGCTGATCGACATCGACCACTTCAAGAGCGTTAACGATACTCATGGCCATGCGGTGGGGGACAGTGTGCTGCGCCAGTTCGCCGGGCTGCTGCGCGACGGCGTGCGAGTGATGGATAAGGTCGGGCGGCTTGGCGGCGAGGAGTTTCTCATCATCCTGCCGGAGATCGATGCTGCCCACGCAGAGCAGGCGGTGCAGGCCCTGCAAAAACGTATCAACGGCTTTTCCTTCGACCGGGTGCAACGCAAGAGTGCCAGTTTCGGCATTGCCGAATATCGTCCTGGCGAAAGCCTGGATTGCCTGATGGAGCGTGCGGACCAGGCGATGTACCGCGCCAAGGCCAATGGCCGTGACCGTATCGAGATACTGTGAGCGCTTGGGCCTGAACCGCTCATGTGCGGCTCTGGTCGAAACCGCTGCAACCCTTCCCGTGGAGACCACCATGCACAGAACTGCGCACTTTCTTCTCGCGGCTGCGGCCGTTCCCCTGCTGCTTGCCGGCTGCGCCAGGTCGTCCGGTGAGCAGGATGCCAGGGTGACGGAGCAATGGTTGGGGCGCTGGAACGGGCCCGAGGGTACCTATCTGGATATCAGTGGCACGCCGGCCGACTACCGGCTGACCATCGCCAACCTCGACGGCCCGCGCCGCTTCGTCGGGCGTGCGCAGGGGGCGAAGATCGTCTTCGTGCGCGATGGCGTGGTGGAGAGCATCAGCGCCACCGACGGTGAAGCTACCGGCATGAAATGGCTGTTGGATAAACAGAACTGCTTGACCGTGCGCACCGGCGAGGGCTATTGCCGCGATTGAGCCAGCGCGCCGCCGATGACAATGCCAGAATGAGCGCTTCCAACGGCTTATGACCTGTGCATGAAAATCCTCAGCCTGCGCCTCAAGAACCTCAATTCCCTCAAGGGCGAGTGGAAGATCGACTTCGCTGCCGAGCCTTTCGCCGGTAGCGGTTTGTTCGCCATCACCGGGCCGACCGGTGCGGGCAAGACCACCTTGCTCGACGCCATCTGTCTGGCCCTGTATCACCGCACGCCGCGCATGAGCACGCTGTCGGCCAGTGGCAACGAGCTGATGACGCGGCATACCGCCGACTGCCTGGCCGAGGTCGAGTTCGAGGTCAAGGGGCAGGGCTACCGCGCCTTCTGGAGCCAGCGCCGTGCGCGGGACAAGGTCGACGGTGCGCTGCAGGCGCCCAAGGTGGAGCTGGCGCGTATCGCTGATGGCGAAATTCTCACCGACAAGATTCGCGAGAAGGAAAGTCTCACCGCTGAACTGACCGGCCTGGATTTCGAGCGTTTCACCAAGTCGATGCTGCTCGCTCAGGGTGGCTTCGCGGCTTTTCTCGAAGCCAATGCCAACCAGCGCGCCGAGCTGCTGGAGGAACTGACCGGCACCGAGATTTACGGGCAGATATCCCAACAGGTCTACGAGCGTACCAAGGCTGCCGAACAGGCACTCAATATGCTGAAAAGCCGCGCCCAGGGCATGGAGTTGCTCGATGAAGCGCAGCGCACCGAGCTGCAGGCCGAGCAGCAGCGTCTGAGCTTGGAGGAGTCGCCGCTGCTGGCCCGGCAGCAAGCTCTGCAAAGCCAGCGCCGTTGGCGTGAGGCGCTACAGCAGGCCGAGCAGCAACGGGAGCAGGCGCGACTCGGACTGGAGCAGGCCCAGCTGGCTCGTAACGAGGCAGCCGGTGAACTGCAGCGCCTGGCCGCCAGTGAGCCGGCTGCTCGATTGCAGCCGCTGTATCTGGCCTGGCAGCAGGCGCAGCAGGACAGGCAGCAGGCACAGCAGGTGCTGGATGACCTGCATCAGCAGCAACGCCACAGCACCGAGCGCGAGCACCAGCAACTCTGGCTGGCCAGCCGCTATGCCCAGCAAAGCCTGAGCCTGCGTCACGCGGAGCTGCAGCGTCTGGCCGGGCAGCGTGAAACGCTGCACGCACGCATGAGCGCTGCGCCGCAACGGGAACGCCTGGGCGAGCTTCTGGGTAGTTGGCGTGTGCAGTTCGATCAGCGCGGGCAACTGCTCAAGGAGCAACAGGCACTGCACGCACGCATGGCGCAGGAGGGTGAACAGCTCGCCGCCTTGCAGCAGCAGCGTGATCAGCTCGGTGTGCAGCAGGCCGACGCGCTGAAGCGGCTGGAGGATGCGCGCGCCAGCGAGGCCAGACAGCAGAGCGAGCTGCAGGCCCTGCTGGGCGAGGGCGACGAGGCTGGACTGCGCCAGCGTTGGCAGCAACTGCAAGTGCAAGGGCGCGTATTGGATCGTCTGGAGCAGCTGGCGCAGAGCCGCGAGCAAACGGCTGCACAGATAGCCGAGTTGACCCCGCGTCTGGCTCAGTTGCAGCAACAGCACACCCGCAAGAACGATGAAATCACCGGCCTGCGCGAGCGCTACAAGGCGCTCAAGCAACAGCAGGCCGACAAGGAAAAGCTGCTGGAGCAGGAGCAGCGCATTCAGGATCTGGAAGCCTACCGCGCCCAGCTGCAGCCGGGCGAAGCCTGCCCGTTGTGTGGTTCGCTCGAGCATCCGGCGGTCAGTCAGTACCAGGCGCTCAACGTCTCTGCCACGCGCCAGGCGCTGGAGCAGTGCCGCAACGAACTGGCGCAACTGGAAAGCCAGGGCGGCATTCTGCGTGACGAGCTGACCCGGCTGGTCACGCAGATCGCTCAGGTTCAGCAGCAACTGGAGCAGGCGAGCCAGCAGGCCGCCCAGCAGGACGCGCAATGGCAGCAGCAACTGACCGAGCAGGCCTTGCAGCTTTCTGACGGTGCCGCTTTGTGCGAATTGCAGCGCCAGCATGAGCAGAGTCTGACGCATCTGCAGACGCGACTCGCCTCGGTCGAGGCCGGGCAGGCGCAACTGGCACAGGCGCGTGGTGCGCGTGAAGTGGCCGAGCGGGCGTTGGCTGATGCGCAGCAGCGCCAGGCGCTACTGGCGCGTGATGAGGAGAACCTGCAGGCGCGACAAGCCGAGCAGGGCCAGGACCTGCAGCGTTTGCAGCAGGCGCTTCGGCATCACGAGCAAGTGCTGCTGAGCAGTCTTGAGGGCTTTGCTGTTGAGTTGCCATCGGACGCTGGCCTCTGGCTGGACGAGCAGGAGCAGGCCTGGCGCGACTGGCAGCAGGCCCAGGCGCAGGATCAGCAACTGCAGGATCAGCAGCGCGAGGCGCAGCGCCTGCTCGCCGACGCCGAGACACAGGCCGGGCACTGGCAACAGCGCTGGCAGGACGAAGGTGCGCTGACGCTGGCTGAACCCGAGCCATCGGCACAGCCGCAACTGGCGTTGAATGAGGCCGCCAACAGCCTGGCCAGTGCTCAGCGCGAAAGCGATGCGTTGCGTGGCCGCGAGCAGAGTCAGCAGACCTTGTTTTTGCAGCTGCAGCAACGCTCGAGCGAGGCCGAGCAGCACTGGCTGACGGCTCTGACGGCCAGTCCTTTCAGCGATCTTGCGGCGTTTCTCGCCGCGCTGCTGGAAGAGGGCGAGCGAGAGCGTCTGGCGGCTTTGCAGGCACGTGTGGAGCGCGCGCTGACCGAGGCTTCGACGCTGTTGGCTGCCGCCGACGCGCAGCTGCAGCAACTCAGCGCCACGCCGCAGACCGAGTTGGCGCTTGGTGAACTGGATGAGCAGTTGCAGGTACTGCAGAGCGAATTGCGTGCACTGAGCCAGCGCCAGGGTGAGTTGCGCGCGCAGTTGCAGGCCGACGAGACGCGGCGCAGCAGCCAGCAGGCGCTGTTCGCCGAAATCAGTGCGCAGGAGAGTGAGCAGCGCCTGTGGCAACAGCTCAACGGCCTGATCGGCTCGGCCGACGGCGCCAAGTTCCGCAAGTTCGCCCAGGGCCTGACCCTCGACCACCTGATCCATCTGGCCAACCGCCAACTGACGCGCCTGCACGGCCGCTACCAGTTGGCGCGCAAGGGTAGCGGCGAACTCGAGCTGGAGGTGTGCGACACCTGGCAGGCTGATGTGGCGCGCGACTGCCGTACGCTGTCCGGTGGCGAGAGTTTCCTGGTCAGCCTGGCGCTGGCCTTGGCGCTGTCCGATCTGGTCAGCCACAAGACCAGTATTGATTCGCTGTTTCTCGATGAAGGCTTCGGTACGCTGGACGGCGAGACGCTGGAGGTTGCCCTGGATGCGCTGGACAACCTCAATGCCAGCGGCAAGACCATCGGTGTGATCAGTCATGTCGAGGCGATGAAGGAGCGTATTCCCGTGCAACTGCGGGTGCACAAGGGCGTCGGCCTCGGTTACAGCCGACTCGATGCGCGTTTTGCGGTGAAGGAAGGAGCGTAGTGATGCTGATGCGAGCGAAGGATTCCACCCTGTTGGTGATCGATCTGCAGGAGCGGCTGCTGCCAGCCATCGACGGCGGCGCGGCGGTGATCGAGCAGGCTTCGTGGCTGGTGCGTTTGGCGCAGCGCCTGCAAGTGCCGGTGATCGCTACCGAACAGTATCCCAAGGGCCTGGGCTACACCGAGGCAGGCCTGCATGAGCTGCTGCCGGGCGAGGGGCTAAGGGAGAAGATTCATTTCTCGGCGACCGCAGGGGCTGGGGTGTTCGACTTGCCCGGTGGTGAGCGCCAGCAGTTCATCGTCTGTGGCACGGAAACTCATGTCTGCGTGCTGCAGACGGTAATGGGTCTGCTGGCGGCCGGGCGTGAAGTGTTCGTGGTCGACGAGGCAGTGGGATCGCGTCGGCCGCGTGACAAGGCACTGGGCCTGGCGCGCATGGAAGGTGCCGGGGCGGTCATCGTCTCGCGTGAGATGGTCGCCTTCGAGTGGCTGGAGCGGGCCGGTACCGAGCTGTTTCGCGAGATCAGCCGCGGTTTTATTCGCTGATTCGTAGCCCGGATGCAATCCGGGAATCTCTGCTAGCGCTGCCCCGGATTGCATCCGGGCTACGGGCTGGCCTGCTCCGGCACGGGTTGGTAGTGGCCGGCCTGTAGGGCGTCGAAGTACTGCTGGTAACGGCCATCCTGGCGAAACTGCTGCAGCCGTGCGTCGAAGCGCTCGCGTAGCGTTTCACTCTGCGTCAGGCGTTTGGGCAGCATCAGATAGCTGAGGTTGACCAGCAGCGGTTTGGGGTGATGGGTGATGCGCTCGGCGTCCTCCCTGGAGAACTCGTTACGCAGCGCGGCATAGCCGACGTTGAGCTCCTGCGGGTAGAGCACCACACGCTCCTTGAGCAGTTTCTCGAAGTTCTGCCGGTCGCTGGAGACGCGTTCGATGCGCACTTTTTCCTTGGCGAGGAAGGCATCGAACGCCGGCCCATAGCTGTATTCCAGGCCGCCGCCGAGGGTCATGCCGCTGAGATCATCGAAGTGCCGCCAGTCGAAGGGCTGCGTTTTCAGATGGAAGAACACGAACTGTTCATTGAGCAGTGGAGCGCTGAAGAGAAAGTCTGCCTCACGCTCGGCCTTGTGCATCCACACCGCCGTGGCGTCATAGCGGCCGGCGGCGGCTTCGGCGTAGGCGCGTGGCCAGGGCAGGAAGGTGAACTCGACGCGATAGCCTTCCTCGGCCAGCAGGTCGCTGATCAGATGAGCCACCGGTCCCTGGTGTTCGACCCTGGCGGACAGATAGGGCGGCCATTCCCCGGCGCTGATACGTAGCAAAGGTGTCTCGACGGCCTCAAGAGGGCCGCAGCAGAGCAGGCTAAACAGCACAATCAGCAGGCCGTGGCGCATCTGTAGTCCTCGACAGCTCGGGCAACAGGATGATGGCACTTTAATCGTCTTGCCTTGTTGATCCCAGTCATGCTCCCGCATACGAGGCAGTGGAATGATTCAAGCCTAGCGCCTGGCTTCGCTCTGTGCCGGGGAGTCGTTTGCAAGGTGTTGCCCCAGGTGCTGCAGACGGCTTTGGGTGAGTATGCCTATGCTTACAGGACAAGAAGTCGGTGATAAACCGCGGATCGAATGCCCATCGTCAGGCATTCCGGTGATGGAGTCTGTTTTTTGCACAAAGCGCTGCATTACTGCCTGCTCTGGCTGCTGGCCGGCACCTGCTATGGCAGCCAGCCGACCTTGACGTTCTGTCATGAGGATCAGAACGCCTACCCTTGGGTGATGACCGATGGCACAGGACTCAATCTGGAGCTGCTCGACCTGGTACAGCAGGCGCTAAAACTGCAGGTGATATACGTGGCGGTGCCCTGGAAACGCTGCCTTTCAGGGATGCAGCAGGGGCTCTATGACGGCGCCTTCGCCGCCAGCTTCAAAACCGAGCGCCTGCAGATGGGCCGGTACCCCAGCGATGCTGATGGCCGACCGGATGCGCTCAGGCGGTTGCACACCTCGCGTTATACCCTGTATCGCCGCATCGGCAGCGCGGTGTCCTGGGATGGCCAGCGTTTCACTCATGTGACAGGCCGCGTCGGCTCGCTCAGCGGTTTTTCCATTCGCGATCTGTTGCTGGCCCACGGGCTGGAGGTGGACGAGTCAAGCCGCGACCCACTGGCATTGTTGCAGATGCTGGTGCACGGCCGAGTCGATGCTGTCGCCCTGCAGACCATGCGCGGTGATTTCATCTTGCAAGCCAACCCGCAACTGGCTCGGCAGGTGGAAAAACTGCCGCAGCTGCTCGAGGAAAAGCCCTATTACCTGATGCTGTCCAACGCGCTGCTGGCGCGTGACCCCGAGTTGGCCGAGCGGATCTGGAGCGAGGTTCAGCGTCAGCGCGAATCAGCGACCTATCAGGCTCGCGTAGAGGCTTACCTGGCGCAGCCCGGCCATTGAGGAAAATTTGCCCGCGCTATTCCCGCGCCGCCTCGGCATCGCTAGAGTCCGCTCCTTCTCACATGCATCCGTTCGGGTGAATCGCGCATGACCTTCGCTGCCTGGCTGACCATCGGCCTGTTCCTTCTCACCTACCTGGGCATGGCTGCCGGCGGCGTTCGCGGCCTGCGCATCGACCGCAGCTGGATCGCCTGCTGCGCGGCAGTACTGTTGCTGGTCAGCGGTGCGCTGAGCATGGAAGACGCGGCCCATCATCTCGACCCCGGCGCATTGTTGCTGCTGTTGGCGCTGATGCTGATTTCCGCGCAGTTCGACTTTTCCGGGGTATATGCCTGGCTCAACCGCTACCTGACCGAGCATGCCGAGCGCCCGGCAGTGCTGCTGTTGGGCGTGGTGCTGCTGGGCGGCTTACTCTCGGCGGTGCTAGTCAACGACATCGTCGCCTTCGCCCTGACCCCGCTGCTGTGCCGCAGCCTGCACCTGCGTGGGTTGGAGCCACGGCCGTTTTTGCTGGCGCTGGCGCTGTCGTGCAACGCGGGTTCGGCGGCGAGCCTGATCGGCAACCCGCAGAACATCCTCATTGGGCAGGCCGGCGCTCTGGATTTCTGGGGTTATGTGGCCGTGGCCGGGCCACCCGCCGTGGCCGCGATGGCCATCGTTTACACGGTGATCTGGCTGCAGTGGCGCCATCGTTGGGGTGAGGCCAGGCCGTTGGCCGCGGACGATACGCCGGTCGAGCATATCTACGGCGCGCACAGCTATCTCAAGCCACTGTTGGCCAGCCTGGCGCTGCTGGCGCTGTTCGCCACGGCGCTGCCGCGCGAGTTGTCGGCGCTGCTGATCGCGGTGCTGGTGATGGTGTCGCGGCGGGTGGACAGTCGCGATTATGTGAACAAGGTGGACTGGAACCTGCTGCTGCTGTTCGTGGGCTTGTTCTTGGTCAGCGGCGCCGCGCTGCAGTTGCCGCAGCTGGCGCAGGGTGCGGCATGGCTGGCCGAGCATGGCCTGTTGCCGCAGGGCGTGATTTCGCTGGCGACCTCGTCGCTGCTGGCGAGCAACCTGATCGGCAACGTGCCCTTCGTGGTATTGCTGCTGGGCTTGATGCCGGAGCTGTCGCATTCGGTGCTGATCGGCCTGGCAGTGATGTCGACCCTGGCCGGCAACCTGCTGCTGATTGGCAGCGTGGTCAACCTGATCGTCGCCGAAGGGGCGAAGCGACAGGGCGTCAGGCTTGGCTTCGTCGATTATGCGCGCAGCGGCGTGCCGGTGACGTTGCTGAGCATGACGGTGGCCGGGCTCTGGCTGGCGTTGGGCGGCTGGTTGCCCTGGTAACGGCGCCGTAGGGCGGACTCAGGAGCCCAAGCGAACAGTCCGCCATTGGTAGTGGCTGGCGGGTTGCGTTGGCGTACTGCTGCGCGAACGGAACGCCGCCCGGTAAGCCCTACCTGGCTGAATTGGCCGGCTCAGCGCCAGCGACTCTTGCTCCAAGTGCTGCGCTCTTCGGCATTCTTGAAGGTCCAGGCCACCAGGCGGCTCTGCTTCTGCCCCTGGGACATGCCGAGGATGCGTACCTCGATTGCCCCGGCCTTGGCCAGCCAGCTTTGTAGCAATTCCACATTGCTGCCTTTGGAGACCAGGCTGCTGAACCACAACATCTGCTCGGCCACCTGCGCGCTTTCGCTGGCCATGCGCTTGAGGAAGGCGGCCTCGCCACCTGGGCACCACAGTTCGGCCGCCTGTCCACCGAAGTTGAGCACCGGCAGCTTGCGCTTGGGGTCGAGCTTGCCCAGGTTGCGCCATTTGCGCGTGCTGCCGCTGGTGGCCTCGGCGGCGCTGGAGTGGAAGGGTGGATTGCACAGGCTCAGATCAACATACTCCTGCGCCTGCAGCAGGCCGAGGAAGATGTGTTCGGCATTGGCCTGTTGGCGCAGCTCGACGCCGCCGGCCAGTTGCGGGTTGGCAGCGACGATGGCACGTGCCGATGCCAGTGCTTCGCTGGCAATGTCGGTACCCATGAACTGCCAGCCATATTCGCAGCGACCAATCAGTGGATAGATGCAGTTGGCGCCGACGCCGATATCCAGGGCTCGCACCTTCTCGCCGTGGGGAATCTGCCCGTCGTTGTCGCTCGCCAGCAGGTCGGCAAGGTTGTGCAGGTAATCGGCGCGGCCGGGGATCGGTGGGCACAGGTAGCCGTCGGGAATATCCCAGTGGCGGATGCCGTAGTACTGCGCCAGCAGCGCGCGGTTGAACACCTTGACCGCTGCCGGGTTGGCGAAGTCGATGCTCGGCTTGCCATAGGGATTGCTGATGACGAAGTCTCCCAGCTCGGGACTTGCCTTGATCAGCGCGGGAAAATCGTAGCGCCCCTGGTGACGGTTGCGAGGGTGCAGCTCGCCCTTGCTCGGCGCGGTTTTCACGGCGGCAGGGGTGGGCTTGCGCGGGCGTTTCGGCGGCTGGGGCATGACCGGGTATCTAGCGATTGGGGTGCGGATTTTCCCACAGTCGGGCCGGGCACGCACTGCATTCGGGACAAGGGAAGCTGGTGCGCGCGGCGCACCCTAGGTCTCTGCTCTTGTAGGAGCCCGCTTGCGGGCGATCAGCGGTAGCTGATGATCGCTGGCAAGCCAGCTCCTACAGCGGAAAGATCAGCGGCACCAGCAGCACGCTGACCATCATCACCAGCAGGGTGAAGGGCACGCCGATGCGCACGAAGTCGCCGAAGCGGTACTGCCCGGGTCCCAGCACCAGGGTGTTTACCGGCGAGGAGATCGGCGTCATGAAGGCGGCCGAGGCAGCCAGGGCCACGGTCATGGCGAAGGGCAGGGGCGACACATCCAGCGCCTGCGCCGTGGCGATGGCCACCGGGGCCATCAGTACCGCCGTGGCGGTGTTGGAGATGAACAGGCCGATCACCGCGGTGAGGGCGAACAGGCTGGCCAGGATTAGATGCGGCCCGGCATCGCCCAGGCCGCCGACCAGGCCCTGCACGGCCAGCTCGACGCCACCAGTCTGCTGCAGCGCCTGGGCGAAGGGCAGCATGCCGACGATGAGAATCAGCGTCGGCCAGTGAATGGCGCGGTAGGCGCTATCGAGGTCGATGCAGCGAAACGCGCCCATCAGCAGGCAGGCGATCAATGCGGCCTGCACGTTGGGTACCAGGCCGCTGACCATCAGCAGCACCATTACCGCCAGGCTGAGCAATGCGTAGGGCGCCTTGCGTGCGGCAGGTGCAACTTCGGCCACTTCCGCCGGTAGGCTGAGCACCAGGAAATCGCGGCTCAGCCCCTGCAGGCGGTGAATGTCGCGCCAGGATCCGCCCACCAGCAGGGTATCGGAGGCCTTGAGTTTCTCGTCCACCAGCACGCCCTCCAGCGCCTGGCCCTGGCGGCGCAGGCCGACCACGTTGAGTTTGTGCTGCGAACGAAAGCCCAGTTCCTGGATGGTCTTGCCCGGCAGTTGCGACTCCGGCGGCAGCGCCACTTCGGCAAGGCCCAGTTCATGGGCGTGCAGGCTGAAATACGAATGCGGCAGCGGCATGGGCTCGAGGCCCAGGGCCTGGTAACTGCCGAGCAGGCCGATGGTGGGGCTGGCGATATCCACCAGCAGCACGTCGCCCGGTTCCAGCAGGGTATTGCCGTTGGCCATCAGCAACAGGGTGCGCAGGCGCTGGCGGCGCTCGATGGCGATGACGTTGATGCCATGATCACGACGCAGTTGCAGTTCGTTGAGTACCTGATTGGCCAGGGGCGAGTCGGCGCGTACCTGCAGGCGCCGTTCGCGCTCGCTCAGGCTATAGCGCTCGGCCAGATCGGCCAGGGTCAGGCGTGGCGGCTCGCCTCCTTCACCAGCGTCCATGCGTACCAGCCAACGCCGGGCGATCAGCATGTAGCCGATGCCGAGCAGCAGCACCGCCAGGCCAATGGGGGTGAGATCAAAAAAGCCAAAACCATCCAGGCCGGCGCGGCGCAGTTCGGCATGCACCACCAGGTTTGGTGGTGTGGCGACCAGCGTCAGCATGCCGCTGATCAGGCCGGCGAAGGCCAGTGGCATCATCAGTCGCGCCGGGGCGATGCGCAGGCGCGCAGCTACACCGAGCACCACGGGGATGAAGATCGCCACTACACCGGTTGAACTCATCACCGAGCCCAGGCCGGCCACCGCCAGCATCAGCAGAATCAGCAGGCGCGTCTCGCTGCTACCGGCCTTGGTCACCAGCCAGTCGCCCAGGCGGTAGGCGATGCCAGTGCGCACCAGGCCGTCGCCGATGACGAACAACGCGGCAATGAGGATGACGTTGGCGTCGCTGAAACCGGCCAGGGTCTGTTGCAGGTCGAGTACGCCGCTCAGCGGCAGGGCGACCAGCACCAGCAGGGCGACCACGTCCATGCGTGGCTTGCCGATGACGAAAAGAGTGACGGCGCCGGCCAGCAGGCCCAGCACCCAGAGCAGATCCGGATTCATCGCAGCTCCAAGAGGTGTGGAGCGATTATTTCAGGGATAACCGAGCGTGGTTTTGATCTGCTGCAGGTTGGCGGCGATCCAGCGTTTGTCGATCGGGCCCCAGTCGCGAATCTGGTAGTGGCCGGCGTTGTTGCGTTCACCCTCGCTCTGCTCGAACTGGCAGTCGATATCCAGCTCGGCCAGTGCAGCAAGGGTGTCCTGTGCGGTGCGTCGGGGCATGCCGGTGGCGTCCATCAGTGCCGGCACGCTGACGGCCTGGCCGCTGTCGATCAGCCAGGCCACGTAGAGGCGACGGTAGAAACTGGTGCGGGTCTTGCTCGTCTGCATGGTGACTCCCTGTTCGTATCCGAGCGCCTTAACAGGCTGTTGAAAAACTACCTACGTTGCCATTGCTGCGTTAAAAACAGGCTCGTGCGCGAGTCCGATCAAAATGCTCATTTACAACTCGTAAACCCGAGTGCGGGCCCAGTGCTTTTTTCGCCTGTTTTTGTGGGGCCGCCATCGGTATTGCACTGGCTGCCTCGCCTACGTTTTTCAACGGCCTGTTATCCAATCAGGCGGCGAACATCAGCATATAGGTGACGGCACCGGCCAGGTAGCCGATGAAGGCCAGGCCGCTGATCTTCTTCAGGTACCAGATGAAGTTGATCTTCTCCATACCCATGGCGGCCACGCCAGCAGCCGAACCGATGATCAGGCAGCTGCCGCCGGTGCCGGCGCAGTAGGCGAGCATTTCCCAGAAGTTGCCGTTGACCACGAAGTTGCGCAGCCATGGCAGCTCGTTCGCTGCGGCCGCAGCCAGGTCTTCCGGGCTGACCAGCGGATACATCTTCATGGCACCGGCAACCATCGGCACGTTGTCCACCACGGCCGAGAGCACACCGATGGAAATGGCGATGCTGTAGACGTTGCCCAGGCTGTCCTTGAGCAGCGTCGCCACCTGGATCAGGTGACCGGCGCTGGACAGCGCGGAAACCGCCAGCAGGATGCCGAGGAAGAACAGCACGCTGGTGATGTCGATACGGCGCAATACACCCACTACCGACAGTGGATCCTTGTCTTCGCTGTTCTTGCTGCGGTGGATGATCTCGGTGGTGATCCACAGCAGGCTGAGGCCGAAGAGGATGCCCATGTACGGTGGCAAGTGAGTGATGGTCTTGAACACAGGCACGAAGATCAGTACACCCAGGCCCAGGCAGAACACCAGGTTACGCTCGAAGGGCGTGGTCGGGTCGCGGCGGCTTTCGGCGCTTTCCTTGATGCGCGGTTCGGTCACTTCACCCTTGAGGCGCAAGCTCATGATCAGCAGCGGTACCAGCAGGCAGACCAGGCTGGGCAGGAACAGCTTGGTGATGATGCCGGTGGCAGTGACCTGATTGCCGATCCACAGCATGGTGGTGGTGACGTCGCCAATCGGCGACCAGGCGCCGCCGGCGTTGGCGGCGATGACCACGATGCCGGCGTAGAACCAGCGCTCGTGGCGGTCGGCGATCAGCTTGCGCAGCAGCGAGATCATCACGATGGTCGTGGCCAGGTTGTCCAGTGCGGCGGACAGGAAGAAGGTGATCAACCCCACCAGCCACAGCAGATGCACGCGTTTGTGGGTGCGGATGCGGTCGGTGATGACCTTGAAACCTTCATGAGCATCGATCAGCTCGACGATGGTCATCGCGCCCATGAGGAAGAACAGGATCTCGGAAATCTCGCCGAGGTGGTGGCGCAGTTCCTCGACCACATGATGGGTGTTGGTGCTGGCGCCGGCCGTACCGGTGCCGAGCAATGGCAGGATGCTGTCTGCGCCGAGAACCAGCAGGGTCCAGGCGATCACGGCCGTGAGCAGTGCAGACGCTGCCTTGTCGATCTTTAACGGGTGCTCGAGTGCAATGCACAGGTAGCCGAGAACGAAGACGAGTGCCATCAACGCATACATGTTCGGAGTTCCGCTCTGATTCTTATTGGTTGGGACGTGCCGGAGGGGTGCTGCCAGGCGGGTGAAGATGCCTGAAACAATTGGAAAAAGGGAAGGTTTTTATAGCGAAAAGAGCAAAGAGATGAGCGCTTTGCTACCTAATGAGGAGTTCGAGCCGGTGCACTGGCCGGCCCGAACGGGGTGAAATCAAACGGCAGTCTGCGGCTTGGGTGGCAGCAGGTAGGCGAGGGCGATGGCCAGCACCGGCATGATCAGGTTGAAGAAGCAGTACGGCAGGTAGCTCAGGGTGGCGACGCCGAGAGTCGCGGCCATATAGGCGCCGCAAGTGTTCCACGGCACCAGCACCGAGGTCAGGGTGCCGCCGTCTTCCAGCGCGCGCGACAGACTGGTCGGCGCCAGGCCGCGTTTTTCGTATTCGGCGCGATACATGCGCCCTGGCAGCACCAGGGCGATGTACTGATCGGCGGTGATGACGTTGGTGCCGATGGTGGTGGTGATGGTGCTAGCGACCAGGCCGCTGTCGCTGCGCACCAGGCGTAGCGCGCTTTGTAGCAGGCGTTGCAGCAGGCCAAGGCGCTCCAGCACGCCACCGAAGCACATGGCGCAGATGATCAGCCATACGGTGGTGAGCATGCTGGCCATGCCGCCCTTGGACAGCAGGCCGTCCAGCTCGGCGTTGCCGCTGGCCGACTCGTAGCCGGCGAACAGCGCGCTCCATACCGTCTTCAGCGGCGCCAGGACGCCGGCCGCCGGATCGGCCAGGCGGCTCATCACGTCGGGCTGGAACAGCACGGCGAACAGCGCGCCGAGCAGGGCGGCGAGAAATACCGCGGGGAAGGCCGCCCACTGGCGCACGGCGAGCAGCAGCAGGAAGGCTACCGGTAGCAGCAGGTGCCAGCCGAGGTTGAACTGTGCCTCCAGCGCGGTCAGCACCTCGGCGATACGGCTGGTGTCATGTTCGGCGCTGGCCTGCTGGCCGAGGGCGAAGAAGATCACCAGGGCGATCAGCAGCGCCGGCACAGTGGTACGCAGCATGTTGCGGATATGCGCGAACAGCTCGGCGCCGGCAGCGGCCGGGGCCAGGTTGGTGGTGTCCGACAATGGCGACAGCTTGTCGCCGAAGTAGGCGCCGGAAATGATCGCTCCGGCGGTGATCGCCGGGTCCAGGCCCAACCCGGCCGCCACGCCCATCAGGCCGATGCCGAGGGTGCCGGCCACCGTCCAGGAGCTGCCGATGGACAGCGCAGTGAGCGCGCAGATCAGGCAACTGGTGAGGTAGAAGTACTCGGCGCTGATCAGCTTCAGGCCCAGCCAGATCATGGTCGGCACCGTGCCGGCGAGAATCCAGGTGCCGATCAGCGCACCGACCGCCAGCAGAATCAGGTTGGCCTTCATCGCCATATGTATGCCAGCGAGTATGCCTTCCTCGATCTCGGCCCAGCGCAGGCCGTTCTTCAGGCCGACCAGGCCGGCGACGAAGGCGGCGCTCATCAGTGCGATCTGGTTCGGGCCGCTGGAGGAGCTGTCGCCGAACAGGTAAACGGAGAGGCTGAGCAGCACGACGAGCACGCCAATTGGCAGCAAGGCGTCGAGCAGGGAAGGGGAGCGGGCAGTCATGGGTGTTCCAGGTGATCGATCAAACAAGAGGTAAAAGCCGGGAAGGCGCTCTTATGAAAAAGCCAAGCCTGTTGTTGGGCGGGCTTTGCGAGGGCGGCTCAGTTGAGGCGCAGTACCGATTGTGGGCTGAAGCCCACCCTACGAGTTGGGCTGATGCCCTTCCCACAAAAAACAAACCCGCGCCGGTTCGGGCGCGGGTCTGTGGGTGTCGTGCGGTGATCAGAGTGCGGCGATCTTGCCGCGCTGCTCGACCATCTTGGCCAGGGCCTGTTCGGCCTCGGCCAGCTTGGCGCGCTCCTTCTCCAGCACTTCTGCCGGGGCCTTGGCGACGAAGCCTTCATTGGCCAGCTTGCCGCCGACGCGCTGCACTTCGCCTTGCAGACGACCGATTTCCTTGTCCAGGCGCGCCAGTTCGGCGTCCTTGTCGATCAGGCCGGCCATCGGCACCAGTACTTCCATCTCGCCGACCAGGGTGGTGGCGGACATCGGTGCTTCTTCACCGGCAGCCAGCACGCGCACCGAGTCCAGCTTGGCCAGTTTGCTCAGCAGCGGCTCGAAGTCGGCCAGGCGGCGCAGGTCTTCGGCACTGGCGTTGGCGACGATGATGTCGATGCGCTTGGCCATGGAGATTTTCATCTCGCCACGGATCTGGCGCACGCCGAGCATCAGTTGCTTGACCCACTCGATGTCACCTTCGGCGGCGGCGTCGATGCGGCTCTCATTGGCCACCGGCCAGGGTTGCAGCATCAGGGTTTCGCCCTGCACGCCGGCCTGGGCCTTGATGCGCTGCCAGATTTCTTCGGTGATGAAGGGCATGAATGGGTGAGCCAGGCGCAGGATCACTTCCAGCACGCGCACCAGGGTGCGGCGGGTACCGCGCTGGCGCTCGATGGGGGCGTTCTCGTCCCACAGCACCGGCTTGACCAGCTCCAGATACCAGGCGCAGTACTCGTCCCAGATGAACTCGTACAGGGTTTGCGCGGCCAGGTCGAAGCGGAAGGCGTCGAGGTGGCGGGTCACGTCAGCCTCGGTGCGCTGCAGGGCGGAGATGATCCAGCGATCCACCGGCGAAAGCTCGACTGGTTCACCATTGATGCCGGTGTCCTTGTCATCGGTGTTCTCGATGACGAAGTTGGCGGCGTTCCACAGCTTGTTGCAGAAGTTGCGGTAACCCTCGACGCGGCCCATGTCGAACTTGATGTCGCGACCAGTGGACGCCAGCGCCAGGTTGGTGAAGCGCAGGGCGTCGGTGCCGTAGGCGGCGATGCCCTCAGGGAATTCGGCGCGGGTCTGCTTGGCGATCTTCTCGGCCAGCTTGGGCTGCATCATGCCGCTGGTACGCTTGGCTACCAGGGATTCGAGGTCGATGCCATCGACGATATCCAGCGGGTCGAGCACGTTGCCCTTGGACTTGGACATCTTCTGGCCTTGACCGTCGCGTACCAGACCGTGAACGTAGACGGTCTTGAACGGAATCTGTCCGGTCAGGTGGGTCGACAGCATGATCATCCGGGCGACCCAGAAGAAGATGATGTCGAAGCCAGTGACCAGCACGTCGGTGGGGTGGAAGGTCTTGAGGTAATCGGTCTGCTGCGGCCAGCCGAGGGTGGAGAAGGTCCACAGGCCGGAGCTGAACCAGGTGTCGAGCACGTCTTCGTCCTGGCGCAGGTTGGCGTCGCCGAGGTTGTGCTTGGCGCGCACTTCCGCTTCGTCGCGGCCAACGTAGACGTTGCCGGCATCGTCGTACCAGGCCGGAATGCGGTGGCCCCACCACAGCTGACGGCTGATGCACCAGTCCTGGATGTCACGCATCCAGCTGAAGTACATGTTCTCGTACTGCTTGGGCACGAACTGGATTTCACCGCTCTCGACCACGGCGATGGCTTTCTCGGCCAGCGGCTTGGTGGAGACGTACCACTGGTCGGTCAGCCAGGGTTCGATGACGGTGCCGGAGCGATCGCCTTTCGGCACTTTCAGGGCGTGGTCTTCGATCTTCTCCAGCAGGCCGGCAGCCTCGAAGGCTGCGACGATCTGCTTGCGTGCGACGAAGCGGTCGAGGCCGGCGTATTCGGCCGGCAGGCTGCCGTCGATCTCGGCATTGACGCTGCCGTCGATGTTGAACACCTGGGCCTGAGCCAGCACCGCGGCGTTCTTGTCGAAGATGTTGATCAGCGGCAGGTTGTGGCGCTTGCCGACTTCATAGTCGTTGAAGTCGTGAGCCGGGGTGATCTTCACGCAGCCGGTGCCGAACTCGGGGTCGCAGTAGTCATCGGCGATGATCGGGATGCGGCGGCCCAGTAGCGGCAGTTCGACGAAGCTGCCGATCAGCGCCTTGTAGCGCTCGTCTTCCGGGTGCACGGCCACGGCGCTGTCGCCGAGCATGGTTTCCGGGCGGGTGGTGGCGACGATCAGGTAGTCATTGCCCTCGGCGGTCTTCTTGCCGTCGGCCAGCGGGTAGCGCAGGTTCCACAGCGAGCCTTTCTCGTCGTGGTTTTCCACTTCCAGGTCGGAGATGGCGGTGTGGAACTTGGTGTCCCAGTTGACCAGGCGCTTGCCACGATAGATCAGGCCGTCCTCGTGCAGGCGTACGAAGGCTTCTTTAACGGCTTCGGACAGGCCGTCGTCCATGGTGAAGCGCTCGCGCGACCAGTCCACCGAGCTGCCCAGGCGGCGAATCTGACGGGTGATAGTGCCGCCGGACTGCTCCTTCCACTCCCAGACTTTCTCCAGGAATTTCTCGCGACCCAGGTCGTGGCGGCCGATACCTTCAGCAGCAAGCTGGCGTTCGACCACCATCTGCGTGGCGATGCCCGCGTGGTCAGTGCCCGGCTGCCACAGGGTGTTGCGGCCCTGCATGCGGCGGAAGCGGATCAGCGCATCCATGATCGAGTTGTTGAAACCGTGGCCCATGTGCAGGCTGCCGGTGACGTTCGGCGGCGGGATCATGATGGTGTACGGCTCGCCCGAGCCTTGCGGGGCGAAGTAACCCTTGGCTTCCCAGTTCTTGTACAGGGCGGTTTCAATGGCGTGCGGCTGGTAGGTCTTGTCCATGCGCGGCGGGACCCTTTGACGGCTGATCGGAAAAGCCGACAAGTATACCGCTTCTGAGTGCCAAGCCATAAGCCTTGAGCTGTAGGGCGGGTGCAACCCACCATCTTTGGTGTGGCGGGTTGCACCCGCCCTACGGGAAATGGCAGACCGCGTCCAGTTTTTGTAGGAGCCCCGCCTCGGGGCGAAGCTTTTGCTCTTTGCTGTCAAGCATTCGCCCCTGGGCGGGGCTCCTGCGAGGCAGGGGATTACTTGCGCGGCGGCAGCAGGCGCGGCAGGCGGGCTTCGAGGCGGCGCTTGAGTTCGGCCTCGATCTGCGGTACGAAATCGTCGATCACGTCCTGCAGGATCAACTGGGCGGCGGCGCGCAGCTCGGCATTGAGGTGTTGCAGATCGCGGGCGCTGTCATGCAGGCGTGGCTCGATGCGCTCGCGCAGCACGCTTGGCGCCGGCGTAGGCTGCGGTGCTGGTGTCGGTTTGGGCGTCGGCGTTGCATGAAAAGGCGGCGGCGGGCCAGGCGGCGCGCTGACGATATCGGACAGCACCGGAATGCTGTCCGGGTCCAGCGAGTCGATCAGCAGCGGTGGTTCACTGCCGTTATCGCCCAGCAGCTCGCGAATCGACTCCAGGTCGTGCAGCAGTTGAGCAGGTTTTTGCGGAGGCTTGGGGGTGTCCATGATCATCGGTGCAGCGAGAAAAAGGGCTGGAGTGACTTGTGTTGTGAGCGTGCACGGACACTAAAGTTCGACGCGTTGCGGATCATACCCGCGCTGGCGATAGGTACGGAAATTCTCGCGACAGGCGTTGAGCAGTTCAGGCTGCTGATTGACGATCTCGATGATGCGGGAAAAGCGCTCGACATGCGGCGACAGGCTGCTGCCGAGGTTGATCAGCACGCCTTGCTCGGCACTGGGCACTTCGTCGATGCCCAGCACCACGGGCGACAGCGGCGCATCGCGATGCAGATCATGAGGCACGAAACGTTCGGCTTTGAACGTCCACAGCAGTTCGTCGAGTTCACCGCACTGCGCCTCGTCGCTGCCGCGAACGAACACCGGCAGGCCGGCGCTCCAGGCCTTGAGCGCCAGTTGGCAGGCGGCGCGCAGGCGACCCACGGCGTCGTTGGAGGAGAGAACGTAGAACTCGATTCTGGGCATCTGGGGCTTCGACGATAAAAGGCGAATGGCGGTGTATCGGATTCTGTAGGAGCGGATTCATCCGCGATAATTCGCGATGAATCCGCTCCTACAAGGGTATGGCCCGGATGCTGGATCAGACCTTGGCGCGATCCAGCAGATACTGGGTCAGCATCGGCACCGGGCGGCCAGTACCGCCCTTGTCCTTGCCGCCGCTGATCCAGGCGGTGCCGGCGATATCCAGGTGCGCCCAATGGAAGTTCTTGGCAAAGCGCGACAGGAAGCAGCCAGCGGTGATGGTGCCTGCCTTCGGCCCACCGATGTTGGCGATGTCGGCGAAGGGGCTATCCAGCTGCTCCTGGTACTCGTCGTACAGCGGCAGTTGCCAGGCGCGATCGTCGGCGCTTTCGCCAGCCTTGAGAATCTGCTTGATCAGCGCGTCGTTGTTGCCCATCAGGCCGGAAACGTTGCTGCCCAGGGCGACGATGCAGGCGCCGGTTAGGGTGGCGATGTCGATCACCGCCTGCGGCTTGAAGCGCTCGGCGTAGGTCAGGGTATCGCACAGCACCAGACGGCCTTCGGCGTCGGTGTTGAGGATTTCCACGGTCTGCCCGCTCATGGTGGTGACAATGTCGCCGGGGCGGGTGGCGCGGCCGCTGGGCATGTTCTCGGCGCAGGCCAGCAGGCACACCAGGTTGATCGGCAGTTGCAGCTCGAGCACGGCCTTGAGGGTACCGAACACGCTGGCGGCGCCGCACATGTCGTACTTCATCTCGTCCATGCCGGCGGCCGGTTTGATGCTGATGCCACCGGTATCGAAGGTGATGCCTTTACCGACCAGGGCGAAGGGTTTGTCGTCCTTCTTACCGCCCTGGTAGTGCATGACGATCATCCGTGGCGGCTGCTCGCTGCCCTGGGCCACGGCGAGGAATGCACCGGCACCCAGTTCCTTGAGCTTCTTCTCGTCGAGGATTTCGACCTTGAGGTTTTTATGCGCCTTGCCCAGGGCCTTGGCCTCTTCGGCCAGGTAGCTAGGGTGGCAGAGGTTCGGTGGCAGGTTGCCCAGGTCTTTGGTGAAGGCGACGCCGCTGGCGATGGCGCGGGCATGCTGCAGGCCGCGTTCGGCATCGGCCAGCTCGGACTTGTCGACAACCAGGGTGATTTTCTTCAGGGCGCGCGGGTCGGCTTTCTGGCTCTTGAACTGCTCGAACAGGTAGGTGCCATCGGCCAGGGTTTCGACGATCAGGCGGGTCTTGCCGTAGGTGTTGCGGCCCTTGACCTTGAGTTCGCCCAGGGCGAGCAGGGCATCGCCGCCGCCCAGGCCCTTGAGCACGCCATGCACGCTTGCAACCAATTTGCGCAGTTGACGGTCGGATAGATCGCCCTTGCCGCAGCCCACCAGCAGTACACGCTCGGCCTTGAGCCCTGGCAGGCTGTGCAGCAGCAGGGTCTGGCCCGGCTTGCCGGCGATGTCGCCACGCTTGAGCACGGCGCTCAGTGCACCGTTGCTGGCCAGGTCGACGGCCTTGGCGGCGTCGCCGAGCTTGCGGCCTTCACCGATGGCGACGACCAGGGTCGCGGTTTTCAGGGTTTCCGGGCGGGTGCTTTTGACGAGGAATTCCATAGTGAGCTGTCCCCAAGACAAAGAGTCGGGTTTGACGGATAATGGCCGCCATTTTTCGAGGGTCCACCCTGCGGTGGGCCGGCAAGTAGGTGCGGCTAGTGTGAGCGCTCGCGCCTGAGCCTGACAACCCTGGAGCGTCCGGTTTGATCGTCTTCCGTTATCTGTCCCGCGAAGTGCTGGTGACCCTCAGTGCGGTGAGTGCCGTGCTGCTGGTGATCATCATGAGTGGTCGTTTCATCAAATACCTGGCTCAGGCTGCGCAGGGCGTGCTCGACCCGGGTGTGCTGTTTCTGATCATGGGTTACCGGATTCCCGGCTTCCTGCAGCTGATTCTGCCGCTGGGCCTGTTCCTCGGTTTCCTGCTGGCCTACGGGCGCCTATATCTGGATAGCGAGATGACCGTGCTGTCGGCCACCGGTGTCAGTCAGCAGCGCCTCACCGTCTACAGCATGGTGCCGGCGCTGATCGTCGCGCTGCTGGTGGGCTGGCTGAGCATGGGCCTGGCGCCACAAGGTGTAGCCAGCGTGGCGCGCATCCTCAACGAGCAGGACGCCCTGACCGAACTCGATACTCTGGTACCGGGGCGCTTCCAGTCGCTGCGCGATGGATCGCGAGTGACCTACTCGCAGGAGCTATCGCCTGATCGCAGCGAGTTGCGTGGCGTGTTCATGTCGGAGAAGCGCTTCTCCAGTGATGGCACCTCGGAGCGTGGTATTACCGTGCTGGTCGCCGAGAGTGGTCGTCAGGAAATTCAGGAGGATGGCAGTCGCTATCTGATTCTGGAAAACGGCTATCGCTATGACGGTGAGCCGGGCGAGGCCGACTATCGCGCCATCCAGTACGACACCTATGGCGTGTTGCTGCCCAAGCCGGAAGTGGCCATCGAGGCCAGCGAGCGTGAGGCGACCCCGACTCGTGAGCTGTTCGGCAGTGATGACCCGCGCATGCAGGCCGAGTTGCAATGGCGCCTGTCACTGCCATTGCTGGTATTCATCGTTACCCTGCTGGCGGTGCCGCTGTCGAAGGTCAATCCGCGGCAGGGCCGCTTCCTCAAGCTGTTGCCAGCGATCTTCCTCTATATGGCTTACCTCGGTCTGCTGATCGCCGCCCGTGGCGCCCTGGACAAGGGGCGTTTGCCCGCGGGGCTGGGCTTGTGGTGGGTGCACGGCATCTTCTTCGCCATTGGCATGGTGTTGTTGTACTGGGAGCGTCTGAGTCTGTGGTGGGCCAGTCGTCGTGCGCCGGTGTCGGAGGTGGCTCATGGCTAAGTTGGATCGCTACATCGGCGCCCAGGTGTTCTTCGCCATTCTGGCGGTGCTGGGCATCATTCTCGGCCTGGCACTGCTGTTCGCCTTCATCGACGAATTGGGTGATCTGAACAAGGGCGATTACGGTCTTGGCCAGGCGCTCTGGTACGTATTGCTGACCGCTCCGCGTCGTGCCTACGAGATGCTGCCGATGGCAGCACTGATCGGTTGCCTGATCGGTCTCGGTACCTTGGCCAGCAACAGCGAGCTGACCATCATGCGTGCGGCGGGTGTCTCCATCGGGCGCATCGTCTGGGCGGTGATGAAACCCATGCTGGTGCTGATGCTGGCCGGCATTCTGATCGGCGAATACGTCGCGCCGCTGACCGAGAACCAGGCCCAGGCGGATCGTGCGCTAGCCCAGGGTGGCGGTGCGGCGCAGAGCTCCAAGCGCGGCATGTGGCACCGTCAGGGGCAGGAATACGTGCATATCAACGCCGTACAGCCCAATGGCATTCTGCTGGGGGTGACGCGTTATCGCTTCGATGGCGAGCGTCGCCTGCTTTCCTCCAGCTTCGCCCGTCGCGCCGAATACCGTGACAACCACTGGATGCTGCGCAACGTGCAGACCACCGTGCTGCATGAGGACCGTTCCGAGGTGATCAACCAGCCGGAAGAGCGTTGGGAGATCGAACTCAATCCCGAGCTGCTCGGCACGGTGGTGATGGAGCCTGAGGCGCTGTCGGTCACCGGGCTGTGGCAGTACATCCATTACCTGGCAGAGCAGGGCCTGAATAATGCCCGCTACTGGCTGGCATTCTGGACCAAGGTCCTGCAGCCGCTGGTAACCGGCGCGCTGGTCTTGATGGCGATTTCCTTCATCTTCGGCCCGCTGCGCTCGGTGACCCTGGGGCAACGTGTATTCACCGGTGTGCTGGTGGGCTTCATCTTCCGTATTGCCCAGGACCTGCTCGGCCCATCGAGCCTGGTATTTGGTTTCTCGCCGCTGCTGGCGGTGCTGGTGCCGGCCGGTATCTGTGCGCTGGCTGGGGTGTGGCTGCTGCGTCGGGCTGGCTGAGTCGATCAGGGGCATGAAAAAGCCGGTTCAATGAACCGGCTTTTTTGCATCTGCGCTGGGCTACTTCTTGTGAATATTCTTCGGCAGTTGCACCACACGACTGTCGGAATAGATGTCGTGCCAGGTGCGCCCCTGCTTGTCCCACAGCAGCCAGAGGAACCCCAGGCCAGCGAAGAGCCAGGAGCCGATGGCGACCACGAAGCGCAGCAAGGCCTGCCACAGGTCGATGGCGCTGCCGTCGGCGTTCTGGATGCGCAGCCCCCAGGCCTGCATGCCCAGTGTCTGGCCATTGTGCGTCCAGAACTTGGCGAAGAAGGCGAACAGCGACAGTACCACCAGACTGGCAAGGATCGGGTCATGATCCAGGGCGCCGGCCTCGGACATGGCCATCAGTGCATCGCCGCCGTGAATCAGGCGCAGAATGCCCTGCTGGTAGATCAGGGTGACGACCATGATCAGTGCCACGCAGAGCAGAAAATCGTAGAAGAGGGCCGCCAGGCGACGAATCAGCCCTGCAGTGGGGAAGTCTCCCTGCGGACGTAATTGGTGTTTCGGCATGATGGGCTCGCTGAGACGAAAGTGCGCGCCATTCTAACCGCGACTTCACTGTCGATATAAAGATGTGCGCGGGCTATCTGTAACCTGGCACTGCGACGGGAATGACAGGCAAAAAAAACCCCTGACAGATATCAGGGGTTCTTCAAAGCAGCGGCGATTAGCCCAGGACTTGAACCTGGTCAGCCTGCATGCCTTTTTGACCTTGCACAGCTACGAAGCTGACTTTCTGGCCTTCTTTCAGGCTCTTGAAGCCGTTACCTTCGATCGCGCGGAAGTGCACGAACAGATCCGGACCGCTTTCGGGAGTGATAAAACCAAAACCTTTCTCGTCGTTAAACCACTTGACGGTACCGTTCTGACGATTCGACATGTCTTTTTCCTTGAAACTAGAGTTGATGACAGCCTCCAAGTATAGAGGGCTGAGACTGGTTGCAAGGAGTAATAGAAGTCGAGCGGGATGTAGCGGATCTAGATGATCTGCTGCACCAGAGTCACGATTCACAGCGACCCATGCAAACAGTTGCTTCACTCTACGCTAACTTTTGCGCAATTGCCAACCCCCGCCAGCAAGGTCGCCGGCCAGGTTTTGCGGGGCTTGTCGAGGTGCCGAAAAAGTTCATCGGCAACATGCTTGCAACAATTGTCTGAGTTGTTCGTGCAGATACGAAAAAGCCCGCAAGACCAATGTCTTGCGGGCTTCGAATCGTGGTGCCCCGGGGGAGACTCGAACTCCCACTCCTTTCGAAAACGGATTTTGAATCCGCCGCGTCTACCGATTCCGCCACCGGGGCACGATGGCGGCGCAGTATAGGGACGCACCTTGCTTCGGTCAATCGGCGTTAGCGCAGTGATTGGTTGATCTACTAACGGCAATGGCGCGGCTAGTGGCATACGGCTTTTATTGCGTGGTTACCGCTAGTATCGTCCGTTGTCATCAAGAGCGCTGAGCGCGACGTGCATAGAGTGTCCGGGGCAGGCCAATGTTGGGAGGGGGAGTGATCAACGTCTTGTGCGGAGCACTTGTTGCCGGTCTGCTATTTACGTCCGTTGTTCAGGCCAAGACGCTGACCTACGCCGTGACCGATGAGAGCTGGGTGCCGTACTGGATTGTCGATGAGCAACGGGTCAGTGGAATTCTCCACGAGTTCATGCTCGCGCTGGATGAGCGATTGCCAGAGGAGCTGCAAGCCAGTCACCCGCTGCCGCCTCTGCGGACGCAGAAGCTGTTCCGTGAAGGGCAAGTGCAGATCGAATGTTGCGTGAGCAAAAGCTGGCGTAGCGATAGCGATCAGGAGTCGGTGTCGTTATGGACGGTGCCGGTGCTGGAAACCGAAGAAATGTTGATCTTCGCGCCGGGCAGACGTTTTCCCTACCAGCATCTGCAGGATTTGCAGGGACGCTCAATCGCGACGGTACGCGGTTATGGTTATGCCGGCAGTGAGTATTTTCAGCGCAACGATGGCGCCGATGCCCGAGCGCTGATCTATCTGGTGGCTCAGGGGCGTAGTGACGCCGGTATTCTGGATCGCCTGGAGTGGCGCTATCTTCAGCATGAAGATGCGCAGTTGCAGGCACCACGTTGGCAGGTAGAAGAAGGGCCGACGATCAATCGCTCTCAGCTGCGCCTGCGCCTGCATCGACAGTTGGCCGGGCGGCTTGAGGTATTCAATGCTGCCATTCGTTCTCTGCAAGTCGATGGCACCCTGGCGCGTATCGTCGCTAGGTACGCGCCTAAGGCTCACGTGGTCGGCCTGGTGGAAATCCGGTAAGCTTTGCCACCCTGCAGAAATACCCCCTCCGAATCATGCGTGTTGCCGATTTCCACTTCGACCTTCCCGAGTCGCTGATCGCTCGTCACCCTCTGGCCGAGCGTCGTGCCAGTCGCCTGTTGCAGCTCGACGGCCCAAGCGGTGAGCTGCACCACGGCCAGTTCACCGATGTGCTGGAGCAACTGCGTCCTGGTGATCTCATGGTGTTCAACAATACCCGAGTGATTCCGGCACGTCTGTTCGGCCAGAAGGCTTCCGGCGGCAAGCTGGAGGTGCTGGTGGAGCGTGTGCTCGATCAGTATCGCGTGCTGGCCCACGTACGCTCGAGCAAGTCGCCCAAGCCCGGTTCGCAGATTCTCATTGAGGGTGGCGGCGAGGCCGAGATGGTCGCGCGCCACGACGCGCTGTTCGAGCTGCGTTTTGCCGAGCCAGTGCTGCCGCTGCTGGAGCGCGTCGGCCATATGCCGCTGCCTCCTTATATAGATCGGCCGGATGACGAAGCGGACCGTGAGCGTTATCAGACCGTCTATGCGCAGAAGGCGGGTGCCGTGGCGGCTCCGACTGCCGGCCTGCACTTCGATGACGAACTGCTGGCGGCGATCCGTGCCAAGGGTGTGGACACCGCGTTCGTGACGCTTCACGTCGGTGCGGGCACTTTCCAGCCGGTGCGGGTCGAGCGTATCGAAGATCACCACATGCACAGTGAGTGGCTGGAGGTCGGCCTGGATGTGGTCGATGCTGTCGCCGCCTGTCGTGAGCGTGGGGGACGTGTGGTCGCAGTTGGCACCACCAGCGTACGTTCGCTGGAAACTGCTGCGCGCGACGGTGAGCTGAAGCCCTTCAGCGGTGATACCGACATCTTTATCTACCCCGGTCGTCCTTTTCATGTGGTCGACGCCTTGGTAACCAATTTCCACCTGCCCGAGTCGACCCTGCTGATGCTGGTGTCGGCCTTCGCCGGCTACGCCGAGACCATGGCCGCCTACCGCGCTGCGGTGGAGCAGGGCTATCGCTTCTTCAGTTACGGTGATGCCATGTTCATCACCCGCAATCCCGCCGCGCGCGGGCCCGAGGTTTGAGTATGTCGCGCACCTGTCGCATGTCTTTCGAGTTGCTGGCTACTGACGGCAAAGCCCGTCGTGGTCGCCTGACCTTCCCGCGTGGTGTGGTCGAGACCCCAGCCTTCATGCCGGTGGGCACCTATGGCACGGTCAAGGGCATGCTGCCGCGCGATGTCGAGGATATTGGCGCGCAGATCATTCTCGGCAATACCTTTCACCTGTGGCTGCGCCCGGGCATGGAGGTGATCAAGAAGCATGGCGACCTGCACGACTTCATGCAGTGGCAGGGGCCGATCCTCACCGACTCCGGCGGCTTCCAGGTGTTCAGCCTGGGCGCGATGCGCAAGATCAAGGAGGAGGGCGTGTACTTCGCCTCGCCGGTCGATGGCGCCAAGGTCTTCATGGGGCCGGAAGAGTCGATGCAGGTGCAGCGCGACCTGGGCTCGGACATCGTGATGATCTTCGACGAATGCACGCCGTACCCGGCCGAATTCGATGTGGCCAAGCGTTCCATGGAGCTGTCGCTGCGTTGGGCCAAGCGCTCGAAGACCGCACACGGCGAGAGCAGCGCAGCGCTGTTCGGTATCGTCCAGGGTGGCATGCATGAAGAGCTGCGCATGCGCTCGCTCGAAGGGCTTTGCGAAATCGGCTTCGACGGCCTGGCCATTGGCGGGCTGTCGGTCGGCGAGCCGAAGGAAGAGATGATCCGTGTGCTGGATTTCCTGCCGCCGCACATGCCGGCCGACAAGCCGCGCTACCTGATGGGTGTAGGCAAGCCGGAAGACCTGGTCGAGGGAGTGCGTCGTGGCGTGGATATGTTCGACTGCGTGATGCCGACGCGCAATGCGCGCAACGGCCACCTGTTCGTCGATACCGGCGTGGTGAAGATTCGCAACGCCGTGCACAAACACGACGACTCGCCGCTGGACCCGACCTGCGACTGTTACACCTGTAAACATTTCTCGCGTGCTTATCTGCATCATCTGGACAAGTGCGGCGAAATGCTCGGTAGCATGCTCAATACCATCCATAACTTGCGGCATTATCAGCGGGTTATGGCTGGTTTGCGCGAGGCTATCGGACAGGGTACATTGGCCGCCTTCGTCGAAACCTTCTATGCCAAGCGCGGCCTGCCTGTGCCGCCGCTTGACTGATTCCCGAACGATTCAAGATCTTTTCCATTAGGAGTGATACATGAGCTTTTTCATCCCCGCCGCTTACGCTGACACCGCGGCTGCTGGCCCTGCCGGCAGCGGTTTCGAGTGGGTTTTCCTGATCGGCTTTCTGGTCATCTTCTATCTGATGATCTGGCGTCCGCAGGCCAAACGCGCCAAGGAACACAAGAACCTGCTCGGCAGCCTGCAGAAGGGCGACGAAGTGGTCACCAGCGGCGGTATCGCTGGCAAGGTGTCCAAGGTTGCTGACGATTTCGTGGTGATCGAGGTGTCTGACACCGTCGAGCTGAAATTCCAGAAGCAGGCCATCGCTGCCACTCTGCCCAAGGGCACGCTGAAAGCCATCTGATTCGGTTCTTAGTTTCCATTCGACGGGGCGCTTTAGGGCACTTCTAAAAACGTAGGCGAGGCAGCCAGCGCAAGGCAAAAACAGGCGAAAAACGGCCGGGGTCGCGACCGACTTTACGAGCGATTTTCGAGCATTTTGAGCCTGTTTTTAACGCAGCGATGGCAACGCAGGTAGTTTTTAGAGGTGCACTTTAGCGCCCCGCGTCATAAAGCGGGCGGCTCGTTCATGCTCAATAAATACCCTCTGTGGAAGTACTTGCTGATTTTGTCCGTTCTGGCAATCGGCCTGGTGTACTCCATTCCTAACCTTTATCCAGACGATCCTGCCGTACAGATCAGTGGCGCCAGCTCGGCGCTGAGCATCGAGCAGGCAGATGTCGACCGCGCCAGCAAAGCGCTGCAGGACGCCGGTATTGCCGTCAAGGCTGCCAGCATCGACGAGCGTGGCCGCGGTGGTCTGATTCGTCTGACCAGGCAGGATGACCAGTTGCCGGCCAAGGACATCGTCCGCCGTGCGCTGGGCGATGATTACGTCGTGGCGCTGAACCTGGCGCAAACCACCCCCGACTGGCTGCGTAGCCTGGGTGCGAGCCCGATGAAGCTCGGCTTGGACCTGTCTGGTGGTGTGCACTTCCTGCTGGAAGTCGACATGGACAAGGCGCTGGATGTGCGCCGCAAGGTCTATGAAGGTGAGATCAAGAGCCTGCTGCGCAAGGAGCGTATTCGCTACCGCAGCATGCCGGAAAGCAATGGTCGGATTCAGCTCGGCTTCGCCGACAGCGACACGCTGGACAAGGCGCAGCGCCTGATCCGCAAGGATTACAGCGATTTCGAATTGACCACTGTCGAGCGCAGCGGCCAGCAGATTCTGCAGTTGGGTCTGACTCAGGCGAAGATCGCTGAGATTCGTGAGTACTCCATTCGCCAGAACCTCACCACTGTACGCAATCGCGTCAATGAACTGGGTGTGGCCGAGCCGCTGGTGCAGCGCCAGGGCGCCAACCGCATCGTGGTGGAGCTGCCGGGCGTGCAGGACACTGCCGAGGCCAAGCGTATTCTCGGCAAGACCGCCAACTTGGAGTTCCGTCTGCAGGCCGACCCCAATGCGCCGCGTGGCGCCACCGAGTCCTTCGGCTTCCGTGAGGAAGGTCGTCCGCCGGTACAGCTGGAGCGTGAGCTGATCATCACTGGCGATCAGGTGACCGACGCCCAGGCCAGTTTTGACGAGAACGGTCGCCCGCAGGTGAACATTCGCCTCGATGGTCACGGCGGCGAGCTGATGAACCGCGCCACGCGTAACAATGTCGGCCGCAGCATGGCGGTGATCTTCATCGAGCAGAAGCCGGTCACCCGCTACGTACGTCAGACTATCGACGGCGTCGAGCAGGAAGTTGCCATTTCTTCCTTCGTGGAAGAGAAGAAGATCATCAGCCTGGCGACCATCCAGTCGGCACTGGGCAGCCAGTTCCGCATCACCGGCCTGAACGGCCAGGGCGAGTCGTCCGAGCTGGCGCTGCTGCTGCGTGCCGGTGGTCTGGCGGCACCGATGTACTTCGCTGAAGAGCGCACCATTGGCCCGAGCCTGGGTGCCGAGAACATTGCCAAGGGTATTGCTTCCACCGAGTGGGCGATGATCTTCGTGGCTATCTTCATCATTGCCATCTATCGCTTCTTCGGTGTGCTGGCGACCGTTGCCCTGGCGTTCAACCTGGTGCTGCTGGTCGGTCTGATGTCGGCCATTGGCGCGACTCTGACCCTGCCGGGTATCGCCGGTATCGTGCTGACCCTGGGGATGGCGGTTGACGCCAACGTGCTGATTTTCTCGCGGATACGCGAGGAACTGGCCAATGGGCTGCCGGTGCAGCGTGCCCTGCATGAGGGCTTCGATCGTGCCTATTCGGCGATTCTGGACAGTAACCTGACCACCTTGTTGGTGGGCGGCATCCTGTTCGCGATGGGGACCGGTCCGGTGAAAGGCTTCGCGGTAACGCTGTCGCTGGGCATCCTTACGTCGATGTTCACCGCCATCATGTTCACCCGTGGTCTGGTCAACCTGATCTTCGGTGGCCGTAACTTCAAGAAGCTGTGGATCTGAGGTGCAGCCATGATCAAGTCAACCATTCGTTTCATGGCGATCCGCAATATCGCCTTCTCCATTACGGTCGTGCTGACGCTGATCGGTCTCGGCGCGCTGTTTGCCAAAGGGCTGAATTTTGGCCTGGATTTCACCGGTGGTACCCTGATCGAACTGCAGTATGAGCAGCCGGCCAATCTCGATCTGATCAAGAGCGAGTTGGGCCAGGCAGGCTATGCCGATGCTGTGGTGCAGAGCTTCGGTGCCAGTACCGATGTGCTGGTGCGTCTGGCTGGCGATTCCCCTGATCTGGGTAATGAGGTCGCGGCTGCGCTGCGCAAGGTCGACGAGGCGGCGCGCTTCGAGGTCAAGCGCGTCGAGTTCGTCGGCCCACAGGTGGGTGAGGAGCTGCGTGACCAGGGCGGTATCGCCATGCTCCTGGCGCTCGGCGGGATCATGCTCTACCTGGCTTTCCGCTTTCAGTGGAAGTTTGGTGTTGGTGCGATCGCTTCGCTGGTGCACGACGTGGTGATCACCCTGGGTGTGCTGGCGTTCTTCCAGATTCCATTCGACCTGACTGTGCTGGCGGCGGTGCTGGCCATGATCGGTTACTCGCTCAACGACACCATCATCATCTACGACCGGATTCGTGAGAACTTCCGTGTACTGCGCAAGACCTCGCTGATCGAGAACATCGACGTTTCGATCACTCAGACCCTTCTGCGTACCATCGCCACCTCGCTGTCCACTGCACTGGCCTTGTTGGCACTGCTGTTTTTCGGCGGTGACGTACTGGCGGCCTTCGCGCTGACCCTGTTGGTCGGTGTGGTGGTGGGGACCTACTCGTCGGTCTACATCGGCGCCACGGTGCTGGTGTGGTTGAAGCTCAGCGTGGAGGATCTGATTCCTCCTGTGGCCGAGGCCGAGGCAGACGACGGTCGTCCATGATGTTGTGACGCGCTTCATGAAAGTCAGCGAAAGCCGCGGCAAGTCGAACTTGTCGCGGCTTTTTGCTGTCCTAGGCAGGGAGAAGGGCGCGAGTCGCCGAGCCTAGGAGACACAAAAATGAATAAATCAATGTTGGTAGGTGCCGTGCTGGGTGCTGTGGGTGTGACCGCTGGTGGGGCCGTCGCCACCTACAGTCTGGTTGATCGTGGCCCGGACTATGCCGAGGTGCTGGCCGTAACCCCGATCAATGAAACCGTGAAAACGCCGCGGGAAGTGTGCAAGGACGTGGCTGTCACTCGTCAACGTCCTGTGCAAGACCAGCACCAGATCGCTGGCACCGCTATCGGCGCCATTGCTGGTGGCCTGCTGGGTAATCAGGTCGGTGGCGGTACCGGCAAGAAGATTGCCACCGTGGCAGGTGCGGTCGGCGGTGGTTACGCCGGCAACAAGATTCAGGAAGGCATGCAGCAGCGAGATACCTATACCACCACCGAAACCCGCTGCAATACCGTGACCGACACCAGCGAGAAGCTGGTGGGCTATGACGTGAAGTATCAGCTGGGCGAGAAGGTCGGTACCGTGCGCATGGATCGTGATCCGGGCAGCCGTATTCCGGTCAACAAGCAAGGTGAGCTGGTGCTGGTGCAGCAGGCTCAGTAAGAATCTAAAGCAATAAAAAACGCCCCTCGGGGCGTTTTTTATTGTTCGATGGAACTCAGCGCTTCATCGAGGGTGCCAGATGTGGCTGGATCGCGGTCAGCACGGCCTTGAAGCATTTGGTGTTGCCGGCAACGATCTGGCCTTTCTCAAGGAATTCGTGACCACCAGTAAAGTCGCTGACCAGGCCGCCTGCTTCCTGAATCAGCAGGGCGCCGGCTGCCATGTCCCACTCGGACAAGCCGAATTCCCAGAAGGCGTCGTAGCGGCCGGCTGCGACATAAGCCAGATCCAGGCTGGCGGCACCGGCACGGCGTACGCCGGCGGTCTGGCCGACCAGGCTGCGGAACATGCCCAGGTAGTTCTCGAGGTTGTCCAGTTGTTCGTTGCGGAACGGGAAGCCGGTACCCAGCAGTGCGCCATCCAGGCTCTTGCGGTTGCTCACGCGCAGGCGGCGACCATTGAGGGCGGCGCCGCGGCCGCGGCTGGCGGTGAATTCTTCCTGGCGTACCGGGTCGAGAACGATGGCGTGCTCGAGGCGGCCGCGGTATTTGCAGGCGATGCTGATAGCGAAGTGCGGAACACCGCGGATGAAGTTGGTGGTGCCGTCCAGCGGGTCGATGATCCACTGATAGTCGGCGCCGTCGCCACTGCCTTCCAGCGCGCCGCCTTCTTCACCCAGGAAGCTGTGGGTCGGGTAGGCCTTGCGAATGGCCTGGACGATCATCAGCTCGGCGGCCTTGTCGACCTCGGTGACGTAATCCTTGGCATCCTTCTCGTCTACCGAGATGACATCCAGGCGCTCGATGGAGCGAAAGATCATTTCACCGGCGCTGCGAGCGGCGCGCAGGGCGATATTCAGCATGGGCTGCATGGGAGGTTCACCTGGGGCGTTAAAGAAAGCCGGCCATGTTAGCAGAAAACCGTTGCCGATGAAGCGCCGTCTGTACGCTGCATGGCATTAATCGGAGGGCTTGGGTAAGATCGTTGCCCCCTGAAGATTTCTGAGAGTGTCTGCATTGCTGGACAATATTCGCGTGGTTTTGGTGGGCACCAGTCATCCGGGCAATATCGGCGGCGCGGCGCGGGCGATGAAAAACATGGGGCTGTCGCGCCTGGTGCTGGTCGAGCCGGAGGATTTTCCCAGTGGCGACGCTGTGGCGCGTGCGTCCGGCGCGACCGATGTGCTGGATGCTGCGCTGGTCGTCGGCAGTCTTGAAGAGGCGCTGGTCGGCTGCAGTCTGGTGATTGGCACCAGTGCCCGCGATCGGCGCATTCCCTGGCCGCTGCTGGATCCACGTGAGTGCGGCGTGACCAGTTGCGAGCAGGCTGCTGCTGGCGGCGAAGTGGCGTTGGTGTTCGGGCGTGAATATGCCGGCTTGACCAACGAGGAGCTGCAGCGATGTCAGTACCACGTGCATATCCCGTCCAATCCCGAGTTCAGTTCGCTGAATCTGGCGGCGGCGGTGCAGGTGCTGGCCTATGAAGTTCGTATGGCATGGCTCACAGCGCAGAATCTGCCGACCAAGGTAGAGAAGCTGGAGGCTACGGCCATGCTCAACTCACAGGCGGTGACGGCGGATGAGCTGGAGTCTTTCTACGGTCATTTGCGGCGCGTGCTGGTGATGATCGGGTTTCTCGATCCGCAGAAGCCGCGGCACCTGATGACTCGCCTGCGTCGGCTTTATGGACGCAGTGCGGTGAGCAAGTTGGAGATGAATATCCTGCGCGGCATCCTTACCGAGACAGAGAAGGCCGTGCGTGGAGAGCCTCACAAGCAGGGGAAGTCTGATGTTTGAGCGCATTCGAGAAGATATCCAAAGCGTTTTTCACCGTGATCCGGCGGCGCGCAATGCCTTCGAGGTGGTGACCTGCTATCCGGGGCTGCATGCCGTGTGGTTGCATCGTGTGGCGCATGCCCTGTGGCGTTCGGGTTGGAAGTGGCTGGCGCGCGTGGTGTCCAATTTCGGGCGCTGGATGACTGGTATCGAGATTCATCCGGGGGCGAAGATCGGGCGGCGTTTCTTCATAGATCACGGCATGGGCATTGTCATCGGCGAGACCGCCGAGATCGGTAATGACGTCACGCTCTATCAAGGGGTGACTCTGGGCGGTACCAGCTGGAACAAGGGCAAGCGCCATCCCACTCTGGAAGACGGTGTCGTGGTCGGTGCTGGGGCCAAGGTGCTGGGGCCGTTCACTGTCGGCGCTGGCGCCAAGATCGGCTCCAATGCGGTGGTGACCAAGGCTGTGCCGGCGGGTGCGACTGCGGTCGGCATTCCCGGCAAGATCATCGCCAAGTCCGATGACGAGCAGGAGGCCAAGCGTCAGGCCATGGCCGAGAAGATCGGTTTTGATGCCTACGGCGTCGGTCAGGATATGCCTGACCCGGTGGCGCGTGCCATCGGCCAGCTGCTCGATCATCTGCATGCTGTAGACGGGCGGCTCGAGGATGTCAGCAAGGCGCTGGCCTCGATGGATTGCGACTACCGCGCCAAGGCCCTGCCTGTATTGCGCGATGAGGACTTCGCCGAGGTGTGCAAGGGGCAGGGCGACAAGCCTGCCGCCTGATGCGCGCAGAGGTGGCATTTGCTATCATGCCGCCTCTTTTTGCGGTCAATCCTGAGTAAATCAATCGGTCTTATAGTTGACTTAAATACTCGGAAATTGCATACTTCGCCGCAATTCAGTGATTCGTGGTAGAGCCATGCGACTGACTACCAAAGGCCGTTACGCCGTTACCGCCATGCTGGATCTGGCGCTGCACGCACAGCACGGTCCCGTTTCCCTGGCCGATATATCCGAGCGGCAGGGCATCTCCCTGTCTTATCTCGAGCAACTGTTCGCCAAGCTGCGCCGTGGCAATCTGGTTTCCAGTGTTCGCGGGCCGGGTGGCGGCTATCAGCTTTCGCGTGACATGCGTGGCATTCAGGTGGCTCAGGTGATCGATGCGGTCAACGAGTCCGTAGATGCCACGCGTTGCCAGGGGCAAGGCGATTGCCACTCCGGCGACACCTGTCTGACCCATCACCTGTGGTGCGATCTCAGTCAGCAGATTCATGAGTTCCTCAGTGGCATCAGCCTGGCCGATCTGGTCGCGCGCCGTGAGGTTCAAGAGGTCGCGTTGCGCCAGGATCAGCGCCGCTGCAATGGCAGGACGCCGCGCCTAGATAAGATTGAAGCGTCTGCCATCGAGTGAGCAGGGCGTTTGCCTGATAGGAGAAACCTAATGAAATTGCCCATTTACCTCGATTATTCCGCCACCACGCCGGTAGACCCGCGTGTTGCGCAGAAGATGAGTGAATGCCTGCTGGTCGACGGTAACTTTGGCAACCCGGCTTCGCGCTCCCATGTGTTCGGCTGGAAGGCCGAAGAAGCCGTGGAAAATTCACGTCGCCAGGTCGCCGAGCTGGTCAATGCCGACCCGCGCGAGATCGTCTGGACCAGCGGTGCTACCGAGTCCGACAACCTGGCGATCAAAGGCGTGGCGCACTTCTACGCCAGCAAGGGCAAGCACATCATTACCTCGAAGATCGAGCACAAGGCGGTACTGGATACCACTCGCCAGCTCGAGCGCGAAGGTTTCGAAGTGACCTATCTGGAGCCGGGCGAGGATGGCCTGATTACGCCGGCCATGGTCGAGGCCGCGCTGCGTGAAGACACCGTGTTGGTGTCGGTAATGCACGTCAATAACGAAATCGGCACCATCAACGACATCGCTGCCATCGGCGAGCTGACTCGCTCGCGCGGCGTGCTGCTGCATGTCGATGCGGCGCAGTCCACCGGCAAGGTGGAAATCGACCTGGAGAAGATGAAGGTCGACCTGATGTCTTTCTCCGCGCACAAGACCTATGGCCCCAAGGGTGTCGGTGCTCTTTACGTTCGCCGCAAGCCGCGCGTGCGTCTGGAAGCGCAGACTCACGGTGGCGGTCACGAGCGCGGTATGCGCTCGGGTACCCTGGCCACTCACCAGTGCGTCGGCATGGGTGAAGCGTTCCGTATCGCCAAGGAAGAAATGGCTGCAGAGAATCAGCGTATCGCCGCTCTGCGTGATCGTTTCTACCGCCAGTTGGAAGATATGGAGGAGCTGTACGTGAATGGCAGTCTGACTGCTCGCGTGCCGCACAACCTCAACCTGAGTTTCAACTACGTCGAGGGTGAGTCGCTGATCATGGCGCTCAAGGATCTCGCCGTATCGTCCGGTTCGGCATGCACCTCGGCTTCCCTGGAGCCGTCCTACGTGCTGCGTGCCCTGGGCCGCAACGATGAACTGGCGCATAGCTCGATTCGCTTCACCTTCGGTCGTTTCACCACCGAAGAAGAGGTCGACTACGCCGCTGCCAAGGTCCGTGAGGCCGTGGACAAGCTGCGCGAACTGTCGCCCCTGTGGGATATGTTCAAAGAAGGTGTCGACATTTCCTCCGTGGAATGGGCAGCACACTGATAGCTGCCGAGGCGGATCGCTCGATGGGCGATTCCGCCTGAAGAGCGGCACCTGATGAGAGAGGAAGTACAACATGGCTTACAGTGACAAGGTCATCGACCACTACGAAAATCCGCGTAACGTCGGCAAGCTGAACGCCGAAGATCCGGATGTCGGCACCGGCATGGTTGGCGCGCCCGCCTGCGGTGACGTCATGCGCCTGCAGATCAAGGTCAACGAGAGCGGCGTTATCGAAGACGCCAAGTTCAAGACCTACGGTTGCGGTTCCGCTATCGCCTCCAGCTCCCTCGCCACCGAGTGGATGAAGGGCAAGACCCTGGATGAGGCCGAGAGCATCAAGAACACCCAACTCGCCGAAGAACTGGCGCTGCCGCCAGTTAAGATTCACTGCTCCGTGCTCGCCGAAGATGCCATCAAGGCTGCTGTGCGCGACTACAAGCAGAAGAAAGGCTTGCTCTGATACGAGGTTTGTAATGGCCATCACCATGTCTGAAGCAGCTGCCCGCCACGTGCAACGCTCTCTTGAAGGGCGCGGCAAGGGCGAGGGTATTCGCCTCGGTGTGCGCACTACCGGTTGCTCCGGCCTGGCCTACGTGCTCGAGTTCGTCGATGAGCTGGCGGCTGAGGATCAGGTATTCGAGAGCCATGGCGTCAAGGTGATCATCGATCCCAAGAGCCTGGTCTATCTCGATGGCACCGAATTGGACTTCGTCAAGGAAGGCCTCAACGAGGGCTTCAAGTTCATCAACCCCAACGTGCGCGGCGAATGCGGTTGCGGCGAAAGCTTCAACGTTTGAGGCATTTTTGTGGGTAATCCGTGTCACTTCGCCTTGTTCGACCTGCAGCCGAGCTTTCGTCTCGATCTGGAGCAGTTGGCTGCTCGCTATCGCGAGCTGGCGCGTCAGGTTCATCCGGATCGTTTTGCCGATGCCGGTGAGCGTGAGCAGCGCCTGGCACTCGAGCGCTCGGCCTGCCTCAACGAGGCGTATCAGGTTCTGAAAACGCCGTCTCAGCGTGCGCGCTACCTGCTAGCAATGCGTGGCCCCGAGCTGCCGCTGGAAGTGACGGTGCAGGATCCTGACTTCCTTCTGCAGCAAATGCAGCTGCGCGAAGAGTTGGAGGAGCTGCAGGATGACGCTGACCTTGCTGGTGTCGCGACCTTCAAGCGTCGCCTGAAGGCGGCGCAGGAGCAGCTCAACGAGCGCTTCGCTGCTTGCTGGGATGACGAAGCTCGCCGTGAAGAGGCCGAGCGCCTGATGCGCCGCATGCAGTTCCTCGACAAGCTCTCCCATGAAGTGCGCCAGTTAGAAGAGCGCCTCGACGATTAACCTGTAGGTTGCCTCGGCAGCCTGCCTGATGACTTCAAGAAGACCATGGCCTTATTGCAGATCGCCGAGCCCGGGCAGAGCCCGCAACCGCACCAGCGTCGTCTGGCAGTGGGTATTGACCTGGGTACCACCAACTCGCTGGTTGCCGCTGTGCGCAGCGGCCTGGCTGAGCCCCTGGCTGACGATGATGGCAAGGTCATCCTGCCGTCTGCCGTGCGTTACCACGCTGGAAGCATCGAGGTCGGCGAGTCGGCCAAGCTGGCGGCCGCCAGCGATCCGCTCAATACCGTACTGTCGGTCAAGCGCCTGATGGGGCGCGGTATCGCTGACGTGCATCAGCTCGGCGAGCAGATGCCTTACCGCTTCGCGGCAGGCGAGTCGCACATGCCCTTCATCGAAACGGTGCAGGGGGCGAAGAGCCCGGTCGAAGTCTCGGCGGAAATTCTCAAGACCCTGCGCTTGCGCGCTGAACAGACCTTGGGCGGTGAGTTGGTCGGCGCGGTGATTACCGTTCCGGCTTATTTCGATGACGCTCAGCGTCAGGCCACCAAGGATGCTGCGCGCCTGGCCGGTCTTACGGTTCTGCGTCTGCTCAACGAGCCTACTGCTGCTGCAGTCGCCTATGGCCTGGATCAGAAAGCAGAGGGCGTAGTCGCCATTTATGACCTGGGTGGCGGCACTTTCGATATTTCCATCCTGCGCCTGACCGGTGGTGTGTTCGAGGTGCTGGCTACCGGCGGCGACAGCGCGTTGGGCGGTGATGACTTCGATCATGCCGTGGCTGACTGGATCATCCAGCAGGCTGGTATTTCCAATGATCTCGACCCAGCGACCCAGCGCAGCCTGCTGCAGACTGCCTGTGTGGCCAAAGAAGGGCTGACGGATGCCGATAGTGTCGAGCTGAGCCATGGTGAGTGGCGGGGTTCGTTGTCGCGCACGCAGTTCGAGGCGCTGATCGAGCCGATGGTGGCGCGCAGTCTCAAGGCCTGTCGTCGCGCCGTGCGTGATTCCGGTGTCGAGCTGGAAGAGGTTGGTGCGGTGGTCATGGTCGGTGGCTCCACCCGCGTGCCGCGTGTGCGTGAGGTCGTCGGCGAGCTGTTCGGTCGTGCGCCGCTGACCAATATCGATCCGGATCAGGTGGTGGCCATTGGTGCTGCGATCCAGGCCGATGCTCTGGCCGGCAATCAGCGTGACGATGGCGAGGAGTTGCTCCTGCTGGACGTGATACCCCTGTCGCTCGGCCTGGAAACCATGGGCGGGCTGATGGAGAAGGTGATTCCGCGCAATACCACCATCCCGGTGGCGCGTGCGCAGGAGTTCACCACCTACAAGGATGGCCAGACGGCCATGATGATTCACGTGCTGCAGGGCGAGCGTGAGCTGATCGCCGATTGCCGCTCCCTGGCGCGTTTCGAGTTGCGCGGCATTCCGCCGATGGTGGCGGGGGCTGCGAAGATCCGCGTGACCTTCCAGGTCGATGCCGACGGTTTGCTCAGCGTCGCGGCGCGCGAGCTGAGCTCCGGCATCGAGTCGAGCATTCAGGTCAAGCCGTCTTACGGTCTGACCGATGGCGAAATTGCACGCATGCTGCAGGACTCCTTCCAGAACGCTGGAGGTGACAAGGCTGCCCGCGCGCTGCGTGAGCAGCAGGTCGATGCTCAGCGTCTGATCGAGGCGGTCGAAGCGGCGCTGCAGGCCGATGGCGAGCGCTTGCTGGATGCCGAGGAACGTGAGGTCATCGAGCTGCAGGTGCAGGAGTTGCGCGACCTGCTTGCGAGCAATGATGGTCTGGCCATCGAGCGGCAGACCAAGCGGCTGTCGCAGGTCACTGACGCTTTCGCGGCTCGCCGCCTGGATTCGACGGTAAAAGCTGCGCTGGCCGGGCGCAATCTGAATGAGATCGAGGAATAATTGATGCCGCAGGTAATTTTTCTGCCTCACGAGCGATTCTGCCCGGATGGCCTGGTGGTCGAGGCCGAGCCTGGCATTTCCATTCTTGAGCTGGCGCACGAGCACCATATCGAGATGGAAAGCGCCTGCGGCGGCGTGTGTGCCTGCACCACCTGTCACTGCATTGTGCGCGAAGGTTTCGACTCGCTGAACGAGGCCGACGAGCTGGAAGAGGACTATCTGGACAAGGCCTGGGGGCTCGAGGCTCAGTCGCGCCTGGCCTGTCAGGCTATCGTCGGCGAGGAAGATCTCACCGTCGAGATTCCCAAGTATTCGCTGAATCACGCGGCTGAAGCGCCGCATTAATCCAGGAAGCATCATCATGAGTCTGAAATGGGTCGATGTACTGGACATCGCCATCGAGTTGAGCGAGCAGAAGCCGGATGTCGATCCGCGCTACGTTAACTTCGTCGATCTGCACCGCTGGGTCGTGGAGTTGCCGGAGTTCTCCGATGACCCGCAGCGTGGGGGGGAGAAGGTGCTGGAGGCGATACAGGCGGCCTGGATCGAAGAGCTCGACTGAAACAGGCGCTTACGGCGCCCGCCCTACGCTTTTAACCGGAACCCGCGTATAATTCGCGGGTTTAATTTTTCGCTTTAACCCTAAAGTTTCTGGAGCTTCACATGGCTGTTCAACGTACTTTCTCCATCATCAAGCCTGACGCCGTTGCCAAGAACGTCATCGGTGAGATCACCACCCGTTTCGAAAAAGCCGGCCTGCGCGTTGTTGCTTCGAAGATGGTGCAACTGTCCGAGCGCGAAGCAGCCGGTTTCTACGCTGAGCACAGCGAGCGTGGCTTCTTCAAGGACCTGGTTGCCTTCATGACCTCCGGTCCGGTCATCGTTCAGGTTCTGGAAGGCGAAAACGCCGTTGCCAAAAACCGTGAGCTGATGGGCGCCACCAACCCGAAAGAAGCGGCTGCCGGCACCATCCGTGCTGACTTCGCCGTTTCCATCGACGAAAATGCTGTTCACGGTTCGGATTCCGAAGCCTCTGCTGCTCGCGAGATCGCTTACTTCTTCTCCGCTACCGAGCTGTGCGCGCGCATTCGCTGATTGGCGAATGATGCGAGGGTGAAGCCATGACCAATACCACCGGCAAGATCAACCTGCTGGGCCTGACCCAGCCGGAAATGGAACAGTTCTTCGAGTCCATCGGCGAGAAGCGCTTCCGTGCCGGCCAGGTAATGAAGTGGATTCATCATTTTGGCGTCGATGATTTCGCCGCCATGACCAATGTCGGCAAGGCCTTGCGCGAGAAGCTCGAGGCCTCTGCCGAGATTCGCGGCCCGGAAGTGGTCAGCGAAAACATTTCCGCCGATGGCACGCGCAAGTGGGTGGTGCGTGTGGCGTCGGGTAGCTGCGTGGAAACCGTGTACATCCCGCAGAACGGCCGTGGCACGCTGTGTGTGTCGTCGCAGGCTGGTTGCGCCCTGGATTGCAGCTTCTGCTCCACCGGCAAGCAAGGCTTCAACAGCGACCTGACCAGCGCCGAGATCATCGGCCAGGTGTGGATCGCCAACAAATCCTTCGGCACCGTTCCCGCGAAGGTTGATCGCGCCATCACCAACGTGGTGATGATGGGCATGGGCGAGCCGCTGCTGAACTTCGATAACGTCGTCTCTGCCATGCAGATCATGATGGACGACCTTGGCTACGGCATTTCCAAGCGCAAGGTGACCCTGTCCACCTCCGGCGTGGTGCCGATGATCGACAAGCTGGCCGAGGTCATCGACGTGTCCCTGGCGCTGTCGTTGCACGCACCCAACGACGAGCTGCGCAATCAACTGGTGCCTATCAACAAGAAGTACCCGCTGGAAATGCTTTTGGCTGCCTGCAAGCGCTATATCTCCAAGCTTGGCGAGAAGCGTGTGCTGACCATCGAGTACACCCTGCTCAAAGGTGTCAATGATCAGCCCGAGCACGCTGAGCAGATGGTCGCACTTCTGGCCGATGTACCTTGCAAGATCAACCTGATTCCGTTTAATCCCTTCCCCTTCTCGGGGTACGAGCGGCCGAGCAATAACGCCATTCGCCGCTTCCAGGACCTGTTGCACAAGGCTGGCCATAACGTCACGGTACGTACTACCCGCGGTGACGATATCGATGCGGCTTGCGGCCAGCTGGTTGGCCAGGTCATGGACCGTACTCGGCGCAGCGAGCGTTACATCGCCGTGCGCCAGTTGGGCAACGAGGCGCAAGAGCCTCATGCTGCCACCAATCGAAATTGAAGAGAGGATGCCTATGACCCTGCGCCCAGCGCTGTTGTTGCTCGTTGTCAGTCTGCTTGCTGGTTGTGTGACCACAGGCGATGTCGACCCCATGCGTACGGCGGAAGGGCGTGATAAGGCGCGTGACTCCTTCATACAACTCGGTATTGCCTATATTCAGCAAGGTGATACCCAGCGTGCCAAAATACCGCTGAAGAGCGCCCTCGACCTTGATTCGTCGAATGCAGACGCGCATGCCGCGCTAGCTATGGCTTTCCAGCTGGAAATGGAGCCAAAGCTGGCCGATGAGCATTTTCGCAAAGCGCTGTCCCAGCGTCCGAAGGACGCCCGTCTGCTAAACAACTATGGTGGTTTCCTGTTCGAGCAGAAGCGTTATCAGGAGGCCATGAGCACCTATCTCAAAGCTGCAGAGGACAACCTCTATCCAGAGCGTTCCCGGGTTTTCGAGAATCTGGGCATGACCGCTCTGCAGCTCGGTCAGCGTGAGCAAGCTAAAGAGTACTTCCAGCGCGCCTTGCGCCTGAGTAGTCGTCAGCCACGCGCATTGCTGGAAATGGCCGTACTGTCCTATGAGGACAAGGAGTACGTGCCAGCGCGGCGTTACTACGACAGCTACAGCGAAATGGCACCACAGAATGCGCGCAGCCTGCTGCTCGGCGCACGTTTGGCCGACGTATTCGAGGATCGTGACAAGGCCGCCAGTCTGGGCCTGCAGTTGCGTCGTCTGTATCCGGCCTCTCAGGAATATCAGCAATTTGTTTCGGGGCAACAATGAACGCGGCACATAGCGAAGTGACTCAGCCGATGCCGACCAATCCGGGTGAAAGTCTGCGTCAGGCCCGGGAGATCAAAGGGTGGAGCGTCGCCGAAGTGGCGACTCAGCTCAACCTGACTCCTCAACGTCTTGCCCAGATCGAAGCCGGTGCTTTCGACAAGCTGCCGGGTACCACCTTCGCCCGTGGTTACATTCGCGCCTATGCCAAGCTTCTCGAAATGGACCAGAACCGTCTGGTGATGGAGTTCGATCAGTTCACGGGGACAGATGCCTCTGGTAGCAGTGTGCATGCCTTGGGGCGTATCGAAGAGCCTGTGCGCTATTCGCAGAGCATCCTGCGTCTGGTCAGCTTCCTGTTGCTGCTGGCATTGATCGGCGCAGGTTTTCTCTGGTGGCAGGATCAGGGCCGTCCAGTGGCCAGCTTGGCTGATCTGGGGCTCGAGCATGTGGAGGTGGAGGGCGCCGACGGTACCACTCAGGTGCACTCGCTTGCCGAGCCGGAAGACCAGGCGGTGATCGCCGCTCAGGGCAACGAGCAGAGCAGCCCGCTGCTGCTGCCGGTCGAGCCAGGGGAAGCACCAGAAGCTGCCAGCACCGCAGAACAGCCTGCTGCCGAAGCCGGCACGGCTGAAAGCGCGCAAGAGGCTCCTGCTGCTCCTGTATCGAATGCGCCGGCTGCTCCTGCTCCTGCTGCACCTGCAGCCGAGCCTGCAACGCCTGTAGTTGCCTCTGCTGGGCAGGGTGTGCTCAACGTGCAGTTCACCGCCGATTGCTGGACTCAGGTTACCGATGCCGATGGCAAGGTTCTGCTAAGCGCACTCAAACGCAGCGGTGACCGTATCGAACTTGCTGGCAAGGCACCGCTGGAACTGCGTCTGGGTTTTGCCCGTGGTGCCCAGGTGGCCTACAACGGCGAAAGTGTTGACGTTGCGCCGCACATGACTGGCGAAACCGCGCGCCTGAAATTGGGGTTGTAAAGCATGCATTGCGAATCGCCGATCAAGCGCCGACTGTCGCGCAAGATCTGGGTTGGCTCGGTACCGGTGGGCGGCGATGCGCCGATCGCGGTACAGAGCATGACCAACACCGACACCAACGATGTGGCTGCTACCGTGGCGCAGATCCAGCGCCTGGAAAATGCCGGCGCCGATATCGTGCGCGTTTCCGTGCCGGACATGGACGCCGCCGAGGCCTTTGGCCGCATCAAGCAGCAGGTGCGCGTACCACTGGTGGCTGACATCCATTTCGACTACCAGATCGCTCTGCGTGTGGCCGAGCTGGGTGTCGACTGCCTGCGCATCAACCCCGGCAACATCGGTCGTGAAGATCGCGTCAGGGCGGTGGTCGAGGCTGCTCGTGACAAGGGCATCCCGATCCGTATCGGCGTCAACGCCGGTTCCCTGGAAAAGGATCTGCAGAAGAAGTACGGCGAGCCCACTCCTGCTGCGCTGGTGGAATCCGCGCTGCGCCATGTCGAGCACCTGGATCGCCTTAACTTCCCCGATTTCAAGGTCAGCGTGAAGGCCTCCGACGTCTTCATGGCTGTAGAGGCCTACCGTCTGCTGGCCAAGCAGATCGAGCAACCGCTGCACCTGGGCATTACTGAAGCCGGTGGCCTGCGCTCCGGTACTGTGAAGTCGGCAGTCGGCCTGGGCATGCTGCTGGCCGACGGGATTGGCGATACCATCCGTATCTCTCTGGCCGCCGATCCGGTGGAGGAGATCAAGGTCGGTTTCGATATCCTCAAGTCCCTGCGCCTGCGTTCGCGTGGCATCAACTTCATCGCCTGCCCGAGCTGCTCGCGGCAGAACTTCGATGTGGTCAAGACCATGAACGAGCTGGAGAGCCGCGTCGAGGACCTGCTGGTGCCGCTGGACGTGGCCGTGATCGGCTGCGTGGTCAACGGCCCTGGCGAAGCCAAGGAGGCGCATATCGGTCTCACTGGCGGCAGCCCGAACAACCTGGTCTATATCGATGGCAAACCGGCCTCGAAGCTGACCAACGAAAACCTGGTGGACGAGCTGGAAAAGCTCATTCGCGACAAGGCAGCCGAAAAGGTCGCCGCTGATGCCGCTGTGATCGTGCGCGGCTGATCCGTGCGTAAGGAATACAATTGAGCAAGTCCCTGCAAGCCATCCGTGGCATGAACGATATTCTGCCGGAGCAGACGCCTGCCTGGCGCTACCTGGAAAGCACCCTGGTCAGCCTGCTCGATGGCTATGGCTACAAGGAAATCCGCCTGCCCATCGTCGAATATACCGAGCTGTTCGCCCGGGGCATCGGCGAGGGCACCGACGTGGTCGACAAGGAAATGTACACCTTCCTCGACCGCAACGAAGAGTCCCTGACACTACGTCCTGAAGGTACCGCCGGTTGCGTGCGTGCGGTGCTCGAGCATGGTCTGTCCGGTGGTGGCCAGGTGCAGAAGCTGTGGTACGCCGGCCCCATGTTTCGTTACGAGAAACCGCAGAAGGGCCGCTATCGTCAGTTCCATCAGGTGGGCGTGGAAGCCTTCAACCTGCCGGGGCCTGACGTCGATGCCGAACTGATCGTGCTTACCTGGCGTCTGTGGAAGAAACTCGGCCTGTCCGATGCCGTGACCCTGCAGCTCAACAGCCTGGGTTCCAGCGAGGCGCGTGCGGCTTATCGCGACGCACTGGTGGCCTACCTGCAGGAGCGCTTTGACCAGCTCGACGAGGACAGCCAGCGCCGTTTGACCACCAATCCGCTGCGCATTCTCGACAGCAAGAACGAGGCGACCCAGGCCGCGCTGGTTGGTGCGCCGACCTTGGGTGATTACCTCGACGAGGAGTCGCGCCTGCACTTCGACGGCGTCAAGGCGCGCCTGGACGCTGCCGGCATTCGTTACCAGATCAACCACAAGTTGGTGCGCGGTCTGGATTACTACAACCGCACCGTATTCGAGTGGGTCACCGACAAGCTTGGTGCTCAAGGCACGGTGTGCGCCGGTGGCCGTTACGATGGCCTGGTGGCGCAACTGGGTGGCAAGGCCACGCCGGGTGTCGGCTTCGCCATGGGCGTCGAGCGTCTGGTGCTGCTGCTGGAAACCCTGGAGCTGTTGCCGGCCGAGCTCAATCGCGCTGCCGATGTCTACGTCTGCGCCTTTGGCGAGGCGGCGGAGCTGGCGGCGTTGACGCTGACCGAGCGTCTGCGCGACGAGTTGCCGGGGTTGCGTCTGCTGCTCAATAGCGGTGGCGGCAGCTTCAAAAGCCAGTTCAAAAAGGCCGACAAGAGCGGCGCGCGTTATGCGCTGATTCTGGGGGACGACGAATTGGCAGGGCGCGTGGTAGGTTGCAAGCCGCTGCGCGACGACAGTGAACAACAAAGCGTTGCCTGGGATGCTCTGGCTGAGCATCTGGCTGCCTGCCAGCAGGCCTGAGCAGGCTCTCGATTAGGAGTACGGGGTTAGACATGCAGACCGAAGACGAACAGATCGCGCAACTCAAGGACTGGTGGGATCGCAACGGCAAGCCTTTGTTGGCCGGCGGCGTACTGGCGCTGGTAGCCGTATTCGGCTGGCAGGGCTGGCAGAAGTATCAGGTCAATCAGGCGCAGAGCGCCTCGGTGATCTATCAGCAACTGCTGGAAACCGCACTGGACCCGGCCGGCAAGCCCGACGCCGCGAAGGTTGCCGAACTGGCCGGCAAGCTCGACAGCGAGTTTGGCGGTAGCCACTACGCCCAGTACGGCAGCCTGTTCGTCGCCAAGGTCGCCGTCGAGGCGGACCGCCTCGACGACGCCGCTGCAGCGCTGCAGCGCGTGCTCGACAAGCCTGCCGACGCCACCCTCGGTGAGCTGGCACGTCAGCGCCTGGCCCGTGTGCTGGCCGCGCAGGACAAGGCTGATGATGCGTTGAAACTGCTCGATGCCAAGGTCGAGGATGCCTTCCTCGCCAGCCGTGAAGAACTCAAGGGCGACCTGCTGGTACAGCTGGGTCGCAGTGATGACGCGCACGCTGCCTATCAGAAGGCCAAGGATGCGCTGGCCGAAGACGCCGCTGTTGGCGGTCTGCAGATGAAGCTGGACGACCTGGCAAAAGGGGATGCGTGACGTGATGCGTTGGAAGAATGCCGCACTGCTGGCTCTGGCCGTTCTGGCCGTGGGTTGCAGCAGCAATAGCAAGAAGGAACTGCCGCCCGCCGAGCTGACCAAATTCGACGAAGAAGTCGAGTTGCGCACCGAATGGAGCCGTTCTGTCGGTGACGGTCAGGGCGAAACCTTCAACATGCTGGTACCGGCCATCGATGGCGAGGTGATCTACGCCGCCGACGTCGAAGGCCTGGTCATGGCCATGGACCGCACCAGCGGCAAGGTCATCTGGCGCAAGAAACTCGAAATCCCGGTTTCCGGCGCCATCGGCGTCGGCTACGGCCAGGTGCTGGTAGGTACGCTCAAGGGCGAAGTGATCGCGCTCGACTCCAGCGACGGTGAAGAACAGTGGCGCTCGCGCGTGACCAGCGAAGTGCTGGCTGCACCAGCGACCAATGGCGATATCGTCGTGGTGCAGACCCAGGACGATCGCCTGATTGCCTTCGATGCCAGCACCGGTAGCCAGCGCTGGATCGTCGAGAACACCCCGGCCGTACTGACCCTGCGTGGCACTGGCGCTCCGCTGGTGACCAACCGTCTGGTGGTCGCTGGCCTGTCCAGCGGCAAGGTGGTCGCGGTAGACGCCCAGCGCGGCCTGCCTGTCTGGGAGCAGCGCGTTGCCGTACCGCAAGGTCGTTCCGAACTGGAGCGCGTGGTGGATATCGACGGCGGCCTGCTGTTGTCCGGCGGCACCGTCTACGCAGTGAGCTATCAGGGCCGTGTCGCGGCCATGGATCTGGAGTCCGGTCGCGTGCTGTGGCAACGCGAGGCATCCAGTTCGGTAGGCGTCGCTCAGGGCTTCGGTAACGTATACGTCAGCCATGCCAGTGGCACCGTCGAAGGTATCGACGAGCGTAGCGCTTCGGCTCTGTGGAGCAACGACTCCCTGGCGCGCCGTCAGTTGTCGGCACCGCAAGTGTTCTCCAGTTACGTGGCCGTGGGTGATGTGGAAGGCTATCTGCATCTGCTGAGCCAGGTCGATGGTCGTTTCGTCGGCCGTACCCGTATCGACAGTGATGGCCTGCGTGCCCAGCCGCTGGTGGTCGGGGATTGGCTGTACGTCTACGGCAACAGCGGCAAGTTGGTGGCACTGACCATCAAATGAACCGACTATGCTGCATCCAGACCTGAGTCTTGGATGCAGCAGCGCAACAGATTCCGGCCGCTGCCCGTGCAGCGGCCTTTGCATTTTCTGAATTAACTCAAGTGGAGAGCCTGATGGTTCCCGTAATTGCCCTGGTGGGCCGGCCGAACGTCGGCAAGTCCACACTCTTCAACCGCCTGACCCGCAGCCGCGACGCCATCGTTGGCGACCTGTCCGGTCTGACCCGCGACCGCCAGTATGGCGAGGCGAAGTGGCAGGGGCGCACCTACATTGTGATCGACACCGGTGGTATTTCCGGTGACGAAGAAGGCATCGACGCGAAGATGGCCGAGCAGTCGCTGCAGGCCATCGAAGAGGCCGACGCCGTGCTGTTCCTGGTGGACGCGCGCGCCGGCATGACCGCCTCCGACCAGATGATCGGCGAGCACCTGCGCCGTCGTAACAAGCAGAGCTTCCTGGTGGTGAACAAGGTCGACAACCTCGACGTCGACCTGGCTCGCGCCGAGTTCAGCCCCATGGGCCTGGGTGAGCCACTGGCGATTGCTGGTGCTCATGGTCGTGGCATCACCCAGATGCTCGAAGTGGTGCTCGGCGCTTTCCCCAAGGACGCTGGTGAGCCGGAAGAGGGCGCCGAAGAAGAGGAAGAAGTGCTGGAAGGCCAGGAGGCCAAGCGCATTCCCGGCCCGAGCGAGAAGGACGGTATCAAGCTGGCCATCATCGGCCGCCCCAACGTGGGCAAGTCGACGCTGGTCAACCGCATGCTCGGCGAAGAGCGAGTCATCGTCTATGACCAGGCCGGCACCACGCGCGACAGCATCTACATCCCGTTCGAGCGTGACGACGAGAAGTACACCCTGATCGACACCGCCGGCGTGCGCCGTCGCGGCAAGATCTTTGAGGCCGTGGAGAAGTTCTCCGTGGTCAAGACGCTGCAGGCCATTCAGGACTCCAACGTCGTGGTGTTCGTCATGGACGCCCGCGAAGGCGTGGTCGATCATGACCTCAACCTGCTCGGCTTCGTGCTGGAAAGCGGCCGCGCCCTGGTCATCGCGCTGAACAAGTGGGATGGCATGGATCAGGGGCAGAAGGACTATGTGAAGACTGAGCTGGAGCGCCGGCTGTTCTTCGTCGACTTCGCCGATATCCACTTCATCTCCGCCCTGCACGGCACTGGCGTCGGCCATCTGTACAAGTCGGTGCAGGCCTCGTTCAAATCGGCCATCACCCGCTGGCCCACCAGCCGCCTGACGCAGATTCTCGAAGACGCCGTCAGCGACCATGCGCCGCCTCTGGTCAACGGTCGCCGCATCAAGTTGCGCTATGCCCACCTGGGCGGTGCCAACCCGCCGCTGATCGTGATTCACGGTAACCAGGTCGACGCGGTCCCACGTGCCTACTCCCGTTACCTGGAAAACACCTTCCGCCGTGTGCTGAAACTGGTCGGTACGCCGATCCGCATCGAGTACAAGGGCGGCGAGAACCCGTACGAGGGCAACAAGAACAAGCTCACCGACCGCCAGGTGAACAAGAAGCGCCGCCTCATGAGTCACCACAAGAAGGCCGAGAAGAAGCGCAAGGACAAGCGCAAGTAATCTCTGCCGCACCGTGCACGTCGAAGATCGTTCGGCGTGCACGGCATAAGCTTCCAGCTCTTTTTCATAAGTGCTGCGGGTGCCGTCTATGGCGCCCTTCGGCTATCCTCGCGGCTTGCCTAGTTCTTCGTAGGAAGTCGCGATGCTCGTCAGCAAATTGCCCAACGTTGGCACCACCATCTTCACGCGGATGTCCCAGCTCGCTCTGGAGACTGGCGCGATCAATCTGTCCCAGGGCTTCCCTGATTTCGACGGGCCGCAGGCGCTGCGCGAAGCCGTGGCGCGCCATGTCATGGAAGGGCGCAACCAGTATTCGCCGATGACCGGGCTGCCTAGTCTGCGTCAGCAGGTGGCGGCGAAGATCGCCCGCAGCTATGGCGTGCAGCGCGATTCTGACAGCGAGATCACCATTACCCCCGGTGCTACCGAGGCGATCTTTTGCGCGGTACAGGCGCTGATCCGTCCGGGTGATGAAGCCATCGTGCTCGACCCTTGTTACGACAGCTACGAGCCGTCGGTGGAACTGGCCGGTGGTCGTTGCGTGCATGTGCCGCTGGCATTGCCGGATTTCGCCGTGGACTGGCAGCGCCTGAGTGATGCCATCAGCCCGCGTACTCGACTGATCTTCCTCAACTCCCCGCACAACCCCAGTGGTGCGCTGCTGACCCGTGCCGATCTGGACAAGCTGGCCGAGCTGATTCGTGGCCGCGATATCCATGTGATCAGCGACGAGGTCTACGAGCATCTGATCTATGACGGCCAGCGTCATGCCAGCGTGCTGGCCCACGAAGAGCTGTATCAGCGCGCCTTCGTGGTCAGCTCTTTCGGCAAGACCTATCACGTGACTGGCTGGAAGACTGGCTACGTGGTGGCGCCGCCGGCACTGACCGCGGAACTGCGCAAGATCCACCAGTACGTGAACTTCTGCGGTGTGACGCCGCTGCAGTTCGCACTGGCCGACTTCATGGCCGCGCACCCCGAGCATGTCGAAGAGCTGCCGGCCTTCTACCAGGCCAAGCGCGACCTGTTCTGCGACCTGCTGGCTGGCTCGCGCTTCACCTTCACCCGCGCTCCGGGGACCTATTTCCAGTTGGCCGACTATTCGGCCATTCGCCCCGATCTGGACGACGTGGCCATGGCCGAGTGGCTGACGCGTGAGCACGGCGTGGCGGCGATCCCGGTGTCGGTGTTCTACCAGTCGGCGCCCGAGGATATGCGCCTGGTGCGCTTCTGCTTCGCCAAGCGTGAAGAAACCCTGCGCCAGGCCGCCGAGAAGCTCAGTGCGGTGTGAGGGTAGGGCGGGTGTAACCCGCCTGTAAGGAGTTGGCGGGTTTCACCCGCCCTACGGCGAACGAGGTGCCCAATGAGCGACAAACCCGATCTCGAACTGGCTCTGATCCAGACCACCCTGGCCTGGCATGATCCAGCGGCCAACCGTGAACACTTTCAAGCACTGCTGGAGCAGGCGCGTGGCGCTGATCTGGTGATCCTGCCGGAGATGTTCAGCACAGGTTTTTCCATGGAGTCAGCCGAGCTGGCCGAGCCCGAGGATGGCCCCAGCAGCGTCTGGCTGCGCGAGCAGGCGCAGCGTATCGATGCGGTGATCTGCGGCAGCCTGATCATCCAGGCGGCCGACGGCAGCTACCGCAATCGCCTGCTCTGGGCAGGCCCGAACGGCTCGTTGGCGCATTACGACAAGCGCCACCTGTTTCGCATGGCCGGTGAGCACAAGCATTACAGCGCCGGTAGCGAGCAGGTCGTGCTGGAGCTCAAGGGCTGGCGCGTGCGCCCGCTGATTTGTTACGACCTGCGCTTCCCGGTCTGGAGTCGCGATGCGGGTGGCACTGATCTGCTGCTGTATACCGCCAATTGGCCGGGGGCGCGTCGCCAGCACTGGAACCGCCTGCTGCCAGCGCGAGCCATCGAGAACCTGTGTTATGTCGCGGCTGTGAACCGCGTCGGCGAGGACGGCAAGGGCCACGGATATACTGGCGATTCTCAGGTACTGGATTTCCAGGGCGAGACCCTGCTGGCGGCAGGCGATGGTGATGGTGTGTTCCGCGCCCGGCTGTCGAGCGAGGCACTGGCTGCCTACCGCGAGCGCTTCCCCGCACACCTGGACGCCGATGCCTTCACCTTGAACTGATCAGGAGCTACATGAACATGGACGTACAGCAGAGCAATCCCTTCCAGCCTCCGCAGGCCGACCTGCAGCAGGCCACCACCAATCAGTCGCCGCTCTACAGCGTCGCGGGTGTTGGCCTGGCGACCTTCATCGGCACGCCGCTGGCTGGCGCCTGGCTGTTGGCGCATAACCTGCAGCTGCTCGGCAAGGCGGATCGAGTGGCGATGGTCTGGGGCATTTCCGTCTTCCTGCTGGTGGTTACCTTGGTCCTGGCTTTCGTCTTGCCGGAGGAGGTGCCCGCCATGCCGTTCGCCATCGCACAGTTGATGGCGATGATCATGTTTGCCAAGAGCCTCATGGAAGCCGATCTCAAGCAGCATGCCGAGGCCGGTGGTGCATTTCTGTCCAACTGGCGGGCGGTGGGTATCGGTCTGATGTTCACCCTCGGCCTGGCCGCGCTGATGTTCGCGGTGCTGATGATTTTCGATGTCTGAGCAATCCGTACCCTGAGCCTTCTTTAGGACATCCGCTTCTACAACGTTCTAGTCGCAGTGTCTTGAGTGTTACCAAGACCCATGGCAGCGGTGTCGATACCGGGTGAAGGCAATTCGCCAATAAATTCCGGACGGCCGCGTGCTTTGCTTCTAGCATTAGCGGCGCAGGGATGCGTCGATAGAAGTGGGTACAGGCTTGGTCCTGGTTGTTGTCGCTCCCTGCCCAACATGAACGCAAGGAGCGAAAGCAATGCACAAGATACTCATGGCGCTGGGCACCTGCCTGGCGATGAGCCCGTTGATGGCCGCTACATACTGCGATAGTCGGGGTAATAGTGGCAGTGAATGGATCGCTGGCGTCGGCGTCAATGGCGCGACCCAGAGCTCCGGTAGCGATGGTGGCTACCTGAACGCCACTGGCAAACCGCCTTTCCAACTGACGGGCCAAGATGACCGTCTCGAACTTCGTCCAGGCTTCCGTAACGCCCAGTACGTTGAGAACTGGGGTGCCTGGATCGACTTCAACCAGAACGGCAGTTTCGAGGCGAGCGAGAAGGTGATGGTCGCTCAGGGAAGTACCCTCGTCTCTGCCCCCATCACGGTCCCCTCCGGAGTCGCCGGTACAACCCGTATGCGGGTGCAAATGCGCTGGGGCGCTGCAGCCCAGCCCTGTGGAAGCTTCGGATATGGTGAAACCGAGGACTACCTAGTCAAGCTGCCGGACGGTTCTGCGCAGTCGGCGTTGCCCTACAGTCTCATTCTGGAGCCAGGTTTCTGGGTGTCCCGTAGCGGCGACCTGGGGGACAAGCTGACCCTGGTGATCGAGCAGGACGGAAAACGTGTGCTCGGTCGCAACGCTGCCGGCCATCTACGTGACAGGTACTGGAACAACGTAACAGGCAATCGCTACCGAGTCTGGCTGGAAAGCTACATCGACGGTGGCTACAAGGTCGTTTCGAATATCGTGGGCTATCAGCCCGGCATGACCGACCGCGTTCTGTTGAGCCGCGATGCCAACCAGGGCAGCATCAGTCCGTCGGCCGCTTTCCAGGGGAACTGGGCGATCGCTCGTCAGGGCGGAGAGGTCTTGCGTCAGCCCGCCCAGGCTGGCGTGCCGCTGCAATTCGCCTTCACCTATGGCGAGCGCTATCAGGTATGGGCTGAGGCCAGTGTGAACGGCAAGGACGAGTCGATCTCGGTTCCGCTCAGCTTTCGCGAAGGCTTTCCTTCTCGTTACATCGACCTGGAGGTCGAGGCGGACTTTCTGTTGCGCCACGATGGCCCTGTCGGCATCCCGTTGAACTGGGTGATCCGTGAGGACGGTGTGGAGGTGCTGCGCCAGCCCACCGGTGGTGCTGCGCAACTGCGCTATCCGTTTCAGCAAGGCCGCACGTACAAGGTCTGGATAGAACAGGCCGTTGGCGGCGAGTTGGTGCAAGTCTCAGATGCCGAGTACTTTTCGCCGGGGCTCACGGACCTCTATCAGCTGACCATCGGTGACAATCGCCAGATCACTCGTAGCGGCAACCTCGGTGACGGCTTGACCTGGGTGATCGAGGAGGAGGGCGACGTCGTTCTGGAGCGTAATGCCGCGAACGAGCTGACCTATACCCACTATCGATTCGACCCCGCCAAAGGCTACCGCGTATGGTTGACTCGCTTCGAGAATGGCTACTACCAGCGTGTTTCCAACGTGGTGCGCTATGGTCGGGCTGCCGAGGACTATCTGCCGCTTTACCAACTGACGGTGGATGCCAACCAGATCCTGACGCGCTCTGCGGGGACGCACACCATGCTGACCTGGGTGATCGAACAGGACGGCAGCATCGTGCTGGAGCGCTTGGCGGAAAACGAGCTGAGCTACCGCTACTATGCGTACAGTGCGAACAAGCGCTACCGCTCCTGGCTGAAGGCCTACATTGACGGGCACTACCAACGTGTTTCGCCGGTGGTCAGCTACTGATCCGAGCTTTTCCTGAAACGAAGAACCCCGCCAATTAGCGGGGTTCTTCGTTTCAGCGTGGTTGCTTTCAGGCTGCTTCGGTCTTCAGTTCCGCCTGCTTGACGGCGCGGTTGAGTGCGCTGAACAGAGCGCGGAAGCTGGCGGTGGTGATGTTCTCGTCGATACCGATGCCGTGCAGCGGGCGCTGGCCGTCCAGACGGATCTCGATGTAAGAGGCTGCTTTGGCGCTGGCCCCCGCACCGATGGCGTGCTCGTGGTAATCCATGATTTCCACGGACACCGGCAAGCTCGACACGAGCGCTTCCAGCGGACCCTTGCCTGAGCCCTTCCAGTGTTGCTCCTGGCCGTCTACCTGGATCTTCAGCTCGACACTGCTGTCGCCATTCTCTTCCTGCAGGCGATGACCTTTCAGGGTGTAGGGGCTGCGCGCTTGCAGGTACTCGGTTTCGAGCAACTGATGGATCTGCGCGGCAGTCATTTCCAGGCCGAGGCGATCGGTTTCACGCTGTACCACCTGGCTGAACTCGATCTGCATGCGCCGTGGCAGGCTGATGCCGTATTCCTGCTCGAGCAGGAAGGTGATGCCGCCCTTGCCGGACTGACTGTTCACGCGGATCACCGCCTCGTAGTCGCGGCCGATATCGGCCGGGTCGATCGGCAGGTAGGGCACTTCCCAGAGAGCATCTTGCTTCTGCTGGGCGAAGCCCTTGCGGATGGCGTCCTGGTGCGAGCCGGAGAAGGCGGTGTGCACCAGATCGCCGACATACGGGTGGCGCGGGTGCACCGGGATCTGGTTGCAATCCTCGACCACCTTGCGCACGGCGTCGATGTCGGAGAAGTCCAGTTCGGGGTTCACGCCCTGGGTGTAGAGGTTCAGCGCCAGGGTCACCAGGCAGACGTTGCCGGTGCGCTCGCCGTTACCGAACAGGCAGCCTTCGACGCGGTCGGCGCCAGCCATGACGGCCAGTTCCGAGGCTGCGACGCCGGTGCCACGGTCATTGTGGGTGTGCACGCTGATCAGCACGCTGTCGCGGCGGTCGACGTGACGACCGAACCACTCGATCTGGTCGGCGTAGTTGTTCGGTGTGGCGCACTCGATGGTGGCGGGCAGGTTGAGAATCAGCTTGTTAGCCGGGGTCGGCTGGAACACACCGATCACCGCGTTGCACACCTCGACGGCAAAATCGATCTCGGTGCTGCTGAACACTTCCGGCGAGTACTCGAAGCCCCACTGGGTTTCCGGTGCAGCCTCGGCCAGGCGCTTGATGGTGGTGCCAGCGGCCACGGCGATGGCTTTGACGCCAGCCTTGTCCTGATTGAAGACAATCTTGCGGAAGCTTGGCGCACACGCGTTGTAGTAGTGGACGATGGCCTTCTTGGCGCCTTTGAGCGACTCGAAGGTACGCTCGATAAGGTCGTCACGGGCCTGGGTCAGCACCTGGATGGTGACGTCGTCGGGGATGTGGCCGCCTTCGATCAGCTCGCGGACGAAGTCGAAGTCGGTCTGCGAGGCGGACGGGAAGCCCACTTCGATTTCCTTCAGGCCCACTGCGACCAGGCACTTGAAGAAGCGCATCTTCTTCTCGGCATCCATCGGCTCGATCAGCGACTGGTTACCGTCACGCAGGTCGGTCGACAGCCAGATCGGCGCCTTGTCGATGATCTTGTCCGGCCAGGTGCGGTCCGGAATCTGGATCTGGGTGAACGGACGGTATTTCTTCGATGGGTCTTTGAGCATGGTCATGAGAGGGTCCTGCGAAATGGGAGTCGAACACGAGGCCGGGCGGCCATGAAAGCGGGTTTCAGGCGGGGCTTCGCAGTCGCGGGCTGACCAGTCGCAGGCATGCGAGCTGGCGGACGAGAAAGATGTTTTTCATGTGGGCACCCTATCCATAGCAGCTGGATATGGCAATGCTTGCTTAAAAAACGCCGATTTATTGCTGAATAGCGTTTTCTGGCGGATTTTATTGCTTTGAAAGGTATGTTTTCGGCGAATCGTGTTTGAGGGAGCATGCAGGTGCTCGCTCCCTGCACCGCTTATAGTCAGCCTTCAATCGGCGTAGTCATATGCGCCACCTTTTTCAAGGGCTCGGCGATAAGCCGGCCTGGCATGAGTGCGTTGCAGAAAATCGCTGAGACGCGGGTGGTTGCTTAGCACTCCACGGGCGGCAGCTGCTTCAAGCGGGAAACTGAGCTGAATATCGGCAGCGCTGAAGGCATCACCGGCAAACCAGTCGTGCTCGCTCAGTTGGCTCTCCAGGTAGTCGAAATGCAGCTTCAGCTGCGGCGAGATGAACGCCTGACTGACCTTGTTCGCGATACCTCTGGCGATGGGTTTGATGAAGAACGGCATTGGCGCGCTGCGCAGCTTGTCGAAGACCAGCTTGAGCAACAGTGGTGGCATCGCCGAGCCTTCGGCGTAATGCAGCCAGTAGCGGCAGCGCAGGCGTTCCGGGCTGCCGGCGGCAGGCAGCAACCAATCGCCATAGCGCTCGGCCAGGTATTCGATGATGGCGCCCGATTCGGCCAGGGTCAGCTCGCCATCGGTGATCAGCGGCGATTTGCCCAGAGGATGCACCTGGCGCAGCTCGGCAGGGGCGAGCATGGTCTGCGGGTCGCGCTGGTAGTGCTTGATCTGGTAGTCGATACCAATCTCTTCGAGCATCCAGAGAATACGTTGCGAGCGCGAGTTGTTCAGGTGATGCAGGGTAATCATGGCAAGCTCCGACCGATTTTGGGACAAAGGCTCTGTAACACGTCGTCCAGGGGCGCACCACTAGCGTTTCATTGAGCCGCCCCGTGCTGTTCGACGATGGCTGGCCGCAGTTCGCGCATGTCCGCACCGCTCGGATGCTGGAACACGCGCAGGCCGAACTCGGGGAGGATGGCCAGCAGGTGGTCGAAGATGTCCGACTGGATACCTTCGTAGGCATTCCACGCGATGGTGTTGGTGAAGCAGTAGATTTCCAGCGGCAGGCCGTCGGCAGTCGGGCTGAGCTGACGCACCAGCAGGGTCATGTTCTGGTGGATGTTCGGGTTGTGCCGCAAGTAGTGCTCGACGTACGCGCGGAAGCTGCCGATGTTGGTGATGCGCCGGGTGTTCACCGCTTCCTTGCCGTGCTCGGCCAGCTTGGTGTTCCAGTCCTGCAGTTCCTGGTCCTTGCGGTCGAGGTACTCATCCAGAAGCATGAAGCGGCGCAGCCGTGCGATCTCCTCGTCGCTGAGGAAATGTACGCTGGTCTGATCCAGAAACAGCGCACGTTTGATTCGACGCCCACCCGACTCCTGCATGCCGCGCCAGTTCTTGAACGGGTCGGTGATGAAGCGCTTGGTCGGGATGGTGGTGATGGTCTTGTCCCAGTTCTGCACCTTGACCGTGTGCAGGGCGATATCGATCACGTCGCCGTCAGCGTTCAGCTGGGGCATTTCCACCCAGTCACCGACGCGGATGATGTCGCTGGAGGAAATCTGCACGCTGGCCACCAGCGACAGCAGGGTGTCCTGGAAGATCAACATCAGCACGGCGGCCATGGCGCCGAGGCCGGACAGCAGGATCAGCGGCGAGCGGTCGATCAGCGCCGCCACCATAAGGATCGCGGCGATGGCGAAGATGGCAATCTTGATCACCTGCAAGTAGCCCTTGATCGGCTTCAGGTGCGCGTTGGGGCGACGCTGGTAGAGGGTGTTAAGGATATCCAGCAGCGCGCCAATGGCCATGGCGATAGTCAGCACCACGAAGGCGCCGCAGACGTTGCGCGTCACTTCCACCACGGCAGCGGGCATGCCCGGCACCAAAACCACGCCGCTGGACAGCACCAGCGCCGGCACGATGTTGGACAGGCGCTTGATGATGCCGCTTTCCTTGATCTGACCATGGCGGCCCAGGGCGGTCGCGCCGACCAGGCGGTAGATGGCGCGGACCAGGATGCGTTTGACCACCCAGTTCGACAGCCAGGCGGCGACGATCAGGGCGAGAGTAGCGGTGAGGGTGAGCAGTTCTGGCTGAGTGTTCAGCCAGTCCATCCAGGTGTTGAGCTCATTCGGCATTTCCGGCTCCGAAGCAGGCAGGAGGGAGGGCCGGCGCGAAGAGCCCGCTCAAAGTCTCGCGAGCTAGAGTCATGCAAGGCAAAAACAGGCGAGGAAGCGCAGTTTACGAGCTGTAAATGAGCATTCCGAGCCTGTTTTTAACGCAGCAGGGCCGACGCGCAGCAGACTTTGAACAGGCTCTAAGAGCCGGCCATCTTAGCTGCCGTACCCTAGCAAAAATGTTCGGTTAACCCAAACAGCTGCTATTGCAGGCTATGTATTTTCAGGGCTTGAACGCGCCGATGAAGATCGCCGGGTCGACCCGAGCGTCGTTGAGGCTGACGTTCCAGTGCAGGTGAGGGCCGGTGGCGCGTCCGGTGGCGCCGACCTTGCCGACATGGCCACCTCGGGCGATTTCGTCGCCAAGCTTCACGTCGATCTCGGACAGGTGGCAGAACATGCTGATCAGCCCCTGGCCGTGATCGAGGAACACTGTCTTGCCATTGAAGAAGTAGTCACCGATGAGGATCACCTTGCCGGCTGCTGGCGCCTTGATCGGTGTGCCGCGGTTGGCGGCGAAGTCCAGGCCCGAGTGCGGGTTGCGCTCTTCGCCGTTGAAGAAACGACGCAAGCCGAACGGACTGGACAGCGGGCCGTTGACTGGTCTGTCGAACATCAGGTTGCTCGGCTGGCGTGCGCTGAACTGCTGGTAGGCGCGGGTCTGCTCGGCCAGTTCGCGTTCGATGCGTTTGAGGTTGGCGGCGTTGGGGGTGACCTGCTGCTGGTTCTTGATGGTGATGCGCTGCTCGGTGTAGTGCTTGGCACCGACCTGGAAACTCAGCTTCTGGCCGCCCTCGACCTCTATCTGCTGAGTGCCCGGTTTGACGCTGAGTGGAATGCCGACGATGGCGATCCAGCGCTTGCTGTCCTCATGCACGGTCAGCACCGGCTTGCCCTGATAGCGCACCTTGGGCGCCTGCGCCGGGTTACCCAGATCGATCACCGCCACACCACCTGGCACCGGCTTGTTCAGCAGGCGGGTGATAAAGCCTTCGGCGTGGGCGGGCAGGGCCAGACACAGAGCCAGGACGAACAGGCACAGCTTGTGTAGAAGCGGGCTCTGCCCGCGAAGCTTTTGGGTCATGAATGTTCGCGAGCAGCGTTCGTTCAAACGGGCAAGGGCAGGCATGTTCAGTTAATCCAATAGCGACAGCGTCGCCGGTTGTATGTGGTTGTCTTCGACGCGCACGTGCAGTTCGCCTTCGCCAAGGCGCGCCTTGAGGCGCTGTCCGGGCTGGGTCTGCGCGGCGCTGCGCACGGCCTGGCCGCGTTCGTCGAGGAGGATGCTGTAGCCGCGGCCAAGGGTGGCCAGCGGGCTGACGATCTGCAGTTGCGCGGCCAGCGCACCCAGTTGCTGGCGCTGGCTGCGCAATTGGCTTTGCATCGCGCGTGGCAGGTGCGCGGCCAGGCCATCCAGGCGCTGGCGCAACAGGGCCAGGTTACGCCCCGGATGCTGCGCGGCGAGGCGAGCGTCGAGGCTGGCCAGGCGCTCGCGCTGATTGGCCAGTTGCTGGTTGAAGGCACGGCGCAGGCGCATGTCCAGATCGTCCAGGCGCTGGGCTTGCTGGCGCAGTCGCTCGCCGGGGTGGCGCAGGCGTCGGCTCGTTCCTTCAAGTCGTAGACGTTCGCGAGCCAGGCGGCCCTGCATGTGCAGGACCAGGCGGCGTTGCAGGTTGTGCAGGCGCTGCACCAGCTCGCTGCTATCGGGTGCCAGCAGTTCGGCGGCGGCCGAGGGCGTCGGCGCGCGCACATCGGCGACGAAGTCGGCGATGGACACGTCCGTCTCGTGACCCACGGCGCTGACGATGGGCGTCACGCAGGCCGCCACGGCGCGGGCCACGGCCTCCTCGTTGAAGCACCACAGATCTTCCAGTGAGCCACCGCCACGGGCCAGGATCAGTGCGTCGAAACCCTGCGCCTCGGCGCGTTGCAGGGCGCGGACGATCTGCGCCGTGGCGTCACGGCCCTGTACGGCGGTGGGGATCAGGTTCAGCTCCACCTGCGGCGCGCGCCGGCGAAACACGCTGATGATGTCGCGGATCACCGCACCGGTCGGTGAGGTGACGATGCCGATGCGCTTGGGGTGAGCGGGCAGGGCGATCTTGCGTTCGGTAGAGAACAGACCTTCGGCGCCGAGCTTCTCCTTCAGTGCCTCGAAGGCCAGGCGCAGCGCGCCGTCCCCGGCGGGCTCGACGGCGTCGAGAATCAGCTGATAATCGCCGCGCCCCTCGAACAGCGAGACCTTGCCGCGTACCTTCACCGCCAATCCGTCGCGCAGCGCCTGGCGTACGCGCGCAGCGTTCTGCCGGAACAGCGCGCAGCGCACCTGCGCCTGACTGTCTTTCAGGGTGAAGTAGATGTGGCCGGACGCTGGACGGGCGAGGTTGGAAATTTCCCCCTCGACCCAGATGCCGGCGAACACGTCTTCCAGCAGCAGGCGGGCGCGGTTGTTGAGCTGGCTGACGCTGAGCACCTCGCGGTCGAGGTTCAGGCGTGCAAAGGGATCATTGATCATGGGGCGGCATGATAAGCCGAGAGGCCCGCAGGTGCGACCTTCATCAGGTGTCCTGCAGCAGACGCTCGAGCAACCAGGCTGCGACCGGGCCGAGTTCGCGCTGGCGTGACCAGATGGCGTCCACCGTGACCCGCCGTGGCCAACCACTGCAGGGCAGTTCATGCAGGCCACCGAAGCCGTAGGCGTCGACCAGTTGTCGTGGCAGTTCGGCCCAGCCGAAGCCCAGGCGCGCCATCTCCAGCAGCATCAGGTAGTCCGGTGCGGCCCAGCAACGTCCGCCGCTGCCGGGCAGGTCATCGGTATTGGCATCGTCATGGGCGACGCTGCTCAGACGCAGCAAGCGCCAGCGCGACAAGTCGTCCTGGCGTACCTGAGCCAGCCTGCTCAGCGGATGGTCCTTGGCCACGAACAGACCGAACTCGCTGCTCATTTCCAGGCGGGCGTGGGCGATATGCGGCGGGTAGGTCGGTTGCGCGCCTAGCAGCCCCAACTGCGCGCGGCCCTGAGTAACCAGATCGAGTACATCGGCCTGTTCGGCGATCAGGCTCTCGAACTGCAAGTCGGGGAAGCGCTGATCCAGCTCCTGCAGGCGAACTTCGTATTGTTTCGGCTGATACGCATCGGACAGAGCCAGGGTCAGGCGCGCTTCCTGGCCTCTGGCCAAACCGGCCGCGTGTCGCGCCAGGCGGTCGCTGGCACAGAGCACCTCTTCGGCGTGGGCCAGCAGGCTGGCCCCGGCTTCGGTCAGTTGCAATGTGCGTGGGCCGCGCTCGAACAGCGTCACGCCCAGGTCGATTTCCAGGCGCGCAACGGCCTCGCTGATAGTCGACTGGCTCTTGCCCAGGCGCCGCGCCGCAGCGCTGAGCGAGCCGCAGTTGGCGGCCTGAGCGAAGGCTTGCAGCGATTCAGGTGAAATATTCATATCGGTTTTGCCGATGGCAGCTGCCTTTGGGTTGGCTGATATTCCGATGATCATAACGCTCGTCGTCACTTATCACGAGGTTCGCTTCATGACTCAGCCCCTGCCGCGCTCCCTGCGCGAGCGCATCGGTCACGCTCTGGCCTTCGAGACCATCGCCGTGCTCATCTGCGCGCCGACCATGGCCTGGTTCATGGACAAGCCACTGCTGCACCTGGGTGTGCTGACCCTGATGTTCTCCACCGTGGCGATGCTGTGGAACATGCTGTTCAACTACTTGTTCGACCGCGCACAGAGTCGTCTGGGCTTCGAGCGCGGCTTGTGGGCGCGGGTCAGTCATGCGCTGCTGTTCGAAGTGGGGTTGATCGTCGTACTGGTGCCTCTGGCTGCCTGGTGGCTGTCGATTGGTCTGCTCGAGGCGTTGCTGCTGGATATCGTGCTGATCCTGTTCTTCCTGCCGTACACCCTGGCATTCAACTGGGTTTATGACGTATTGCGTGCTCGCTGGGTGGCCCGCCGTGAAGCACAGGCGACTGCTGTGATTTGTCGCGGGGCTTGATTTGCCGGCGGCAGCGCCTAAGCTGCCGCCTTTCTTCGCCGACCGTTCGAACACCATGACCGCGCAACTGATCCTCGTCCCGCAGATATCCACGCTTCCCGCCCACGAGCAAAAGGCCCAGGCCATGCTGCGCTGGCTGGTCAAGCGGGAGATCGTCGAGGCGTTGCCGACCACCTGCGGCCAGGGCGGCAACGGTATGGCCTACGCCATCGGGCCGGGTGCCCGACGTATCGCTCAGCGCCCAGAGTTGCTGCCCTATGGCCAGGCGCACAATGGCCTGGAAATCATCACCCACCGCTGCATCTATGTGCCGACACGCGGCTTCCTCGAAGAAGCGGGCTGTGCCGAATGCCGCAGGGAAGTCGGCGTGCCGCTGTTCGACAGCCTGGAGGTGTGGTGGCCAGGGGAAACCGACAACTTCACCTGCCCGGAATGCGGGCATGAAGATGACATCAACGGCTTCCTGTTTCTGCAGCCATGCGGCTTTTCCAACCTGGGTTTCATCTTCAACGGCTGGGCAGAGGCCGGCCTGCGCCCGGCGTTCGTCGAGGAGTTCGGCGAACGCTTGGGCTTTGCCGTGAGGCAGGTGCGGGTCGACGATCCGGCTTGAGCGGTTTTTAGCCGATTGTGGGAGGGGCTTTAGCCGCGACTTCATATGGTTTCAGTCGCCGCTGAAGCGCCTCCCACAGGCGCTCAGCAGTTGTAATCGGGATCAGCTCAAAACTCGACACTGGCCGACAGGCGCAGTTCACGCGGCTCGCCCACGGCGATGCGCAGGTCACCACCGCTGGACGGGTAGTATTCCTTGTTGAACAGGTTGTTGGCATTGAGCTGCAGCCTGGTTTTGTCGCCTAGCAGGCGCGTGGTTTCCCAGGAGACGAAAGTATCGGCCACGGTGTAGCTGTCCAGCCAGGCACTGTTGGCGTTATCCACCGCGCGTTTGCCGATGTAACGTGCTCCGCCGCCGACGCGCCAGAGGCCAAATTCGCCCGGTACCGCCAGGTCGTGGCTCAGGTACAGACTGCCCATGTTCTTCGCTGCGTTGACCAGTGCATTGCCCTTGTTGCTCGGATCATCAAGGATTTCCGTATCGGTATGGGCGTAGGTGGCGATCAGATTCAAGCGTTCGGCGATACGGCCGGTCAGATCAACCTCGATGCCGCGCGAGCCGACCTTGCCGGCGGCTTGATCAACGCCATTGTTGGTGACCACAACGTTCTTCTTCTCGATGTCGTAGAGCGCGATGTTGGCGCTCAAACCGGGTGCAATATCGTACTTGGCGCCGACTTCTCGGCTCTTGCCTTCTTCCGGGTCATAGGCGCTGGCGTCAGACAGGCTGTCGGACTGGTTGGGCTTGAACGACTCGCTGTAGTTGGCATACAGCGAGAGCTTGTCGGTGGCGGCGAATACCACCCCTAGGAAAGGCAGGAAGGCCTGGCCCTGATCGTCGATCAAACGGTTATAGCTACTGCCCAGCCCCTGATCCAGATATTGGTCGTAGCGTTGATAGCGGCCACCCAGCACGAGTATCCATTGATCATTGAGGTGCCAATTGTCCTTGGCGTAGATCGAGTTGGAATGCACTTCGTCGCGGCGGTCGCTTTGCACTGCGCTGAGAGCACGCGATTCGTCCAGGTTGCCGTAGACCGGGCGATAAATATTGAAGTTGCTGTTGGCGGTGCCGCGATAGGTATCACCCCGGAAGTTATCCACCTGCTCGTCGTCGACACCGATCAGAAGCTCGTGGCGCTGGCCTAACAGGTGAGTGTTGCCGATCCAGTCCCAGGCGGCGTATTGCACCTGATTGTCGTAGTTGCCGCCGTTGGCCTGGCGGCGCAACGTACCAAGATTGTTCAGCGCTTCGCGCTGGGTAATGGCGGCATTGCCTGTGGTAGCAAGGGTTGGCACCGCTTCGGCAAAGTCGTACTTTTCCTGATTGAAGCTGTAGGTGAAGCGGGTTTTCCAGTCCGGGTTCAACTGGTATTCGATGCGTGCATCGAAAATCTGGCCAATGCCCTCGTTCTTCGCCCAGGGCTCGCCGAACTGCTGGTTGTAGCGGGTGTTGGCGACGCGCTTGTTGACCAGCACCGTGCCGCGATCCACAGGGGTGGAATATTCCTTGTACTGGTAGGACAGATCGATGCGCAGGTCATCCCCGGTCCAGCTCAGCGACGGCGCAATCAAGCTGCGCTCGTCGCTGCCGTAGTTGCGCCAGTAGTCTTCGTGCTGCCGTTCGGCGACCAGACGGTAGGCGAAGCCGCTGTCACCCAGTGGGCCGGTGGTGTCGACCGATAAATTGCCGCCGCCAAAGCTCGAATGTTCGCCCGACAGGCGAGTGCGCTGGCTGTATTCGGGACGCTTGCTGATGACGTTGATCAGCCCACCTGGTTCCAGGGCACCATAAAGCAGCGACGCTGGCCCCTTGAGCACCTCGACCCGCTCGGTGGTGGCGTCGAAGTTGCGCGACAGGTTGCTGCGCACGCCATCGCGCAGAGTCGAACCGTCGGTATTGTTGCCGAAACCGCGTTTGACGAAACCGTCCTGAGTACCAGCCAGTGTGTTGCTCTGTGTCATGCCGCTAACGAATTTCATCGCATCGTCCAGCGATCTGACCTGAAAGTCCTCGATGGTCTGTGGTGTTACCACCTGCACTGATTGGGCCTCATCCTTGAGTGCAACGGAGGATTTGCTCGCTGTACTGGCGCGCTTGGCCTGGTAGCCGTTTTCTTCGGCGGTAGGCTTGGCGACCACTTCCTGGCTAGGCAGCTCCAGTTCCTGGGCTAGCAGTTGGCCGGCTGGAAGCAGGCAAAAGGTAAGCAGAACAGCACATTGGCTGCTCAGGGAAGGACGGCTAGATTTCATTTGGCACTCAAGTGCAAGTGTTTTTGAGAATCATTATTTTATGTGTTTCGAGGTATGGTTGCCTAGAGACACACTTTGCATTGAGTGAAATGAGGTCGCTGGGTATAATGCCGCGCTTCTTATTTTCCCGCTCGGGAGCCCGCCATGCTGCGCATCAGCCAAGAAGCACTCACTTTCGACGACGTCCTGCTTATCCCCGGTTATTCCGAGGTACTGCCCAAGGACGTCAGCCTGAAGACCCGCCTGACCCGCGGCATCGAACTGAACATCCCGCTGCTGTCCGCCGCCATGGACACCGTCACCGAAGCGCGCCTGGCCATTGCCATGGCCCAGGAAGGCGGCATCGGCATCATCCACAAGAACATGACCATCGAGCAGCAGGCTGCCGAGGTGCGCAAGGTCAAGAAGTTCGAGGCCGGCGTGGTCAAGGACCCGATCACCATCGAGGCCGACGCCACCGTGCGTGACCTGTTCGAGCTGACCCGCCTGCACAACATCTCCGGTGTGCCGGTGCTGTCCAACGGCGACCTGGTGGGTATCGTCACTTCCCGCGACGTGCGTTTCGAGAACCGTCTGGACGCTAAAGTGCGTGAGGTGATGACGCCGAAAGAGCGCCTGGTCACCGTCAAGGAAGGCGCCGCCAAGGAAACCGTGCGCGAGCTGCTGCACAAGCACCGTATCGAGAAGGTGCTGATCGTCGATGACGCCTTCACCCTCAAGGGCATGATGACCGTCAAGGATATCGAGAAAGCCAAGGCCTACCCGCTGGCGAGCAAGGACGATCAAGGTCGTCTGCGTGTTGGCGCTGCCGTCGGTACTGGTGCCGACACCGGTGATCGCGTCGGCGCTCTGGTCAATGCCGGTGTCGATGTGATCATCGTCGACACCGCTCACGGCCACTCCAAGGGCGTGATCGACCGCGTGCGTTGGGTCAAGCAGAGCTTCCCGGACGTCCAGGTGATCGGTGGCAACATCGCCACGGGCGCAGCTGCCAAGGCGCTGGTCGAAGCCGGCGCCGATGGCGTCAAGGTCGGCATCGGCCCAGGCTCGATCTGCACCACCCGTATCGTCGCTGGCGTCGGTGTTCCACAGATCAGCGCCGTGGCCAACGTGGCCGCAGCACTGGCCGGCACTGGCGTACCGCTGATTGCTGACGGTGGTATCCGCTTCTCTGGCGATTTGTCCAAGGCCATCGTTGCCGGCGCTTCCGCCGTGATGATCGGCTCCATGCTGGCCGGTACCGAAGAAGCCCCGGGCGAAGTCGAACTGTTCCAGGGCCGCTCCTACAAGGCTTACCGCGGCATGGGCTCGCTGGGCGCCATGGCCCAGGCGCAGGGCTCTTCCGACCGTTACTTCCAGGACTCCTCGGCCGGTGCCGAGAAGCTGGTGCCGGAAGGTATCGAAGGTCGTGTGCCGTACAAGGGCGCAATGAGTGCCATCGTTCACCAGCTGATGGGCGGCCTGCGTGCCTCCATGGGCTACACCGGCTGCGCCACCATCGAAGACATGCGTACCAAGCCTGAGTTCGTGCGCATTACCGGCGCCGGTATGGCCGAGTCGCATGTCCACGACGTGCAGATCACCAAGGAGGCGCCGAACTACCGCGTCGGCTAAAAAATCGATTTGACGCTGCTGCGCTTGAGCATGCTGCGTTGGAGAAAAACTCGAGATGCTCATTTGCTTCAGCAAACTCCCCTCTCTCGTTTCTCTCCGCCTTGCCTGCTCGTCGCTCGCGATGCGGCAAATCGATTTTTACAATGTATGAATAACGGGGCTGTTCGATCAGCCCCGTGTCATTTGTGAATACCTACGAGAGACGGCCATGGCCCACGACATTCACGCCCACCGCATCCTCATTCTGGACTTCGGTTCCCAGTACACCCAGCTGATCGCCCGCCGCGTGCGCGAGATCGGTGTCTATTGCGAACTGCACCCCTGGGACATGAGCGACGAAGATATCCGCGCCTTCGCTCCGCGCGGCATCATCCTCGCCGGTGGCCCGGAGTCGGTGCACGAAGCCAATAGCCCGCGCGCCCCGCAAGCGGTGTTCGACCTGAACGTGCCGGTATTGGGCATCTGCTACGGCATGCAGACCATGGCCGAGCAGCTCGGTGGCAAGGTGGAAGGTTCCGATTTGCGTGAATTCGGCTACGCCCGTGTCGACGTGGTCGGCAAGAGCCAACTGCTGGCCGGCATCGAAGACCATGTCGACGCCGACGGTGTACTGGGCCTCGACGTGTGGATGAGCCACGGTGACAAGGTCACCCGCCTGCCGGAAGGCTTCCACATCCTCGCCAGTACCCCGAGCTGCCCGATCGCCGCCATGTGCGACGACACTCGCCACTATTACGGCGTGCAGTTCCACCCGGAAGTGACCCATACCAAGCAGGGCGGTCGCATCCTCTCGCGCTTCGTGCTGGAAATCAGCGGCTGTGAAGCCCTGTGGACCCCGGCCAACATCGTCGAAGACGCCATCGCTGCCGTGCGCGCTCAGGTCGGTGACGCCAACGTGCTGCTCGGCCTGTCCGGTGGCGTTGACTCCTCGGTGGTCGCGGCGCTACTGCACAAGGCTATCGGCGATCAACTGACCTGTGTGTTCGTCGACAACGGCCTGCTGCGTCTGCACGAAGGCGACCAGGTAATGGCCATGTTCGCCGAGAACATGGGCGTCAAGGTGATCCGTGCCGATGCCGAAGAGCAGTTCCTCAGCAACCTGGCCGGCGAGTCCGACCCTGAGAAGAAGCGCAAGATCATCGGCCGCACCTTCATCGACGTGTTCGATGCGCAGGCCAGCAAGCTGGACAATATCCAGTTCCTCGCCCAGGGCACCATCTACCCGGACGTGATCGAGTCGGCTGGCGCCAAGAGCGGCAAGGCTCATGTGATCAAGAGCCACCACAACGTTGGTGGCCTGCCGGAGGAAATGAACCTCAAGCTGGTCGAGCCGCTGCGTGAACTGTTCAAGGACGAAGTGCGCAAGATCGGCCTGGAGCTGGGCCTGCCCTACGACATGGTCTACCGCCACCCGTTCCCAGGCCCGGGCCTGGGCGTGCGCATCCTCGGCGAAGTGAAGAAGGAATACGCCGACCTGCTGCGCCGCGCCGACCACATCTTCATCGAAGAGCTGCGCAAGGCCGACTGGTACCACAAGACCAGCCAGGCGTTCGTGGTGTTCCAGCCGGTGAAATCGGTCGGTGTCGTCGGTGATGGCCGTCGCTACGCCTGGGTCGTTGCCCTGCGCGCCGTGGAAACCGTGGACTTCATGACCGCTCGCTGGGCGCACCTGCCTTACGAGCTGCTGGAAACCGTCAGCGGCCGCATCATCAACGAAATCGAAGGCATCTCCCGCGTCACCTACGACGTGTCGAGCAAGCCGCCAGCGACTATCGAGTGGGAGTGATCCCGCGGGGTTGAATGAAAAAACCGGCTTAGGCCGGTTTTTTCATATGTGCCTGGACAGTTATGGCGTATCGCACGAAGAGCCTTTTCGGCCGCTCTTTCCCCTGCGCAACCAATAGTGCAGCAACAGGCTGGCGAGCCCGGCAGCTGCGGTGGCGATCAGCCACGCGTTGAGGTCGTTATCGGCCGCATTGTATTTGATGCGCCAGAAAAGGATCGTGCCGACTGCGGTCAGTAGCGATGCGCTGACCCCGGCAGTGAACGTCCATCCGGCCAATCGACCCCGCGGTAGCAGCTTTCCGGCCACCTTCAAGCGGCGGTCCGCCCACAGCCACAGCCCTAGCCAGATCAGCACGCAGCAACCCAGGCCCAGCAAGGCATAGAGCCAGCGCAAGCTCACGCCTGACCAGTCGCCCAGGTGCAAAGGCATCATTGCTTGCTGCCACCAGTGCAGGCCTTCGAGTTGGCGCGGGTCGTGCACGCCCAGGAGCAGGCCGCTTTGACCCGCGTAGAGAACCTCTGCGCTGTAGCGCTGTACCAGGTGGCCGGGCAGGTTGCCGCGCACGCTCACATGGCCTCTGTCAGGGAAGAAGTCGATAAAAACCGGTACCAGTCCAGGCAGTTGTTGGCGCGCGTCGTCCAGCATCTGCTCCAGCCCGGTTGGGGTTGTGTAGGCCGGCGCGGCCGCGGCCTTGACGCCTTTGATCTCGGCTGTGGTCACCAGGGTAGCCAGGCCCAGCCAGGCGCCGCTGAAGGCCGTGAGTAGAAGAAAGGGCAGGAGCCAGGTGCCGAGCAGTTTGTGGCCATCGGAGCGGACAAGCCGAGGGCTTTTGCCGGCTCTTAAGGTGAACAGCTGGCGCAAGACTTTGCGATGCAGCAACACGCCGGAGACCAGGCTCAGCAGCATCAACACGCCGAACAGTCCTACGATCCAGCGCCCGGCTTTGCCCATCAACAGACGGGTGTGCAGGTTGACCAGAAAGTCCGCTGCCTGGCTGCGTGGCCCTTGCAGCGCCTGGCCGCAGAGGTCTGCCTGAGCACGCTCGCCATTGGCCAGGCGCAGTTCCCAATACCCGCCGGTGAGCTCTGGCAAGCTCAAACGGCGCAGCAGGCCCCCGGTATCGGGGGCCTCCTGCAAGCGAGTACGCAAGGTAGCGAGCACCGCGTCAGCCGCAAGCGTGCAGTTCGCCGGGGCGCTGAGCCCGCCGCTAACCCATTGGCTGATCTCCAGGCGGAACACGGCCAGGCTGCCACTCAGGCACAGCAAGAGGATGAGCAGCCCCGAGCCCGCGCCAAACCAGACGTGTAGGCGGTGGATCAACGTCCTCATCTGGTTCGGTGCTCACTGGCGGTTGTCACGTGGCTTACGCCGCGCCGGCAATGGCGCGTTCTGCGCGGCCTAGCAGCTCCTTGGCCTGTTCCAGCTGACGCGCTTCGATGCGCTCCGAGGCCAGCTTGCGTAGCACGGTGGCGCGCAAGTAGGGCGACTTCACCAGATCGGCTTCCTGTTCGCTGCGCTCCAGCAGTTTGTAGGCGGCCTCCTGGTTGCCGGTGCGAGCCATGTTCTTGGCGTTGCGGATAAAGCCTTCGATACGGTGGTAGGGGTCAGCAATTTTCTCGGCCAACGCAATGCCGGGCTCGAAGCGGTGGCTCTGACCGTAGTTGCGCGAAATTTCGCTGAGCACTGCGGCGCGCTCCTCGCTTTCCGGCAGGGCCAGGGCCACTTCTCGGCCTTTGTCGAGGGCTCCGACTGCGCGATCACGCAGGTTTTTCTCGGCCATTTCGCCGCCCAGCATGGCCAGCACCTTGGCTTGATGCAGCGGTTCTTCGATCTGTGGCACCAGATGATCGACGGCCGCGAAAACGGCCAGTGCCTGCTCGGTGTGCCCGATGTCCACCAGGTGCGCACCGGCCTCGTTGAGCATCACGCCGCGCTCGTACAGGTCAGGCAGCATCTGCGCCATACCGTAGGACTCGTAAACCAGGTTTTCTCCCTTGGCCCGGGCGACATAGCGATAGGCTGCGCCTGTGCCCGAGAGCAGCTCGGCGCGCAGCAGCGGTTCTGCCACTGTGCGGGTGCGTGTTTCTGCGCGCTCCAGCAACTCGGCAGCGCGTTCGGGTTGCTTGGATTTGGCAAACTTGCCGATGAGTTTCCACGCGGTTTTCACCCAGACGTCGGTGTCCTGCACCTTGTCCAGCGCCTGGAGGGCGTCGTCGTAATGGCCGCTGGAGGCCAGTTCATTGGCCAGGTGGGCCTTCAGTACATCGCGTATATAGTCGTCTTGTACGCGCTTGGCTGCTGAATCAGAGCGGGCGAACAAGTCGCTCGATTTAGGCGCGTCGCCCAGTTCTTTCCACAGATTACCCAGTTGGGCGTACACCTGAGCGTGCTCGAAAGCGCTGGTGACGGCGGCTGGGTGGGTATTCAGCCAGGCTTGCAGGCGCAGATCTTCGTGGGCTTGCGCGGCCATCGGCGGCAGGGCAAACGACAGGCTGAGCGCCAGTGCTGAAACGGCAGTGAGTGTTCTCATGGGGTGGTCCTTTTTCAGGTTGGGGATACCAGTGACAGGTTTCAGAAGCGGCCTTCGACAAGCAGTTGGAAGGCTCGCGAGGAGCTTTCGTCTTCCTGCTCGAACAGGGCGACCGTGCCGTTGGGGCGCACGGTGGTGCGGGAACGGTTTTTCTCGGCTTCAAGCGCGTTGAGTGCGCTGAGCTTGAGCGTGAGGTCTTGGCTGATGGGCAGTGATGCGCTCAGGTCGAGGTAGCGCGAGGGGGTTTGCTCCTGGGTGCGCAAGTTGCTGCCGACCATGTCGACTTTCTGCAACCGTCCGATTTCGTTGTAGTGCGCGCCGAACTTGAGCTTCCAGGGCCGGTATTCGTAATCAGCCCCGGCATTGAAGATGTATTGCGGTTGGTCGTTGATCGGGCGCTTGCCGCCAGTTGCCGGGTCGTTCACTTCGGAATCCATCCAGCTGTAATTGCCCTTTACGGTCACGCCGTGGGCGGGTGTCAGCTCAAATCGGTAGGAGCCATCCAGTTCCACGCCCCAGGTACTGGCCTTGGCCGTGTTGATGGGCATCTGCTGATAGCGCCCGCTGTCAGCATCCAGCACGATGGTTTTTTCGATCAGATCGGTGATGTCGCGGTAGAACAGGTTGGCGCTGACCACGCCGCGGCGCTCGGCGAAAAGACGCTCCAGGCTGGTCTCCGCGCCCCAGGCTGTCTCGGGCTTGAGGTCGGGGTTGCCCACCACGTCGGGTTCGTTTGCGGTGCCCGCTTTGCTTTCGGTCAGCCCGGCGAGATCCTCGAACTTGGGGCGGCGGATGCTGCGGGTGACACTGGCCCGCCAGTTGAGTTCGGGGGTGATGCTGGTCAGCCAGTGCAGCGATGGGCTCGGCTGCAGGTGATGTTGGCTGCCAGTTTCCGCTTGGCTATTGTCGGTTCGGGTGCTTACGCTCTCCAGGCGCAGGCCTGGGGTCAGCACATGCATCCCGCCAAGCAGGATTTCGTCCTGGGCATAGAGGGCGAACTTGCTTTCTTCCACCGAGGAGCTGGTACGGGCCTCGTCGCTGCGGTTGACCTGCTTCCACCCCAGCTTGTGCATGTCCCACTCGGTTTTGCCTGCCTCCGCGCCGATGTCCAGAGCATGGATACCGCCCAGGTGCTTCTGCATGGAGCTTCTGAGGGTGAATCCCTTCTCGCGGATCGAGTCATCATTACCGCTGGCGAAGGTCGGCAGGTTGTCAAACGATCCGCCTGCCGCGCCCTTGCGCTCGGTTTTATCGGTCTGGGTATCGGTGCCCTGCAGATTGAATCCCAGGTTGTAGCGGCTAGTGGGATCCACGGTGCGTTGCCAAAGGCCGTTCAGCCCGAGGTACTGACGAGTCTTGGCCTGGTCCATGCGCTCGGCATCGCTCAAGGTGGCTTTCTTCAGCCGGTCACGCTCCTTGTCTTCACGCGAATAGAGGTAGCGTGGATCGAGGCTGAACTCATCCTGTTCGTTGAGTTGCCATTGCAGGCGTGCAGACAGGCCGAGTTCGTCATGCTCGCGATACTCATAGTCGAGTTCGCGGTTGGTCAGGGTTGCACCACCGTTGTTGTAGTCCTGACGATCCTTGGTTCTGACCCCGTTGCGGCGCTGGACTACGCCATCGACCTGGTAGCGGAAATTGTCCAGGCTGTCTCCGAGTGTCAGGCCTGCGCTGCCAAAGGTGCCCGCGCCAGGTGCATCGGGCAGTGTGCCGGTCGCCGCATGCCAGCGGGAGGTGCGCTCTTTGGGGGGCTTGCGCATGATGATATTGACGGTGCCGGCAATGCCCTGGTTGTCCATATTGGCGGTTGTCGTGCGGATGATCTCGATGCGCTCAACCAACTGAGCAGGAATCTGGTCGATTGAAAAGTCGCGACCAGGCGTAGGCTGGCCATCAATCAGGATCTGTGTGTATTCCTTGTTGAGGCCGCGCAGGCGGGCGTCGTTGTTTTCGCCTGGTGGGCCGCCAAAGCTGATGCTGGGCATGCGCCGGATCACTTCTCCCATGCTGGCGTCGCCGAAGGTTTCGATCTCGTCGCGACCGACGATGATCTTGGCGGCAGACAAACTCATCCTTTGTTCGACGACGTCGTCGTCCAGGCTGCCATGCACGATCGCGGCTGGGAGCAGGGTGGTTGCTGGTGCGACCGGCTCGTCCGGGGGCTCGGCCACAGGCGCTACGCGCAGTACATAGCCGCCGTTGTCCAGTTGTGCCGCCTGCAGCCCAGTACCTGCCAACAGCGTGCTCAAGGCGGCCTGCGTGCTGTACTGGCCCTGTAGCCCGGAGGTGGTCTTGCCGTTGGTTTGCTCAGCGGTAAATGTCAGCAACAGGTTGGCTGCGCTGGCCAGGCTGCGCAGGGCCGGAGCCAGTGGTCCGGCGGGGATGGTGTAGTCCTGCAGTGTGCTGGCAGGTCGTTGCGCTGGCGGCTGTGCGGCTGGCGTTTGTGCCAGTACGGCGTCGGGCACGGCCATGGCCAATGCGATGCTGCATGCTGCTATTGAGGCCGCATAGGTAATGGGGCGCTGGGTCAACGGCGGTTGAGGTGCCTGCTGGACGTTAATGCTGGTGGCTGGGGTGGTTTGACGACTGCCGCCATGCTCCTTTCGGCGGGTGCGCGGGTTGATTAGGGGCATGGATTCCTCTCGAGGGGATGTTGAAAAATGACGTGCTTGTTGAAAGGTGCCGCGAGAAAGGAAATCGGGCAGTCAATAACGGGAATTATTTTCAACAATTGCTTGCTGGGTGCCTGCGCCCCTGGCGAGACTGGGGCCGAGAGAGTGCGGCGAAGTCTTTGGGCGGGCGAGTTAGCGTGCGGCTGCGACTGTTACCCAGTAGCGGGTGCGTTGACTGACTTGCACCGGTAGCACGGTGGGCAGCGTGGCCAGAATGCGGTCGGTGTCATGCAGCGGGAACACGCCGGAGACGCGCAGGTTGGCCACGCTCGGATCGCAGCGCAGAAGGCCGGGGCGGTATCGCCCCAGGTCGGCGAGAAAATCCTCCAGGCGCACGTTGTCGGCCACGATCTGCCCGCGTGACCAGGCTGACGATTGCTCGTCTAGTGGCTGATCGGCTTCTAGAACCCGGCGGGAAAAAGAGGCTTGTTTACCGGCGTGGAGGATGCGCGTCTGGGTGCTGTTGTCGCGAGGGGTAATCTGCACCGCACTTTCCAGCACGGCTACATGGGTCTGTCCGTCAAGTTGGCGAAGGGTGAAGCGGGTGCCGAGGGCGCGAACATCGCCTTCGGCTGACTCGACGATAAAGGGGCGCGTTTCAGCGTGGCCACTGTCATGGGCATGACCGGTGACGATCAGCACCTCGCCGGCCACCAGGCGTATCAGACGCCGCTCGCCATCGAAACGCAGATTGATGGCGCTGTCAGTGTTGAGCGTGATCTGGGTGCCGTCGTCCAGCACCAGGCTGCGCTGTTCGCCGATGCCGGTGCGGTGTTCGGCCACCGCCTGTTGCCAGCTCTGTGTGCGCGAAACCAGCAAGCCGGTGGTGCAGGCCACGCCGCCCCACATCAGCATCTGCAGCGCCTTGCGCCGGCCTGGCGAGATGGGCGTTTGCGCGCCGCGAGGCGCTGCGACATAGGGAGACAGTGTCCGGTAGGCCGCTTTCGGCTCCATCTGCTTTAACCGACCGGTGATGGCTTCGATGTGCTGCCAGGCACGCTCGTGATCGGGGTGTGCGGCGCGCCATTGCTGCCAGCTTTGCCGCTCTTCGTGGCTCGCTTCTCCGGACATCAGCAGGGTCAGCCACTGCGCCGCCTGGTCTGCGGTCGCTTCGCTGATGGGCTGGCCGCCGGCCATGGGGCGCGCGTGGTGGGTATCGGTCATGTCGCCTGAGTGGTCCGCGTCGATTGAGAGCGTTATACCGCCAGGGCGAAGAGGCACTGCCGGTTCGCGCGGGTCAGGTACTGTTTGACCGAACTGGTAGACACGCCCAGGCGTGCGGCGATTTCGGCATAGCTCAGCTCTTCCAGGTGGGCCAGCAGAAACGCTTCCTTCACCTGACGAGGCAGGCCGTCCAGGGCGCGGTCAATCTGCTGCAGGGCTTCGATCGCTAGCAGTTGTGCCTCGGGCGAGGGGGCCAGTTCCTCCGGCAGCGTGGCGAGCATTTCCAAATAGCTGGTTTCGAGTAGCTGACGCCGATGGCGGTGGGCGATCAAGCGGCGGGCGATGGTTGCCAGAAATGGGCGCGGCTGTCGGATGTCGCTGGCGCTGCTTGCTGTAATGACGCTGATAAAGGTGTCCTGGGCCAGATCCGCAGCCACGAACGAATCGCCTAGCTGGCGACGTAACCAGCCCAGCAGCCAGCCATGATGGTCGCTGTAGAGGGCTGCGATCTGCTGCTGGGGTGAAAATTCGCTGGCGGTCACGCTAACTGTCCTGTGTACCCATGAGATTTTTGTTGAGTGCACGTAATAATGATTCGCAATCATATATATTTCACTGCGGCTGGCCAAGACATGTTTTCTGCTGGGGCGATTAAGTGGTTTGGCCTTGAGAACTTTGGGTTGTTGTCTGATTGGCTGCGTTAGCGGGCTTTCAGTGCATCGCGTGGGGGGCTTATGTTTCGCCTGGGCGACGCTACGGCATCCTGTCTATATCCCTAGGTCGTCAGCGTTGTTGTTTAAATGAGAAAATATCCCATTTGTTGGGGCGGAGCTGACTATGCCGGCCCATCTTCCCGGATTGCTTTCGGGCCACGGATACGGCAATGAAGCTACCCAATTCCTTGCCTATGGCACCATTTCCCCTACGTGCTCGAGTCGGCTGGCGCCAAGAGCGGCAAGGCCCACGTGATCAAGAACCACCAAAACCTTGGCGGCCTGCCGGAGGAAATGAACTTCAAGCTGATCGAACCGCTGCGTGAACTGTTCAAGGACGAAGTGCGCAAGATCGGCCTGGAGCTGGGCCTGCCCTACGACATGGTCTACCGCCACCCATTTCCAGGCTTGGGTGTGTCCTGGAATACGCCGACCTGCTGCGCCGCGCCGAGCACATCTAAGAGCTGCGCAAGGCCGCTTGGCACCACAGGACCAGCCAAGCGTTGTGGTGTTTCAGTCGGTGAAATCGGAAGCGTGGTCGGTGGTTCGTCGCTACTAGTTTTAACCGCGCTCTATCTGGCAAGCGGTCCGGCACCGCTCTGTGCTCCGAACAAGCAATTGAGGTGGAACGCGCCTGGTAAATAACGGGTTCGGTATCAAGAGAGATCGGTAAATCTATATGTAAGTCATTATCGTTTTGATGTGTGTTTTCTGCTATGTTGCCGCCGCCAATCAGGTACCGCCACATAGAAAGATGACAAGGCAGGCCGCTGACACGCTTCTTAACCGATAAGGACCATGAGCATGACCGATAGTAAGAACGGGGTTCTCAATACACGAGCGCCCTGGCGGCGCGTTACCAGCGTTGCTCTGTTTTGCACGCCGCTGGTTGCTGCGCCTCTCTACGTTCACGCGCAAGAGGCAAGCTCTGCCAAAGAGGATGAACCCTTCCGCCTCGCGCCGATTATCGTCAACGCCAAGGCCTCGGCAGGTGATGATGCCAGTTCGGTGGTTGCCCAGGAGCTCTGGGTCGGCGGCAAGGTCGCCACCAGCATCCTCAATACCCCGGCCTCTGTTTCCGTGGTGACCCAGAAGGAAATCGAGCAGCGCAGCGTCAACACCACAGAAGAACTCCTGCAATACACGCCAGGCGTGATCACCGACTTCTACGGCAGCGATGACCGCAACGACTACTTCAAGATTCGTGGTTTCCAGGCCACCACCTATCGCGATGGTTTGACACTGAGTTCCATGCGTGGTGTTCGCGAAGATCCGTTCGCCTTCGAGCGCGTTGAAATTCTGCGGGGCGCCAACTCAACGCTGTTTGGCGCAGCTGACCCCGGTGGTTCGGTGAACTTTGTGACCAAGAAGCCGCGCTTCGAGAAGTTCGGTCAGGTCTATGGCACCTACGGTTCCTTCAACCACAGGGAAACCGGCATCGACGTCGGTGATGTGCTGAATGCGGACAAGACCTTGGCTTATCGTTTCACCGGCAAGTTCCAGGACAGTGATCGTGAGTACGATCACTCTCAGGACGACAATCAGCTCCTCATGGGCGGGCTGACCTGGGCACCGACGGCCTATACCTCGGCAACCCTCGTCGTGGATCACCTCAAGACCAAGAGCACCCCCAACAGTGGCGGCTACCCGACAGACAGGGAATATGATCGCGATGAATTCTTCGGTGAGCCTGGTTACAACTTCCACGATGTGGAACGCACCAATATCAGTGGTAGTTTCACTCACGATTTCGACAACGGTTTCATCCTGCGCAGCAACCTGCGGTACAGCGAGCTGACGGATGATTTTGCATACCTGTATCTGAGCGGGACAGGAACGGGAACCCTGCGCGACCGTGACGCTTTTGGTACCGATACTGAGGCCGAGCAGGTCAACGGTAATCTGATGCTGCAGTACGATGCCCGTTTCGGGAATATCGATAGCAGCACCATGGTGGGGGTCGAGTACGGCGACTCTACAACTGACGCCAGCTCTATCTATGCCCGAGCGACGCCCATCGATATTGCCAACCCGGTCTACAGTGGTGCCCCAGGCGGACTGTCGCCCTACCTTGTTCAGCGGCGGGATTACACTACCAAATCGGTATTCCTGCAGCAGAACCTGTCGTTCTATGACCGCGTTATCGTCACCGCAGGCGTACGCAATGACTCGATGGATCTTGCGGAGACGAACAAGCTCACCTCGACCAAAACGTCGGATAGTTTTTCTGAAACGTCTTACCGTGGCGCGTTGACCTTCATCGTCACTGACGAGGTTTCGACCTATGTCAGCATGGTGGAATCCGTTTCTCCGCCCGAGATTGGCGTCACTCCGAAGCGTGGCAAGCAGTATGAAGTGGGGGCGAAATATTCACCTGCTGGTATGAACGCGCTCTTTTCCGCAGCTATCTATGACTTGACTCAGGAAAATGTCGCCATTGCTGTTGTTGTACCTGGCGTTGGTATTGAGCGGCAGACGGTCGGTGAGACAAGGGTGCGAGGTCTGGATCTGGAGGCCAAGGCCGAGCTGACCGAGAACCTGAGCCTGGTTGGCGGTTACTCCTACATGAAGTCAGATGTGCTTCGCGGTTCGCTGTGGGATGGCACGTCTCTCAAAGGCAATGAATTTGAAGTCACTCCACGGCATAGCGCTTCACTCTGGAGCTACTACAGTGTGCCAGGCACGAAGGTGAGCGTAGGTCTGGGTGCCCGTTACATTGGTGAATACTATTTTGGCGCCGCCAACACCGATAAAAGCGATGCCGCTACAGTGTTCGACGCCGCCTTCACCTACAACATCGTCAAGGGTACGGATCTGGCTCTGAACGTCAGCAATCTGCTGGATGAGCAGCACGTGGTCGGCTCCGGTACGGCTGATTACTACAACCCGGGTCGTGAAGTTACCGCCAAGCTGAGCTACAGCTGGTAAGTCGGTCCAAGCCCTGAATGGGTGTCAGGCCCAAATGAAAAAACCGGCTTCGGCCGGTTTTTTCATTTCTGCAGCAGTGTCAGTACAACGCTTTTGGCAAGCGCGAGCAGCGCAGCATCTCGCGCTTGGCGCGTACCTGGTTGGTCAGCATCACTTCGATGCTTCCAGGGTCAATCATGCGACGTACAGTGCCAGTGCGCTGGTCATCGCCATGCCGAACAGGTCTATGGCATATCGATAGCCTTGTCGGACAGGCGGCTTCGCAGGCGACATGGTCAGGCGCTCCCGTGTGTTTGTCGCGTTCATCTGCGGCAATAAGTCCTTCGACCGAGCTCGTTTCTTCCTTCGTGAAAATGAGAAGATACCGCAATTGAGTATGCTCGCAGATTGCCGAGGATGAAGATGTCGTTTACCCGCAGACAAGTGCTCGCCGGTCTGGCTGGTCTGGGTGTTGCCGGCCTGGGCGCAGGTGGTGTGCGCTACTGGCTCGGGCGCCCGGAGAACGTGGTGAGCCATGACTACGAGCTGATCGCCGCGCCGCTTGATCTGGAGCTGGTGCCGGGGCACAAGACGCCGGCCTGGGGCTATGGCGGCCAGGCGCCGGGATTGGAGTTGCGCTGTCGGCAGGGCGAGCGTTTGCGGGTGCGCTTCATCAACAAGCTGGATGTGCAGAGCACCATCCATTGGCACGGCATTCGTCTGCCGCTGGAAATGGACGGCGTGCCCTATGTCTCCCAGGCACCGGTGCTGCCGGGCGAATACTTCGATTACGACTTCATCTGCCACGACGCCGGCAGCTTCTGGTACCACCCGCACACCACCAGTGCCGAGCAATTGGGGCGCGGTCTGGTCGGCCCGCTGATCGTCGAGGAGCGCGAGCCCACCGGGTTCCGCCATGAGCGCACGCTGAGCCTGAAGACCTGGCATATCGACGAACAGGGCGCCTTCAGCGAATTTCTGGTGCCGCGTCAGGCGGCGCGGGAGGGTACGCGTGGGCGCTTGACCACCATCAACGGCGAACCGAACCCGACCCTCGAATTACCTGCAGGGCAGGTGGTGCGCCTGCGCCTGATCAACGTCGACAACACTATCACCTATCGCCTCAATCTGCCGGGTAGCGAGGCGCGCATCTATGCGCTGGATGGCAACCCGGTGCAGCCGCGGCCTTTGGGTAAGGAATACTGGCTGGGGCCTGGCATGCGCATCGACCTGGCGCTGAAGGTGCCGGCAGCCGGCGAGGAATTGTCGCTACGCAATGGTCCGCTGCGCCTGGCCACCCTGAAAGGTGTCGCCAGTAGCGAAGTCGCAGGCGACTGGCCACCGCCTCTGCCGGCCAACCCCGTCGCCGAACCGGACCTGGCCCGCGCCGAGACGCTGCGTTTCAACTTCGAGTGGGCTGCCGCACTGGCTTCGCCGGCCGACGAGGCCGCCGGTCGCTACAAGTACTGGCAGATCAACGGCCAGGCCTGGGACATCAACGACAAGACCTGTGCCGATCGCCCGATCGCCACGCTGAAGAAGAATGGCCACTACATCTTCGTGCTGCGCAATATGGCGCAGTATCAGCACCCGATTCATCTGCACGGCATGACTTTCAAGGTGCTGGGCTCGGACCGGCGCAAGATCATTCCGTATTTCACCGACACCTATCTGCTGGGCAAGAACGAGACCGCGCGCATCGCCTTCGTCGCCGATAATCCCGGTGTGTGGATGTTCCACTGCCACGTCATCGACCATATGGAAACGGGGCTGATGGCGGCCATCGAAGTGGTGTAGGGTAGGCGCCGTTTTCAGGTCCGCCTAGCAGGGTGGCCTCCCTTCGGATTGATGCAATGAAGCGACCGCAGATCATCGATCGCTCGCGTGACGAGCACTTCATGCGCCTGGCGCTGGCGCAGGCGTGCCTGGGCGCGGAGCAGGGCGAGGTGCCGGTCGGCGCCGTACTGGTGCAGGATGGCGAGGTGGTCGGGCAGGGCTTCAACTGCCCGATTCTGCGTCACGACCCCAGTGCCCATGCCGAGATGGTGGCGATTCGCGCGGCGGCGCAAAGCGTGCAGAACTACCGACTGCCCGGCAGCACCCTGTATGTCACGCTGGAACCCTGCAGCATGTGCGCTGGCCTGATTGTGCATGCGCGCATCGCCCGGGTGGTGTTCGCCGCCAGCGAGCCGCGTGCGGGGGTAGCGATCAGTCAGGGGCAATTCTTCGACCAGGGCTTTCTCAACCACCGCGTGCGGGTGGAGGGTGGCTTGCTGGCCGAGGAGAGCGGGGCGCTGCTAAAAGAGTTCTTCAAGGCTCGGCGAGGCTGAGCGTTCTTGCAGGGAATGAGCATGAACAAATGGATGTTGAGTGTACTGACGTTCCTGGCTGCGCCGGCGTTCGCGGAGCAACCCGAGGTGTATCTGGTCGCCAGCGTGCAGCTGGGTGGCTCCAACCTGGCGCAGAGCATTTTCCTGCACGAGCCGCAGATCACCACGCTTGCAGAGTGCCAGGAGGCCTTGCGTGTCGGGCAGCGTGATCGCGACTGGCAGCGTTATCACCACATTTTCATGCGTGATCGTTTTCAGGGCTTTACCGGCCATCTGGACTATCGCTGCGTGTTCAGCACTCAGCGTTTCAGCGGCTGGAATGACCGGGCGCGTTACAACCATCCTTATCTGATCAGCATCGACGAGCAGGCCAACCTGCAGGTGGAGCGGATATCGAGTCAGGCGCAGTGCGCCACTCGGCTCAAAGGCCTGCCGCAGGCGCGGCAGGCGATCAGCCGCTGTGCGGTGGGGAATCAGAGTTTGCTCTGACCGCTTAGAGCGGCGGAGTTTCTTCTTCGGGCTTGCGCTTGTCGATGCCGGGCAGGTGGATACCACTCTCGGCCACTTGCGTGCCTTCCAGCTGCGGCTGGGTCACCCAGGTGAGAATGTCGTAGTAACGACGGATGTTGCGCACGAAGTGTACCGGCTCGCCGCCGCGGGCATAGCCGTAGCGGGTCTTGCTGTACCACTGCTTTTGCGCCAGGCGCGGCAGGATCTTCTGCACATCGGCCCACTTGTTCGGGTCCAGCCCTTCGGCTTCGGTCAGCTTGCGCGCATCTTCCAGGTGGCCGCCGCCGACGTTGTAGGCGGCCAGGGCGAACCAGGTGCGATCCGGCTCGACGATGCCTTCCGGCAGTTGCTGGTGAACCTGGATGAAGTAGCGGGCACCGCCGTCGATGCTCTGTTTGGGGTCGAGGCGGTTGGAGACGCCGACCGACTGGGCGGTGCGCTGAGTGAGCATCATCAGGCCGCGTACACCGGTCTTGGACGTGGCGTTGGGTTGCCACAGCGATTCCTGATAGCCCATGGCGGCCAGCAGGCGCCAGTCGACCTGATTGGCGTGACCGGCCTGGCGGAACATCTTCTCGTAGCGCGGCAGGCGCTGCTGCAGGTGCTGGGCGAAGGTGTAAGCGCCTACGTAGCCGAGCACGTCGACATGGCCGTAGTAGCGTTCCTTCAGGCGCTGCAGGGTGCCGTTAGCCTCGGAGCGTTCGAGGAAGGCGTCAATCTCAACCAGCAGGCTGTCATCCTCGCCGGCGGCTACCGCCCAGCGCATGGTGTTGGTGTCGCCCAGGTCGAAGGCGACTCGCACGTTGGGAAAGTACACCTGGTTCATCGCCAGCTCGTTGGAGTCGACCAGGGTCAGGTCGATCTGTCCTTCGTCGACCATGCGCAGCAGGTCGACCACCTCGACTGCGTCGGATACCTCGAACTCCAGCTCCGGCTGTTCCAGCTTGAGGGCGGCCAGCTGTTCGGCATGGCTGCTGCCGGCCAGCACCAGAATGCGTTTGCCGACCAGATCTTCGGGTTTGGTCGGACGGGTTTCGCCCTGGCGATAGATGACCTGTGGCGTGACTTCCAGATAGGGAATCGAGAAGCGTGCCTGGCGCTGGCGCTGTGGCGTGTCCACAAGGCCGGCGGCAGCCATGACCGGGCCGTTGGCGAGGTCGAGGCTGGAAAACAGACTGTCGAGGTTGTCTGCGGTTTCGATCTTCAGCTCCAGGCCGAGATCGGTGGCGAAGCGCTTGGCCAGTTCGTATTCGAAACCGGTGGCGCCGTTGCGGTCCTGGAAATAGGTGGCGGGGCTGTTACGAGTGACCACGCGCAGCTCACCCTCCGCCTTTGCCTGCTCGAGTACACTGGGCTTGGGGTCTTCGCCACAGCCAGCAAGCATCAGGAGGGTTCCAATCGCCAACAGCCCTGTGGCGCAACGCATGCGTATCGCAGGTCGTGCAAACATCGGCGCAGTATACGCAAAGCGCAGGCGGTGCCATATCTCGACAGCGCTTCGCTTCTCTGCTAGTACGCGTTCGTCCTTTAAGCGCCAGGCTACAGGTGCCGCGGGCCAACGCTTTAGGGTAGAATGCCCGGCCTCCAGCACACCCCTTCCCAGAGGCTGTTCCGACGATGTTGATTCTGCGCGGCGCTCCCGCCCTTTCCGCTTTCCGCCACGGCAAATTGCTCGAGCAACTGACCAGCAAGGTGCCGGCCGTGACCGGGCTGTACGCCGAGTTCGCGCATTTCGCCGATGTGACGGGCGTACTCAACGCCGATGAAGAACAAGTGCTGGCGCGGTTGCTCAAGTACGGCCCGAGCGTGCCGGTGCAGGAGCCCAGCGGCAAACTGTTCCTGACCATTCCGCGTTTCGGCACCATTTCGCCCTGGTCGAGCAAGGCCAGCGACATCGCCCGTAACTGCGGCCTGGCCAAGGTCCAGCGCCTGGAGCGCGGTATCTCCTATTACGTCAGCGGCGAGCTGAGCGAAGCCGACAGCGCTGCCGTCGCCGCCCTGCTGCATGACCGCATGACCCAGCTGGTGCTGAGCGCCCTTGAGGACGCTGCCGCGCTGTTCAGCCATGCCGAGCCCAAGCCGCTGACCGCCGTGGACGTGCTCGGTGGTGGCCGTGCCGCGCTGGAGCAGGCCAACCAGGATCTGGGCCTGGCCCTGGCCGAGGACGAAATCGACTACCTGGTAAAGAGCTTTAATGACCTGGGGCGCAATCCGCACGACATCGAACTGATGATGTTCGCCCAGGCCAACTCCGAGCACTGCCGCCACAAGATCTTCAATGCCAGTTGGGACATCGACGGCGAAAGCCAGGACAAGTCGCTGTTCGGCATGATCAAGAACACCTACCAGATGCACAACGAAGGCGTGCTGTCCGCCTACAAGGACAATGCGTCGGTCATCGTCGGCCACACCGCCGGGCGTTTCTTCCCCAACCCGGAAACCCGTCAGTACGGCGCGGTGCAGGAGCCGGTGCACATTCTGATGAAGGTGGAGACGCACAACCACCCGACCGCCATCGCCCCGTTCCCGGGCGCGTCCACCGGCTCCGGTGGTGAGATTCGTGACGAAGGCGCTACCGGCCGTGGTGCCAAGCCGAAGGCCGGCCTGACCGGTTTCTCGGTCTCCAACCTGAACATCCCCGATTTCCTCCAGCCCTGGGAAAAGCCCTACGGCAAGCCCGAGCGCATCGTCAGCGCGCTGGACATCATGATCGAAGGCCCGCTGGGCGGCGCCGCGTTCAACAACGAGTTCGGTCGTCCGGCACTCAATGGCTACTTCCGTACCTTCGAGCAGGCTGTCAGCAGCCCGCGCGGTGAGGAAGTGCGCGGCTACCACAAGCCGATCATGCTCGCTGGCGGTCTCGGCAACATCCGCGAGAACCACGTACAGAAGGGCGAGATCTCGGTCGGCGCCAAGCTGATCGTGCTCGGCGGCCCGGCCATGCTCATCGGCCTGGGCGGCGGCGCCGCTTCGTCGATGGCCACCGGTGCCAGCTCGGCCGATCTGGACTTCGCCTCGGTACAGCGCGAGAACCCGGAAATGGAACGCCGCTGCCAGGAGGTCATCGACCGCTGCTGGCAGCTGGGCGAGGCCAACCCGATCAAGTTCATCCACGACGTCGGCGCCGGTGGTATCTCCAATGCCCTGCCGGAACTGATCAACGACGGCGGTCGTGGCGGTCGCTTCGAGCTGCGCAAGGTGCCCAACGATGAGCCGGGTATGGCTCCGCACGAAATCTGGTGCAACGAGTCGCAGGAGCGTTACGTCCTGTCCGTCGACGCTGCCGACTTCGAGCGTTTCAAGGCCATCTGCGAGCGTGAGCGCTGCCCGTTCGCTGTAGTCGGCGAGGCCACTGCAGAGCCGCACCTGACCGTGACCGACAGCCACTTCAGCAACACCCCGGTGGACATGCCGCTGGAAGTGCTGCTGGGCAAACCGCCGCGCATGCACCGCAGTGTCAGTCGCGAAGCCGAGCAGGGCGATGATTTCAGCGCCGCCAGCGTCGATATCGAAGAGGCGTTGGGTCGTGTGCTGCATCACCCGGCCGTGGCCAGCAAGAGCTTCCTGATCACCATCGGCGACCGCACCATCACCGGTCTGGTTGCTCGCGACCAGATGGTCGGCCCGTGGCAGGTGCCGGTGGCCGATTGCGCCGTGACTGCCACCAGCTTCGACGTCTACACCGGTGAAGCCATGGCCATGGGCGAGCGCACGCCGCTGGCGCTGCTCGACGCACCGGCTTCCGGGCGCATGGCGGTGGGTGAGACCGTTACCAACCTGGCCGCTGCACGCATCGAGAAAATCTCCGACATCAAACTGTCGGCCAACTGGATGGCGGCTGCCGGCCACCCGGGCGAAGACGCCCGCCTGTATGACACCGTCAAGGCTGTCGGCATGGAGCTGTGCCCGGCGCTGGGCATTACCATTCCGGTGGGCAAGGACTCCATGTCCATGAAAACCCGCTGGCAGGATGAAGGCGTCGACAAGAGCGTGACCGCGCCGTTGTCGCTGGTGATCACCGGCTTCGCTCCGGTGCAGGACATCCGTCAGACCCTGACCCCGCAACTGCGCATGGACAAGGGCGAGACCGACCTGATTCTGATCGACCTCGGCCGTGGTCAGAACCGCATGGGCGCCTCGATCCTGGCGCAGGTCTATGCGCAGATCGGCCAGCAGGTGCCGGACCTCGACGACGCCGAAGACCTCAAGGCCTTCTTCGCCGTGATCCAGGGCCTGAATGCCGACGGCCACCTGTTGGCTTACCACGACCGTTCCGATGGCGGTCTGCTGACCACTGTGCTGGAAATGGCCTTCGCCGGTCATTGCGGTCTGTCGCTGAACCTCGACGCGCTGGCTGATGACAGCTCCGAGCTGCCAGCGGTGCTGTTCAACGAAGAGCTGGGGGCGGTGATCCAGGTGCGTCAGGACGCCACTCCGGAAGTGCTGGCGCAGTTCAGCGCCGCCGGTCTGGACGACTGCGTGGCCGTGATTGGCCAGGCCGTGAACAACGGCGAGGTCAGCATCAGCTTCAATGGCGAACCGGTGTTCGCCGGTGAGCGCCGTCTGCTGCAGCGTCAGTGGGCCGAAACCAGCTACCGCATCCAGCGTCTGCGCGATAACGCGCAGGGCGCGGATCAGGAGTTCGACCTGCTGCTGGAAGAAGACAATCCCGGTCTGTCGATCAAGCTCGGCTTCGACGTCAACCAGGACATCGCTGCGCCTTACATCAAGAAGGGCGTGCGTCCGCAGGTGGCTATCCTGCGTGAGCAGGGCGTCAACGGCCAGGTGGAAATGGCCGCCGCGTTCGACCGTGCCGGTTTCTCCGCCATCGACGTGCATATGAGTGACATCCTCGCCGGTCGCGTCAGCCTGGAAGAGTTCAAAGGCCTGGTGGCGTGCGGCGGCTTCTCCTACGGCGACGTGCTCGGCGCTGGTGAAGGCTGGGCCAAGTCGGTGCTGTTCAACGCTCGCGCCCGCGATGCCTTCCAGGGCTTCTTCGAGCGTCGCGACAGCTTCGCTCTTGGCGTGTGCAACGGCTGCCAGATGATGAGCAACCTGCACGAGCTGATCCCTGGCACTGAGTTCTGGCCGCACTTCGTACGCAACCGCTCCGAGCAGTTCGAGGCTCGCGTGGCCATGGTGCAGATCCAGGAGTCGGCGTCGATCTTCCTGCAGGGCATGGCCGGTTCGCGCATGCCAATCGCCATCGCTCACGGTGAAGGTCATGCCGAGTTCGAGAGCGAGGAAGCGCTGCTAGAGGCGGATCTGTCCGGCACCGTGGCCCTGCGTTACGTCGATAACCACGGCAAGGTCACCGAAGCCTACCCGGCCAACCCCAACGGTTCGCCGCGTGGCATCACCGGCCTGACCAGCCGCGACGGTCGCGTCACCATCATGATGCCGCACCCGGAGCGGGTGTTCCGCGCCGTACAGAACTCCTGGCGTCCGGACGAGTGGCAGGAGGACGGCGGCTGGATGCGCATGTTCCGCAACGCCCGAGTGTGGGTGGATTAAAAGCGGCCGCGTAGCGGCCTTCTGCTGACCCTCTCCCGCTCGCGGGGCGAAGAGGCGCGCTTTGGAAGCACTGCTTCCTGCGCCGATGAGCGCTTGATCGCGAAGCGATCAGGCCGGGGCGCGGAGCGGGGTGCCCGAAGGGCGGGAGAGGGCAAAAGCGGCCGCGCTCCGATCTGTCTTGAGCTTGCACTGGTGTATAGCGAAGGCCGAACCCTCTCCCCCGGCCCCTCTCCCGCAAGCGGGAGAGGGGAGCAGGGCGCGTAGCCCGGATGCAATCCGGGGCAGTTTCCCTCACACCACTAACCCTGATTTCATCCGGGCTACATAGGCCCAGCCATGGCCGATGATCCTCTCCCCATCCTCCCCGAAGTTCGCTTGGTCAAACCCGGTGAAACCCATCGCCTATGCCGCTGCGGGCACTCCGCAGAAATGCCCAACTGCACACCCGACTGTCAGCAGTCTCTAGAGCTGCGCCCCGAGCGCGAGCAGCGTCTGCTGCTATGCCGCTGTAGCCGATCCGCAAACCTACCCTACTGCGATGGCAGCCACAGCCCGCCGGCCACCGGTCTGGCCGACAAATGGCGGCGCTTTTTCAGCGGTCGCTGAGAACGCCACGCCCGTCGCCTGAGTCGAAAGCAGCGAATCGTTTTAATGCTGCGTATGGAATTGTGCGGGCGATCTCAAGACAACTCCATGGCGAAATGACATCATATTGGTGTCATGGCTTGTCTGTTGTTCGGTTGCCCATCTGCGGAGAACTTGATGTACAAACTGTGTTTCTACGTGCCGGAAGCCCATCTGGAGCCGGTGAAAAAGGCGGTGTTTGCAGCCGGCGGCGGGCGCATCGGGCTGTACGACAACTGCTGCTGGCAGGTGTTGGGCCAAGGTCAGTTCCGCGCCCTGGACGGTAGCCAGCCGTTTATTGGTCAGGTCGGCAGCGTCGAGCAGGTTGCCGAGTGGAAGGTGGAAATGGTCGTCGCCGACGAGTTGATCCACGATGCCGTCAAGGCACTGAAGAAGAGTCATCCCTACGAAACGCCGGCCTTCGATGTCTGGCGCTTGTCCGACCTGCAGTTCTGAGTCGATATGAAAAAAGCGCCGATGGCGCCTTTTTCAATGCAGTGGCTCAGGGCCTGATTTCGATCAGCGTCCCATCCTTGACCAGGCTCCATACCTCGCGCATGTCGTCGTTCTTCATGGCGATGCAGCCTTCTGTCCAATCCAGGGTGTGGAAGAACCACTCCGGGTATTCCTCATCCAGCGGCGTGCCGTGGATCATGATCATGCTGCCCGGTGGCACCCCGGCTTCCTTGGCCTTGGCCAGGTCGCGGGCGTTGGGGTAGGAGATATGCAGCGACAGCTGGTACTTGTCGCTCGGCTTGCGCCAATCGATCCAGTAGAAGCCTTCCGGCGTGCGCAGGTCGCCTTCGCGTTGCTTGGCGCCATTGGGCTGTTTGCCCAGCGAAATACGGTACGACTTGATGGTCTCGCCGCGTTGCTGCAGATGCAGTTTGCGCTCCGACTTGAGCACCAGCACCTTGTCCACGGTGCGGCTGCTGGTCGCTGGCGTGGCGCTGGCCAGGGCGTTGAAGCTGAGAGTCAGGCAAAGCAGGGGCAACAACCAACGCATCGGGAACGTCCGCAAGGGTCAACGGGGTGTGTAGTGGGTACGCAGCGCTTCGAGTGGCTCATTGCGTACCGGAAAGAGATTCTGCCGACGGTCGGCGAAGAAGCATTCTAAGGTACGGCCTATGGTCGGGAAAGCCAGCTCTGACCAGGGGATTTCGCTTTCTGTAAACAGTCGCACCTCCAGGCTCTCTTCGCCCACGGCGAAATCCAGGTCGACCAGCTCGGCGCGAAACATCATGTACACCTGGCTGATATGCGGCAGGTCGAACAGGGTATAGAGGCTGAGATCGCGCACGCGGGCGCAGGCTTCTTCCAGGGTTTCGCGGGCGGCGGCCTGCTCGATGGTCTCGCCGTTTTCCATGAAGCCTGCAGGTAATGTCCAATAGCCTCGGCGTGGCTCGATGGCGCGTCGGCACAGCAGCACCTGGTCACGCCACACGGGCAGGCAGCCGGCGACGATGCGCGGATTTTCGTAATGCACGGTGGCGCAGTGAGCGCAGACATGGCGCATGCGGTTGTCGCCCGCAGGGATCATGCGGGTGACGGGGTTGCCGCACTGGCTGCAGAATTTCATGCCCGTTCCTCTTTTTTTTGGGGCTATCTTGGCGGTCGGCGTCTTGGCCGGCAAGCCCGCTATCGGGCACCTCTCAAAACTACCTGCGTTGTCATCGCTGCGTTAAAAACAGGCTCACAGCCGTAGGCTGAACGCGCTTTAGCGCGGCCCCGAAGGGGTGAGCGAAGCGAGTCAAATGCTCATTTACAGCCCGTAAACTGCGCTTTTTCGCCTGTTTTTGCCTTGCGCTAACTGCCTCGCCTACGTTTTTAGAAGCACCCGAGTACGGCCAGCCTGTCCTGTCGCCGGGGTTGGGCGGCCGGCTGCTTTCATGCCATGATGCCTGGCAAAACAAGACTCCGAGTATGCCCATGCTGGACGAGTTGCTCCATCGTGTGCGCGGCTACAGCCCGCGCCCTCTGGAGACCGAGCGCAGCTTCCCCGAGGCGGCGGTGCTGGTCCCGATTACCCGCAGTGATGAACCTGAGCTGGTGTTGACCCTGCGCGCCAGCGGTTTGTCGACCCACGGCGGCGAGGTTGCCTTTCCCGGTGGCCGGCGCGACCCGGAAGATCGCGATCTGGTGGATACCGCGTTGCGTGAGGCCGAGGAGGAGATCGGTCTGCCGCCCGGACTGGTCGAGGTGGTCGGGCCGCTCAGCAGCCTGGTGTCGCGACACGGCATTCAGGTCACGCCCTACGTCGGGCTGGTGCCTGATTACGTCGAATACAAGGCCAATGATGCGGAGATCGCCTCGGTATTCTCGGTGCCGCTGGAGTTCTTCCGCAGCGACCCGCGCGAAGTCACCCACCGTATCGACTACCTCGGGCAGAGCTGGTACGTGCCGTCCTACACCTATGGCGAATACCGCATCTGGGGCCTGACCGCGATCATGGTGGTGGAGCTGGTCAACCTGATCTTCGACGATGCCCAGATCGCCCTGCACCAGCCACCCGAACATTTCATACACCTGCGCTGATAGCGCCGAGGACTGACGAGCATGAAATACCGCCTGGGAAGCTCCCGTGTCGACGCCCATCCCGAGAGCTGGGTCGCGCCAAGCGCCGACCTGATCGGCAAGGTTCGCCTGGAGGCAGGTGCCAGCGTCTGGTTCGGTGCCGTGCTGCGCGGCGATAATGAACTGATCCATATCGGCGAGAACAGCAACGTGCAGGACGGCAGCGTCGTGCACACCGACATGGGTTTCCCGCTGACCCTGGGCAAGGGCGTCACCGTCGGCCACAACGTGATGATGCACGGCTGCACAGTGGATGATTACAGCCTGATCGGCATCAACGCGGTGATCCTCAATGGCGCCAAGATTGGCAAGTACTGCATCATCGGCGCCAACAGCCTGATTCCCGAAGGCAAGGTGATTCCTGATGGCAGCCTGGTCATGGGCAGCCCCGGCAAGGTGGTGCGCGAACTGACCGAGGCGCAGAAGAAGATGCTGGAGGCCAGCGCCGCTCATTACGTTCATAATGCGCAGCGCTATTCCCGTGACCTGGTACCTGATGACGATGAATGATGTAGAAAAGCCGGTGCGTTCGCCCTGCGTGCATGTCTGCGCGCTGGACGAGCAGGATGTCTGCATTGGTTGTCAGCGCACCGTCGCCGAGATCACCCGTTGGGGCCGCATGGACAATGCCGAGCGCCGCGAGGTACTGCAACTCTGCCTGGAGCGCGCCCGTGCCTCCGGTCTCTTAATGACTTCCTGATTCACTGTTCGAGGAACACTCATGCCCCGTATTGGAACCCCTCTGTCGTCCTCCGCGACCCGTGTGCTGCTGTGTGGCTGCGGCGAGCTCGGCAAGGAAGTGGTGATCGAGCTGCAGCGCCTGGGCTGCGAAGTCATCGGCGTCGACCGTTACGCCAATGCGCCGGCCATGCAGGTGGCACATCGTAGCCACGTCATCGACATGCTCGATGGTGCCGCGTTGCGTGCAGTGATCGAGAAAGAGCAGCCGCACTACATCGTCCCGGAAATTGAAGCCATCGCCACTGCCACCCTGGTCGAGCTGGAGGCCGAAGGCTTCAACGTGGTGCCGACCGCGCGTGCCGCGCAACTGACCATGAACCGCGAAGGCATTCGTCGTCTGGCGGCCGAGGAGCTGGGCCTGCCCACCTCGCCGTACCATTTCTCCGACACCTTCGAGGACTACGCCGCAGCGGTGAAATCCGTCGGCTACCCCTGCGTGGTCAAGCCGATCATGAGCTCCTCCGGCAAGGGCCAGAGCGTGCTCAAGAGCGACGCCGACCTGCAGCGCGCCTGGGACTACGCCCAGGAAGGCGGGCGTGCCGGCAAGGGGCGGGTGATCGTCGAGGGCTTCATCGACTTCGACTACGAAATCACCCTGCTCACCGTGCGTCATGTCGGTGGCACCAGTTTCTGCGCACCGATTGGCCATCGTCAGGAGAACGGCGACTATCAGGAGTCCTGGCAGCCGCAGCCGATGAGCCCGAAGGCGCTGGCCGAGTCCGAGCGCGTGGCGCTGGCGGTGACCGAGGCGCTGGGCGGCCGTGGCCTGTTCGGCGTCGAGCTGTTCGTCAAGGGCGACCAGGTATGGTTCAGCGAAGTCTCGCCGCGCCCGCACGACACCGGCCTGGTGACGCTGATCTCCCAAGAGCTGTCCGAGTTCGCCCTGCATGCCCGCGCCATTCTCGGCCTGCCGATTCCAGTGATCCGCCAGATGGGGCCGTCGGCGTCGGCGGTGATTCTGGTGGAGGGCAATTCACAGCAGGCCAGCTTCGCCAACCTCGGCACCGCGCTGAGCGAGCAAGACACGGCGCTGCGCCTGTTCGGCAAACCCGAAGTCAAAGGCCAGCGCCGCATGGGCGTGGCGCTGGCGCGTGACGAGTCCATCGAGGCTGCTCGCGCCAAGGCGCTGCGCAGCGCGCAAGCGGTTCGCGTCCAGTTGTGAGTCGGCATGCGCTGTGGTGGCTGGCGACTGTGCCACTGCTGCCATTGGCGCTGCCTCTGGCCCTGCACACCCGGCGCACGGCATTGCGTCTGCCGGTTGCGCAGGGCGAGCCAAGCGGCACCGCTGCCGCGCATCTACCGGGTGAGCCGTTACGCCTGCTGCTGATCGGTGAGTCGACCGTGGCGGGCGTTGGTGTCACGCACTTCGATCAGTCCCTGGCGAATTGTCTGGCAGTGGCCCTGGCCGAGCGCCTGGGGCGGCCGGTACGCTGGCGCGCCTGTGGCGAGAATGGCATCACCGCCTCCGAGGCGCATGAACGCCTGTTGCCGCTGGCATTGGCGGAGCCGGCCGATCTGGCGCTGCTGGTATTCGGCGTCAATGACACCACGCACCTCACCCCGAGCAAGCGCTGGCTGCAGGCGCTCGCCGCGATGGCAGGTGCATTGGGCGAGCGGGGCTGTCGCGTGGTGTTCAGCGGCGTGCCGCCGTTGCAGCATTTCCGCGCCTTGCCGTGGTTGTTGCGACAGTTGATGGGCTGGCGGGCCAGCTTGCTGGATCGTGAGTTGCAGAGCCTGGCGCAGCGGCTGGGCGTGCTGCACTGCGTGTTGGACCTGCCGTTCGAGGCGCATTATCTGGCCGAGGATGGCTATCACCCGTCGGCATTGGGCTATCGGCAATGGGCTGCAGGCCTGGCCGAACGCCTCACTCCGGAGCTGCTTCGTCCGCTTTGATCTTTGCCACCTGCCAAACGCGCACGCTCTTCACCCGGTTTTCCGCTGCCTGGAGAATCTCCAGGCGATAGGGGCCGATCTTCAGGCAGACGCTGCTGTCCGGGATGCTCTCCAGGGCTTCGGTGATCAGGCCGTTGAGGGTCTTGGGGCCGTCGCTGGGCAGATGCCAGCCGAGGGTCTTGTTCACTTCGCGAATGTAGGCGGCGCCGTCGATGACCAGGGTGCCATCTTCCTGCGGGTGGATATCGGGGCTGCGCAGGCTGTCCTGATTGCTGAAGTCGCCGACGATCTCTTCGAGGATGTCTTCCAGAGTGACGATGCCGATCACGTCGCCATATTCGTCGACGACGATGCCGATGCGCCGCTTGTGCTTCTGGAAGTTGATCAGCTGGGTCGCCAGGGGTGTGTTTTCCGGGATGAAATAAGGCTCGTTGCAGGCTGCCAGCAACGACTCCTTGGTCAGCTGGTTGTGGCTCAGCAGGCGGGCGATCTGGCGCATGTGCACCACGCCTTCGATCTGATTGATGTCACCACGAAACACCGGCAGGCGCGTGTGAGAGGTGCTACGCAACTGACCGATGATGATTTCCAGGTCGTCGTCGAGGTCGATGCCGGTCACTTCGTTACGCGGGATCATGATGTCGTCGACCGTGACCCGTTCGAGGTCGAGGATGCTCAGCAGCATGCTCTGGCGGTTCGTCGGCAGTTCCGAGCCGGACTCACGCACCACGCTGCGCAGCTCCTCGGTGGAAAGACTGTCGCTGGCGCGCTGCGACGGATCGATGCCGAGCAGGCGCAGCAGACCGTTGCTGATCACGCTGGTCAGCCACACCACCGGGTAGAGTACGCGCAGCAGCAGGCTGAGCAGGCGACTGGCGGGGAAGGCCACCAGTTCCGGGCGCAGTGCAGCCAGGGTCTTGGGCGTGATTTCGCCGAAGATCAGCACGATGATGGTCAGGCCTGCCGTGGCAATGGCGATACCGGCTTCACCCCACATGTCCACCGCCAGCACCGTGGCGATGGAGGCGGCGAGAATGTTGACCACGTTGTTGCCGACCAGGATGGTGCCGAGCAGGCGATCCGGGCGATCCAGCAGGCGAATGACGCGCTTGGCGCCGCTGTGCCCTTCTTTGGCCAGGTGCTTGAGCCGGTAGCGGTTGAGGCTGAGCATGCCGGTCTCGGAGCTGGAGAAGAACGCCGAGCAGAGAATGAGGAAAATCAGCAGGCCGAGCAGGTAGCTCGAATGTAGGTCGTCCACGAGGTCTGCCTCAGATGTGCAGGATGAATTCGCGTACCAGCTTGCTGCCGAAATAGGCCAGCATCAGCAGGCAGAACCCGGCGAGGGTCCAGCGAATGGCCTTGTGGCCGCGCCAGCCGAGCTGGTGACGCCCCCACAGCAGCACAGCGAAAACCACCCAGGCGAAGCAGGAAAGAATGGTCTTGTGTGCCAGGTGCTGAGCGAACAGGTCGTCGATGTACAGCGCGCCGGACAGCAGCGACAACGACAAGAGCAGCCAGCCGGCGAAGAGGAAACCGAACAGCAGGCTCTCCATGGTCTGCAGCGGTGGAAAGTTGCGAATCAGCCCGGACGGGTGCTTGTGCTTGAGCTGATGGTCCTGCAGCAGCAACAGGATCGACTGGAACACGGCGATGGTGAGCATGCCGTAGGCCAGGATCGAGAGCAGGATATGGGCGAGGATGCCAGGGTGCTCGTTGATCGGATTGATGGTGCCGCTGGGCATGAACTGCGCTGCCAGTAAGGTCAGCGTGCCGAGCGGGAACAGGAGTAGCAGTAGGTTTTCCACCGGTATGCGCAGGCAGGCCAACAGAATCAGGCCGATGACCGCGCAGGCGATCAGGCTGGCCGCATTGAAAAAGTCCAGGTTGAGGCCGTGTCCGTCATACAGCTGGAAGAACAGGCTGACGACATGCAGGCACAAGGCGAGCGCACCAAGCGACGCCAGCAGGCGTTTGTCGGGGATGCTGCGCTGCGTAAGGCGCAGTCCTTGGTAAGCGGCGGCGCCAGCGTAGAGGAGTGCGGCGGCGAGGCTGGGCAACAGAGGGTGCATAAATCCGTGTAAGGCGAGCCCGAAAGGCGCTGAGTGTGGCACAGAAGGGTGTCAGCACGAAAGACTGCCGGCGGTGTCGGCAGCTCGGCGACTTCGCTATAATCCGCCGCCTGTCGCACACCCGGCGCGCCGGGTCGCACCTATCAAAGGAACGCGCATGTTCGAAAATCTTACCGATCGCCTGTCCCAGACGCTGCGTAATGTCACGGGCAAGGCCAAGCTGACCGAAGACAACATCAAGGATACGCTGCGCGAAGTGCGCATGGCCCTGCTCGAGGCCGACGTGGCTCTGCCGGTGGTCAAGGACTTCGTCGGCAAGGTCAAGGATCGCGCCGTCGGCACCGAAGTCTCCAAGAGCCTGACGCCGGGCCAGGCTTTCGTGAAGATCGTCCGCGCCGAGCTGGAAGAGCTGATGGGCGCGGCCAACGAAGACCTGTCGCTCAATGCAGCTCCACCTGCCGTGGTGCTGATGGCCGGCCTGCAGGGTGCGGGCAAGACCACCACCGCCGGCAAGCTGGCCAAGTTCCTCAAGGAGCGCAAGAAGAAGTCGGTGCTGCTGGTGTCGGCTGACGTCTATCGCCCGGCGGCGATCAAGCAGTTGGAAACCCTGGCGGGCGATCTCGGGGTGACATTCTTCCCCTCCGATGCCAGCCAGAAGCCGGTGGATATCGCCAACGCAGCGATTCGTGAAGCCAAGCTGAAGTTCATCGATGTGGTCATCCTCGATACCGCCGGTCGCCTGGCCGTTGATGCCGAGATGATGGCCGAGATCCAGGCGCTGCACGCAGCCGTCAAACCGGTCGAAACGCTGTTCGTGGTCGACGCCATGACCGGCCAGGACGCCGCCAACACCGCCAAGGCGTTCGGCGAGGCGTTGCCGCTGACCGGTGTAGTGCTGACCAAGGTCGACGGTGATGCGCGTGGTGGCGCTGCCTTGTCCGTGCGCCACATCACCGGCAAGCCGATCAAGTTCATCGGTATGGGTGAGAAGAGCGACGCGCTCGAGCCCTTCCACCCGGACCGCATCGCCTCGCGCATTCTCGGCATGGGCGATGTGCTCAGCCTGATCGAGCAGGCCGAGCAGACCCTCGATCGCGAGAAGGCCGAGAAACTCACCAAAAAGCTGAAGAAGGGCAAGGGCTTCGATCTCGAAGACTTCCGTGATCAGCTGCAGCAGATGAAGAACATGGGCGGCCTCGGCGGCCTGATGGACAAGCTGCCGTCCATCGGTGGCGTCAACCTGTCGCAGATGGGCAGCGCCCAGGGCGCAGCCGAGAAGCAGTTCAAGCAGATGGAGGCAATCATCAACTCGATGACGCCGGCCGAGCGCCGCGATCCGGACATCATCAGCGGCTCGCGCAAGCGCCGCATCGCTATGGGCTCCGGTACCCAGGTGCAGGACATCGGTCGCTTGATCAAGCAGCACAAGCAGATGCAGAAGATGATGAAGAAATTCACCGCCAAGGGCGGTATGGCCAAGATGATGCGCGGTATGGGTGGCATGCTTCCAGGTGCCGGCGGAATGCCGAAATTCTGAGGCCTGTACCCCGGCCGATGGCCGTCCGGAAAAAGAGATTTGCAAACCGCCGCATAATCCTTAAAATATGCGGCCTTTCGGGCCTAGGCCCATTTTTAATGTGTGCCTCAAGTTAGCACCGACTATAGGAACGATGTTCACATGGTAACCATCCGTCTTGCTCGTGGCGGCTCCAAAAAGCGCCCCTTCTACCACCTGACCGTGACCAACAGCCGCAATGCGCGCGATGGTCGTTTCGTTGAGCGTATCGGTTTCTTCAACCCGATCGCTGCTGGTGGCGAAGTGCGTCTGTCCGTCGACCAAGAGCGTGCGACCTACTGGCTGGGCCAGGGCGCTCAGCCGTCTGAGCGTGTTGCTCAGCTGCTCAAGGAAGCTGCCAAGGCTGCTGCCTAAGCATCTTTATGAGTACGACGCCGGCCGTCGCCGAGGATCTGATCGTTCTCGGCAAGATTGTTTCGGTGCACGGCGTCAAGGGTGAAGTGAAGGTGTACTCCTTTACCGATCCCATCGATAACGTGCTCGATTACCGCAACTGGACGCTCAAGCGTGACGGTGAGGTAAAGAAAGTGGAACTGGCCAGCGGCCGCCTTCAGGGCAAGGTGCTGGTAGCCAAGTTGAAAGGTCTGGATGATCGAGAAATCGCGCGTACTTACGCCGGTTTTGAGATTTGCGTGCCGCGTAGCGAGCTGCCGGAGCTGGAAGATGGCGAGTTCTATTGGTACCAGTTACAGGGCTTGAAGGTCATTGATCAGGCAGAGCAACTGCTCGGTGTGGTCGACCACTTGTTCGAAACCGGTGCCAACGATGTGATGGTGGTCAAGCCCTGCGCGGGCAGTCTGGATGATCGCGAGCGTCTGTTGCCCTACACCGGGCAGTGCGTGCTTTCGATCGACCTGGCGGCTGGCGAGATGCGGGTCGACTGGGATGCGGATTTCTAAGGCTCATGCGCGTAGAAGTCATCACCTTGTTTCCGGAAATGTTTGCCGCCATCGGCGAGTACGGCATCACCAGTCGTGCGGTCAAGCAGGAGCTGCTCAAGCTCAATTGCTGGAACCCGCGAGACTACACGACCGATCGTCACCACACGGTGGATGACCGCCCCTTCGGCGGTGGTCCGGGGATGGTGATGAAGATCAAGCCTCTCGAGGATGCCTTGGCCAGTGCCAAGCAAGCCGCGGGAGAGACGGCGAAGGTGATCTACCTCTCGCCGCAGGGGCGCAGCCTGAATCAGGCGGCGGTCCGCGAGCTGGCACAGGAGGATGCATTGATCCTGATTGCTGGTCGTTATGAAGGCATCGACGAGCGTTTCATCGAAACGCATGTCGATGAGGAATGGTCGATTGGTGACTACGTCCTGTCCGGCGGTGAGCTGCCGGCCATGGTGCTGATCGATGCGGTGACGCGCCTTTTGCCTGGTGCATTGGGTCATGCCGATTCGGCCGAGGAGGACTCCTTTACGGATGGCCTGCTCGACTGCCCGCACTACACCCGCCCGGAGGTGTATGCGGATAAACGTGTTCCCGAAGTGTTGCTTAGTGGTAACCACGAACACATCCGGCGCTGGCGTTTGCAGCAGTCCCTTGGTCGGACCTGGGAACGTCGCGCTGATCTTCTGGATAGCCGCTCGCTTTCTGGAGAAGAGAAGAAGCTGCTGGAGGAATACATCCGCCAGCGGGACGATAGTTAACGTATCGATGATGGGCCGGGAGGCTTGTCTTAGGAGCGCAGCATGACCAACAAGATTATCCAGATGCTCGAAGCCGAGCAGATGAACAAAGAAATCCCGACTTTCGCACCGGGCGACACCGTTGTCGTGCAAGTGAAAGTGAAGGAAGGCGACCGTCAGCGTCTGCAGGCCTTCGAAGGCGTTGTTATCGCCAAGCGTAACCGCGGCCTGAACAGCGCCTTCACCGTGCGCAAGATCTCCAGCGGTGTTGGTGTTGAGCGTACCTTCCAGACCTACAGCCCGCTGGTCGACAGCCTGAGCGTCAAGCGTCGCGGTGACGTGCGCAAAGCCAAGCTGTACTACCTGCGCGATCTGTCCGGCAAAGCCGCGCGCATCAAGGAAAAGCTGTCCTAAGTTCGGACGCTTCTCTGACAAAAGCAGCCTAAGGGCTGCTTTTGTCGTTTCTGGCCTCCAGTAATCATCAGTGGTAATGGCATGACCCCAAGAGAGCAAGAGATTCAGCGGCGCATTGCGCTGTCGGAAACCCGTGTGACCAAGGCGGTGTTTCCGCCGACCACCAATCATCACAACACCCTCTTCGGTGGCACCGCGCTGGCCTGGATGGACGAGGTGTCGTTCATCGCCGCCACGCGATTCTGTCGCCTGCCTTTGGTCACCGTTTCCAGTGATCGTATCGATTTCAAGCATGCGATACCGGCCGGCTCCATCGTCGAATTGGTCGGGCGGGTGATCAAGGTGGGCAACACCAGCCTCAAGGTGGAGGTCGAGGTGTTCGTCGAGGGGCTGTATCAGGAAGGGCGCGAGCGGGCGATCAGCGGTAGTTTCAGCTTCGTCGCCGTCGATGATCAGCAGAAGCCGGTGCCGGTCCTGCCGGGCTTCGTTAGCTAGTCAGATGCCTGTCTGATCGTCAGGCCGGCCTGCTGGTACGTCGGGTGTAGGCTGTGGAACACTTGTCTGCCGTGTAATTGAAGGTCAATCGATGCCTGCGCTGACTCACCCTCTAATCGAGCGCTTCCTTGAGGCGTTGTGGTTGGAAAAGGGCCTTTCGGCCCACACTCAGGCTGCCTATCGCAGTGATCTGGAGCACTTCAATGCCTGGCTCGATGGGCGCGGTCTGGCACTGCAGCATGTCGGTCGCGAGGCCATTCTCGATCATCTGGCCTGGCGTCTGGAGCAGGGCTATCAGGCTCGTTCCACGGCGCGTTTTCTCTCAGGGGTGCGTGGCTTCTACCGTTTTTTGCTGCGCGAAACGCTGATCAGTGAAGATCCGACCTTGCAGATCGAGTTGCCGCAGATCGGTCGGCCACTGCCCAAGTCACTGTCCGAAGCGGATGTCGAGGCGTTGCTGCAGGCGCCGGAACTGGATGACCCCATCGGCCTGCGTGATCGCGCCATGCTCGAGGTGCTCTACGCCTGCGGTTTGCGTGTCAGCGAACTGGTCGGTCTGACGCTGGAGCAGGTCAATCTGCGCCAGGGCGTACTGCGGGTGTTCGGTAAAGGCAGCAAGGAGCGTCTTGTGCCGTTGGGTGAAGAGGCTATTGCCTGGATCGAGCGCTACATGCGCGAGGCGCGTCCGCTGTTGCTGGGCGGCAAACCCAGCGATGTACTGTTTCCCAGCCTGCGTGGCGAGCAAATGACTCGGCAGACCTTCTGGCATCGCATCAAGCATCAGGCCCAGGTCGCAGGCATCAGCAAGGCGTTGTCGCCACACACATTGCGCCACGCCTTCGCCACGCATCTGCTCAATCACGGCGCCGATCTGCGGGTGGTGCAGATGCTGCTGGGTCACAGTGACCTGTCCACCACGCAGATCTACACCCACATTGCACGTGCGCGCTTGCAGGAGCTGCACGCGCAGCACCACCCGCGCGGCTGACCTCTGAAAAGACCAAGCCCCGCCACCGTTGCCGGTGCGGGGTTTGGTCCTTTCAATTGCTTCGACTCGTGCATCGAGTTGTTCTTGGCGATCAGCTCTGGTTAGCGCAGGCGCTGGAAAGCTGTTTGTAATCGAGAACTTCCACGTCACCCGCGCTGTTGCGGTAGGTCATCGTTGCCGTGACCACTTCGCACTGCGAGCTGTTAGGCACGTCGATGGAAATCACCTTGGCGATATCCAGGTTCTGGCCGTAGCGGTAGGGCGTGGCCTCGGCGCTGTGGGCGAGGGTGGTGAGCGACGCGCTGAGCGCGAGGGCAGTCAGGGCGGTGGCGAACAGGGTGCGGGTTTTCATGGTGGTTCTCCTCTTGGGGCCGCGCTCGGGCCGTGGCCGCGAGCGCTGGCTGCTATCTGTCAGACGATGGTCAAGGTGACGTCGATGTTGCCGCGGGTGGCGTTGGAGTACGGGCAAACGATGTGCGCGCGATCCACCAGGGTTTGTGCGGCTTCCGGGGTCAGGCCGGGCAGGCTGATGCGCAGTTCCACCTCGATGCCGAAGCCGGTGGGGATGGCGCCGATGCCGACGGTGCCTTCGATGAAGGTGTCAGCCGGGATGCTCAGCTTGTCGCGGGCGGCGACGAATTTCAGGGCACCGAGGAAGCAGGCGGAATAACCGGCGGCGAACAGCTGCTCCGGGTTGGTGCCGTTACCGCCGGCGCCGCCGAGTTCTTTCGGGGTGGACAGGGCGATGTCGAGGATGCCGTCGGAGGAGACGGCGCGGCCTTCACGGCCACCAAAGGCTTCAGCGGTTGCACGGTAGAGAACGTTTTCGATAGTCATGGCATTGATCCTTGTCGGTGGGGTAGTGATGGATTGGCTTGCTAATCTTTTGTGCGCTAACCGTTTCCATGGGGCGAACTATATTGCGCAAAACATTAGTGCGCAAGATAAATGCATGGAAGATTTGGCTATATGCGCTACGAGTCATTGGCATAAGCGCTGGTTCGTGGTGTGTTTCGGTCGAGGTGCGGTTGAGCGTTCTCAGGAGTTTGTCGATCCGCTGATGTGCCGTCTGCTAGCTGGTCGGCTGTCTGGGGCGCCATCTGTGGTAGGCTGTAGCGATTTCACCGGTCCGTCGTTCGACAGGAGTGTTCATGTCCCTGACCCGTATTTCCATTGCCCTGGCGCTCGCACTGGGCAGTAGTGTCACTCTGGCGGCTGATCCCGATCAGGTTATCCGTCAGACGCTGAAGTCGCTCGACGGTAGCTTGCCGATCGAGGCCATTGCCGAGAGCCCGATGCCCGGTGTCTATCAGGTTCAACTGGAAGGCGGTCGTCAGCTTTACACCAGCGCTGATGGCCAGTTCCTGATTCAGGGCTATCTGTTTCAGGTCAAGGACGGCAAGGCCGTGAACCTGACCGAGATCGAAGAAAGCCGCGCCGTGGCTAAGCAGATCAACGCCATTCCGGCCAAGGAAATGGTGGTGTTCGCGCCGAAGGCGCCGAAAACCCATATCACCGTGTTCACCGATACCGACTGTGGCTATTGCCAGAAACTGCATAGCGAAGTGCCGGAGCTCAATCGTCTGGGTGTCGAAGTGCGTTATGTCGCCTTCCCGCGTCAGGGCCTGAACAGCCCGGCGGCCAAGGAGCTGGTCAGCGTCTGGTGCGCCAAGGATCAGCAGGACGCGATGAATCGCGCCAAGACTCGCCAGGGGGTGGCCGATGCTTCCTGCGACAACCCGGTGGCCAAGCAGTACCAGCTCGGTCAGATGATCGGGGTCAATGGCACGCCGGCCATCGTTCTGGCCAACGGCAAGATGATTCCGGGCTACCAGCCGGCGCCGCAGTTGGCCAAAATAGCTTTGGAGTCAAACGACTGAGCGCGGATTGACTAACAAACAGCCGCTTCGTAAGGTGCGGCTCTTTATCTGCGGCCGGGGCATGCTCCGGCCGTTTCGTGCAGTGCTGATGGGGAATTGAGTGTGAAGCCGGTCAAAGTGGGCATCTGTGGGTTGGGCACCGTTGGTGGCGGTACGTTGAATGTACTCAAGCGCAATGCCGAGGAGATTACTCGGCGCGCCGGTCGCGGCATCGAGATTGCCCAGATCGCCATTCGTTCGCCCAAGCCGCAGTACGACACCACCGGCATTGCCATGACCAGCGACGTGTTCGAGCTGGTCAACAACCCCGAGATCGACATCGTCATCGAGCTGATCGGCGGCTACACCCTGGCCAAGGAGCTGGTGCTCAAGGCCATCGACAATGGCAAGCATGTGGTCACTGCCAACAAGGCGCTGATCGCCGTGCACGGTAACGAGATCTTCGCCAAGGCGCGCGAGAAGGGCGTGATCGTCGCTTTCGAAGCGGCTGTGGCCGGCGGCATCCCGGTGATCAAGGCCATTCGCGAAGGCCTGTCGGCCAACCGCATCAACTGGCTGGCCGGCATCATCAACGGCACCGGTAACTTCATCCTTACCGAGATGCGCGAGAAGGGCCGTGCCTTTGAAGACGTGCTCAAGGAAGCGCAGGCGCTGGGTTATGCCGAGGCCGACCCGACCTTCGACGTAGAAGGCATCGATGCCGCGCACAAGCTGACCATCCTGGCGTCCATCGCCTTCGGCATCCCGCTGCAATTCGACAAAGCCTACACCGAGGGCATCACCAAGCTGACCACGGTCGACGTGAACTATGCCGAGGCGTTGGGCTATCGCATCAAGCACCTGGGTGTCGCTCGCCGCACCGATGCAGGCATCGAGCTGCGCGTGCACCCGACGCTGATTCCGGCCGATCGCCTGATCGCCAACGTCAACGGCGTGATGAATGCAGTGATGGTCAACGGCGATGCGGTTGGCAGCACCCTCTATTACGGTGCCGGTGCCGGCATGGAGCCGACCGCTTCGGCGGTGGTGGCCGACCTGGTGGACGTGGTGCGTGCGCTGACCACCGATCCGACCAACCGTGTGCCGCATCTGGCCTTCCAGCCGGATTCGCTGTCCGATCACCCGATCCTGCCCATCGAGGAGTGCGAGAGCGCCTATTACCTGCGCATCCAGGCCAAGGATCATCCGGGTGTGCTGGCGCAGGTGGCGAGCATCCTCTCCGAGCGCGGCATCAACATCGAGTCGATCATGCAGAAGGAAGTCGAGGAGCAGGACGGTCTGGTGCCGATGATCCTCGTGACCCACCGTGTGGTCGAGGCGCGTATCATCGAGGCCATCGCCGCCATGGAAGCGCTGGATGGCGTGACCTCGCCGGTCGTGCGTCTGCGCGTCGAACAGCTCAACTAATCCCGTGTCCACCCGCAGGCCTCTGGTCTGCGGGTGCTGCAGAACGAAGGTTTATCCCATGCGCTATATCAGTACCCGCGGCCAGGCGCCGGCCCTGAATTTCGAAGACGTGCTGCTGGCTGGTCTGGCCAGCGACGGTGGCCTCTACGTGCCGGAGAATCTGCCGCGCTTCACCGTCGAGGAAATCGCTTCCTGGGCGGGCCTGCCCTATCACGAGCTGGCCTTCCGGGTGATGCGCCCGTTCGTTGCCGGTTCCATCGCCGATGCCGACTTCAAGAAGATTCTCGAAGAAACCTACGGCGTGTTCGAGCACAATGCTGTCGCGCCGCTGCGTCAGCTCAACGGCAACGAGTGGGTGCTGGAGCTGTTCCACGGCCCGACCCTGGCGTTCAAGGATTTCGCCCTGCAACTGCTCGGTCGTCTGCTCGATCACGTACTGGCCAAGCGCGGTGAGCGCGTGGTGATCATGGGGGCTACCTCCGGCGACACCGGTTCGGCGGCCATCGAAGGCTGCAAGGCCTGCGACAACGTCGACATCTTCATCATGCACCCGCATAACCGCGTGTCCGAGGTGCAGCGCCGGCAGATGACCACCATACTCGGTGAGAACATTCATAACATCGCCATCGAAGGCAACTTCGACGACTGCCAGGAGATGGTCAAGGCCAGCTTCGCCGACCAGGGCTTCCTCAAGGGCACGCGTCTGGTAGCGGTCAACTCGATCAACTGGGCGCGGATCATGGCCCAGATCGTCTACTACTTCCACGCTGCGCTGCAGCTCGGCGCGCCGGCGCGTTCCATCGCCTTCTCGGTGCCGACCGGCAACTTCGGCGACATCTTCGCCGGCTACCTGGCGCGCAACATGGGCCTGCCGGTCAGCCAGCTGATCGTCGCCACCAACCGCAACGACATCCTGCATCGCTTCATGAGCGGCAATCAGTACGTCAAGGAAACCCTGCACGCGACGCTATCGCCGTCCATGGATATCATGGTCTCGTCCAACTTCGAGCGGCTGCTGTTCGATCTGCACGGCCGCAACGGCGCGGCCATCGCCAGTCTGATGGACAGCTTCAAGCAGGGTGGCGGTTTCAGTGTCGACGAAGATCGCTGGACCGAAGCACGCAAGTTGTTCGATTCGCTGGCAGTGAACGACGAGCAGACCTGCGAGACCATCACCGAGGTGTACAGGGAGTGCGGCGAATTGCTCGACCCGCATACCGCCATCGGTGTGCGTGCTGCGCGTGAGTGCCGCCGTAGCCTGGCCACGCCCATGGTGGTGCTGGGTACCGCGCATCCGGTCAAGTTCCCCGAGGCGGTGGAAAAGGCTGGGATCGATGCCGTGCCGGCGCTGCCGGCGCACCTGACTGATCTGTTCCAGCGCGAAGAGCGTTGCACGGTGTTGGTCAATGATCTGAAGACCGTGCAGCAGTTCGTCGCGGCTCATGGTAATCGCGGCAAGCCGCTCTGAGGTTTCTGCTTCGACGTAACCGGCGCCCTTGTGGCGCCGGTTTCGTTTGTGGGCGGCTCAAAGGGCGAAGATCAGCGCCAGAAGCGCCGTCAGGATGATCAGGATCAGCCAGATCAGGGCGTTAAGGCGGCTGGCGCGGACAACGGCAGCGCCGCGCAGGTGCACGGGTGGATCGTCCTCCAGGTACCGATCGATACGGCGTTCGGCTTCCTTCTGGTCGTTTGCCAGGTATTCGCTCAGCAGGTCGATGGCTGCCTGACGTTGATTGGCATGCAGCAGTTGGCGTACGGCCGGTGGGAGTTCATTCATGGCGCGCCTGTCTCCTGGGTTGGCTGAGTAGGGATCTTATCTGCGACCCGGTTGGCGCTTTTTTCCGTGCGCAACGAAAGCGCCTGATGTTTAATCCGACACTCCGCGAATGGAAGCGTTTTGCTCGAATCATGGATGAGCCTGAGTGCCTGCCTCTCTTCTTTCCCATTTCTGTGCATGCTTCGGCGTTTTGTGCTGAGGATGACTCCTGCGCGCTGATCTGACGAACGGCATCACATTTATTACATGTGATTACTTTACGGTTCACATGTAAGGATCTAGGCTGCGATTTATGGACAACAAATCATCAGCCCATTACCAGCGTCTTTATCGTCAGCGTCTGCGTGAGCAGGGGTTGGTCAAGAAGGAAGTCTGGATCTTGCCCGAGCATGCGCCATTGTTGGTCGCGTTCGAGCGCAAACTGCGCCAGCCACAGTCGCTGCTGGCTTCGATGGAGAAGGAGGAGGGTATGAACATGCCTCAAGTTTGGACCGCCCAGGCGCTGCATGAAGCGCTGGCGGCAACGGAACTGTTCCAAAGTGGTCAGGCCGGCATCGAGCTGATTCAAGGCGCTGACGCCAGCCTGCACATCACCATGCGTGAGTACGGCGACCTGCCGCTGTTCATCGCCGTGTTCGGTGAGCAAATCATCGTCGAGGCGCTGCTCTGGCCGGCATCGGACGTCAAGGATGCAGCGGCCTTCAACGAAGAGGTACTGCGTACCCACAAGCTGTTCCCGCTGTCGTCCATAGGCCTGGAAAAAATGGGCGACGGGCGCGATTGCTACACCATGTTCGGTGCGCTGAGTTCGTCCTCGACCCTGTCCGACGTGGTGTTCGAGATCGAGCTGTTGGCGGACAACGTGATCAAGGCCACCGAAGCCTATGAAGGCTTCCTCAAGACCAGTGCCTGAGAGGAGAGAAGACGATGAATGTCTGGAGCAAAATGCTGACGGCGCTGCGTGGCGGCGCCAATGAAGTGGGTGAGGCGGTGGTCGATAGTCAGGCCCTGCGCATCCTCGATCAGGAAATCCGCGACGCCGATGTCGAGCTGCGCAAGTCCAAGGAAGCGCTGGCCGAGATCATGGCCAAGCAGAAACTGGCCAGCGACAAGGTGAACAAGAGCGCGGCGAGCATTGCCGAGTACGAGCAGTACGCGCTGAAGGCGCTGGACGCGGGCAACGAAACCCTGGCCAAGGAAGTCGCCGAGAAGATCGCCAACCTGGAAGTTGAGCAGGCCAGCGAACGCGAGCAGGCCGAAGGTTTCGCCGCCAGCGTGGCGCAACTGCGCAAGGCCGTGACCCAGGCCGAGGGCAATATCAAGCGCCTCAAGCAGCAGGTGGATACGGTCAAGGCCACCGAAAGTGTGCAGAAGGCGCAAATGGCCGTGGCCCAGCGTTATGGTGGCTCGCAGGCCAAGCTGCAGACGGCGGTCGAGTCGCTCGAACGCATCAAGCAGAAGCAGGCCGAGCGTGCGGCGAAGATGGAGGCTTCGGCCGAGCTGGCCGCTACCAGTGCGCCGGACGATTCGCTGGAAGCCAAGCTGCGCGCGGCTGGCATCAAGGCCGACAACGCCAGTGCCGACAGCGTGCTGGCGCGTCTGAAGGACAAGTCCAAGGCTTGAATGATGCGGGGCGTTCGCGCCCCGTTTCCCTACATCAGGGAAAGGAATAAATGGAACTCTTCCTGCAGACAGCGCTGTCATTCCCCACCGCCATCTACAGCTTTCTGCTGTGCGTGGCGGTCATCTACTGGCTGGTGGTTGCCGCCGGCCTGCTCGAGGTCGACTTGCTCGACGTCGAAGCCGATTCGGTGATGGAAGGCAGCGGCCAGACCGAAGGCCTCGCCGGCCTGCTCTACAAACTCAAACTCGATGGTGTACCGGTCACCCTGGTGCTGACGCTGCTGTTCTTCTTTGCCTGGTTCGCCTGCTACTTCATCGAGCTATGGCTGTTGCGTCACCTGCCGTTGGGCATTGTGCGTTACCCGCTGGGGCTGGTGGTCATCGCTGGCGCCTTCGTGCTGGCTGCACCGCTGTGCGCGGTGATCTGTCGGCCGCTGCGGCCGCTGTTCCACAAGGTCGAGGCGATCAGCAGCAAGTCGGTGCTGGGCCAGGTGGCCGTGGTGCGCAGTGGTCGTGTCACCACCAGTCATGGTGAGGCGGTGCTGGAAGATGGCGGCGCTGGTTTGATCCTGCGGGTACGTGCCGACGAGGCGCTGGGCTTCAAGCGCGGCGACCGCGTCGTGTTGCTCGAATACCTGGCGGCCGAACATGCCTATCGCGTCATCACCGAAGAAGAATTTCGAGGCGTCTAGCCTCTGCCGACCATCCGTACGTAACAGAGGGCAGGCAGGGTATGCCGAACCTGCCTGCACAACTAGCAAAGGAGTAAAGCTGTAATGGAAAACGTCATTCCCTTCATCGTTGGGGCTGGGCTGGTCGTCCTCTTCATCATTGCCCTGATTGCCCTGTTCAAGGCCTTCTACATCAAGGTTCCGCAAGGCACGGCGCTGATCGTCAACGACATGTCGTCCACACCCAAGGTGCATTTCACCGGCTCGCTGGTATACCCGGTGATCCACCTCAAGGAGTTCATGAAGATCTCCCTGATCACCCTGGAAGTCGACCGTCGCGCCAAGGACGGTCTGATCTGCCGCGACAACATGCGTGCCGATATCACCGTGGCCTTCTACCTGCGTGTCAACGAGACCCAGGAAGACGTGCTCAAGGTGGCCAAGGCCATTGGTGTGGAGCGTGCCTCCGACCGCTCAGCGGTCAACGAACTGTTCAACGCCAAGTTCTCCGAAGCACTGAAGACAGTCGGCAAGCAGTTCGACTTCGTCCAGCTGTTCGAGAATCGCCAGGAGTTTCGTGATCGTATCGTCGAGGTGATCGGCAACGATCTCAACGGTTACGTGCTCGAAGACGTGGCCATCGACTACCTGGAGCAGACGGCCAAGCACTCGCTGGACCCGAGCAACATCCTCGACGCCGAAGGTATCCGCAAGATCACCGAGCTGACCGCTGCGCAGAACGTCATCACCAACGAGCTGGAGCGCAACGAAGAGCTGGCGATCAAGAAGAAGAACGTCGAAACCCGCGAGGCGACCCTGTCGCTGGAACGCCAGCAGGCCGATGCCGAAGCACGCCAGAAGCGCGAGATCGAGACCATCCGTGCCCGCGAGGAAGCGGAAACCCTCAAGGTGCGTGAGGAAGAACGCCTGAAGGCCGAACAGGCCCGCATCCAGACCCAGCAGGAGCTGGATATCCGCGCCGAGAACCATCAGCGCGAAGTGGAGGTGGCCCAGCAGAACCGCCAGCGTGCCGTGGTCATCGAGGTGGAAAAAGTCACCCGCGCCAAGGACCTGGAAGTGGTCGCCCGCGAGCGCGAAGTCGAACTGCAGCGCATCGAGAAGGAAAAGGCGCTGGAAGAAGAGCGCAAGAACATCGCTGGCGTGATCCGCGAGCGCGTCGCAGTCGAGAAGACCGTGGCCCAGGAAGAAGAGCGCATCAAGGAAGTGCGTGAAGTCTCCGAGGCCGAGCGCCTCAAGCAGGTCACCGTGCTCAATGCCCAGGCCGAAGCCGAGCAGGAGCTGGTGCGCCAGGTCAAGCAGGCTGAAGCCGACGAAACCCGTTCCAAGCACAAGGCGGTGGAAATCAACAACCTGGCCCAGGCCGAGCTGGAAGCCGCTGCCAAGAGCGCCGAGGCCAAGAAGAAACTGGCCGAAGGTATCGAGGCCGAGCGCGCCGCACCTGGCCTGGCCGATGCGCGCGTGCGTGAAGTCACCGCTGCGGCCAAGGAGAAGGAAGGCCTGGCCGAGGCTCGCGTGCAGGCCGAGCGTCTGATCGCCGAAGCCAAGGGCGAGCAGGAAAAAGGGCTGGCGCAGGCGCGTGTCATCGAAGCGCAAGCTGCTGCCAAGGAAAAAGACGGCCTGGCCGACGCCAAGGTGCTGGAAGAGAAACTTGGCGCCCAGGCGCGCGGCGAAGAGCAACTCGGTACCGCCAAGGCCAAGGCGACTCAGGATCTGGGCATGGCCGAAGCGCAGGTGCTGCTGGAGCGCCTGAACGCCGAAGCCGAAGGTCTGGGCAAGAAGTTCGGCGCGCTGGATGCACTGAGCGACAACGCGCGTGCTCACGAAGAGTTCCGCATGCAGCTGGAGAAGAGCTTCGAGGAGGCCATGGCCGCCATCGCCGCCAACAAGGAAATTGCCAAGGATCAGGCCGAGGTGCTGGCCACCGCGCTGGCCAAGGCGAAGATCGAGATCGTCGGTGGCGAGGGCGACTTCTTCAACTCTTTCGCCAAATCGCTGTCGGTGGGCAAGGCCATTGAAGGCGTGGTCGGCAAGAGCCCGGTGGTGCAGGACGTGCTGTCGCGTCTGCTGGCTGGCAAGGCCGCTCCGGCCGCACCGGTGGTTGCACCGAGCGCAGGCCCGGAGCAAGCCTGAGCGCCCTGTCTGTAGGGTGGGCTGCCGCCCACCATTGCTCACTGTGGTAGGGGCTTCAGCCGCCCCCGCCACATGACCACCTAATTTCGACCAATCAGGGAATATGAGATGTCAGAGTCAAGAGATTACCTGGAGATGACCTTCCGCTCGATCCAGTGCTTCAGCAATGACGGTCGCCTGGATGCGCAGGAACTCAAAGCGCTGCTGGAAATCGCCGAGCGAGATGGCGTAATCGACGATAACGAGGCGCGGGTGCTGCGCAAGATCATCGCCCAGGTGCGCCCAGAAGAGATCAATGCGGCGCTGCGCGACAAGATCGCCATCGTCGAGCAGAAGATCGGCGTATAGCAAGGCCTGCTCATCCTACCAACACTCGCAGTTTGTAGGGTGGGCTTCAGCCCACCACGTCGGCCATAGATAGTGGGTTGAAGCGGGCGCCTGGGCCACCCTACGCGGATGCCGCCCAGCCCAACCTGCCAGCCCCTCTGCGGAGAGGCGTTTTAGACGCAGCAGATTCAGGATGACTACGATGTCGGACGCACACACACAGGACGTATTGGACAAGGCCGTCGCCGAAGGCGGCGCCTACGAGGTGCTGCACAGGCGCCTGCAGGAGCAGGGCCAGCGCCTGCGCAGCTTGACCGAGACGCTCAACGGCCAGCGCCTGGCCGAGTTCGGCAGCAGCGCCATGGAGGCTATCGGCCGGGTGCGTATCCGCACCGAGAACAACTGCATTGCCCGCGACATCGTCCAGGTCGGCGAGTGCCTGCTGTTCGGCTACAACGTGTTCCTGGGGCTGAAGAAGGAAACCAGCGTCGCCGACGTGTTCTCCCTCTACCGCCTGGTGGAAACCCCTGACGGCTTCGATGCCGAATCGGTGCCGCTGGACGGCAGCTTCCTGGCCCAGGCCAGTTTCGTCGCCGATTTCAACGAGCTGTACACCTACTACAAGAACACCCGTCTGCTGCAGTTGGCCATCCGTGACGGCAAGCTGCTGGCGAGTTTCCAGATCGGTGAGCGCATTACTGACATCCGCGTGTTCCGCTGGTCGATCTCCACCGACGGCAAGGACGTGCGCTATATCGACAACCGTGGTGAGCGCGATATCGCGCTGCCGGCGCCGTTCGACTTCGAATGGCAGAAGACCACCCGCGAGATGGTGGTCATGGGCCGCCATCCGCACGTCAACATCCTCGACAGCGTATTCGTCGAGACCATTGGCGGCGACCTGACCATCAAGGTCGAGAACAACACCCAGGACGGCCAGGGTATCTACCGTGAAGCCGTGGTCGACAAGACCCAGTCGCTGGATGACGCGCAGATCGAATATGCCCGCCTGGGCAGCCTGATTCTGCTGAAGATCCTGCCGTACCGCGAAGAACAGTGGCGCTACCTGGTATTCAACAGCCTGACCAACCAGGTCGAGCGTATCGACGCCATCGGCCTGGCCTGCGTGCAACTGCCGGAAGACCACGGCATCATCTTCCCCGGCGGCTACTACCTGCAGAGCGGCGAGTACAAGACCTTCGAACAGCCCATGGGCGGCATGCGCTTCAAACGCTCGGTGCGCTCGCCCAACGGCGAGGACGTGCAGTACATCTTCTATCACCCGGAAGAAGGCCGCGCGGCGCTGTTCACCTACAACATGATCAACCGCCAGTTGCACAACCCGATCTTCGGTCACGGCTACGCGCGCCTGGAAGACGGGCGCATGGTGATCTTTTCCGCCGAGGGCAGCGAGCCGACGCGCATCCACCCGATGCAGATCTGGCAGACGCCGTTCGAGAGCGAGGACCATGCCGCACGCCAGCCTGCGCGCAGCGGCTTCTTCGGCCTTATCGGCAACGCCGAGCTGGTGCGTGGCGTGTCCGATCTGCTCAATCTGAGCCGCGAGATCGACAGCCGCGAAGTGTCGGTGGCGCGCTATACCCAGCTGTGCCAGAACACCCGTCGTCTGTTCGATATCTACCACTGGCTGGGCGACGCCCAGTGCGCCGAACTGGCGCCGCTGCTACGCGAAGTGGCCGCCACGTCCGAGTTGGTATTGGATGAGTTCGAGAAGGTCGAGAGCATTCGCCAGCAGTCCGCGCGCGCCATGGCCGAGGCCGAGACGCGGCAGAAGAGTTTGCTCTCCGGCCTGCTGGTGGACAGCTGGGACGAGGTGCAGCATTTCGTCGAGGCGCTCAACGCCATCACCGCACAGCGCGGCCAGTTGCTGACCATCCGCGACTACCGCTACATCGACGTGGCGCGTATCGACGCCATGGAGACCGAGCTGCTCGAAGCTCAGGAACGCGTGGCCGGCGCCACCTCGGCCTTCCTCGCCAGCGATGCGGCGCTGCAACCCTATGTGCAGCGCCTGGGCGAGCTGGACACTCTGGCGCAGAAGGCCGAGACCGTCACCCAGCTCAATGAGCCGCTGGTCGAGATGCAGGAGATGGCCGGCAACCTCGACATGCTGTCGAGCCTGATGGCCTCGCTGAAGATCGACGACGCCACCCAGCGTACGCGTATCGTCGAATCGATTTCCGAGGTCTACGCCCGCCTCAACCAGGCCAAGGCGCGCGCCGAGCAACGGCGCAAGGGCTTGGGCTCTGCCGAGACCGTGGTGCAGTTCGGCGCCCAGTTCAAACTGTTTGGCCAGGGCATCACCAATGCTCTGGCGCTGGCCCAGGATCCGGAGAAGTGCGACGAACAACTGTCGCGTCTGCTGGTGCAACTGGAAGAGCTGGAAAGCCAGTTCGGTGATCAGGAGCAGTTCCTCAGCGATATCCTCGGCAAGCGCGAAGAGCTGCTGGAAACCTTCGAGGCGCACAAGCAGAGCCTGCTCGACGAGCGTCAGCGCCGTGCCCAGGGTGTGCTCGACGCTGCCCAGCGCATCCTCGACAGTCTCGTCCGGCGTACCGCACGCCTGACCCAGATGGATGAGCTCAACGCTTTCTTCGCCGCCGACCCGCTGATTCTCAAGCTGCGCGAAATGGCCGAGCGTCTGCGCGAGCTCAAGGACAGCGTCAAGGCTGACGATGTCGAGGCGCGCCTGAAGGCCGCCCGCGACCAGGCGGTGCGTGCCCTGCGCGACAAGAGCGAGCTGTTCGAAGAGGGCGGCAATGTCATCAAGCTCGGCCCGCGCCACCGCTTCAGCGTCAACACCCAGGAACTGGATCTGACCCTGATGCCGCGAGGTGATCAGCTCTACCTGCACCTGACCGGCACCGATTTCCTCGAGCCATTGCGCGACGAAACCCTGGAAGGCCTGCGCGACTACTGGCAGGTCTCGCTGGAGTCCGAATCGCCTGCGCTGTACCGCGCCGAATACCTGGCTGGACTGGTGCTGGACGCTGCTCTGAGCGGGCGTGAAGGGCTAACCCTGGATCTGCTCAAAACCCACCTGGCGCAGCCGGACGACCTGACCCGGCTGATCCGCGACTTCGCCGCGCCGCGCTACAAGGATGCCTACGAGAAGGGCATCCACGACCACGATGCCGCGCTGATCCTCATCCAGCTGTTGCCGCTGCGCGAAAGCGCCGGGCTGCTACGTTACGCTCCGGCCGCGCGAGGCTTCGCCGCGCTGTTCTGGAACCGTTGGGGGGCAGACATCGAGGCCGAGCTATGGCCCGAGCGCGCGCGCAGCAGCCTGCACCTGCGACGGATGTTCGGCAGTGAAGATGGCGTGCTGCGCCTGCAGGAAGAGATCGCTGCAGCGATGCAGCGCTTCCTCGCCCAGCACCCGCTGGCGGTGAGCGCCGCGCAACGTCAGGCGGCTGCGGCCTATCTGGTCGAGGAGCTGGCGGCTAAGCCCATCGAGTTCACCTTCAGCAAGTACGCCCGACAACTGCTCGACACCCTGCAGCAGCGCATGCAGGCCAGCCATGTCTGGGACGACTATCGCGCCGCGCTGGACAACCTGCGCGGCCGGCCGGTGCAGCGCTGGTCGCTGGCGCAGACCTGGCTCGATGGCCTGTGTGCGCAGGACCAAGCGCTGGCTGAGCTGGTCGAGTACATTCCCGAAGCCGTGGCCATCAGCCTGCTGGACGACGAGTTCCCGCGTCGCTTCACCGAGGTCGACCTGCGCTTCACCGTCAGTGGCCTGCTCGGCGACCATCCGCGTGTGCAGGACGGTGCGCTGGTGTTGGCCATCGACGACTACTTCGCCCGTTTGCAGCAGCATCGTGGCGACTTCGTGCCGCAGCTGCAGCGCTACCAGGCGCTGCGCCAGGAGGTCATCAACCGCGAGCGCGCAGCGCTGCGCCTGAGCGAGTTCAAGCCGCGGCCACTGTCGTCCTTCGTGCGTAACAAGCTGATCAACGACGTGTACCTGGGCTTTATCGGCGACAACCTGGCCAAGCAGATGGGCACCGCCGGCGAGAACAAGCGTACCGACCTGATGGGCCTGCTGATGCTGATTTCGCCGCCCGGCTACGGCAAGACCACGCTGATGGAATACGTGGCGCATCGCCTGGGCCTGATCTTCATGAAGATCAACGGCCCGGCCCTCGGCCATGAAGTGCGCTCCATCGACCCGGCGCAGGCGCCGGACGCCACCTCGCGCCAAGAGCTGGAAAAGCTCAACCTGGCGCTGGAAATGGGCAACAACGTGATGCTCTATGTCGACGACATTCAGCACACCCACCCCGAGTTCCTGCAGAAGTTCATCTCGCTCTGTGACGGCACCCGGCGCATCGAGGGTGTGTGGAAGGGCAAGACCAAGACCTACGACATGCGCGGCAAGAAGTTCTGCGTGGTGATGAGCGGCAACCCGTACACCGAGTCCGGCGATGTGTTCAAGATCCCCGACATGCTTGCCAACCGCGCCGACATCTACAACCTGGGCGACACCTTGGGCGGCATGCAGGAAGCCTTCGCGCTGTCCTACATCGAGAACAGCCTGACCTCCAACCCGGTGCTGGCGCCGCTGGCCACCCGCGACATGGCCGACGTCTACCGCTTCGTCGCCAAGGCCGAGGGCAAGCCGTTCTCCGCCAACGAGCTGAGCCACACCTACAGCGCCGCCGAGATCAACGAGATCACCTCGACCCTGCAGCGCCTGATGCAGATTCGCGATGTGGTCGGCCGGGTCAACCAGCAATACATCGTCAGCGCCGCGCAGGCCGACAGCTACCGCACCGAGCCACCGTTCAAGCTGCAGGGCAGTTACCGCAACATGAACAAGATGGCCGAGAAGATCAGTGCGGTGATGAACGATGCCGAACTGCTGCAACTGATCGCCGACCACTACCAGGGCGAGTCGCAACTGCTCACTACCGGCGCCGAGGAAAACCTGCTCAAACTTGCCGAGCTGCGTGGCAACATGACGCCCGAGCAGGCCGAGCGCTGGGCGCAGATCAAGCGCGACTTCATGCGCAACAAGGCCATGGGCGGCAGCGATACCGACGTTGGCGGCCGCGTGGTGGCGCAGCTCAATGATCTGGTCGAGAGCGTGCGTGGCCTGGGCGCCGGCAAATCGGCCGGCGAGACGCCGAGTATTCCCTGGGAGCAGTTGCTGGCTGGATTGGACAACCTCGGCAAGCTGCGCCCGCAGGTGGAGGTGGTTGCGCCGCCGCAGCAGGGTACGCAAAAATTGCTGGAAAGCCTGGCCGATAGCCTGGAGAACAGCTTCCTGCCGCTGATCAAGGCAATGGACAAGAAAATCGACATCGATTTGCGTACCCACAACCGCATGCTGGAAATCTCCACCCAATTGCGTGACCTCGGCACGCTACTCGGCCAGGAGCAGCGCAGCGACGCCTCGGACAACGAGGCGCCGTGAGGCGAGGTTGGCTGGTTGAGTTGCGTCCGCTGCTGCTGATCAGCGGCGCGATGCTGCTGGTGCAACTGGTCAATGGCGCCCTTGGCGGCGCCTTGAACGTCTGGGGGCTGGTGCCCCGGCATATCGAGGCGCTGCCCGGCATTCTCCTCGCGCCCTGGCTGCATGGCAGTTGGGCGCATCTGCTCAGCAACCTCAGCGGTCTGTTAGTGCTCGGCAGCCTGGTGCTGCTGCGCTCACGCCGCGACTTCTTCTTCGCCAGCGCCTTTATCATCATCGGCAGCGGCCTGCTGGTCTGGCTGTTCGGCCGTATCGGCCTGCACGTCGGTGCCAGCGGCTGGCTGTTCGGCTTCTGGGGGCTTTTGCTGGCGCGGGCCTGGTTCGAGCGCAGCCTGCTCGACCTGTTGTTGGCCGTGCTTGTGTTCTTCCTCTACGGCGGCTGGTTCTTCGGCCTGCTGCCGCGTGCCGGTGTTTCCTTCGAATACCACCTGGCGGGAGCTTTCTGCGGTGTTCTCTATGCCGCGCTGAGCCGTCGTAAATATCGTTAAAAGGGACTTTAAATGGATTTCAATCGACTCGATCAGCAACTGCGTGACAGCCTGGCCGATCTGCGTCTGAGCAATGAGGAGCGTGACGAGCTGCGCCAGCTGGGCAGCGAGTTGAATCAGGATCAGGTGCGCTTCATGCGCAACCGCGCCTTCGCCCTGGCCCGCGAGTTGATGCGCGAACCGGAGAACGTCGAACCTGCGCTGAAATGGCTGGAGCAGGTGATCAAGACCCTCGACAGCGTTGGCAGCGCGCCGCGCGTGGAGCATGCCAGCGCTCACTTCAGTCCGGGCGAGAGCTGCCGGCGCAAGATTCGCGAGCTGTGCCGCCAGGCGCGCAAGAGCGTGGAGATCTGCGTCTACACCATCTCCGACGATCAGCTCAGCGAGGAAATCCTTGCCTGTCACGAGCGCGGCATCGCCGTGCGGGTGATCACCGACAACGAAAAACAGTTCGATGTCGGCAGCGATATCCAGTGGCTGCGTGACAAGGGTGTGCCGCTGCGCATCGACGCCGGGCCTTATCACATGCACCACAAGTTCGCCCTGTTCGATGGCCGCTTGCTGCTCAACGGCAGCTTCAACTGGACGCGCAGCGCCACCACCAGCAACGAGGAAAACCTGCTGGTGATCGACCATCCGCAGCTGCTGGCAGCCTACAGTCGTGAGTTCGAAGCACTCTGGGCACGCTACGCAGGTAATTGATGAAACATCCTCACGCCCGCCAGTTTCTCGGTTTCTATCGCAGCTGCTACCTGGCCGACAGCCGCGACCTGGACCTGGACAACCTCGGCAAGCTGCCTGCCAACCGCTGGGCCTGGCTCGATGGGTGTGAGGAACTGGCCAGCGGTGGCATACCCCTGTTGCCGCTGTGCGTTGGCCGAGGCGCAGGCGCTGTATCAGCGTGAGCTGCAATTGGTCTACGGCGTGCTGCCGAACGGTGGCCGCCTGCAATTGGAGGGCGGTGGTTCGCAGGCGATCTGCGGCCCGCTGTTCTATTACGAGGCGAGCCTGCAAGCGACGGCGGACGGGCAGAGCCACTTGCTCGCCATCGACCCGAAGCAGGTGCATGGCAACTGGCGTCTGCTGCGCATCTGTTGCGCCGCTACCTGGAATTCCTGCACAAGCCTGCTGTCAGTTGGCAAGCGGGGGCTGTGGAAAGCGCCCGTCAGAACTTGTGTCAGGCGCTCGAAAGTCAGGGCGTCAGCGTGTGGAGTCACTATCCGCTGGCCGGGCAGGTGCTGGATCTGTTCTGTCGCCGCGGCGACAGGTGCCTGGCCATCGACCTGATCGGCTGAGGGCGAAGGCTTTCTCGAACTGGAGCGCTACCTGGTGCTGGCGCGCGCCGGCCTGGAGACCTTGCCGCTGAGCTACGGTCTATGGCGTGAGGCTCCAGAGCAGGCGTTGCAGGCGGTACTGGTGCGACTCTGACGCTGCACTCTTGACCGATGTCGCGGGTTCTCTTGATGCACGACGCGATCGTGGCCAGACCATCAATGTGCCGGGGGGCTTATGACACTGCGCAACGCTGTTCAACTGATCACCTATCCCGACCGCCTGGGACGTAACCTGGGGGAGCTCTATCAATTCCTTGATCGGCACGTGGGCGATGCGCTGGGCGGGGTGCATATCCTGCCGCTGTATCCGTCCAATGCCGACGGTGGCTTTTCGCCGCTCACCCACATGGAGGTGGATCCGCGCTACGGCGACTGGGCGGATGTCGAGCGCATCTCCGCGCGCTTCGACCTGTGCGTCGATCTGGTGATCAGCCACATCGCCGACGAGTCGCCGGAGTTCCTGGATTTTGTCGCGCATGGCCAGGCCTCGCCTTACGCGGATCTTTTCGTGCAGGTCGACAGCCTCGGCGAAATCACCCACGACGACCTGGCCAAGATTCATATCCGCAAGGAAAAGGAGCCGTTTCGCGAGGTGCGGCTGGCCAACGGTGAGACCTGTCGGGTTTGGTGCACCTTCACCGAGCGACAGATCGACCTCAATTACGACTCGCCGAAAACCTACCAGTTGATGGAGCAGTACATGGCCTTTCTCGCGGCGCGCGGGGTCAAGCTGTTTCGCCTGGATGCCTTCGGCTACACCACCAAGCGTATCGGCACCAGCTGCTTTCTGGTGGAGCCGAACGTGTACCGCATCCTCGAGTGGTTCCGCGAAACCGGGGCCAAGTACGAGGCCGAGATGCTGCCGGAGGTGCATGACCATATCAGCTACCAGTACGCCATCTCACGGCGGCAGATGCACCCCTACGGCTTCGCCCTGCCGCCGCTGGTATTGCACGCATTGCTCAGTGGCAGCAGCCGCTACCTGAAGAACTGGCTGCGCATGTGCCCGCGTAACCAGATCACCGTGCTCGATACCCATGACGGCATCTGCATTCCGGATGTCGAAGGCATGCTGCCCGAGGCGCAGATCCAGTACCTGATCGACGAGGTCTCGACACGCAGCGCCGACCCCATCATGCGTCGCTCGGCAGTGAACGTGCATAGCGTTGGGGCCATCTATCAGCTCACCTGCACCTTCTACGAGGCCTTGATGCGCAATGACGAGGCCTACATTGCCGCGCGTGCCATCCAGTTCTTCGCGCCCGGTATCCCGCAGGTTTACTACGTTGGCCTGTTAGCTGGCTGCAACGACTTCGACCTGCTCGAGCAGACCGGCGAGGCGCGCGACGTCAATCGCCATTACTACAGCCTTGAGGAGGCCGAGCAGGCATTGCAGCAGCCACTGGTGCAGCGCTTGCTGGCGCTGATGCGCTTTCGTTGCCAGCATCCGGCTTTCGAGGGGCGTTTCGAGCAGAACTATGCGGCTGACGACCAACTGCTGCTGGCCTGGCGTCATGGCGAGCATTACTGCCGTTTGCACCTCGATCTGAGCAGCCTGCAGGCGATCATCGACTACACCGATGAGCAACTGAGGATCTGCCGTATGACCTGTTGAAGGTCGGCGGGGGCCATGCTTTCGCGTTAGACTTGCGCTCTTTCGACCAGTCAAGAAGCCCGCCATGGCCCTGCCATCGACCACCTACAAGATCGACATGAACCTCACCGATATGGATCGCAGCGTTTACGAAAACCTGCGTTTCACCGTCGCCCGCCATCCTTCGGAGACCGAAGAGCGCCTGGCCGCGCGGCTGATTGCCTATGCGCTGTTCTATCACGAGCAACTGGCGTTCGGTCGCGGCCTGTCGGATGTCGATGAGCCGGCGCTGTGGGAAAAGAGCCTGGACGATCGCGTGTTGCACTGGATTGAAGTGGGGCAGCCCGACAGTGAGCGCATCACCTGGTGCTCGCGGCGTACCGAGAAGTTCAGCCTGGTGGCCTATGGCAACCTGCGCGTATGGCAGACCAAGTGCCTCGACCCGGTGCGCAGCCTGAAGAATATCAACGTGGTTGCGCTTGGTCAGGAGGCATTGGCCAACCTGGCGCTGGACATGCCGCGTTCGCTGAACTGGAGCGTGATGATCAGCGATGGCGAGTTGTTCGTCACCGACGAGCGCGGTCAGCACGAGATTCCCATTGAGTGGCTCGCTGGTCAGCGTTGAAACCGTAGCCCGGATGCAATCCGGGAAAATGGTTTTGCACATTCCCCGGATTGCATCCGGGCTACGGTTCAGTTCCCTCTCCCCTCGGGGAGAGGGCTAGGGAGAGGGGGATTTCGGCGACTCGGTGTTGCTGGATGAACCCTCTCCCCCAGCCCCTCTCCCATAAATGGGAGAGGGGAGACAAGCCACTCCCATGCGAACATGAAGAAGTCCCATGCGTATCGAAGCCCGTCCCTTACCCGCCCAACTGCCTGATCTGGGCAGCCTGCCGCCTTTGCTGACCCGTCTCTACGCCGCCCGTGGTGTGCAGTCCGCCGAGGAACTGGACAAGGGCCTGGCGCGGTTGATCCCGTATCAGCAACTGAAGGGCATCGACGCGGCGGTCGAACTGCTGGTGCTGGCGCTCGAACAGCGGCAGCGCATCCTTATCGTCGGCGACTTCGATGCCGACGGCGCCACCGCCAGTTCGGTCGGCGTGCTCGGTCTGCGCCTGCTCGGCGCGGCGCATGTCGATTACCTGGTACCGAACCGCTTCGAGTACGGCTATGGCCTGACCCCGGAGATCGTCGCCGTGGCCCTCGAACGCCAGCCCGATCTGCTGCTGACCGTCGACAACGGCATCTCCAGCGTCGATGGCGTGGCGGCGGCCAAGGCCGCCGGGTTGACGGTGCTGGTCACCGATCACCACCTGCCAGGGCCGGAACTGCCGGCCGCCGATGCCATCGTCAACCCCAACCAGCCAGGCTGCGACTTCCCCAGCAAGGCCATGGCCGGCGTCGGCGTGATGTTCTACGTGCTGCTGGCGTTGCGTGCGCGGCTGCGCGACAGCGGCTGGTTCGCCAGCCGTGCGGAGCCCAATCTGGGCGAGCTGCTTGATCTGGTGGCGCTGGGCAGCGTCGCCGACGTGGTGCCGCTGGATGCCAACAACCGCATCCTGGTGCATCAGGGCCTGGCGCGCATTCGTGCCGGGCGGGCGCGGCCGGGTCTGCGCGCAATTCTCGAAGTCGCCGGGCGCGACCACCGCCGTATCACCTCCACCGACCTCGGCTTCATCCTCGGCCCACGGCTGAACGCGGCCGGGCGTCTGGATGACATGAGCCTGGGCATCGAATGCCTGCTGTGCGACGACGAGGCCCTTGCTCACGACATGGCGGTGCAACTCGACCAGCTCAACCAAGACCGCAAGGCCATCGAGCAGGGTATGCAGCGCGAGGCGCTGGCCCAGCTCAAGGATCTGCCAGTGGCGGACATGCCGTTCGGCTTGTGCCTGTTCGAGCCGGACTGGCACCAGGGCGTGATCGGCATTCTCGCCTCGCGCCTGAAGGAGCGTTATCACCGCCCTGCCATCGCCTTTGCCGATGCCGGTGACGGCCTGCTCAAGGGCTCGGCGCGCTCGGTGCCCGGGCTGCATATCCGTGATGCACTGGATGCCGTGGCGGCCAAGCATCCGGGGCTGATCAGCAAGTTTGGCGGGCATGCCATGGCCGCCGGGCTGTCGCTGCCGCAGGAAAATTTCGGCGCGTTCGCCGTCGCCTTCGACGCCGAGGTGCGGCGTCAGCTGTGCGAAGACGACCTGACCGGTCGCCTGCTGTCCGACGGCCAGCTCGATGCCACCGAGTTCCACCTGGAACTGGCCCGCGCCCTGCGCAACGCCGGCCCCTGGGGCCAGCACTTTCCCGAGCCGCTGTTCCATGGCGTGTTCCAGATCGTCAATCAGCGCATCGTCGGTGAGCGTCACCTGAAGCTGGTGCTCAAGACCGAATGCGGTAGCGTGCAACTCGACGGCATCGCCTTCAACATCGACCGTGAGGTCTGGCCCAACCCAACCTTGCGCTGGGCTGAAGTGGCCTACAAGCTCGACCTCAACGAGTTTCGTGGCAATGAAACCGTGCAACTGATGGTGGCGCATATCGCTCCGCGTTGATTGCGGCTGCAATGAAATTCGGCGTTACCAATATGTCCGGCTGGCTGGGGCGAACTCTGCTAGAAACGCTCGTCAATACAACCGATGTCGGTTGAGGGGCATGCGGAATTTCCCTGTGTTATCCAGGGTCGGATGCACCGGTGCCTATTTTTCAGGAGAGTTCGCGATGAACACCAGCAATCTGCTCGACCAACTGCTCAAGGCCGGCCAGCAGGCCATGCAGAAGCCAGCGGCGAAGAACACCCAGGGGCAGCAGGCAGGCGGTTTGGGTGGCCTGCTCTCTGGTGGAGGCCTGGGCAGCCTGCTCTCGGGTGCGGGGGGCGGCGCGCTGGCGGCCGGTGCGGTCGGCCTGCTGCTGGGCAACAAGAAAGCGCGCAAGATGGGCGGTAAGGCACTGACCTATGGCGGCCTGGCTGCCCTGGGTGTGATGGCGTACAAGGCTTACGGCAACTGGCAGGCGCAGCAAGCCCAGCAGGGCGGCGCGCAGCCGGTCGAACCGCAAACCCTGGATCGTTTGCCTGCAGCGCAAGTCGAGCAGCACAGCCGCGCCATTCTCAAGGCCCTGGTAGCGGCAGCCAAGGCCGATGGTCATGTCGACGAGCGTGAGCGTCAGTTGATCGAAGAGGAGCTGGGCAAGCTGGCGCAGGACGCCGAGCTGCAGAGCTGGCTGCACACCGAACTGAACAAACCGCTGGACCCGGCAGACGTGGCGCGCGCCGCGGCGACCCCGGAAATGGCGGCGGAAATGTACCTGGCCAGCGTGCTGATGGTCGACGAAGAGCACTTCATGGAGCGCGCCTACCTCGAAGAGCTGGCGCGTCAGTTGAAGCTGCCGCTGGAGCTGAAGGCGGAGCTGGAAACCCAGGTGCGCTCGCTACCGGCCGGTGTCTGAGTCGTCTTCTCGTTTCAGTCCGCATGCCGGGCATGGCCCGGCATCGCCTCATCAGCATGATCGCTCAGGTAGGCTTCGACGGCCGCGCTAACCGTTGGTTGCAGGTGCCTTGGCTGATCGTCGTGCAGTAACCCGAAGCGCCGCAGCTTGTCCTTGAGCGGCCCCTTGACCTCGGCGAAGTGCAGTTCGATGCCGGCTTCCGCCAGCATTCGTTCCAGGTCGCCGAGCATGTCGGCAGAGGTCACGTCGATGCTGGTAACCGGTTCGGCGGCGATCACCACGCGGCGCACTGGCGCCGGGGCTTTTTCCAGCGCCTGCAGCAGGCATTGCTGGAAGAGCTCGGCATTGGCGAAGAACAGCGGCGCGTCCCAGCGAAACAGCAGCAGGCCGGGTATCTGCCGTGCATCGGGGTGTCGCTTGATGTCGTGGAAACCGCGGACGCCCTCTACCTGGCCGAGAACGGTGTAGTACGGGCGCCAGCCATCCCAGAGAAACTCGATCACCGCCAGCACCACGGCAATGCCGATGCCGGGAATCACGCCGAAGGTCAGCACGCCGGCGAAGCAGGCCATCGACAGCCAGAACTCCCATTGCTGCACGCGGAAGATGCGCCGCAGGTCGGTGACCACGAACAGGCCGATGACAGCGGCAATCACCACCGCGGCCAGCGCACTGGTGGGCAGGTACTGCATCAGATCCGGGGCCAGCACCAGCAGCAGGGCAACGCTGAGGGCGCCGACGATACCGGCGACCTGGGTCATCGCGCCTGCCGCTTCGGCGACCGGCGTGCGTGAGGCGCTGCTACTGATGGGAAAACCCTGAAACAAACCACCGGCCAGGTTCGCCGCGCCAAGGGCGACCAGCTCCTGATTGGGGTCTACTGGGCGTCCGGTACGGGCTGCGTAGGTGCGCGACAGCACGCTGGTGTCGGCGAACGCGACCAGGGCGACGGCGATACCGCCCAGTACCACGCTGGCCAGATCGACACCGCTGAGCCAGGGCAGGGTGAAACTGGGCAGCCCCTGGGGCAGCTCGCCGAGCACCTGTACGCCCTGGCTATCGAGCTCGAACAGGGCCACCGCCAGGGTTGCCAGGGTCACGGCGATGAGGATGCCAGGCAATTGCCGGAAGCGGCTCAGCAGCAGGATCAAGGCCAGGGTGCCGGCGCCGACGAGCAGGCTGTAGAGGTGGGCCTGGCCCTCGATCAGCGCGCTGGCGATGGCCCATAGGTCGCTGAGCGGACCCTGGCTGTCGATGCTAAAGCCGAACAACTTGGGCGCCTGGCTGATCAGCACGCTCAGCGCAATACCGTTCATGTAGCCATAGCGAATGGGCTTGGACAGCAATTCGGTGATGAACCCCAGGCGCAGCAGTCCGGCTATCAGGCAGGTGAGGCCGGCCACCACGGCCATCATGCTGGCCAGGGTCACCGCGCGCATCGGGTCGCCGCCGGAGAGTGGCAGCACCACGGCGAGAATCAGTGCTGCCAAGGCCGAGTCCGGGCCGAGCACGAGAATACGGCTGGGGCCGAACAGGGCGTAAGCCAGCAGCGGCACGATGGTCGCGTACAGGCCATAGATGCCGGGCACGCCGGAAGCCTCGGCATAGGCAATGCCCACCGGTACCAGCATGGTGGTCAGCACCAGGCCGGCGGCAATGTCCTTGGGTAGCCAGGCCAGGCGATAGTCCCTGAGCGTTTGCAGGCCCGGAAGCCAGCGTAGCCAGCCACGCTGTTGCGAAATGGCAGGAAGCGGCGTGTGTGGCTTGCGTGCAGGCGCTGGTGGCATCGCGGATGGGCTCGGGCAGGAATGCCTACAAGTAAAGCGCAGGGCACGGATGCTTCACCATAGCTGCCAGTTGATGGGCGCACATTCAGCCGCTGCCTCAGACCAAAAGATCATTCATCCTCGCCCCCGGCTTGTTTTAGGCTGTTGGCCAACGACAAGAACGACACGCGAGGATGCTTATGTCGCAACTGCCACTGGAAGCATACGACTACCTGATCGTTGGCGCCGGCCCAGCCGGTTGCCTGCTGGCCAATCGGCTTTCCGCCGACCCTGGCGTCAGCGTGCTGCTGATCGAGGCGGGCGGGCGCGACAACTATCCCTGGATTCATATCCCGGTTGGCTACCTGTACTGCATCGGCAATCCGCGTACCGACTGGTGTTACAGCACCGAGGCCGATCCCGGTCTGCATGGCCGCTCGTTGAAATACCCGCGTGGCCGCGTGCTCGGCGGCAGTTCCTCGATCAACGGCATGATCTACATGCGTGGCCAGGCCGCGGACTACGATGGCTGGGCTGCGGCGGGCAATCCCGGTTGGGCCTGGCGTGATGTGTTGCCGCTGTTCAAACGCTCGGAGAATCATTTTGCCGGCGCGAGCGAGCTGCACGGTGGCGACGGCGAATGGCGGGTCGAGCGCCAGCGTCTGTCGTGGGAGATTCTCGAGGCCTTCCGTGAGGCGGCGGCGCAGAATGGTATTGCCAGCGTCGATGACTTCAACAGTGGGGATAACGAAGGCTGCAGCTACTTTCAGGTCAACCAGAAGCGCGGCGTGCGCTGGAATACCTCCAAGGCCTTTCTGCGCGATATTCGCCAGCGCCCCAATCTGCAGGTGCTGACCGGCGCCGAAGCCGAACGGCTGGAGCTGGAGGGCGGTCGCGCCCGTGCCCTGCATCTGCGCCGCCAGGGGCTGGCGCTGCGGGTGGCGGCACGTCGCGAGATCATCCTGTGTGCCGGCGCCATCGGTTCGCCGGCCTTGCTGCAGCGTTCCGGCATCGGCCCAAGGCCGCTGCTCGAACGCCTGGGCATCGGCGTCAGGCACGAGCTGCCAGGTGTCGGTGAGAACCTGCAGGATCACCTGCAACTGCGCCTGATCTACCGCGTCGAGGGCGTGAAAACGCTCAATCGAATTGCGGCTACCCCCTGGGGCAAGCTGGGCATGGGCCTGGAGTACCTGCTCAGGCGCAGCGGGCCGCTGTCCATGGCGCCCAGCCAGCTTGGTGCCTTCGCCAAGTCCGACCCCGGCCAGGCGCGCGCCAACCTGCAGTATCACGTGCAGCCATTGTCGCTGGAGCGCTTTGGCGAGCCCTTGCACGATTTCCCGGCCTTCACCGCATCGGTATGCAACCTGCGCCCGACCAGCCGCGGCAGCGTTCAGATTGCCTCCGTCGATGCCTGCGTAGCCCCGTTGATACGCCCAAACTACCTCAGTGACGAACGGGATCTACAGGTGGCAGCCGATGCCATTCGCCTGACCCGGCGCATCGTCGCCGCGCCCGCCCTGGCGGGCTATAGGCCCGAGGAATACAAGCCGGGGCCGCAGTACCAGAGCGAGGAGGACCTGCAGCGCGCTGCGGGCGAGATCGGCACTACCATCTTCCACCCGGTCGGCACCTGCGCCATGGGCCAGGGCCGTGAAGCGGTGGTCGATGCCCGTCTGCGCGTACATGGCATCGCCGGGCTGCGTGTGGTCGACGCGTCGATCATGCCGAGCATCACCTCGGGCAATACCTGCTCGCCGGTGCTGATGATTGCGGAGAAGGCGGCGCAGATGATCGCCGCCGATGCGCGAGCGGCGATAAGCATGGTGCCGCAGCGCGAGCCTGGTTGCGCGGTGAGCGCGTGACCGCTCGATCCGAAGTGTCTTGGCGGGCGAGGCGACAGGTGTGCTCTGCTAGCATTGGGCGTCGATGAATGGAGGCGAACATGGCTCTGCGTGTAGCGCTGATCGGGTTGGGCTTGCTTCAGGTCGCCACGGGCGTTGTCGCTGGCGACCTGGCGTTGGACCAGCGCGCCTTGCTCCTGGAGGACAGTAGGTTGCCGCGTGAGGCAGCCCTGGATCGTCTGCAGCAGGTGCGCTTCGCCTTTCGCGAGGCGGCGCCTGAGGCCGGCGAGTGGCCGCTGTGGTCGCGCACCTACGGCATCCAGGGGAGCTGGGACGACGCCGGCCTTGATCGCCGCGGCGAGGGGCTGCTGATGGGGATGGATCGTGCGCTGGGCGGACAGTGGATCGGCGGTGTGCTGGGTGGAGTGGCGCGTGCCCGGCTGGATCATGATCAGGGTCATGGCCGCACCGATAGTCGTTACCTTGGGGTCTACGCCGCGACTCGGGTATACAACCAGTTGGGGTTTCGGCTCGGGTTGCTGCACGGCTGGCATGAGCTGGAACGGCGCGATAACGCGCGCAGTTGGCAGCTGTTTGGCGAAAGCAGTTACGCCATGGACTATCGCAATTTCACCTTGGAGCCATTTGCCGGCCTGGCGTTAGTGCATCTGGATGCCGACGCCCGGCGTTTCGACGGACTGCGCCTGGCGGCAGCGCACGAGCAGGCTGGCTACCTGACGCTTGGCTGGCGCCTGGCCGCGCCCTGGTACTGGCAACAGCGCAAGTGGGTAGGGCGTGCCAGTCTGGCGCTGCGGCAGAACCTGGGCAGCGACCGCTTGCGTGACGAGGCGGTCGACGGCGATGGCGCACTCCAGCAGATGCACAGTCGTGAGTTTGAGCGCAGCAGCCTGCGTCTTGACCTGAGCCTGGATCATGAGCTCAGCCGCAGCCTCTACCTGGGCCTGACCTATGCGGGCCACTACGCCGAAGACGCGCGCGACAACGCCTTGGCCGCACGCCTGAGCCTGAAGTTCTGAGCGCGCCCCGCCGGTCAGCCAGCGGGCTGCCAGGGGGCTTCGAGTCGGGTATACTCGCCGGCTTTTCAGAAACTTTGCGGTCACGGCTCTTGCCGTGCTCGGCCAGGGCAGCGCATTAGCCGCTCGGGCGAGCCGGATTGAGCCGTTTCGCGTCTTTTGCCCGAGAGTGCTGCCCACCATGGAAATCAATCCGATCCTCAACAGCATCAAGGACCTGTCCGAGCGAACCCAGTCAATTCGGGGGTATCTTTGACTACGATCACAAGCATGATCGCCTGGTCGAAGTAAACCGCGAGCTGGAAGACGCCAGCGTCTGGAACAAGCCCGAGTACGCCCAAGCCCTGGGCCGTGAGCGTGCCATGCTGGCGCAGATCGTCGAAACCATCGACGACCTCACCGGCAGCCTGGCCGATTCCAAAGATCTGCTGGAAATGGCTGCCGAAGAAAACGACGAAGGCGCCGTGAACGACATCGCCGCCGAAGTCGAGCGCCTGCGCGAAATCCTCGAGAAGCTGGAATTCCGCCGCATGTTCAGTGGCGAGATGGACCCGAACAACTGCTACCTGGACATCCAGGCCGGTTCCGGCGGCACCGAGGCCCAGGACTGGGCCAACATCCTGCTGCGCATGTACCTGCGCTGGGCCGACAAGCGCGGCTTCGACGCCACCATCATCGAACTGTCCGAGGGTGAAGTCGCCGGTATCAAGGGCGCCACCGTGCACATCAAGGGCGAGTATGCCTTCGGCTGGCTGCGCACCGAGATCGGTGTGCACCGCCTGGTGCGCAAGAGCCCGTTCGACTCCGGCGCGCGTCGCCACACCTCGTTCTCGGCAGTGTTCGTCTCGCCCGAGATCGACGACAAGGTCGAGATCGACATCAACCCGTCCGACCTGCGCATCGACACCTACCGCTCCTCCGGCGCCGGTGGTCAGCACGTCAACACCACCGACTCGGCGGTGCGTATCACCCACGTGCCGACCAACACCGTGGTCGCGTGTCAGAACGAACGCTCCCAGCACGCCAACAAGGACACCGCCATGAAAATGCTGCGGGCCAAGTTGTACGAGCTGGAGATGCAAAAGCGCAACGCGGCTTCGCAGGCGCTGGAAGACAGCAAGTCCGATATCGGCTGGGGTCATCAGATCCGCTCCTACGTGCTCGATGACTCGCGCATCAAGGACCTGCGTACCGGCGTCGAGCGTAGCGACTGCCAGAAAGTCCTCGATGGCGACCTCGACGGCTACCTCGAGGCCAGCCTCAAGCAGGGCCTGTAAGCCCATTAACCAATCCGTGGGAGCCGGCTTGCCGGCGCCTGCTCAAAATCTTGTACGACACGCCAGGCAGAAAAAGCGACCATGAGCGACCAACAACTCGACCACAACGAACTGCAACAGGAAGAAAACAAGCTGATTGCCCAGCGCAAGGAAAAGCTTGCTGCCGTCCGTGAGCAGGGCATTGCCTTCCCCAACGATTTCCGCCGCGACCGCCTGTGCGCCGACCTGCAGAAACAGTACGAGGGCAAGAGCAAGGAAGAGCTGGAAGCCGCCGCCATCCCGGTCAAGGTGGCCGGGCGCATCATGCTCAACCGTGGCGCCTTCATGGTCATCCAGGATACGTCCGGGCGCCTGCAGGTCTACGTCAACCGCAAGACCCTGCCGGCCGAGCAACTGGAAGCGGTCAAGCACTTCGACCTGGGCGACATCATCGCTGCCGAGGGCACCCTGGCCCGCTCGGGCAAGGGCGACCTGTACGTCGACATGCAGAACGTGCGCCTGCTGACCAAGTCGCTGCGCCCGCTGCCGGACAAGCACCATGGCCTGACCGACACCGAGCAGCGCTACCGCCAGCGCTACGTCGACCTGATCGTCAACGAGGAAGTGCGCCACACCTTCCGCGTACGTTCGCAGGTGATCGCGCACATCCGTCGTTTCCTCAACGAGCGCGGTTTCCTCGAAGTGGAAACCCCGATGCTGCAGACCATCCCCGGCGGCGCTGCGGCCAAGCCGTTCGAGACCCACCACAACGCGCTGGACATGGCCATGTTCCTGCGTATCGCGCCAGAGCTGTACCTCAAGCGTCTGGTGGTCGGTGGCTTCGAGAAAGTGTTCGAGATCAACCGCAACTTCCGTAACGAAGGCGTTTCGACCCGGCACAACCCCGAGTTCACCATGCTCGAGTTCTACCAGGCCTATGCCGACTACCGCGACAACATGGACCTCACCGAGGAGCTGTTCCGCGAGCTGGCCCTGGCCGTGCTGGGCAGCACCGACGTGCCGTATGGCGACAAGGTGTTCCACTTCGGCGAGCCGTTCGTGCGCCTGTCGGTGTACGACTCCATCCTCAAGTACAACCCGGACATCACCGAGGCTGACTTGAATGACGTCGAGAAGGCTCGCGCCATTGCCAAGAAGGCCGGCGCCAAGGTGCTCGGCCACGAAGGCCTGGGCAAGCTGCAGGTGATGATTTTCGAAGAGCTGGTGGAGAGCAGGCTGGAGCAGCCGCACTTCATCACCGAGTATCCGTTCGAAGTGTCGCCACTGGCGCGTCGCAACGACGACAATCCCAACGTCACCGACCGCTTCGAGCTGTTCATCGGTGGTCGTGAGATCGCCAACGCCTACTCCGAGCTCAATGACGCCGAAGATCAGGCCGAGCGCTTCCTCGCCCAGGTGGCCGAGAAGGATGCTGGTGACGACGAAGCCATGCACTACGACGCCGACTTCGTCCGCGCCCTGGAATACGGGATGCCGCCGACGGCTGGTGAAGGCATCGGCATCGACCGCCTGGTGATGCTGCTGACCAACTCACCGTCGATCCGCGACGTCATCCTGTTCCCGCATATGCGTCCGCAGGCTTGATGCCAGACAGAAAGCCGCCTTCGGGCGGCTTTTTGCTACTTGTCGTTGCACTTTTCACGGCAATTTCACCGGTCGCCAGGGCTGTAAGCGAAACGGAGCCTTTTGCTTGCCTGTCCAAGCCATTACTCTCCCTGTCATAACTAGAACCTAGAGGGTCGACCTATCTTGAGCTCCGTGCCCGCGTCCCCGAATGCCACCCAGGCAGCCAATGCCGTCGCCGAAAGCGTCCAGTACCAAGGCCGCAAGGCCAGTCGTCAGGGCAGCGAGCAGCGCCGCCAGGCGATTCTCGATGCCGCCATGCGCATCATCGTGCGCGATGGCGTGCGCGCCGTGCGCCATCGCGCTGTGGCGGCCGAGGCGCAGGTACCCTTGTCAGCCACGACCTACTATTTCAAGGACATCGATGACCTGATCACCGATACCTTCGCCCAGTTCGTCGAGCGCAGCGCCGCGCAGATGGCGGCATTCTGGGCCGGGACCCAGGGCGTGCTGGAGGAGATGGTCGGGCGCCTGGATGGCAGCGAGCAGGCGCGTCGGCAATTGGCTGACGAAATCGCCGCTCTGGCGGTGCAGTACGTGCAGCGTCAGTTGCGTGAGCGTCGTGATCACCTGATCGCCGAGCAGGCATTCCAGCAGGAAGCCTTGCTCAATCCACGACTGCGCGAGCTGGTGCGAGCTCACCGGCAGATCCTGCAGCAGGGGGTCACCCACTTCTTCGAGGTACTGGGCTCGCGCCAGCCTGAACAGGATGCCGTGCTGTTGACGGCCGCCATCGTGCGGATGGAGTATCAGGGCCTGCTAGACGGTGTAGAGCACCTGGACAGCCAAGGAATGCTGGCCATCCTTAAACGCTACATGAATCTGGTTCTGGGGTTGTAAACCGTCGATCATCGGGTCGAACGGCCTTCACAAGGAGAGCGTAATGAAAGCCTGGCGCGCATTGGTCGCCCTGTCCTTCCTGCTGTTGAGTGGTTGCCTGGTCACCTTCAAGGACCCGATTCCGGCCAACGAGGCTGCCCCGATACCTCTGCTGGGCGAATGGACCCGGCAGGACGAGTGGGGCGACCAGCTATTTCTGGAGATCACCCGTGCCGGCTCCAACCTCTACCTGGCGCGTATCTATGAAGGCAGCGCGGACAACGAAAGCAGCTTCGAGGAGTTCGGTTTCACCGTCGCTCATCATGGCCGCCGCTGGTACCTCTCGGCGGGCCTGCCGAAGAGCCTGGGGGCCAACTTCGCCATTGCCGGTTTCGAGTTGACCAAGGACAACGAGCTGGTGCTGTACAACCTCGACACCGACCGCATTCTCCAGGATATGGAAAAGGGCCTGCTGGAAGGGCAGACCGTTTCCATGCCCGAAGCGGACGGCGCTTTGATCACCAGCCCGCTGGACAAGGTGTTCGCTTACCTCGACGACCCGGCCAATGCCGACCTGTTCGTCGAAGTGGCGCGTTATCAGCGGGCCGCCGAGTAGGAACTGCAATGAACAGCCAGCAGAAACTGGACGACTATCAGCTCTGTATCCGCGCCCTCAGTGACCGCATCGTCGAAGCACAAACGCCCATCCGGGTACTGGATGCGGTGAAGTGGGACGACGGCATCCGTGACGGCTTTCTCAAGGCCAAGGGCAAGCAGCCACCGGACGTGGATCGCGACTACTACCTGAGTCGGCCGCTGGCCTTCGATGCCGCCGTGAAGAAACTGGAATTCCAGAACATCGAGCGCGACATCACCCGTCAACTCGGCCAGTTCAACCCGGTCGGGCAGATCATGCGGCGCATGTGCAAGGAATACCGCATGGTCATCCGCATGCTCGAGGCGCGTGGTACCGAGGACTTCGGCCTGATCAGCCAGGAGCTGTATGGCGCTGCCTCCGACGCCTTTCATGCCGGTGATCCGACCCTGGCCGACCTCGGCCTGATGCTCTCGGACTACCTCAACAACATCGCTGCGCGTGGTGACCTGGAAGACGAGGCCAAGACCCTCGGTGCCAGTGATGCGGTGAATATCCTGCAGCAACGTCTGGCCGGGGTGTTCGGCGACGACACCATTCGCGTGTTCGAGTCCGACGGCATCCTTGCCGACGCGGCCGCTGGCGCCGATTACATCAAGATCCGCAGCGATGCGCGTTTCAACGAGCGTGACGTCAAGGCGCTGGAAGTGCATGAAGGTCTGGTGCACGTCGGCACCACGCTCAACGGCCTCAACCAGCCGATCTGCACCTTCCTGGCCAAGGGCCCACCCTCATCGACGGTGACCCAGGAAGGTCTGGCCATTCTCATGGAAGTGATCGCCTTCGCCTCCTACCCGACCCGCCTGCGCAAGTTGACCAACCGCACCCGCGCCATCCACATGGCCGAGGAGGGCGCGGATTTTCTCGAGGTGTTCGAGTTCTTCCGCGAGCAGGGCTACGGCCTGGAAGGCGGCTACAGCAACGCCAGCCGGGTGTTCCGCGGCTCCTTGCCGACGGGCCTGCCGTTCACCAAGGACCTGTCCTACCTCAAGGGCTTCATCCTGATCTACAACTACATCCAGCTGGCGGTGCGCAAAGGCAAGCTGGAGCAGATCCCGCTGCTGTTCTGCGGCAAGACCACCCTGGAAGACATGCGCACCCTGCGCAAACTGGTGGACGAGGGCCTGGTGCAGCCGCCCAAGTACCTGCCGCCGCAGTTTCAGGACATGAACGCCTTGTCGGCCTGGATGTGCTTCTCCAACTTCCTCAACCATCTGAGCCTGGATCGCATCGAAGCGGACTACGCCAATATTCTCTGAATCACACTGCACCTAGGGTGCGCCGCGCGCACCGCTGCCGTAGCCCGGATGAAATCCGGGAAGCCTTGGAGACCGCCCCGTGCCCAGCCATCAACTCGAATACGAAATCCTCGGCGCGTCGGCGCAATCGGTGGAGATCATCCTCGATCCTGGCGAGACGGTGATTGCCGAGGCCGGTGCGATGAACTACATGACCGACGGCGTGCGCTTCGAAACGCGCATGGGTGACGGTTCGTCCAGTGGTCTGCTGGGCAAGCTGTGGAGTGTCGGCAAGCGCATGCTCACCGGCGAATCGCTGTTCATGACCCATTTCAGCAATGCCGGCAAGAGTCAGGCGCGGGTCGCCTTCGCGGCGCCTTATCCGGGTACCGTGGTGCCCATCGACCTGGCGAAGATCGGCGGGCGCTTGATCTGCCAGAAAGACGCCTTCCTCTGCGCAGCACATGGCACCCGCATCGGTATCAGCTTCGCCAAACGTCTGGGCGCCGGCTTCTTCGGCGGCGAGGGTTTCATCCTGCAGAAGCTCGAAGGTGACGGCCTGGCCTTCGTGCATGCCGGTGGCACGATGATCCGCAAGGAGCTGAACAATGAAACCCTGCGCCTGGACACCGGTTGCCTGGTGGCCTTCAGCAGCGGCATCGATTACGACATCGCTCTGGCCGGCGGCCTGAAAAGCATGCTGTTCGGCGGCGAAGGCATCTTGCTGACCACGCTCAAAGGCACCGGTACGGTGTGGATTCAGAGCCTGCCGTTCTCGCGTCTGGCCGAGCGCGTCTATGCGGCGACCGTGCAGGCGCGCGAGGAGGTGCGCGCCAGTGGCAAGTAGCCTGCGAGCACTGGTCTTGCTGCTGGCCAGTCTGTGCTTGGCTGGTTGCAGCGGTCTGTTGTTCTACCCGGAGCCGGGTTTACCGATCACTCCGGCTCGCGCTGGCCTGGAATACCGTGATATCGAACTGCGCGCCGCCGATGGCACGCGTCTGCATGCCTGGTGGTTGCCGGCCAAGGCTGGGGTGCAGGTCAAGGGCACGGTGCTACATCTGCATGGCAATGGCGGCAATCTGGCCTGGCACCTGGGCGGCGTTCACTGGCTGCCGGAACAGGGCTATCAGGTACTGATGCTGGATTATCGCGGCTACGGTCTGTCCGAAGGCAAGCCGCGACTGCCGGAGGTCTACCAGGATATCGATGCGGCCTTTGCCTGGCTCGATCAGGCGCCGCAGGTGCAGGGCACGCCGCTTTTCCTGCTCGGGCAGAGCCTTGGTGGTGCGTTGGCCGTGCATTATCTGGCCGAGCATCCCGAGCGCCACTCGACCTTGCAGGCCATCGCACTGGACGGTGTGCCGGCCAGTTATCGCGACGTCGCCCGCCATGCGCTGAGCAAGTCCTGGTTGACCTGGCCGCTGCAGGTGCCGCTGTCCTGGCTGGTACCGGACGGCGACAGCGCGATTCACAGCATCGACCGACTCGCAGGCGCGCCCTTGCTGATCTATCAGAGTGTTGACGACGCGATCGTGCCGCTTTCCAATGGCCAGCGTTTGTATCAAGCTGCGCGCCCGCCACGCGCCTTTCAGGCGACCCGTGGCCCGCACGTGCAAACCTTTGCCGAGCCCGCCTGGCGTCAGTCGCTACTGGCGTTCTTCGTCGCGCCGCAGGCCTACGTCGAGCGCCTGGGACCGGCTACCGAATCCGCAACAGAGAGTCCGCAATGACCGAACGTAACCCCATCCCCCTGATCCTCACGGGTGTCGCCAGCATCGTCGGCACCATTGGCGTGCTCTGGTACTACGGCTACGTGCATTTCGCCAAACCGGAAGATGCGCTGCTGCTGTCCGATTTCACCATGCTCAAGACCGTTCCCGGTGAGGACTACAAGGTCTCGCTGAAACCGGCCAACCAGGTGGCGCAGTGCATCGATGGCGTGCTGGTATTGTTCGACATGCAGCAGAAGGGGCTGACCGGCGTGCTGGTGGACAACAAGAAGCAGGCGGTGCGCTGCATCGGCCAGGAAACCCCGGCCCTGGAGCAGTAAGGCAAAACGCCAAAAAAGAAACCCGCCATCAGGCGGGTTTCTTCATTCCTGCATGGCTGTCAGGCGCCGGTAGCCGAACGCGGAGCGACCGGCTGGTTGTCGTTGGAGATGGTCACCTCCACACGACGGTTCTGTGCACGACCGGAGTCACTGGAGTTGTCCGCGACCGGATACTCCTTGCCATAACCCTGGGCGACGATGCGCGTCGGCTCCACGCCGGCGCGAATCAGTGCGCGACGTACGGACTCGGCGCGACGCTCGGACAGGCCCTGGTTGTAGCTGGGCGAGCCGACGCTGTCGGTATAACCCTCGACGATCACCTGACGCTCCGGGTTTTCCTGGAGAAAGCGTGCCAGCTGGGTGACGTTGGGCAGTGCGCTGCTCTTGAGTTCGGCCTTGTTGAAGTCGAACAGGACGTCACCGAAGGTCACCAGGGTGCCGCGTTCGGTCTGCTTGGCGTTGAGGCTGTCCTGCAGCTTGCGGATCTGCGCGTCGCGAGCATCGAGCAGGGCCTGGGCGCGCTGCGCCGAGGAGTTCTTCAGCTCGGCTTCGGCGTTACGCAGGACGATGGTCTGCTTGGCTACCTCGACGCGCTTGTTGGTCAGGTAGGCCAGTTGGTCGACCTTCTTCTCGTCTTCCTTTTCCATGTAGGCCTTGTCGGCCTTGTTCAGCCATTCCTGGGCTTCCTTGGTTTCCAGCGCCGCGACCTTGCTCGCTTGCGGATCGCTCTGCAGCGAGGAGAAGTTGCTACGCGCCGACTCCAGGTTGGCATTGGGCTGGTGCGAGCAGGCGGCCAGGCCGACGCTCAGGGCCAGAAGGGCGGGGATCATCACGTGTTTACGCATGGCGTTCATCCTTTGATCTGTCAGCGAATGGGTGGGGTGCATGCCGCTCACTGAGCGTTACGCATGCCTTCCTCACGCAGTTCCTGAACACCCTGACGGGCGTCCTGCAAAGCCTGCTCGGCTTTGGCGGCCTGGGCCTTGCGCTCGGCGAGTCGGGCATCCCACTCGGCCTGTTCAGCCAGGCGACGGGCCTTCTCATACTCTTTCTCGTGCATGGCCAGCTCGGCCTCTTTGAGCTTGTCCTGCGCGGACTTCATTTCCACGGCGGCAAACTCGGTACCGCCGGCGCTGATCGCCGAGTTCACGGCAGACTGCGTCACGGCGTATTGCTCGCTGGGCGGGTTACCCGCACAGCCAGCCAGTACCAGGCTGCTACCCAGTGCCAGGGCAGCCAGTTTGATCCCGTGCAGGCGGCTGCGCGGGGCTTTCTCGGTATGGGTCTTCATGGCGGCTAACTCCATTTGAAACACTCCTATGAACGACGATATCCGTGGCAATTGGCCCATCGTGTAGCTCGTCTACCAAGGGGTTTGGCGATATTGGCGTGCCACGATGGCCTGCAGTTGGGACCGACAGGTTTTTCGAATAGTTCAGAAAAAAACACAGCGTGCTTATGATTTTATGGATGACTGGTCAGTCAACTATTTGCCTGTGACAAGGCCGCGGCACGGCCTTCCATGCAGTTGGAAACGCTCTTTTGGCCCTTCTATATAAAGGTTTTGGTGGGTTTCTATGGGGCGAGGGAAGGCCCTGGCGCCCGCGCATTGCCGAAGGTGGGGGAGGCGCCGTGTCAGTGCGAAAAGTGCCGATCGGGAGACTTACGTTCTCCCTGAACGACTGGAATTGAACAATATGTCGAACGCAAAGAGTTGTTCAGGGCGTCAATGGCTTATCTCTTTGCCCGGGTCACTCAGTTCACGCAGGTATTTGCGCGACAGCGCCAGAAAGCGCGGTGTGGGCCCTATGTCCTCGTACAGCGGGTCGCCTTGCTCGTCCAACGCTACGACCTTGCTGCCGCGCACGTAGGGTAGGCTGGCTTCGAGTTCCTCGAGCGCTGCGCCGATCAGTTCGCCGAGCAGTTCCTCGCTGTGGTGCTTGGGGTACATCTCGGTGAGCGCCGCCAGGCGAGCGGCCGACTCGACATTCAGATGAATGTGATAACGGGTCGGGGTCAGGTGCCCCTTGGCATTCTGTTCCCAGTGTTTTGCCAGTTCGCGAATTCTCATGTCGTTACTCCTCACGGGTGGCGCGGCTGATGCCGGCTAGCGCATCCACTACGCCTATCAGTAAGCCTAGTCCCAGCACGCAGGACTGCCTGGGTACGCGTCGCACCCTTGTAAGAAGTTGGCGCGCTGGGCACTCTGTTGACACTGGATAGGAGAAGGAGTGCGACATGGCGGAAATCGATGCGCGCCTGCGTGAAGAGGTGCACCTGCTCGGCGAGCTGCTCGGGCATACCATCAGCACCCAGTTGGGCGACGAGTTTCTCGACAAGATCGAACGCATACGCAAGTCGGCCAAGGCCGGTCGTCGTGGCTCTGCCGCGGGTGCCGAGCAGTTGACCAGCACCTTGGGGGACCTGGGTGACGACGAACTGCTGCCGGTGGCACGGGCCTTCAATCAGTTTCTCAACCTGGCCAACATCGCCGAGCAGCAGCACCGTGTGCGTCGTCGCCGTGCCGGTGAGCCCGAGCCATTCGAGTTGCGCGTGCTCGACGAGCTGCTCGAACGCCTACTCGCCGCCGGGCAGGGCAGCGATGAGCTGGCGCGGCAACTGGGGCGTCTGGACATCGAACTGGTGCTGACTGCACACCCCACCGAAGTGGCGCGGCGTACGCTGATCCAGAAATACGATGCCATCGCCGCGCAGCTGACGGCACTGGATCACAGCGATCTGTTGCCAGCCGAGCGTGAACGCATCGCCCAGCGCCTGCAGCGGCTGATCGCCGAGGCCTGGCACACCGAGGAAATTCGTCGTAGCCGGCCCAGCCCGGTGGACGAAGCCAAGTGGGGTTTCGCTGTCATCGAACATTCGCTATGGCAGGCCGTGCCGCAGTTCCTGCGCCGTGCCGATCAGAGCCTGCAGGCCGCTACCGGCCTGCGTCTGCCGCTGGAGGCCGCACCGATTCGCTTCGCCTCGTGGATGGGCGGTGACCGTGACGGCAACCCCAATGTCACCGCGCGCGTGACCCGTGAGGTGTTGCTGCTGGCGCGCTGGATGGCCGCCGATCTCTATCTGCGCGACGTCGACAATCTGGCCGCGGAACTGTCCATGCAGCAGGCCAGTGACGAACTGCGCGCACAGGTGGGCGACAGTGCCGAACCGTACCGTGCCTTGCTCAAGCAACTGCGCGAGCGTCTGCGCGAAACGCGCAGCTGGGCGCAGCAGGCCCTCAGCGCCGATGTGGCGCCGAGTAATGCAGTGCTGCGCGACAACCATGAGCTGCTGGCACCGCTGCAGCTCTGCTACCAGTCGCTGCATGCCTGCGGCATGGGTGTGATTGCCGATGGTCCGTTGCTCGATTGCCTGCGCCGGGCAGCCACCTTCGGTCTGTTTCTGGTACGCCTCGATGTTCGTCAGGATTCCTCCCGGCACGCTGCGGCGATGTCGGAAATCACCGATTATCTCGGCCTCGGTCGCTACGCCGAATGGGATGAGGAGGCGCGTCTCAGTTTTCTCCAGCGCGAGCTGGATAACCGCCGGCCACTGCTGCCGAACGACTATCGTCCCTCGGCCGATACTGCCGAGGTGCTCGCCACCTGTCGTGAGGTGGCTGCCGCTCCCGCCGCCTCGCTGGGCTCCTACGTGATCTCCATGGCCGGTGCTGCCTCCGACGTGCTGGCCGTGCAAGTGCTGCTGAAAGAGGCCGGGTTGCGCCGGCCGATGCGGGTGGTGCCACTTTTCGAAACCCTGGCCGATCTGGACCACGCCGGGCCGGCCATCGACCGGCTGCTGGGGTTGCCCGGCTATCGCGCGCGGCTGCATGGCCCGCAGGAAGTGATGATCGGTTATTCCGATTCGGCCAAGGACGCCGGTACAACCGCGGCAGCCTGGGCGCAGTACCGCGCCCAGGAGGAACTGGTGCGCCTGTGTCGCGAGCGCCAGGTCGAACTGCTGCTGTTCCACGGTCGCGGTGGTACCGTTGGCCGTGGCGGTGGCCCCGCTCATGCAGCCATTCTGTCGCAACCGCCGGGCTCGGTGGCGGGGCGCTTCCGCACCACCGAGCAGGGGGAAATGATCCGTTTCAAGTTCGGCCTGCCGGATATCGCCGAGCAGAACCTCAACCTCTATCTGGCTGCAGTGCTGGAGGCCACGCTGCTGCCGCCACCGGCGCCAGAGCCAAGCTGGCGGGCGATGATGGACCGCCTTGCCGACGTCGGCGTGAAGGCCTATCGCGGCGTGGTGCGCGAGCATCCACAGTTCGTCGAGTATTTCCGCCAGGCCACGCCGGAGCAGGAGCTCGGCCGCTTGCCGCTGGGTAGTCGCCCGGCCAAGCGGCGCGAAGGCGGTGTGGAGAGCCTGCGGGCGATCCCGTGGATCTTCGCCTGGACCCAGACGCGACTGATGCTGCCGGCCTGGCTCGGCTGGGAGCAGGCCCTGGGACAAGCCCTGCAAGGCGGTGATGCTGAGCTGCTGAAAAGCATGCGCGAACAATGGCCGTTCTTTCGTACCCGCATCGACATGCTGGAAATGGTCCTGACCAAAGCGGACGCCAATATCGCTGCCCTGTATGACGAGCGCCTAGTCGAACCGTCGCTGCAGGCGCTGGGTGCGCAGTTACGCGACCTATTGTCGCAGGCGTGCGCTGCCGTGCTGGAACTGACTGGCCAGTCGCGCCTGCTCGCACATAATCAGGAAACCCTGGAATCGATCAGCGTGCGCAACACCTACCTCGACCCGCTGCATCTGTTGCAGGCCGAGCTGCTGGCGCGCTGCCGGCAACGTGAACAGGCGCCGGAGAGCCCTCTGGAGCAGGCGCTGCTGGTCAGCGTGGCGGGTATTGCAGCGGGCTTGCGCAACACCGGCTGAGGGCGGCAGTGCGCTGGCAGACAGCTGCCTGAGCTGCGCCGCGAAGCAGGTCCAGGCCGTCGCGAGGAGGGTTTTTATCCGACTTTTGGCGGCTTGTGCGCCTGGGGTGCGCTGTGTATCTTGAGCAGCCTTTTGGCCGCTACGGCTGCCGCACTACATTCAAGAGATTGGCCCCACGAGGCGAGTCCGACCGATTACTACATAACTCTTGAGGAGCACATCGATGCGCGTGATTCTGCTGGGGGCGCCCGGTGCCGGCAAAGGTACCCAGGCTCGCTACATCACCGAGAAATTCGGCATTCCGCAAATCTCCACTGGCGACATGCTGCGTGCTGCGGTCAAGGCTGGCACCGAGCTCGGCCTGAAGGCCAAGAGCGTTATGGATGCCGGTGGCCTGGTCTCCGACGACCTGATCATCAATCTGGTCAAGGAGCGCATCGCTCAGGCCGATTGTGCCAATGGCTTTTTGTTCGACGGTTTCCCGCGCACCATTCCGCAAGCCGAAGCGCTGCGCGATGCCGGCGTAGCGCTGGATCACGTGGTTGAAATCGCCGTTGAGGACGAGGAAATCGTCAAGCGTCTGTCCGGCCGTCGCGTTCACCCGGCTTCCGGCCGCGTCTACCACACCGAGTACAACCCGCCGAAGGTTGCCGGCAAGGACGACATCAGCGGTGAAGAGCTGGTTCAGCGCGAAGACGACAAGGAAGAAACCGTGCGTCATCGCCTGTCCGTCTACCACTCGCAGACCAAGCCGCTGGTGGACTTCTATCAGAAGCTCTCCGCTGCATCCGGTACCCCGAAATACAGCCATATTCCGGGTGTCGGCAGCGTCGAAGAGATCACCGCAAAGACCCTGGCGGCTCTGGACTGAGTCCAGATCGCCCAGTGTCATCGCAGCAAGGCCCCGCAAGGGGCCTTGTTCGTTTATGGAACCTGATATGTTCAGGTCGCTCTCAAGCATGGCCGCGCAATGCGTGCCGGCTAGTATCGACGATGCAGCCTCCGGTCTGCGCCGGGGCGTGTCGATAACCTATAAGGAAGAGGGCATTCAATGACCGAGAAACGCATCTGGCTGGGCCTTGCGGTATCGCTGCTGGCCACTCCGCTGGCATTTGCCGACACCGCGACGGATTGTTCCGTCGCCGAGTTCACCATGGGCCTGCGCTTTCAGCAGCAGTCTGCGGAAATCCAGGCGCTGCAGTTGCAGGCCTACAACATCGCCACGGAGAAGCTCGACAAGGCCGTGGCGGCGGCGAAGGATCCATCGAAGCTGGCCATCGTCACCGACCTCGATGAAACCGTGATCGACAACAGCGCGCTGCTGGCCCGCGATCTGGCCAACTGTCACCAGTACGACGCCTGGGACACCTGGCTGCCCTGGGAGCGTGACGGCACACCCGAACTGATCCCCGGCGCGAAGAAATTCCTCGAGCACGCCGACAAGCTCGGCGTGACCATCCGCTACATCTCCGACCGCGCCGACGAGCAGAAGCAGTACACCCTGGCCACCCTGAGCAAGCTGGGCCTGCCGCAGGTATCGGAGGAGAGCGTTCTGCTGCTCGGGCCGCCCAAGGTCGAGCGCCGCGCCATCGTCAGCGCCGATCATCAGATCATCATGCTGCTGGGTGACACGCTGCATGATTTCGACGCACGTTTTCGCAAGACACCGCTCGACGCACAGCGCAATACCGTTGCCGAAGAGTCGGACAAGTGGGGCGTCGAGTGGATCGTGTTCCCCAATGCCGGCTACGGCACCTGGTCCAAGGCGCCGCTCAAAGGCTGGGAGGCCGAGCCGGTGGTCGAGCCCTGGTAAGGCGGTGTTGATCTCCATCGGTCGCTCGGCGTGAGCCGGGCGCCGTCATGGCGCTGGAAAAAAATGCGTCGAGCCGGTCTAATGCCGGCTCTTTTTTCTTCAGCTGTCCGAATGCAATGACCACTCTCCTGGCCCTCGATACCGCCACCGAAGCCTGCTCCGTCGCACTGCTGCATGATGGTCGTGTGCTCAGTCACTACGAAGTCGCCCCGCGCATGCACGCGCAGCGCCTGTTGCCGATGATCCAGCAACTGCTGGGCGAGGCGGGTATCGCCGCATCGGCGCTGGATGCCATTGCTTTCGGCCGTGGCCCGGGTGCGTTCACCGGTGTGCGCATCGCCATCGGCGTGGTGCAGGGCCTGGCCTTTGCCCTGGATCGTCCAGTGCTGCCGGTATCCAATCTGGCCGTGTTGGCCCAGCGTGCGCTTCGTGAGCAGGGCGCGACTCAGGTCGCAGCCGCCATCGACGCGCGCATGGACGAAGTCTATTGGGGCTGCTACCGCGCCGAAGCCGGCGAGATGCGTCTGCTCGGTCAGGAGGCGGTGTTGCCGCCGGAGCATGCCGAGGCGCCGCGTGGCAGCGATGGTGAGTGGTTCGGCGCCGGCACCGGTTGGGGCACCTTCGCCGCGCGTATCGCCCTCACACCTGTGAGCATGGATGGCAGCATGCTGCCGCACGCCGAAGACCTGCTGACTCTGGCCCGTTTTGCCTGGGCGCGTGGCGAGGCGTTGCCGGCCGATCAGGCGCAGCCGGTGTACTTGCGTGACCAGGTCGCCACGCCGAAAGCACCGCCGGCATGACAACTGGTCGGATGCTTGGCGTCAGGATTCCTTCGGCATTTGCCAAGGACGCAGCCCGCCGCTACATTGCCAGCACTGTCCCTTGTTCAGCCGAGCCCACCGAGCAGTCCTAGATGCGGATCGACGGTTACCTACCTTCCTACTCGCCAGATCGTGGCCCCCGTTCGGGGACTGCGGTCACGCCCTATCGCGAGGCGCAGCGGGAGGTCGAGGCTCAGCGTGAACAGCCGGCTGCCCCAGCCAGCAGCCAGGGGCTGGAGCAGGCGCCGCAGATTCGCCGCGTGCAGGCCAGCAGCAGTAACACTGACAGCCTGCCGGCCCGCTCGCAGGACCTCGGTTATCAACAGCCTGCGCTGAGCAACCGTGCCGCTCAGGCGTTGGCCAGCTACAGCACCACCGCCGCTTACGCCAGCGAGTACGATGCGCAGGAAGTGCTCGGCCTCGATCTCTACGCGTAACCCCGTTTCACGGCGTGGCTCACGCCCCTCAGCTTGGACCGTCGCATAGATCGATGAGCGCTGCGCTTCCCTATTACCTTGGTTGTCCATCCTGGAGCGAAGCTGCCTGGCGCGCCACGCTGTATCCGCAGGATACCCGGCCAACCGAGTTTCTCAGCCGCTACACCGAGGTGTTCAACGCGGTGGAAGGCAACACCACGTTCTATGCCAGGCCCAGCGAGCAAACGGTGGCGCGCTGGGCGCAGGTCATGCCGGCGCACTTTCGTTTCTGCGCCAAGTTGCCGCGAGACATCAGTCATAGCGAGGATCTGTGCCAGCAACTGGATGAGGTCACGCAGTTTCGTCAGTTGCTGGCGCCACTCGGCGAACGGGTGGCGCCTTACTGGCTGCAGCTGCCGGCCAGCTTCGGACCATCGCGGTTGGCAGAGCTGGCGGCGTTCATCGAGCAGTGGGGAGACTGGCCGCTGGCGATAGAGGTGCGCCACCCGGAGTTCTTCGCCAAGGGCGATGCCGAGCGTATGCTCAATCGCCAGCTGCACGAGCGTGGTATCGAGCGCATCTGCCTGGATTCGCGCGCGCTGTTCAGCTGCGACTCGCAGGAGCCCGCCGTACTGCATGCGCAAGCCAAGAAACCGCGCCTGCCGACTCGGCCTACCGCGTTCAGTCAGGGCCCGCAGTTGCGCTTCATCGGTCACCCCGAGTTGCTGGCCAACGACCCCTTCATGCTGCCCTGGCTGGACAAGGTCGCCGGCTGGATCGAGCAGGGGCTGTCTCCCTACGTATTCGCTCATACCTCGGATAACCGCCTGGCACCGGAGCTGGCGCGGCGTTTTCATGAGCAGCTGATGCAGCGCCTGCCTGGCTTGCCCGAACTGCCTGTGTTGCAGATCGAACCGGAACTGGAGCAGCTTGGCTTACTCTGATGGAGCATGGATATGCTGATACGGATAATCGGCCGTTTGCTGTTTCTCTCCTTGCTGCTGGGCGCATCGCTGCTGATGGCGCTGTGGCGTGGCTGGTTGGAGGTGGCGCCGCGTTTCAACCCCTGGGCGCCGCTGGATGTGCGAGAGACGCCGAACCTGCTGACCCCCTTCAAGCTCTGGCGTCTGGGTGACGATCGCGAGTTGTGCGACCTGGCTCTGGCGACGTCCGGGCTGCGTTTTACCCGTCTGGCCGACAGCGCGCCGCACCCGGGTTGCCCGGTGGAAAACGCCGTGCGCATTCAGGGCGCCAACGTTGGCCTGAGCAGCAGCTTCATGGCCACCTGCCCGCTGGCGGTGAGTTTCGCCCTGTTCGAGCGACATGGCTTGCAGCCGGCTGCGCAAGCGGTGTTCGGCCAGCCGGTGACCCGCGTCGAGCATGTCGGCAGCTTCGCCTGTCGCAGCATCGCCGGCAGTCAGCGGCCCAGTCAGCATTCCTATGCCAACGCGCTGGATATGGTCGGCTTCCGTCTGCGCGACGGCCAGCACATCAGCGTGCTGCGTGACTGGCCGGGGCAGGGCGACAAGGCGCGCTTTCTGCGTCTGGTGCAGGAGGCGGCCTGTGACAGCTTCAACGTCACCCTCGGTCCGGAATACAACGCCGCCCACCGCGACCACTTTCACGTGGATATGGGCATGTGGCGGATGTGTCGCTGAGATCCGTAGGGCGGGTGCAACCCGCCATAGCGCCAATGGCGGGTTGCACCCGCCCTACGGCAACGAAAAAGCTTCGCCATCCCTAGCGCTTGGCCAACAGCAGATCGGCCGCCTGTCCGCTGCGTCCATCGGTGAACTCGAATCGGCCCAACTGGGCGATCCGGTCGTAAGCGCCCAGGGCGATGCTGACGTCGCGGGCGCGCAGGTCGATGGCGCTGACGCCGGCTTCGCCGAGTGTCTGCAACTGCTGGCGGCCCTGAGCATCGAAACGCAACAGGCGCAGCTGGTCGAATACCGCATCGGCCGCATCGATACGGCCGTCGCCGTTGTCGTCGAAGCGCGCCAGTTCGGCGAAGCCATTGGCAGCGCCATGCTGATCGCCGAACAGCTCGCGGCCATCGTCGATACGCCCGTTGCCGTTACGATCCAGCGCCAGTAGCGCGTCGTCACCGGTGGGTACGCTGATCGAGTCCATGCGTCCGTCGGCATCCAGATCGAAGCGCACGGGGCGTCCAAGACCGCTGGTGGAGAAGCCGTTGCCAGCCATATCCAGTACCAGCGGATCGACCTGCTGGGGCGCCTGGCCCACGCTGACATTCAGTTCCAGGCCGCGTTGATCGATTACCGCCTGACTGACCACGGCGGCGCTGCTGGACACGGCAGGTGGTTCGGCAGTTTCCCGCAGTTCACGAGCGATCTCACCGGGTTTCTGCTCTTCGTCTATCCCAAGGGTGCGGCGCAGAATCTGATAGTTGATGGATTCGTTCGCCGCACGGTCGAGCTCGTCGTCCAGTGAACGGGGGCTGGCAGGGCTGCTACTAGGACGTGGGGCGGAGAGGGCGTCGAACATGTTCACTCTCGATGCGGCTGTCGGCGGCCGGGTCTGGCAGAATGCCGCTTCTTCGATATCGGCCGTGTGGCCGGTGCTTTGAGTGATTTTTGAGCAGAACGAGCCAATGACCGACGAGCGGCACAACGCCAGCATCCGTATCCAAGCCTTGCATCCTCAGTACGCCGAAGCGGCTGCTCAATGGGCATCGCGCCTGGGCTTGAGGCAAGACGGTGAAACCGAGTTCGCCCTGCAACTGGGCGACGACGGGCTGCAACTGGTCGAGCTGGGCGACAAGGCGCCTGGCCCGGTACGGGTGGATTTCGTCGAGGGGGCGGCGGCGCATCGGCGCCAGTTCGGCGGCGGCAGTGGGCAGATGATCGCCAAGGCGGTGGGCGTGCTGTCGGGCATTCGGCCACGGATTCTCGATGCGACTGCGGGGCTGGGGCGTGACTCGTTCGTGCTGGCCAGCCTGGGCTGCGAGATGACCCTGATCGAGCGCCAGCCGCTGGTGGCGGCGTTGCTGGAGGACGGCCTGCAGCGTGCGGCACTGAACCTCGACGTGGCACCCATCGTGGCGCGCATGCGCCTGCTTACCGGTAACGCCATCGAGCTGATGCGTAGCTGGCAAGGGGAGGCTCCACAGGTGATCTACCTCGATCCGATGTTCCCGCATCGCGACAAGAGTGCGCTGGTGAAGAAGGAAATGCGCCTGTTTCGCCCGTTTGTCGGCGATGACCTGGATGCGCCGGCATTGCTCGAAGCGGCGCTGGCGTTGGCCACTCACCGCGTGGTGGTCAAGCGCCCGCGCAAGGCCCCGGCAATCGAAGGTGGCAAGCCGGGCTATGTGCTGGAGGGCAAATCCAGCCGTTACGACATCTACCCGAAGAAGAAGCTGGAGCCCGGCGCTCAGGTGTAAGCCGTCAGGGTCTGTAGGCGCGCAGAAACAATTGCACCGCATCCTGCACATGATGCTCGGCGGCTTCACCTTCCAGCGGTTCGCCACAACCGATCAGCAGGCGGAAATGCGCGCCGCCCTTGAGCAGGCTGAAGAAGTGATCGGCGGCCAGATGCGGATTATCCAGGCTCAGCAGACCGCGCTTGGCGGCCTTGTGCAGTAGCACTTCCATCTCTTCCTGCACTCGCTTCGGACCGGCTTCGTAAAACAGCTGCGACAGCTTCGAGCCCTGGCTGGCCAGATTCACCATCATCCGGTGCATTTCTACCGATTCGCGACTGTTGACCAGCGCCAGGAAACCACGCGCGATTTCCAGGAGCTGGCTTTCCAGCGGCACGTTATCCGGCAGTTCGAACAGCAGTTCGGGAAGCTGCTCCTCGCACTTGGCCTTGATCGCCGCAGAGAACAGGGTCTCCTTGTCGGTGAAGTGGCTGTAAACCGTGAGCTTGGAAACCCCAGCCTCGGCGGCGATCGCGTCCATGCTGCTGCCGTCGTAACCATTACGCAGGAACAGGCTCTTGGCCGCCTCGAGGATGGCACGACGTTTGGCGGGATCCTTCGGTCGGCCGGGGCCGGAAGGTTGTAACAACTTGTCAGGCATTGGCGGATTTTAATACTAGACTGGCGAGTTTGCTATTTTTACTATACCCGTCAGTACAAATATTCCAAACCTTCTCTGAAAGGTCTTACACATGTCTCACCATGTTCTCCCGCTCGTTGCTTCTCTGGGTCTCGTCTTCCTGCTGTCTGCCTGCGGTAACGGTGAACAGGCGGAGCAACCGATCCGTCCTGCCATGGTGGTGCAGCCGCAGCCGGCTACTGCGCTGGTCGACAGCTATCCGGGCGAGGTGCGTGCACGTTACGAGCCGGAGCTGGCCTTCCGTATCGCCGGCAAGGTGATCAAGCGCATGGTGGATGTCGGCGACCGGGTGAAGAAGGATCAGCCACTGGCCGAACTGGACCCGCAGGACGTACGCCTGCAGCTGGAAGCCATCCGCGCGCAGATGGCGGCAGCCGAGGCCAACCTGCAGACCGTACGCGCCGAGCGTGAGCGCTACAAGGCGTTGCTTGGGCGCAACCTGGTCAGCCGCTCGCAGTTCGACAACGTCGAGAACCAGTACCGTGCTGGCGAAGCGCGTCTGAAACAGGTCAAGGCCGAGTACGACGTGGCCCGCAATCAGACCGACTATGCCGTGCTGCGGGCCTCGCAGGACGGCGTGATTGCCCGTCGTGCGGTCGAAGTGGGGCAGGTGGTGGCGGCCGGTCAGACGGTGTTCACTCTGGCTGCCGATGGTGAGCGTGAGGTGTCGATCAGCCTGCCGGAGCAGAGCTTTGGTCGTTTCGAGATTGGTCAGGTGGTCGAGGTGGAACTCTGGTCGAAGCCCGATCAGCGTTTCCCCGGACGCATCCGCGAGATGGCGCCGGCGGCCGATCCCCAGTCGCGCACTTTCGCCGCCCGTGTCGCTTTCACCGAAGGCAAGGTGCCGGCTGAGTTGGGGCAGAGCGCGCGGGTATTCATTGCCAGCAATGGCGAGGTACCGCTGGCGGTGCCGCTGTCGGCACTCAGCGCCGAGCAGGACCAGGCGTTCGTCTGGGTCGTGGACCCCAAGGAGCACATCGTGCAGCGCCGCCCGGTGCGTGTCGGTGCCTATGGCGATGACCGGGTGCCGGTGCTGGAGGGGCTCGCCGCTTCCGATTGGGTAGTCGCAGCCGGGGTGCAGATTCTTCGCGAAGGCCAGCAGGTACGCCCGGTCGATCGGGACAACCGCAACGTCGAACTGGCCGCCAAGGAGTAAGCCCGCATGAGCTTCAACCTGTCTGCCTGGGCGCTGCGCCATCGCCAGATCGTCCTCTACATCATGCTGCTGTTCGCCGTGGTCGGCGCGCTTTCCTATACCAAGCTGGGGCAGAGCGAGGATCCGCCATTCACCTTCAAGGCCATGGTGATTCGCACCAACTGGCCGGGCGCCAGCGCCGAAGAAGTATCGCGTCAGGTCACCGAGCGCATCGAGAAGAAGCTGATGGAGACCGGTGAGTACGATCGCATCACCAGTTTCTCCCGTCCGGGCGAGTCGCAGGTCACCTTCATGGCACGCGACTCCATGCGCAGTTCTGAGATTCCCGAGCTGTGGTATCAGGTGCGCAAGAAGATCAGCGACATCCGCCACACGCTGCCGCCTGGCATCCAGGGGCCGTTCTTCAACGACGAGTTCGGCACCACCTTCGGTAATATCTATGCGCTGACCGGCAACGGTTTCGACTACGCGGTGCTCAAGGACTACGCCGACCGCCTGCAGTTGCAACTGCAGCGGGTCAAGGATGTGGGCAAGGTCGAGCTGGTGGGACTGCAGGACGAAAAGATCTGGATCGAACTGTCCAACACCAAGCTGGCGACCCTAGGTCTGCCACTGTCTGCCGTGCAGCAGGCGCTGGAGGCGCAGAATGCGGTGGCGGCTGCCGGTTTCTTCGAAACCGCCAGCGAGCGTATTCAACTGCGTGTGACCGGGCGCTTCGAATCGGTGGAGGAAATTCGCGATTTTCCCATTCGCGTCGCCGATCGTACCTTCCGCATCGCCGACGTGGCCGAGGTCAAGCGCGGTTTCAACGATCCACCCGCGCCGCGCATGCGCTTCATGGGCGAGGATGCCATCGGCATCGCGGTGGCGATGAAGGACGGCGGCGACATTCTGGTGCTGGGCAAGGCGTTGGAAGGTGAGTTCGCCCGCCTGCAACAGACGCTGCCGTTGGGCATGGAGCTGCGCAAGGTGTCGGATCAGCCGGCGGCGGTGAAAACCGGCGTGGGCGAGTTCGTCAAGGTGCTGGTGGAGGCGCTGGTGATCGTGCTCGCGGTCAGCTTCTTCTCCCTGGGTGTGCGCACCGGCCTGGTGGTGGCGCTGGTGATTCCGCTGGTGCTGGCGATGACGTTTGCCGCCATGTACTACTTGGGGATAGGCCTGCACAAGATTTCCCTCGGCGCGCTGGTGCTCGGCCTCGGCCTGCTGGTGGACGACGCGATCATCGCGGTGGAGATGATGGCGATCAAGATGGAGCAGGGCTACGACCGCTTCAAGGCGGCCAGCTTCGCCTGGACCAGCACGGCCTTTCCGATGCTCACCGGCACGCTGATCACCGCGGCCGGGTTCCTGCCCATCGCCACCGCGCAGTCCGGTACGGGTGAGTACACACGGTCGATCTTCCAGGTGGTGGCCATTTCGCTGATCGCCTCATGGATCGCGGCGGTGATGTTCGTGCCCTATCTGGGCGACAAGCTGCTGCCCGATCTGGCCAAACTGCACGCGGCGAAACACGGTGGCAGCGCAGGCGGGCATGACCCTTATTCGACACCGTTCTACCGCCGTGTTCGCGCCACGGTTGAATGGTGCGTGCGTCGTCGCGGCATCGTGATCCTACTGACCATTGCGTTGTTCGTCGCCTCTGTGCTGCTGTTTCGCTTCGTGCCGCAACAGTTCTTCCCAGCCTCCGGGCGCCTGGAGCTGATGGTCGACATCAAGCTGGAGGAGGGCGCCTCGCTGAGCGCCACCGAGGCCGAAGTGCATCGCCTGGAGAAGCTGCTCAAGGAGCAGCCTGGCATCGACAACTACGTGGCCTATGTTGGTACTGGCTCACCGCGTTTCTATCTGCCGCTGGACCAACAATTGCCGGCGGCAAGCTTTGCCCAGTTCGTGGTACTGGCCAAAAGCATCGAAGAGCGCGAGCGCCTGCGTGGTTGGCTGATCAAGGTGATGAACGACGAGTTCCCGACTCTGCGTAGCCGCGTCAGCCGCCTGGAGAACGGGCCTCCCGTGGGCTACCCGATCCAGTTCCGCGTCAGTGGCGAGCATATCGACGAGGTGCGTGCCCTGGCCCGTCAGGTGGCGGACAAGGTGCGCGAGAACCCGCATGTGGTGAACGTGCACCTGGACTGGGAGGAGCCGAGCAAGGTGGTGATCCTCAATATCGATCAGGATCGCGCCCGTGCCCTGGGGGTCAACACCGCCGAGCTGTCGCGCTTCCTGCAAGGCTCGTTGTCCGGCACCAGCGTCAGCCAGTACCGTGAGGGCAATGAGCTGATCGAGATTCTTCAGCGCGGCACGCCGCAGGAACGCAAGGCACTGAGCCTGCTGCCGAGCCTGGCGGTGCCGACCGACAGCGGTCGCAGCGTAGCGCTGTCGCAGGTGGCAACCCTGGAATACGGCTTCGAGGAAGGCATCATCTGGCACCGCAATCGCCTGCCCAACGTCACCGTGCGTGCCGACGTCTATGGCAAGCAGCAGCCGGCCAGTCTGACCCAGCAGATCCTGCCGACGCTGGACCCGATCCGCGCGGAACTGCCTGCGGGTTATCTGCTGGAGGTCGGCGGCACGGTGGAGGACTCGCAACGCGGACAGAAATCGGTGAACGCCGGTATCCCGCTGTTCATCGTGGTGGTGCTGACGCTGCTGATGCTGCAGCTGAAAAGCTTCTCGCGCTCGGCGATGGTGTTTCTCACCGCACCGCTGGGCCTGATCGGCGTCACCCTGTTCCTGTTGATCTTCCGCCAGCCGTTCGGCTTCGTTGCCATGCTCGGCACCATCGCCCTGGCCGGGATGATCATGCGTAACTCGGTGATCCTGGTCGATCAGATCGAGCAGGACATCAGCCACGGTCTGGATCGTTGGCACGCCGTTATCGAGGCCACGGTGCGCCGCTTCCGTCCCATCGTGCTCACTGCACTGGCAGCGGTGTTGGCGATGATTCCGCTGTCGCGCAGCGTGTTCTTCGGGCCGATGGCGGTAGCGATCATGGGGGGGCTGGTGGTGGCCACGGCATTGACCCTGCTGTTCCTGCCGGCGCTGTATGCAGCGTGGTTCCGGGTCAAGGAAAACGAGGCGCAGTAAGTTGTGGGAGGCGTTTTAGCGGCGAGCTTTTAATGCTGTCGCGGCTTTCAGGCTCTTCCCCGCAAAGTTACTGATAGCAATAAAAAAACGGGAGCCAGTGGCTCCCGTTTTTCGTCGAGCGGATCGGACTTATTCGTCCATCTGCGATTGCAGGTAGTTCTGCAGGCCGACGGCTTCGATCAGGCTGAGCTGGGTTTCCAGCCAGTCGATATGATCTTCCTCGGAGCAGAGGATTTCTTCGAGCAGTTCGCGGCTGGCATAGTCACCGATGCTCTCGCAGTAGGCTATGGCGGCCTTCAGGTCACCGTGGGCCTTGTGTTCGATCTTCAGGTCGCACTCGAGCATTTCCTTGGTGTTTTCACCGATCAGGATCTTGCCCAGGTCCTGCAGGTTGGGAATGCCTTCGAGGAAGAGAATGCGCTTGATCAGCTTGTCGGCATGCTTCATCTCGTCGATGGACTCGTGGTACTCGTGCTCGCCGAGTTTCTTCAGGCCCCAATCTTCGTACATGCGCGCATGCAGGAAATACTGGTTGATGGCGACCAGTTCGTTACCAAGAATCTTGTTCAGATGTTGAATGACCTTCTTGTCGCCTTTCATGACCGCTCCTGCTGCTTCAATGACCGTGATGATCTCGAATTTTCGGCCTGGTTTTCCCTTATGTCAAACTTAAGTGTTTGAAACATAAGTAAAAATAAAACTGAATAAGAATGTTTTTATTCCGCATCATGACGCCAAGTTATTGAATCAACGCAATAAAAAAGTTGCTGAAAGTTCTACGCTGACTGAAACGGGGAAGTAACCCCGATATTTTATTTTTCCGTGCCCATAAAAAAGCCCCGCAGAGCGGGGCATGGGGCACGCAGAATTCAGGCAGCGTAAGCCGAATGCGGGTCGCGGCTGTTCAGGTAGTCCTGCAGGCGGGCCTGCTGCACCGGGGTCATGAACAGACCCAGTTTGCTGCGCCGCCAGAGAATGTCGGCACTGCTGCGCGCCCATTCTTCACGGCGCAGGTATTCCACTTCGCGGGTGTAAAGCCCGGCACCGAGATGTTCGCCGAGATCGGTAAGGTTGTGTACGCCATCGAGCAGGCGCCAGGTACGGCTGCCATAGCTGGTAGCCCAGCGTCTGGCCAGGCTGGTGGGTAGCCAGCCATAGCGTTCGCAGAGCGCTTCGACCAGGGCGCTCTGGCCTTGCAGATCCTCACCACCGGGGAGCGGGGCGGTGGCTGTCCAGCTCGGCCCCAGGTTGCTGAAATGCGCGGCCAGTTCCTGCATGGCGGACTCGGCCAGCTTGCGATAAGTGGTCAGCTTGCCGCCGAAGACCGAAAGCAGTGGTGCCTCGCCCGGCGCGCCGGAGAGCGACAGGGTGTAGTCGCGGGTAATGGCCGACGGCTCATCGGATTCGTCATCGCACAGTGGGCGTACGCCCGTGAAGCTGTGCAGCACATCGTCGCGGCTGAGCTGTTGCTTGAAGTGATCATTGACCACCTTGAGCAGATAGTCGGTTTCCTCGGCAGTGATCGTCACTTGGGCGGGGTCGCCCTGATATTCGCGGTCAGTGGTGCCGATCAGGGTGAAGCGCTCCAGATAGGGGATGGCGAAGACGATGCGACGATCCTCGTTCTGCAGGATGTAGGCCTGCTCACCGTCATACAGGCGTGGCACGACTATGTGGCTGCCCTGGATCAGGCGGATGCCGTAGGGCGATTGCTGCTTGAGGTCTTCACGGATGAAGCGCGCGACCCAGGGGCCGGCGGCGTTGACCAGAGCGCGGGCGCGAATGGACAGCAGGCTGCCGTCGCTGCGCTCCAGGTGGATATGCCACAGACCCTTGCTGCGCCGTGCACTGACGCAGCGAGTGCGCGGGTGGATGTGCGCGCCTTTTTCCCGCGCCGCCATGGCGTTCAGCACCACCAGGCGAGCATCGTCCACCCAGCAGTCGGAATATTCGAAACCGCGGCTGATCTCCGCTTTCAACGGGCTACCGGCGCCGAAGCGCACGCCGCGCGAAGCCGGCAGGCGCTCGCGCTTGCCCAGATGGTCGTAGAGGAACAGGCCGGCGCGGATCATCCAGGCCGGACGCAGGTGCGGGCGGTGCGGCAGAACGAAGCGCATCGGTTTGACGATATGCGGCGCCTTGGCCAGCAGCACTTCGCGCTCGGCCAGGGCCTCACGTACCAGGCGGAACTCGTGGTGCTCCAGGTAGCGCAAGCCGCCATGGATCAGCTTGCTGCTGGCCGAGGAAGTGTGGCTGGCCAAGTCGTCCTTTTCGCAAAGGAACACGGACAAGCCACGACCAGCTGCATCGGCTGCGATGCCCACACCATTGATACCGCCGCCAACGACGGCGAGGTCATAGACTTCCGCAACGGGGCTGGCGAACTGGTCGTGGGGCATGTGGCACGCTCGGCTATTGGATTCGAATGTGGTTATGTTCACTTTCGAAAATATGCTAGACGAAGATGCGCAGCTTCGCTACCCCGGCACGCGATTGCGCGCCGAGCGGTATTGAACGGATGGGAGCAGGGGTAAATCGTGATGGGTGCTTTGGCGGGTTACACCCGCCCTACGAGAACGTGCGCACTCAGACCAGGTCGAGCTGGACCTTGTGGCTGTGCAGCAGGCGGGTGATGGCGGCTGAAGGCGCGCTATCGGTAAATACGCGGTCGACCAGGGCTATTGAGCCCAGGCGTACGACGGCGTTGCGGCCGAACTTGCTGGAGTCGGCGGCGAGGAAAACCTGACGCGCGTTGTCGATGATGGCCTGGGAAACGCGTACTTCCTGATAGTCGAAGTCGAGCAGACTGCCGTCGTCGTCTATGCCGCTGATGCCGACGATGGCGTAGTCGACCTTGAACTGCTGGATGAAATCCACCGCCGCCTGGCCGACGATACCGCCGTCGCTGCGCACCGTACCGCCGGCCACCAGGACCTCGAAGTCAGCCTTGGCGCTGAGTTGCGCGGCGACGTGCAGATTGTTGGTGATGATCTTCAGGCCCTTGTGATTCTGCAGCTCTCGGGCGATGGCCTCGGTGGTGGTGCCGATATTGATGAACAGTGAGGCGTGATCAGGTATCTGCGCCGCCACGGCTTCGGCGATACGCTGTTTTTCTTCGCGCATCTGCCCGGCGCGCATGCCATAGGCGGTGTTCTGAATGCTCGATGATTCGCACGCCGCGCCGCCATGGGTACGACGCAACAGACCGTGCTCGGCCAATTGGTTGATGTCGCGGCGAATGGTCTGTGGGGTGACGGCGAAGGCTTGAGCCAGTTCATCGATGCTGACGTAGCCACGGTCGCGGGCGAGGTTGAGGATGTCGTGCTGGCGGGGAGCGAGATTCATGAGCGCTTCCTGTGATGGTCACCCATTATAGGCTGTAGATGCGGAGGATTTCGGCCTGTTAATGTAGGGCATCTTTCACAGCGTTTTCACATTCGAACATGACCCCAGCCATCGATCTGTTGAAAAAGGCCAAGGCCGAACACCGTGTGCATAGCTACCAGCATGACCCCAAGGCGCCGTCCTATGGGCTGGAAGCGGCGGAAAAGCTCGGCCTGGCGCCCGAATGCGTGTTCAAGACTCTGCTCGCGGCGACCGAGAAAGGCGAGCTTCTGGTGGCGGTGGTGCCGGTCGTCGGCAGTCTCGATCTCAAGGCGCTGGCCGCAGCGGCCGGCGCGAAGAAGGCCGACATGGCCGACCCGACTGCCGCGCAGCGCGCCACTGGTTATCTGGTCGGCGGCATCAGCCCGCTGGGGCAGAAGAAACGCTTGCGCACCTTTATCGACGAGACCGCACGCCAGCATCCCACCATTCACGTCAGTGGCGGCCGGCGCGGGCTGGAACTGGAACTCTCGGCCGAGACCCTGGCGCAACATACCCAGGGGCAGTTCGCCGCTATCGGCAAAGCCTGAACCGAGCAGTATGCTGCCAGCAAAATAAGCCAGTCTGCAGTCAACTGCAGTGAACGTTAGCAGATCATTGAAAAACGTAGGCGAGGCAGCCAGTGCAAGGAAAAAATAGGCGAAAAAGCGGAGTTTACGCGTTGTAAATGAGCATTTTGATCGGACTCGCGCACGAGCCTGTTTTTGACGCAGCAATGGCAACGCAGGTAGTTTTTCAACAGCCTGCTACCGATAACAACAAGGAATCTTGCATGACCCAATACCTGCTAGCCATCGACCAGGGCACCACCAGCTCCCGCGCCATCATCTTCAGTGCCCAGGGCTTGCCGGTTGCACGTGCCCAGCAGGAGTTCAAGCAGTACTTCCCGCAGGATGGCTGGGTCGAGCACGACGGCCAGGAAATCTGGCTGTCCACGCTCAAGGTCTGCCGCGATGCGATTGCCAGCAGTGGACTGCAGCCGGAAGCGATCGCCGCCATCGGCATCACCAACCAGCGCGAAACCACCCTGGTGTGGGATGCCGTCAGTGGCACGCCTATCCATCCGGCCATCGTCTGGCAGGATCGTCGTACCGCTGATTATTGCGGCGGGCTCAAGGATCAAGGCCATGAGGCGATGGTCTCGGCCAAGACCGGCCTGCTGATCGACCCGTATTTCTCGGCCACCAAGCTGCGCTGGATCCTGGAGAACGTACCCGGTGCCCGTGAGCGAGCCGAACGCGGCGAACTTCGTTTTGGCACCGTGGACAGCTTCCTGCTGTGGCGTCTGACCTATGGCAAGGTGCATCGCACCGATGCCAGTAATGCCTCGCGCACGCTGATGTTCAATATCCATACCCAGCAGTGGGATGAAGAGCTGCTCAAGCTGTTCGAGATCCCCGCCAGCCTGTTGCCCGAGGTGCTCGATTGCGCCGCCGAGTTCGGTCACACCGACAGCGAGCTGCTCGGCGCCAGCATCCCGGTGCTGGGCATGGCCGGTGACCAGCAGGCGGCGCTGATCGGCCAGGCCTGCTTCGAGCCGGGCATGGTCAAGAGCACCTACGGCACCGGCTGCTTCATGATCCAGAACACTGGCGAGCAGCCGGTGAGCTCGAAGAATCGTCTACTCACCACGGTCGGCTATCGCCTCGATGGCAAGGTCACCTATGCGGTCGAGGGCAGCATCTTCGTGGCCGGTGCGGCGGTGCAGTGGTTGCGTGACGGCATCAAACTGATCAGCCACGCGCGTGACAGTGAGGCGCTGGCCGAGGCCACCGGTGAGGCCTGCGGCGTCTATCTGGTGCCAGCATTCACCGGCCTGGGTGCGCCGTATTGGGACCCCAAGGCGCGTGGCGCCATCTTCGGCCTGACCCGCGACACCGGGATCAAGGAGATCGTCACCGCCGGCCTGCAGTCGGTGTGCTACCAGACCCGCGACTTGCTCGAGGCCATGCGCCAGGACGGTGCCGCGGCACCCAGTGCGCTGCGTGTCGACGGTGGCATGGTGGAGAACAACTGGGTCATGCAGTTTCTTGCCGACATTCTTGGGGTCAGCGTCGAGCGCCCGGAGGTCACCGAAACCACGGCGCTCGGCGTCGCCTACCTGGCGGGTCTGAAGCTGGGCCTTTACCAGGACCTCAATGCCATCGCCAGCCACTGGCATCGTCAGCAGCGCTTCGAGCCGCGAATGAACGAGGCGCACCGTGAGCGTCTCTACGCCGGTTGGCTGGATGCGGTGAAACGTGTGCGCAGCGAGCCCTGAAGCACCCCTGGATCGTAGGAGCGGCTTTAGCCGCGATGCTCTCAGAGCATCTGGAAAACAGGAACTGTATCTGTTGCGGCTTACCCTGCGCAGGCATGCTGACGGCTCTCATCTGGCCAGGAATGCAGCATGCCTCTCGAATTCCATCAAGTTGACGCCTTTACCGACCAGCCGTTCGCGGGCAATCCCGCCATGGTCTATCGCCTGGATGCCTGGCTCGACGATACGTTGATGCAGCGCATCGCCGCCGAGCACAACCTGGCCGAGACGGCATTCGTGGTGAAGGAGGGCAGTGCCTGGCATATCCGCTGGTTTACCCCGGTTAGCGAGGTGCCGCTGTGCGGGCATGCCACCCTGGCTGCGGCCAAGGTGCTGTTCGACATCTATCAGGAACCGGCCGAGGTACTGGATTTCACCTGCTTGTCCGGAGCGCTGCAGGTCACCCGCCAGGGTGATCGTCTGCAGCTGGATTTCCCAGTGCGCCCGGTGTTGCCGGTGGCGGCGTCACTACACGCCGACGTCGAGCGCGCGCTGGGTCAGCCCGCGCAGCAGGTTCTGGCTCTGCTGAATGCCGATGGCAGCGTGCAGGAGCTGATGGTAGTGCTGGCGTCCGAGGCGCAGGTGCGCAGCTTCACCGCCGATTTGCCGGCGCTGGCCGCACTGCCGGGCCTGGGTGTGCTGATCACCGGCACAGGCGAGCGGCACGACTTCGTCTCGCGCTACTTCGCGCCGAGCATTGGTATCGATGAAGACCCGGTGACCGGCTCGACGCACTGCATGCTGGTGCCTTACTGGGCCGAACGCCTGGAGCGCAGCGAACTAAGCGCTTTCCAGTGTTCGGCGCGCGGTGGTGAGCTGCTCTGTCGTCTGGAGGGCGAGCGGGTCAAGATTGCTGGCCACGCGCGGCATATCGCCAGTGGCCAGCTGATGCTCTGATCAGTTGCTGCTGACCCGGCGCACGCCACCGGAGTCGCTGAGTTGCAATTGCGCGGCGACGCTGCCGAGAGCCGGGAAGGCCACCAGGTGATCGGCGGCGACGCGGATGCCTACCTCGTCGCCTGGCTGGTGATCGGCATGGCTGGGGAAGATCGATTCCAACTGACTGCCGGTCGGCAGTTGCAGGCGGTAGAGCGTGGCAGCGCCGAGGAAGGTCTTGCCGACGATGCGCGCCTTCAGTTCGCTGTGCTCGTCCGGGACGATGTCGTCCGGGCGCAGCAAGACGTCTACCGCGCTGCCCTGAGCCCAGGTATAGGCGCGGTTGCCGCGGATCATGCCGAGCTCGGTCTGCACCGTTTCCGGGCCGAGCAACTGGCCGCGAATGAAGTAACCCTGACCGATGAAGCTGGCGACGAAAGGCGTCAGCGGCTCGTGATAGAGATTGAACGGCGTATCCCACTGCTCCAGGCGACCATCCTTGAACACGCCGACGTGATCGCTGACGGCGAAGGCTTCTTCCTGATCGTGAGTGACCAGAATGGCGCTGGTGCCACGCGCCTTGAGAATTTCTCGTACCTCATGGCTCAGGCGTCTGCGCAGTTCGCCATCGAGGTTGGAGAAGGGTTCGTCGAGTAGCAGCAATTTCGGTTCCGGCGCCAGAGCGCGCGCCAGGGCGACCCGTTGCTGCTGACCACCGGACAGCTCGTGCGGGTAACGTTTGGCCAGGTTACCGAGCTTGACCAGCTCCAGCAGTTCTTGAGTGGCGCGCTCGGCGTTGGGCTGCTTGCGGATACCGAAGGCGACGTTTTCCGCCACACTCAGGTGGGGGAACAGGGCGTAATCCTGGAACACCATGCCGATATGGCGTTTCTCCGGCGCAAGGGTAAAACCGGCGCGGGAAATCACTTCACCTGCCAGTTCGATCTCGCCTTCCAGGACTGGCTCGAAACCGGCGATGGCGCGCAAGGTGGTGGTCTTGCCGCAGCCCGATGGGCCGAGCAGGCAGCCGATGTCGCCAGGGTTGAGGTGCAGGTCGAGATCCTGCACCACCTTGTGGGCGTGGTAGCCGCAGTTTAGTCCGCGTAGCTGCAGCAGAGGCTGGCTCATGCGTGGTGGTACGCCGGTTCGACCAGCATCTCCAGCAGTGCCTTCTGGGCGTGCAGTCGGTTCTCGGCCTGATCCCAGGCAACCGAGCGCGGGTCGTCGAGCAGGTCGAAGCTGATCTCTTCGCCACGGTGCGCCGGCAGGCAGTGCATGAAGAGCACGTCTTCGGCGGCGGCGTCGAGCAGCTCGCGGGTGACCTGGTAGGGGCGGAACAACGCCATGCGCTGCTCGGCTTCGTCTTCCTGGCCCATGGAGGCCCACACGTCGGTGCTGACCAGATGGGCGCCGGCCACTGCTTCGCGCGGGTCACGAATGACCTGCACGCGCTCGCCGGCCTGGGCCAGGAAGCGCGCGTCCGGCTCGTAGCCATCAGGGCAGGCGACCTTGAGCTGGAAGTCGAACTGCATCGCCGCTTCGATATAGGAGTTGCACATGTTGTTGCCGTCGCCGATCCAGGCCACCGTCTTGCCGGTGATGCTGCCGCGGTGTTCGAGGAAGGTCTGCATGTCGGCCAGCAACTGGCAGGGGTGCAGATCGTCGGACAGGCCATTGATCACCGGTACCTTGGACTTGGAGGCGAACTCGGTGAGGTTGCTGTGGGCGAAGGTGCGGATCATCACTGCGTCGAGCATGCTCGACATGACGATGGCGGCATCGCCGATCGGCTCGCCACGGCCCAGTTGGGTGTCGCGCGGCGAGAGGAAGATGGCCTGGCCACCGAGTTGGATCATGCCGGCTTCGAAGGACAGGCGGGTGCGAGTCGAGGCCTTCTCGAAGATCATGCCCAGCACGCGATTCTTCAGCGGCTCGAAAAGTACGCCACGGTTGCGCAGATTCTTCAGCTCGATGCCTCGGCGGATCAGTCCCACCAGTTCGTCCGGTGTGTAATCCATCATCGAGAGAAAGTGTCTGACGCTCATCGTTAACTACCTTTATCACTACAGTTCGCAAGCCCGCAGTCGGGGATAAAACCGACAAAAACAGCAGAGCTTGCGGCAGGAGGCCGCAGGGTGCGACGAAACAGGGGAAGGCGCGATCTTATAAGGAAATGACGAGACGGCGCAAATTGCCGCCCTCAGGCATACAAAATCCTGTTTTGTAAGCCTTTTCCCAAAGCTGCGTGCGAGATGTCACAAAACTGACATCATCGCTTGCGCCGCTCTAGACCGGGCCTCTAGGATGCCGCCGCCTTTCCAAGGCAATGCATTGCCCCCGCAACGGGGACATCCATGGAATATATGTGCAAAGGAGTTTTGCATGAAACACGTAGCCTACGCCGCCGCTTTCTCCGCTCTCGCCCTGCTGACTGGCTGTGCCAGCCAGAACGTTAGCCAGCCGACCGTTCCGCTGAACGGCACCGTGCAAACTAACCTCAAGGCCGACGTGAAAGTGGGCGAGCCCATCTCCGGTCAATCTTCGGTGAACATCCTGTTCGGTGTGTTCAAGCTGGGTGGTGACACTCAGTTCGCCGATGGCGTGACCTACGGTGGTGGTGAGGGTGGTTTCGCGCTGGGTCTCGACCCGGTCGCTTCCGCCAAGTCCGCAGCTGCCTACAAGGCAGTCAAGGCCTCGGGTGCCGACGTGATCGTCGCCCCGCGTTACGAAGTGAACGTTCAGGATTACTTCGTGTACAAGACCGTTAGCGTCAACGTTACCGGCAACAAGGGCACCGTGACCTCCATTCGTTAATTCGGACAGTCGCGACCCTGAATCGGCAGGCTTGATGCCTGCCGATTCATGAGACGAACGCTGCTGGCGTCGTCTCCGCGCTCGGCCCATAGTTCATGACCTGCGACCTGACCGGTCGTCTCGGATCAGAACAAGAGGCCAGGCCATGACCAAGTCCCTCCATTACCGTGCGTGCCATCTGTGCGAAGCCATCTGTGGGCTCGCCATCGAAACCGAAGCTCAAGCTGACGGCAGCACGCAGATTCGCTCGATCAAGGGCGATGCCCAGGACAGCTTCAGCCGCGGCCATATCTGCCCCAAGGCTGTTGCTCTGCAGGACATCCAGAACGACCCCGACCGTATCCGCCTGCCCATGCGCCGCGTTGGCGAGCAGTGGCAGGCCATCGGCTGGGACGAGGCCTTCGATCTGGTGGCCGAGCGCCTGAGCACAATCCAGGCGGCGCATGGGCAGAACGCCGTGGCCGTGTATCAGGGCAACCCCAGCGTGCATAACTACGGGCTGATGACCCACAGCAACTACTTCCTCGGTCAGCTGAAAACCCGAAATCGCTTCTCCGCTACCTCGGTCGACCAGTTGCCGCACCACCTGACCAGCCTCCTGATGTACGGCCACGGCCTGCTGATTCCGATTCCCGATATCGATCACACCGATTTCATGCTGATTCTGGGCGGCAACCCGCTGGCCTCCAACGGCAGCATCATGACCGTGCCGGATGTGGAGAAGCGCCTGAAGGCCATCCAGGCGCGTGGCGGCAAACTGGTGGTGGTCGATCCGCGGCGCAGCGAAACCGCGGCCATCGCCGACCAGCACCTGTTCGTGCGCCCCGGCAGCGATGCCGCGCTGTTGCTGGCGCTACTCAACACCCTGTTCGAGGAAGGCCTGACGCGCGACAGCCATCTGCCGGTGGAAGGGTTGGAACAGGTGCGTGAGGCGATTGCCGGCTTTGATGCGCAAGCCATGAGCGCACGTTGTGGGGTGCCGGCCGAAACCATTCGGCAACTGGCGCGGGATTTCGCCGCTGCCGAAAAGGCCGTCTGCTACGGGCGTATGGGCGTTTCCACCCAGGCGTTCGGCACGCTTTGTCAGTGGCTGGTGCAGGTGATCAACCTGGTGACCGGCAACCTCGATCGCGCAGGCGGTGTGCTCTGCACAACGCCGGCGGTGGACCTGGTGGCGAGCACCTCGGGCGGGCATTTCAACCGTTGGCAGAGCCGGGTTTCCGGCTTGCCGGAATACGGCGGCGAGCTGCCGGTCTCGGCGCTGGCCGAGGAGATGCTGACGCCCGGCGAAGGGCAGATTCGTGCGCTGGTCACCGTGGCCGGCAACCCGGTGCTGTCAACGCCCAATGGGCGGCAACTGGAGCAGGCGCTGGACGGTCTGGAGTTCATGCTCTCGGTGGATTTCTACATCAACGAGACCACTCGCTACGCCGACCTGATCCTGCCGCCGACCGCGCCGCTGGAGCATGATCACTACGACACCACCTTCAATGTGTTCGCGGTGCGCAACGTCACCCGTTTCAACGAGGCGATCCTGGCCAAGCCGGACGGCGCGCTGCACGACTGGGAAATTTTCGTGGGCTTGGCCAAGGCCTTCGCGGCGCGCAACAGCCTCGAGCTGAAACCGACCCTGGCGCCGGAGCAGATGATCGATATGGGCCTGCGCTTCGGCCCCTATGGCGATCGCAGTGAGCACAAGCTCAGCCTGGCGGCGTTGCGCGAACATCCGCATGGGCTCGACCTGGGGCCCTTGCAGCCGAATCTGGCGGCACGTCTGAAAACTCCGAGCAAAACGGTGCAGGCCGCGCCTGAGCTGTTGCTGGCCGATCTGGCACGTTTCGCCGAGCAGCAACAACCGGCTGCTCATGAGCTGCTGCTGATCGGCCGTCGCCATGTGCGCAGCAACAACTCCTGGATGCACAACTATCACCGTCTGGTGAAGGGCAAGCCGCGTCATCAGTTGCTGATGAATCCGGCGGACCTGACCAGTCGTGGCTTGGTCGATGGCCAGCGCGTAAGTGTGCGCTCGCGGGTCGGCAGCATCGAGGTGGAGGTGGCAGCCAGCGATGAGGTGATGGCGGGTGTGGTCAGTCTGCCCCACGGCTGGGGCCATGCCCGACCCGGCGTGCAGATGGATATCGCCCGCGCGCAGCCGGGCGCCAGTGCCAATGATCTGACTGACGAGCGCCAGCTCGATGCGCTGTCCGGCAATGCGGTGCTCAATGGCGTGCCGGTGGAGGTGGTGGCTGCGTAGCCCGATGAAATCCGGGGTTGTCTCGACGTGGTGGGGCGATGGCAAGGCCGAGCATTGCGCTCGGTTTTTCGCTACAATCGCGCCACCGTGGCGACCGTCGGGTCGCGAAGTCTATGCTGAGGTGCCCCATGGATATCATCGAAACCATCAAAGAGCAGATCGCCAACAACACCGTTCTGCTGTACATGAAAGGCTCGCCCAACGCGCCGCAGTGTGGCTTCTCTGCCCGTGCTGCCCAGGTGGTGATGGGCTGCGGCGAGAAGTTCGCCTACGTCGACATCCTGCAGAACCCGGAAATCCGCGCCAACCTGCCGAAGTACGCCAACTGGCCGACCTTCCCGCAGCTGTGGGTCGGTGGTGAGCTGGTCGGCGGTAGCGACATCCTCACCGAGATGTATGAGAAGGGCGAGCTGCAGACCCTGATCAAGGATGCCGTGAGCAAAGCCGGCGCCTGATCACTGCTCGTGCAAAAAAGAACCCGCCTAGGCGGGTTCTTTCGTTTCTGCCAGCAGCTTTCTATTTCTGCAGCCACTGGCCGTTCAACTGGATGAACTGGCCCTTGGGCGTGCGCTCTATGGCCTTCTTGCCGGCGATGGCTTCCACGTCGTTCAGGCTGATGCCATTGTCCTGCGCCACCTTCTGATACTCGGCGCGACGCGCCTGGTTGATCAGGCGGGCAATTTCGTCGGCCTGGCCGCCAGGCTTTACCACGCCCAGGTAGCCGTTGGGTTGCTCGCCGAGCTGGCCGCTGGCCTTGGCTTCGCCCAGGGCACTCATGGCCTGGTTGAGGTTCAGTGCGTACGCCGGCAGGCTCAGGCTCAATGCCAGCAGCAGGGTCGAAATGTATCGAATCATCGTCTCTCTCCGTAGAACCTGTGCGGCGGGCTCAAAACAGACCACTGTCTTCGTTGAATACACTGTCCAGCGCCTTGTCCACCTTGATGTAGATTTCGTGCTCGACCTTGACGTTCAGGTTGATGTTGATCGGTTCGTTTGGCATCGCCAGTTGTACCGTCGGGGTACAGGCCTGGCACAGCAGCCCCAGGCTCAGGACTGCGAGGAGGCGGTACGTGCGCATGGCGCTACTCCTTTGGTTCTTGGGGGACACGCTGGCGCATCCATTGCTGAATCCGTTGCTGGATGATGCCACTGACCTTGTCGGTCAGCTGCAGGCTGGCCAGCAAGGCCGGAATGTCTTCTTCCAGATTGATGTTGAAATGGATGGGCCGACCTTTCTCGATGGCCGGGTTCTGTCCATGCAGGCGCATGCCCAGCCGCAGTGTGCCGGACTGATCATAGTCGACGCTACTGCTGAGCAGATCGTAGTGGAAGTCTTCCAGCGCGTCGGTGACCAGCTTCATGCCTGGGTTGGCCTGCCCCATGGCGCGGATGCGCGGTGAATGAAAACTCAGTTGTCCACCCGGGGGCCTGGCTTCGATCAGGCCCTGTTCGATACTGATGGCGTCAGCCAGGCGCAGCGGCAGGGTGCCGTCGATCAGCCCGCTACCGGCCAACCCTTCGGCTGGGTAGACGCGAAACAGCTCTTGCAGATCCAGGCCACTGAGCCGCAGGGGCAGCAACTGACTGGGTTGTTCCAGTGCCCAGGTCGCCGGTGCCAGGCTCAGGCTGCCGCCGAGAATGCCCAGTTCGGCGCGCTGGTGGGTCAGGCTGCCTGCCAGTGGTCGTTGCAGGCTGGCCTGGTAGCTGGCCTGCAGCCGCAGGGGGCCGAGCTCGATGCCGGGATCGAGCTGCTTGGCACTCAACTGAGGCAGGTCGAGGCGAAGTCGGTCGCCGTTCAGCTGCAGCTGTAGCTCTGCATCGAGACCACTCAAGGTGGAGCGGTCGTAGATGCCGGCCAAACCCTTGCCAGTCAGGCTGGCCTTGAGTTGCAAGGGCTTGTCACTGGGTAGTTGCAGGTCGGCCTCGGCCTGTACGCGGCCGTTGTCCAGCGCCAGCAGCGGTGGCCAGTCGGCCAGGGTTTGTGCCAGTGGGTTGCCGGCGCGCAGGAACAGCTCGTCCAGAGTGGCAGTCAGGTTCAGCGCATTGGCCGTGTTGTTCAGGCGCAGGGCCATGCTCAGGCCCGAATCGGCCAGCAGTGCACCGTCTAGGGTCTGGCTGCCGGCGTCGGCGTTGACGCGTCCCTGCCATTGCCAGCCCTGGGCCTGCAATTGTGGATGGTGCAGACGCTGGATGCGCAGGCCCAGCGGGCCGGACAGGGTCGGTGTGCTTGGGGGGCCGCTCAGGGTGATGCCGGCCAGCGTCGCCTGAGCTTGCTGCAGGTCAAGCTCGGCGCCGCGCAGGCGCTGGACGTCGAGGCGTGAGCTGTCGGCCAGACTGAGCTGCAACTGCTGCTGCGTGACGTTGCCTTTGAGGCCAAGACTCAGATGCAGGGCATCGAGACGGCTGTCAGCCAGGTCCATGCGTTTGCTGCGCGCCTCGACCTGCAGGTGTCGAACGTCGAGTGCCCAGTCGGAGGATTGGTGCAGGGCAAGCTCGGCATCTGCCTGCAGTTCCAGCGGGCCGTGGCCGCTGACGTTCAACAGCAGGGCCAGCGCCTCATCGGCATCGCCATCCAGAGGCGCGAGGTGCAGTTGCAATTGCTGCGGACGCAGGCCGCTCGGCAGCGACGCCAGCCAAGGTGCGTCCTGCGTGTCGAGCTGCAGTTGAGCGTTCAAACGCCGGGCCTGCCATCTGCCCAGGGTATTGCTGAGATCGAGCGCCAGCTCACCGCTGACCAGGCCGACGCCGGGAAGCGGCCAAGGCTGCGGTAGCTGCGCATCGACCCGCAGCCACCCGGAGGTGGCCATCAGTTCGCTGAACGTAGGGGGGACCTGCGGTACCTGCAACTGCCACTGGGCGTTCATCCCGGCCTGCCGGGGCGTGGCCGGCAGAGCGTCAGCGTCGAGTAGCGTCCATTCGCTCAGCCATTCGGCGAGCCAGGCCATATCCTGCAGAGCGGTAACCTCAAGCTCGCCGCTCCATTGCAGGGCATCGGCCTGAGCCTGCAAATCGCTATGCAGGGCGATCTGCGGTTGATCATCGAGATGCAGATTCAACTGCAGCTGTCGCGGGCTGTTCAGCTCTCTGCCCAGCCCCTGCAGTTGTGCTTGCAACTTCGCCCTGTGGGCTGCGCGCAACAGCAGCGTATGTAACTGCAGGGTATCGTCCAGCAGTCGTAGGTCGACGTCGCCCTGCAGTATGCAGCGGCCGCTGGCGCAGGGCAGTTGCGCTTGGGCGTTGCGCAGTTCGATGTGCCGTGGAAGCCATGGCAGGGTATTGCTCAGGGGCTGCAGTAGACGGCTCAGATCGTTGTCGCTCGGGCTTTCGGATTCTCCCTGCGCAGGCTGCCACGACAGGCGCAGGTCCTGTGCAACCAGGCGGTAGCGAGGCGCCTCACTGGCCAGCCAGTAGAGTTGCAGCTGTCCGCTTTGCACCAGCAGTTCGCCGCCGCGGCGTTGTACCAGGCTTGCATCCTGGAACTGCAGGCCTCGCCAGGAAAGGCTCAGTCGCTGCCAATCCAGTTCTATGTGCTGTTCCTCGAGCAGTTGCTGCACGCGGTAGCCGACATAGCAGGCCAGTAGCGACAGCAGCGCCAGTATCGCTACGCAGGTGCTCAGCCAGAAACGCCGGCGACTCATGAGTGTTCCTTGCTCGGTGCGGTCCACTGGACGGTACCCCATGCTCGAGTGAGTGCCAAGCGGCTTTCCGTGCTATTGTGTATTTACAGCTTTCAATATTTATTTTGTCGTAAACGAGCGAAGGAGGATGTGATGAGTGCTGTGACTCGCTCTCAGCCCGATGCCGATGCGGTACTGGCTAAAGCCCTGATCAATACCCGTGAGCAACTGGGGCTGACGCAGCAGGAGCTGGCCGACATCGTAGGCGTCCATCGCAGTGCCATCAGCCGCTGGAACGAGCAGGGCGGTTTGCGTCCGCAGAGCAAGACCGGCGAGCTGGCGCTGTTGCTGATTCGCGTCTATCGCGCGCTGTTTGCCCTGTTTGGTGGCAATCAGCAGGACATGCGCCATTTCCTGCGCACCGAAAATCGCCATCTGGCTGGCATTCCGCTGCAGCAGATGAGTCAGGTGCAGGGGCTGGTGCGTGTTGTCGAGTATCTGGACGCCATTCGCGGCAAGGTCTGAAAGCCAATAAGTCCTGCTGCATCGAGAACGGGCTCGGTAGGCTGCGTACGACCAGCGAAGTTCGTCTGAAGGGGTGTTTGCGGCGGGTCAAAATACTGTATAAATATACAGATTAGCGGCTCTGACCATTGCTTGCCTGTTGTGATCAGCCGGAGGCTGTCACTAACCCAGCGCCTTGTACGGCTCCAGCGTCGCGATGCCTTTAGCAGGCTCTACCCTTGGGAGGTATCGCCATGGATATCTGGCAACTATGTGACGGCGAGCGACAGGTGCGACCGCTGCGCGGCAAGCTGTTGCGCATGGTGGAAAGCCAGGCGCAGGTTGCGACCCTGCAACTGGTGGATAACCTGGCCGAACAGGCCCTGCTCGAGGAGTTGCTCGAGAGCAGCAAGCCGCCGCTGCCTGAAGCCGCCGAGCCGTTGCACTACCTGCTGAAGACGCCGTTTCGTTATCCGCCGCTGCGTTGGGGCTCGCGCTTCGGCACCGTGCACGAACCCAGCCTGTTCTACGCCGCTCAGCGTCTGGAAACGGCGATGGCCGAGGCCGCCTACTACCGTTTCGTATTGTGGAACGGCATGGTCGTGCCGCCGCCCAGTGGCCGCATCCTCTCCGAGCATTCGACCTTCGAGGCGCGTTACCGCGTCGAGCGAGGTATCCAGTTGCAACAGCCGCCTTTCGATCAACACGGCGCACTGTTGGCTCACCCTAGTGATTACAGCGTGCCTCAGCGTCTCGGTACGTCGATGCGCGCGGCGGGCATTCAGGCTTTCGAGTACCGCTCGGCACGCTGCCCTGACGGTGGCAGCAATGTGGCGCTCTACGTACCGGCTGCGTTCGCGGAGAAGCGTCCGCGTAATCTGACGGCCTGGTTGTGTGAAACCACGAGCGAGTACGTGGCGTTCAAGCATGCGCAAACGCCGGATCAACCACGGCTGTTTCACTGGGAGCAGTTTCTGGTGCAGGGGCAATTGCCGCACCCCGCGTAACGCCTGCGCTGGCGCGTCAGATGCCCCGAAACAGAGCGCTGCGCGGATCTGTCGCAGGGAGTTGTGCACAATGCTGAAGCAGGCTGTCATATCACTGTCAGAAACGCCGCTAAACGCTTGATTTTTCGTGGTTGATTTTTAAGTCAATGAAAAATATGAATTTTTTTCGTTGGTGAAAAAATCGACAGTTTGACTGAGAGCCCCACCGCATCAGGCCTGTGACTTCTTTCGCCCAAGTTGTTCACGGAGTTATCCACAGCTTCTGTGGATTGTGAGGGAACTCTTTTCTGCAGCCGCAAACGATCCGGCAGGCAAGACTTTACCTTCGAGAAAAAAGGAGTAGAGTGGCGCGCCCCGGCAGTCACCCCCCTTTATTTATGCCTCGCGCTTTGCCTTCTTCATCCCCTGCAACTCGTTCCGGTTCTTCTCGCCTGCCCATGCGCGTTGCGCTGTGGCTGCTCGACAGCCCGCGTCTGGGACAAACACCGAGCGTCAAACGCATCGCCGGCAACCTGCTCAAGCAGCCTGCCCGCAAGGGCTGTGTGCAGGCGCAAAGTCGGTTGGGCCAATTGCTCTGCCGCGACTGCGGAAATACCCGTGATCGCCGCATCGGTTATGAACTGCTACGCCAGGCTGCTCGCGCGGGCGATCGCAGTGCTCAGCTGGAGCTGGAGCGTCTGTCGCGCTGATTGCGTGCTGGCCCCGTGTAAATCGCCGGCGGGTATACTGCACGGCGGTCAAACATGGAGCGTCTATGCCAATCGATCCCCTCTCTCTCGCCATCGGCACCGTCGTTGCGCTGGTTCCGTTATTGGCTGGCCTTTGGTCCTTGCAGCGCCGGCTGGCTCGCGCGCAAGGCGAGCAGGCGCTGCTGCAGGAACGCCTGGAGCATGCGCAACTGAGCCAGGCCGGTTTGCTGGCTCAGCTCGATGCCTGTCGCGCCGAGTTGGCCGAGGTCAGCGAGATCAAGGTGGAGCAGCAGACCGAGTTGGCCGGCCTGCGTCGTGAGAACGAGTTGCTGCAGCAGGAGCGGCAGATTGCCCGTGAGGCGGCGCAGTCCTGGAATCAACAGCGCGAACGCAACGAAGCCGAATTGCGTCGGCTCACCGCCGAGTGTGCGGCGCTGGCTGCCGAGTTGCAGGAAAACCGCGATAACCAGCAACAGCGCCTCGACGATCTGCAGGGCGCGCGCAACGAGCTGCGCGCGCAGTTCTCCGAACTGGCGACGAAGATCTTCGATGAGCGCGAGCAGCGTTTCGCCGAGACCAGCCAGCAGCGCCTCGGCCAGTTGCTCGACCCACTCAAGGAACGCATCCAGGCATTCGAGAAGCGCGTCGACGAGAGTTATCAGCAAGAAGCGCGCGAGCGTTTTTCCCTGAGCAAGGAATTGGAGCGTCTGCAGCAGCTCAACCAGCGCCTGGGCGACGAGGCGACCAATCTGGCTCGCGCACTCAAGGGCCAGAAGACCCAGGGCAACTGGGGCGAGTTGGTGCTGGAGCGGGTGCTGGAGCATGCCGGCCTGGAGAAGGGGCGCGAGTACCACACTCAGGTCAGCCTCAAGGGCGCTGGTGGCGAGCGCTTTCAGCCTGACGTACTGATCCGCCTGCCGGGCGACAGGCAGGTGATCGTCGATGCCAAGGTCAGCCTCAGCGCCTACCAGCAGTATGTCGCGGCTGCGGACGAACCGATCCGCCAGCAGGCGCTCAAGCAACACCTGATCTCGCTGCGCAGCCACCTCAAGGGCCTGTCCGGCAAGGATTACCAGCGCCTCGAAGGTTTGCACAGTCTGGATTTCGTCCTGCTCTTCGTGCCCATCGAGGCGGCCTTCGCCGCGGCGTTGCAAGCCGAGCCGGATCTGTTCCGGGAGGCCTTTGAGCAGCAGGTGGTGATCGTCAGCCCGACCACCTTGCTGGCTACCCTGCGGGTGATCGACAGCCTCTGGCGTCAGGAGCGTCAGGGCCAGAATGCGCGCGAGATCGCCGAGCGTGCCGGCCAGCTGTACGACAAGTTCGTTGCCTTCGTCGCCGATCTGGACGAGATGGGCAGCCGTCTGCAGCAATTGGACAAGGCTTACGCCAGTGCCCGTAACAAGCTGGTGGACGGTCGCGGCAACCTCATTGGCCGTGTGGAAAACCTCAAGCTGCTGGGCGCTCGCGCAAGCAAGAGCCTGCCAGGCGAGTTGCTCGAGCGCTCTGCCGATCTGCCGGCGCTGGACGAACTGGGCGAGTGAGCGACGTCTACCCGCTAGCGCAGGGGCGCTTGCTCGGGTTGTGTGCGAGGACGAGCCTGCTCCAGTCTGCTGACGTAGCTGCGCAGCCAGCCGGCCAGGGCGTTGGGCTCGGCCAGTAACTGCCAGTGACCGGCGCGGACTTCGCGACGGGTAAGCAGTGGCGCCCAGTGCTGCAGATCCTCGAACAACTGTGGGCGTACGAAGCGGTCGTTCAGCGGCACGATCAGTTGCACTGGCACGCGGGTGCTGCGCGAGCGCGGCCTGAGCAGGCGGCGCATGAAATTGGCGCGATACAGCTGCACACCGCGCATGCCATCACTGCGCTGCGTAGGGCTCGCTGGCAGATCGTCTACACCTTCGAGGCGGCGCAGCAGCCAGGGCCAGGTGCGATCCAGGCCCAGACGCCAGCACAACTCCGGCAACAGTGGGGTGTGGAAGAAGGCGATGTACCAGGAGCTGAGCAACTGCCCCAGCGCCTGCAGTAGTGCATCAGGGCGACGCAGGCTCAGGCGCTGGCGCATCCAGTGGCCGACATGGTCGAGGCAAGGGCCGGAGATGCTGGTGTAGGACGCCAGCTGCGGCTGCATGCGTGGCTCGGTTACTGCCTCCCAGCTCTGGATCGAGCCCCAGTCGTGGGCGACCAGATGCACCGGGCGATCCGCACTGGTGGCCTGCACCACCGCTTCGAGATCGCGACCCAGTTGCTCCAGACGGTAGTCGCGCAGACGTTTCGGCACCTCCGATGCACCACAGCCACGCACATCGTAAGCGACGATCCGGTAGTCGGCGGCCAGCTCGCGGATCAGCGGCCGCCAGATCTCGTGATTGTCCGGATAACCATGCACCAGCAGCAGGGTCGGGGCGCCGGCCTTGTCCCAGACATAGGTACGCAGGCGCAAGCCGTCGCTATCCACGTCCAACTGCCGAGGTGACAGTTCATCCCGCGACAGTGGCGCGTTCATCGCAGGAAACTAAATGGTTGGGCGAACAGGAACATGGCTGGCTCCACGAATGACGATTGCATCGCTCGGTATATGGGCCATTGTTGAGTGCTGGCTTGCCTCTGCCTAGCCCTGGTGAGCTGGCGTTACGAAAGTGCCAGTAAGGTCTGTGCCGCTCTGAAACAGGGGGTTGGGCGATCCTGGAAGGTTTTGTGCAACGCCAGTGCCTGGCAAGTCCAGTCCTTGGTTGGGGCTCTCGAACGCAGGGTTGCCGCGAGTCGCGAAATTGCGAACGTGTCCGGCCGTTGCTACCGGCTTGCTGCCGCTCGGTCAGATTGATGAAGTGCCGGGCATTCGCTGGCGTTGCGTCCCCGCCAGCGATGGCGCCTGGTGCGCCAATGCCGGTGGGAGCCTCGCGATAGAGGTGGCAAACCTTCAGTGGTCTCGCTCGGCGGAAACGTTCTGCCCCTAGCCGCGCAACACCAGATGGCGGCTGAGCAGGGCGCGCAGGGCCGCAGGCTTGACCGGTTTGGGCAGGTAGTCGAGGCCGGCGGCGTGCACCTCGGCGACCAGCTCCGGGCGACCGTCAGCGCTGATCACCACGCCCGGCACCGGTTCGCCCAGGCGCGTGCGCAGCCAGGCCATCAGCTCGGTACCGGTTTCGCCCTCGTCGAGGTGGTAGTCGACCAGCGCCAGTTGCGGGTGCACATCTTCGCTCAGCAGGTGCTCGCACTCCAGACGATTGCGCGCTGTCCACACCTGGCAGCCCCAGCGTGACAGCAAGCTGTACATGCCGGTGAGGATGCTGTCTTCGTTGTCGATGCAGATCACCTGGGTGCCCTGCAGCGGTTGGCCATCCACTGCCGGTACGACAGGGCCTTGCGGTTTCGGCGCCGGTTTTCTCGCCAGCGGCACGCTGACGCTGAACACGCTGCCTTTGCCTGGCCAGGAACGCACTTCCAGGCGGTGGGCGAGCACGCGGCACAGGCCGTCGGCAATCGCCAGGCCCAGTCCCAGGCCTTTCTCTGCGCGCGTCTGGTGACTGTCGAGGCGCTTGAACTCCTCGAAGATCACCTTGCGCTTGTCTTCGGGGATACCCATGCCGCGGTCCCAGACTTCCAGGCGCAATTGTCCGCCTTCACGGCGCACGCCCAGCACCACGCGGCCCTTGGCGTAACGGAAGGCGTTGGTCAGGAAGTTCTGCAGGACCCGGCGCAGCAGCTTGATGTCGCTATCGATCCACTGGCGACTGCCGTGCACGCGCAGGTCGATACCCTGTTCGGCAGCCAGCACGCCAAACTCGGCGGCGAGGGTATCGAACAGGCTGGAGAGGGCGAAGGCGTGACGATCCGGGGTTATTCGGCCGTTTTCCAGACGTGAGATGTCCAGCAGGTCGGTGATCAGGTCCTCTGCCGAACGCAACGAGCTGTCCAGATGCCGGACCAGCTCCTGGGCTTCGTTGGGCAGGGCGTCATCCTGGTGGGCCAGCGCGGCTGAGAACAGCCGGGCTGCGTTGAGCGGCTGCATCAGGTCATGGCTGACCGCGGCGAGGAAGCGTGTTTTCGACTGGTTGGCGGCTTCGGCGTGGGCCTTGGCTTCGGTCAGTGCCTGATTCAGCTTCGACAGCTCATGGGTGCGTTCGGCAACCCGTCGTTCGAGGCTTTCGTTGGCGTCCTTGAGGGCGCGCTCGGCTTCGCGGAACTCGGTGATGTCGGTGAAACTCATGACGAAACCACCACCGGGCATGGGGTTGCCGATCAGCTCGATCACCCGGCCGTTGGGGAATACCCGTTCATAGCTGTGTGCCGTGCCCTGGCGCATCCAGTACAGACGCTTGGCGACGTTCTCCTCCAGGTCGCCGCTGCCGAGCATGCCGCGTTCGGCATTGAAGCGGATGATCTCGGCAATCGGCCGACCGACGTAGATCAGGCCCTCGGGGTACTCGAACAACTCCAGATAACGGTGGTTCCAGGCCACCAGGCGCAGGTTCTGGTCAACCACGCTGATGCCCTGGGTAATGTTCTCGATCGCACCCTGCAGCAGGGCGCGGTTGAACTGCAGCACCTCGCTGGCTTCGTCGACGATGCGCACCACATCCTCGACCTGCATCTCACGGCCTTCGATGGCGGCCTTGACCACCGCGCGGGTCGAGGAGGCGCCCAGCACACCGGCGAGCAGACGTTCGGTGTGGGCGATCCACTCGCTATTGGCCGGCTGGTTGGGATCGAAGTCCTTGCCTTTGCCCTGGCGCAGGGCGAAGCGGTTGAAGCTCTGGCGTGCGCGTTCTTCGCCGACGAAACGGCTGGACAGCATCAGCAGGTCGGCCACCTGCACTGCCAGCAGGCTGCGGTTGCTGGGTTTGGTGCCCAGGTCATGGCCGATGAAGCGCCCGGCCTGCCAATGCTCGGAAACGCGGGTACGCGAGAACCAGGAAACCCAGGCGAACAGCAGCAGGTTGCCGGCCAGTGACAGCACCACGCCACGCGTCAGCGGATCAACCTGCAGGCCGATGGGGGCGTAGAGCAGGGTGGTCAGGCCGGGGAAGCTGTCCAGCGACCAGCCCATGCCGCGTGCCGCCAGTGGCAGTACCAGGGTGTAGAACCAGAGCATGGCACCGAAGATCAGGCCGGCGAACACGCCGCGGCGGTTGGCCTGTTTCCACACCAGCGCGCCGAACATGGCGGGGGCCAGTTGGCCAATGGCGGCAAACGACACCTGGCCAATGGTGGCCAGGCTGGCGCCTTCGCCGAGCAGGCGGTAGCAGACATAGGCCAGCAGCAGGATCAGCACGATGCTGACCCGGCGCGCGGTGAGCATCCAGTGACGGAAGGCCTCGAACGGCCGCTCGGTGCTCTGCCGGCGCAGCAGCCAGGGTAGCAGCATGTCGTTGGAGATCATGGTCGACAATGCCACCGAGGCGACGATCACCATGCCGGTAGCGGCCGACGCGCCGCCGATGAAGGCCAGCACCGCCAGACTTGGATGGGCTTCGGCCAGCGGCAGGCTGATGACGAAGGAGTCCGGTGTCACGCCTGCCGGCAGCAGCATCTGCCCGGCGAGGGCGATGGGCACGACGAACAGCGCAGCCAGCATCAGATAGGCAGGGAATACCCAGCGCGCCAGGCGCAGGTCCTTGGGCTCGATGTTCTCCACCACGGTGACGTGGAACTGCCGCGGCAGACAGATGATGGCGATCATCGCCATACCGGTCTGCACCAGCATTGCCGGCCAGTTCACCGCCTCGTTCCAGAAAGCGTCCAGCTCGGCGGTGTTGTGTGCCTTGTCGAGCAGATCGTGGAAGCCGTTGTACAGGCCGAAGGTGACGAAGGCGCCAACGGCGAGGAAGGCCAGCAACTTGACCAGCGACTCGAAGGCAATCGCCAGCACCATGCCGCGATGGTGCTCGGTGACGTCTAGGTTGAGGGTGCCGAACAGAATGGTGAACAACGCTAGAGCCAGTGACACGATCAGCGCGGTGTCCTGAGCGCTGGTGCCGGTGTCCTGGGCATGTACACCGATCAGCAGATTGACGCCGAGCACGATGCCCTTGAGCTGCAGGGCGATGTAGGGCAACACGCCGACCAGGCAGATCAGCGCCACCACGATGGCCAGCGACTGCGACTTGCCGTAGCGCGCGGCGATGAAGTCGGCGATGGAGGTGATGTTCTCCTGCTTGCTGATCATCACCATCTTCTGCAGTACCCAGGGCATGGTCAGCAGCAGAATGGTCGGCCCGAGGTAGATCGGCAGGAACGACCATAGCTGTTCGGCTGCCTGGCCGACGGCGCCGAAGAAGGTCCAGCTGGTGCAGTAAACGGCCAGCGACAGCGAGTACACCCAGGCACGGATCTTCGGCGGCATAGGCGTGCTGCGGCGGTCACCATAGAAGGCGATGGCGAAAAGAATGGCCATGTAGATCAGGGCGACCGCGGCGATCAACCCGGGGGACAGCGACATGCAGACTCCGAAACGCACAGTGAAACGAAATGAGCCTGGCCGCCGAGGCGAGGCCGATGTTGATCAGTGTTGCACAAAGCCGGGCGCTGTCGGCTGCGACCAAGGTCGCAGCCAAGCAGACGTGCTTTGCGACGGGACTCGATTGTGCAGCAGCGCAGGGGCTGATAGCTTGGCGCGTTTGCGATTCTGCCCAAGGAAGGACCCTGAGGAAGCTCTATGTTCAAGCCGCAGCTGGTGACTTTGCAACGTGGCGCTCTGCGCCTGGAACCGCTCTCTGACGCGGATATCCCCGCGCTGGTGGCGCTGGCCGAAGCCAACCGGGAGGAACTGCTGTACATGAGCGGCACCCAGCGACTGGACTGGTACCGCAGCGCCCTGGCCGATATGCGCGAGCAGCGGGCACTGCCGTTCGTCATTCGTCTGGGTGACGAGTTGGTAGGCACCACCCGCTTCGCCGACTTCATGAACACCCTGCCGGCCTGTGAAATCGGCTGGACCTGGCTCGACCGCGGCCAGCATGGCAGCGGGTTGAACACCAGCATCAAGTACTTGATGCTCAAGCACGCTTTCGAAAATTGGGGCATGGTTCGCGTGCAACTGAAAACCGCCGCCAGCAACCTGCGTTCGCAACGCGCCATCGAGAAGCTTGGCGCCGTTCGTGAAGGGTTGCTGCGCAACCATCGCCGCCTGGCTGATGGCCGACTCGATGACACCGTGCTGTACAGCATCACCGACCTGGAATGGCCGGCGCTGCGTGGGGCCATGGAGGCGGGCTTCAACGCCTGAGCCTGATGCACAGTCGCGAGCAGACCCGCTTCTGGCAAGCTTCCGCATTGAGCGGCGTCGAGCTGTTGCAGGCGCGCTACCTTGAACAGCGCTTCGCGCCCCACGTGCATGAAGGTTTCGTGTTCACCGTGATCGAGCATGGCGCCCAGCGCTTTCGTCATCGCGGTTGTGATCATCTGGCCCCGCAGGGCAGCATGGTGCTGATCAACCCGGACGAAGTGCACACCGGCTCCAAGGCGCACGAAGACGGTTGGCGCTATCGCGGTTTCTATCCCGACAACGCCCAGGTACTGGGGGCGCTGCAGGAGCTGGGCCTGGCCAAGGCTGGCATGCCGTCGTTTGCCTTCAGCGTGCTGCATGATCCACGTTTGCATGCGGCCTTTCTGCAACTGCACCAACTGCTCGAGGGTGGTGCTGAGGCGCTGCAGCAGCAACTGGCCTGGCGTGAGGCGATTCTGCTGCTGTTTCAGCACCATGCGCAGCTTGCCGAACCACCTGCGCCTGGGCGTGAGCCCTGGGCAGTGGCTTGTGCCAAGCAGATGCTCGCCGAGCGGCTGATCGAGCCGCCCTCGCTGGAGGAACTGGCGGCTGCGGTCAACCTCTCACCTTTTCACTTCGCGCGCGTATTTCGCCGCGCGACCGGCTTGCCGCCGCATGCCTGGCTCAAACAGCGTCGCCTCGAACAGGCGCGGGCGTTGCTCAAGACTGGCTGCACGGCGGTCGCTGTGGCCATGCAGTTGGGCTTCGCCGATCAGAGCCACTTGTCGCGGCAGTTCAAGCAGGTTTATGGCGTGAGCCCTGGCGAATATCGCAGCGCGGTGGCCCGGAGCTGACAGCAGGCAAAAAGGACCAGGCATGAAAAAGCCGGCGCTCCTTATCGGGGCGCCGGCTTTTTCAGCCCGCTATGTCGATCAGAATTCGTGATCGGCGGTGTCCGGGTTCAGGTCGCTGATGCCCAGTTTGCCCGCAGCCTGCTCGATGGCGCCGGTCTGCTTGACCAGGGCAGCGATGGCGTCACGCACCAGTTGCTGGCCTTCGGCGTTGCCTTCCGCGATCAGCTGGTCGAAGTGCATGTTGTTCTTCTCGGCGCTGTCGACCAGTGCCTGCAGCTTGGCTTCGGTTTCCTGCAGGTCGGCCTTGAGCGTGGCGTCGGCCTGGGCATCGGCCTTGGCCACCAGCTCGGACAGGCTCGGGCCGGTCAGGGTGCTGCCGTCGACCTTCTTGTACTCGCCCAGGTAGACGTTACGAATGCCTTTGCCGTTGTAGAAGTGCGAGTTGTGGGTGTTGTCGCTGAAGCAGTCATGCTCGTCTTCGGTGGAGTTGGCTTCCAGTGCGACCTTCATGCGCTCGCCCGCCAGTTCGCCGAGCGACAGGCTGCCCATGCCGAACAGCATCTTGCGCAGGCCGTTGTCGGCCGAATCGGCGACCAGCTCGCTGCGGTAGTTGCCTTGCACGCCGTCTTTCCACTGCTCGACCATGTCGTTCAGGTCGCTGACCAGCAGGTCGGTAGCCGCCTTGAGGAAGGCGCGGCGGCGCTCGTTGTGGCCACCGGTAGCGCCTTCACCCACCACGTAGTCGGTGTAGGGACGCTCGCCGGCGCCTGGCTCGGTGCCGTTGAGGTCCTGGCCCCAGAGCAGGAATTCGATGGCGTGGTAGCCGGTGGCGACGTTGGCTTCGGAGCCGCCCAGCTCGTTCAGGCTGGCCAGCAGCTCGCCGGTGATTTCGCTGACGTCGATCTTGTCTTCACCCACCTGGATCTCGGTGTTGGCGATGATGTTGGCTTGCGCGCCCGGGTTACCCAGGGCGTGCTGGTAGTCCTCGGCCACGTAGTCGATCAGGCCTTCGTCCAGCGGCCAGGCGTTGAGCTGACCTTCCCATTCGTCGACCACCGGGTTACCGAAACGGAACACTTCGGTCTGCATGTAGGGCACGCGTGCGGCCAGCCAGGCTTCGCGCGCAGCTTTCAGAGTCGCTTCGCTGGGATCGGCAAGCAGTGCATCGACGGCAGTCTGCAGGGCCTTGCCGGTGCTGGCGGCGTCGCTGAACACCGCCAGGGCCAGATCGGCGTAATGGTTGACCACGGCCTTCGCCGCTGCTTCGTCGACCTTCGCCGCAGTGGCTGGCGCCGCGCTCTCGGTGGCGGCAGCAGGAGCAGCTGCCTGGGTCGCGGGGGCTTTGTCTTCGCCACAGCCAGCGAGGGAAATGGCGATGGCCAGCAGGCTGGCGGAGGCCAGAGGCATACGAATCATGGCGGGGTCCTTTACATGTACGAAATGTGGACGGTACTCAGTGGTACCTGAAAAACTGCAACATAATGCAAATGTTTCGCATTATGTGTAAAGGCCATTATTCGTCGCTGTGCGGGATATCGCTACCGGGCTGCCTCGTTGCCGTTAGAATGCCAGCACCCGATTCGCAGTTCTGCCTGGAGAAAACTGCATGAGCCTGACCGCCGTGATCATCATCGTTGTCCTCGTTCTGCTCGGCGCCTACGCGGTGTCGCTGTACAACGGGCTGGTACGCCTCAAGCATGGCGTGAGCAAGGCCTGGTCGAACATCGACGTGCTGCTCAAGCAGCGACACGATGAACTGCCCAAGCTGGTTGAAACCTGCAAGCAGTACATGCAGTACGAAGGTTCGACGCTGGAGCGGGTGATTGCAGCGCGTAGTGCCGTTGCCAGTGCTCGCGAACAACATGATGTCGGCGCCCTGGGCAAGGCCGAAAGTGGTCTGCGCGCGGGCCTCGGTCAGCTCTTTGCCCTGGCCGAGAACTACCCTGAGCTGAAGGCCAACGACAGTTTCCAGCATCTGCAGCAGCGTATCAGCGGCCTGGAAAACGGCATCGCCGACCGCCGCGAGCTGTACAACGAGGCGGTCAACCTCAACAACGTGCGCATCGAGCAGTTCCCCGATGTACTCATCGCGCGCCTGTTCAACTTCCAGGCTGCCGAACTGCTGGTGTTCAGCGAGGCGGAAAAAGCCGACGTAGACATGAAATCACTGTTCAACTGAGAACCTGCCGATGATGCAGGTCGACCCCTTCGGCTTCTTCTTCACCCTCACGTTCACCCTCGGTGCCTGCCTGGGCGGTGCCTGGTGGTGCCTGCGGGGTTGGTCGCAGGCGCGCCATCTGCTCGATACGCCCACCTCGAAGATCCGCTCGGCGGCGCAGGGTTACGTCGAACTCTATGGTGTGCTCGAAGCGTTACCGGACATGCAGTTGCGTGGCCCGCTGACTGGCAAACCCTGCCTGTGGTGGCGCTTTCGCATCGAGGAGTATCGCTCCAGCGGCAAGAAGCGCAGTTGGCGGGTGATCGAGAGTGGCGCCAGTGACGCCTGGTTGCGCCTGGTCGATGGCACCGGCGAATGCCTGATCGACCCGCGTGGTGCCGAGATTCGTGCGGCGGTGCGTGACGTCTGGGAGGGTAACCTGCGGCACCCGCTGGGTCCGGCCAAGACCGGATTGTTCGGCTTTCTCACCAGCGGCCAGCGCTATCGCTACAGCGAAGAACGCTTCCATGTCGGCCAGCCGCTGTATGCCATTGGTGACTTTCGCACCCGCGGCGCTGCGCAGCAGGGGTTCGACAGGCATGCCGCTCAGGGCGAAGTGATCCGCGAATGGAAGGGCGATTACGTTGGGCTGCTGCGGCGTTTCGACAGTGACGGCAACGGTGAGCTCGACGAGCAGGAATGGAATCGCGTGCGATTGGCGGCGCAACTGGAAGCCGAGAATCGGCACCGGCAAAAGGCCTCCGAGCCGGCGCGGCACCAGATGGCCAAGCCTGGTGAGCGCCAGCCGTTCATTCTCTCCAACAGCGGAGAGGACGAACTGGCCCGCAGCTTTTACTGGCAAGCCGCTGGCGGCGCCGTACTGTGCGTGGTCGGTGCATTGGCCACGGCCTGGCTGCTGGGTGTGCAGCACTGGTGAGTTGGTTTTGCGGGCTCGAACGAAAACGCCGCGACTGATCGCGGCGTTTTTTATGGGTGACGTTCAGAGCGTCGCGGCTGAGCTCAGGCGCCGCGATTGCTTGAGGAACAGCGTCAACTCGCGCGCTGGCAGCGGTTTGCTGTAGAGGTAGCCCTGACCCTCATGGCAGCCCTGGGCGATGATGTAGGCCTCCTGCTCGGCGGTTTCCACGCCTTCGGCGATGACTTGCATGCCCAGGCTCTTGCCCAGCTGGATGATAGCGCGAACGATGGTGGCGTCGTCTTCGTCTTCGAGCAGGTCTTGGACGAAGCTCTTGTCGATCTTGATCTTGTCCAGCGGCAGGCTTTTCAGATAGCTCAGCGAGGAATAGCCGGTACCGAAGTCGTCGATGGCGATCAGTGCGCCGGAGCGGCGTAGGCTGAGCAGATGCTGGGCGGCGGTGCTGATGTCTTCCATCAGGCCGGTCTCGGTGACTTCCAGCTCCAGGCTTTTGGGTGGCAGGCGGTAGACCTGCATCAGATTGTTGACCACGCGCGGCAGCTCGGCGTGGTGCAACTGCACGGTGGACAGGTTGATGGCCATGCGCAGATCGCTGAAGCCCTGGTCATGCCATTCGCGCAGTTGGCGGCAGGTCTGGTCGAGAATCCATTCACCGATGGGAATGATGGTGCCGTTCTGCTCGGCCAGCGGGATGAACAAGTCCGGTGCGACGAAGCCGTGTTGCGGGTGCTGCCAGCGCAGCAGCGCTTCGACGCCGACCACGCGGTGGTCGCGGTAGTCTATCTGGGGCTGGTAGACCAGGTGCAGCTGGTTCTGCGCCAGGGCATCGCGCAGATCCTTTTCCAGCTCACGGCGGCGCCGCATCTCGCTGTCGACGCTGGCGATGTAGAACTGGTAGCGATTGCGCGAACGACTCTTGGCCAGGGTCATGGTCTGTTCGGCTTTCTGCAGCAGCTTCTCGGTGCTGTCGCCATCTTCCGGGAACAGTGTGATGCCGATGGTGGCGCGCAGGCGCACTTCGTGCTGATCGAGCAGGAAGGGCAGCTCCAGGTCGTCGAGTACGCTCTGCGCCAGTTCGGCGGCTTCGTAGGGTTGTTCGATATCGGCTTGAACCAGGGCGAACTGGTCACCGCCCAAACGGGCCAGTGCGCCCAGGCGGCCGCTATGGCTGCGCAGGCGGTCGGACAGTGCGAGCAGCAACTGGTCGCCGCTCTGGTAACTGAATTGTTCGTTGATGCCCTTGAAGTCATCCAGGCCGACGCAGAGCACGGCGACGCGACGCTGCAGACGGCCGGCATCTTCGAGAATCTGATCGAGCTGCTGTTGCAGTTGCTGACGGTTGGGCAGGCCGGTAAGAAAATCATACTGAGCCATGCGCAGCAGGCTGTTCTCGGCTTCACGGCGCAGGTGGGTGTTGCGCTCGATGGAGGCCAGCAACTGGTTGGCGGTGTTGATCCACAAACCCAACTCGTTCTTCTCGTTGCCCTTGAGCATGGGCAGCTTGTGTTCGCTGGGTCGGTCGGGATTGATGTTGGTAAGGTGCTCGATGATCTTCGACAGTGGTTTGGTCAGCAGCCAGTGATAGACCAGATAGAGCACCAGGCCCATGGCCATGGCGCGCAGCACCCCTGAGATGAAGATGATCACCGAGTTGGTGACGAAGCTTTCGCCGTAAGGCGCCGTATCGAGGGTGATGTTGAGGTCACCGTAATACTCGCTGTAAGGACCGCGGCCGACCAGCTTGGTGGCGAACAACTGCTCCTGACCGAGAATCGGGTCGGTCAGCCAGCGAGTCGGCATCTGTGCCAGATCGCGAGTGCGCTCGGCCAGCATGGGTTCGTTGGGGTGGCCGATGGAGGCGTGACGCACCGATTCGTGCTGGAACAGCCCCTCGATCACCTGCATGCCCATCTCGCGGTCCAGGCTGTATACCGCCTGGGTCGAAGGATCGCGGAACATGCCGAGGATGCGATGGGCATCGTTGGCCACCGCCTGACGTGTCTTGTAGGCGTCGAAGACAATCTGCGCACAACTCAATACCACTCCTACTACGAGTGCTGACAACAGCACCACGCGGAGCAACTTGAGTGACAAGCTGTTTTTCAATTCCAGCTTCAAAGGCAATTCCTTATGTCGATGCTTACAGCGTCAGTCAGACGAGAGTATTGGCAATCTAGGCCTGGCCGTCAAAGGGCCATCATGCCTGGTGGCACTATTTATCCCACAAGGAACGCTCCTGGTGCGAATCGCCGCTTGGAGGCCGACTCACTGCTCTGTGTCGGTGCGATTGCGCCGTACTTGAACACCTTTGGTCATATTGACCGTCCGTCGTTGTTACGCCCTGTGACGCGCCACATGCCGTCTGCTTGGCCGCTGGCACAAGAGTTGCGAAGGCCGGGCATCGACCGGGAGGGGATTCGTGATGAAAACGCTCGTGCTGTTGCTCGTCGCTGTCAGCTTTGCCCCACAGGCCCATGCCGCCAGCGAAGAGGCCGCCAATACGGCCTGGCTGGTGTTGGCCAGCGTGCTGGTGTTCTTCATGCAGGCGGGTTTCGCCCTGCTGGAGAGCGGCATGTCGCGGGCCAAGAACGCGGTCAACGTGATGATGAAGAACTACATGGACTGCTGCGTTGGCGGCATCGTGTTCTGGCTGTTCGGCTTCGGCCTGATGTTCGGTGCCAATGTCACTGGCTGGTTCGGCATGAGTCACTTCGCGCTGAATGACGGCGAGCCTTGGGATTACACCTTCCTGCTGTTCCAGATGATGTTCGCCGCCACCGCTGCGACCATCGCCAGTGGTGCCATGGCCGAACGCACGCGGTATGGCGCCTATCTGATTGGCGCGGTACTGATCAGCGGTGTGATCTATCCGATATTCGGCAGCTGGGTGTGGGGCGGTCTGTACGGTGGTCAGGGGTGGTTGGCCAAGCTGGGCTTCATCGATTTCGCCGGCTCGACCGTGGTGCATAGCATCGGTGCCTGGTGCGCGCTGGCAGGGATTCTGGTGCTGGGCCCGCGTCTCGGGCGTTTCGCCCCTGATGGCAAGGCACGCTTGATCCCTGGGCACAATCTTGGCCTGGTGGCATTGGGCGGTTTCATCCTCTGGGTGGGCTGGTTCGGCTTCAACGCTGGCAGCAACCTGGAAGTCAGCAGCAGCCTTGGCTTGATCGCCCTGAACACGCATCTGGCTGCGGTCGCGGGTGCGCTCGGTGCTCTGCTGGCACAACGCAGCACGGCCAGCCCGGTACTGCTGACCACCACGGTGAACGGCTCGATTGGCGGGCTGGTCGGCATCACCGCCGGTTGCGCCAGCATGGCGCCGGGTTTCGCCCTGCTCAGCGGTCTTGTCGCCGGTTTCGTCGTGGTCTATGGCATGCGTCTGCTCGATCGCCTGCAGCTCGATGATGTGGTCGGTGCTATCCCCGTACATGGTTTCGCCGGCATCTGGGGCACCCTGGCAGCAGGCCTGTTCTATCAGGGTGACCTGTTCAACTGGGAGCGTGTCGCGGTACAGGCATTGGGTGCTGCGGCAGCTTTTCTCTGGGCCTTTCCGGTTGCCCTGGTGTTCTACTTCCTGTTGGCCAAGACCATGGGGTTGCGGGTTTCGACCCAGCATGAGCAGCGCGGGCTGGATTTTGCCGAGCATGCCGAGGTCGGTTATCCGGAGTTCAATCTGACGCAGACCTTCGACAGCGAGCAATGGTCGAGGAGGGGCTAAGCATGAGATTGAGCCTGCGCCGTCGCGCGATCTACACCGGCCTGGCCGGACACTTTTCGGATGAAGAGGTCTGGCCACTGCTGGCCCTGTGGGAGAACAAATACGCCGAGCAACCGCCGTTCGCCCTCAATGAATTTCTCGCCGAGGTGGTGCTGCGTACCGAGCGCAAGCTCGAACGCGCACGCCTGTATCGCGAGTTGGTTGGCGCCCTGACGGGACCACCCTCGCAGCTGTTGCCTGACCCTGAGGAGCAACTGGCCGCCTGGCGCCAGGGACGCAATGAGGCCGTGCGGCAGGTAGCGACTCCGGATAGTGCCGCGCAAACCACCTTCCTGGCCCTGAACCAGGCCTTGCTGGAGCAACTCGATAGCGCGCAGCAGGCGGCGCTGAGGCGCTTTGCCGCCGGCAACCTGTCCGGTATGGGGGTGAGCGCGGAGCTGTCGACGCGTTTGCGTATCTGGTTGGAGCAGGGCGGGGGCGACGGTATCGCCAACCTGGGACTGGAGCAACTGCGCAAGCTGCTGAACCTGCTCTATATCGGGCTCTGCGAGTTTCTCGGGCCGGTACGTGCCGACCGTGTACTGAGCCAGGCGGTCAACCGTGTGGAGGAGCAGGGGGTGGAGTTTTCACCACGCAGATTGCTCTAGCTGCGCAGCCTGATGCAGAAACGAAAAACCCGGCCTGAAGGCCGGGTTTTCGCATTACGGGGCTGAGATTCAGGCCGCGTAGTTCTGGGCGACGAAGTCCCAGTTCACCAGGTTCCAGAACGCCTCGACGTACTTCGGACGCAGGTTGCGGTAGTCGATGTAGTAGGCGTGTTCCCACACGTCGCAGGTCAGCAGCGGAGTGTCGCCGCTGGTCAGCGGGCAGCCGGCGCCGATGGTGCTGGCCAGGGCCAGGGAACCGTCAGCTTTCTTCACCAGCCAGCCCCAGCCGGAACCGAAGGTGCCGATGGAAACCTTGCTGAACTCTTCCTTGAACTTGTCGAAGGAACCGAAGGCCGCGTTGATGGCATCAGCCAGGGCGCCGGTCGGCTGGCCACCGCCGTTCGGCGACAGGCAGTTCCAGTAGAAGGTGTGGTTCCACACCTGAGCGGCGTTGTTGAAGATGCCGCCCGAGGAAGTCTTGACGATCTCTTCCAGGCTCTTGCCTTCGAACTCGGTGCCCGGCACCAGGTTGTTCAGGTTCACGACGTAGGTATTGTGGTGCTTGTCGTGGTGGAATTCGAGGGTCTCGGCGGAAATGTGCGGCTCGAGGGCATTCTTTTCGTAAGGCAGCGGCGGCAATTCAAAAGCCATGGTCTATCTCCTACTCAGGTCGTGTGCGGTATGCGCAAGGCCGATCACGGGCGGCCTATAGGCGGCGTCGAGTTTGTACTCTTTGCGCCGCAGACTCGGGATCATAGCACCCGACCACGGCCATAACCACGCAACATCTGTGTGGGAAAGCCGGTGCCAGGGCCTCTGCAGCATTGGGTTCGACAGTCAGGGGCGCCAGCAGTTGCCTCTTTCGACGCGGTCGTGCCGAAACGCCAACAGAGCTTAACAGGCCATTGAAAAACGTAGGCGAGGCAGGCAAGACAAGGCGAAAACGACCGAAAAAGCGCAGTTTACGTGCTGTAAATGAGCATTTTGACTGGGCTCGCACGCGAGGTCGTTTTTAACGCAGTATTGCCAACGCAGGTAGTTTTTCAACGGCCTGTTAAAGCGCGCCGGCTTTTTTCCAGGCTAGATAACTGCTCACCAGTTCCGGGCCCAGTTCGCCAGGGCGGGCGTCGAGCACCGGTACGTCGTGGGCGGCCAGGCGTTCGTGCAGGTCGGCGCGGGCGTTGAGGTAGTCCAGCGTGCCGCAGTAGGCCAGGGCCTGATCGAATTGCTCCACCGGCGTCTGGCGCAGGCGGTCCAGCGCTTCCTCGCGCAGGCTGGCGATCAGCACGCGATGCTGGCGCGAGAGGCGACGCACGGCAGCGAGCAGATCCTGATCGTCCTCGTCGCGCAGGTTGGTCACCAGCACCACCAGCGAGCGGCGGCGCTGACGCGCCAGCAGCAAGTCGGCAGCGGCGCTGAAGTCGGCCGGTTGCTGGCTGGTGTCGAGGTCGTAAACGGCGTTGAGCAGCACGTTCAATTGTGCAGGGCCCTTGACCGGCGCGAGGTAACGCGACTGGTTGCCGGCGAAGGTTGCCAGGCCGACGGCATCGCCTTGGCGCAGGGCTACGTAGCTGAGCAGCAGGCAGGCGTTGAGAGCATGGTCGAAGTGCGACAGCTCATCGTCCTGGCTGCGCATACGGCGGCCGCAGTCGAGCAGGAAGACGATCTGCTGGTCGCGTTCGTCCTGGTACTCGCGGGCGATGGGGGTGCGCTTGCGGGCGGTGGCCTTCCAGTCGATCTGGCGCAGGGTGTCGCCATCACGAAACTCGCGTAGCTGGTGAAATTCCAGGCCCAGGCCACGGCGCGGGCGCTGGCGCACGCCCAGCTGGCTCAGCCAGTCATCCACGGCCTTGAGCTGGGCGCCATAGAGGCGCGCGAAATCCGGATAGACGCGGCTTTCGCCGGCGAGCGGCAGCAGGCGTTTGGCCTGCCACAGGCGCAGCGTGCTGGGTAGCTTCAGCTCGCACAGGGCGAAATGGAAATGCCCGCGGATCAGTGGCTTGAGGCGATAGCTGACCCGTGTCTGCTGGCCGGGGTGCAGGGTGATGCGTTGCGGCAGGAAATCGAATTCCATGCCTTCAGGCACATGGTCGAAGACTTCGATTTCCTGGGTTTGAGTGAAGTCGTGATGAGCGATAAGTTGCACCTCGCTCCAGCGCCCGAGCGGCAGGTTGCCGGGCAGCACGCGCTCCAGGCGCGGCGAGTGCTGGCGGCGCAGCCACAGGGCATCGACGGCGGCGATCAGTGCCAATGCCAGCAACAGCCCCCAGGCCAGTGGCATCAGGCTGTCTGCCAGGCGCATGCCGAGCAGGGGCAGGGCGCCGAGCAGCACGGCCGCAGCGAACAGGCCGCCGAGCAGCCCGAGGAGCAGGCGCGAAGGTTTCATAGGCGTGGCGCCGGTACCTGATCGAGCAACTGTTGCAGCACCTGATCCACCGACAGGCCTTCGATATCCAGTTCCGGCGCCAGACGTACGCGGTGACGCAGCACGGCCAGCGCGCAGCTCTTGATGTCATCCGGCAGGACGAAATCGCCACCGCGCAGCAGCGCGCGAGCACGGGCACCGCGCACCAGGGCGATCGACGCACGCGGCCCGGCACCCATGGCCAGGCCCGGCCAGCTGCGGGTAGCGCGGGCCAGGCGTACGGCGTAATCGAGCACCTGATCATCCAGTGGCAGATCGCTGGCGATCTTCTGCAGGGCCAGCACGTCCTTGGCTTGCAGCAGGGTGCGCAGCGGGCTGACTTCGAGCATGTCGGCCTTGGCCGAGCGGGTCACCTGGCGCACCATGTTCAGCTCTTCATCCTGCTGCGGATAATCCATGCGCAGCTTGAGCATGAAGCGGTCCAGCTCAGCTTCCGGTAGCGGGTAGGTGCCTTCCTGCTCGATCGGGTTCATGGTCGCCAGCACCATGAACGGCAGTTGCACCGGCAGGGCGCGGCCTTCCAGGGTCACCTGGCGCTCCTGCATCACTTCCAGCAGGGCGGCCTGGGTCTTGGCCGGTGCGCGGTTGATTTCATCGGCCAGCAGCAGGTTGGTGAACACCGGGCCCTTGCGCAGCTTGAACTGCTCGCTCTGCATGTCGTACACGGCATGGCCAGTGACATCGCTGGGCATCAGATCCGGGGTGAACTGGATACGTGCGAACTCGCCGCCAAAGCAGCGCGCCAAGGCGCGCACCAGCAGGGTCTTGCCCAGGCCTGGCACACCTTCGACCAGCACATGACCACCGGCGATCAGTGCGGTCAGCACGTCGTCGATCACCGCGCTCTGGCCAATCACGGCCTTGCGCAGCTCGGCGCGCAGGGCCTGGGCCAACTGGCTGGCACGCTGGCGCTGCTGCGCTTGCGGGTTGCTCGGCGCGGCGGCAGGGGGTTCCTGCACCGGCAGGTTGTCGTTCTCGGGGATCTCGCTCATAGGGCATTCCTGAGGGTTTGCAGGTGGGCGACCTGGCGGGTGAAGTCACTGGCGGATAGGCGCTGCGGCGGCAATGGGCGCATGGCCTGGCTGATGTCCTTGGCGGGCAGGCGGGTCAGGCGACCGAGAACCTGCCACTGCTCGGCGACGGCGAGCTTCTCGAAACCTGGGTGGCGGCGCCGTGCACGGCGATTGATGTCCTGTTGCAGGCCTTTCAGCAGGCTGTGCTGGCCGCTGCGGCGGAGCAGGAAGTCGGCACTGCCTCGCAGGTGTTCCTCGAGCTGGCGCCGTGCTCGGCTGGCCGGTGCCTGCAGCGGGCCATGACGCATGCCGACGTGCCACAAGGTGGCGATGATCAGCAGGGCCAGCACCAGCAAGGCCAGAGGGAAATGGCGCAGCAGAAGGCGCGCCAGACCATCGCTGTCGGCGTGGTAAAGCAGGGTCACGGCGCTGTCCTGGCTCAGATACCAGAGTAGCCAGGCATGGTCGTACTCGCTGATATTGCGGTTCTGCCAGATCCACGGGTCGCTCAGTACGGTGATCAGTCCGTCGCCGTGATACAGCTGCAGCAGGTGCGTGGCAGAGTCGCTATTGGCCCAGGCGTGCGCGCGGTTCTGCGCATCGTACAGGTGAAAATCGGTGTCGAAGGCGATGTAGGCCGGGGCCTGTTCGTTCTCCAGGTAGAGTTTGGTGAGTTGCGGGTAGGCTTCGTGCTCTTCGTTCTGCTCGTTTTCCGCTTCTGCCTCACTGGCTTCTTCGTCGTCCAACTCGTCACTCATGTATTGCTGGACGCCGAGCAAATCGAGCAGCAGGTCGCCGCTCTTGCCTTCCTCTTCGTCCCACAGGCGTTCGGCGATGAACAGCAGGTGACCGCCGCCCGCCGTCCATTGCAGCACGCGCTCGACCTGACGTGGTGTCATGTTGCCGCGGTCGGCCAGCAGCATCAGGGTCTGGCCTTCGCTGGGCAGGCCATCGAGCACATCCAGGCCTTCGGCGCGGCGGGCGGCAATACCCTGTTTGCGTAGGAAGTGCTCGGCTGCCAGGTAAGGGCTGCTGGCAACCTCGGGGGCCGGGCCGTGCTCGATCACGTCTTCATAGGGTTCGAGTTTGCCCAACACGTAGCTGGCGATCAGCCCCAGTACCAGCAGCAGGGCGATGGCGAGGATGAAACCGGCGCGCCGACTCATGCCGCACGCTCCTGACCGAACAGGCTGCGCCAGCCCTGACACAGGCCCTGACGCAGCGATTCGGCAGGCAGGCGGTGACCATAGGCCAGCGCCTGCCAATGCAGGGTAAGCTGACGACTGTAGTCCTCCAGGTTTTGCTGCCCGAGGCCGGCGACCAGGTGCAGCACTTCGCCTTCGGTGTGCGACTGCTTCAGGGGCAGGCGGTGTTCGTGTAGCAGGCGGCTGAGCAGGGCGCGGTAGAGCAGACCGAGTGCAGCGCGCGGTTGTTCGGCCCAGAGCCGCTCAGCTTCGCTGGCGACATCGTCGGGCAGCGTTTCCGGCGCCAGTTCGAGCCCGAACAGCTGCTGTGGTGCGGCCTGCCGGCGCCGCGTCGGCAGACCGATGCGTTCGCCAAAGGCCTGCAGCCACTCGCGGTAGCGCCACAAGACGAAGGCCAGCAGCGCGGCCAGCGCCGCCCACAGCAATGCTTCGAAGACTTGCGCGACGACATCCAGGCTCTTCCACCATTCGCCGAGTTTGAGCAGGTTCTTGAGCATGTCGAGGAAGGCTTCGATGTCTTCCGGTTTGGTTTCCTCCGCGGGCTTCTCTTCGCCCAGGCGCCAGCGGGTGACGGTTTCGCGGTGCTGGAAGGGCGGTTCGTCGAGCAGGGCCTCGATGCTTTCACGCGCGGCCTGGCTGCTCAGTGGCTGCAGGAGCAGGCGCGGCGCGTCGGGGCCTTGCGGGTCAGCCTGCTTGGCTTCCCCGCTGGTGGCTGGCGCTGTGTCGGCCCAGGCCTCGCTGGGCAGCTGCGTCAACAGCAGGGCGCAACCGAGCAATAGGGCGTAGGCGCTGCCGGTCAGGCGCTGGCGCAGGCGGCGGAAGGTCAGTTCGATATCCCAGGCTTCCAGGGCGGTGCGGCGGTTGAGGTAGAGGGTGAAGCCGCAGGCGACATAGACCGGTTCCCAGATGATCAGCAGCAGCACATAAAGCAGGTTGGACAAGTGTTCCAGCCACAGCCACTGGCCGCTGCTGGCGGCGATCAGGCTTTCCCAGGTCCAGTTCAGTTCCACTTGTTGTGGCAGCATCAGATAAAACAGGGCGACCAGGCCCATCCACAGGGCAATTTCCAGATGCATGCCGACCAGCGTCAGCCAGGTGGCAGCGGCGCTGTCGCGCTGACCGAGTACCACCAGGCGCTGGCTGCGTGCCTGACCGGCCAGGCCCTCCAATTGCAGTACAGGCAGATCGAAGCTGCGCGTCGGGCTCAGGCGGCGCCAGGTCAGGCTGGCCAGCAATTGTGGCCATAGCAGTTTCGGTAGGGCGCGCAGGGCCTGCCTCAGCGAGGGTGTGTTGCCGAACAGCGCTTGCGACAGGATGTAGAGCGGCAGTCGCTCATAGGCCGGCTTGAGCCACCAGAAGACGAAGATGGCCCAGCCCGGATACTGCCAGAGCAAGGCGCAGAGCAGGGCGAACAGCGGCATCGTGACCAGCGCCCAACTGGCCATCAGCAGGCCGGCGTGACGACGGGCCAGCAGCACGCCGAGGTCGATGGCTTCCCAGGCGCTGCGCGGGCGGATGGCAACGCTGGCTTCAGTCAGGCGCATGCTGCCTCCGACCGGCCAGCAGCAGATAACCCAGCACCAGCGTCCAGAGCCCGGCACCGACGGCGTACTTGATGTTCGGGGTGGCGAAGGTGGTGGATGACCAGAAGGCCTCGATGAAGGCGGCCAGCAGGAGGAACAGGATCACCCCGGCCACCAGCTGTATCGCCTTGCCAGCGGCCAGGCGCAAGGCTTCGCCACGGGGCAGGCGGCCCGGGGCGAGCAGCGCCCAGCCGAGCTTGAAACCGGCTGCACCCGCCAGGGCGATGGCGGTCAGCTCGAAGGCGCCATGGCCGATGACGAAGGACCAGAAGGGCTCGCCATAGCCGATGCGCGTCAGGTGGCCGGCCACTGCGCCGATCATCAGGCCATTGAACAGCAGGAAGAACAGGCTGCCGAGACCGAGCAGCAGGCCGCTGGCGAAGGTCTGAAAGGCGATGCCGATGTTGTTCATGATGTAGAAGCCGAACATCACCCAGTCGTCGCCCGAACCGCGGTCACTGAAGCGGCCAAGGCGGCGCGCGTCGGGATCGTACATGCGCTCCATTTCGCTGACCTGGTCGGGGCTGACCAGGCTGAAAATCAGCTCGGGATAGAGATAGGTCAGCAGTCCCATCACTGCCAGGCTGCCGAAGAACAGCAGGCTGGCGACGCATACGCTGCGCCATTCGCTGCGTACCAGACGCGGGAAGCCGCCGAACAGGAAGCGGATCGTCTGTGCGCCGAGGTGGCTGCGATGGCGATAGAACTGCTGGTGGCCGCGCATGGCCAATTGCTGCAGTTGATCGATCAGGTGGCTGCTGTAGCCGCGCGCCTGGGCCAAAGCCAGATGCTGGCAGAGTTGTCGATAGCGGGCTGCGAAGCTCTGACAGGTTTGCGCTTCGGCCTTGCCGCGCTCGAGCGCCTCGAGCTGACTGTTGAACGCATCCCAGTCCGGCTGATGGCGACTTTCGAACAGGCTCTGTTTCACGGTGCGCTCCCCAGCAGGCCACGGGCGATGCCGTTGAGGCGCGGCTCGGCCTGTTCGGCAGGCACTTGTAGCGGTTCGGCCAGCAGCGCCGCCAGCTCCGCTCTGCGGGCGGCGGACAGTTGGCTGCCACGTTCGGCAAAACCGAGAATGGCGCGTTGTTCGTCAAGGCTGAGCGGGAAGGGCGCTGGCAGCGGTTCGGCATCGGCCAACTGCGGTTTGCTCAACGGCGCATCGCGATAGACCACCAGGGTGCCGGCGGCGATATCGCCGAGGCGCTTGAACGCCGGGTGGTTCAGGCAACTGATGATGCCCAGGGTATAGCCGAACGGCAGGATATCGACGAAGCGCAGCAGGTTGCGCGTCAGTGAAGCGGCCCAGCCGATTGGCGTACCGTCATCGTGAACCACGCGCAAGCCGAGCATCTGCTTGCCGGGAGAGCGGCCCTGGTTGAACACCTCGAACAGCACCATGTACCACCAAGTCACGAGAAACAGCAGGATAGTGCCGAGGCCCATGCCGAACTGACCGAGCAGGCCGAGAACGATGAACATCACCATCAGGATCAGGCCGCGAATGGCCAGGTCGATGGCGAACGCCAGGGCGCGCGGCACCAGCCCGGCCGGTCGCAGATGCAGATCGATACCTTCCGGCGTTTCGACCTGGTAGCGAGTATCCAGGGGAGGCTGGTTGAGCGGAAGGCTTGCGCTTGAGCGTGAGTACATCGGCGGACTGCATCAAGGAAAGCCCGATGCTAGCGAGCAGCGGGCCACGAACGCAACCGGGCCAGTGAACTGGCCCGGGTCACGTCGACTTATTGGCTGGCCTTATTGGGCGGTAGGCAGCACGCCAAAGACGGTGCGATAGAGCACGCCCATGGCCACGACCATCAGCGGAATGCTCCACACCAGACCGATACCCAGCGGGATGGCGCTGACGATGACGATCAGACCGAGCAGCAGGAACAGGCCGAAGACCTTGAACCAGTGCTGGGTGATGGCCTTGCGCGAGGCTTCCAGTGCCTGCCAGGGCGACAGACCACGCTCGACCACCAGCGGAATGGCCAATAGATAGGCCACGGCCAGGTAGATGCCGGGGATCAGCAGCAGGATCATGCCGAGGTAGATCAGCAGCATCATCACCACGGCGGTGATGATCAGCGGTACGGTGCGCCCGAAGTGGCTGAAAATCTCGTTGAAGTTCAGCGGCTGGTCGGCTGCACGGCGAATGCCGACCATGTTGATGCCGGCCATGAAGGGGTAGGCCAGGGCCGAGGCCAGCAGCGAAATCAGGATCTCGCCGACGAATACCAGAAACAGGTTTTCGCTCAGGGCGCCGAAGATGCCGACGACGCCGCCGAGGATGAAGGTGGCGGCCAGCAGCACCACGTAGAACACCAGGAAACCACCGATGATGATGCCTTTGGTGCCCTTGACCTTGCTCCAGGATTCGCTCAGCAGCTCGCCGATGCTGAAGTCATAACCGCGTGCCAGGGCTTCTTCGATGCTCGGTGTCTGGTTAGACGGCGTCTGTTGCAGGTCGCTGGTGGGAGCGGCATAGGGATTGGGGGTGATCGCGTCACTCATGGTTGCATCCTTGTAAGTAGAGTGGGGAGACTGGGCAATGCTAGTGGTTACGGCTCTCGCCCGACAAGTGCAGCGAGCCTGGCGCTGCAACGGCTGTGCGCTGGTTCATGCTTTGGCCGGCGACGGCGAGCCTGGAGGTGAATGATAGACTGCCGGCAACTTTACGTCCGGTACGGAGCCGCCAATGACTTCCAGCATCTTCTGGTACGACTACGAAACCACCGGTATCAATCCGCGGTGTGACCGTCCGCTGCAGGTGGCGGGTATCCGTACCGATGAGGCGCTGAACGAGATCGGCGAGGTGCTGAACATCTACTGCCGCCCCAGCGACGACATCCTGCCGCACCCCGCAGCCTGCCTGGTGACTGGCATTGATCCGCAGCGCCTGCAGCAGTTGGGGCTCGACGAGGGCGAGTTCATGACCCGTGTGCATGCCGCGCTCTCGGCGCCTGGCACCTGTGGCGCCGGCTACAACAGCTTGCGCTTCGATGATGAGGTGACGCGCTACAGCCTCTATCGCAACTTTTTCGATCCTTACGCGCGTGAGTGGCAGGGCGGCAACAGTCGCTGGGACCTGATCGATCTGGTGCGCACCGCTTATGCGCTGCGTCCCGAGGGCATCGAGTGGCCTGAGGAAGAGGGGCGGGTGTCGCTCAAACTGGAGCGCCTGACCCAGGCCAATGGTATCGACCATGGTCAGGCTCACGATGCGTTGTCCGACGTGCGCGCCACCATTGGCCTGGCACGGCTGCTGCGCGACCGACAGCCAAAGCTTTACGACTTTCTCTACCAACTGCGCAGCAAGCAGCGAGTGCTGGATCAGATTCGCCTGCTGCAGCCGCTGTTGCACATTTCCGGACGTTTCTCTGCTGCACGTCATTATCTGGCACCCGTGCTGCCGCTGGCCTGGCATCCGCGCAATCGCAATGCGCTGATCGTCTGTGACCTGCAGGCCGATCCGTCGCCCTTGCTGAATCTGGATGCCGATACGCTGCGTAGTCGTCTCTACACGCGCCGCGAGGACCTTGCCGAGGGCGAGTTGGCGGTGCCGCTGAAGCTGCTGCATATCAATCGCTGCCCGGTAGTGGCGCCGCTTTCGGTGCTGCGCGAGGCGGATCGGCAACGCCTGCAACTGGACTGGTCGATTTGTGAGCGCAATGTCGAGGCGCTGAAGAATGAACAACCGCTTTGGCAGGACAAACTAGCGGTCATTTACCGTGAAGAGGCCTTTGCAGGCAGTAACGACCCTGAGCAACAGCTTTACGATGGGTTTATCGGGGATCGTGACCGTCGTTTGTGTGAACAGGTACGTGGTGCTCAACCCGACGCATTGGCCAACGACAAAAAATGGCCGTTCGATGATGCGCGACTGCCAGAGTTATTGTTTCGTTATCGGGCGCGTAATTTCCCTGCCAGCCTGTCAGCCGCTGAATCTCAACGCTGGGAAGAGTTCTGCCGGCAGCGTTTGAGCGATCCAGAGTTTGGTGCGCCCAATACCCTGACGCAATTTCACGCGGCGTTGGAGCAGTTGCGCACGGACTGCAGCCCCGATCAATTGCAACTTCTGCAGCAGTGGCAGACCTATGCGCAGGCGCTGCAGGCGCGTTTTGCCGTGAATCCTGCTGGCGTTTAAAGCGGGCAACAGACAGTCAGAGCGATGCGCAGAGGCGATGGCCTCGTCTGTGCGTTGTAAGAAAAATGCAGGGGACGGGAACTTTTCGCTCGTTCAGCGTTATTGCTGATGCAGGCAATTGCTCGAAACTGTTGCGCCTGAAAAAACATCGGCAATAAAAAACGCCAGCGTGGCTGGCGTTTTGGGTATCGCTCAGGAATTAGCCCAGCAGAGTGGCCCAACCTTCTACGACATCGGCGCCCCACTTGGCTTTCCACTCTTTCAGAGTCTTGTGGTTGCCGCCTTTGGTTTCGATCACTTCGCCGCTGTGCGGGTTCTTGTACTGCTTGACCTTGCGCGCGCGCTTGGCAGCCACAGGCTTGCTGGCACGTACGCCTTTGCCGGTTTTGGCTTCAGGGTCGAGCAGGGCGATGATGTCGCGCAGCGACTTCTGATATTCGCCCATCAGGGTGCGCAGCTTGCCTTCGAATTCCAGCTCTTTCTTCAGCTTGTCGTCTTGCGACATGTTCTTCAGACGCTCTTGGAGCTCTTTGATGCTTTCTTCGATGTTGCGGTATTCGTTGATCAGCGACATGGGCATTACCTTGGCGTGAATAAGTCTGTGGTAGTCAACAGTGGTCTAATAATAGTCACGCACTTATAGCAAGTAAACAGCAGGCCACAAAATAACTGCAGTGCAATGCAACGCTATGTGTCGCTCAGGCTTAAATTTAATCGGCTACTGCAACTAGGCCATGAAGTTTTCGCTGCGCGCAAATAGGGCACTTGCCGGGCGCTCAGTCGCTGGCTTGTGCAGGCGCATGGCTGCTGCAGTTTTGCCGGCATATCGTTAGAATGGCCGACTTTTTGCGCCGCCATTGGGGTTTTAGTTATGCGCACGTTCAGATTGGTCATCTCCTGCCCTGACCGCGTCGGCATCGTTGCCAAAGTCAGTAATTTCCTCGCGACCTATAACGGCTGGATTACCGAAGCCAGTCACCACTCCGATACGCAGAGTGGCTGGTTCTTCATGCGTCACGAAATCCGTGCCGACTCGCTGCCGTTCGATCTGGATGGTTTCAAGCAGGCGTTCTCGCCTATTGCCCGCGAGTTCTCCATGGAGTGGCGTATCACCGATTCGGCGCAGAAGAAGCGCGTGGTGCTGATGGCCAGTCGTGAGTCGCATTGCCTGGCCGATCTGTTGCACCGTTGGCACAGCAATGAACTCGATTGCGAGATTCCCTGCGTGATCGCCAACCACGACGATCTGCGTAGCATGGTCGAGTGGCATGGCATTCCTTACTTCCATGTTCCGGTCGATCCCAAGGACAAGGCCCCGGCCTTCGCCGAGGTGGAACGCCTGGTCAAGGAACATCGGGCCGACGTCATCGTCCTGGCGCGCTACATGCAGATTTTGCCACCGGCGCTGTGCGCCGAATTCGCCCAACGCGTGATCAACATCCATCACAGCTTCCTGCCGTCGTTCGTCGGCGCCAAACCCTACCACCAGGCTTCGCTGCGCGGCGTGAAGCTGATCGGCGCCACTTCGCATTACGTCACCGAGGAGCTGGATGCTGGTCCGATCATCGAGCAGGACGTGGTGCGCGTGACCCATCGCGACGATATCGAGGAAATGGTGCGTCTGGGCAAGGATGTGGAGAAGATGGTGCTGGCACGTGGGCTACGCTATCACTTGGAAGACCGAGTGCTGGTGCACGACAACAAGACGGTGGTGTTCGACTGATCTTGCTGCGTGGGCCGGCTCGATGTACGTCAGAGGAGAACGCCCATGCTCAAGTCCATCAAGGTGCGCGACTACATGACTCGCCATCTGGTGACCTTCAGGTCGGATACCGATCTGTTCACCGCCATCAATCGATTGCTGGAACACCGGATTTCCGGTGCGCCGGTTGTCGATTCCCAAGGCCACCTGATAGGCCTGCTGTCGGAGGGTGATTGTCTGCGTGGCATTCTCTCCGGCGCCTATTACGAGGCAATCGGCGGGACAGTCAGCACTTACATGACCACCGAGGTGGAGACGGTCACCCCCGAGGCCGACATCATCGAGTTGTCCGAGCGTTTTCTGCGGGGACGGCGGCGGCGTTTGCCGGTAATCGAGCACGGTCGTCTGGTGGGGCAGATCAGCCGTTGCGACGTGTTGCGCGCGGTGAAGGAGTTTGCCCAGCACGAGCAGGGCTCCCTGGAAGCCAGCTGATGGAGGCTCGAACGGCATGACCGACCCACTGGAAAAGGCCACCTCAAAGGCGCCGCCGACCCTGGGCGAAGGCTGTGTAAGGCGATACGACCCTGATGCGCTGAGCGAAGAGGATGGGACCGAGTTCGCCGATGCCGCCGAACTGTGGCGTCAGCTGCAGGAGCAGGCCGAAGACAAACCTGAGCGATAATCGAGAAGGGCGCCGTGGCGCCCTTCTTGTTACTGGCTGTTTCAGATTCGGAAGCTGTCGACCATCTGCTTGAGGCGTGCGGCCTGCTGCTCCAGATCGCCGCAGGCGCGCAGGGTGGACTGCAGGTTTTCCACGCCCTCCTGGTTGAGGGTGTTGATCTCGATGATGTCCATGTTCAGTGACTCGATTACCGAGGTCTGTTCTTCGGTGGCGGTGGCCACCGACTGGTTCATCCCATCTATCTCGCCGATACGGGCGGTCACCGTGCCTAGGCGTTCGCCGGCCTGGTTGGCGATGTCCACGCTTTCTTCGCTGTAGCGCTGGCTCTCGGTCATGGTGGTGACCGATTCTCGCGAACCGACCTGCAGTTCCTCGATCATTTTCTCGATTTCCTGCGCCGACTCCTGGGTGCGGTGCGCCAGGTTGCGCACCTCATCGGCGACCACGGCGAAACCGCGTCCGGCCTCGCCGGCACGAGCCGCCTCGATGGCGGCGTTGAGTGCCAGCAGGTTGGTCTGCTGGGAGATGCTCTTGATCACCTCGAGGATCTGGCCGATGTCCACGGTCTTGCTGTTGAGCATCTCGATCTTGGCGCAGGCGTCGCTGATCTTGTTCGACAGTTCACTCATCGAACGGATCGCTTGCTGCACCACCTTGCCGCCGTCTTCTGCCTGATGGCGGGCATCCGATGCCTGGCTCGAGGCGTCGGCGGCGTTGCGGGCGATTTCCTGTGCAGCCGCGCCGAGCTGATTGATGGCAGCTGCCACGCTGTTGGTGCGGCTGGCCTGTTCGTCGGAGTTGACCATCGAGGAGTTGGAGGCATTGACCACCAGCTTGGCTACTTCGTTGACCTGGACGGTGGCCGATGACACTTCACGGATCGAGCTGTGGATACGTTCGACGAACTGATTGAACGAGCGCGCCAGGGCGCCGAATTCGTCATTGGACTGGATCGCTAGGCGCTTGGTCAGGTCGCCCTCGCCCTTGGCAATATCCTCCATGGCCTTGCCCATGGCGGTCAGCGGCTGCATCAGCACTCGGATCAGCAGGCCGAGCAGGGCGATGATCAGCACCACGGCGATCACCGTGGCGATGATGGCCGAGGCGCGGAACTCGGTGAGCATGGAATAGGCCTTGGCCTTGTCGATCGACAGGCCGATATGCCAGCTGACCGAGGGCAGGCCCTTGACCGGGGTGAAGGTGAGGATGCGGGTGTCGCCATCGAGCTGCGCTTCGCTGAATTCACTGCTGATGCGCGGGGTGTTCTGCGGATAGATGTCCTTGAGGTTCTTCATCACCAGGTTCTTGTCCGGGTGCACCAGAACCTTGCCGTCGGCGCTGACCAGGAAGGCGTAGCCGATGCCGTCGAAATCCAACGCGTTGATGATGTTCACCAGCGTCTGCAGGCTGAGGTCGCCACCGACCACGCCAGCGGGCCTGGCCGGGGTAGCGATGGTGATGATCAGCTCACCGGTGGCGGCATCGACGTAAGGCTCGGTAAGGGTGGTGCCGCCAGCGGCCAGGGCGTCCTTGTACCAGGGGCGCGTACGTGGGTCATAGTCAGCGGGCATCTGCTCGTCCGGGCGCATGGTGAAACCGCCGCTTTCGGTGCCCAGATATGTAAAGGCGAATGAAGAGGTCAGCGCCTTCTGCTCCAGCAGTTTGACCACGCGATCCGGCTCGCTGTCGTTGCTGATCGACTGCGCTGTGCTTTCCACCAGCAGGATGCGCCCCGACAGCCAGTTCTGGATGTTGCTGGCGGTCACATTGCCCATCTCCTGCAGGTAGCTTTCCAGGTCTTCACGGATGGCGTTGCGTTGCAGGTAATCGTTGTAGAGGGTGAACAGGGAGAAGGCGACTATCACCACCAGCGATGCTGCGAGCAGAATCTTGTGGCTGAACTGCAGGTTTTTGCTCATGTTGTCTTGCGTCCGGATGGCTCTGGAACCAGTCTTGTATTCCACGGCTGCGCTTGTAAGAGCGTTTTCGCGGGCTGTTGCGGCAGATGGGATGGGTATTTGTTCTGCTGTTTGTATCGGTATAACTGCAGTAAAGCTTTAACCCAGGGGATGGCAAGATGCCTTTGAATTCACAGTTCGTATTGGGTGCTGGCAGTGATGGTCAGGCGGTTGGTCAGCCTTTGCGCCTGGCCAACCGTCACGGTCTTATTGCCGGTGCCACCGGCACCGGCAAGACGGTGACCCTGCAACGGCTGATCGAGACCTTCAGTGACGCCGGGGTGGCGGTGTTCGCCGCTGATGTCAAAGGTGATCTGTGTGGCCTGGGCGCTGCTGGCGCACCGCAAGGTAAGGTCGCCGAGCGCATCGCCAGCATGCCCTGGCTCAATCACCAGCCGCAGGCCTACCCGGTGACGCTGTGGGACGTACATGGCCAGAGCGGCCACCCGCTGCGTACCACGCTCAGCGAGATGGGGCCGTTGCTGCTCGGTGCCCTGCTCGAGCTGACTGACAGCCAGCAGGCCGCTCTCTACGCAGCGTTCAAGGTGGCTGACCGTGAAGGTCTGTTGCTGCTCGACCTGAAAGACCTGAAGGCGCTGCTCGGCTATCTCAAGGACAATGCGCAAGTGCTGGGCGCGGACAGTGCGCTGTTCACCAGTACCTCGGCGCAGGCGTTGTTACGTCGCCTGGCAGGGCTGGAGCAGCAGGGCGCCGAGGCCCTGTTCGGCGAGCCGGCGTTGCAGCTTGAAGACCTTCTACACCCTGACCGTGATGGCCGCGGACGCGTGCATCTGCTCGATGCTTCCCGCCTGGTGCATGAGGCGCCCAAGGTGTACGCGACCTTCCTGTTGTGGTTGTTGGCCGAACTGTTCGAGCAACTGCCGGAGCGCGGTGACGCCGACAAACCGGTACTGGCGCTGTTCTTCGACGAGGCGCACCTGCTGTTTCAGGGCACGCCCAAGGCGCTGCAGGAGCGTCTGGAGCAGGTGGTGCGGCTGATTCGCTCCAAGGGCGTCGGGGTGTATTTCGTCACCCAGTCGCCGAGCGACCTGCCGGATGATGTCCTGGCTCAGTTAGGTCTGCGTATTCAGCACGGCCTGCGCGCGTTCACGGCCAAGGAGCAGAAGGCCCTGCGTGCAGTGGCCGACGGTTTTCGCCCGAACCCGGCGTTCAACACGCTCAGTGTGCTGACTGAACTGGGCATTGGCGAGGCGTTGGTTGGCACGTTGGAGGAAAAAGGCACGCCGGCGCTGGTTCAGCGCGTGGCCATCGCGCCACCGCAGTCGCGCATCGGCCCGCTGAATGAGTCCGAGCGTGCAGCATTGGTGCGCCAGTCGCCGTTGGCTGGGCGCTACGACAAGCCTGTCGACCGCGAGTCGGCCTATGAGCTGCTCACCGCGCGTGCCGAGCAGGCGCGCAATGACGCGCCAGTCAAGGTGGCGGGGAAACAGAAGGCGGAACCGGGGTTGGGCGACATGGCCAGCGACCTGCTTGGAAGCGCGATGAAGAGCGCGTTGCGTCAGGCCGCCAACCAGATTGGCCGGCAACTGGTGCGGGGGCTGATGGGGTCGCTGACGGGTAGCAGGAAGCGTTAGCAAGCGCTGAAAAATCGTCATTCCACGCAGGCGGGAATCCAGAGCTCCAGAGCAATTGGACTCTCGCCTTCGTGCAGTGGCTGTAGAAAGCCTTTTTCAGAATTTCCCCCGGCTGTGGGGGAACCTGGGGGAGTGTCGCTAGCTGGCGGTTTCGTCGGCAGCGTCCTGCTTGTCCTGGCGTTCTTTCTCGATTTTCTCGATTTCTTTCTCGAAGGCCTGGTCGAGCAGACTGGGCTTCTTGCGCCAGGGTTTGCGGTCGGGGTCCGGCTGAGCGGCGTAAGTGATGACTTCTCCGCCGTATACATCCTTGTAACGCTGCGCCTGGCGCTCGAGTTCGGCGCGCAGTTCGTCTTTCGTCACTGTTTTTACCTGTAGGTTGTGATCGACCCACACGACAGCCGAAACATCAGGTTTCACTGTTGCGCTGAGGGATCAATCTAAAGTGCTTCGCCTTGGTTGGCTGGGAGAAAAGTTTGCAAAGTTTCACGCTTTGCATCTTTCTCCTTTCTCTTCAGTTACTTATCTATCTGTAAGTTTTTTCCGAGAAAAGTTGCATTGGGCAACTGGCGGTATTATCGCCAATGCCCTTTAAATGTCCAGTTATCAGTCCGCAAGCGCCTGGTAGCGCAGGCTGAAACTCATCTGAACACTTTGCTCTGCTGCCAGTAACTGTAGCCCTGGTCGCCCCGCTAGATGATGTGCGTTGACCGGATGAGTGACCGGCTCGAAGCAGAAGAAGTTCTGCGCCTCTGGGCAGAACAACAGAAACACATTGCTGCTTTGCGCCTCGCAGATGAGTTGATAACCCGCGTCGGGTTGAATGATGCAAGCGCGCCCCGGCCATTGGGTAAACGCATTGTCGACAAGTTGTCGCGGCAACAGGGTGGGCTCGGAGAAGTTCCAGGCCTGTGGCAATTCGACCCACTGACTGGAAAGTTTGTCTTCGCCGCATAACCAGACGCCGCCTGCCTGCGCCTGTACGCGGGTGTGCGCAGTGCGCGGCAGATAAGGATGCAGGCCGAGCCCATACCAGGTGGGTTGTTCGCCAAGATGGGTGGCTTGTAACGTCAGGCGCAGACAGCCGTCAGTGAGTTGTACGCCGAGAGTGGCGTGATAGGGAAAGGGCAATTGGCTATGCAGTTCCAGGCTGGCGCTGTCGGACGTCGCATTGACTATCTTCCAGGGTTGTTGCCAGGCACTGCCGTGTATCGGCAGTGCTTCGTGTTCGGTGTTGGCGCCCAGCGCTTGCCAGCCGTCAGGGGTGGCGAAACCGCCGCCGCCAATGCGGTTGGACCAGGGTAGCAACGGGTAGCAGGCCAGGCGTCTGGGATTGGCGGCAGCCAGCGCCTGTTCGTCGCTGTGACGCAGCAGTGGCTGGCCGTCGCTGAGGCGCACCCAGTTGACCAGGCTTGCGCCCAGTTCCGGGGCGAGAGTCAACTGTGTCAGGCTATCGCGCAGGGTCAGCAGAGTCGTTGGCATTTGACGCTCCTAGGGCGTTATTTGTCGGGAATTCATAGTGTCATCGTACAACTGCTGGGCTATCATTACGGCAAAGCCTCAAGTCTTAAGTCGAGAGTCCGTCCACCATGGAAACGCAAAACGCTCAACCTCGTGCTCGTCGCAAGCACCGCAGCCTGGCCCAGGAGCTGGTAGCCGATCTGTCGCAGCGCATTCGCGATGGGCTGATCAAGCGCGGTGAGAAGCTGCCGACGGAGTCGGCGATCATGGAAGAGCAGGGCGTCAGCCGTACCGTGGTGCGCGAGGCTCTGTCGCGTTTGCAGGCAGCCGGTCTGGTCGAGACCCGTCATGGCATCGGTACTTTCGTGCTGGACACGCCCAGTGCCAGTGGTTTTCGCATCGACCCGGCGACCATCGTCACCTTGCGCGATGTGCTGGCCATTCTTGAGCTGCGTATCAGTCTCGAGGTGGAGTCTGCCGGGATGGCGGCTCAGCGTCGTAATGACGCGCAGCTGAAGGCCATTCGCGAGGCACTGGATGCCATCAACGAGAGCGCGATGCATGCCAGCGATGCCGTGTCCTCGGACTTTCATTTTCATCTGCGTATTGCCGAGGCCACCGGCAACCGTTACTTCACCGATATTCTCAGTCATCTGGGTACCAGCATCATCCCGCGTACCCGGGTCAATTCCGCCAGCCTGGCGCGTGACGATCAGGCCCACTACATGGCGCGCCTGGAGCGTGAGCACGAGCAGATCTTCGAAGCCATCGCGCGCCAGGATGCCGAGGCGGCGCGGGCTGCGATGCGTCTGCACCTGACCAACAGCCGCGAGCGCCTGCGTCAGGCGCACGAAGCGGCCGAGGCCGAAGCGCTGCACGGCTGAGCAGCCGCTAGCGGCGGTAAGCCAGCAAGACAATCCCGCCCACCACGATCAGCCCGCCGAGCACCTGCAGCGGGCCGAGCAACTGGCCGAGCACCAGCCAGCCCAGCAGCATGCCGGCTACTGGTTCCATGTTCATCACCGGCGCGTTGCGGGCAATGTCTAGGCGCGGCATCAGGATGAACAGCATCGAGAACGCTGTGCCATAGAGCAGTACCAGGCACGCCAGGGCGATCCAGCCGGCCGCCGCGTTGGGCAGACCCAGGCCGCCGGGCAGTGCACCGCTGGCACCCGCCAGGGCCGAGGCACTGAAGACCACCGCCATGGTCAGCATGCTGCGCACCCGTCCGGGCATGACTGACAGCCGATGTTCGGTAATCCATAGTGCAACGGCGAAGACCCCCGCAGCAGTCAGGCTGAACAGCACCCCTTCGACCCAGCGCGCGTCGAGCTGAGCCTCGCCGGACAGGCGCGCCGGCACATCCAGCACCAGCACCAGACCGAACAGGATCAGGCCCATGATCATCGCGGCGCGGCCGGTTGGCGCCGCGCCACCGAGTGCCCAGGTGAGCAGCGCCAGCAGGATCGGCGAGAGGTTCACCACCAGCAATGCCAGGCCTACCGGGATGCGTGCCACTGCCGAGTAGATGCAAAAGCTCTGCACCGCGATCAGCAGCCCCAGCACCAACTGCCAGCCCCATGTGCTGCGGCTCAGGCGCAGCGAGTCACGTTGCCATAGCACCAGCGCGGCGAGTACCAGCAGGGTGCCCCCGGAGCGGCAGAGCATTGCCATCAGCAGACCGGTGTCGTGGTCGAAGGCGATACGCGCGGCGATGTGGTTGCCAGCGAAGGAGCAGGCCAGGGTGGCGAGGATCAGCGCGGCGATATGCCGGGGAAACGGGGTTGCTGACATGGCAGGGCGATACGTCCTTATAAAGCGAGAGCCGCCAGGCGGCGGCTCGGGTTGGATGAGGTAGCCCCGCAAGCGGGGCGGCTAATCAATGCCTGCGATCACTGAATCAGAGCACGACGCTGGGCAGCCACAGCGAAATGGCAGGGATGTAGGTAACGGCCATCAGCACGGCGAACAGCGCCATGTAGAACGGCAGCAGCGCCTTCACGGTGTTTTCGATGGTGACCTTGCCGATTGCAGCGCCAACGAAGAGTACCGCACCTACCGGTGGCGTGATCAGTCCAATACCGAGGTTGACCAGCATAATCATGCCGAAGTGCACCGGATCGACGCCGAAGGAGGTCACCACCGGCAGCAGAATCGGGGTGAGGATCAGGATCAGCGGCGCCATGTCCATCAGCGTGCCCAGGGCCAGCAACATGAAGTTGACGCACATCAGGATCACGTAGCGGTTGTCCGAGAAGGTCAGGAACGCCGTGGTGATCTTCGACGGGATCTGCATCAGGGTCATGATGTAGCCGAACGCGGCTGCGAAGGCGATGAGGATCATCACGATCGACAGTGTGCGCACGGTGCGGTGCAGCATCTTCGGCAGTTCACGCCACTTGTAGTCGCGGTAGATGAACATGGTCACGAAGAACGCCCAGACCACCGCGACAGCCGCTGATTCGGTGGCGGTGAACACGCCACTGAGGATGCCGCCGAGGATGATGAACATGGTCATCAGGCCCCACAGAGCTTCCACGCAGATCTTCAGCGCCTGGCGCAGCGGAATCACTTCGCCTTTCGGGTAGTTGCGCTTCTTGGCGAACCACAGGCACAGCGTGGCCAGGGTTACGCTCATCAGCAGACCCGGGCCGATACCGGCCACGAATAGCGCGGCGATGGATACGGTGCCACCGGCCGCCAGCGAGTAGATCACCGAGTTGTGGCTGGGCGGGGTGAGCAGCGCCTGTACCGAGCCGGAGACGGTGACGGCGGTGGCGAACTCACGTGGGTAGCCCTTCTTTTCCATTTCCGGGATCAGCACCGAACCAACCGAGGCGGTATCGGCCAGGGAGGAGCCGGAGATGGCGCCGAAGAAGGTCGAGGCGGTGATGTTGACCAGTGACAGGCCGCCGCGGACGAAGCCGATCAACACCCCGGCAAACGCCACCAGGCGCCGGGCCATGCCACCCTCGGCCATGATCGCGCCGGCCAGGACGAAGAACGGAATGGCCAGCAGGGAGAATTTGTTCACGCCACCGGCGATCTGGATCATCACCGCGTGCAGGGGGATATCGATCCACCAGGCGCCGATCAGTGCGGAAACGCCAAGCGAATAAGCAACGGGGACGCGTAGCAGGATAAGGACAATGAAACTGCCTAAAAGAATGGCGGCATCCATTTACGCGGCCTCCTTGGAATCTTCAGTGTGTTCGAAGTCGACGGCACGGCGCTTATGTTGATCGCCGTACAGCAGTTGTTCGATGACGAACAGGAGGGTGATGAAACCGCCCACCGGGATTGGCATGTAGCTGATGCCGACACGTACCGAGGGCAGGGTGCTGAGGTACTGGTTCCAGGTCGCTACGCAGAGCTTGTAACCCCAAATCAGCATGAACAGCGCGATGCCGCCCATGACCAGACGTACGAACAATGTGATCAGCGGTGCCAGGGTTTGTGGCAGGCGATCGGTCAGTGAGGTCACGGCCATGTGGGCACCCGCGCGGTAGCCGGCAGCGGCTCCGACGAAGGTGAACAGCACCATCAATAGCACTGAAATCGGCTCGGGCCAGCCCAGTCCTTGACCCAGCACGTAACGGCTGAATACGCCCCAGGGAATGATCAAAGCCATGATCACGATCGCCAGGCCAGCGGTCGCGATACAGGCACGGTAGATGGCGTCATTGACGCCCAGAACCAGGTTTTTCATGAGACTTCACCGGTTGCGCGGCGCAGGCGAGGTGCCGGCGCCGCGCGCTTGCGCGTGGATTACTGAACGGCTTCGATACGCTGAATCAGTTCAACGAACTGCGCGCCGTACTTCTCACGAACCGGGGCGGTCGCGTCGTAGAAGGGCTTGGTATCGATTTCGATGAATTCGACGCCTTCAGCCTTGAGTTTCTCTACGCTGCTGGCGCTTTTCTCGTCCCACAGTTGGCGCTCTTCCAGTTGCGCTTCCTTGGCCAGTTTCTTGACCAGTTCCTGCTGTTCCGGCGTCAGCTTGTTCCAGGTGGTCTTGGACATCAGCAACGGCTCGGGCAGGATCAGGTGGTGGGTCTGGGTGTAGTACTTGGCGGAGCGGAAATGGTTGTGCTCGAGCAGGGTGGGCGGATTGTTCTCGGCGCCGTCGATCACGCCGCTCTGCAGGGCACTGAAGATTTCACCGGTGTCCATGGCGATGCCGTTTGCACCCATGGCGTTGAGGGTGTCGATGAACAGCGGGTTGCCCATTACGCGGATCTTCATACCTTTCAGGTCTTCGATGCTGCGTATCGGCTTCTTGGTGTAGAGGCTGCGGCTGCCGCCGTCCATCCATGCCAGACCGACCATGTTGAAGTCGGAGTTGGTGATGGCGTCGAGGATTTCCTGGCCGATCTCACCGTCGATGATCTTGCGCATGTGGTCGACGTCGCGGAACACGAACGGCATGTTGAACACGTTGGTGGCCGGAACCACCGAGCCGACTGAACCGAGGCTGACGCGGGTCAGCTGCACGGCGCCGATCTGGGTCTGCTCGATGACTTCCTTCTCGGAGCCGAGAACGCCGCCGGCGAACATGCGGGACTTGATATCGCCGTTGGTGGCAGCTTCCAGCTTCTTGCCGAGGTTTTCCATGGCGACTACGGTCGGGTAGCCAGCAGGGTGGATTTCGGCAATCTTCAGGGTCATCTCGGCCTGTACGAAGGAGGACAGACCGAGCGCTAGCGGAAGTGTGGCGAGAAGCAACTTACGTTTGAGGTTCATGCGGAAAACTCCGTCTTGTTGTTGTTGGTGTACAGCAGTGTGAGTCCGGTGCCGCGAGCGGCCCGGGGTGAATCGGATTAGGGTTGGAAGGCAGGCTCCTCGATACCGCACACGCCGGCTTGCAGGGCGAATACACCACCGGCCAGAGGCTGGTCGGAAAGGTCGCCGCCGGGGCGGATCGAGGTAACGAACAAGGTGTCCAGATCGGCGCCACCGAAGGCGCACATAGCGGGCTTTTTCACAGGAACCGCCAGAGAATGGTCGAGGCGGCCATCCGGGGTGAAGCGATGGATCAGGCCTTCGTCGTTGCCGCAGATCCAGTAGCAGCCGTCGACATCCATCGCGGCGCCGTCGGGGCGACCCGGATGCTGCTTCATGTCGATGAACAGGCGACGGTTGTGCGGCGTGCCGCTATCGGTGTCGTAGTCGAAGGCCCAGACGCTCTGCACGCTGGGGTGCGAGTCGGAGAGGTACATGGTGCGGCCGTCAGGGCTGAAGGCCAGGCCGTTGGGCACGATGAAGTCGTCGAGCACCTGTCGCAGTTGGCCGTCGTAGCGATACAGCGCGCCGACGCGCGCACCTTGGGCCATATCCAGCAGCATGGTGCCGGCCCAGAAGCGGCCTTGGCGGTCGCAGCGACCGTCGTTGAAACGCATCTGCGGGCGGGCATGTTCGACCTGTGCCAGGCGCTCGGCCTGTACGCTGCCATCGTCCTGCGGGCGTAGATGGAAGATGCCGCTCTGCATGCCGGCGAGCCAGCCGCCAGCGGGGTGCATGGAGATGCAGGCAAGCATCTCGTCGGCCTGCCAGCTCTGCGTCTGGCCATCTGCCGCGGACCAGCGATGCAGGCGTGCGGCAGGGATGTCGGCCCAGTAAAGAGCCTGTTCGGCAGCGTTCCACACCGGGCTTTCGCCCGTGGCGTTGCGCGCATCGACAATCAGTTCGGCTGTCATGGCTGTGGCGCTCTACTTGTTGTTATGGCTTGGGGCGGTTGCGGCGTTCTGTTCAGTCGTCGCCGAACGGGCCGGCGGCAACGAAGGCGCCGCCCTGGTAGATGCGCGCCGGATCGTCGGCGGCCGGCATCGGCTGCGCTTCCACCTTGTCGCGGAACACTTCCGAGCTGTCCTTGGGCTTGAAGCCCAGGTGTGCGGCTTGGCTGTTGTCCCACCACACATCGCGGTTATCCGACATGCCGTAGACCACGGTGTGGCCGACGTTCTCGGTATAGAGGCAGCGTTCGAGCAGGTGGGTAAGGTCGTCGTAGCTCAGCCAGGTGCTCATCATGCGGCGGTTGGCGGGTTCGGGGAACGAGGAGCCGATGCGGATGCTGACGGTTTCGATGCCGTAGCGATCGAAGTAGAAGCTGGCCATGTCCTCGCCATAGGACTTGGACAGGCCGTAGTAGCCATCCGGGCGGCGCAGACAATTGGCGTCGAGATGTTCGTCCTGCTTGTAGAAGCCGATGACGTGGTTGGAGCTGGCGAACACCACGCGTTTCACGCCATGGCGGCGGGCCGCTTCGTAGACATGGAATACGCCGCAGATGTTGGCACCGAGGATTTCTTCGAAGGGGCGCTCGACCGAGACACCGCCGAAGTGCAGGATGGCGTCGACGCCTTCGATCAGTTGATGCACGGCGGCTTTGTCTGCCAGGTCGCAACGCACCACTTCTTCGTGGGGGCCGGCAGCAGGGGCCATCTCACCGATGTCGGACAGACGCAGGATATTGGCGTAGGGGCGCAGACGTTCGCGCAGTACCCTGCCCAGTCCGCCGGCAGCGCCGGTCAGCAGCAGGCGATTGAAGGGGCGCAGTTCGCTGGATATCGTGGTCATGGCGGGGCCTGGACTCTTGTTGCTTGTTGTTATTGGTTTGTCATACGTTGTCGTATGACTTGGGTCGATTATCAGCACCAACCCAGGCAATGTCAACGCGACAGTGGGGGGAAATTGAGGTGTTTTGTCTGCGTTTCACTGAGCGGGTCTGACCTGTTAAACAGCCATGGTTGGCAAGGTAAACTGCGGCTCGGTAGGCTCTACTACGGCAATTTATTGTGTTCGCACAGAGTATTCGAACAACGCGCGGGTGGCCTCAGGCAGGTGCGGGGTCAGTTTTCTCGGGGCGTATTTGACTAAAGTTGTATGACAACGTATCTCGACTGAGGTGGAGTGTCTTCTTATGCGAAGCACTCGAGTGACTGGAGGCGTGACATGGGCAGGAAACCTGCTGGCATCCGCAGCAGTGCGGCCCCGACGCTGATTGATGTCGCCAGGGTCGCGGGGGTGTCGCCGATCACCGTATCGCGGGCACTGGGGCGCCCCGAGGTGGTCACCGATGCCACCCGCAAGCGCGTACTGGAAGCGGTGCGGGCGACCGGCTATGTGCCCAATCTCGCGGCAGGCTCTCTCGCGTCCAGTCGCAGCCGGCTGGTGGCGATCTTCCTGCCAACCATTGCCAATTCGATTTTCGCCGACACCGTGCAGGCGCTGACTGACCGGCTGGCTGCTGCTGGCTACCAGACCTTGCTCGGCCTCACCGGCTACAGCCCCGAGCAGGAGGAGGCCTTGCTCGAGGCGGTGTTGGGGCGTCGGCCGGATGGCATTGTCCTGACCGGCACCGAACATACCCAGGCGAGCCGTGAGCGCCTGGCGCGGGTGGGCATTCCGCTGGTCGAGGCCTGGGATCTGTGCGAATACCCGGTGGACATGCTGGTCGGCTTTTCGCACGAGGCTGTGGGCCAGGCGGTGGCGCGCTATCTGATCGGCAAGGGCTATCGCCGGGTCTCGGTCGTGGGCATCGATGACCCGCGCGGCCTGCGCCGTTATCGAAGCCTGGTGGAGGCGCTGCAGGGCCATGTGAGAGCTCCCGTGGCAGCGCAGATCCTGCCTGCACCGGCGACCTTGGCGGTGGGCCGCGAAGGTCTCGCGCGTCTGCTGCAGGAAGATGTGGCCGGCGAAGTGGTGGTCTGCAGTTCCGATACGGTGGCGCAAGGCGTGATGGCCGAGGCACTCAGCCGTGGCCTGCGCATTCCTCAGGATCTTGCCGTGATGGGTTTCGGCGACCTGTCCAGCGCAGCGCACACTTACCCGCCGCTTTCCACCGTGCGGGTGGATGGGCCGCGTATCGGTTGCGCTATCGCCGATGCTCTGCTGGCGCGCTTCGCCGAGCCTGCAGCGGCGCGCCAGCCGCTGCGCCTGGACGTCGGGTTCGAACTGATCGAGCGCGGCAGCGCCTGAGCCTTTCAGGCCAGGCGCAGGTGGTTGTCCCACAAGCCGGCCGGTAACTTCAGGGCGTTGGTGACGATGCGCTCGCCGCGGCAATCGTACAGGCGGCAACGGCCCTGACCCGAGGTCACGACGAAACCGTCGGCAACCGCGCCAACGCCTGCACAGTCTGGCAATGGCACATCCAGGCGCACCTGAGCGCTGTCCAGATCCCAGATGAAGAAGCGGTTGCCGCGCGGTGCGGTCAGCGCCAGCAGGCGCAGGTCGTCGTGAATGGCCACGCTGGCGGTGTACTGGTTCATGGCCACGCGTTGCGTCTCGCCCAGAGGAAAAGGCTGGAACGGCTGGCCGGGGCGCTTGATCGCCAGCAGCGGCACCTGATCATGCAGATCGCCCATGTACTGCTGGCCGCTGACCACCGTGCCGTCACGCGCGACAGCCAGGTGGCGGATGCTGTTCTGCTGGTCGGCCAGATACTCCTGGCTGACCAGGCTGCCGTCGCGCTTGATCAGCGCAAGGCTGGCCTGCATGGCGTCGAGGTTCATCTCCACGCGGCTTTCCGCTTCGGTGCGGATGCCGCCGTTGGCCACCACTAGGGTTTCGCCATCGGGCATCCACAGCAGTTGGTGCGGGCCGACCCCATGGCTGCTGTGTTCACCGTCGCGCAGCAGTTGCTCACCCTGAAGGCGATAAACGCCAATGATGCCCCGGCCTGGCTCGGTGGTGTCGTTTTCGGTGGTGTACAGCCACTCGCCGCCTTTGTGAAACACCGCGTGGCCGTTGAAGTGGCGCCCGGCCGGCGAGGCAAGTGTTTGCAGCAGGCGGCCGTCGCGGGTGTCGATCAGGTAGCTCTCGGTGCTCGGCCGGCGACCGACGAACAGGGCCATCGGCAGGGCAGGGTGCGGCACCACATCGTGGCAGCGTTCGTTCACCGGCGTGGCGAAGGCGCGCTGACCATCGAGGCGATAGCCGACGGCGTAGTGGTTGCCGTTGCCGTCGTCACGGGCTGACAACAGCAACGGCTGGCCGGATGGGCCGAACAGCGTCCAGCCACCGAAGGCACCTGCCGCCGCGAGGCTGGCAGCGGCTGCACTGAGGCCGAGGAAGGCTCTGCGTTGCATACTCAATCCCCGTCGTGGGCGTTGAAGCCGATTTGCACGTCGAGCGCCTTGGCCAGCTCGCTTTCCTGCAGGCGGTGCAGGCGATTGAGGCTGTCGTAAAGCTCGTTCAGGGCGGTGCGCCCGGCTTCATCGGCGAGCAGCTCACCCAGGGGACTGTCGAGTGCGGCCAGGCGCTGACGGGTGTCCTGGTAAGCGGCGTCGATGCGTTTTGCCAGGTCGGCCTGGTCGTCGCCCAGCAGCGACTGAATACCGTCACGGTTGCTGCCGTGCCACAGCAGTTCGGCACTGGCCAGTGCGGCGCCCTGGTTGGCCAGGCTGCCGGCACTGCGCCAGGCTTCGGCCTGATAGGGCTGGGCGATGCCCTTGCTCTGCCGGCCCATCGGCGCGCCGAGTTTCTTCTTCAGGCCATCCAGGGCGCTGACCTGTACGCGCAACAGTTCGGCGATGGCTTCGTTGGCGTCGGCGTAGCGCTCGTTGGGGAATGTCTTTAGCTGTTCGGCCATGCCAGATTTGGCCTGCCATTCGCCGACGATCTGCGCCGCCAGTGCCTGCTGGTGTTTGCCGATGGCTTGCAGCAGTGGGCAATAGCGCGCTTTCTGTTCGGCCTGGGCGAGGTCCAGATTGGGGTCGAAAAGAATGTATTCGTAGGCGGTCAGGCCCTGAACCACCACGCTGGCATTGGACAGGTCATCCGCACTCAGCTGCGGCTTGTTCTTCAGCAATGCTTCGACCTGGCGCTGCACCAGGTTCTTCTTGTCCGGCCAGAACTGGATTTGCCAGGCGCGGTTGCCCTCGGCCAGCGGCCCGACCAGCAATGGCTGCAGGCCGGCCCAGGCGCTTTGCGCGCCGAGAAAGGCCTGGCGAGCGGCACTCAGATCGGCGCTGCCTGCGCAGAAGGCTTCGGCATTGGCCGCCAACTGGCGGTCAGCTTCCTGCCAACTGCTGTAGGCCGGCAACAGCACGCCATCGGTCAGCGCAGCGCTGACCTTGGCTTGCGGGTCCTGCTGGCCACAGCCGACCAGGGCCAGGCCGAGCAGGGAGGCGATCAGGGTTTTGTGCAACATCGCAGGCTCCTCAAAGGGAATTCAGGAAGGCGAGCAGCGCTGCTCGCTCGTCGGCATCGAATTTCAGCACATGCAGTTTGGCCGCCTCGGCCTCGCCACCGTGCCAGAGAATGGCTTCCAGCAGGTTGCGTGCACGGCCGTCATGCAGGAACTGAGTGTGACCATTGACCGCTTGCGTCAGGCCAATGCCCCACAACGGCGTCGTGCGCCATTCGCGACCGCTGGCGAGAAACTCCTCGCGGCCATCGGCTAGGCCTTCGCCCATGTCATGCAGCAGCATGTCTGTATAAGGACGGATCAACTGGTTGGCCAGTTCAGGCTCGGCGGCAGCGGCCGACGTAGTGAAGCTGGGCGTGTGGCATTGCTGGCAGCCGGCCTGATGGAACAGGCTCTTGCCCTTGAGCACCTCGGGGGCATCGACGTCACGCCGGGCCGGCACGCCCAGGTTACGACTGTAGAACAGCGCGCTGGCCAGGATATTGTCGCTGACCTCCGGTTCGCCACCATGGGGCGCGGCCAGGCAATCGGCTTGCGCCGGGGTGCAGTTGTCATGGGGGATCAGTGAACTGGTCAGGCCCATGTCGTTGGCGAAGGCATCGGCATTCTGCTGATTGAGATTGGGCTGGCCAGCCTTCCAGCCGAAACGACCGAGCACACTGCGCTGCTGCTGGCGGTCCCAGACCTGATTGGGGCGACCGGAAATACCGTCGCCATCGGCGTCGTCCGGGTCGGCGCCTGCCAGGATATCGGCTTCGGCAATGGCTTCGAGCAGGCCGAGGCCGATCATCGGCGGGGCGATGCGAGTGGAGAACAGGGTGTCCGGATGCATGGCGCCATAGCCCAGCTGGCTGATCTGCAGCTCGGGCTTGCGCAGCTCCACCAGTGTGCCGTCTGCAAAACGCACCGGCACACTGCTGTAAGTCACGCGCACCTTGCCTTCGGGCGCTACGCCCGGGTTGGCCATGTCCTGCAACTGAGTGCCGTAGGTAGGCTCGGCAACCACGCCCTGGTGTATCAGCACTTGCGCATGCTCGGGGCCTGCCGGCAGTGACAGACGCACCAACATGGAGGCGGCGCTGACCGCATCTGGCCCCGGCGGATGGCCTCGACCGTCCTTGATGTGGCAGTTCTGGCAGGCATTGGTATTGAACAGCGGGCCCAGGCCATCGCGTGCGGTGGTGGTGGCTGGCGCCGTGACCCAGGGATTGCGGAAGAAGCTGTTGCCCACTGCGAAATCCAGGCGACGGCTGGGTGCGAGGTTGGCCGAGGGCAGGGAGAAGGCGTTGTGATCGAACTTGCGTACCGTCGCCGCACCGGCAGAAAGGGCCTCGCCGGGTTCTGCTGCGGTGAAGTGCGGTTGCTGCTCGCAAGCGATCAGAGTCAGGGCCATGAAAGGCAGCAGGCAGCGCTGGAGCGGCGACATCGAGGAACAATCCGAACGGGCAAGAAAGCGGGGCGCCAAGATTAGCAGGCTAACGGAATTTAAATAAGATGGATTAGCGTTAGCCACGCGCGACCAGAGGTCGCGGGAGTGAGTTGGATGCCAGCCCCATTCCTTCCCTGCCATAAGCCTCTTCGATTATTCAGGGATTGGTGCCCACTAAGAGCAAGAACGTTCAAGACCTTGCAGATGCGTTTGGCTAAGCTCGCCTGCCCAAGGAGGTTTCATGTCCCGTCAACACGAATTCACCCAGGGCGCCCGCGATATGCTGCCAATGCTGCTCGGCGCCATTCCCTTCGGCATCATCTTCGGTAGCCTGGCAGGCGCTGCCGGGCTCGATCCCTGGCAGACGCAGGGGATGTCCTTGCTGGTATTCGCCGGTTCGGCGCAGTTCATCGCCATCAGTCTGTTGACCGGCGGCGCCGGTATTGCCGTGGTGTTGCTGACCACCTTCGTGGTCAACCTGCGCCATGCCCTGTATAGCGCCAGCCTGCAGCCATACGTGCGCCATCTGCCCAAACGCTGGCGCATGCCGTTGGCCTTCTGGCTCACCGATGAGGCCTACGCGGTGGTGGTGCAGCGCTACGCGCGTGGTGACAAGGGCGCCTACCGCCATTGGTACTTTCTCGGCGCGGCCCTGGCCATGTACTGCAACTGGCAGCTGTGCACGCTGGTCGGCGTGCTGTTCGGTCAGGCAGTGCCGAACATCGGTGAGTGGGGGCTGGATTTTGCCATGCTGGCGACGTTCATCGGCATCGTCGTGCCGATGCTGCGCAATCAGCCGCAAGTGGCGGCCGCCTTGGTTGCTGGTGCCGTGGCGCTGCTCTGCCATGCCTTGCCCTACAAGCTTGGGCTGATGGCGGCTGCGGCCAGTGGCATCGTCGTCGGCGTGTGGTTGGAGCGGCGTAACCCGGCGCTGCAGGAGGAGTTGCTCTGATGGATATCTGGTTGCTGATTCTGGGGATGCTGGCGATCACCTTCATCACCCGCTACAGCCTGTTCGCGTTCCCTGATCTGCGTTTTCCGCCATTGATCAGGCAGGGGCTGCATTACGTGCCGACTGCGGTACTGACGGCCATTGTCGTGCCCGGCATGCTCATGCCGGACGGACAAAGCTGGGCGCTGAACTGGAACAACGCCTACCTGCTGGCGGGCCTGGCCGCCATTGCCATCGCCGCTTTAACGCGGCATTTGCTGGCGACCATCGGTGGTGGATTGCTGGTGTTCTTTTTGCTGCGCTGGGCGTTTGGGCAACTGCCTATCTGAATGGCGCGGAGCTGGCCTGGTGCGCATGGCGCACCCTAGCCGGGTAGACCGTTGCAAGGCCGCTATACCAGCGCGCTGATCTTCAGATCGCGCTGGCTCAAGCGCAGGTACTGTTGGTCAGCCTTGAGCAGTAGCGCGTGGTCGTCGACGCTCAGTTCTTCATGAGCATGACCTTCGGCCTGGCTGCGGTAGAGGCTCTCACCGGGGCGGCGGCGCAGGCATTGGTAGCGCTGCTGGCGTGGTTCCACCTTGAAGCTGAGCATGTCGATATAGGCGACCTGCATCTCATCACTCTGCCCGGTCTCCAGCGCACTGCGTTGCAGGGCTGGGGTGTGGGTGAAGGGCGAAGCCGAGAGCATGACATGTTGGCATTGCTGCAGATCAGGGCGTGGTTCGCCGTTGAGCAGCCAATTGCCGCGCAGATCACGCTGTAGGCAGAGGTTGCGCTGGCCGTGGTTATCGACCTTGAGCCAGAGGCGGCGGAAGCGCCAGCGCGGATCGCACTCGATCATGTAGTTGGCAACGATACTGTTGCCCTTGATGACCTGCATGAGGTGGCTGGTGGCCTGGATGCCATTGGCATCCTGACTCAGGCGCAGGGTCTCCACGCCGGGGGTGCACCAGGGTTTCCATACCAGGGTTTGCTGCATCGGTCGACTCCATGCCGAGCGCGAAACAGGAGGGAAGGGCGCTAGCGCGCAGAACACGTTCCCTCGTGTTCCATGTTTGTTGTGGCGCGCAGCATAAAGCGACAGCGATGTGATGTCTGTCAGCTTTTGCTGACAGTTGCGCAGGTTTTTGCGCTATAGATTCAGGCTTTCGGCTTCAGCGGTTGCTGTTCGAACTTCACGCCGTCCAGGCCATGCACCATCAGCGCGCGGATGTTGCCGTGGTCATTGCCTTGCGGCGTGGCCAGCACGCTGCGGTAGTGCTCGCCGAAGGCACGCAGCGCTTCGTCCTTGCTCAAGCCCTCCAACAGGGCCAGACCCAGAGTCTTGCAGGAGCCTTCGTTCTGTCCGGCCGCGTTCTCCACGTCACCGTTACGAAAGGCGCTGGGCTGATAGTCGTAGTGCGCGGCGACGAAGGCCAGGGTTTCACTGAAGGCGTAGTCATCCTGCTGCAGACGGCTGCGCAGGGTATTCAGAGCGGTCATTCAGGCTTTCCTTTGGCAAATGCGGCTTTCTGCTCGGCCGAGGCTTCTTTCTGATATTTGGCTTTCCAGTCGGCATAAGGCATGCCGTACACGGTCTCGCGAGCCTGGTCGGCGCTGACCTCGACACCGAGGTCGTCGGCAGCGGCCTTGTACCATTTGGACAGGCAGTTGCGGCAGAAACCGGCCAGGTTCATCAGCTCGATGTTCTGCACGTCAGGACGGCTGCGCAGGTGCTGCAGCAGTGCGCGAAAGGCTGCAGCTTCCAGTTCGAGGCGTTCTTGCTCGGTCATGGTGGGCTCTCCGGAGATAGGTGGCGGCGATGATAAGAGCCTTGCCGGAGAGCGACAAGCCGCTGTCAGCGATGACCGGCGAGGGTGATGGATACCGACTCGGCGAAACGCAGGGCGTGCGGTTTGTCCACTTCCACTTCGGCATAACGCACGGCCTGATGGGCCATCACCAGGTCGAGGATTTCCTGGGTCAGGCGTTCGAGCAGGGCGAAGCGATTGCCTTCGACATGGGCGATGATCGCCTTGGTGATGGTGCGGTAGTTCAGCGCATGCTCGATGTCGTTGACCTCTACCGCATCGACGGCGGGGTAGAGGATGGTCAGGTTGATCAACACGTCCTGCTTGTTGTTGATCTCTTCTTCCTTGATGCCGATGTAGGTGCGCAGGCGCAGGTCCTTGACGCGGATGCGCGCCATTCCAGGTTCCAGTCGCGGCATTAGTTGTTCCGTCCGATCAATTGCAGGAATTCGTGGCGAGTGTTGCAGGACTCGCGGAAGGCGCCAAGCATCACCGAGCTGCTCATCACCGAATTCTGCTTCTCCACGCCACGCATCATCATGCACATGTGCTTGGCCTCGATCACCACCGCGACGCCGGCGGCGTTGGTCACGCGCTGGATCGCATCGGCGATCTGCTTGGTGAGGTTTTCCTGGATCTGCAGGCGCCGTGCGTACATGTCGACGATGCGCGCCACCTTGGACAGCCCGAGCACCTTGCCGGTGGGGATGTAGGCGACATGCGCCTTGCCGATGAAGGGCAGCAGGTGGTGTTCGCACAGCGAGTACAGCTCGATGTCCTTGACGATCACCATCTCGTCATTGTCGGACTCGAACAGCGCGCCGTTGACGATCTCGTCCAGCGACTGCTGGTAGCCATGACACAGATACTGCATGGCCTTGGCCGCGCGTTTGGGGGTGTCGAGCAGGCCCTCGCGCTCCGGGTTTTCACCGAGGCCTACGAGAATCTCGCGGTATTGCTGGGAAAGAGGTTGGCTCATGGCAGTGTCCTGGGCAGTCGCTTCACTTGAGGTGGCGGCCGCCGTTGAGGGTAAGGGTCGTTCCGGTTACGTAGGAGTTGTCCAGCAAATAGCGCAATGTCTGGTAGAAGGCCTGCGGGCCGGGTTCTATGCCCAGCGCCGATTTGGCCAAAGTCTTGGTGCGGTAGGCGTCGTCATCACCATCGTTGAACATCAGCAGCGCTGGCGCGATGGTGTTGACCTTGATGCGTGGGGCAAAACGCGCGGCGAACGACAACGTCAGGCTTTCCAGGCCCGCCTTGCTGGCGCAGTAGGCGGGGCGATTGGCGCTGCCCTTGCGCACCACGTCGTCACTCACGTGCACGATGTCGGCGTGTTCCGACTGCAGCAACAGCTCGCTGCAATGCAGGTTGATCAGATACGGCGCGAGCATGTGCACGCTGAACAGCTGGCGAAAGACTTGTGCTTCTTCGCCCGGCGTTTCCGCCAGCCACTGCGAGGCGTTATGCACGATCGCGCGCAGGCCGTTGCACTGCAACTTGACCTGTTCGATGAACGCCATGATGCCGCTCTCATCACTGAAATCCGCCTGCAGAGCGATGGCGCCGCGCTCACGCAGCCGCGAAATATCGTCGCGGTTCTGGCGGTAGCTGATGATCACCGGCTGGCCTTCGTCGAGCAGGCGTTCGGCGCAGTAGAGGCCGACCCTCTGGCCGGCGCCGGTGATCAGGATGGGGAAGCTGGCAGCGCTCATGTGCAACTCGTGAGAAAGAAATGAAGGCCTGGCTCGTACCGCCTCGGGATACCTGACCAGTGGCAGGCGCTACTCACCAGACCGTGGATAAAGCTATACCAGAGCTGCAGGTTGTACAACCCTGTGCGACATGTGGTTTTGCTATCAGGCTGAGTGGATTTGCCTATTTTGCTGAGTTTTAAGGGTTTTTACTGAGGGGGTCGAGAAGGGGTTTTTGTACTTTACCTGTACGAATTGCTGTTTTTGTACAGATATTGGCTGCTTGTATAACGAAATCGGCCAGCACGAGGCTGGCCGATTGGTAGAAATGGATGCTTTCAGGGCTTGCCGATGCTGGCGGCTCGCCTGCTCAGGCGTTGCGAATAGTTACCTTGTAGCCAGGGTTCCAGCAGGCGAGTGGAAAGCGGAATGAACCAGTAGGTCATCAGTGGCGTCAAGGCCAGCGTCGACAGCAGCACGCGGGTGACCAGCGAAAGGTCGACGAGCCAGGGGCCGAACAGCAGGTTGAAGGCCAGGGACACCGGAAAGAATGCCAGCCAGATCGCCACGCTCTGCTTCCAGCGCGGAGGCTGTCGATGGCCGCTGCCGAACCAGGCGTCAAGGCCGACTGCACGCTTCTCCTGTGGTTGGGCAAACAGGCCAGCACCCCGCTGCAGCCAGGCCTGGCGTGAGGCCGAGTGTTCCCAGGAAGCCATGGTCTGTTCGTCGCTGAAACGGAAAACGATCTGGAACTCATCATCGCCGGCAGGCGGTGCCAGTACGCCGGAGCCGAGGTAGCCAGGAAAGTCGGTGGCCAGATGTTCGCCTTCACGCAGCCAGGCGATGAAGTCGTGATAACGACCATTGGCGACGCGGCGCGCCACCATCAGGGTAACGGGGGACATTGTGTATCTCCTCGGGTGTTGCCGTCAGCCGGGGTATGGCGTTGGGCATGGCCGAGCACTGGGTGATGTGCTCGACGAACAATGCAGCAAGGATTATTCCCGTTTTGCGAAAATTAGCCAGCGTCAGCTGATGGTGGGCGTTGGGTCGAGCAGCTGTCGCCCTTTCGGCAGCGCGCCGCACCGTCAGGGTGCGGTAGCCGCGCCAGATGAGGGCGCAGGCGGCAGAACAGTCGGTAGCCCCATTCCAGCAGTGGGCGCAGCGGTCGCCAGCGCAAGGGCGCCACCCAGGTTCCCAGGCCCGCGGCTTCCCAGCTCCACAGGCTGGCATCGAGGCCCAGCAACCAGGTGCCGTCGGCCCAGCGAGCGTGCAGGCGATTCTGCATAGCAGTCAGAGACCGCCCCAATGGCAGTGTATTGAAGTCCGCGGCAGAGATGTCCACGAGAAGCAGCCGCTGGGGCGATGCGTGCCGGCTGAGTAGACGGATTTCACGCGCGCAGAGCGGGCAGTCGCCGTCGAAATAAAGGGTCAATGGCCAGGCGGGGTTGTGCATGAGGTTGCCTTGTATAATTCTTGCACAATGTAAGCCCGACCAAGCTGGGTTACAATCCCTCTAAATTCGTTGCCATGATGCCCGAAGCCATGCCCGAACTCGCCTCCGTCACATCACTTGCGTCCAGCGCTTTGAAGCAGGAAGAGCTGTTCCCCATCCGCGAGGTTTCTCGCCTTACCGGCGTCAATCCGGTCACCCTGCGTGCCTGGGAGCGGCGTTACGGCCTGATTCAACCCACACGTACCGACAGCGGCCATCGTCTCTACTCGCAGGCCGATATCGATGCGGTGCGCAGCATCCTCGCCTGGATCGAACGTGGCGTCGCAGTCAGCAAGGTCGGCTCGATCCTGGCCAAGAGCGCCAGCAGTCGCAGCGTCGCCACGCCGGCCTACAACGAAGTCAGCAGTGACGACTGGAGCCAGTGGCAGGGCCAGGTGCGTAGCGCGCTGCAGAACTTCGATGAGCCTCGTCTGGAGCGTTTGTATGGGCAGATCTTCTCCTGCTATCCGCTGCCGGTGGTGTTCCAGGATATTTTCATGCCGGTCTGGCAGGAACTGCTGCTGCGCCAGGACGAAGTCGGCCTGCGCGGCGAGTGGCTGATGCTCGACGGCTTCCTGCGTGGGCGCTGCTGGCAGCGTCTGCAATTGGGGCGTGACGATTCGCGTGAGCGCGTGCTGCTGGTGGCGCTTCCTGGCCACTGCCGGGAACTGGAGTTGCTGGTTGCAGCCTTGCTGCTGGGCAATCAGGACGTCGACGTGTCGGTGATGGGGCCAGGCGTACCCATGACCGATCTGGCCCTGGTCTGTGAGCGCATGCAGCCCCAGGCCCTGGTTGTCTTCAGCAACCAGCCGCCAGGCGAGGAGTTCCCGCGGCAACTGGCGCGCCTGGCGCTGGGTCTGGAGTGTCCGCTGCTGCTGGCCGGTGACAGTGCCGATCTGGCGGAGGAAAGTCTGGCCGGTTCGCCCATTGCTTGCCTGGGTAATGAGGGACGCCTGATGCAGCGTCGTATGCAGCAGTTTCTGGCTGGCCATCTCGATACCTGAGGTGGTCCAGGCTACTGAGCTTCAGCTGACTGCTGCGGTCTGCGACTGTTGTTCGCTGTGCTGTTCGAACAGGTACTGACGCAGAGTTTGCTCATCTTCCGTATGTAGCGTCTGCAGGCTGTAAGCGTAACGCTTCTGGCTGACGCGTCTTGCGAGCCGCGCGCGCAATTGAACGCGGCGCTCCTGGGGCAAAAGCAGTTGCAGCAACTGATCCTTGGCCGGCGTGCCTGTTTTGCTGTATTCCACCAGGATTCCATTGTTCGATAGCTCCAGCGCCTTCAGGCCACTGGGCTGGTCGCTGTCGTCCAGCAGTGCTAATGCCGTGGGCAGGACAAGACGCCATGGGCGTTCGCTTACCCCTTGTTCGAAGATCAGCGGGGCGCCCAGCTCCAGGCGTGACTGACTGTGGTCGTCCTGGATCAGGTGCAGGGGGAAGCTCAGATGCTGATTGTCGGTATGCGTATCCAGGCTTAGCTGTTCTTCGTTGCCCAGGCGAGCCAGCAGCTCACTGAGTCGTTTGCCCAGAGCCAATGGCGGCGCTGCGTTAGGGCGCCGCTTTTGCGGAGGTTTGAAGAGGATCTTCTGGATGAAATCCAGTTCGTCCTGAGTCAGCAGCGGATCGCTTTGCATGGGATAATACTGCACGGGGTCAAACCCATCTGACTGCGCTGGCGAAGGATAGTTTTATCCGTTCGTCAGCTTTTCAGGCGCGCCAGCTCTGCCTTCAGCTCGGCGACCTCTGCCTCCAGCTCACGCACCCGCTGCTTGGCTTCGACCTGTTCGGTAACATCCTTCTGGATACCGATGTAGTAGGTCAACTGGTCGCTTTCGTTCAGCACCGGAGTGATCGATAGCTCGTTCCAGAACGCGCTGCCATCCTTGCGGTAGTTACGAATGATCTGTCGGCAGGGCTTGTTCGCCTTGACCGCTTCGCGAATGGCCTGCAGGCCGAGCTGTGCACGGTCAGTGCCCTGCAGGAAACGGCAATCCTGATAGAGGATGTCATCGCAGGGGTAGCCGGTCAGGCGTTCGAATGCCGCGTTGGCGTAGATCAGAATATTGTCTTCGCCCTCCTGCTCGGCCACCACGATCCCATCGTTGGAGGCGTCGACTACCAGTTGCAGCAGTTTGGCATTGATCATGAGTCCGGTTCCGCGATGGTTATGGGCTGCATTCTAAAACATCGGGTCGGGCTGTCCACTTGCGGCATAATGCGCGGCGTTTTTCCTGTTTCCGGAGTTGTCATGAAAGTCGCCATTCTCTCGGGCTCGGTCTACGGTACGGCCGAGGAAGTCGCTCGCCACGCCGAGCGCCAGCTCAAGGCCGCCGGGCTGGACGCCTGGTACAAAGCGAATGTGAGCCTCGAGGAGCTGCTGGCCTTCGCGCCGGACGCCTTCCTTACCGTCACGTCCACCACTGGCATGGGGGAGCTGCCGGACAACCTGCTGCCGCTGTACAGCGAAATCAGAGACCGTTTGCCGGCCTGGAGCGGCAAACCGGCTGCGGTGCTGGCGCTGGGCGACTCCAGCTATGACACCTTCTGCGGCGGCGGTGAACTGATGCGTGAGCTGTATGCCGAGCTGGGCCTGCGCGAAGTGGTGGAAATGCTGCGCCTGGACTCCAGCGAAACCGTCACGCCTGAAACCGATGCCGAACCCTGGCTGCAAGCCTTCGTGGCGGCGCTGAAGGCCTGACGTGCACCCGCGCGCTCGCCAGTTGATCGACAGCCTCGGGCTTGCCGCGCATCCCGAGGGCGGTTACTACCGTCGCCTGTTCGTTTCGGCGCAGCGCGATGCTCAGGGTCGGGCGGCTTCCAGCGCCATTCTGTTCCTGCTGCCGGGTGGTGCGGTCAGCCGCTGGCATCGGGTCGACGCCGACGAGCTGTGGCACTTCCACGAGGGCGACCCTCTGCAGTTGTTGGTAGCCGATACCCCCAACGCGGTGCGTTGCGAGTTGCTCGGGCCGGCCAGTGAGGGGCAGATGCCGCAGCGCGCGGTAGCGGCCCATGCCTGGCAGGCGGCGCGCTCGACGGGCGCCTATACGCTGGTCGGTTGCACTGTGGCGCCGGAGTTCCAGTTCGAGGGCTTTCGCCTGCTGGCCGATGATGCCGAGGCTCAGGCGCAGTGGCCGCTGCTGGTGCGCGATTACCCCGAGCTGGTTTGACTGGCGATAAAAGCGGCGAATACCTGCCTATCGCACCGCGGCGCGCCAGCGCCGTGACCCGCAAAGCCATCAAGATGGCTGCCAGGGCAACTACCGCCAGCGACGCGCCTGGCTAGACTGCGGACACCACCGACCAACAAGAATATCGAGGTGACCGCCGTGAATGCTCCGCTGAAACTCCCTGCCGTGAAGAATCTGGTTTCCGAGGCCGAATGGCGTGCACGCGTCGACCTCGCCGCCTGCTACCGGCTGATCGCCCTCTATGGCTGGGATGATCTGATCTTCACCCATATCTCTGCCAAGGTACCGGGTACGGAAGATTTCCTGATTAACCCCTATGGCCTGATGTTCCACGAAATCACGGCGTCGAGCCTGGTCAAGGTCGACCTGGCGGGCAACAAGCTGATGGACAGCCCGTTCGACATCAATCCAGCCGGTTACACCATTCATAGCGCCGTGCACGAGGTGCGCCACGATGTCGGCTGCGTGCTGCACATTCACACCCCGGCGGGCATCGCCGTGTCGGCGCAGAAGCAGGGATTGCTGCCCCTGTCGCAGCAATCGCTGTTCGTCCTCGCCAGCCTGGCCTACCACGGCTATGAGGGCGTGGCGCTGAATCATGATGAGAAAGCGCGGCTGCAGGCGGACCTGGGCGACAAGAACTTCATGATCCTGCCCAACCATGGGTTGCTCACTGCTTTCGGCGGCATCGCCGACGCCTTTCTCGGCATGTTCATCCTGCAGCGTGCCTGCGAGATCCAGGTCATGGCGCAGAGCGGCGGTGCCGAGCTGATCCACATTCCGCAGCAGATTCTCGACGGCGCGCGGGCGATGATCGCTGGTGTGATGAAAACGCCGCAGGGCATGGGCGGCGCGTTGCCCTGGCCAGCGCTGCTGCGCAAGCTGGACCAGCAGATGCCAGGTTACGACCAGTGAGCGAGCTGCCAGGCATCGCCCTGGATGATTGGTGCGCGCAAAGCCAGGTGTTGCACTTTCGTGGTCACACGATCCGTTACTGGACCGCTGGAGACACGCAAGCCCAGCCGCTACTGCTGATTCACGGCTTTCCCAGTGCCAGCTGGGACTGGCATCGCCTGTGGGCGACACTGGCCGAGCGTTACCGGGTGATCGCCTGCGACATGCTTGGCTTCGGTTACTCGGCCAAGCCGCGTGGGCATGCCTATAGCTTGCTGGAACAGGCCGATCTGCAGCAGGCACTGCTGGCCCATATTGGCGAACGGCGCCCGGTGCATGTGCTGGCTCACGACTATGGTGACAGCGTTGCCCAGGAGCTGATCGCGCGGCATCAGGAGGGGCAACTGCAGCTGGCGAGTTGTGTGTTCCTCAACGGCGGTCTGTTCCCCGAAACCCATCATCCGGTGCGGGTGCAGAAGTTGCTGCTCGGGCCGCTTGGTCCGCTGATCGGGCGGTTGTTCTCACGGCGCAAGCTGGCACAGAGTTTCGCCCGTATCTTCGGCCCGCACACTCAGGCCAGCGAAGCCGAACTGGATGCCCTGTGGCAACTGGTGGCGTACAACAACGGTCCGGCGGTGATGCATCGTCTGATTCGCTACATGCCCGAGCGGCGCCAGCAACGGCAGCGCTGGGTCACAGCGATGCAGGCCACGACGCTGCCGATGCGGGTGATCGATGGCGCCTTCGATCCCATCTCCGGTGCGCATATGGTGGCGCGTTACCGTGAGTTGATCGCAGACGCCGACACCGTTCTGCTCGACGGCATTGGCCACTATCCGCAGCTGGAGGCGCCGGCTGAGGTGCTCGAGCATTACCTGCAGTTTCGCGACGCAAGGAGCTCGCATGCGTAGACGTACCCTGCTCAAAGGCGCTGCGTTCGGTGGAGCCGCCGCACTGGGCGCCGGCTTCTGGGCCTTGCCTGCCGGGCCGCGGCCGGCGGTCGTCAGCCTGGAGGGCGCGCGCCAGATGCTGGCGGATCTGCAAGGCAAGACGCTGCAGAGCATTCGCGGCTGGAGCCCGAGCGAAGTATTCAATCACTGCGCGCAAAGCATCGATTATTCCATCGACGGTTATCCCGAACTGAAACCGGCCTGGTTTCGCCATAGCCTCGGGCCAGCCGCGTTCGCCGTGTTCAGCGCGCGCGGCGCCATGCGTCATCCGCTGGATGAGGCAATTCCCGGCGCAGCCGCTCTGATCGAGCCAGCCGATCAGGCCTTGGCCTTGCAGCGACTGCAGGTGGCTTTTGAGCGTTTTGCCGATTACCAGGGTGCGCTGCAGCCGCACTTCGCCTATGGCGCGTTGGAGCATGGCGAATACGCCGAGGCGCACGTGTTGCATCTGTACAACCACCTCAGCCTGATTCGTATTGCCTGAGCGTACGCGAGGATGAGCGGGTCAGCGTTGCGATAATTTTTGTCGAACCTCCGGCGCCGTGAGTGACTCAGTAACTGTGTCACTCACAGGAAAGTCGAGGTTACTCATGAACAACATGAACAAGAAATTATCTGCATTGCTGCTGAGCGGGATTCTGGGCGCGATGGCACTGCCGGCCTTTGCCGGTAGCGATAACGATGCGCCGGGTACTCCTGGGCCCACCACGCCGACCACACCGGGGGACAGCAATCCGATGAATCCGGCCGATGACGGTGAGGGCATCCCGCCGGTGCAGGGCCCCAACACCGATGGCAACCCCGGCGGTGACCGGGGTGGTTCGGGTGATGGCAGTGGTTCCGGCTCGGGTTCCGGCACCGGTAACTGAGCCGTATAAGGTCGCATTATCGGCCGTCATTCAGCAGCCCCGCGCGCCTTGTGAAGCGCGCGGGGCTGCCTGACACTCGGTGCATTCACAACCTGCCCGAGGAAGCTGTCGATGAGCGATGCCATCCGTTTCGAAGATCAAGTAGTCATAGTCACCGGTGCTGGCGGTGGCCTGGGCCGCGCCCATGCACTGCTGTTCGCTCGCCATGGCGCCAAGGTGGTGGTCAACGATCTCGGCGGTAGCACCCATGGTGAAGGGGCCAACGCTTCGGCGGCCGACAAGGTGGTGGAAGAGATTCGCGCCTTCGGTGGTACTGCAGTGGCCAACCATGACTCGGTCACCGATGGCGACAAGATCGTGCAGACGGCGCTGGATCATTTCGGCCGTATCGATGTGCTAGTCAACAACGCTGGCATCCTGCGCGACAAGAGCTTCCACAAGATGGAAGATGCCGACTGGGATCTGGTCTACAGGGTTCATGTCGAAGGTGCCTACAAGACCACTCACGCGGCCTGGCCTCACTTGCGCGAACAGAACTTCGGCCGGGTCATCTTCACCTCGTCGACCTCCGGCATCTACGGCAACTTCGGCCAGAGCAACTATGGCATGGCCAAGCTCGGCCTCTACGGGCTGACGCGTACACTGGCCATCGAAGGGCGCAAGAACAATATCCTGGTCAACGCCATCGCACCGACCGGTGCCACGCGCATGACCGAAGGGTTGATCCCGCCGCAGGTGTTCGAGCAACTCAAACCCGAGCTGGTCAGCCCGCTGGTGGTGTACCTCGGCAGCGCCGCCTGTCAGGACACCGGCGGCCTGTACGAAGTCGGCGGTGGCTGGGTGGGCAAGGTGCGCTGGGAGCGCAGCCTGGGCGCGGGCTTCGATCCCAAGGCCGGTTTCAGTCCCGAGGATGTCGCGGCGCAGTGGCAACGTATCTGCGATTTCGAGGGCGCTGCGCACCCGGCCGACAACGTCGAGGCGCTCAAGGAGATGATGGCGAACCTGCAGAAGTACGCGCTCTGAGCCCTTCGTGAGCAGTGAAAGGCCGGTAGTGATCAGATAGAGCTCAATGCGGCGTTTCGTAGGAGCCCCGCCCCGGGGCGAAGCTTTACCAGTCCATGCATGACGCCCTGGTTCGCGGCGGGCGCCGCTCCTACACCGTCGGTGTATCGACGCTTGACTGTTTGCTGAGTAGTACCCGGCTGTTACCTGTCGGAGGAAATAGGGGCGAATAATGGCATTCGTTCCACCTACCTTCAGGAGACGATCATGGCTGCCAAGAAGATTCTCATGCTGGTCGGCGACTACGCCGAGGACTACGAAACCATGGTGCCGTTCCAGGCGCTGCAGATGGTCGGCCATACCGTGCATGCGGTTTGCCCGGACAAGGTAACCGGCCAGACGGTACGCACCGCCATTCACGATTTCGAGGGCGACCAGACCTACAGCGAGAAGCCGGGGCACAACTTTGCGCTCAACTTCGATTTCGCCAAGGTCCGTGCCGAAGATTACGACGCTCTGGTCATTCCCGGTGGCCGTGCTCCTGAATACTTGCGCCTGAATGCCGACGTCATCGCCCTGGTGAAGGCCTTCACCAAGGCCGACAAGCCCATCGCTGCCGTCTGCCATGGTGCCCAGTTGCTGGCGGCGGCCGGGGTGCTGGAGGGACGTGAGTGCAGCGCCTATCCTGCTTGTGCGCCGGAAGTGACGTTGGCCGGCGGCAAGTACATGGAAATCCCGGTGGACCAGGCGCACGTGCAGGGCAAGCTGGTCACCGCGCCGGCCTGGCCTGCGCATCCAGCTTGGCTGGCGGCGTTTCTCAAGGTGCTGGGGACTGAAATCCGCTTGTAGCTAACGTAGCCCGGATGCAATCCGGGGCCGCACCATTGTCGGCATCCCCGGATTGCATCCGGGCTACGACGCTCGTGAGGAGATAAAGCCGATGTGCGAACTCTATGTGAAGGCCGATCCGATTCTCTACGAGTCGCGCTCACGCTCATTGCGCATCCGCGGCGTGGTTACCACGCTGCGTCTGGAAAATCAGTTCTGGGACATCCTGCGTGAAATCGCCGAAGTCGATGGCATGACCACCAACCAGCTGATCGCCAAGTTGCATGACGAGGTCATGGATTTTCGCGGCGAAGTGGTCAATTTCGCCTCGTTCCTGCGTGTCAGTTGCACCCGCTACCTGGCACAGAAGGCCGGGCGTCAGGTGCCGCTGAGGGTAGTTGGGGCGAGCGGCTGAGTCACTGGTACATCCAGAAGTTCGGGTGCTCCTGCACGGTCGCGGTGGTCGGCTGCTGGCTTGGTTGGGATTGCTGGAAGAAACGTTTGATCAGGCTCATGCGAAGTTACTCCTGTAATGGCTGTTGAACAGGTGCGCATGATTGGATAAACGCTTCGATTGATAAAACGGATTGTCTCTATCTTGATGATTGGGTATGGCTATATCTGATCATTGAGGCTCGCCATCGCGATCACTCAAGCAAGGCTGCCGGGACGCCGGGGCAAGCGCACGCTGACACGCAGACCGCCGAGCGGCGACTCATCAAGGGCGATACTGCCCTGATGCAATTCAACGACGCGGCGCACGATGGACAATCCCAGCCCGGCGCCCTGGCCCTCACCAACGCGGAAGAAGCGCTCGAACAAGCGCTCGCGTAACTCTGCTGGCACACCTGGGCCACTGTCGAGTACCTGCAGCAGCAGGTCCTGAGTGGTGGCCTGCAGCTGTACCTGAATGCAGCCGCCCGCCGGGGTGTACTGCACGGCATTGCTCACCAGGTTCTGCAGCAGAATACCCAGGCTGGGGGCATCCGCCGGCAGGTGGTAATCGCCTGGTTCCTGAGCGTCGAGAATCAGCTCCTGGCCGCGATTGAGCGCCAGTGGTGTCAGTTCGGCCAGCTCGCCACGCAGGAAGGCCAGCAGGTCGAGGTGGTCCATGTTCAGGCGGATGCTGTTGGGGTCCAGGCGTGCCAGTGTCAGCAGTTGCGCGACTACGCGGGTCGCGCGGTCGACACCGCTGCCCAATTGCCTCAGCGCCTCTTCACGGTCGCCAGCATCCGGTGCTTCCAGTGCGTTCTGCGCATGAATGCGCAGCACCGCCAGCGGCGTACGCAGCTCGTGGGCGGCATCGGCGATGAAGCGCTTTTCCTGTTCCAGCAACTGGTTGACCTGCATCAGCAGGCGATTGAGCGCGGCGGCCATCGGCTCCAGCTCGTTGGGTAGTGGCGGGAAGACCAGCGGCGCCAGGTTGTCCGGGGCGCGGCCGCGAATGGCATCGGCCATGCGCTTGAGCGGATACAACCCCCACCCCACGGTGAGCCACAGCAGCAGGCCGACGATGGGCAGACCGATCAGCAGCGGTTGCAAGCTGCGTCGGGCGATCTTGCCGATCAGCTCGCCGCGCACGTCATCGCGCTCGCCCGCCAGCACCCAGTGGTAGTCGCGACTGTCATGCAGCACGAACACGCGCCAGCGATGCTCGCCGATGTTCAGCGTGTGATAACCGATCAGATAGCGGGCCAGTTGCGCCAGGCGTTCACGCATGGGCTGGTCATCGTTGGGCAGAGCCAGGCCGAGCTGCTCGATCATGTTGTTGAGCAAGCCGGGCGGGGCGCTGGCGGACTGGAACAGCAGCTCACCATCGTCGTCGAGCATCTGGAAGGCCAGCTTGCCTTCGTATTCGTGGCCGAGCAGGTTGTCCGGGTTGCGCGCGTTGTGCAGCAGCAGCGCCTCGTCGAGCACGGCCTGCATCTCGTTGCGTTCACTTTCACTCAGGTCATGGCGCACCAGCCCCATGAGCAGGCGCGCGGTCTGCGACAGCTGGGCGTCGAACAGCTCGCGCACTTCATGCACCGAGTCGTTGTAGATCTTGTGGCTGATCAGCCCGAAGCTGGCCGCGACCAGCAGCAGTAGCAGGGCGAGCAGGCGGGTACGGATGGATCCGAAGGTTTTCAGCAGCCTCATTTGTCCACCAGATAACCGACGCCGCGCACGGTGCGGATCAGCTCCGGGAAGAATTTCTTGCGCAGGTGATGCACGTGCACCTCCAGGGCGTTGCTTTCCACTTCCTCATCCCAGCCGTAGAGCGCCTGTTGCAGTTTGTCGCGGGTCAGCACACGACCGGGCTGGATCAGCAACTCGTGCAGCAGGAGAAATTCCTTGCGCGGCAGGTTGATGACCTGGCCCTGGTATTCAACCACCTGGCTGGCGGGGTCGAGACTGATACCGCGGTATTCCAGCGCCGGTTGCGGGCGCTGGAAGCTGCGCCGCAGCAGGGCACGCAGGCGTGCCTTGAGCTCGGCGACATCGAAGGGCTTGACCAGGTAATCGTCGGCGCCAGCATCGAGGCCCGCGATGCGGTCGCTGGTGGCGTCACGTGCGGTGAGCACCAGCACTGGTACCGGGTTGGCCGCTGCGCGCAGGTGCTTGAGCACCTGCAGGCCGTCCATGCGCGGCAGGCCGAGGTCGAGAATGGCCAGCTCGAAACTCTCGTGGCTCAGCGCATGCAGCGCGCTGGCGCCGTCCTGCAGCCAGTCCACGGTGTAGCCTTCGGGTTTCAGCGCGGTGCGAATGCCTTCGCCCAGGGCCTGGTCGTCTTCGACGAGAAGAATGCGCATGGTCACTCCTGCAGAGGGTTACTGGAGTTTACCTGTCACCTGCTGCAAAAGCGCTGCGGCTTCTGCGCGGCGTCCCTGGTCGGCCAGTTCACGGCCAGGGCGATCCTTGGCTGCCAGGGCCTTTTCCAGCACGGCGCGAGACTCCTCGTAGCGCTTCTGCCGTTGCAGGAAGTCGCCATAGAAGTAGTTCGGGTCGATGCCGTCCGGGTTGATCGCCAGGGCTTGCTTGAGCATCTTCTCGGCCTGTTCATCGTCGCCGAAGCCGATCGGCCAGCCCGGCACCTGGTAGTAGAGACTGCCGAGGCTGGTATAGGCCGAGCCGGCCAGCGCCTGTGGGTCGATGGCCAGCGCCTGCTCCAGGTTGGTTTTGGCCTCCTTGACCAGGCCCAGTGCACCAAGACCGCCTTTGGCGCCAGCCTGGGTGCTGAGGATGATGCCGCGCCAGATCAGCAGCTCAGGTGCCTTGGGCTCGCTGGTCAGCGCGGCATCGACCTGGCTGACGAGCTTGGCGAAGGCCTCTTCGCGCTGCTTCTCCGGCGTCTGGTAGTTGATCTCGGCCCAGCGCGTCTGCAACTGGTGCAACTGCGCTTCGCCCCCTTCACTGAGGGCGAAGGCGGGCAGGGTGGCGAAACCGAGCATGGCAATGATCAGGGTACGCAGTGCGTTCACGGGGTTGTCCTCAGTGTTTATGACGGGCGAAGCGTTGGATGATCGGCAGCTGCTTGCGCAGGGCCTGGTCGACCACGCGTGGCAGCAGGCCGTTGAGGCGCACGAACAGGCGTTCCGGCCATCCCAGGTAGCGCTCTTCCTGCTCGTGGCGGATGGCTTGCAGCAATTCGGCCGCGACTTTTTCCGGATCGTCCATGGCCACGCCCAGCTCGTCGTTCATCGCCACCACGCTGGGGGCGTTCATCGGCGTACGGGTGGCGCGTGGGGCGAAATAGAGGACGCGCACATTGGTGTCGGCCAGCTCGCGGCGCAGCGCCTCGGAGAAACCGCGCAGGGCGAACTTGCTGGCGCAGTAGGCAGCAAAACCTGGGTAGCCGATGGTGCCGAAAGTGGAGCCGACGTTGATCACCAGCGCACGCCGTTGCGCCCGCAGCAGCGGTAGCAGGCGCTGGGTGAGCTGAAGTGTCGCGGTGACGTTGAGGCCGATCAGCTCAGCGATCTGCTGTTCGTCCTGCTGGTCGAGCAGGCCAAAACGATTGACCCCTGCGGCGTTGATCAGGCAATTGAGCCCGCCGAAGTTCTGCGCGGCGGCCAGCAGTGCATCACGCCCGGCGCGGCTGGCGATATCAGCCTGCACCAGTTGCACGTTCTGCGGGAAGCGTTGCAACAGCGCTTGCAGGGGCTCCAGACGACGGCCCACCAGCAGCAGATGGGCGCCTTCGCTGGCCAGACGTTGGGCCAGGGCTAGGCCGATACCGCCACTGGCGCCGGTAAGCAGGGCACGGCAATCCGTCGGTTGCATGGCCTTACTCCTCGCCAGCCAGTGGCAGGCTGCGGAACATGTCGCCGTACAGGCGGTAGACCACCTTGGCGGTGTGCACCACGGCGGCCTTGTCATCGTCATTGTCCAGTTGGTTCATCAGCTTCTTGAAGAACTCGATGTGCTCCAGATCCAGGCTGCCGTGGGAGTTGAGGTAGCTGAAGGCTTTGTTCGGCAGTTGCAGCTTGTCCTGAATGATGCCGGCGGCCTGGGTGGCCAGGGCGATGCTGGTGCCTTCGAGCACGTTGACCATGCCGAAGAAACTCGCCGGGTTGTGCCGGGCGATGCGGTCGTACACGTAGGCCACCATCAGTTCGGTGGACATGTGCGGCGTGCCATGGCGCACCGCTTCCTTGTCCGCACCGCAGGCGGCGATGTCGTTGAGTATCCACTCCTGGTGGCCGGTTTCTTCCTCGATGTACTCGGCGATGGCTTCGCGCAGCCATTCCAAACGCTCCGGCAGACGTGCACCGCAGGCCATCAGCAGCGGCACGGTGTGCTTGACGTGGTGGTAGGCCTCGGTGAGGAAGGCGATGTAGCTATGCAGGGCGACCTGGCCGGTCATGGCCTGCTGGATGATTGGCGCACCGAGCAGGTAGTCGCGTTCGGCTTGGGTCTGGGCCAGCAGGGATTCGTAGAAGCTCATGCGTGTACTCCTTCTGCCATCAACGCTTCGATGGCGGTTTGGTAATGATTGAACAGGGCAGTGCGGCGTAGGCGACCGTTGGCTGTGGCCAGGTCGTTGCTCGCGTTGAACGGGGCATCGGCGCGCAGCCAGTGGTGCACGCGGGCATAGTCCGGCAGGCCTTGATTGACGGCGTCCACGGCCGCCTGCAACTGCGCGTCAGGGGTGTTGGGGAAGCGCAGCACCAGCACCGCGACGTTGGCCGGCAGCGCCTCGCCGTGCAGCCAGGCCTGGGCGATGGGCAACTGCTGCACCAGCTCGGACTCGACCCATTCCGGGTTGACGTTGCGGCCAAAGGCGGTGATGAACTGATGCTTCTTGCGCCCGTGCAGCACCAGGAAACCGTCCTCGAAATGACCGAGGTCGCCGGTGCGCAACCAATCGCCTTGCGGCGCCGGGTCGCCAATGTAGCCGAGCATGCGCGCGCCCTTCACCAGCACCTCGCCGTCGTCCGTCAGGCGGATCTGCAGATGCTCCAGCGGCTTGCCGGTGCTGCCGATATGGCGCTGCTCGGGGGTATTCAGGCAGACCACCGAGGCGCACTCGGACAGTCCGTAACCCTCGAAGATCGGCAGGCCCAGTGCATCGGCGCGTTGCAGCAACTGGGCGGAGACGCGCCCGCCACCGACGGCGACGAAGCGCAGCGAGTTCGGTACCGGCAGTTTGCGTTCGGCCGCGCTGACCAGCGCCAGAAGCAGTTGCGGCAGCAGGATCAGGCTGTTCGGCTGAGCAGCTTGCAGCGCCTGCAGAAAGCGCATCAGGTCGAAGCCGCTGGCGCCGCTCAGGCCAATCTGCGCCATGGGCATCAGCTCCACGCGCGCGCCGGCCAGCAACGGCGCGTAGACGCCGGCGATGTTCTCCAGCAGGGTCGCCAGCGGCAGGATGCACAGATGGCGCTCCACTTCGCGGCTGGCGCTGGCCTTGACCAGGCTGTCGGCCACCGCCAGTTGCGTGGCCAGATCCAGACACACGCCCTTGGGCTGGCCGGTGGTGCCGGAGGTGTAGGTGATCTTGCAGGTGCCCGGATGCAGCTCTGCAGGCTGCGCGACCGTGCGGTGATAAATATCGTTTTCCACGCTGGCGAAGCCGGGGGCACCAGCGCCGATCAGGCAGTCGATGCCGGCACTGTCGAGCACATGGCGTTGCTGCTCGGCGGAGAAGAACCCCGGTACCGGCACGCAGACCAGGCCGGCATGCAGCGCCGCCAGATCCCACAGCACCCAGTCGATACCGTTATCCAGCGCCAGTGCCACGCGCTGGGCGCCCAGCTCGCGCAGACGGCGGCTGCGACTGGTCACGGCTGCCAACAGACCGTCATAGGTCAGCTCATGGCTATCCTCGGCCAGCGCCGTGTACGGGCCAAAGGCGGCCAGACGCTCGAAGAAGGATTCAACTGCAGACCACATCGGGCATCTCCTCCAGGGCATACAACGGTTGATGACCGAGGCGCGGATAGGCGCCCAGCTGCAGCAGGCGCTGGTGGCCGCCATGAATGTCGCCCGCCATGACCAGCGGACGGTTGTCGTAGTAACTGCCCCAGTCGGGAAGCTCATCGCCTATGCGCGCCGGATCGGCTTCGCCGAGGGCGATGGGGGTCAGGCCCAGGCGTTGGAAGCTGTTGAGCAGGGTCGGGGTACCGGTAAAGGTGACCCAGCGAAAACCCAGGGCCACCAGCAGATCGGTCAGCGCGACGATCAGCAGGCGGGCGGCACCGGGGCTGTCGGCGGCCAGGTTGCCGACTTCCACCAGCTCGCCACGGCTGGGCTCGGTGTGGCCCAGGCGTGCGCCGATGGCGCTCTGGATCGGCTCGTCCAGGTAACGCTCGAGAAATAGCGGGCCGCTGTTGCCGCTGCGCACGCCCACCGCACCGAGCAGCTGGCCGGTCTGGTTTTCCAGGCCGAACAGGCAGGGCATGAAGTGACGGATGCGTGCGTCGTGCTGCAGTTCGAAGCGCTGGCGGATGAACTGCTCCAGGGCAACGCGACGTGCGCTGCCAGGGGAGGCCAGGTGGAGTTCGTAACTATCGCCGCGCCCGATACGGGCAACGGGACGATCATGCTGCGCCCAGGGTAGTTCCATGCTCGGAACCTCGGTGATGAACCTGGGGGCGATTGTGTGAGGGGCTGGCTTAACGCTGTATTAAGACTTTGCAAAATGTTTCAGGCTTATGGTCTCGGCGTTGGCCATCGCAGATGAATCCGCTCACAGAGGGCTCGAACACTGGCACTTGGCCGGTTGAGTGGGTAAGTTTCGGACTGAATGGGCCATCGCTGGCAGGATCAATACCGAGCATTCAGGGAGGAAAGATGACGTCACTCAATGCTGACCCCAAGTTGCAACCTCTGCTCACCGAACTGGCTGAGCTGATCCGCCAGGCCCGGCAGCAGGCCGTGCGTGCGGTGGATGCGATTCAGGTGCAAACCTGCTGGGAAATCGGCCGGCATATCGTTGAATTCGAGCAGGGTGGGCAGGCGCGTGCCGCCTACGGCAAGAAGCTGCTGCCGACGCTGGCCAGTGAGCTGACGGCTGAGTTCGGTAAGGGCTTCGATGCCTCTAACCTGCGCTACATGCGTCTGTTCTACCAAGCTTTTCCGATTCGTGACGCACTGCGTCACGAATTGAGCTGGACGCACTATCGCACCCTGCTCAGGGTAGACCGCGACAGTGCACGGCAGTGGTACATGAATGAAGCCGCTACGCAGAACTGGAGCACCCGCGCGCTGGAGCGGCAGATCGGCACGCTGTATTACGAACGCCTGCTGGCCAGCCAGGACCGCGCGGCGGTCGAGCTGGAGGCGGCGAGCAAGCTGCAGGCCCTGGGCAAGAGCCCGCGTGAGTTCGTGCGCGATCCAGTGCTATTGGAATTCCTCGGCCTGCCCAATGCCGGCAGCATGTTGGAGGGCGAGCTGGAGCAGGCGCTGATCGACCAGTTGCAGAGTTTTTTACTGGAACTGGGCAAGGGTTTCGCCTTCGTCGGCCGGCAGCAGCGCATCAGCACCGAGAGCAAGGACTTCTACATCGACCTGGTGTTCTACAACTACCTGCTCAAGTGCTTCGTCATTTTTGACCTCAAGCGCGGCGAGCTGACTCATCAGGACATCGGCCAGATGGACATGTACGTGCGCATGTTCGATGACCTCAGGCGCGGCCCGGAAGACGGCCCGACCGTGGGCATCATCCTCTGTGCGCAGAGGGATGCGTCCGTGGTGCGTTATTCGGTGCTGCAGGGCAGCGAGCAACTGTTCGCCAGCAAATACAAGCTGGTGTTACCCAGTGAAGAAGAGCTACGAGCCGAGCTGGATCGGGAGCGAGCGCGGCTGGCCGAGCAACGTGGGTTGTACTGGGTTCACTGAGCTGGGAGGGGGTTGTGCATCAGGGCACCGAGCGGCTGGCAGGCTCGGCCCCGTGCCTGAGGATATTCAGCCGACCTGCGCAATCCAGTCATTGAGGTTGTAGTAGTTGCTGATGCGCGCGACCTTGCCGTTTTTGATCTCGAAGAAGGCGACGGACGGCAGCACATAGGTCTGGCCATTGGCCGGCGGCAGGCCTTCGTCGTCGGCCAGGTATTCGCCGTGCACCACGAACTCGGCGGCGGCGCGGTCGCCAGCGGCGTTCTGCATGACCACGATATCGGCCAGGCGCTCGCGGTAGCAGCGGTTCATCTTGTCCATGAAGGCGGCGAAGGTGGCCTTGCCAACCTGGCGCTCGCCCTGGTTGATGTCGTGCACCACGTCGTCGGCCAGCAGATCGAGAAAGGCGGGCATGTCGCCGGCATTGAAGGCGGCGTAGTAGGCCTGAACCAGTTCGGTGGCGGTCATGGCTAAGTTCCTTTCGTAGCGTGGTTAGTGGTTGGTTGGCCCGCATGATAAGTTCGCCGTTTACCGCTGGTATAGCTACTGGCGTCACCCTGTTGCTGGCGAGCGACTGCAATGGATATCCGACTGTTGCGGGGAGCGGAGATCGAACCCCATATCGACGACCTCGCGCGTCTGCGCATCCAGGTGTTCCGCGAGTTTCCCTACCTCTATGACGGCAACCTCGACTATGAGGCCGAGTACCTGGCCACCTATGTGCGCAGTGCCGATAGCCTGTGCGTGCTGGTACTCGACGCCGGTCAGGTAGTAGGCGCTTCCACCGCGCTGCCGCTGCAGGATGAAACCGAGGAATTCCAGCAGCCGTTCGTTGCCGCGGGCTGGAACCCGGCGCGGATCTTCTACTGCGCCGAGTCGGTGGTGTTGCCGGCCTGGCGCGGGCGCGGCCTGGGGGTGCGTTTCTTTGCCGAGCGCGAGGCCCATGCGCATACGCTGGATCGCTTCGACTGGTGCGCGTTCTGCGCCGTGCAGCGCGCGGCCGACCACCCGCGGCGGCCCGCCGATTACCAGCCGCTGGATGCCTTCTGGGCACGCCGCGGCTACCGTCATCACCCCGAGTTGCATACCCAGTACCACTGGCGCGACCTGGACGAAGCCGAAGAATCAGCCAAGCCCATGTCGTTCTGGTTGAAGGAGCTTGCCCCATGATCAAGGTTGCCGCCTGCCAGTACCACATCGAGCTGTTCACCACCTGGGAGGCCTACGCCGAGCACCTCACCACCCTGTGCGAGGAAGCGGCCGGGCAGGGCGCTGAACTGATGCTGCTGCCGGAATATGCCGGCCTGGTGCTGACCGGCCAGTTGCCGGAAGCCGAGCGTGGCGACCTGCACGGCTCCATCGCCGGCATCCAGCCGCTGCTGCCAGGCTGGCTGGCGTTGTGCGAGAGCCTGGCGCGGCGCTTGAATCTCTACCTGCAACCCGGTTCCGTAGCCGTGCTGGATGACGACGGCATCTACCGCAACCGCGCCTGGCTGTTCGGCCCGGACGGCTGCCTGGGCACTCAGGACAAGCTGATCATGACCCGCTTCGAGCTGGAGCAGTGGCATATCGCGGCGGGTAGCGGGCTGAAGGTGTTCGATACCGCGCTGGGCAAGTTGGGCATCCTGATCTGCTACGACAACGAATTCCCCTTGCTGGCCCATACCCTGGCTGAGGCGGGCGTCGATCTGATCCTCGCGCCCAGTTGCACCGACACCGTGGCCGGTTTTCACCGTGTACGCATCGGCGCCCAGGCCCGTGCGCTGGAGAACCAGATCGCCGTGCTGCATTCGCCCACCGTCGGCCTGGCGCCCTGGTCGCCATCGCTCGACGAAGGCTACGGTCGCGCATCGCTGTACGTGCCGTCGGACTACGGCATGCCGGCCAGCGGTATCGTCGCCGAGAGCGAGGAGCTGTGCCCCACGCGTAGCCACTGGCTGATCTGCGAACTGGACCTGGATGAAGTGCGCCGCGTACGCGAGCAAGGCCAGGTGTTCACCCGCCGCGACTGGCCGCGGCAGTTCGACGACGGCCGGCTGGTGCTGCGTTGAGCGGCTTCGAGCGGGGAGCGCCGGACTCGCCGCTGGCCGCTTATCGCCGTGCTCTAGCGGGTGGTTTTGTCGCCGATGCAGCGCAGCTCCGTGCGGTCGAGGCGCTGCAGCACTGTCATGAGGCTGTGCATCGCGGCGAGCGCCCGCTCGGCGTGTACCTTTGGGGGCCGGTCGGGCGCGGCAAGACCTGGCTGATGGACAGCTTCTACAACGCCTTGCGGGTGCCGGCGCGGCGACAGCATTTCCATCACTTCATGCAGTGGGTGCATCGCCGCCAGTTCCAGCTCACCGGCAATGCCGACCCGCTGCGCCTGCTGGCTGAGGAGCTGGGGCGCGAGGTGCGTGTGCTGTGCTTCGACGAGCTGTTCGTCAGCGACATCGGCGATGCCATGCTGCTCGGTCGGCTGCTCAGCCTGGTGGTGGCGCAGGGGGTGGTACTGGTGGCGACCTCCAATCAGCCGCCGGATCAGCTGTATGCCGATGGCTACATCCGCGAGCGTTTCCTGCCGGCCATCGCTGCGCTCGAGGCACACATGCAGGTGGTGACCGTGGACGGCGAGCAGGATCATCGTCTGCATCCCGGTGCCGAGGTTCAGCGTTATTGGGTGCAACAGCCGCAGGCTCTGGGCGAGCTATTTGCTCGCTTGAGCGAGGGGCAGGTCATTGGCTGTGAACCAGTGGAGCTGGCCCATCGCAGCGTGGTGACCCTCGGTCAAAGCCCGGCGGCACTTTGGTGCCGTTTCCACGAACTGTGCGAGCAGCCATTGGCGGCGGTGGATTTCATCGAATTGTGCCAGCGCTTCCCGGCCATCCTGCTTGGCGAGGTGCCGTGCCTGGGTGGCGAGCAGCGTGAAGGGCGCATCGCCCGTGGCACCGAGGACGGTGCCGAGCGGGTCGATGCCGGTGACCGGAAACTGCCGGCGCTGTCGCGCAACGACGATGCGGTACGCCGCTTCATTGCCCTGGTCGACGAGTGCTACGACCGCCGTGTGCCGCTGTATATCGAAGCCGAGGTGGCGCTGGACGAGCTGTACACCCAGGGCTACCTCGACTTTGCCTTCCGCCGCACCTTGAGTCGTCTGCGTGAGATGCAACTGGAGCGTTTCGGGCCCCCTGTTGGCCGGCAGGCCTAGACCGAATCCTCCGCTGCCAGGCCCGCCGGATTGTCACGTGTCGGCATCGCGAGGATCTCTGGCAGCACCTCGCGAGCGAATACCTTGTGTAGGCGGCGTAGCTCGGCCACCGGGTCGAGGTGATGGTCGACGCGGATGTCCCACAGCGGATACTCCTCCTGATCGACCACGTAGATCACTGCGGACGACTCGCCGTGACGGTCGCCGCCGCAGCGGTCGCCAGCGGCCAGGGCTTCGATCAGGCGTTCGATCAGCGGTCGCTTTTCAGCGTGGCGGAAGGCTTCGGCTACTGCATCCAGTACCTGTGGGCCGACCAGGCGATTGCCCTGTACGGAGAACTGTTCGCCGACCAGCGAACCGGCCCAGGGAATGCACTTTTCGCCGGTCCAGCAGAGGCTGTCGCCCTGGGCGTCGATCAACGCGCATTGACGCAGTTCCATGCAGGGATCGGTGCCTTTGAGGCGCTCGAGCGCTTCTTTCGCCGATAACCCTTGACGCAGTAGCGCCAGGCCATCCAGGCCCAGATAGGGGTTGACCTGCGCCTGGGTCGCCACCGCTCCTGCACCGGCGGCGGCATGGCTGAGCAGTTTGCCCACGGCGGGCATCGCAGTGGCCGCCGCGACTCCGAACTGTCCAGTACGTGGGCAGCGCGCAACGATGGAAAAGGTCATAACAACTCCTTGGCAATTTCCGCGTTAGGCCTCGTCTGGGTGGGTATCGTTCCGCTTGACTGCTTGTCGCGGCCTTTGCCAGATGGCCACGGGCATCATCTAATGGGCGCCGTTAACTGCCTGTAATGAGGAAACTGCCGATGATCCTTGGCCAGTCGCTCGCCCAATGGCGCGCGCAATATCCGCTGCTCGACGAACTGATCGCCCTGCGCGAAACCAGCTGGTTCAACCCAGCTGTGGCATCTGTCAGTGAGGCGCTGGGCGATGTGGGTTTGAGCGCCGCGGATGTGGCCGATGCCAGTGCGCGCCTCGCACGTTTCGCGCCCTACCTGGCTCGAGTGTTCCCGCAGACGGCCGCCAGTGGCGGGATCATCGAATCGGACATCCTGCCCGTGCCGCAGATGCGCGCGTTGCTCAGTGAGGAGGCTCAGGCAGAAGGCGAGATCGGCGCGCTGTGGCTCAAGCGCGACAGCCACCTGCCCATCTCCGGTTCGATCAAGGCCCGTGGCGGCATCTACGAGGTGCTCAAGCATGCCGAGGACCTGGCACTGGCTGCCGGGCTGCTCAGCCTCGAGGACGATTACGCCTGCCTCGACAGCGATGCGATGCGCGCCTTCTTCGGTGGCTATCAGGTAGCCGTCGGCTCTACCGGCAACTTGGGGCTGTCCATCGGCATCATCAGTGCACGTCTGGGCTTTCAGGCCACCGTGCATATGTCCGCCGATGCGCGCCAATGGAAGAAGGACAAGCTGCGTGCCCATGGTGTGACGGTGGTCGAGTACGCCAGCGATTACAGCGTCGCGGTGGAGCAGGGGCGGCGTCAGGCCGAGGCTGATCCGCGCTGCCATTTCGTCGATGACGAGAATTCCAGGCACCTGTTCCTCGGCTATGCGGTGGCCGGCGAGCGTCTCAAGCAGCAACTGGTGGCAGCCAGCGTTGTGGTCGATGCCGAGCATCCGCTGTTCGTCTATCTGCCTTGTGGCGTGGGCGGCGGGCCGGGTGGTGTGGCGTTCGGCCTGAAGCTGGCGTTCGGCGACGCGGTGCACTGTCTGTTCGCCGAACCGACGCATTCACCGTGCATGCTGCTCGGCGTTCACACCGGCCGGCATGAGGAGCTGGCGGTGCAGGATTTCGGCATCGACAACCGCACGGCTGCCGACGGGCTTGCCGTGGGGCGGCCATCCGGTTTCGTCGGCCGCGCCATGCAGCGCCTGATCGATGGTTATTACACGGTCAGCGATGAACAGATGTTCCGCTACCTGGCGTTGCTGGAGCAGACCGAGGGCCAGCGCCTGGAACCTTCGGCTCTGGCCGGCATGCCGGGTGTGCTGCGCGTGCTTGGCGAGCAGCAGGGCTATCGCCAGCGCATGGGCCTCACTCCTCAACGCATGGCGCAGGCGACCCATCTGGTCTGGGCGACCGGCGGCAGCATGGTGCCGCAGGCGGAGATGGACAGCTACCTGGCGCGTGGCCGGCAACTGTTGCAGGGTTCGGGCGAGGATTGACGCAAGTCTGTAGGAGCACCGTCCCGGGGCGAAGCTTCTCTGCCGTTTGCACGGGCCAATTCGCCGCGGGGCGCGGCTCCTACCCAGGAGCAATACGCGTCGCGCCTGAAAACGCAGAAGCCCGGCACTTGGCCGGGCTTCTGCTTTGCAGCGTTGACGCTTACTTCACTTCTACCGCCAGGCTTTCGGCGATCTTCTTGTTCCAGATCGCAGGGCCGGTGATGTGCACGGACTCACCTTTGGTGTCGACGGCCACGGTCACCGGCATGTCTTTGACTTCGAACTCGTAGATGGCTTCCATACCGAGCTCTTCGAAGGCCAGCACCTTGGACTTCTTGATCGCCTGGGCCACCAGGTAGGCGGCGCCGCCGACGGCCATCAGGTACACGGCCTTGTTGTCCTTGATTGCCTCGATGGCGATCGGGCCGCGCTCGGACTTGCCGATCATGCCGAGCAGGCCGGTCTGCTCGAGAATCTGACGGGTGAACTTGTCCATACGGGTGGCGGTAGTCGGGCCAGCCGGACCAACCACTTCGTCACCGACCGGATCAACCGGGCCGACGTAATAGATGAAGCGACCCTTGAGGTCCACCGGCAGTTGCTCGCCCTTGTTCAGCATGTCGACCATGCGCTTGTGCGCAGCGTCGCGGCCGGTGAGCATCTTGCCGTTGAGCAGGACGGTCTCGCCCGGCTTCCAGCTCTGCACGTCTTCCGGGGTCAGGGTGTCGAGGTTGACGCGACGTGCGCTCGGGCCGGCTTCCCAGACGATTTCCGGGTAGGCGTCCAGATCCGGTGCTTCCAGCTCGGCAGGTCCCGAGCCGTCGAGCACGAAGTGGGCGTGACGGGTGGCGGCGCAGTTGGGGATCATGCACACCGGCAGCGAAGCCGCGTGGGTCGGGTAATCCATGATCTTCACGTCGAGCACGGTGGTCAGGCCGCCCAGGCCCTGGGCACCGATACCCAGCTGGTTGACCTTCTCGAACAGCTCCAGGCGCAGCTCTTCGATACGGTTTTGCGGGCCGCGGGCCTGCAGCTCGTGGATGTCGATGTGCTCCATGAGCACTTCCTTGGCCATCACTGCCGCTTTTTCGGCAGTACCGCCGATGCCGATGCCGAGCATGCCCGGCGGGCACCAGCCGGCGCCCATGGTCGGCACGGTCTTGAGTACCCAGTCGACGATCGAGTCGGACGGGTTGAGCATGGCCATCTTCGACTTGTTCTCGGAGCCGCCGCCCTTGGCCGCGACGTCCACTTCCACCTTGTCACCGGGAACGATGGAGTAGTGGATCACCGCCGGGGTGTTGTCCTTGGTGTTCTTGCGGGCACCGGCCGGGTCGGCCAGGATCGAGGCGCGCAGGACGTTTTCCGGCAGGTTGTAGGCGCGACGCACGCCCTCGTTGATCATGTCGTCGACGCTCATGGTGGCGCCGTCCCAGCGCACGTCCATACCGACCTTGATGAACACGGTGACGATGCCGGTGTCCTGGCAGATCGGGCGGTGGCCGGTGGCGCACATGCGCGAGTTGATCAGAATCTGCGCCATGGAGTCCTTGGCGGCCGGCGACTCTTCCTTCAGGTAGGCCTCGTGCATCGCCTGGATGAAGTCGACGGGGTGGTAATAGGAGATGAACTGCAGTGCGTCGGCGACGCTCTGAATCAGGTCGTCCTGCTTGATCACGGTCATTGGGGCGCTCCTCTATCAGGGAACATCAACAAGGAAGCGCCGGACAACGACCCGGCGCAACGGCGGAAGGGCAGCTCTGGAAATCACCTTGACGATATCTTCAGAGCCGCCCAAAAAGGCGCGGCAGTATACCGCACCCGCTCGCGTCGGGCACAGCAGCCGAAGGTCGATGGCAAGTGCAGTGGGCGGTTATCGGGCGCCGGCAAAGCGACCTCGGCTTTGGCTTGTTGCGTCGCTCTACCTCCTGCATCCATGCAGTCGTGCATTGCCATCGCTAGGTTAAAACAGGCGGAACGCCAGCCTGGTCGAATGCTCATTTGCCGCTAGTAACCTCGGGCGCGACTGCGATCGTTTTCGTCTGTTCTTTCCCGCGCTGACTGGCTCGCCTGATTTTCAGCGGTTTCCTACTGCGGCCTAGGTTTTTTGTGATCACAGGGGTAGAGTACGGCCAGATGCCAGTATGGGATGGAGCCCATGAGCTCAACGACTCGCCGGGGAACCCAACGCAGCCTGCAGAGCCTCCTGCTCAAACGCTTCGCCATGGCCTTCGCTACCTACGCGATGATGGCGCTTGTCTGCTGGTTCGCCGTGTTCAATGGCCTTTTCCTCGGTTCCATCAGCACCGCCGCCTGGCTGACCCTGGGCGTGTTCGGCAGTCAATTGGTGTTCCTCTGGCTGTTCCTTTCCGGGCGTAACCTGCGTTGTGACGATCCCAGCCTGACCGAAGCCCAGGTGCTGGTGGCACTGGCGTGGCAGCCGCCGGTGCTGGCGCTGTTTGACAGCGCGCGCGGCGTGATGATGGTGTTCTATGTACTGATTCTGCTGTTCGGCGTGTTCCAGCTGCCGCCGCGGGTGTTCGTGCGCTGCGCCGCCTTCGCCTTCTTCGGCTTCACTGCCATGGTGCTGATCGAAGCCTACCGCATGCAGTTGGTGGACCCGAGCATGGCCTGGCTGCAGGTGTGGGTGCTGTTCATCCTGCTGGTCTGGCTGTGTCTGTTCTCCAGCTACGTGCAAGCCATGCGCAAGCGCATGCGCCAACGCCGCTTCGCCCTGCAGGCGCACCAGGACACCCTGCGCGGGATGATGCGCCAGCTCGAGGACCTGGTCGCCACTGATGAGCTCACCGGGTTGTTCAACCGTCGCCATTTCCTGCGTCTGGCCACCCGCGAACTGGAGCATCTGGACCACGGGCGACATCACGGCCTGGCGCTGATCGATCTGGACCATTTCAAACGAATCAACGATGCTCATGGCCATGCTGCTGGCGACCGGGTGCTACAAACCTTCGCCGCGGTTGCCCGTGCCTGTCTGCGTGACGGCGACATCATTGCCCGCTACGGCGGTGAGGAATTCGTCCTGCTATTGCCCAATACCGATGCCGACCAGTTCACCGCCTGCTGCGAGCGCCTGCGCGAAGCCTTTGCCAGGGCCGAGCCGGTGGGTGTGAAGGTGGACAATCTCAGTCTCTCCGCCGGCATGACTCTACTGGTTGCCGGTGACGATCTCGATGAAGCCCTGCAGCGTGCCGATCAGGCGCTGTACCAGGCCAAGCGCGGCGGACGCAATCGTTGCGATGCCAGCTGGGAGAACGCGGGTGCCTGAACTGCGTGTGGGTGCCCTGCAGTTGCAGGTCGCCCAACAAACCAACTTGCTCGATGCCTTGCTCGGCGGCGGTGTGGCGGTGCCCTACAGCTGTCGCGCCGGCAGTTGTCACGCCTGTCTGGTGCGCTGCGTCGCCGGCGAGCCGCTGGATAGTCAGCCCGAGGCACTGGCGGCCGACAAGCGTGCCGAGGGCTGGCGCCTGGCCTGTCAGTGCCAGGTGATTGGGGACCTGCAGGTCGAACCTTTCGACCCGCAGCGTGATGGCCTGGCAGCCAAGGTGGCCGCGCTGGACTGGCCCAGCCCGCAGGTTTTACGCCTGCGCTTGCAGCCGGCCAGGCCGTTGCGTTATCGCCCCGGCCAGCATCTGCTGCTATGGAGCGATCAGGCTGTGGCGCGCCCCTATTCGCTGGCCAGCGTGCCGAGCGAGGACGACTGCCTGGAGTTTCATATCGATTGTCGTATGCCCGGCGCATTCTGCGATGCCGCGCGGCGCCTGCAGGTTGGCGACACGCTGCGCCTCGGCGAGCTGCGCGGTGGCGCCCTGCATTACGACGCCGATTGGCAGGCGCGACCGCTCTGGCTCCTGGCCGCCGGCACGGGGCTGGCACCGCTCTACGGGGTGTTGCGTGAAGCGTTGCGTCAGGAGCACCAAGGCGCCATTCGCCTGCTGCACGTGGCGCATGAGCCGGCCGAACACTACCTGGCGAGCGAACTGCAGGCACTGGCGGCGCAGCACACCAACCTGCAGGTGGAGCTGGTAACGGCGGCGCAGTTGCCGGCTGCTTTGGCCGAACTGCGCCTTGTTTCGCGGCAGACCCTCGCCTTACTCTGCGGCCATCCCGTGACGGTCGACAGCTTCGCGCGGCGCCTCTATATGGCCGGTTTGCCGCGCAGCCAGATGCTCGCCGACGTCTTTCTCACTCGCGCATAGGCTGTGCAGGGCCGGTCAGGCCTAGCGCCGGTGCGTACGACGCACCCATTGGAGCCCTGGCATGAGCGAGCACCTGCATATCGAGCGCGACGGCGGTCTGTTGACCCTGCGCATGCACCGCCCGGACAAGAAAAATGCACTGACCCGCGCCATGTACGCCGGTATGGCCGAAGTACTGGACGAAGCCGAGCGCGACCCCAGCGTGCGCGTGGTGCTACTCACTGGTAGTGAGGCGTGCTTTACCAGCGGCAACGATGTCGCCGACTTCATCCAGGCGCCGCCCAGCGGGTTGAACAGCGAAGTGTTCCAGTTCATGCGCGCGCTGTTCGAATTCAGCAAACCGGTGGTCGCCGCAGTGGCTGGCCCGGCGGTGGGCATAGGTACCACCTTGTTACTGCACTGCGACCTGGTCTACGTCAGCCGTGATGCGCAGTTGAAAATGCCCTTCGTCAATCTTGGTCTGTGCCCCGAATATGGCTCCAGCCTGATTCTGCCGCGCTTGCTGGGGCATGCACGCGCCGCCGAACTGTTGTTGCTCGGCCAGTCCTTCACGGGGGAGCAGGCCGCGACCTGGGGCATCGCCAACCAGGAGCTGGAGGATGGCGCGGCGACGTTGAACAAGGCGCGCGAGATGGCACTGCGTTTTCTCGAGCTGGCGCCATCGGCGGTCGCCGACAGCAAACGGCTGATGCGCGCGCCGGATCGCGAGCAGCTGCGCAAGGTGATCGAGGAGGAGGGCGCCCTGTTCGGCCAGCGCCTGCGTTCGCCAGAGGCCGTCGAGGCGTTGACGGCATTCATGCAGCGCAGAAAGCCGGATTTCTCTCGGTTTTCCTGATCTATTCCCAAGGCGGTTCGAGCAGGCGCTGCTGGAGAAACTCGCAAAGCGCCACGACCTTGCGTGAGGCCCGCCGGGAGCGCGGGTACATGGCATAGATGGAGTAAGGTTTGGGCCGCGCCTGAGGCAGGATCTCGACCAGCGAGCCGTCTTTCAGATGCTGGTGGACCAGGAAGCTTGGCAGCAGCGCCAGACCTTGGCCGGCCAGCACCAGTTCGCGCATGACTTCGCCGTTGTTGCTGGAAAACCGTCCGCGTGGTGCCACGTTCGCCAGTTCGCCTTGCTCATCGTCGTTTTCGAAGGACCAGAATTGCCGTGAAGCGACGTTGCTATAGCCGATGCAGTCGTGTTCACGCAGCGCTTCGACATGTTCCGGCGCGCCTTGCCTTTGCAGATACTCCGGGCTGGCGCAGAGTATCCGGGCGCTGCTGGCGAGCCTGCGGGCGATCAGCGCGCTATCGCCGATGCGTGAGATCCGTACGCAGAGGTCATACCCTTCGCGCTCGAAATCGCTGATGCGATCTTCGAGGTATAGGCTGACTTCCAGCTGTGGATGCAGACGCATGAATTCGGCGATCAGCGGCGCCAGCCAGAGCGTGCCGAAACTCATCGGCGCCAGCATGTTCAGGCGGCCACAGAGACCACTGTCATTGAAGGCTGCCGCCTCGGCGGCTTCGCTCAGCTCCAGCAGTGCCTGCTTGGCCTGCTGGTAGAAAGCCAGGCCGGTGTCGGTCGGTGTGACCTTGCGCGTCGAGCGGTGCAGCAGTTTGCTACCGAGACGTTGTTCCAGATCGCTCAGACGCTTGCTGATCACCGACTTTGATAGCGCCAGATCTTCCGCTGCCCGGCTTACGCCACCCAGTTCCACCACCCGCAGATAGGTTTCGATTTCCTGCAGATCAAGCTTCATGTGCGGGCTTCTCCCCCCGATTCGATTGGATGAGGGTAATGCCTTCGTCGAGGATTTTTGTTCGGTTTTTTCGAAAAGCTATTTTCCCTCTGCGCGGTCGATTGCCTGCGGCCTTGGCCACTAGGCTGAGCGTCCTTCGAGATCGCAATGGCCTCGAGGTTCAGCCTCATCACCCGTACAGGAGTTTTCCCATGGCTTTCACTTACAAGCGTTTGGACAAGGACGATGCCGTCGTATTGTTGATCGATCACCAGGCGGGTTTGCTCTCGCTAGTGCGCGACTATTCGCCCGACGAGTTCAAGAACAACGTCATGGCGCTGGCGGATATCGCCAGGTTCTTCAAACTACCGACCATCCTTACCACCAGCTTCGAGACGGGCCCCAATGGGCCGATCGTGCCGGAACTCAAGGCCATGTTTCCCGACGCGCCTTACATCGCTCGCCCGGGGCAGATCAACGCCTGGGATAACGAGGACTTCGTCAACGCGATCAAAGCCACAGGGCGCAAGCAACTGATCATCGCAGGTGTAGTCACCGACGTTTGCGTGGCATTTCCCACACTCTCGGCACTGGAGGCCGGTTATGACGTCTTCGTGGTGACGGACGCTTCCGGCACCTTCAACACTGCTGTGCGCGATGCCGCCTTGGCACGCATGGCCCATGCCGGCGCCCAACTGGTCAACTGGTTCAGCGTCGGTGGTGAGCTGCACCGTGACTGGCGTAACGATGTCGAAGGGTTCGGCGGCATTCTTGGCGGCCACCTGCCGGCTTACGCCAACCTGATTCAGAGCTACAACCAGAAATGAAGCGAGACCGCTGAAACGCAAAAGGCCGCTCGATGAGCGGCCTTTTGCATTCAAGGGTGAATCACACCATCTGATCGCCGACGTGGAGGATCTTCATGGTGTTGGTGCCGCCGGTGCCATGGTAGCTGTCGCCCTTGGTCAGGATTACCCAGTCGCCCGGCTCGACCACGCCGCGCTTGAGCAGCTCGTCCACCGCCGCCTGGCTGACCTTGTTGGCCGGCAGCGAGGCCGGGTCGAACGGCACGGTGTAGACGCCACGGAACAGCGCCACGCGGGCCTGGGCTTCGCGGTGCGGGGTAAAGGCGAAGATCGGGATCGACGAGCGGATGCGTGACATGATCAGCGGGCTATAGCCACTCTCGGTGAGGCTGATGATGGCCTTGACGCCGGGGAAGTGGTTGGCGGTGTACATGGTTGCCAGGGCCACGCTCTCGTCGCAACGCTGGAACTGGCGACCGATGCGGTGGCTGGACTGCTTGCTGGTCGGGTGTTTCTCGGCACCCAGGCACACGCGAGCCATGGCCTGCACGGCTTCGACCGGGTATTCGCCGGCGGCGCTTTCGGCCGACAGCATCACCGCGTCGGTGTAGTCCAGCGCGGCGTTGGCCACGTCGGAGACTTCGGCGCGGGTCGGCATCGGGCTGTGGATCATCGACTCCATCATCTGGGTGGCGGTGATCACCGCTTTGTTCAGGCGACGGGCGTGGGCGATGATCTTCTTCTGGATACCGACCAGCTCGGCGTCGCCGATTTCCACGGCCAGGTCGCCGCGGGCGACCATCACCGCGTCACTGGCGCGGATCAGGCCGTCCAGCGTTTCGTCATCGGCCACGGCTTCGGCGCGTTCGATCTTGGCCACCAGCCAGGCAGTACCGCCGGCTTCGGTGAGCAGGCGACGGGCGTAGTCCATGTCGGCGGCATCACGTGGGAAGGAGACGGCCAGGTAGTCCAGGTCCATCTCGGCGGCGACCTTGATGTCGGCCTTGTCTTTTTCGGTCAGCGCTGGCGCAGTCAGGCCGCCGCCGCGGCGGTTGATGCCCTTGTTGTCCGACAGCGGGCCGCCGATCAGTACGCGGCAGTGCAGCTCGTCCGCGCCCTTGAGTTCGACGCGCATGACCACGCGGCCGTCGTCGAGCAGCAGTTCGTCACCGACATCGCAGTCCTGGATCAGCGCCGGGTAGTCGATACCGACCACTTCCTGAGTGCCGGCCGTACGCGAGTGGCTGGAGGAGAGGCGGAACAGGTCACCGTCCTTGAGCTCGATGCGCTTGTTCTCGAATTTGGCGATACGGATCTTCGGACCTTGCAGGTCGCCGAGCAGGGCGACGTGGCGGCCGTGCTTGGCGGCTAGCTCGCGAACCAGGGCGGCGCGCGCCTTGTGGTCGTCCGGCGTGCCGTGGGAGAAGTTCAGACGGGCCACGTCGAGACCGGCGAGGATCAGTTGCTCCAGCACTTCCGGCGAGCTGCTGGCCGGGCCCAGGGTGGCGACGATTTTGGTGCGGCGAAAGGTCATGCACGAACTCCCTAGTGAACTATGACCGGGAGGCTACTACGGCGCCGGGCTGTAGTCATTGTTCCTGTGCACTACCCTTTGCCGTGCGGTTTGATCACCAGCAGATCGCACTCGACACGTTCCAGCACCCGTTCTGCGGTGTGGCCGATCAGCAGGCTGTCCAGATGGCCGCGGGCGATGGCGCCCATCACCAGCAGGCCGATATTGTGCTCACGCACGAAACGCGGGATGACTTCCTCGGCAAAACCGTTCAGCAGGTGGGCCTGTGCTCTATCGATGGCATGCTGGGCGATCAACTTGTCGAAGGCCTCACGGTGCTCGCGGCTGCACTGGGTCACGTAGTCTTCATATTCCTGCGCTACCTCGGCGTCGAACAGCAGCGACCGCGGCAGCGGCGCCTGCGCGTGCAGGTATTCTGTCTGCAAGCCGAGCTCGGCCTGCAGGGTCTGGCTGGCATCAATCAACTGATGATCGAGGGCGGCAGGTTTGTCCGCGCTGTGCAGTGGGTCGAGCGCGGCGCACAGGCTCTGACCATGGGGTTCGGCGTCGTGTACCAGCCACAGCGGCACTGGGCTGCGACGAATCAGCTGCCAACTGGTATCACTGAACAACAGGCGGCGCAGCGCACTGCTGGGATGGGTCGATTTGAACAGGATGTCCGGTTGCAGCACCGCGACGCGGGAAAGGATCTCTTCGTGGCGGCGCTTGCCCCAGCGCACGTCCACTTCGATCTTGAATCCTTCATCGCTCAGGTGAGCGACGCTGGCGCGCAGGGCCTCGTGGCTCTGTCGCAGGATGGTTTCACGGGCGCGGTTGAGCAAATGGCTGTCCAGCAGGCCGCCTTCCAGGCTTGGGTGGTATTCGATCTGCAACAGGTGCAATTCGGCGCCGGTCTTGCGTGCCACATCGGCTGCGCGTTGCAGGGCGGGTTGTTGCTGGTGTTCGGCGTCGATGACGACCAACAGTCGTTGCAGTTTCATGGCAGCGTCCTCGCCTGGAGTCTGTATTTGCATTACACACCCTGATGTACTGAACGGCATTGATATGGGTCAGCGCAGACAGGGATTTAGCGTCGGTTCGAGAGGACGGGCGGTCGTGGCGCTGGCGTTGATAAAGTGAGGGGCAGTGGCCTCATGCCAAGGCGCAGCCAGAAAAACCGTCGTTGGCTTGCCGCTGTTCAGTTTTTGCCTGGGCTGTCGATACACTGCTCATTGGAGGAATTGCCCATGCGTACCCTGATCATTCTGGCCGTGGCCCTGGTTGCTGCGGGTTGCACCCGTGTCTCGCTCGACCATCATCTGAACAACGCCTATCGCGCCTACAACGAAGGCGATTGCGCCCGTGTCGCGCTGGAGCTGTCGCAGGCCGAGCGCAAGAGCCGCTCACGCAATTACCTGCAGCCGGAGATTTCCCTGCTACGCGGTCAATGCCTGGAGCGCGAGAGCCTGTTCGTCGATGCCGCGCAGACCTACCAGTTCATCATCACGCGCTATCCGGCCAGCGAGTACGCCTACCGCGCCCGCGCGCGTCTGCAGACGCTGGAGCAATTGGGGCATCACAGTCCGGCGCCGGCGGCCAAGGTCAGTCCGGCCACGCTGTGAGCCTTCGGTCGTCCGGCGTTCCTCGGCGACGCGGTGCGGTATAAGCTGGCGTATGTCTCTCACGGAGGATGAACATGCGTCACTGGTTGTTGATCGCTGCACTGCTGCCCACGCTGGCGACGGCGGAAATCTATCGCTGGACGGACGAGCAGGGGCGGGTGCATTTTGGCCAAAGGCCCGTTGCCGGAGCTGAAACCGTGCAGGTCAGGCCACAGGTGATCGAGCGCGACGAACATACGCGTGAGCGTGAAGAGCGCCGTCAGCGTTTCTACGATGCCCGGCGTGAAGAGCAACAGCAGGCTGCAGCGACAGCAGCTGCGCAGCGCGAAGAGCGGGCCAGTGAATGTCGTGATCTGCGCCGACACCTGGCGCAGATGCCGGAGGGCTTTCGCTACTATCGCGAAGGCGCCGGCGGCGAGCGCATCTACTACAGTGATGAAGAAACCGACACCGCTCGTCGCCAGCTGCGCGAGCGGATAGCCCAACGCTGTTCTTGAGGGTGGTTAAGTGGCCGTAGTAGGGCCATACTCAAGTCCCTTTGTAGCGATTTGCCACTATGCGTAGCCAGCGCCGAATCGAACGCCATCAGTTGCCCTACTACCTGAAGGTGTTCAATCGCATCACCGACAAACCGATGGGTTCCATCGGCAATGTCTCTCTCGACGGTCTGATGCTGATCAGTCAGTTGCCGATGCTGGTGGGTGCACGCTTCGACATGCGCCTGAAGATTCCAGGCCAGCATGGCATGCATTTCATCGACTTCTCTGCCAACTGCCAGTGGTGCCGTGAAGATGTCACGCCTGGCATCTACGACTCCGGGTTCGCTCTGGTCGCGCCGCCTGCCGATTACGTCGAGATGATCGACGCGCTGCGTTACTACTTCAGTTTCCACAGCCTGGCGGCGTCTGCCTGATATCTCGCTCGTCCGAGTCGCCTGATCTGCAGCGTCAATGCATCGCTGGTGCACGTGCCAGGCTGCGCAAGCGCTGGCTCAACTGCAGGCGCAGACCCTCGTCCTCACAGAACAGCAGCGCGTGCTCAAGGTCATAGCGTTCACCCTGTGGGCAATCCAGTTGCCGATAGACATCCGCGCGAGCCAGGTGATCGACCAGATTCGGCGGACCGAGTTGCAGGACACGCTCGGCATCTTTGATGGCTGCGTCCGGGGCATCGTGCTGCATATGCAGCAGGCGCAGATTGCGCGACAGGCGTCGTAGCATGTCGGTAGCGTCGGCTGTCTGCAGGTGCACGGCGCTGAGTTCGACATCCGGGCCCAGTTGGCGATAGAGCTGGTCGCGGCAGTCGCGGGTGTAGAGTCGGCGCCCACCGCAAGGATCAAGCAGGTGATCGGCGCCAGGTACACGGAGCATGAAATGACCAGGGAAGTTCACGCCCTGTAGTGGAATATCCAGGCGGCGTGCCACTTCCAGCGCAATCAATGCCAGGGTCAGCGGCTGGCCGCGTCGGCGGCGTAGCACTTCATGCGGCAGGGCATGGCGCGGTCGCGTCACGCCTTCGTCGTCTTCTTGATAATCGAGCTCGGCCAGTCGGCGCAGCAGCGGCTGGGCCAGTTCGCGAGCGGGCAGGGCGGGTAGTCCAGCGCTGACCTGCAGTAACAGGCTGTGCAGATCGCTCATGATCTGCGCGGGCTGGAGCTGATCATCGTGTTCGGCGGCGATCCACAGCGCCGCCTCGAACAGGGCGGGTGGATCGCGTTGCAGGCACTGCAGGCAGGCTTGGCGTGGGTTCATCGCATTCTCCACTGGATTGTGCTTTTGTAGCCCCTGACAAGGTCGTCGTCCAGTGTGGCTCTCCTATACTGAGGCCTGAAGTCCGATCGGGAGCTCGCCCATGTTCAGCATGATGGAAGCCGCCCGCCTCGAGGCCCTGCACCTGGCCGAGGATCCGGCCAGCGGTCTCAAGGCCGTTATCGCCATTCACAACACCCGCTTCGGGCCAGCACTCGGCGGCTGTCGTTACCTGCCCTATGCCGATGAACAGAGCGCCATTGGCGATGCCATCCGTCTGGCTCAGGGTATGAGTTACAAGGCAGCGCTGGCCGGTATCGATCACGGTGGCGGCAAGGCGGTGATCATCCGTCCGCCGCATCTGCAGAGCCGGGCCGCGCTGTTCGAGGCCTTCGGGCGTTTTATCGAAACCCTCAATGGACGTTACATCACCGCCATCGACAGCGGCACCTCCAGTGCCGATATGGACTGCATCGCCCAGTACACCAATCACGCAACCAGCACGACCAGCGAGGGTGATCCGTCGCCGCACACAGCCTTGGGGGTATTCGCGGGCATTCGCGCCACCGCCCAGGCGCGTCTTGGCAGCGATGATCTGGAGGGACTGCGGGTCGCCATTCAGGGCCTGGGCAATGTCGGCTTCGCCCTGGCCGAAGCGCTGCATGCCGCTGGCGTCGAATTGCTGGTCAGCGACCTGGATGCCGGCCGTGTGCAGCTGGCCGTCGAGCAACTGGGGGCGCACCCGATTGCCAGCGATGCGCTGCTCACCACGCCCTGCGACATTCTCGCGCCCTGCGGCCTGGGTGGTGTGCTGAATGCACAGACAGTCGCTCATCTGCGCTGCGCAGCGGTGGCAGGCGCTGCCAACAATCAGCTGGCCAGCCCCGAAGTGGCCGACCAGCTGGAAGCTCGCGGGATTCTCTACGCGCCGGATTACGTGCTCAATGCCGGAGGGCTGATCTACGTGGCACTGCGTCATCGTGGTGAGGAGTTGCCGGCGATCACCGCACATCTGGCGCAGATCAGCCGGCGTCTGACCGAGGTCTACGCCCATGCTCAGGCTGAAAAACGTTCCCCGGCGCGAGTCGCCGACTATCTGGCGGAGAGCCTGCTCTATCGCACCTAGCTGCTATCCGACCCGTTCCGGGGGGCTGAGCCTGGCCAGACAGCATCGCGGCGACGTCAGTGCGGTCAATTGCCGTCGAATTCGCCCTGGTAGCACACAGGTGAACTGGGCGAATCGTATCGCTGCAGCTCCTCTTCGAGGAAATCCGCCAGAACTCGCGCGTTGTTGTGCTCCTCATCGCGTGCGGCGTAGAGCAGCGTAAGCGTGCCGCTCGCCGCCCAATGCAGCAGTCGCTGCCAATGTTCAGGGTGACCCGCCAGCTCACGGCGGTAGGCCGCACTGAAATCATCGAAGGCTTCGGCGCGATGAGCGAAGGCCTTGCGCAGTTCGGTAGATGGCGCGACTTCGGGTAGCCAGTCATCGAACGCCAAGGCGTCCCTGGACAGGCCCCTTGGCCATAGTCGGTCGACCAGTATGCGTTGGCCGTCGCCGGCCTGGGCATCGAGATAAACCCGCTTGCAACGGATCATCGAGTGGCCTCCATAGCCTGCGGCAATGCCGCACTTGGCGCTGCGTATGGGCTCGATTAGCGTGGTGAAAGGAGGATTCACCATGGACTATTTCATTATCGTCGTCACCACCGCTGCCGGCCTGTATTTTCACTGGTGGCTGTTTCGCCGTATTCGCCAATGGAGTGATCGCGATCTGGCGCTTTCATTTGCCGAGAGCGATGAGCGCAAACGTCAATACATGCTTGAACAGCTGGGCCGTGCGCAGCGCGAGGGTGTCAAACGACGAGATTTGCCAGCCTGGCTGGAGCAGGCTGCGGAGCATTATCCAATCAACAACGCATGATGCGCCTGGCGCTCACTGGGTAGGCCCCGTGCGAGCAACACGGGGCCCATGTACTCGATCACTCGCTGGCTGCGTCGACCTCGAGTTCGTCGAGGGCATCGGGCTGGCTCTTGAACGCTTTGGCAAACACGTCGCGATTCTTGGCCATGAAGATACCCAGTTCCTCGCCCTGTTCCTCGCTCAAGGACGGCACGGCCTTGTGCAGAACCTCGCTCAGGCGCTCGGCCAGCTCCAGCATCTTGTCGTAACGATCGGCTTCGGCCTTATCCATAAACAAGCGCTCCGGATCGCGACTGCTGCGATACACCACTTCGACGGCCATTCATCACCTCGTCTGCCTTCATGCGTGTTGATCAGTAATTAACTGGTTTTTTGTACAGTGGTGGCGAGAATAAAGGACTCGCTTCTCTTTTGCCAGCATTGGGCTTGATGGGCAGCTTAGATGACTCGATTTGCGCCTGCATTCAGCGGGTGGCGGCGTTTGGGTGTAGGTATCGCCAACGGCAGAATCAGGTACGTTTGTACAATTATTGTATATGTTGAGTCGGCATCGGATTCTTTATCAAACGTTTTCCGGGACGGCGCTTGTGTTGCTGTTTAGTGGGCATCTATAGTCATTCCAGGCGTATGTGCTTCGCCTTTGCAGTGCCCAATCATGAGGTGTTCACCTTGAACTCAGTCGGTCGTGTAGAGCGCAAGTTGCTCGCGCTGGTGGCACTGTTTTACCTGAGCCTGATGCTACTCATTGGGGCAATCTGGGGAAGTCAGACCAGCCTCTCCAGTGGTCGTGATGTACAAGATCTGTATCGTTCCCTTTACCGGCTGTCTTCGCTGCTTTCTATCCTGCAGGACGCCGAGATCGGTCAGCGCGGCTATTTGCTGACAGGCAACGAGCAGTACCTCGCGCCCTACGAACGAGCCATCGGGCAACTGGATGAGCAACTGTTGCTACTTGTCGAAACCCCAATGCTCAGGGCTTACAAGCCTGATATTGATGCGATTGCCGGACTCAGCCAGCTCAAGCGCAACGAGCTGGCACAGACCATCGTCGTGCGTAGGGAGCAGGGGCAGAACGCTGCACAGCGTATTCTGGCCGAGGACGTCGGTAAGCTCTACATGGATGAAATGCGTGTACGCATCGGCAATATCGTACGAGGCGTCACGGCGTCCCTTGAAGAACAGAAGGTGGATCTTGAATGGCGCTCGAATCTGGCGCTATGGGGGGGCGGCGGTGGTGCGTTGATGATGCTCGGGTTGCTCACGCTGCTGTTTATCGATTTGCGTCGTGACCTCAGTGAGCGCGCCGAGTTGCTCGAGCGCCTGGCCTTCGAGTCGAAGCATGACAGTCTCACCCAAATACCCAATCGACGAGCCTTCAACGAAACGCTGGATCAGGCATTGGCGCTCGCCAGGCGGGGAGAGCGTCAGGTGGCGTTGCTCTATCTCGATCTTGATGGCTTCAAACCGATTAACGATCAGCATGGCCACGCTGTCGGAGACGCGACGCTCAAGGCAGTGGTTGCACGGTGGCAGGGTTTGATGCGTGAAGGTGAAGTGTTGGCGCGGCTTGGCGGGGACGAGTTCGCTATCATCGCGGCAGGTGATGCCGACGCTGTCGAACGCCTGGCGCGGCGTCTGATCGAGGCGCTTGACGCGCCGCTGCTGGAGCAGTTTCCCGACGTGCGGGTGGGCGTCAGCGTTGGTCTGGCACGTTATGCCGAACATGGCGAAGATCGTCGCCGGCTTATCGCGGCGGCCGATATGGCCATGTATCGCGCCAAGGAAGCAGGCAAGCACTGCTTCGCCTGGCCTGAATCACGTCAGCCGGTACTCGCTGTAGTCTGAACGGCCTGTGTCTTTCCGTCACATCCCAGCATCATCCTCAAGCTGGTGTTTTTCCTGCATGCTCGTCGGCGTGCATCCATGTCGGATGCACGGGCCGCATGTCTGGTTGGGGAGAAGTGACACGATGAATTGGGCGGAACGTCTGCGTACGGGCATGCATGGCCTGGCGGAATCCTTGGGTAATCTGCTGATGGAGGCCTTCCATTACCTGGCACTGTTCGCCATCGGAGCGATCACGGCCTGGGCGGGGGTGATGACCTTCATCGGCATGCTGGAAAAGGGACACATCACGGTCGATGACATTCTGTTGCTGTTCATCTACCTGGAATTGGCGGCAATGGTGGGCATCTACTTCAAGACCAACCACATGCCGATTCGCTTCATGATCTATGTAGCGATCACCGCGTTGACCCGTTTGCTGATTTCCGACATTTCTCACACCCACAAACCGACTTGGGGCGTGGTGATGGTGTCGGGAGCGATCCTGCTGCTGGCCCTGGCGATTCTAGTGGTGCGCTACGCCTCGTCGCGTTTTCCGGCGGTGGCTGGTCCACACCCGCGCAGCAAGGCGCGCAACCGCGAGGACGCCGAGTCCGAGCGCGACGATGCGTCTGACTGAAATGTAGGGTGGATCGGGGCGCGTAGATGACGCTCTTTTCATCCACCACTGCGGGTGTCATGGTGGAGCGGGGCGTCAGTCGAGCGGCGCGAACAGTGCCGCCAGGTCTTCTTCATCCAGTTGCCACTGGCCCTGACTGCCACCGTCCAGCACGCCCTTGGCCAGGTTGGCCTTGGCCTGCTGCAGTTGCTGGATCTTTTCCTCGACGCTGCCACGGGCGATCAGCTTGTAGACGAACACAGGCTTGTCCTGGCCGATGCGGTAGGCACGGTCGCTGGCCTGGGCTTCGGCGGCCGGGTTCCACCAGGGATCGAAGTGGATCACGGTGTCGGCGGCGGTCAGGTTGAGACCGCTGCCGCCGGCCTTGAGGCTGATCAGAAAAACCGGAAATTCCCCCGCCTGGAAGCGTTGTACCGGTGTGCGCCGGTCCTGGGTGCTGCCAGTCAGCTTGGCGTAGGCGATCTTGCGTGCCTGCAATTCCGCCTCGATCAGCGCCAGCATCGAGGTGAACTGGGAGAACAGCAGTACCCGGCGGCCTTCGTCGACCAGCTCTACGAGCATGTCCAGCAGGGCGCTGAGCTTGCCCGAGTCGTTGGCACCCAACTCACCATTATCCTCTCCGAGCAGACGCAGGTCGCAGCAGCTCTGGCGCAGGCGCAGCAGGGCTTCGAGGATGACGATATGGCTGCGGGCCAGACCCTGGCGGGCAATTTCGTCGCGTACCTTCTGGTCCATGGCCAGACGCAGAGTCTCGTAGCGGTCGCGCTGCAGCTGGGTCATCTCGACCCATTGGGTAATCTCGGTCTTTGGCGGCAACTCGCTGGCCACCTGTTCCTTGGTGCGGCGCAGCAGGAAGGGGCGGATGCGCCCATTCAGATGGTTCAGGCGCTGGGCGTCGCCACGTTTTTCGATGGGTGTGCGGTAGTCGCGGGTAAAGGCTTTGGCGTCGCCGAGCCAGCCCGGCATGAGGAAGTGGAACAGCGACCACAGCTCGCCCAGGTGGTTTTCCAGCGGTGTGCCGGTCAGGCACAGGCGCAGGTCGGCCTGCACCTGAGCCGCTGCAGTGGCCGCCTTGCTGCGCGGGTTCTTGATGTTCTGCGCTTCGTCGAGAATCAGCAGGCGATAGCGCTGCTGGTTCAGCGCCTTGAGGTCGCGCGGCAGCAGGGCGTAGGTGGTGAGGATCAGATCGTGCTCGGCGATCTCCTCGAACAGCGCCTTGCGCTTGTTGCCATGCAGGGCCAGTACGCGCAACTGCGGGGTGAAGCGCGCCGCCTCGTCCTGCCAGTTGGGTATCAGGCTGGTGGGCATGACGATCAGTGCTGGATTTTTCAGGCGCCCGGCCTGTTTCTCGCAGAGGATGTGCGCCAGGGTCTGCAGGGTCTTGCCCAGGCCCATGTCGTCGGCCAGTACGCCACCGACGCGCAGTTCGGCCAGGGTCTGCATCCAGTTCAGGCCCTGCACCTGATAGGTGCGCAGTTCGGCCTGCAACCCCTCGGGTGGCGCAATTTCACGTACCGACAGGTTCTGCAGGCGCTGGGCGAAGCCGCGCAATTCATCGCCGCCTTGCCAGCTGAGTTCGGGCCCCTGGGCCAGTTCTGCCAGGCGTGCGGCGTCGGCGCGGCCCAGGCGCAGCGGCAGGTGATCGTCGCCAGGGTCGCGGAAATACAGCTCGCCGAGCGTGGCCAGCAGCGGCTTCAAACGGGCGAAGGGTAGGGCGATGCGTTTGCCGCCCTGCGGCAGGCTGACCAGCAGGCGATCTTCGTCGGCGCGCTGGGCCAGCGCTTCGGGCGCCAGCAGCCAGGGCGTGCGGCGAATGGCCTGGAGCAGGATCGGCAGCAGACTCAGGCGCTGGCCCTCCACCTCGATGCCCAGCTCCAGATCGAACCAGTTCTGCTGCGGATCTTCCTCGACTTCCGCGTACCAGTCGTCGACCTCGGCGAGGTTGTACTGGAAGTCCGGGCGCATGTGGATTTGCCAGCCTTCGGCGCGCAGCTGCGGCAGTTGCTGCTGGACGAAATCCAGCCAGTCGCGCTCGCGCTCCAGTTCGAACGGCTCGCCGGCTTCGGCCGGCAGCGCCTCGCTCTGGCGCAGGGCTACCTGCAGGCCGAGACTTTCCAGGCGTTTGCGCAAGCTGGCTTCGGCACCGCCGTCGCGGATCAGGCGCAGGTTGGTTTGCTCATCCAGGCGCTTGACCAGATCCTTGGCCGGTTTGCCGAAAACCTTGTGCCCGGCGTAGTCGAAGGCCAGCGCCGCGCGGTGCTGGGTTTGCTCCTGCATGCGCCCTTTGCGTGCGTCGAAATGCACGCGCACCTGGCTGCCAAGGCTGAGGATGGCGGAGGGGGCGATACCTTCGAGGCGTGTTTCCACCAGTTCCTTGTTCACCACGATGATGTCCGACAGGTCGCTGCCGGCGCGCTGTTGCGCTTCCAGGGTGAGCAGGGCGGCGACCACGTGCTTGCAGTTGAAGCCAACCGGGCAGTTGCAGTGGCCGGTCACGCTCCATTTGCGCCCGTAAGGGTGCAGCGTGATGCGCTGTTGGTAGGTCTGCCCGCCGGAACCACGGCAATTGGCGAGCAGGCTGTGGTCCTTGAGGCTGAGCAGTTTGCTGCGTTTTTCTTCGGCGTAGGCAATGCCTCGGCGCAGGTCGCCTGCGCCGAACTCGGAACGCCAGTCCTCCTGGCGTAACTGGTGAATATCCAGAGGCATCAACGAAGCCCCGTGGCGAAAAGGAATGGGCGCATGACTGGGCCGTGGCAATGCAAAGCCGCAGATTTTCGCATAGCCGCGTGACGATTAGCAGGCGTGGCGCCGAGATTGCCGACGTGCTGTCGTGGCCATCGCTTCAGGCGTTCGGCGAGTAGGGCGGGTGCAACCCGCCGCAGCGGAGTTGGCGGGTTGTGCCCGCCCTACAGAAAGGCCGCGCGATACTGCCGCGGCGTGGCACCCAGCGCCTGGCGGAAGCGGTTGCTGAAATGGCTGGCGCTGGCGAAGCCGCAGGCCAGCGCCACCTCGCTCAGAGCAGGGGCTGGCTGACGTAGCATCTGACAGGCACGTGCCAGGCGCCGGGCCAACACGTAGCGATGAGGCGGCAGGCCGAAGCTGCTCTGGAACATGCGCGCGAAGTGGTATTCCGACAGGGCACAAAGGGCGGCCAGCTGGCTCAGAGGCAGCGGCGTTTCCAGATGCTGCTCGATGAACTCGCGGACACGCCTGCGTTGTAGCGGTGCCAGGCCGCCCTTGAGACGCAGGCCCTGGCGCAGGCCAACCTGGTGGAGTAGCGCATGGTCGAGCAACTGGTGAGCCAGGCTGCTGGCCAGCAGGCGTTCGCCCGGTTCCTGCCAGTCGAGGGTGCACAGCTGGCGGAAACGCGCGGACTGTTCAGCGTCCTCGAGAAAGGTCGCTTCTTCCAGTTGCAGGCTGCGCGGTTCGCGATCGAGCAGGGCGACCGCGCCAAGGGCGAACTGCTCCTGCTCTATATAAAGGTGGGCAAGCTGAATCTCGCCATTGATGATCCAGGCCGACTGGTGTTCGGCCGGCAGGATGCACAGTTTATCCGGAGCGCCCTTGTTGCCGGGTTGCTCACGGCGAAAGGTGCCAGTGCCGCCACTGAGGTAGCACGACAGCGTGTGGTGGCTGGGGGCAAGGTAGTCACGCGCATCATGGGCGTTGCTCCAGCGTGCCACGGCCATGCCGTTGCCCAGTTCGGCCATGGCGTGCAGCCGCGCGTTGGGCGAGCGGCTCATGCTCTGGAATACCTGCAGATGTTCGAATTGCGCCATCACCATCTCCCGAATGCGGCCATGCTACGCCTGCCGACAGGCAAAACCAGAGGCGAAGAAAAAAATGCGCAAGTTTGTGAAAGTCTGGGGTCGTAATTGCTGGAACGCCTTTGAATGGTGCTTAAGTTTTTTTGCACCAACCCGCGGCGCGGCGCGAGGACTCGGAGTATCGTGGCGGCCATTCAAACAATGATTCGCATCCCGGATGCCGCTCTCGATGAAATACCTGCACCACTTCGCTCTTGCCTCTGCCTTGATCCTCCCCAACCTGCTGGCTGCCGCGCCTTCGGTCGATGACAAATCGGCCTTCATCGCCGATCTGGTCGGCCGCATGACCCTGGAGGAAAAGGTCGGCCAACTGCGTCTGATCAGCATTGGCGGCGACATGCCGCGTGAGCGCATCCGCGAAGAGATGGCCGCGGGGCGTATCGGCGCCACCTTCAACTCGGTGGTACGTCCAGAGAATCGCCCGATGCAGGAGGCGGCGCTGCGCAGTCGCCTGGGTATCCCGGTGTTCTTCGCCTACGACATCATCCATGGCCATCGCACTACTTTTCCGATTGGGCTGGGGCTGGCCTCGAGCTGGGACATTCCTGCCATCGAGAACAGCGCGCGGGTCGCGGCCTTCGAGGCCAGCGCCGATGGCCTGGACATGACCTTCGCGCCGACCGTCGACATTTCCCGCGATCCGCGTTGGGGCCGCACGTCCGAAGGTTTCGGCGAGGACCCCTACCTGGTTTCGCGCATTGCCGCCGCGATGGTTCACGGTTATCAGGGTAAGGATCCCAGCGACCCGCAGCGCATCATGGCCAGCGTCAAGCACTTCGCCCTGTACGGCGCGGTGGAGGGTGGGCGCGACTACAACGTGGTCGACATGAGCCCGATGCGCATGTACCAGGATTACCTGCCGCCTTATCGCGCTGCCATCGATGCCGGCGCCGGCGGGGTGATGGTGGCGCTGAACGCGATCAATGGCGTGCCAGCTTCGGCCAATACCTGGCTGCTGCGTGATCTGCTACGTCGCGACTGGGGCTTCAAAGGCGTGGCGCTCAGCGACCATGGCGCGATCACCGAACTGCTGCGCCATGGTGTGGCCGCCGATGGCCGTGAGGCTGCAAAACTGGCCGTCACGGCAGGAGTCGGCATGAGCATGGCCGACACGCTCTACGATCAGGAACTGCCTGCTTTGGTGCGCAGCGGCGCGGTGCCGCAGAGCGTGCTGGATGAAGCCGTCACCCATGTACTGAACACCAAGTACGACCTTGGCCTGTTCCACGATCCGTTCCGCCGCATCGGCCGCGCCGAAGACGACCCGGCCGACGTCAATGCCGAAAGCCGCCTGCACCGCGCCGATGCGCGGGCCATGGCACGCGACTCCCTGGTGCTGCTGGAAAACCATGGCGACACCCTGCCGCTGAGCAAGAAGACCACTGTCGCGTTGATTGGCCCGCTCGCCGATTCGCCCGTGGACATGCTTGGCAGCTGGTCGGCGGTCGGTGTGGCCGAGCAGGCAGTGACCCTGCGCAAGGGCATGGAGGCGGCCCTGCAAGGCCAGGGCAAGCTGCTCTACGCCGTCGGCGCCAACGTCACCGACGATGCCCATGTGATCAATTACCTCAACCAGCTCAATTGGGACCGCCCGGAAGTGGTGCTGGACAAGCGCACGCCGCAGGCGATGCTGGAGGAGGCTGTGCGTGTGGCCAACCAGGCCGACGTCATCGTTGCGGCGGTGGGGGAGGCGCGCGGCATGTCCCACGAGTCGTCCAGCCGCACCCGCCTGGATCTGCCTGACAGCCAGCAGGCGCTGCTGCGCGCGCTCAAGGCCACCGGCAAGCCGCTGGTGCTGGTGCTGATGAACGGCCGGCCGCTGGCGCTCGGCTGGGAGAAGGAAAACGCCGATGCGATGCTGGAGACTTGGTACAGCGGTATCGAGGGCGGCAACGCCATCGCCGACGTGCTGTTCGGTGAGCACAACCCTTCGGGCAAGCTGCCGATCACCTTCCCGCGTTCGGTCGGGCAGATTCCCACCTACTACAATCATCTGCGCCTGGGCCGTCCGTACACGCCCGGCACGCCTGGCAACTACACCTCGCAGTATTTCGAGGAGCCCAACGGCCCGCTGTATCCGTTTGGCTACGGTCTGAGCTACAGCGACTTCCAGCTGTCGGCACCGAAGCTGTCCGCCGAGCGCATGACACCGGATGAGAAGATTCGCGTCAGCGTCACGCTGAAAAACACCGGGTCACGGGCTGGCGCGACCGTGGTGCAGTTGTATCTGCACGATGAAGCCGCTTCGGTGATCCGTCCGGTGAAGGAACTCAAGGATTTTCGCAGGGTCAAGCTTGAAGCAGGTGAGGCGCGCGAGCTGAGTTTCGAGATCGACGAAACCATGCTGCGTTTCTACAACGCCAGCCTGCAGCATGTCAGCGAGCCAGGTGCCTTCCGTGCCCAGTTGGGGCTGGATTCGGAGACCGTGCAGGAGGCGCGTTTCGAACTGTTGCCACGCCAATGAGGGCGTGGCCCAAGGAGGCGAAAAATATACTCGCGCGAGCACCTGTGCCGGACTTCACGATCTGGTAATAATGCGCAGAAAGAATCCGCGCATGCGGAGACGTCACCGTTCGGTTGGCTGTCTGCATCGTGCTCGCGTTGTGTTTGTACCATTCGCCCGTTTTCAACTCCCTGCAGCGGTCGCCCCTGGGCTTGCCGCTGCTTGTCAGTACGTGTTGCCCTGGAGGCTGTGTGTCGATGAGTCGTTGTTCTGGAGCCCATATGGGCAAGGCTGGCAAGCTGGCCCTCTGTGCGCTCCCTCTGTTGTTCGCTGCCCAGAGCTGGGCCTTTGATCTGGATGATGTGGCGGTCAAGGCCAAGGCGCTTGCCGCCGAAGGCTACAGCGCGCCGCAAAGCAATCTGCCGGCTGCGCTGCGCGAATTGCCGTTCGCTGGCTATCAGAAGGTGCGCTTCCTTGAGGAAAAAGCACACTGGGCTGATGGCAAGACGCCGTTCCGGCTGTACTTCTTCCACCAGGGCATGCACTTCGATGTACCGGTGAAGATCAACGAAGTGACCGCCGAAGGTACCCGGGAAATCAAGTACGACCCGTCGATGTTCGACTTCGGCGATCTCAACCTGAACCCGGATGACCTCAAGGATCTGGGCTTCGCCGGCTTCAAGGTGATCAACGAGATCAATGCCAAAGGTACGCACGACGAAGTGATGAGTGTGCTGGGGGCCAGCTACTTCCGCATCGTCGGCAAGGGCCAGGTGTTCGGCCTCTCCGCGCGTGGCCTGGCCATCGACACCGCACTGCCATCGGGCGAAGAGTTCCCGCGTTTCAGCGAATTCTGGATCGAGAAGCCGCAGCCCGATCGCCGCAGCCTGGTGATCTACGCACTGCTCGACTCGCCGCGTGCCACCGGCGCTTACCGCATGGAAATCAAACCGGGGCGCGACAGCGTGCTCGACGTGCAATCGAAGGTCTACCTGCGTGAGAACGTCGAAAAGCTCGGCATCGCGCCGCTGACCAGCATGTACCTGTTCGGTGCCAACCAGCCCTGGCCGCGCCCGAATTACCGCCCGCAACTGCATGACTCTGATGGTCTGGCCATCCATGCCGGCAATGGCGAGTGGATCTGGCGTCCGCTGAACAACCCGCAGCGCCTCAACGTCAGCAGCTATCGTATCGACAACCCACGTGGCTTCGGCCTGATGCAGCGTGGTCGCGACTTCAATCAGTACCAGGATCTCGATGACCGCTATGAGCTGCGCCCGAGCGGCTGGGTGGAAACCGTCGGCGATTGGGGCGCTGGTCATGTCGAGCTGGTGGAGATCCCCACGCCGGACGAAACCAACGACAACATCGTCGCCCTGTGGCGCCCAGAGAAGCTGCCGGCACCGGGTGAGTCGTTGGATGTGGCCTATCGCCTACACTTCAGCCGTGACGATGCCAAGCTGCATGACCCGCAACTGGCCATGGTCAGCCAGACCCGGCTGTCGGAGGGTGATATCAAGCAGGCCAACCTGATTCGTCAGGCTGATGGCAGTACTGCGCTGGTGGTCGATTTCGTCGGTGAGGAGCTGGCCAAGCGTTCGCCTGACGCGGCGCCGACCGTTCAGGTCAGCGTCGACGGCAACGCCGAGTTGCTGGAAGACAGCCTGCGTTACAACCCGGTCAGCAAAGGCTGGCGCCTGATGCTGCGCATCAAGGTCAAGAACCCGGCGCAGCCGGTGGAGATGCGTGCTGCCCTGGTCGAGGACGGCAAGCCCTTGTCGGAAACCTGGAGCTATCAGCTGCCTGCCCATGAATAACACTCTAGACCCTACGCAAATCCAGGAGTATCTGGGAGAACTGCCGCTCGATCATGAGCGGCAGCAGGCTCTGGCTCATCGGCTGGAAGAGGAGGGCGGGGATCTCGCGACCTTGCACCGTGCCCTGCACGAGGAAGATCTCGTAGCCGCCGAGCCTTTGGAAGAAACCCGCGAGATGCTCGACTCGGTGCCAGCCCGCCTGGCTCTGGGCTGGCCGGATGCGCTCGAGCGCGGCTGCCGCATCGTGCAGGATCACCAGGGTCGGCCCACCATCGATTCGACCCCTCCGATCAGACGTACGCGTATGGTGCCGGAGCCCTGGCAGACCAATATCCTGGATCGCGGCTGGCGCCGTCTGAAGGGCGAGAAACCCGCCCCGCGACCTCGTACACGCGAGAGCGAAGACTTCGCCGAAGAGCGTTGGCGGCATGTCGCGGCGGTGCGTCGTGCCGCGCTGCTGGTATTGATGATCACGCAGACCGTGGTCGCTACCTGGTACATGAAGTCGGTGCTGCCCTATCAGGGCTGGTCGCTGGTCGATCTGGGCCTGGTGTTCGAGCAGCCCTGGCAGGAGTCGGCACGGCAGATCCTGCCCTATGTGGTGCAGACCAGCATCCTGGCGCTGTTCGCCCTGCTGTTCTGCTGGGTGTCGATGGGCTTCTGGACCGCGCTGATGGGCTTCTTCCAGCTGCTCAAGGGGCATGATCGCTACAGCATCTCGGCCACCAGCTGCGGTGATGAGCCGATTTCGCCACGGGCGCGTACGGCACTGGTGATGCCGATCGCCAACGAGCACGTGCCGCGTGTGTTCGCCGGTCTGCGCGCGACGTTCGAGTCGCTCAAGGCTACCGGGCAGCTCGATCACTTCGACTTCTTCGTTCTCAGCGACAGCAACGACCCGGATATCTGCGTGGCCGAACAACAGGCCTGGATGGAGCTGTGCCGCGAGGTGGAAGGCTTCGGCCATATCTTCTACCGCCGCCGTCGGCGTCGGGTGAAGCGCAAGAGCGGCAACATCGACGACTTCTGCCGGCGCTGGGGCAGCAACTACCGCTACATGGTGGTGCTCGATGCCGACAGCGTGATGAGCGGCGAATGCCTGACTCGCCTGGTACGCCTGATGGAGGCCAACCCGGGTGCCGGCATCATTCAGACCGCGCCCAAGGCGTCCGGGATGGACACCCTTTATGCGCGGCTGCAACAGTTCGCCACCAGCGTCTACGGGCCGCTGTTCACGGCTGGCCTCAACTTCTGGCAGCTGGGTGAGTCGCACTACTGGGGTCACAACGCGATCATTCGGGTCAAACCCTTCATCGAGCACTGCGCCCTGGCGCCGCTGCCGGGCACCGGTTCCTTCGCCGGCGCGATCCTCTCCCACGATTTCGTCGAAGCCGCGCTGATGCGCCGTGCTGGTTGGGGCGTATGGATCGCCTACGACCTGCCGGGCAGTTATGAAGAGTTGCCGCCGAACCTGCTCGACGAGCTCAAGCGTGACCGCCGCTGGTGCCATGGCAACCTGATGAACTTCCGCCTGTTCCTGGTGCGTGGCATGCACGCGGTACACCGCGTGGTGTTTCTTACCGGGGTCATGTCCTACCTGTCCGCGCCGCTGTGGCTGTTGTTCCTGGTGCTCTCGACCTGCCTGCTGGCGATTCATACGCTGATGGTGCCGGAGTACTTCCTGCAGCCCAACCAGCTCTATCCGCTGTGGCCGCGCTGGCAGCCACACGAGGCCATCGCCCTGTTCTCGGCGACCATGACCCTGCTGTTCCTGCCCAAGTTGCTCAGCGTGCTGCTGATCTGGATCAAGGGCGCGGAGGCCTACGGTGGCCGTACGCGGGTGCTGTTGTCGATGCTGTTGGAGGCGTCCTGCTCGGTGCTGCTGGCGCCGGTGCGCATGCTGTTCCACAGTCTGTTCGTCACCGCCGCCTTCCTCGGTTGGTCGGTGCAGTGGAACTCGCCGCAGCGCGTGGATGACTCGACTCCCTGGAGCGAAGCCTTCCGCCGTCATGGCACCCAGGTACTGATCGGTATCAGCTGGACGGCGCTGGTGGCCTGGCTCAACCCGGACTTCCTCTGGTGGCTGGCACCCATCGTCATTTCACTGGTGCTGTCTCCAGTGGTCTCGGTGCTGACCAGCCGCACGGCACCGGGCCTGGCAGCGCGGCGCTGCAAGCTGTTCCTGATTCCGGAAGAACACAAGGTGCCGGTGGAGCTGAGCAACACCGCCGAGTACGAGCAACTGAACAGCTCACGGGCTCTGCGCAAGGGCTTCCTGCGTGCAGTGGTCGACCCGCTGTACAACGCCCTGGTCTGCGCCATGGCCCGTGCCCGCCACGCCAAGGTGGTGCCGGCTGCCGAAGCGCTGCGCGACGAGCGTATCGATGAAATCCTCAGCGCCGGGCCTGAGGGTAAGGTCGAGGCGACCCGCTGGCGTCTGCTCAACGATCCTGACGGCATGGCCCGCCTGCACGCGCGCATCTGGCAGGAGCCGCAATATCACGCCTGGCGCGAAGCCCTGCGCGACGTCTGATCATCCGTCACGCCCCCGCCTGCCGGGGGCGTGACGTGATGTCCTTCTGACATACCCGCTAACATCTATAGGCGCATCAACGCTCTGCTGCGCGGCACCATTGCGTCTGGGGCGGGTCTTTGCCTCGGATGGGGCATTCGGCCGTCTGGCCTGAGCACCGTTTTCGTACATGACATTGGAGAGGAACCACGATGTCGAATCTGCATGATTCCGCGCAGCGCTATGGTGCGGTTACACGCTGGCTGCACTGGGGTATGGCGGTTTTGCTGGGGTGGCAATTCTTGACCGTACTGGCGCATACCCTGATGGAAGACAGCACGCTGGATAAATTCCTCTGGGGGACGCACAAGGCGACCGGGCTGTTGCTCATGGTGCTGGTGGTGATTCGCCTGCTCTGGGCGTTGTACAACAGCAGCCGCCGGCCGGCGCCAGTCAGCACACTGGCACGCTTCGGCCATCTGGCGTTGTATGGCCTGCTGTTCGTGATTCCCTTTGTCGCGCTGCTACGCCAGTACGGCTCGGGCCGCGAGTTCGTCGCCTTCGGCATGACCATCATGCCCGGCTTCAGCGACGCCAAGATCGAATGGATGATCGCGCCCGCCAGCCTGCTGCACGGCAACCTCGGCTGGCTGCTGCTGTTCATGGTCATCGGCCACGCGGCCATGGCGTTCGTTCATCGCCGCCAGGGCGGCGAGGACGTGCTAGCGCGAATGATCGGGCGCTGATTCAGGGGGGTATGGCAAAAGGCTTACACGGCCTGGTGGCAACCACCACTGTTGCCATTGCGAGCCGATCTCTAATCTACACACATCCCCTGCAGCGACGGATCGCTGAGGATCAAGGACGATGACCAAGCCAGGAATGGCTACCGACAGGATGTCGGATGGTTGGGAAGAAACCCGCTTAGGCGGGTTTTTTGTTGCCTGCGATTTTTGGCAACAAGCGCTCGGGCCTCGTAAGCAACGTCAAAAATCGTTCCCGACGGTTCCTGGTTGTCCACAAATGCTCAGCCCAGTGTCAGGTGATTGCGACCGGCCTGTTTGGCCTGATAGAGCAAGTCGTCGACTTGGCGATACAGCTCTTCGCTGCTTTCGCCGTCCATGGCCAGGCGTGCGCCCATGCTGACGGTGAGGTGGTCGGCCGTCGGTGAGGCGGCGTGGGCAATGTTCAGGGTGGCCAAACCGCTACGTAGCGCCTCTCCGAGTGTTTGCAGCTGTTCAGCATCGCAGCCATACAGCAGCAGGGCGAACTCTTCTCCGCCTAAACGTACCGCCATGTCCATGGGGCGACGAGCGAAATTTTGCAGCAGTCGACCTACCTGACGCAGAGCATCGTCGCCGGCCTGATGTCCGTAGTGATCGTTGAAACGCTTGAAATGATCGATGTCGAGCATCAGTAGCGCAACCTTGGCTGACTCGCGGTTACCCTGGCGCAGAACGAGATCCAGATGCTGAGTGAAGCTGCGGCGGTTGTGCAGAGCGGTCAGCGGATCATGGTTGGCTTGCCAGTCCAGCAATTGCAGCAGCAGAAATTGCTCGCGCTGGGTGTGATCCCTGACATAGGCACCCATTGCACAGATCAGCAGTGCCAAGCTGAAAATGAAGCACAAGCGCAGGTGATCGACCTGTTGTGTCTCCGATAACAGCCACAGCCCAGGCGCCACGACCAGCGGCAGGCTGGCCGCCGCCAGCAACAGATTGCCGCGAAACGACAGACCGAGCGGGAAGAACAGGGTGATGGCCATCAGTAACAGCACGCTGTTGGAGATTGGGACGCTCAGATTCTGGTAAAAAATGATCGTCAGCGTGGTGCCCAGCACCAGGCTCAGCAGGGTGACGGTGACCACCTGCGGGCCATAGTGCTTACGGCTGCCGTTGAGCAGTAACAGGGCGAGCAGGCAGAGCGTGAAGATGATCGAGCCACGCACCAATAGCAGGCCCCAGAGCGCTGCTGGATAGTCTGGGAAGCGTTGCCACAGATCCAGGCGCAGTGCATCGACAAGGCTGAAAATCATCCATATGCCGAGCCCCAGGAGCACGGCGATTTTCTGATAGCGCGCCTGTACCTTGCTGATGTACTGGTGATATTCCTGTTCCAGCGGCTGGCTGAAACGCAAGAAACGAAAACCGCGGCGTAACTGTTCGGCGTAGCGGTTTTCCGGGATTGCACGGAGAGCTTCCGGGGCTGAATGCATGACGACTCCTTGTTTCACTGAGCATAAGGTGCCCGGCGGGATCGTCAATCAATAACGCTATGGCAAATGTCTTACACGCTCTGGAGCCAACCGCTGCTATTGCTACTCAGGCACGATCATTAATCTAGGCATATCCCCTGCAGCGACGGATCGCTGAGGATCAAGGACGATGACCAAGCCAGGATTGGCTACCGACAGGATGTCGGATGGTTGGGAAGAAACCCGCTTAGGCGGGTTTTTTGTTGCCTGCAATTTTATACTGCGCCGGCGCCTTCACTTCTCCTTGCCAATGAATGCCAGCAGTGCCAGCAGCGGCAACCCGGCGGCCAGTAGCGCCATGCCTGACCAGCCGAAGCGCTCGTAGATCGGGCTGGCCAGTGCCGAGCCGATGGCGCCACCAACGAAGATGCTGGTCATGTACAGCGCATTGAGTCGGGCGCGGCTCTGCGGCTCCAGTGCGTAGATGCTGCGCTGGCCCAGCACCATGCTCATCTGTACGGCGAAATCCAGCACGATGGCAGTGACGACCAGGCCGATCCAGCCCAGTCCGGCGCTCAACAGGTTGGGAGCGAAGGCCGGTGGTGCCAGGATCAGCGCCACCAGGCTGGCGCGCCAGGTATGGCCGGCATCGGCCAGACGCCCGGCGATAGGCGCCGCGACTGCGCCGATGGCGCCGGCAAGGGCGAACAGGGCGATGTCCTGCTGGCTCAATCCGAGGTGGCGCGACAGTTCCAGCGGCGCGACTGTCCAGAACAGACTGAAACTGGCGAACATCAGGCCTTGATAAAGCGCGCGGCGGCGCAGTGTCGGATAGCGGCGCAGCAGATGAGCCAGCGAGGCCAGCAGTTGCCCGTAGCTGGCGCGGTGGCTGGGGGCGTGGCGCGGGATGGTGGTGGCGATCACCAGGGTGATCAGCAGCATCAGGGCGGCCGCCATCAGGTACACCGCACGCCAGCCAAACTCGCCTGCTACCAGGCTGGCCAGCGGCCGCGCGAGCAGGATGCCGAGCAGCAGGCCGCTCATGATATTGCCCACCACGCGGCCACGGCTGGCCTCCGGCGCCAGGTTGGCGGCCAGGGGGATCAGCATCTGTACCGAAACCGAGCTGAGGCCGATCAGCAGTGCCAGGCCAAGAAACACATCCGGTTGATTCGCCAAGGCCGCCGCCAGCAGGCAGAGCAGGGCGGCCGCGGTGGTGATCAGCATCAGTCGGCGGCTTTCCAGCAGGTCGGCCAGCGGCACCAGGAACAGCAGGCCGAGGGCATAGCCGATCTGCGTCAGCGAAACGATCAGGCTGGCGCGCTCGGCGCTGAGGCCGACATCCGGGGCGATCAGCTCGATGATCGGCTGGGCGTAGTAGAGGTTGGCGACGATGGCGCCGCAGCACAGGGCGAACAGCAGCACCAGTGCCTGCGGCAGGGCTGGCGACTCGCTCGTGAGTGAGGAGGTCTGGCTAGTCATGATGGGATCTCGGTGAGAGGGAACGACAGGCGCAAGGTTAGGCAGGCGACGTCAGGCGGAGAAGCCGTCGAATCGGCAACAGTGCGTTGCGCACTGTGCAAAGGCATTCAGCGCTGCAGCAGCGCCTGAAGGAACTCACTGAACGCGGCGATGCGCTTCGACCCCCGGTGATTGGGCAGGTACAGCAGATGAATAGTGCCTTCGTGCGGGCCAGGGGCAACTTCGTAGTCGGGCAGCAGGCGCTGCAGCTTGCCACTGTCCACATCATCGCGTACCAGCCAGTCCGACAGCAGTGCCACGCCCTGACCGGCCACGGCTGCCTGACGCAGGATATCGGCGTTGTTGCTGCGCAGGCTCCCCGTGACCGGCACCTGCAAGGTCGTTCCGTCCTGCTCGAAGCGCCAGTAGTGCGCCGGGCTGCCGTAGTCGTACTGCAGGCAGGTGTGCGCCTGGAGTGCATCCGGATGTTCGATGGGCGAGGTGCGTGCCAGATACTGCGGACTCGCCACCAGCCAGCGCGTGAAACTGCCGACGCGCTGGCTGACCACGTCGTCGCTGACGATGGAAGAGCCCAGGCGCAGCGCCAGATCGACCCGTTCGCTGAGCAGGTCGACCACCTCATCGGTCACGCGCAGGGTCAGCTCCAGCTGCGGGTGTCGTTCCAGCAGTTCGCCGAGGTGCGGGGCGATGATGCGCCGGGCGAACTCCACCGGCACGCTTACCGCCAGGCGGCCACGCACCTCTTCGCCGTTGTCGGTCACGGCGGCATCGGCTTCGTCCAGGGCATCGAGGATGGCCAGGGCGCGCTCGAAGTAGTCGCGTCCGGCCTCGCTGACGCTGATCTGCCGCGTGTTGCGGTTGAGCAGTACGCAGCCCAGTTCCTGTTCAAGAGCGTTGACCGCACGGGTCACCGACGAGGTGGCCAGGCCCAGCTGCCGCGCCGCAGCGGAAAAACCACCACAGCGAACGGTGGCGACGAAGGTGCGCAGAGCCAGCAGTTTGTCCATGGAAACGCCCGAAATACCGATCAGCCTGAAGCTTGCGCGATTGGCCGGCTCGCTGCCAAGCATTGCGTGGCGCCCTGGGCCTTGCGTGTGTACCACAGCACCCGGCTTACGCCACGGGTGATGGCCACATAGGCCAGGCGCCGGGCTTCGTCCTGCATGGCCTGGTCGTAGCTGCCGGCGAAGAAGCCGCACTGGGCGTAGAGCGCGTTGCGCAGCGGGTGCTTCTCCACCGGCAGGCAGTCGTCGAGGATGATTGCCACTTCGGCCTGCAGGCCTTTGGCGCGGTGGATGGTCATGGCTCTGACCGGCAGCGCCTTGTCCAGTTGCGCGCGCACCTGCTGCAGTGGCTCGTTGCGTCTGCTGAGCAGCAGCACAGCGGTACGATCCGCGTTGGCACGTTGGCTGACGTGCTGGCACTGCGCGGTGATTTCCTTGAGCAGCGCTGGCAGGCCGCTGGCCAGGTCGAAGCGCTGGATCAGTTTCACGCCATGGTCGCCCGGCTGCATCGCCTTGGCCGCGACGCAGGTCTTGGCCTGCTTGTTCTGGACCTCGGCCAGCACCTTTTCACCATCGCGGATCACCGGCTCGATGCTGCGGTAGTTGGTGCCCAGCAGCAGGGTGGTGCTCTTGCTGCGACCACGGCTGGGGAAGTGCCGGTCGAAGTCGATGAACAGCTCCGGCGAGCTGCCGCGCCAGCTGTAGATCGATTGCCAGTCGTCGCCGATGGCCATCAGGCTGATGCGCTCGCCCGCCGCGTGCAGGCGGCGATGCACGGCCTGCAGCCACAGCACGATCTGCGGCGAGATGTCCTGGAATTCGTCGATCAGCAGGTGGCTCAGGGCGAGTAGGGCCGGGCCGGGTTTGCCGTCGTCGCTGCTCAGCCGCTCGCTCAGTTGCGCGAAGGCACCGTTGAAGCTGATCAGCCCCTGATGCTTCAGCAGGTTGTTGAAGTGCTGGTGGAAGCGCTGCATCGCCTCGATGAAGTCACGCTCGCGTGCTGCGCAGCCCAGGGTTTTCACATCCAGACGGTCGAGGCGAATCCCCAGGCTCTCGGCGAAGTCGATCTGCCCGTGCAACAGCTCGAACAAGGGCAGTGCAGTGAATTCACCGGGCAGTTTGCAGGCGTCCAGTGGCGCCTTGGCCTTGCCCTGTGGCGGCTCCTCGGGCGCCGGCAGCTTGAGCAGGCGGTGAGTCAGGACGCGAAAGCGCGCGTCCTCGGCGTAGGCGTTCTGGTAGGCCTGCTTGAGCAGGCGCTGCTGCGCGGGGCGCAGGCGCCCCCCGGTGAGCGGGTTGTCTGGTTCGTCGCTAGGGTCGTCCAGTTGCTCGAACCAGCGCGGGTTGCCCAGGTGTTCCTTGGCCAGTGTGGCCATGGCCGCATGGAAGGTGCGCACGCATTGGTGTGCATTGTGCGGGTAGTGCCAGAAGTCGAGCAGACGTTGCAGGCGCTCGCGCAACTCGCTGCAGGAGGCGTTGGTGAAGGAAATCACCGTCAGGCGCTTGGGATCGACCTCCAGGTGGCAGAGCAGGAACACCACGCGCAGTACCAGCGTGCTCGATTTACCGGAGCCGGCGCCAGCGAAGATGCGTGCCAGCGGCGCACGGCAGAGGATCATCGCCCATTGTTCGTCCGACGGTGCGCCGATCAGTCTGGCGTTCACCGCCTGCGCCACGCGTTCGCGCATCGCCTGTACCTGAGCATCTTCAACCTTCAGCCGGGTGCCGGGGTAAATCCCTGCAGGGCCGGGTTTACCGCTGTCAGTCTTGCGACCGCTGGCTTTCTTGTTGCCAGTGGACTTCTTCTTGCTTTGCTTGCGCGCAGGTTTACGTGGCTGCGCGGCTTCGCGCTCGGCACGCAGGTAGGCGGTGGTGTGAGGGAAGTAGCGGGCGAGGGCGCTGGACAGCAATTGTTTGTAGCGCGCGACTGCAGAAAGCATGCGTTGAGAATGACCTGACGGATAAAACCCGCATGATAAAGCCTGCAGCGCGATGGCAGGCAGTGATGGCGCAGCGATAAATGCGCAACTTTGTGCAAGCGCCTGGCTCCTATCGCTTCCAGACTGTGCTCAGTCTTGGGAGATACTCGATGAACCTGTCGCTTTACCTGCTTACCGTACTGATCTGGGGTACGACCTGGATCGCCATCAAATTGCAGATGGGCGAGGTGGCCGTTGCCGCTTCCATCGCCTATCGCTTCGCGCTGGCATCGCTGGTGCTGTTCGCCATGCTCTGGTTCAGCGGCCGCCTGCAGCCGCTGGATCGCCGTGGTCAGGGCATCTGCCTGGTGCAGGGGTTGTGCCTGTTCTGCCTCAACTTCCTGTGTTTCTACACCGCCAGCCAGTGGATACCCAGTGGCCTGATCGCGGTGATCTTCTCCACCGCCACCCTGTGGAACGCGATCAATGCAAGGCTGTTTTTCAAGCAGCGCATCGCCGCCAACGTGCTGCTCGGTGGTGCGTTGGGGCTGGTCGGTCTGGGCTTACTGTTCTGGCCGGAGCTGGCTGGGCACCAAGCCAGCCGCGAAAGCCTGCTGGGCATCGGCCTGGCGCTGCTCGGCACGCTGTTCTTCTCTGCTGGCAACATGCTCTCCAGCCTGCAGCAGAAGGCCGGGCTCAAGCCGCTGACCACCAACGCCTGGGGCATGCTCTACGGCGCGCTGATGCTGGTGGGCATCTGCCTGGTCAGCGGCACGCCGTTCGCCTTCGAGTGGAACGCGCGCTACGTCGGCTCGTTGTTGTACCTGGCGATTCCGGGCTCGGTGATCGGCTTTACCGCCTACCTGACCCTGGTAGGGCGCATGGGCCCGGAGCGTGCGGCCTACTGCACGGTGCTGTTCCCGGTGGTGGCGCTGAACATCTCGGTATTCCTCGAGGGCTACCAATGGACGGCCCCGGCGCTGCTCGGCATGGGCTTGGTGATGCTGGGCAACGTGCTGGTGTTTCGCAAGCCGAAGCCGGTACTGACCGAGGCGAGGGTATAGGGTCGATCGAAATGCTGGTTGCTCATCGTAGAGCGGACTCATCAGGAGCGCCAGCGAACAGTCCGCCGATCCATGCCAAGCCTGAAAACGGCGTACTGCTACGCGAGTACGCCCTACATCACCGCCTGGGTGATCAACTCCCGCGAATCAACTTGCGCAGCATAAAGCGATTGGGATGGCAGGCCTCGGCCACCTCGCGCGGCACTGGTAGGGGCTCGTTCTCCAGCCAGGCAGCGATCAGCTCGCCCGACAGCGGGGCTGTGATCAGCCCGCGTGAGCCGTGGCCGCTGTTGATGTACAGGCCGTGCAGCCAGGGGCAGGGCGCGTCCGGCACCTGGCGGGCGTCCTTGGCCAGTACCGCATAGGTCTCGGTGAAGGTTTCGACATCGGCCAGCGGCCCGACTATCGGCAGGTAGTCCGGGCTGGTGCAGCGGAACGCAGCGCGGCCTTCCAGCGTCGCCGGGTCGAGTGTCTGTGCGTCCAGGCGTTCGGCGAGATCCGTGGAAATTTCCCGCAGCAGCTCCAGGTTGCCGGCATGCTCGGCCACGCTGGGTGCGAGGTTGTCGCTGTGGAAGTCGAAGCTGGCGCCCAGGGTGTGCTCACCGTCGCGTGGCGGCGCGACATAGCCTTCGGCGCAGACCACGGTGCGCAGTTGACTGCTGAGTGAGTTGGCTGGCAGGCGGCTGATCTGCCCACGGATACGCTTGAGCGGCAGGTTCGCATCCGGCAACAGGCGGCCGATCTCGGCGGCGCAGGCCAGTACCAGCACCGGGGCTTCGACCAGCGTGCCGTTCGGCCCGTCGACGCGCCAGCGGTCATCCTGCCGGCTCAGACTTAGCGCCTCCTGGTAGGGGCGCAGTTCGATCAATGGGTGTTGCACCAGTTGCCGGCACAGCGCCGGTGGGTGCACCCAGCCGGCGTCGGGGTAGAACAGACCGCCAGCCGGCAGACCAATACCGGCCAGCACTTCGGCCTGCTCGCGCCCAACGGCGTGCAGCAGATCGGCAGGGAAGGCGGCGGCCAGCTTGCCCTGGCGCGCGGCTTCCTTGTCATCGAAGGCCAGCTGCAGCACGCCGCAGGCGTCCCAGTCGGCACCGCGCTGCAGGCGTTCGAGCAGCCGGCGGGTATGACCGAAGCCGGCGACGATCAACTGCGACAGCGCGGTGCCATGGGCCGAGAGCTTGAGGTAGAGCACACCCTGCGGGTTGCCCGAGGCCTCGCAGGCAACCGCCGCGTGGCGCTCCAGCAGGCTCACTCGCCAGCCGCGTGCTGCCAGGCTGGCGGCAGTGGCGCAGCCGGCCAGACCAGCGCCGATCACCACCGCGTGTTTTTCCTGCGTGGGGCGAGCGGGGCGGGCGAACCAGGGCTTGCCGACGGTTTGCGGCTCACCGATGAACTGCCCTTTAGCCACTTCCCATTTTTTGCCCAGGCCTGGCACGCGTTTCATCTTGAAGCCGGCTTCATTCAGTGCGCGCCGTACCCGACCGGCGCTGGAAAATGTACCGATGGTTGTGCCGGGGGCCGACAGCCGCGCCAGTTCGGCGAACAGCTCGGGCGTCCACATCTCGGGGTTCTTCGCCGGGTTGAAACCGTCGAGAAACCAGGCGTCGATGCGCGCATCCAACTGCGGCAATTGCTCCATCGCGTCGCCGATCAACAATGTCAGCACCACCCGACCACCCGCCAACAACAGGCGCTGGAACCCGGGGTGAATGGCGCGGTACTGCGCTAGCAGTTCTGTGCTGAACGGTGCCAGCTCCGGCCACAGGGCCAGGGCGCGCTGCAGGTCGTCGTGATGCAGCGGATATTTTTCGACACTGACGAAGTGCAGACGCGCGCCAGCGGGCGCCTGTTGCTCGAACAACTGCCAGGCGCAGAGGAAATTCAGCCCGGTGCCGAAACCCGTTTCGCCGATGTTCAGGCATTCACCGTCGGCGAGAGCGGCGAAGCGCGCCGCCAGATCGTTGTTGGCGAGGAAGACGTAGCGCGTCTCTTCCAGGCCGTTTTCCTGGGAGAAATAGATGTCGCCGTAGCTGCGCGACAGAGGCTGGCCGCGCTCGTCCCAGTCGAGCTGGGCGTGATGGGTGTCTGACATGGCTGGGTTCCGCTGGATCGTGCGGCGATTCTACCGTGCACAGGTGTCGTGGCGCTGGAACAAGGCAGCGTGTCGGCGGGCAAAGCGTTGGATGTTCCGTTAGGCTGTGAGGATGATTCCAGGGAGGTTGCTTTATGTTCGAGTCCGCCGAAATCGGCCGCAGTATCGACAAGGCCACGTTCGAGGCCGAAGAGCCGGCACTGCGCGAGGCGCTGCTGGAAGCGCAGTACGAGCTCAAGCAGCAGGCGCGTTTTCCGGTGATCGTATTGATCAACGGCGTCGAGGGCGCCGGCAAGGGCGAGACGGTGAAACTGCTCAACGAGTGGATGGACCCACGGCTGATCCAGGTCAGCACCTTCGATATACAGACCGACGAAGAGCTGGCGCGGCCGCCGGTCTGGCGCTACTGGCGCCAGCTGCCGCCCAAGGGACGCATGGGCGTGTTCTTCGGCAACTGGTACAGCCAGATGTTGCAGGGGCGGGTGCACGGCAAGTTCAAGGACGCGGTGCTGGACCAGGCCATCGACGGTGCCGAGCGCCTGGAGCGCATGCTCTGCGATGAAGGCGCGCTGATCTTCAAGTTCTGGTTTCACCTGTCCAAGCAGCACATGAAGGCGCGACTGGAGGCGCTCAAGGACGACCCGCTGCACAGCTGGCGCATCAGCCCGCTGGACTGGCAGCAATCGAAGACCTACGACAAGTTCGTGCGCTACGGCGAGCGTGTGCTGCGCCGCACCAGCCGTGACTATGCGCCCTGGTATGTGGTCGAGGGCGTCGATCACTATTACCGCAGCCTCACCGTCGGGCGCATCCTGCTCGAAGGCTTGCAGGCGGCGTTGGCCAGTCCGCAGCGTACCCAGCTGCAACCGCATGCTGCGCCGCTTGTTTCCAGTCTGGACAATCGCGGTTTGCTGGCCAGCCTGGACATGACCCAGGCACTGAGCAAGGACGACTACAAGGAGCAGCTGGCCACCGAGCAGGCGCGCCTGTCCGGCCTGATGCGCGACAAGCGCATGCGCAAGCACGCCCTGATCGCGGCATTCGAGGGTAACGATGCCGCCGGCAAGGGTGGCGCTATCCGTCGTGTGACCGGCGCGCTCGACCCGCGCCAGTACCGCATCGTGCCGGTGGCGGCGCCGACCGAGGAAGAACGTGCACAGCCCTATCTGTGGCGTTTCTGGCGGCACATTCCGGCGCGCGGCAAGTTCACCATCTTCGACCGCAGCTGGTATGGCCGTGTGCTGGTGGAGCGGGTCGAGGGCTTCTGCAGCCAGGCCGATTGGCTGCGTGCCTACGGCGAGATCAACGATTTCGAAGAGCAACTGGCCAATGCCGGAGTGATCCTGGTGAAGTTCTGGCTGGCCATCGACCAGCAGACGCAGCTGGAGCGCTTCAAGGAGCGTGAGCAGATCCCGTTCAAGCGCTTCAAGATCACCGAAGAGGATTGGCGCAACCGCGACAAGTGGGACGACTACGGCGATGCGGTGGGTGACATGGTCGACCGCACCAGCACCGAGATCGCGCCCTGGACCTTGATCGAGGCCAACGACAAGCGCTTCGCCCGGGTCAAGGTGTTGCGCACCATCAACGAGGCCATCGAGGCGGCGTTTGCAAGGGATTGAGATTTTTCGCGGCTGAAGCGGAATGCCGCCCAGCCGCTCCTACGGTATTCACTGCACTGTAGGAGCGGCTTCAGCCGCGATGCTTTTGTGTCGTTCCCGATGGCCCCGGATTGCATCCGGGCTATGTCCCGGCATCGACCCGTATACGCCAGATCAATGATGCTCGCGCTCAGGGATGGGCTGGATTTATCTTCATGCCATTCGCCATCCAATAACAACGAGGTGCGTCATGCGTGAAGTGGTGATCGTCGACAGCGTCCGGACCGGCCTGGCCAAGTCCTTCCGCGGCAAGTTCAATATGACCCGGCCGGACGACATGGCCGCCCATTGCGTCGATGCGTTGCTGGTGCGCAACGGCATCGACCCGAAGCTGGTCGATGACTGCATCGTCGGTGCCGGTTCCAACGAGGGTGCGCAGGGCATGAACATCGGTCGCAACGTCGCCGTGCTCTCACGCCTGGGTAATCCGGTGGCGGGCATGACCCTCAACCGCTTCTGCTCCTCGGGCCTGCAGGCCATCGCCATCGCCGCCAACCAGGTGGCGTCCGGTTGCAGCGACATCATTGTCGCTGGCGGCGTCGAGTCCATCACCATGACCCTGAAAAGCATGAACATGGACAACCTGTTCAACCCGCTGCTGCAAAAGGAAAACCCCGGCATCTACTACCCCATGGGCAAGACCGCCGAGATCGTCGCCAACCGCTATGGCATCACCCGCGAAGCCCAGGACGCCTACGCCCTGCAGAGCCAGCAGCGCACCGCGCGGGCCCAGGCCGAAGGTCTGTTCGCCGACGAGATCGTGCCGATGACGGTGAAGTATCAGGTGGAAGACAAGGCCACTGGCGAGAAGAAGATCGTCGACGGCGTGGTCGAGGCCGATGATTGCAACCGCCCGGACACCACTCTGGAATCCCTGACCAAGCTGCAACCAGCGTTCGACCCGGCCGGCAGCGTCACCGCCGGCAATGCTTCGCAACTGTCCGACGGCGCCTCGATGACCCTGGTGATGAGTCTGGAAAAAGCGCTGGAGCTGGGCCTCAAGCCCAAGGCCTATTTCCGTGGCTTTACCGTGGCCGGTTGCGAGCCGGACGAGATGGGCATCGGCCCGGTGTTCTCGGTGCCCAAGCTGCTCAAGGCCAAGGGCCTGAGCGTGGCCGACATCGACCTGTGGGAGCTCAACGAAGCCTTCGCCTCGCAGTGCCTGTACTGCCGCGACACGCTCGAGATCGACAACGAGAAATACAACGTTAATGGCGGCTCCATCTCCATCGGTCATCCATTCGGCATGACCGGCTCGCGCCAGGTCGGTCATCTGGTGCGCGAGCTGCAGTGCCGCGAGCTGCGCTACGGCATCGTCACCATGTGCGTCGGTGGCGGCATGGGCGCCACCGGGTTGTTCGAGGCCTATCGCGGCTAAACGACGTAGGGGGCGCCGCGCGCACCACCGGCAACACGCATCGCATGAACGAACCGCGGTGCGCACGGTGCACCCTACGGGATCGCTGGCTCCCCACGACGGTCAGCGATGCGCTGTTTATACTCGCGCTCTGCCCTGTGAACGGAGCGCCTGCCGATGCCCTTTGCCGAAAACCTCATCGCCTTCACCCTGGCGGCCACGCTGCTGACCCTGACGCCGGGGATCGACACGGCGCTGGTGCTGCGTACCGCAGCTGTCGAGGGGCGGCAGCAGGCGTTTCGTGCGGCGCTGGGCATCAATGCCGGTTGCCTGCTCTGGGGTGCGGCGGTGGCCTTCGGCCTCGGCGCGCTGCTGGCGGTTTCCGAATTCGGCTACAACCTGCTCAAGTATTGCGGTGCGGCCTATCTGGCCTGGCTCGGGCTGAACATGCTGCTGCGCCCGCGTACCTCGCTGGCACCCGCGCAGGCGAGCGGCAGACCCGATGCCAACTGGTTTCTGCGCGGTCTGCTGGGCAACGTGCTCAACCCCAAGGTGGGGATTTTCTATGTGTCCTTCCTGCCGCAGTTCATTCCACAAGGACAGCCGCTGATCATCTGGACATTCGGCCTGGTGGGCATTCATGTGGCGCTCAGCCTCATCTGGGCGCTGGTGCTGATCGGGGCCACTCAGCCGCTCGGTCACTGGCTGCGGCGCGAGGTGGTGATCAAGTGGATGGATCGCAGCACGGGGCTGATCTTCGTTCTATTCGCCGCGCGTCTGGCATTGAGCCGGCGCTGAGTCCTGGCGCCGCTTCTGCTTGGGTTACTCTGTGTCTATGCAATAGAAAAGGCTATGTCTGCGTTAGCTGTTGCCAAGCGGTTCTAGGAAGGCTCTGAGCCTTGTAGGGTGGGCTTTAGCCCACGCTGACCGCAGTTGGTGGGCTGAAGCGGAGCGCCGCCCGGCCCACCCTACGGGCTTTTGTACCAACGCCCAACACTTAACGCAGACATAGCCATAGAAAACCAGGCGGTGACGATGGATCGGTTTCAGGAAATGAGAGTGCTGCTGGCGGTGACCGAAGCCGAGAGCTTCGCCGGTGGCGCCAAGCTGCTGGGCATTTCGCCGCCCAGCGTCACTCGCGCCATCGCCGCGCTGGAGGCACGTCTCGGCACGCTGCTGCTGGCCCGCAGCACGCGCAGCCTGCGCCTGACCGAGGCTGGCCAGCGTTATGTCGAGGACTGCCGGCGCATCCTGCTGGAACTGGAAGAGGCCGAGGAGCTGGCCGCCGGTGGCAGTGTGCGCCCGCGTGGGCGGCTCACCGTGACAGCGCCGGTAATGTTCGGCGAGCTGTTTCTGATTCCACGTATTGCCCATTACCTCGACATCCACCCGGACGTGGAGGTCAATGCGCTGCTGGTCGACCGCGTGGTGAACATGATGGAGGAGGGCATCGACGTGGCCGTGCGCATCGGCTCGCTGCCCGAGGGCGATCACCCGGCGTTGCAGGTCGGGCAGATTCGTCCGGTGGTGTGCGCCTCGCCAGATTTTCTCGACCGCGTCGGGCGCCCGCGCCACCCGGATGAGTTGCGCGATGCCCCCATCGTCATGTCCAGCGCCAGCACCCTGCTGTCGCACTGGCAGTTCGTCGGCGCGGACGGCCCGTTCGGCTTCATGCCGCAACCGCGCTTCACCGTCAGCTCCAACCAGGCAGCGATCAGCGTGGCGCGCCTGGGCTGGGGCTATACCCGCGTGCTGTCCTACCAGGTGGCGGCCGCAGTGGCGCGCGGCGAGATCGAGCTGGTGCTCGAGGCGTTCGAGCCGCCGGCCTTGCCGGTGCATATCATTCACCAGGGCGGTCGCCAGGTTTCGGCCAAGGTGCGCACCTTCGTTGACCACTGCGCTGCCAGTTTTCGTGCCGACCCAGCCCTGCGCGCGGCCGGTGCAGCGCCTGTTTCATGAACGCTCATCGCGAGATGCAGGTGTTTCTCGTCGTGGCCCAGGCGGGCAGCCTGGCTGCTGCTGCTCGGCAGTTGCAGCTGTCGCAGGCCACGGTGATGCGCATCGTGGCTGCACTGGAGAGTCGTCTGGACAGCACCCTGCTTCTGCGCGGGCCGCGCGGTGTGAGCCTGAGCGCGGCGGGTACCGCTTTCGCCGACAGTTGCCAGCGCATCCTGCAGCGGGTGGAGGAGGCCGAGCGCTCCGTGACCGGCCTGCACGCCAACCCCGTCGGACAACTGACCCTGGCCCTGCCGCTATTGATGACGCATCAGGTGCTAACCCCCATCGCGGTCGACTACCTGGCGGAATTTCCCGAGGTAAGCCTGGCCACCCTGGCGCGCGAAGAGCCGCCCAGGTTGCTGGAGGAGGGCATCGACCTGGCCGTGGTGGTCGGCCATCTGCCCAGTTCGTCCGGTTTCGCCGTGCCGTTGGGATGGGCGCGACCGCTGGTCTGTGCGGCACCTGCCTATCTGCAGCGCTGGGGCTGGCCCGCCAACCCGCAGGCGTTGCACGCGCATCGCACCATCGCTCGTTCTTCGACCGGTCATGCGGGGGAATGGCGCTTTGTGGACGGCGCGGTAAAGCTCGCGCCACGGCTGACCTGCAGCACGCCGCAGGCCGCGATCCGCGCGGCGCTCGCCGGTTTTGGCCTGACCCGCTGCCTGAGCTACGAGGCCTATCAGGAGTTGCAGAGTGGGCAGTTGCAGGCGGTGCTGGAAAACTTCGCCGCAGCGCCCGTGCCGGTGCAGCTGTACTACCGCGAAGGGCGCCGGGCTGCAGCGCGGGTGCGCAGCTTCCTCGACTTCGCCGTGCCGCGTCTGCGTGCCCATCCGGCGTTTCGGGCGTGATCCGGTTGAGTTGCAGAAAATGAAATAGTGGATTGCCTTGAGTGGTGATTCTTCTCCGAGTTGGATGAGGCGAACATGGCCCCATCGTCGCGAAGGCCAGTCGTCTCGCGGTGACCTTATCCAATCACGCTCGAAGGAGTCATCGCCATGTCCCGTCCCGCCATCAAGCTGTACAACTTCCCTCGTTCCGGCCACGCTCACCGCGCCGAGCTGATGCTCTCGCTGCTGCAATTACCCACCGAGCTGATCTTCGTCGATCTGGCCAAGGGCGAGCACAAGACGCCGGAGTTCCTGGCTATCAACCCCTTCGGCCAGGTACCGGCGATCAATGACGGCGGCACCATCATCAGCGACTCCAACGCCATCCTCGTCTACCTGGCCAAGCGTTACGGCAATGACGACTGGCTACCGCAGGAGCCCGCTGCTGCTGCCCGTGTGCAGCGCTGGTTGTCGGTGGCTGCTGGCCTGGTCGCGTTCGGCCCTGCTGCCGCGCGCCTGGTTACCGTATTCGGCTACTCGTTCAACACCGAAGAAGTGATCAACCGTGCTCATGCGCTGTTCACCGTGATGGAGGGCGAGCTGGGCGAAACCCCATTCCTCACCGGCGACAAGCCGAGCATCGCTGATGTCGCCAACTACTCCTACATTGCCCACGCGCCGGAGGGCAACGTCTCGTTGGAACCCTATCCGAACATCCGCGCCTGGCTGGCCCGCATCGAGGCACTGCCGGGTTTCGTGCCGATGCCGCGTACTGCCGTCGGTCTGCAAGCCTGAGTCACCGTTAGCTGCCGGTTTACCCGGCGGCTTCTTTCGTGGAGGGCAGAACATGCAACAGCTCCCCAGCCATCGGCACTCGCCCTGGCATGCCGGTGAAAAGCAACTGCAGGAAAAGGTCGGCGTCGGCGAACGCATGGAAGTGCTCGGACAGAAGGTGATCCGCGACTACATGCCGGATCAGCATCGCGAGTTCTACCAGCAACTGCCGTTCATGATCGCCGCTGCCGTGGATACTGCAGGCCAGCCCTGGGCCACCTTGATCGAAGGCAAAGAAGGCTTCGTCACCTCGCCCGATCCACGTCACCTGTCGTTCGACCTCGCCGCCATGGCGCTCGACCCGCTCGACCCGGCCACTCCCGGTCTGGACAGCGGCGAGGCCATCGGCCTGCTTGGCATCGAGCTGCATTCGCGGCGGCGCAATCGCATCAACGGGCATATTCATCAGGCGTCGGCACAGCGTCTGGATATCACCGTGGAGCATTCCTTCGGCAACTGCCCGCAGTACATCCAGCTGCGCCATTACCGCCGCGTACCCGAGCGGGGCGTCGAACGCCTGGAGGCGACCGAACTGAATGCGCGCACTGCCGAGATGATCCGTAGCGCCGACACTTTCTTCGTTGCCAGTTACGTCGAGCATGACGATGGCCGCCGTTCGGTGGATGTCTCGCACCGTGGTGGGCGCGCCGGCTTCGTGCGGGTAGAGGGCAATCGCCTGACCATCCCCGACTACGCCGGCAACCTGTTCTTCAACACCTTGGGCAACCTCAGCGTCAATCCGCGCGCGGGCCTGCTGTTCGTCGACTTCACCACGGGCGACGTGCTGCAACTGGGCGGACGCGCCGAAATACTCCTCGACAGTCCGCTGATAAACGTCTTCGAGGGGGCCGAACGGCTGTGGACACTCGACGTCGAGCAGGTGGTGCTGCGCCCGGCCGCGACTTCATTGCGCTGGGCCTTCGAGGAGTATGCGCCGACCAGCCTGATGACCGGCACCTGGGCAGAAACCGATGCGCGCCTGCGCGAACGTGAGCAGCGCAACCAGTGGCAGCGCTGGCGTGTGCTCAGCCTGCAGCAGGAGAGCAGCGATATTCGCTCGTTCGTGCTCGCGCCGGAGCAGGGCGCTGCGCCGCTTTTTGCGGCTGGGCAACACCTGCCGATTCGCATCACCACCGCCACGGGCGACACCCTGCTGCGCACCTACAGCCTGTCCAGCGCGCCGTCGGACGGCCAACTGCGTATCAGCGTCAAGGCGCAGGGCCTGGTCTCGCGGCACCTGCACGAACAGGTTCAGATCGGCGATGTGCTGGAGGTGCGTCCTCCACTGGGCAGCTTCACCCTGAACAGTGACACCAACCGGCCGCTGGTGCTGATCGGTGCCGGTGTCGGTATCACGCCGTTGCTGTCGATGCTGCGCGAGCAGGTGGCGCTGGGGCAGGGCAAACGCATCCATTTCTTCCAGGGTGCACGGAGGCTCGCTGACCTGCCGTTCCAGGCCGAGTTGCATGAGCTGGTGCAGCGCGCGGGTGGTTTGCTAAAGATTCACCGTGCCCTCAGCGCGCCCGAGACGGACGCCGTGCTGGGGCGCGACTACGAGCAACATGGGCGCATCGGGCTGGCGCAGATCAAGGCGGCGTTGTCGTTCGACGACTACGACTTCTATCTGTGCGGCCCGGCCGCCTTCACCCAGGCGATCTACGACGGCCTGCGCGATCTGAACGTCGCCGACGCGCGTATCCACGCCGAGGCGTTCGGCCCCTCGACACTGAAGCGTCGCACGGACGGTCAGACCGACGCCTTCGTGCAGCCGCCAGCGGCAACCGAACCGGTACCGGTGTACTTCACCACTTCAGCCAAGGAAGCACGCTGGCTGCCGGAGGGTGGCAGCCTGCTGGAGCTGGCAGAAAGTCGTGGCCTGACGCCAGAGTTCAGCTGCCGTGGCGGTTCCTGCGGCACCTGCAAGACGCGCCTGGTCAGCGGCCAGGTGCATTACCCGAACCCGCCAGCCGAGCTGCCGGAAGGCGATAGTGTGCTGATCTGCTGCGCGGTGCCGGCACAGGGTGAGGATGGCGTGCAGCCCCTGGTGCTTGATCTGTAAGAGGGCCGAACTGATGAGCATTCGATCTGAACGTCGTTACGTCTGGGCTGATGTTGAAGCAGGCGATGCGCATAGCTCGCCTGGGAGTTACGAGCACGGCGAAATGGAGGTCGGCTATCTGGCATCGCAGTTGTTACTGCCGCGCGAGTTGCCGGGGTACGCACCTGAACGCTCGAGGTTCTGGCAGCAGGTGGTGCGGCGCTTACGTTATTGGCCTTTGAGAGCTTGGTGGGGCTTGCGGGTTGCTGACGGGGCAGCTTCGGTGGCTCGGCTGAGGGCGCAGGGCCGAGCGCTTGCTTGAAGCTGTTGCCGTTTCGATCGAAACGGCAACAGCCTCTGCTTATCCTTGCGATTGTGCGTCTTCCAGTGCTTTGCGGTAGGCATCGGCTTCGTCCTGGGATGGGAAGATACCGACCAGCTCTCCATTCTGAATCACATCCCAGACCACCATCCCCATGGCACGGGCTTCACGGGAAAGATGTTCGCTGTCACGTTCGTGCACGATCACGTTCATGCTTGTCTCCTCGTAATACGAATGCGGCTAAATGTCGCAGTTCGTTTATACGCCTCGTTAGCAAGCTTATTAAACCGGGGATTCGGCAAAGGACTGTTCTTTTAATGCAACGAACAATGGAATTTTAGTTTGGTCGTTTCCTGCTTGGGACGTTTTGAAGCATCTTGAAATATTCAGTGGTGAGGATTGGCAGGAAACCCCGTTTCAAATCTCTGTGTATTACTGACGCCCGTACTGCTGGCGATATTGCGCAGGGGTCAACCCAGTCAGCGCCTTGAACATACGCCGCAGGTTGGCCGGGCTGCTGAAACCCAGTTCAGTGCTCAGGGTACTTAGCGGCGACGAGGTCATGGCCAGGCGTTCGCTGAGTTGGTAGAGCTTGATGCGCCGCGCGTAGCTCGCCACTGGCTCACCGGTTTGCGCGCTTACCTTGCGCGCCAGGGTGCGTTCGGACATCGCCAGTTTGTCGGCCAGCGCCTGCACCGTCAGTTGCTCGGCAGGCGTTTGCTCGATCAGTGCATGCAGACGGCGTAATAGGCCCACGGGCTGCTGCATCAGGCTGGCGCCCTGAAACGCACTGTGCGGGACGGCCGGACGGGGCAGCACCATCAGCTGACTGATGTCCCTGAAGGACTGTTCACTGAGGTGTCGCTCGATCACCCCCTGAGCGATGGGCAGGTAGCCGTTCACCCCGGATGCAGTGGCTACGCCCACGGCGAACACGCAACTGCTCTCGCTCTGCCAGCGCACCCGGCCGAAGCTTTCACGCATCGTATCCGCCAGCCACCAGGTCACCGTTGCCGCCTGGCCGTTCAAACGGCCGCTGGCTGCAAGCAGGCCGACGCCGGTGCAGTAACTCCATAGCTGCACGCGTTTACCGACGGACGACAGCGCTTTTATCAGAGCGACATTGTCAGCCAGCACTGCCTCTGCCTGCTCCGCCGACTCGGCCCAGAAGCCTGGAATCAGCAGGGCATCGAGTTCGCGTGGATCGAGAGCCGCGCCTGCCTGCAGACTCATCCCATGGGCGCATGGCACGGGCCCGGCGTGCTGGGCGACATAGATAGCCTCGAACAGTTGCCGTCCACTTCGGCGATTGGCAGCGTGCAGCAGATCGCCGAAGGCGAACAGCCCGGCAGGCATGCAATCGGGATACAGCAGCAAACCAATGCGCATGAGTGGGTGGCCTGAAATGAATCGAAGATGTCCAATACTGCCATTATTGCCCTGACGCCGGATAGGCAGCATGGAGCCCTCAGACCCCGAGGGCTTTTCATGAAGATTCAGCAGCTGCGCAACGCCACCATCATCATCGAGTTCGGCCAGCACCGCGTTCTGGTCGATCCCATGCTGGCCCGCCAAGGCGCCTTGCCACCGCTGCGATTGTTCGGTGCCCGTCAGCGCAATCCACTGGTCGAGCTGCCAGTCAGTGCTCGCGCCGCGCTGGAATCGGTCACCCACTGCCTGATCACTCATTGCCAGAAAGGCCATTTCGATCACCTGGATCGTGCCGGCGTGCGGTGGCTGCGCGAACACAAGATTCCGGTGATCTGTACGCCACATGATGTGGACTACCTGGCGCAGCGCGGCCTGAACGTCCGGCCGCTATTGCCGGAACACGAATTTCCCGGCCCGTTTCTCGGTGGGCTTATCCGCACCATCCGCTGCACCCATGGCCGGGGACTGGTGGGGCGCCTGATGGAGCACGGCGTAGGTTTTCTGATCGAAATACCAGGCGAGCCGAGCCTTTATCTGGCCGGCGATACCCTGCTCACCGACGAGGTGCGCGCCTGTGTACGCGAGCACCGTCCAGCCATCAGCGTGGTGCCGGCAGGCGGGGCGCGTTTCGACCTGGGCGGCGACATCATCATGGGCATCGACGAGGTGATCGAGTTCGCCCAGTTGAGTGGCGCGGCAGTGGTTGCCAATCACCTCGAGGCGATCAGCCACTGCCCGGTCAGCCGCTTGGCGTTGGCCGAGGCTGCTAGCCACGCGCAAGTCGAGCTACTGATTCCGCAGGATGGCGAGGTGCTGGAATTCTGAGTGGTGGGGCGTAGTCACCGCGCCTGTCGCCGCGCCATCCGACGCCGATAATGGCGAGTACGGAAGAGGTCTTTCACCTGCTGCGTCACCAGCGCCCACAAGGGGGATACACCGGGCTGGGAGTCCCGGCCCTGGCTGAGTTGGTGCAACTGATACTTCACCACCGCCATGTTCGCCAGCGAGGCCAGCACCTTGTTGTTCCAGGTGATCGGTGGCAGCTGGGGAGCGCTGCCGAGGCCGAGCTGCCAGTCACGCGGCAGGTTCGGGTCGATGGCCAGGGCCGTGCCGATGCCGACCATCTCGATGCCGCTATCCAGCACTTGTTGTGCAACCGGTGCACGGCGGATGCCGCCGGTGACCATGACTGGCATGCTCGCCACCGCACGAATCTCACGGGCGAATTCAAGGAAGTAGGCTTCGCGCGCCAGGGTGCGCCCATCGCGGGCCTGGCCCTGCATGGCCGGCGCTTCGTAGCTGCCACCGGACAGTTCGACCAGATCCACGCCCAGCCCGTCGAGCAGGCGCACCACCTGCTGCGCGTCCTCGGCGCTGAAGCCGCCGCGCTGGAAGTCTGCCGAGTTGAGCTTGACCGCCACGGCGAAGCTCGGCGACACCACGGCACGCACCGCCTTGACGATCTCCAGCAGCAGGCGCGCGCGATTTTCCAGCGAGCCGCCCCATTGGTCGTTGCGCTGGTTGGTCAGTGGCGACAGGAACTGGCTGAGCAGATAGCCGTGCGCCGCGTGGATTTCCACGCCCGTGAAGCCGGCCTGCTCGCCCAACTGCGCGGTGCGGGTGAAGCGCTCGATCACCTCCTGAATCACCGCCGGGGTCATTTCCTGCGGCGTGGCGAAACGCTTGGACAGGTTGCCCAGCTCCAGCGCTACGGCCGAAGGCGCCCAGGTTGGCTGGCCCAGGTTGGACTGCATCTGCCGGCCGGGATGATTAATCTGCAACCAGAACTGCGCCCCTTTGCCGCGGCCGATGCGTGCCCAGCGTTCGAATCGGGCCAGGTGCGTGTCGTCTTCCAGCACCACGCCGCCGGGGCCGGTCATGGCGCGGCTGTCGACCATCACGTTACCGGAAATGAGCAGGCCGGCGCCGCCCTCGGCCCAGGCCTGATAGAGGCGCATCAGGTGCTCGGACGGTGCATGGTCGGCATCCGCCATGTTCTCTTCCATCGCCGCCTTGGCGATGCGGTTGGGCAGAGTCGAACCATTGGGCAGGACAAGGGGATCGAACAGGTTCATGGGCGCTTTCTCGATTGGAGGTGCAGAAACCTTAACGTTAAAGCTCACTTTAATGTCAATGCCTGCTCTCGTCTCTTGCTCAGGTTTTCATGTCGCGCACGTCACGCCGTATCGCCTGGGGCGGGATGCCGAAGCCGCGGATGAATACTTCACGCATGTGGCGGCGATCGCGGAAGCCGGTTTCCTTGGCGATCACGTCCAGCGAATGGCGGCTCTGTTCGATCATCACTCGCGCCGCCTCGAGACGTAGGCGCTCGATGGCCTTGGCCGGGGATTGTCCGGTTTCCGTGGTGAATACACGGGTGAACTGGCGCGGGCTGAGGTGCACGGCATCGGCCAGTTCCTCGACGCTGAGCGGCCTGTGCAGGTTCTGCCGGGCATAGTTCAGCGCGTTCTGGATGCGATCGGATTTCGGCGCGAGAGTGAGCATCTCCGAGTGTTGTGACTGCCCGCCCGATCGGCGTTGGTGCATGACCAGTTTGTGCGCCACCGAGCGCGCCACGTCCGAGCCCAGATCCTTCTCCACCATGCCGAGTGCCAGATCCAGGCCGGCGGTCATGCCGGCAGACGTCCACACGCTGCCATCAATGATGAAGATGCGGTCGTCCTCGACGCTGATCTGCGGATACAGGCGTTGCAGGGCGGCACCGTAGGCCCAGTGGGTAGTTGCGCGGCGCCCATCGAGTAGGCCTGCCTGGGCCAGCACGAAACCCCCGGTGCAGATGCCGGCGACGCGGCGCGCCTGTTGTCCGGCCTGGCGTACGAACGCCAGGGCTGCCTCGCTAGGTGGCGTTTCCAGAGGTTTGTTGACCCCGGCGATCATCCAGGTATCGGCCAGGCCGGGGTTGTTCAGGGCGCGGGTTTCGATACCCAGGCCCAGTGACGAGCGCACGATGCCGCCAGCGACGGAGAAGAACTCGATGGAGTAGAAGGGCGCCTCGGCCACGATGTTGGCGTATTCGAAGACGGTCTGGGTGGCCAGCGACAGCACCTGGAAGTCGTCGGAGAGCAGATAGCCGATTTTGTGCATGGTCGTTGCTCGAGTCAGTAATGTCTTAAAACATGACTTTATACGTCATTTAGGTCTTTTCCAATCCTCGCCATGATGTGTCCCAAGCCCACCGCACTTGGAGACACAACATGAGCACTGCATCAAAAGGCACCGCACTGGTCACTGGCGCATCCTCGGGTATCGGCGCCCTGTACGCCGAACGCCTGGCCCAGCGCGGCTACGACCTGATTCTGGTCGCTCGCAACCGTGAACGCCTCAACGACCTTGCTCGCCGCATCACCGACGACACCCAGCGCGTGGTCGAGGTGCTGCAGGCCGACCTGGGCGACGCCGCCAGCCTGGCCACGGTCGAGGCCAAACTCAAGCAAGACGCGAGCATCACCCTGCTGGTCAACAACGCCGGTATCGGCACCTACACGCCGTTGCTCGACAGCGACGTGGGCCTGATGACGCGGATGATCGACCTCAACGTGACCGCGCTGATGCGCCTGAGCTACGCGGCCATCCCCTGCTTCGTCGAGCGTGGCAACGGCGCCATCATCAACATCTCGTCCATCGTCAGCATCGCCCCGGAAGTGCTCAACGGCGTCTACGGCGGCAGCAAGGCCTTCGTCACCGCCTTCAGCCAGTCGCTGCACCACGAATTGGCCGACAAGGGCGTGCGCATCCAGGCCGTACTGCCGGGCGCCACCGCCACCGAGTTCTGGGACAACGGCGGCCTGCCGCTGGGATACCTCGACCCAGCCATTGTGATGCCGGCCAGTGCTCTGGTCGACGCCGCGCTGATCGACTTCGATCGCGGCGAACTGATCTCCATTCCCTCGCTGCACGACGCCAGCCAGTGGCAGGCCTTCGAGGCGGCGCGCAAAGCCATGTTCAACCAGCTTTCCAGCAACCAACCTGCGCCGCGCTACAGCGCCCAGCGTTGATCGATCCTTACTGATCAGGAGCAGCACCATGAAACTCAGCGGTAATACCATCTTCATCACCGGCGGCACCTCGGGCATCGGTCGCGGCCTGGCCGAAGCCTTCCATCAACGCGGTAACAAGGTGATCATCGCCGGCCGCCGCCAGGCGCTGCTCGACGAGATCGCCCGCGCCAACCCCGGCATCGACACCGTGGTGCTGGACATCAATGATGCGCAGCAGATCAAGGATGTGGCGCAGCAGGTGATCGCACGCCATCCGGGCCTCAACGTGGTGATCAACAACGCCGGCATCATGCCGTTCGACGATGCCGCCTCGGGCGACCTCGACGACGCGCAGGCAGTCGGCCTGGTGACCACCAACCTGCTCGGCCCGGTGCGGGTCAGCGCGGCCTTCGTCGAGCACCTCAAGCGCCAGCCGGACGCCACCATCATCAACAACAGCTCGGTGCTGGCGTTCATCCCGATTGCTGTCACAGCGCTGTACTCGGCGACCAAGGCGGCCATCCATTCCTACAGCCTGTCGCAGCGCTTCATGCTGCGCGACACCAGCGTCAAGGTGCTGGAGATCGCGCCGCCATGGGTCGACACCGACCTGATCCACAAGAGCGGCGACCCGCGCGCCATGCCGCTGGATGCCTTCATCGCCGAGACCCTGGCCAAGCTGGAGAGAGCGACCACCGAGGTGATCGTCGATGGCATCACGGCTCTGCGCGCCAATGTCGGGCCGAACGAGCATGCGCTGGTGAACCAGTTCAACCAGTCGATCATCGACAACCCCATCCCCGTTGCCTGAGCCCGGCGCCCGACCTCATCACGAGTTCGGGCGTTCTCGTGCGCCTCTGGAGAGCTTCATGCACAGCCCTATTACTGCACCGGATCGCCTTGCCCTGCGCCTGCTCAGCCTGGCCTATTTCGTTCAGGCGGTCGGTGCTCTGTCGGTGGTCGGCAGCCTGGAGGCGATCTCCGCCGCCTGGGACTTGAGCAACGCGCAGAGCGCGCTGTTGATCACCGTGTTCGGCGTCACCTTCGCGCTCGCCGCGCCGCTGTTGCAGATGAGCCTGGGCCATCTACGGCGACGCTCGCAGGTGCTGCTGGGGTTGTCGATTTTCAGTGGCGCGGCTCTGTTGTTCGCCGCCGCGCCGGATTACCAGACCCTACTGCTGTCTCGGGTGTTGATGGGATTGGGTGCGGGCTTTATCGGCCCGGTGCTTGGCGCCCTGGGCTCGAACCTGGTGACACGCGAGCAGCAGGGTAGTGCCATCGCCATCGTGCTGCTCGGGCTGAGTGTCGCAGGGCTGGTCGGCATGCCGATCAGTGCCTGGATCGCCCATGAGTTTGGAGCGCGCAGCCTGTTCTTCGGTATCGGCGCCAGTGGTCTGCTCATCGCGGCGATGATTCTGGCGTGGGTGCCAAATCGTGTGGTGGGCCAGCGCGTTGCGCCGATTGAGGTCATTACGCTGCTGACCAGTGCCACTTCGCTGAGCGCGTTTCTGGTGGTGTTCTTCGTCACCACCGGCGTGTTCACCACCTATGCCTTTCTGGCGCCGATCATCGGCAACGATTTCCACGGCAGCGCCGACGACATCACCCTGGCGCTGACCGTGTTGGGCGTCGCCGGCGTACTGGGCAATTTGCTGGTCACTCGCCTGGCGCTGCGGGTCAGTGCCGAGCGTTTGCTGCTGATCGGCATCGGCTTGCTGGCGCTGGATCTGCTGGGCCTTGCTGCGATGCCAAGGCTATTCGGCGGGCTGTTGCTGGCCCTGGTGATCTGGGCGCTGGCCACCGATATCGTCTGGCCGTCGCAGCAGCGGCGTATCGTCGAACTGATGCCCGAGCAACGTGGCATCGCCCTGGCGCTGACTGCGTCGTTCATGTTCGCCGGCATCGGTACTGGCTCGGCGGTCGCCGGGTGGCTCTATCCCATCGTCGGCTACATCGGCTTGTTGCTGGCCTCGCTGCTATTTCTGTTGCTGGCTTTCGTCAGCCTGCGCTTTTCCGAGTGGCGCGCTCGTGTGCAGATGATCGCACCGGGGTTGAGCTGATCAGCGGCTGGCCGCTGCCTTCTGCTGAGCGGCCTGGCGCAGCCTGTCCAGGCGCTCACGTGTCGTCTCATCCGCACCCGGGCCGACGATTAGGCCGAGGTCTTTCAGTTCGAGTGGCTCGCCGTTGACATCGGCCAATTGTACCGGGGCCAGCGGCGCTCCGGTCTTGCGGTTGACCGGGATCAGCGGCGCGCCCTCGGCCAGCGGGTTCCACTTATCTCCCCACTGCAGCATGGCGATGATGATCACGTGCAGGGCCCGGCCTTTCTCGGTCAGGGCGTATTCGGTGCCACTGCCGACGGTGTGTTTCACCACGATGCCGTAGTCCTGCAGCAGTTTGAGGCGCTTGGACAGAATGCCCTTGGAAATCTCCAGGTTGCGCTGGAATTCATCGAATTTGGTCGCGCCCCAGAGCAGTTCGCGGACGATCAGCAGGTTCCACCAGTCGCCCAGGACATCCACCGAGCGGGCCACCGAGCAATTGCGATCCTCGAAGGTAACTCGTTCCACGTGCGGGTCTCCAGTTAGGGGCAGTTTGCAGCTGCCGACAAGAAAGCGGTTGACAGGTTTCATGATAGCACCTAATTTCTCGTTGCATGGTTCTGTAATAGAACCTGTCGACGAATGTCCTATCGAGGTCTATCCCATGATCAAGCAGCTTCTGACTGCGACGGCTTTTTTCGTCGTCGCTACTGCGCAGGCCGAACCCCACGGCAACTGCGTCACCAATGAACTGGAAGACCGCCTGATCACGGCGGATCTCGCGGTCGCTGTAGGCAATTGCTACCTGGCCCACGCCAGTGAGGAAAGCCAGGCTGTGGCAGCGTTGGAATACGCCCACAGCTGGTTCCTTCAGGCGCAAGCGCTGGGTTCCAGCCAGGCTCGCCGGGGGTTGGATCTGGTCGAGAAGAAACTGGCGCAGGCAGGGCAGGCTCATGACTAAGCCCATCGTGACATCGATGTTGCTGGCCACCATGGCTTTCACTGTCAACCTCGCGTTAGCAGAGACGTTGACGCCGCTGGGCGCTGAGGCAGCCGCCAATGCCGACGGTTCCATTCCGGTCTGGACCGGTGGCTTCAACCGCGGCGTGACCTGGAGCGATATCGGCAAACAGTTCGTCGATCCCTTCGCCGATGACCCGGTGAAGTTCTCCATCGACGCCAGCAACCTCGAGCGCTACCGGGACAACCTAACCCCGGGGCAGATCGAACAACTGCGCCGCAATCCTGAGGGCTATCGCCTGAACGTCTACGAGACCCGGCGCACCGCCAAATATCCCGAGCACGTTTACGCGGCTGCGCAAAAAAATGCGGATACGGCCAGGTTGGTGCCTGGCGGCAATGGCGTGCTCGACTATCAGGGGTATTACCCCTTCATCCATCCCAAGAGCGGGGTGGAGGTGCTGTGGAACCACTTCATGCGCTATCGCGGCGGCAGCCTGCTGCGCACCCACACTCAGGTAATCACTCAGCCGAACGGTTCCTTCAGTGAAGTCCAGCTCGAAGACCGCGCGGCCTGGCCGGAAAACCTCAACGGCTTCGACCCGGTCAGCGACGCCAACATCATGATCTTCTCGACACAGAAGGTGACCGCTCCGGCGCGTCTGGCAGGCAATATCCTGCTGGTCCAGGAAACCATCGATCAGGTCAAGGAACCGCGTCTGGCCTGGCTCTACAACGCCGGACAGCGTCGTGTTCGGCGTGCCCCGCAGGTCGCCTATGACGGCCCTGGCACCGCTGCCGATGGCCTACGCACGTCCGACAACTACGACATGTACACCGGCTCGCCGGATCGCTACGACTGGAAGCTCGAAGGCAAGAAGGAAATCTACATCCCCTACAACAACTACCGCCTGACCAGTCGTGAGCTGACCTCGGCCAAATTGATCGAGAAGGGTCACCTCAACCCGAACTACCTGCGCTACGAGAAGCACCGCGTGTGGAAGGTGGTCGGCACCCTCAAGCCGGGCATGCGCCATATCTACGCCAAGCGCGTGTTCTATGTCGACGAGGACACCTGGCAGATCGCCCAGGCCGAGCACTACGACAGCCGTGGCGTGCTGTGGCGGTTCTCCGAGGGTTTCCACGTGCAATACGACTACGCCGACACGCCCTGGTACGCGGGGGAGGCCATCTACGACTTCAGCAACGGTCGTTACCTGGTGTTCGGCCTGACCTACAACAGCGCGCAGCCCATCACCTTCGGTTTCAAGGCGAGCAAGTCAGAGTTCGTGCCGGCTGCGCTCAGAGCCCAGGGAATTCGCTGAACGCGGTTGCGGCCGCGTCCGATCATTCGGTGGCGTTGTTCTGCGCCACCGTTCATGCAATGAACCCAGGTGATTTCAATGAAAGCCTTTGTCATCGAACGATATTCAAAGCAGGAGCCCGTGCGACTGGTCGACGTGCCGGAGCCGACTCTGGGCGAGCAGGACGTACTGGTGCAGATTCACGCGGCCAGTATCAATCCTCTGGATCTGAAGATTCGTAGCGGCGCGCTCAAGCGGGTCCTGCCGCTGCGCCTGCCATTGGTGCTGGGCAACGACCTGGCCGGTGTGGTGACGCGGGTCGGTGCCAAGGTGCAGGGCTTCAAGCCGGGTGATGAGGTCTATGCCCGCACAGATACCCGTCGCATCGGCACCTTCGCCGAATTTATCGCGGTGGCTGAATCCAACCTCGCCTTGAAACCGGCCAGTTTGAGCATGGAGGAGGCCGCCTCGATCCCCCTGGTCGGCCTGACCGCATGGCAGGCGCTGGTGGAGAAGGGCCAGCTGCGCAAAGGGCAGAAAGTTTTCATCCATGCTGGCTCTGGCGGTGTCGGCACGTTGGCGATCCAGCTGGCCAAGCACCTGGGCGCGTATGTTGCGACTACCACCAGCAGCGCCAATGTCGTGCTGGTGAAAAGCCTCGGTGCGGATCTCGTCATCGATTACAAGAAGGACGATTTCGCCAAGACGCTGCGTGACTACGACCTGGTGTTGCATAGCCTGGGCGACGAGGAACTGGCACAGTCCGTGAGCGTGCTCAGGCCCGGTGGCCAGCTGATCACGCTGTCCGGCCCGCCTGACCCCGAGTTCGCCAGGAACGCCGGCATGCCCAAGCTGCTGCAACTGATCGTGGGGCTGCTCAGTCGCAAGATTCGCAAGCGGGCTGCACAGCGCCAGGTCAGCTATGCCTTTCTGTTCATGCGCGGCAGTGGCGAGCAGTTGGCCAGGTTGGCTGAATTGATCGACAGCGGTGTGATTCGTCCGGTGGTCGACAAGGTCTTCCCGTTCGCGGCCACCGACGAAGCGTTGGCCTACGTCGACAGCGGTCGGGCGAAGGGCAAGGCGGTGGTCAGGGTGCGATAAGCCTGGTGCAGGCTGGAGCAGCGTCCCGGCCACTCACCTACGGAGGCGGTGCGCGCGGCGCACCCTACGAAGGGCAGCCTTAGGCGCGATTGCTGGTTTTGCTGGTGCGTTTGAGTGGATCGCTCGGCTCGCCCAGGTTCATCTTCGACAGCACCCGCTTGGCGTTGGTGGCGCAGTCGATATCGTCCGGTTTGCTTTCGATCTCGTCGATCAGCGCCAGCAGGTGCGCCTTGCTTTGTGCCAGGCGCTGTTCCAGCGCTTCGATGTCCTTCACTTTTGCCTGCAGGGTATCGAGCAGCTTGCCGTGTTCCCACTGCGCCAGATCCTGCGGCAGCAGGGTGCGCAACTCGTCCAGGCTGAAGCCGGCCTGCTGTGCGGTGGTGATCAGGTTGAGCACCAGCACGGCCTGTTCCGGGTAACTGCGATAGCCGTTGGCCTGGCGCTCCACCAGCTTGAGCAGGCCAATGCTTTCGTAGAAGCGAATGCGCGAGGCCGCAAGGCCTGTGCGTTGCGCCAGTTCGCCGATCTTCATCTGGGTATATCTCTGTGGCAGGAGCGTTGTGAGCTCAAGGTTAACTTTAACCTTCGGCTTTGGCCATGAGGCTGCAACACTGGCATAACGTCTATGCTTGCCGAGCCCCCCTGATCAGAGCCGCTCTTGAATCGCATCCCCTCCAGCAGGTACAGCCCGTGAAGCACTCGATACTCATCGCCGCGCTGCTCTGCCTGCTGATGGGGGCGCTTGCCAGAGCCGAGACGTATCAGCTCGTCACCGAGGAATGGGCACCCTACAACTACCGGGAGAACGAGCACATCACCGGCATGGCCACGGAGGTGGTGCGAGCCATCATGGCGCTGACCGGCGACGACTTCGAGATTAGAATGAGGCCCAGCATGCGTGCCTCTCGTGTACTGCAGACTCAGCCCAGAACCATCATGTACTCGATGTTTCGCACGCCAGAGCGCGAGTCCTTGTTCAAGTGGGTCGGGCCCATCGCCGAGGAATCCATCTACCCCTACCAGTTGGCCGCTGCAGCGCAGCCGATCCACACCCTGGAGCAGTTGCTGCACACCCCACGTATAACCACCCGGCACGCCGGCCTGGTGCCCACGATGTTGGCTTCGATGGGGTTCGACAACCTCGACACGAGCGCAACGGAGAGTGAGCAGCTCTACCGCATGCTGTTGGCCGGGCGTACCGAGGTCATCATCGGCGACACCGACACCGGCGTGGCCTATTACAGTCGCCAGCTGGGTATCGCCCCGGGCTCTCTCAGGCGGGTGCCCATCGAGCTGTACCGCTCCTCGCTGTATATCGCCTTCAGCCGCGACAGCGACGATGCGCTGGTCGCGGCCTGGGCCGCTGCCCTGGCCAGGTTGCGCCGCTCGGGTGAGCTGGCGCGCATCCAGCGCCGCTACGAACGGCGCGACGATCAGTGACCGGCTGAAACGCCCTGGTCGATGGCCATGTCGGCACCGGTGATCGAACGTGCGCCTGGCTGGCAGAGGAAGAACGCCAGTTCCGCCACTTCTTCCGGCTGGATGAAACGTGCCTGATCGCCCTGTGGATATTTCCCCAGCAACTCCCGGTAGTAGGCCTGCGGATCGCCGTTGCCGTAGTGCTCGGCCTGGAATTTGAGCATCGGTGTCTCGATGTCGCCAGGTGAGACGGCGTTGCAACGCACGCCGTAAGGTGCCAGATCCAGCGCCAGGGCCTTGGTGAAAATGCTCAGGCCGCCCTTGCTGGCGCAGTAGGCGGCCGCATTGGGGTTGCCCTGGCGTCCGGCGTCGCTGGAAATATTGACGATGGCACCGCGCGTCTGGCGCAGGTGAGCAATGGCCGCCGCGCACATGAAGAAGCTGGCCTTGAGGTTGACGTCCAATACCAGGTCGAAATCCTCCTCGCTGAAGGCTTCCACCGGCCCTTCGCGCCATACCCCTGCCGCATTGATCACGGCATCCAGCCGGCCTGCCGCCTCGATAGCTGCCGCCACCACTGCATTGCAATTGGCAGGCTTGCGGATATCTGCCGCCAGGCTGCCGACCAGGGCATGGCGCTGGCCCAGCTCGGCCAGGCCGGTGACGTTGGCGTCGGTGGCGAACACCGCCCAGCCACCGGCCAGGAAGCGTGCCACCAGCGCGCTGCCCACGCCGCCAGCGGCGCCGGTGATCAGCACCACGGGGCTGATTGTTGGCTCGGTACTCATGGGGCCTTGTCCTCGATCAGGCAGTTGCCGCCATCGACCACCAGCACCTCGCCGGTGATGTAGCTGGCTTCAGGGGAGGCGAGGAAGGCCACGGCTGATGCGACTTCCTCGGGGCGGCCGGCACGGCCGATTGGCACGTAGGCTGCGGCGCGCTGTTCATGCGGCGTGCTCGAACCCGTGGCGATCCAGCCCGGCGCCACTGAGTTGACCGTGATGCCATGGCGGGCTACTTCCAGCGCCAGGCCCATGTTCATCCCCACCATGCCGGCCTTGGCTGCACTATAGGCCGCTTCGCCTGGGTGTCCGGCCTTGGTGCCGGTGGTGGAACTGATGTGGATGATGCGCCCGTAGCCACGCGCCCGCATGCCCGGCAGCACGGCACGGGTGAGCAGGAAGGCGCTGGTCAGGTTACGTGCGATCGTCAGGTTCCAGGTCTCCAGGCTCATGCTGGACACCTCTTCGAACGTCTCGGGGCTGCCCTGCATGGTCATGCCGGCGTTGTTCACCAGAATATCGACGTGCCCCCACAGCCCTTCGGCCCAGGCGGCGAACGCCTGCACACCAGCCTCATCGGTCAGGTCGACTGCCCGGCCTTCGGCCTCGAAGCCTTCGGCGCGCAGCTCGGCGACGCGCTCGGCAATGCGCGCACTGCTGGCGGTGACGATCAGTTTCGCGCCAGCCGCGCCCAAGCGCCGGGCGATGGCCATGCCGATGCCGTGTTCGCTGCCGGCACCGCTGACCAGCGCAACCTGGTCTTTCCAATCCTGCTTCATGCAAGGCTCCCATCGGATTGTCGATGGCTGAAAGTTAGAGGGAGTAAGCTGATAAAAAAAGACGATAGTCATCAGGAAAATTGACAACACCATGGCATTCAACAGCGAAACCCTGCGCGTGTTCCTCGCGGTGCTGGACGGTGGTTCCTTTTCTTCCGCTGCACGCCAGCTTGGGCGCGTGCCTTCGGCGGTAAGCATGGCCATCGCCCAGCTTGAGGCGGAGCTGGATCTGGAGCTGTTCGACCGTAGTACGCGCAAGGCCCTGCCAACCCGGGCTGCGCGGGCATTGGAGCCCCAGGCACGTCAGGCGGCGCGCCAACTCAACCGGCTCGACGCCCAGGCCCTGCAGATGCACCAGGGCCTGGAACGGCGGCTGGTCATCGCCATGGCGCCGGAGTTGCAGAGCGGCATGTGGAGTCAGCCACTGATCGACCTGGCGAACGAATTCCCCCTGCTGGAGGTCGAGGTGCGCTCCGCCTCGCAGGCTGAAGCCGTGCGCCTGATGCACGAAGGCAGTGTCCACCTGGCGCTGGTGTTCGAGCGCCCCGGCATCGATGAGCGGGAAAACTTTCTCGAAGCCGGCAGCCAGCTACTGACGGCAGTAGCGGCACCGGACTACCTCAGGCAGATGGATGAGCAGGGGATGGTCGAGGCGCGGCAGATCATCGTCGCGGCCGGCTCACCGTCGGCGACCGACCCACAGATGATCCTGTCCCATCACCTGTGGCTCACCGACAGCGACCTGGCCACCCTCAACCTGGTGCAGGCCGGGCTCGGCTGGGCTTATCTGCCGCATCCGCTGGTTGCCGCCCTGATCGAGTCGGGCAACTTGCGGACGGTGGCCTTCGACAACATGGCCAACCAGTTGCGTCTGTGGGTGGATATCGTCTGGAGCAGCAGCCGGCCACTTGGGCTAGGCGCGCGGCGTTATCTGGAGCTGATCCGCCAGCGCATGGCTGGGCAGCTGGCGCGTGGCTAGGGCGCGCGGATATCGCTGCGACCGGGTTGTCCGGTCGCAGCGGGGCGATCAGATCGCCTGACCGCCGGAGACCTCGATGCGCTGGGCGTTGACCCAGCGATTCTGCTCGCCGAGCAGGCTGGCGATCATCGGGCCTATGTCGTCTGGCACGCCGACCCGACCCAGCGCCGTCATGTCCGCGAACACCTTGTTCAGGTCCGGCATGTCACGTACGGCTCCCCCGAGGAAATCCGTTTCGATGGCACCGGGCGCCACTGTGTTGACTGCGATACCCCGGTTGCCCAGCTCCTTGGCCATGTACAGGCTGAGCACTTCCACTGCACCCTTGACCGCCGAGTAGGCGGAGAAACCGGGGTAGGACACTCGGGTCAGCCCGGACGAGATATTGACGATACGACCGCCATCGGCCATCAGCGGCAGCAACGCCTGGGTGAGGAAGAACACCCCTTTGAAATGCACGTTCACTAGGGCATCGAATTGAGCTTCAGTGGTGTCGGCAATCGACGCCATGTCGCCATGGCCGGCGTTGTTGATCAGATGGTCGAAACTGTCGCGTTGCCAGGTCTCGTTCAGCGCCTGGCGCAGGCGTTGCACGAAGGCCGGAAAGGTGCTGACGTCGCCAGCGTCGAGCTGCAGAGCAACCGCCTTGCGTCCCTGGGCCTGGATATCGGCAACCACGGCCTGTGCGGTGTCGGCCTGGCTGTGATAGGTGACGACGACATCGATGCCCTGACGCGCGATGTTCAGCGCAGTGTTGCGGCCGAGGCCACGGCTGGAGCCGGTTACGATGGCGATCTTGGTCATGGTAAAAATCCTCTCATGGGTGAACGGGATTTCATTGTGTGGCTCGTGGCGCAACCCCGTCGTTACCGAAACCTCGACGCTTTTTGCCTATTTCTCCAAGAGGAAAAGACATGCTCTGGATCAGCATCAGGAGCCCACGATGAGCGCAGCGCTGCTGGAGGTCGTCCGCGGTTATCTGGATCGACATGGCGAACCCGGCGGGCTTGCCCAAACCCCTATTCCCGGCTTGACCATCATTCGCACGTCAGAGCCCAGCGGGCTGGATTACGCCATCACCCGGCCTCTGGCCTGCCTGGTGTTGCAGGGCAGCAAGCGCGTCATGATGGGCACCCGGAGCTTCAACTTCAGCGCCGGTGATTCGCTGTTGATCACCGCCGACGTACCGACGGTCAGCCAGATCATCCAGGCGAGCCACGAGGTCCCGTACATCTCGCTGGTGATCGACCTCGATCCTGCACTGCTCACCGAATTGATGGAGGAGATGAAGGCGGTGCCGAGTGCGGAGCTGGAGCCCATCCGCATCGAACCGACCGATAGCGAAGTCGCCGAAGCGGCACTACGCCTGATGCGACTGCTCGAGCGCCCGGCTTCGGCGACGGTGCTGCATGCTTCGCTTGTGCGCGAACTGCACTACTGGCTGCTGGCTGGCCGACATGGCCCGGCGATCAGTCGCCTGGGCTGGCCGGACGGTCATGCGCAGCGCATCGCACGGGCGGTGAAGGTGCTGCGCACCGAATTCACCCGGCCGCTGCCGGTGGAGCACCTGGCGTCCGTGGCCGGTATGAGTCCGTCGTCTTTTCATCACCACTTTCGCAACCAGACATCATTGACGCCGCTGCAATTTCAGAAACAGCTGCGTCTGATCGAGGCGCGTCGCCTGATGACAGGGGAGGGCGTCACCGCCAGCAGTGCAGCGTTCGCGGTGGGTTACGAAAGCGTGTCGCAGTTCAGCCGGGAGTACCGCCGGCTGTTCGGCCTGCCGCCGGCGAGAGACGCCAGTGTCGCCTGCTGACACAGGCAACCGCCTTGCTCACACCTGCCTCAAGGAAAAATCCGCAGGTTCGAAGCGTTCGCTCGCGTCCATGCGAATCCCCCGCAGGCTGCGTGTCTGCAGATAGGACGCGTACAGTGGCTCGGCGAAGTAGCTGATCAGGATCGAGCGGCGACGTGTGCCGAGCCGGTTCAGGCTGCCGGCGTGTATCAGGTCCACATCGAACACCAGGATGTCGCCGGCCGCACCCGCAAGCTGCACTGAGCGGGACTCGTCGTTGAAGTCGAAGGGTGGCTCGCCGGCAGGCGGACGGTGGCTGCTCGGGACGATACGGGTGGCGCCATTGCCTGGGCCGTAGTCGTCGAAGTAGACCATGGCATTGACGATATCGCCCGGGCGCTGCGCCGACAGATCGCGATGCAGTTGCTGATGACCGCCACCAGCCAGTGGCTCGCGGCCCTCCACCTGGGCGAGGAAGAAGCGTTCGCCGATCAGCTCGCCGACCACTGCCAGCAGCTGTGGCAGGCGGCACACGGCCTGAATCATGGCGTCGTCATCCAGCAGCGAGTGATGCCAGTCTGCGCCGCGCGGCACCGGCCATTGATCCGAGGGGGTGATGCCCGCATCGAACCGGGTGCGCAAGCCATCCAGCCACTCAACAGGAACCGCCTGGCGCAGCAACGCATAGCCGTCGTGGTGGAGTTGTTCGCGGTCCGTCATGGTCAGGCTCCCGTCATCCATACATCCCGAAGAAAACAGCTGGAAGTCGAAGAGGCAAGCCCGTTCTTCAATGCATGACTCTCCGTCTGCAAATTCAGCCGCAGGCCATGACCAAGACTGAATACAATGGCGCCTGAACTTTCCGCGCCATGCACATGGCTGTACCGAACGAGGAACGCCCCATGGCCTCCGCAGACAAACAGAAGAAGCGCGCCCAACGGGCCAAGACCAAAGCCAGGCAGAACCGCATGGGCAAGCCCAAGGCGCAGGCCAATGTCGTCCACCCGATTCTCGCCAACCCGCTGATCAACGAGCCGTTCGATGATGTCGAGATCGACCTGAGCACCTTCGATTTCAAGGACATCGAAGAGAATGGCTTCGACCCCGCGCATTTCGATGACCTGTTCCAGGCGATGAAAGCCGGCGAAGGCATCAGCCTGCTTGCCTTGTGCCTGGTATTCCTGCAATACCCGGTGCTGGAGCTGGTGGTCGCCGAGGAATCGGAGGACGCCGCCACCGATTTCATGATGGGCCTGCTGATCGTCTACCGCGGCATCTTCCACGATGAAGACGAAGACGCCGCGATCACCTGGATCGGCAGCGATGCCTTCCAGAGCGCCTATAACGAAGCGTCGTTGATCCTGCAGAAGAAGAACGCCCGAATCTGACCTTCGCGGATCACCCCTTGAGCGCCGCCTCGATCCTGGCGATGTCGATCTTGCTCATGGTCATCATCGCCTCGAAGGCGCGCTTGGCCGCCGCGCGGTCGGGGTTGGCGATGGCAGCGCTGAGGATGCGCGGGGTGATCTGCCAGGAGATGCCCCATTTGTCCTTGCACCAGCCGCATTCACTGGCCTGGCCGCCGTAATCGATGATCGCGTGCCACAGGCGATCCGTCTCGGCCTGATCATCGGTGGCGACCTGGAACGAGAACGCCTCGTTGTGCTGGAACACCGGGCCGCCGTTGAGGCCCAGGCAGGGAATGCCCATCACGCTGAACTCCACCGTCAGCACATCGCCCTGCTGGCCAGAAGGATAATCGCCGGGCGCATGGTGTACCGCCAGCACGGCGCTGTCGGTAAAGGTCTTGGCGTAGAAGGTCGCAGCCTCCAGTGCGTCATGGTCGTACCAGAGGCAGATGGTGTTCTTGCTGGTCATCCTGAGTCTCCCACCATGGGTTGAGACTCAGGAGTCTAGACGGCAGTGGGGCGCCGACTTGTTCTTGCCTGTTCGTCGTTACGGCTGCGGTTCTCTTGTCCAGAACATCGAGAACTGATCGAACGGATAGCGCTTGCCGTCGTAGCGGACGGTGGTGCTGACCTTGCGTAGCACGGGCTCCTGCCGGCCAGCACGAATATGAGCGGTTACTACCAGGTCGGCGTAACCGTGGGCTTGCTTAGGCCCAAGGCTCAGCGTCAGGTCGGCCTGCTCCGACTCGAAATCACCATCCAGTGCGCAGGTCACGCCCTTTACCGTCGTCCACGAATACAGATAAGTGGCAAACACCGGCCTTAGCCGAGGCCCTTGCGGCACCACCAACGTCAGCAGGTCATTGAAGCCGGCATCTGGACAGCTCGCCCCACGCGCGACACTGCGCACCACCACGCCGAACGCGCGAACGCCTGGTGCCAGGTGATAACGCGCGGTATCCAGCCACAGGCTGCCAGCATCGATTTCCAGTGCGGCATCTTCGCCAAGATAGTCGTCATGTCGCTCGCGCAATTGCCCGCTCTGCGCGTCCACCTTCGCCACCAGCCAGTTGAGATTGCGCTCGCCCGCTGGCGTGGTGTCCTCGGCGTCACGGTAAGCCAGGGTCACCACGGAACAACGCCGAATCATCCGGCCAGGACTTGCAGGCAGCCGCCACCAATGGTCCGTCGCCATGCCCGTCAGGGGGCGTCCAGCCTTGCTGTCCTAGTTGGGTCGCCAGTGAGTCCAGCAATGCAGCGTTGCAGGGCTGAGGTTGGCGCGTGTCGGCGTGAGCGAGGGAGAGCAGGCAGAGCGCGAAGGCGGAGACGATACTGCGTAAACGGTCCATGTTGGTGATTCCTTGTTCGATCCCATTCGTCTGAGCGGAAACCGCAGGTGTGGGGTGTGGCGACTTTACGCTGAAAGATGGGAGAGGGTGGAGTAGCTGGACTATGTTGGGGGCCGCTGTCGACCAAGAGAAGCTCTTTGCGCGATAGTCCTCCCGGCCTTGGTGTGCAGAGTTTCACGAACAACTCGGATACAGGTGCTCCCTGAGAAAGTCGATGAAGGCCAGTGTCCGCGCCGAGTGTCGTCGCTCACGGCTGAACACGGCGCTGACTGGTAGCGCGTTAGCTTGGTAATCACCGAGCAGGCTGCACACACGGCCTTGTTCGAGATCCGCGGCGAACAGCCATTGCGGAGAAAGAGAAATGCCCAGGCCTGCGAGGACCATTTCGCGGATGGCCTCGCTGCTGTTGCTGGTGACGTTGCCCTTGATGACGACATCCAGCCCCTGCGCCCCGCGGCTGAAGTGCCAGTGGTCGTAATGCTCCAGCAAGGTGAATGCGATGCAGTTGTGGCCTGTCAGGTCTGCGGGCTCGCGCGGCGTACCGTAGCTTTGCAGGTAAGCGGGTGAGGCAAAAACGCGTCGTATGCTGGTGCCGAGGGATACTGCCACCAGCCCCTCGCTCTTCACCACGCCGATGCGGATCGCCAGATCGATGTTTTCTTTCAGCAGGTCTTCGTTCTGGTCGTTCAGGCGCAGGTCGATGCGTACCTCGGGATGGCGTTGCAGGAAAGGGCCGATCAGCGGCGCAATGCACAGCCTGCCATAGCTGACCGGTGCGGCGATCCGCAGAGGGCCGGCGATCTGCTCCTGGCCGCTGGCGAAACTGCGGGTGGCGTTTTCGAGATTGCCGAGGATCTCCTGGCAGTGCCTGTAGAAACTTCGTCCCTGGTCGGTCAGTGCCAGGTGCCGGGTACTGCGGGCGAACACCGGCCCACCCAGATAATGCTCCAGGGCACGGATCTGCTTGCTAACTGTCGGTTGCCCAGTGTTCAGTTCGCGCGCGACCGCGGAGAACGAACCACGCTCCACGACGCGTACGAAGATGCGCATGCTGTCGAACAGGTCTATCGCCATTGCGCCTCGCTGGGGAATAAGTGATATGCAAATTTAGCTTCTTATCGGAATGGAGAAGGCGGGGCAACCTGTAAGCGTCCACTCCATCAGAGGTTCCCGTCATGAATCAGACTATGCTTGCCGCCATCGCCGAGTCCGCCCAGGCCCCGTTGGCCGTACGCCACATCGCTCGCCCAGTGCCCGCTAAAGGGCAAGTCCTGGTCCGGGTCCACGCTGCGGGGGTCAATCCGCTCGATACCAAGATCGCCACCGGCGCCGGAGCCCACGCCCGCCAGGCGCTACCGGCGGTGCTCGGCCTGGACCTCGCTGGCACTGTCGTCGAGCTTGGCGAGGCGGTCGAGGGCTTCACGCCTGGCCAGGAGGTCTTCGGCATGGCCGGCGGTATTGGCGGCGCCCAGGGCACCATGGCCGAGTACATCGCCGTGGATGCACGGCTGATCGCGGCAAAGCCGCACGCACTTGGCATGCATGAGGCGGCTGCCGTGCCGCTGGTGTTCATAACCGCCTGGGAAGGCTTGGTGGATCGGGCCAATGTCCGTGCCGGCCAGCGGGTGCTGATCCATGGCGGCGCAGGAGGCGTCGGGCAAGTCGCCGTGCAGTTGGCCAAGGCGCGTGGAGCCGAGGTCTATGCCATCGGCTCGGCGGCCAGTCTCGACTTCATTCGCTCGCTTGGGGCCACGGCGATCAATTACCAGGTACAGAGTGTGGAGTCCTATGTCGAGCAATACACGGCCGGTGAAGGTTTCGACATCGTCTACGACACCGTAGGTGGCAGCACACTGGATGCATCTTTCCAGGCGGTGAAGCCTTACACCGGTCATGTACTGAGCTGCCTCGGCTGGGGCCAGCACAGCCTCGCGCCGCTGTCGTTCAAGAGCGCCACCTACTCGGGCGTGTTCACGCTCACACCGCTGCTCACTGGTCAGGGGCGCGAACATCACGGGGCGATCCTGCGCGAGGCCGCGATGCTGGCCGACACCGGGCAACTGACGATCCGGGTGGATCAGCAGCACTTTGCACTGGATGAGGTCAACGAGGCATTTCGCCAGGTCGCGCAAGGCGGTGGCAAAGGCAAGACGGTAATCCAGCTTGTGAGTGATTAGTCTGCCAAGCGTTGGAGTCAGCGACTAACGGCCAGAAGCGTCGGCTTCTGGCCCAGGCTGATTGGATGGATGGCCACTTGCAGCATTGGAGCTGCGTGAGTTCTGGGAAAGGCACACGTCGATAACGGGTAGACCCGCTGAGTGAGTTCAGCCCAGGCATTCGCCAAAGCCGGAGTTGATTAATTGGATGACTCGCCCAGTTCTTGTCGTAGAAACTCTACCAGCCCTCGCTGCAATCCAGTCAGAGCACCTTCGCGACTGATCAGCGCCAACTCGGTCGGCGCCAATTCAGGAAGATCCGTACACAGGGTATGTTCTGGCAACACCGCCGAAGCGGGTAGCACCGAGACACCCAGACCGGATGCCACCGCTGCTTGTATGCTGGTCAGACTATGGCTGCCAAATGCGACCCGCCAAGGCCGCTGTGCCACATCCAACAAGCGGATCGCCCGTTGCCGATAGATGCAGCCCTGCGGGAATAACGCCAATGGCAATACACCGTTGGCGAAATTGCTCTCTACCCCCCTGACCCACACCAGCCGCTCCGGCCATGTCGCCCAACTAGGTCCGCTGTTTGGCTCACGTTTGACCAATGCGATGTCAATGGCACCTATCGCAAGGTTCTGCTTCAGATCCGTACTCATGCCACTGATGGTTTCCAGTCGTGCGTTGGGGCGGACCCGCTTGAAGCCGGCGAGGATATTCGTCATGCGTCGTGAGTCGAAGTCTTCCGGCACGCCAATGCGCAGAGTTTCCAGGTCGACATCGTTGGCAAGGGCTTCTAGCGCCTCCGAGGACATGGCGAGCATGCGCCGGGCGTACTGAATCAGCATTTCTCCGTGTTCGTTGACGCTGATGTTCTGCCCCGTCCGGTCGCGAAGCAACAGCGTGTGGCCGACCATTGTTTCCAGCTTGCGCACCTGCTGACTCACAGTCGATTGGGTGCGGTGCACGCGTTCGGCGGCTCGTGTGAAGCTGCCCTCATCAACCACGCACACGAAGGTCTTGAGCAGTTCGAGGTCGAGCATGGCGCATCCTTGATATTCGTTTTTCAACTGACATACGAATAGTAATTTAATTTCCCGCTAACGGCATGCGCTCGTAAGCTGAATTTCCCCACAGAGGAGAACAGCATGAAACTCGAAAACACCTCGCGTCCCGAATGGCTGACATTCGATTGCTACGGCACCTTGATTCAATGGGACGAGGGCTTGCAGGCGGTCGCCGCAAAAATCCTCGGCACCAAGGGGCAGCACAGTGTCGATGCCAATCGCCTGATCGACGTGTACGACCGCCACGAACATCGCCTGGAACAGACGCCGCCGCACCGTTCGTTCCGTCAGTTGAGCACGCTGGGTTTGCAGCTTGCGCTGGAGGAATTGGGGTTGCCCAGTTCTGCCGAGGACAGCCAGCAGCTGGCCGGGGCGATTCCGCAGATGCCGCCGTTTCCCGAAGTGCTCGACGCGCTCGCACGTCTAAAGGCCATGGGCTTCAAGCTGTGCATCGTGTCCAACACCGATGATGACATCATCGCCGGCAACGTCGCGCAGCTCGGTGGACACATTGATCGGGTCATCACCGCCCAGCAGGCCGGTGCCTACAAGCCCGATCCGCGCCTGTTCGATTACGCTCACCAGCAGTTGGGTGTGCACCGTGATGAAGTGGTGCACATTTGTGCCAGCCCGCACCTTGACCACGCCGCTGCGCGCGATATGGAGTTTCGCTGCGTGTGGATCGACCGCGGTACCGGTCGGCAATTGCTGCCCGACTATCGACCCGATGCGACAGTGAGCACCCTCGATCGAGTCGTGCCCCTGTTCAAATCCCTTGGCTGGTAACCCGCGGAGTCATTGCCATGGCGCATACCCTTGAAGGCGGTCTGCGTACCGCCCGCTACACTGACCTAGACCTTGAGATGCCCGCCGTCGTCACTGCGCGCTCGGAATTGGCCGCGTGCTTTCAACTCGCAGCGCTGCACGGCTTGGAGGAGGGGATCTGCAATCACTTCTCCGCCATGGTGCCGGGCCGCGATGATTTATTTTTCGTGAATCCGTACGGGTATGCGTTCGAGGAAGTTACCGTCGACAATCTGCTGGTCTGCGACTTCCATGGCAATGTTGTGGCCGGCGAAGGTCAGCCTGAAGCAACTGCGTTCTATATCCACGCGCGCCTTCACAAACAACTTCCAAGGGTGAAAGTGGCGTTTCATACGCACATGCCCCACGCCACGGCACTGTGCCTGCTGCAAGGATCGCCGCTGTTGTGGGTTGGGCAGACCGCGTTGAAATTTTACGGGCGGACGGCGGTAGACGAGAACTACAACGGCCTGGCACTCGATGAGTCAGAGGGTGATCGCATTGCCAGCGTCATGGGGGATGCCGACGTGCTGTTCTTGAAGAACCACGGTGTGATCGTTGCGGGCCCGACTATTGCCGAAGTCTGGGACGATCTGTATTACCTGGAACGCGCTGCTCAAGTACAACTGCTGGCAATGTCGACCCATCGCGATCTCAAACCAGTACCCCACGAAATTGCACAACGCACTTACGAGCAGATGCGTCAGGGGGATGCCGAAAGTGCCAGAGCACATCTGACTAGTGCGATGCGGCGACTGTCACATGGGCAATCGGCTCATATCAATAAATAGGCTTTCACCGGTCACTAATAATTATGGGTATTGCGGTGAAACTTATGTGAATCGCTCCCAGTTCGTCGCGGGGTATTTCAATACGGGAGGCTGATCCACTGCAGATCAGTCCGCTTTTGGCCGATTGCGGCCAGCCGCGACGGGCGGCTACCGGCCAATAGGAGCCATTCAAGAGCGCCTAGGAAATAAGGGGCGGTTCAGTGTCGATAAAAACTTTTGAATGTGATGCTCTCGATGATTCGTTTAGTTAACAGGTCAGCAAACGGTTCGTCCGGGACAACCAGAAAGTAGGATTGCATGGCGGTTTCGCACTCCCAGAATATGCTTAATATCCAGAGCTGCGGGACTGCGAAACTGCAGATGACAGCCGCATCGAGACAGCCTGAAATAGTGCGTGAATGATGTGCTAGCTGAAAGAGGTTTGAGGCGATCTCTTCAGAGTGACCGGGCCTTGTCAGAACCTCTACAACGCTGATAGCCGTTACGGACATTTAGACTCTCCTGCGCCCCCCCAGCTCCCCCCGTTTGACACGGGTGGAGCTGGGGGCTTTTAACGATTTTGCCCGGTGAACATCTTGACGACACTGGTCATATTTTCGGGGCCCATACCTTGGGATATTGCGCTCAGAAATACATCGTGCGCAGCCGCGATTGTTGGTGCATTCGTTATGGCTCCAGCCTCCTTTAGAGTGTAACTGAAGTCCTTCTCCATCAATTCCACGGGGAATTGAGGCGCGAAGTTTTCGGTCAGCATGGTGTTAGACAAGTAGGCCATCACCGGTGCCCATACGGACGTCCTGGCCATGGCTTGCAGCACCTTTGGTAGATCTGCGCCGCTACGCTTAAGCAACCCGACAACCTCCGCCAGAGCAGTCACCTGAATGCCCAGCATTGCATTCGTGGCAAGCTTGGCCAGTGCCCCATCTCCCAATCGGCCAACATGCTGAACACTCGAGCCCATCGCCTGCAAAACAGCGAGGCTGCGCTCGAGCACAGGGGGCTCGCCACCGATCAGGTAGGACAATTGCCCAGAATCCGCTTGTGCACGGGAACCGGAAACCGGTGCCTCCAGTAGAGAAACGCCGTGCTGTTGCGCACGGGCACCCAACTCGCGTACCCAGGCCGGCGTGAGCGTCGAGCTTTCCAACGCCACGGTACCGGAGGCCATGCCCGCAAGCGCGCCGGCTGTTTCATTCAGCCATACCTGTCGAGATGCGTCATCGTCGCGCAACATCGCGATTACGAACTCGGCGTCCTGGCCGGCCTCTCGAGGCGAGTGCGCTCGCCGTGCTCCCAGGCTAACAAGCTTCTGAGCGGCTTCGGGCGTTCTGTTCCAGACAACCACTGAATGGCCAGCACTCAACAATTGTTTAGCCATACGCGATCCCATTGCGCCCAGGCCCAGTACGGCAATCTTGCTCATATTCTTCACTTTTGATTTTTACCTAAAACGGGGGTTCGATTCAGTGCTCAGGTGTTTCACGCTTATAGCTGGCGGCCATCGCTGTCAGCCCGGCAAACGCAAACGCCGCGGCGACATAAGGAATGAGGTGTGGCCCGACATGGTTGATCATGAGTCCTCCGACCAGGGAGCCCAGGCCAATCGCGGCATTGAATACAGATACGTTGACAGCGGTGGCGGCGTCCGATGCACCTTGAATCCTGGAGGCCTCTTTGAAGACCAGTGTTTGCAACAATACTGGTAACGCACCATATGCCGCGCCCCAGGTCGCAATCGTTGTAAAGAGCGCTAAGTGACCGTCTGAAGCAATATTCAAACTTGCCAGGCTAGCCGTAAACAGTGTCGCTACGACAGCCAGGCTGGCTCGTGGAGCCCTCGAGGCAAAGGGCGCTACGGCAAAGTTGGTGACAACTCCGGCCGCCCCATAAACCAGCAACAGCATGCTGATTTGACTCGCACTTTGTTTTGCAATCTGCTCAAGGTAAGGCGCGATGTAGGTGTAGGCCAGAAAGTTGCCTGTTACCACCAGGGCGGTGATACCAAAAACCGCAAGCAATCGATTGTTTCTTAGCACTGACATCATCGCGCCGCGCTGGGCAGCTTTCCCTATGCGTACCGCCGGAACCGTCCATGCAATCAGAGTAAATACCGCCAGGCTGAGGAAGCAGAGTGCGGCGAAGACGGCGCGCCAGCCGTACATATCGCCAAGCATCGTGCCGGCTGGAACGCCCAGCACGGTAGCCAGCGATACTCCGCCGAATACGACGGAGGTGGCACGTACTGCGTTACGGGATGCCACTAGGTGCACAGCCGTTACAACGGCCGTGGACCAGAACACGCCTATCGCGGCAGCGACCACAATGCGTCCGATAAAAACCACAAAATAGTCCGACGCCATATAGGTGATCAGGTTACCGGCAAAACACGCGGCCAGCAGCCCCGCCATAAGGGACTTTCGGTTGATTGAGCCGAGTAGACTTGTGAGCGGCGCCGCCGTAAGCGCCACGATGAAGGCAAAGATAGTAACCAAATAGCCAGCAACGCCCAAGGACACATTAAGCCCTGCAGACATTGCAGGCAGCACGCCCACCGGCATCAGTTCTGTACTGACAAAAGAAAAGCAGCCCAGACTGAGCGCCAGCACCGCTGCGACACTTCGTACCATAGAGGTTTCTGCCCCCGGAGCCTGTAACCCGGTATGAGCCTGGGGCAACAAGAGGGCGGGCTCTGCATGTGAAGCGGTAGCTTGCATCGAGAGGATCCTTACATGTGTGAATAGGTTTTATCCGCTGTGTGCGATGCAGGAATGGTGAAGCCTTGACTACCTGAATGCGATAGCATGAAAAGCATAATATTTATGCTTATGAGTCATTTATACTTTGGCATATCTCGTTTGGTGCTCGATCGATCGTGCGATTACGCAAGGCCATATGATCTATACGAAAGCACTGTCAACCAGGCTCTGGAGTGAGTCATGAGAACATTCAACAAACAAATGCTGGAAGGCGTGGATGTTATGGCATCAGTAGTCGATACCAAGAGTTTTGGCCTGGCTGCCGAGGCTTTGGATATGTCGCAGTCCGGAGTTAGCAGGGCGATCGCAAGACTAGAAACAAGGCTGGGTATTCGAGTCTTCGAAAGTACGACGCGATCAGTAAGGCTCACAGACGAAGGCCTTCACTTTTACGAGCAGGTGATGCCGCTAGTAAGTGCGTTGGAAGAGATAACTGGCAACGTTGCCGGGGATGCACAGAAAATCTGCGGGAGACTGCGAGTGAACGTTGATCCGCTGTTTGCACAGTTTGTTCTGGGACCACGTCTTGGCGCCTTTATAGATTGCCACCCGGAGTTGGAGATCGAGCTGCGGTGCAAGGAAGAACTTGGTGACCTAGTCGCCGAGGGCTTCGATTTAGCACTGCGATTCGGGCATCCACAGGAGTCGTCGCTGGTAGCAAGGAAGCTGTTTGATACCCGCGTATTCGCCGTGGCGTCGCAAGCTTACCTGCAAAAATTCGGGCAACCCTCAACCCCCCATGAGCTGGAGGCAGGTCATCACCGTTGTATTCTGTTCCGAGAACCGGTGACAGGCAGACCATTTGCCTGGGAGTTCCAGCAAAAACGCAAAACGGTAGTTGTGAAACCACGGGGGGCGCTCATCGTGAATGACCCAGGCACACTCTACAGTACCTGCCTGGCTGGCCTAGGCATTGCGCAGATGTTCGAGTTGGGGATCGAGAACTACATTACTTCGAACCAGATGACACTGCTGTTCCCCGAGTGGCCGGATAAACGGTTTCCGCTGTATGCCTACTATCCCTCTCGACATCATTTGCCAGCTAAAACCCGCGCGTTGCTCGACTTCGTTGCAGGCTTAGTATGACTCTAGGCGATAATACGGTTTTGACCCAAACGGCTAATTGAATCGCTCCTGAATTCCTAGACGCCTCTAGAGGGCAGCTATTGGCCGATTGCAGCCTGTCACCCATCCATCGCCAGCATCAGCAGCAAGGCCATTGGAGCGTCTAGGCGAACAAGCACACCGCAGGTTGCCAAAGCAGAAACCCATCTTTCGACAGGCTCCTGTCCGGCTCGATGCTGAGCTACTTGGCGGCCGTTTCCTTGGCAGAGTCGGTGCTGTACAGCGCCAGGTGGTTGGCGATGCACATATCCATCGCCTCGATCAGAAACAGGTGGGGCTTGTCCTTGATCGGTGGCACCAGGCAGCGGCTGGCCACACGTTGGCCGAGCATTTCCGCATCGATGTAGATGAGGTTGACCGGCGACTTCTCGGGGTTTTCTTCGGCGCTGAAGAAGGCGCGGGTGTATTCCTCGCCTCCTGCAGTTTTTTCGAAGATGCTGCTGTCGATCCGGGTTGTCAGGACTTCGCCGACAGGTAGTTCCTGGCGGCTGAGGATGGCGACGCCAATCGGGCCGGTCAGCCCTGCGACCAGCGAGCTTTTGCGCAACTGCGATTGCAGGTTGGCGTAGGTCACGAAGTGATGAACGTTGATGGCGGGTTGGCTGCCCAGCTCCGGGAAGGTCTCGTAAGCCCTGTGAGCCAGCAGGCGCGGGCCTGTGGGCTTGGTGGCGGTGTCCGGCATGCGGTAGATGGCGTAGGCGCTGCTGGTGACCAGCAGGCTGAAAATTTCCTTTTCGCTTTCACTGCTGGGGCGTTGATCGTGGATGACGATCTTGTCGGATTGCTCGATGCCGGGGAATTCCGGTGGTGGCAGCGAAGGCTGACTGGCGCAGCCTGCAATGATCAGTGGGCTGGCGACGAAAAGGTATTTGAGAGCGCGCATACGACATCCTGTTGTCGGGAAAAGGTCTGTTGGCTCATGGCCAGGCATCTGCGTGAGTTGGCGATGCATGATGGCCATGGGCTATGCATGCTGGCTCAAGCCTCGAGCGTTTTCAATGCCTGCCGTGGTAGGTCCAGACAAATGCCCGCTGCGCGCTCAGGCGGCAAGCAGAATATCGATATCGCGCTGCCGGCTCAGCTCACCCAGCGCTGCCGTGCCCAGCCACTCAAGCCATCCACCGCTAGCACCAGCAGCAACATGGCCAGGATCACCGTGGCCGCCTGGGCTTCCTGGAACAGGCTGAGCGACACGTAGAGCATCTGCCCCAGGCCGCCGGCACCGACGAAGCCGAGCACGCTGGCCATGCGGATGTTGTTCTCCCAGCGGTACAGGGTGTACGCCACCAGTTGCGGCCAGACGCCGGGCAGGGTGCCGTAGCAGAAGGCGAGCATGCGCCCGCCGCCGCTTTCGCGGATGGCGTCGGCCGGTTCGCGCGGGGTGTTTTCCAGCGCTTCGGCGAACAGGCGGCCGAGCACGCCTGCGGTGTGCAGGGCCAGGGCGAGGGTGCCGGCGTTGGGGCCGAGGCCGGCGGCCAGCACCATCAGCGCCGCCCAGACCAGCTCGGGGATGGCACGCAGGGCGTTGAGCAGCAGGCGTGTGAGGTGCAGGGCGACGCCGCCGAAGCGCCCGGCGGCCGGCAGTGCAAGGGCCAGGCCGAGCAGGGCGGCGAGCAGGGTGCCGATGGCGGACATGGCCAGGGTTTCCAGCGCGCCCCGGCCGATGGCCTGCAGGTGTGCGCTGGAGAAGTCCGGTTGCAGGAAGCCGCTGGCGTACTTGCCCATCTGCGCCAGGCTGTCGCCGGCGACCAGGGCGCCGAGGTCGATGCCCAGATAGACGAACGAGGCGATCACCGCACCGAGAATGGCGGCAAGCAGGATCAGGTTGCCGGCTCTCATGTCAGCCTCGCGCGCAGCAGGCGACTGAACTGGTCGGCCAGCAGTACCAGCAACAGGAAGGTGAGCAGCATGCTGGCCACTTCACCGCCGGCAAACATGCGCAGCGACAGGTCGATCTGCTGGCCCAGCCCGCCGGCGCCGACGAAGCCCATCACCACCGAGGCGCGGATGGCGCACTCCCAGCGGTACACGGTGTAGGAGAGCATTTCCCCGGCGGCATTGGGCAGCACGCCGTAGGCGAAGGCGCTCAGGCGGCCGCTGCCGGCACCCAGTAGCGCGCGGGTGGGGCGGGCATCGACCGATTCGAAGATTTCCGCATACACCTTGCCGAGCATGCCGGCGTAGGTGATGGCGATGGCCAGCACGCCGGCGGTGGGGCCGAGGCCGACAGCGCGGACGAACAGCAGCGCCCAGACGATTTCCGGCACGCTGCGCAGGAAGATCAGCAGGCCGCGCACCGGCCAGCGCGCCAGGTTCGCCCACCAGGCCGGGCGGCCACCACGATGCACGGCCGATAGCGACAGCGCACGACTGGCCAGCAGCGCGGCAGGGACGGCGATCAGCAGCGCCAGGCTCATACCGGCGGTGGCGATGGCCAGGGTTTCCAGGGTGGCGCGGCCGAGCAGGGCGAGGAATTCACCATCATGCGCGGGCGGCCAGAAACCGGCGAGGAAGTTGCCCATGGCGCGGGTGTTGTCGCCATCGACCAGCACGGCCAGGTCCAGCTCGCTCAGGCTCACGCCTGGCCACAACAACAGCAGCGCCAGCAGGGTGATCAGCAGGCGTGGCAGGGCGGCGGGGTCGCGTGGGGCGGTGGTCAGCATCGCGGGATATGCGTCGGTTGCGGCGGCACGGGTGAGCTGGGCGTGGCCTGCAGCTGTTCATTGGCGTACAGGGCTTGCAGCTGGGCAGGTTGCACCTGCTCGGTGGGCAGGTCGAAGGCGATGCGCCCGTCGCGAATACCGATAACCCGTGGGAAGTGCGCCAGCGCCAGGTCGACGGCGTGCAGGCTGGCCAGCAGGGTCATGCCGCGCTCGGCGGCCTCGCGGTTGAGCACGGCCAGGGTGTGGCCGGCCAGCACCGGGTCCATGGCCGAGACGGGTTCATCGGCGAGAATCAATTCCGGCGCCTGGTACAGCACGCGAGCGATGCCGACGCGCTGCAACTGACCGCCGGAAAGCTGATCGCAACGCTGGTAGAGCTTGTCGGCGATATCCAGCCGTGCCAGGGCGGCCTGGGCACCGCTGGCATCCAGCGGATGCAGCAGGTTGAGCAGGCCCTTGGCCAATGACCACTGGCCAAGCTTGCCGGCCAGCACGGCGGTGACCACGCGCTGACGCGGCGGCAAAGGCGGTGCCTGGTGGATCAGACCGATACGCGCACGCAGACGCTGGCGCTGGCGGGCAGCCAGGCGCCAGGGGTTGTGCTGCAGCAGGTCGAGCTCGCCGCGTGTGGGTTGCAGGCTGGTGGCCAGCAGGCGCAGCAGGGTGGTCTTGCCGGCGCCCGAGGGGCCGATGATTGCCACTCGTTCACCGGGGCTGACCTGCAGATCGATATCTTCGAGCGCGACCTTGCCGTTGGCGTGGGCCAGGCCCACGCCACGCAGGGCGATGCTCACTTCAACAGGCCGGCAGCGCGAGCGGCTTCTTCGATGCCTTCGTAGTTCTCGGGCTTGGTTTCGATGAAGCGGCTGGCGGCCTGCAGGTCGAGAATCGCCTTCTGCTCGGGCTTGGCCGGGTCGAGGGCGAGGAAGGCGCTCTTGATCTTCGTCTGCAGGTCGGCGTCGAGGTTGCCGCGCACGGTCCAGTTGTAGTCGTAGTAGGTCGGGGTGGTGGCGAAGACCTTGACCTTGTCGGTGTCGACCTTGCCGGCGTCCACCAGCTTCTGCCACACCGAGGCGTTGAGCACGCCGGCGTCGGCCTTGCCGGCCTGCACCCAGGCGGCGGTGGCGTCGTGGGCGCCGGAATAGGCCACGCGGCTGAAGAAGTCTTCCGGCTTGATGCCGTCCTGCAGCATGAAGTAGCGCGGCATCAGGCTGCCGGAGGTGGAGGACACCGAGCCGAAGGCGAAGGTCTTGCCTTTCAGGTCCTGCAGGGACTTCACCGCCGGGTCGGAGGTGATGAACTTGCTGGTGAACTCGGCGTCCTGCTCACGCTGTACCAGCGGCACGGCGTTGCCGGTCTTCAGGCGTGCCTGGACGAAGGTGAAACCGCCCAGCCAGGCCATGTCGATACGGTCAGCGGCCAGTGCTTCGACCACCGCGGCGTAGTCGGCCACCGGCACGAACTCTACCTTCATACCCAGTTCCTGCTCCAGGTAGGCGCCCAGCGGCTTGAATTTGCGCAGCAGTTCGGTGGGGGCTTCGTCAGGGATGGCCGAGACCTTGAGGACGTCGGCGGCTTGCGCGAATACAGCGGATACGGACAGGGCGATGCCGGCGGCAAGCGCCAGGGTGTTCTTGAACATGTCGGATTCTCCGGTTCAATAGCGGGGAAGGCGCGCGGAGTATAGTGGCCCGACGCTGCCGATGCAGCCCCGGCAGCACACAACTGACTCCGGGGTTAAGATGCGCGCTGGATACGAACTGCCTGGAGTTGATCGATGACCGCAACGCTTCCCGCCCTGGCCTTCGCCGGGATTGGTCTGATGGGCCTACCGATGACCCGCCGCCTGCTCGCCGCAGGCTACCCGCTGACCCTGTGGAACCGCACGCCGGACAAATGCGCATCGCTGCTGGAGCAGGGCGCGCATCGCGTGGAGAACCCCGCCGAGCTGTGTCGCGATGCCAATGTGGTGATGCTCTGCCTGGCCAATACCGAGGTGGTGCGTGAGGTGGTGTTCGGCCCGGGCGGGATCGTCGAGGGCGCGCGGCCGGGGCAGTTGCTGGTGGACTTTTCCAGCCTGGAGCCGGCGGCCACCCGTGAGATGGCCGCCGAGCTGGAGGCACGTACTGGCATGCGCTGGGTGGATGCGCCGGTTTCCGGTGGTACACCGGGTGCCGAAGCCGGCACGCTGGCGATCATGGCTGGCGGCCGGGAGGAGGATGTGGAGCGTGTGCGCCCGGTGCTGGCGCATCTGGGCCAGCGCCTGACGCGCATGGGCGAGGTGGGCGCCGGGCAGGTGACCAAGGTGTGCAACCAGATGATCGTGGCCTGCAACGCGCTGGTGATCGCCGAAGTGGTGGCGCTGGCCGAGCGCTCCGGCGTCGACGCCAGCCTGATCGCCCCGGCGCTGGCCGGTGGTTTCGCCGACTCCAAGCCGCTGCAGATCCTCGCGCCACAGATGGCCGCCAGCCAGTTCGAGCCGATCAAGTGGCACGTGCGCACGCTGCTCAAGGATCTCGATACGGCGGTCAAACTATCCCGTGAGCAGGGCAGCGCCACGCCCATGAGCGGCCTGGCCGCACAGCTGATGCGTCTGCACGGCAGTCAGGGCTTTCTTGAGCGCGACCCTGCCACCCTTGTGGAAATGCTGCGGGAGCAATGCCCATGAAGATCGCTGCCAACCTGTCCATGCTGTTCACCGAGTTGCCGCTGCGCGAGCGCGTTCTGGCGGCGATGACGGCGGGTTTCGATGGCGTGGAAATTCAGTTCCCCTATGAGTTGCCAGCGGTAGCCCTGAAAGAAGTGCTGGAGTTGACCGCGCTGCCGCTGGTGCTGATCAACGTGCCGGCAGGCGATCTGATGAGCGGTGGCCCCGGCCTGGCCAGCGTGCCGGCGCGCCAGGCCGAGTTCGACGCCGCCCTGCAGGAGGCGCTGACCTACGCCGCCATGGCGCGCCCGGCCTGCATCAACGTGCTGCCCGGGCGCCTGGCCGAAGGCGTGAACCGCGAGCAGGCGCTGGACTGCCTGGCCGCCAACCTGCGCAAGAGCGCCGAGGCCTTCGCCGTGCTGGGTATTCGCGTACTGGTCGAGGCGATCAACCCGATCGACATGCCGGGCTTTCTGATCAATACGCCGGAAGATCTGGACGCGCTGCTGCGCGCAGTGGATCACCCGAATCTGGCCGCACAGTACGACCTCTACCATATGGCGCGTCAGGGCCTGGACGTGGCCGCAGGCATGCGCCTGCTGGCGGGGCGCATCGGTCATGTGCAGTTCGCCGACGTGCCGGGGCGCGGCGCGCCAGGTACGGGCGAGCTGGCGTTCCCCGCGCTGCTCGGTGCGTTACGTGACAGCGGTTACAGCGGCTGGCTGGGCGCCGAGTACAAGCCGGGCGAGGTGGGTACGCAGGCCAGCCTGGGTTGGTTGCAGGCGTTCAGGGCTTGAGTGCGAGGCGTGTCTTGGTCGCGGCTGAAGCCCCTCCCACAAGGGCTGCACAGCTGCTGGTAGGAGGCGCTTCAGCGGCGAGCCTTGGCTCTGGGGCGAAGGCTCAAGACCTTGCCGCTACCCGCTCCAGTGGCCGGTAATGCGGAGGGAAGCGGGCCACGATTTCTTCCAGTGGCACCGGTTTGCTGAACAGATAGCCCTGCACCTGATCGCAGTCGCGTTCCTGCAGGAACGCCAGCTGCTCGGCGGTTTCCACGCCTTCGGCGACGACCTTCAGATGCAGGGCGTGGGCCATGGCGATGATGTCGTGGACGATCTCGCGGTCCTGACTGGAGTGGGCCACGTCCTGAATGAAGGAGCGGTCGACCTTCAGCGTATCCAGCGGTAGGCGGCGCAGGTAGGCGAGCGAGGAATAGCCGGTGCCGAAGTCGTCGATGGACAGGCTGACGCCCAGCGCGCGGATATTTTCCAGCAGGCCGATGGCGCGGTTGATGTTGCTTAGCAGTGCGCTCTCGGTCACCTCCAGCTCCAGGCAGTGAGCGGGGCAGCGCGTCGAGTTCAACAACTGCTCGATGCGGCCAGGCAACTGATCGTTGGCCAGGTTCAGCGCCGAGCAGTTGACCGCGATCTTCAACCCCGGATAACCCATTTGATCCAGGCTGTTGAGGTCGAGACAGGCGCGGCGCAGCACCCAGTTGTCGAGCTGATCGATGAAACCGTTGGCTTCGGCGATGGCGATGAAGCGCTCGGGTGTCAGCAGGCCGTGCTGCGGGTGATGCCAGCGTACCAGGGCTTCGAGTTTGCTCAGCGCGCCGCTGCGCAGATCGATGATCGGTTGATAGAACAGGGTCAGGCCGCTGTCCTGCTGCAGGGCCTGGCGCAGGTCTTCTTCCAGTTGCAACTCGAACGAGGCCTTCTGCTTCAGGTGCGGATTGAAGAAATGCACCACGTTGCGCCCGCTGCCCTTGGATTGATACAGCGCCAGATCGGCATGCTTGAGCAACTCGTCGGCGTTGCCGCCATCCTGCGGGAACAGGCTGATGCCGACGCTGGTGGTCATCACGATCTTGCGTCCGGAAAAGCTGATCGGCTCCTTCATGTGCTCCAGCATGCGTGCGGCCAGCGCGCGTGGGTCTGCGTTGCTGTCGAGGCTGGCGAACACGCAGAATTCGTCGCCACCGAAGCGCGCGATGATGTCGCGCTCACGCAACGCACTGCGGATGCGCTGCGCCACCACACGCAGCAACTCGTCGCCAGCGTCGTGACCCAGGCTGTCATTGATGCGTTTGAAGTGATCGACATCGAGAAACATCACCGCCAGGCTGCGGCCGGTCACCGCGTGTTCCTCCAGGGTGGCGGCGAAAACCCGGTTGAAGCCGCGGCGGTTGAGCAGCTCGGTCAGGGGATCGAAATGCGCCACCTGCTCCAGCGATGCCTTGGCCTGATCGAGCTGCACCAGCAGGGTATTGACCCGTTGTAGATCGCGCTCCTTGTCGTCGAGCTTGCGGCCGATCCAGGCTCAGGCTGAGAATCAGCAAGGTGATGGAGGCGACGATCAGCACCAGTTGCACACTGTTGTCGGCGCTGCGCAACTGCAGCGGCGTGCCGTCCGGTACCACCAGGTTGAGCGCGGCCATGCCGGTGTAGTGCATCGAGGCGATCGCCGCGCCCATGACCAGCGCCGCCGAATACTTCATCCAGCGTTGGCGAAGCTGCGAGCCGTGGCGCACGTAGCGGTTGAGCAGCAGCGCGGCGAAGCTGGCACTGATGGCGATGACGATGGACAGGGTGAACAGGCCGCCGTGGTAGTAGGCCTGAGCCTCCGAGCGGATCGCCGCCATACCGCTGTAGTGCATGGCGCTGATACCCAGGCCGATGATGCTGGCGGCCAGCAACTGGCGGCTCAGGCCGGGACGCGGCATGGCCATGTAGTACACGGCAAGGAGTGAGGCGGCCAGGGCCACCAGCAGCGACAGCACGGTGGTGGCGAGGTCATAGCGAATGGCGACAGGCGCCTGGAAGGCCAGCATGCCGATGAAGTGCATGGACCAGATGGCGCCGGCCAGGCACAGCCCGCCGAGCAGCCCCCAGACCAGACGCATGCTGCGCCTCAGGACGTTATCGAGGTGCCTGGCGATGGTCAGCGTGCTGAGGCTGCCGACGCTGGCGATGACGTAGGACAGTGCCACCAGCCAGGGGTCGTGTTCGCAATTGAGCAGGAGCTGGCCCTGCTCGGGTAGGTCGGCGAGAAAGCGGATCGACAGTCCTTCCATAGCCATCTCCCGCCTTGCGGCAGTGTGAGTGCCCTAGTCAGTGAAGCACAGGCACGCCCGTGCCACCTATTTTCCGTAATCGTTGAGCGAGATCACCCGGGTCTTGCCGATGCGGTGGCGATAGATTTCGCGTAGGTACTTGATCGCCTGTTTGACGCTTTCGCGTGTCAGTCGAATGTCGTTGATCGAGACGAACTTCTCGGCGTCGTGGATCAGCTCGCGGTACTTCTTCTCGTACATCGGTTTGATCGCATACCAGTTGGTGTCGAGGATCTTCGCCGGGTCTTCGTGCTCGTTGAGCATGGCGTCGAGCTGAGCTTCGTTGAAGCGCTCGGAGACGATGAAGTCGAGCATGGCGTCGTCAAGGCTGTCGTCGAAGCGGTACTGGTCGCGGGCGAAGCAGCGCTTGATGTAGGCGACGATCAGGGTCAGGAAGTCGTCCGACAGGCACGGGCTCTTGACGATCAGGGTGGTCAGCGAGAGGTTGGCCGAGGCGCCGATCACCAGCGCGTAGCGCTTGAGCGTGGTGTTGGGGAAGAGGTTGTTGAGGTGGGTCTTGAGGCGGTTCAGGTCCATGTAGGACAGCTTGTAGTCCTTGGGCAGCGAGACGATGGACACCACCGAGGAGCAGTTCTTGAAGAAGTGCAGGTCGCTCAGTTGCGTGGCGTCGTAGCCGCTGGACTTGTATTGCTCCAGAGCCTGGCGATAGCGCTTGGACTCGATCGGCAGCAGGCTGATGCCTTCGATGGCCTGGGTGACCTTGTTGAAGTGCGGCAGGTCGATGGAGCGGAAGAACAGGTCGTCGATGTTCAGCCGCGGCGGGCTTTGTTCCTTGTCCAGTACGCGGAATTTCTCCGAGAGTTGGGCATGCTGTTCGGGCACCACGGATTCGGCATAAGCCACGGCCACTGGGCCGGCCAGGCTCATGAACAGGTCGTTGGCGTCGAGGCGGATGGTCTCGCCGATGTCGATGCCGGCGCGGCGGAAGTAGTTCTGGTCGTAGTCGCTGGTCACCGCCTGGGCAGTGAGGATGTTGAAGATCTGCTGCGAGATGTACTGGTTGGCGTGGCGCTCCATGGCGGTCACGTCGATGTTGTGGATGCTGCCGTCACCGCTCTCTTCGGCGTAACGCATGATGTCGTTGGAAATGAGCATCATCGCGTTCCATGGGCGGATGCGGCGCATCACGCTTTCGGCGCTGTTCTGCTCGTTGTCGAAGTTGTAGGAGAAGTCCCATTCCTCGGCCAGGTATTTGCACAGCAGGCGTCCGGCGTTGATGTGCAGGGCCTCTGACATCTCGCTGCGCTGGTCGGAAATGTTCGGCAGGATGCAGATGCCGCTGGTGAAGATCGGCTCGAAGACGAAACCACGTTCGCGTTCGGCCTCGCCATCGTCCGGCGTCTTGCTGTCGAAGGTCTTGCTCATGTAGGCGAACTGCTGCGCTAGGCCGAACTCCGAGGCCATGCCCGAGCCGGTGCCGCCGCCGGCGCTGAAGATATAGAAGTACAAGCGCGATTGGTTGGCCTTGATCCCGCAGGAGTCGATCAGGTAGCTGTGGATGAACTTCCAGTCTTCGTTGGAGAAGCGCTGGGTGTCCTTGTTGAGGATGATCTTGGCCAGATACTGACCAAGGATCGGCGCGTTGCCGGCACCGCCGGCATGCACCTCGGACAGGTCCATGATCTTCATCTTGCTGTAATCGTCGAGAAACCCACTCATCTCGCCCTTGCGCGAGAAGCGGATGCGCCCGGCGATGTCCTTGTCCAGGTCGCCGAGCATCACCAGCGGCTCGATCAGGAATACCGGTTTGCTGCTCTTGCGCGGCGCGCGCAGCAGGTTGCTGCGAATCCAGCGACTGGGGCGTGAGGCCTGCTCGATGGTGGCAGTGGCTTCGCTGTGAAACTCTTCCAGATAGAACTGGCGCGCGTTGTAGACCAGGGAGGCGACGTCCAGGGCGATGTTCGAGCCGCAGCGGCCAAGGCCGATCAGGCACACCGAGGGAAACTGCTGGATGCGGCTCGACTCGCCCTCGTCCAGCGGCTCGCCCAGCGGGAACACCATGTTGCGCAGGCCATCGAGGTTATCGAGGATGCGCTCGATATCGCGTTCGGTGAAATACAGATACTGCTCGCCGCTAACGCTGTGCCCCGGCAGCGCGGGCGGCGCCAGCAGGTTGTCGGCGATATCGGCCAGGGTGGCTTCCTTTGCGGGGGCTACGGCGTCTTTTTTAGTTTTCATCAGTGACAGTCCGGCGAGTCAGTGGGGTATTGGCCATTGGCCATAAAATGACCAATCCCATAGGTTCTAGCACGGAAAAAAGTACTTTGCCTTATTCCTCACAGATATGAGCTGCTTTGGCTGAGCAGCTTCGCGCTGTGCATAAGCAGGCGAATGGCAGTGGCACTGTCCTGCACAGGGCGTACTCGCCGCAGGCAGTGCGCTGCTGGGGGCGGTAGGAGAGAGGGCGCCCCATGGGGACAGGGGCGCCGGGTGCACTTCGGAGGCAGGGTGCGCTGTCAGTCTCAGGGCACCAGCAGAATCTTGCCGTCACGCTCGCCGCTGGCGGCTGCCGCCACGGCGTCCTTGATGTGCTCCAGGTCATAGGTCGCCGCTACGCGGGTCTTCAGCTTCCCGCCGGCAATCAGTTGCACCAGTTCGCCGAACACCTTCATCTGCTGCGCCGGGCTGGCCTGCTGGAACCACTTGGCCAGCCAAAAACCGCGCAGGGTTACGTCACGGAACACGAAGGAGGCTGGCGAAACCTGGCAGGCCTGGCCGCTCATCATGCCGTAGTTCACCAGTACACCGCCGTTGGCCAGCACTGCGGCCAGGTTGTCGGTGCTGACGCCGCCGACCGCGTCGATCCCCAGGCGTACTTCGGCGCCGCCAGTGGCTGCGCGCGCACGCTTGGCCAGGTCCGGTCCGTCCACCAGCACCAGATCACCGCCCTCGGCCTCGACACCGGCAACGGCCGAATCACGGCGTACCACGTTGATGGTCTTGAAACCGCGCAGCTTGGCCAACTGGATCAGGTAGCTGCCGACGCCCGAGTTGGCAGCGTTCTGGATCACCCAGTCGCCCGGCTTGAGGTCGACGAATTCGCTGAGCAGCAGCGAGGCAGTGGGTGGGTTGACGGTAAGCATGGCCAACTGCAGCGGGTCGGCATCCGGAAGCGGGATGAGTTTTTCCGCTGGTGCATTCAGAGCCGTGACCCAGGTACCGCAGCCGACCGGCAGCAGCACGGTCTGGCCGACCTTGAAGTTGCTCACGTCTTCACCGAGCGCCTCGACCTTGCCGACGCCTTCGTTCCCGCCCACGGCCGGCAGTGGCGGCAGCATGCCGTAGGCGCCGGTCAGGGTCAGCACGTCGGACGGGTTGATCGGTGCAGCCAGCACCTTGACCCGCACTTGTCCGGCAGCGGGTTCCGGCAACTGCAGTGGCACCGCGCTGATCACGTCCTGCGGCACCGGGCCGCGTTGTTGGTATTCGGCTTTGAGCATGGTCTTGATCTCCTGAAGGCAGGCGCAAAATGCGTGCAGCCAGTCTAGCCGCGATAGGGCAAAGCGGAATGAATCGGCCGGCATCCACTCTGGTTATGAAGGCGGCCAGGCGTCTATGCTCTGGCGGGACCGATAGTGGGGTAGAAGATGCTCAGATGGTGGCTGGGAGTGATGCTGGCATGCCTGAGCCTGACGGTTGCGGCCGAGCTGCTGCATGTCGGCTTTGGCACGCACAAGCCGCCTTATGTCTACGAAGGTGAGCCGCGTGGCCTGGAATATGAATTGGTGGAGCGTGCTGCGCACAACGCCGGTTTTGCAGTGACCGCCTATTACGCGCCGATAGAGCGCTTGCACCTGATGCTGCGCCGCGGCGAGATCGACGCCATTACCACCACTCACGAGCGCAGTGGCGTGCAGGCTTTCTACTCGGACGTCTACATCCATTACCAGAACGTGGCGGTGGCGCTGGCAAAGCGCGGATATCGCATCGAGCAGATCGCCGACCTCGGCCAGTACGCGGTCAGCGCCTTCCAGCGTGCGCGACTGCTGATGGGGCCGGAGTTCGAGCGCATGGCCATGAACAATCCGCGTTATCGTGAGGAGGCGCTGCAGATCAATCGCAATCGCCTGCTCTATAGCGGCCGCACCGATGTGGTGGTGGGCGACAAGCGCATCATCCGCTACCTGGATCGCGAGGTGGATGATCAGGTCGACGTGACCCAGCCACTGGCCTGGTTCGATATTTTCCCACCGACGCCATACCGTGTCGGCTTCCGCCGCGACGAACAACGTCGGCGTTTCGACGAGGGTCTTCGTATGCTCAGAGAGAGCGGCGAATACCAGCGTATCGAGCGGCGCTACCTGACGGACTGAAACCTGAGGAAACTTTTGTGGGGCTGCCACGGCTCAGGGGCTGTTGCACTATGGCCGCTTGTTTGACGCATGGAGACGCCACGATGCCGCGCCTGAAACCCCTCGCAGCCCTCGGTCTGCTCGCCCTGTTCGGTTATCAGTACAGCTTCGCCGAAGACCGGCAACTTAGCTCCGAGCTGGGGCCGTTGAACGTTCACACCGTCGCCGAAGGTCTGGCCAACCCCTGGGCCGTCGCCTTTCTGCCGGATGGCCAGGGCTATCTGGTCAGCGAGCGGCCAGGTGCCTTGCGTCGGGTAAGCACCGATGGGGAAGTGTCCGAGCCGCTGCGCGGCGTGCCCAAGGTCTTCGCCGTCGGCCAGGGCGGCTTGCTCGACGTGGTGCTGTCGCCTGACTTCGCTGAGGACCGCTTGGTCTATCTGTCCTACGCCGAGGAGGGCGACGGCGCGGCAGGTACGGCTGTCGGGCGCGGCAAGCTGTCGGCTGACGCCACGGCGTTGGAAGGCTTCGAGGTGATCTTCCGCCAACAACCCAAGCTGTCCAGTGGCACGCACTTTGGCTCGCGCCTGGTGTTCGACCGCGATGGCCATCTGTTCATCGCCCTGGGCGACAACAACAATCGCCCCACCGCGCAGGACCTCGACAAGCTGCAGGGCAAGCTGGTGCGCATCTTCCCGGACGGGCGCATCCCCGAGGACAACCCCTTCGTCAGCCGCGACGGCGCGCGTGAGGAAATCTGGTCCTACGGCCATCGCAACCAGCAGGGTGCAGCGCTCAATCCCTGGAGTGGCCGCTTGTGGACCCATGAGCATGGCCCGCGTGGCGGCGACGAAATCAACGTTCCCGAAGCAGGCAAGAACTACGGCTGGCCGCTGGCGACCCATGGCGTCAACTATTCGATGCTGGCGATTCCCGAGGCCAAGGGCAAAACCGTGGCTGGTACCGAGCCGCCGCATCACGTCTGGGAAAAATCACCGGCCATCAGCGGCATGGCCTTCTACGATGCCGAGCGTTTCCCGGCCTGGCAGCACAACCTGTTCATCGGCGCACTTTCCGGTCAGGCGTTGATCCGCCTGCAGCTCAATGGCGACAAGATCGTGCATGAGGAACGTCTGCTGCAATCGCTCAACGCACGGGTACGCGACGTACGGCAGGGGCCGGACGGCTATATCTACGTGCTGACGGATGCGCCGAAAGGGCAGTTGCTGCGCCTGGGGCTGGCGAGCGAGTAAAGCTGGAGAGAGGCTGGGTGCGCGATGCGCACCCGAAGCGATCACTTCTTGCTGATGGTGATCTGGCGCGTGCCGCCGTAAGTCTGGCCGCTGACGCCCTTGGCGATCTGCTGGATCTCGCCGCCGCCCTGCAGGAAGGCAGCAATCTGCGCCTCGATGGACTCGCGGGTTTCCACGGCTGGGGCGGGTTTGCTGACTTTGCTGGAGGAGGACTTCACGCGCAGGGTGGCCATGACCTTGATCTCTTTCAGAAGGGCGGCCGGCCATTATGCCTCAAGCAGCCCCTTTCTGCTTGGTTAATCGCCCTGGTGAATAGCATAAGGCTGCGCCTGGCCAGCTTTTCGCGGCAACTTATGGCTTGTTTCCCAGTCACTTACACCACCATTCGACCGGCCGTCGATTCGCTACGACGTCGGCCCGGTCGCGGATTAACTCGGGTAGAATGGCCGGCTGTTTTGGTGAGGTGAAACGCTATGGCCTTGATTGGGCGGATGAATTCTTTGCAGGTGGTCAAGCACACCGACTTCGGTCTGTACCTGGACGGTGGTGCGGATGGCGAAATCCTCCTGCCCAAGCGCTACATCCCCAAGGATACGCCGAGCGAAGTCGATGACTGGCTCAACGTGTTTCTCTACCTCGACAGCGAAGACAAGCTGATCGCCACCACGTTGAAACCGAAGATCCAGCTCGGTGAGTTCGCCAGCCTCAAGGTGGTGGATATCAACCGCGTCGGCCTGTTCTTCGACTGGGGCCTGCCCAAGGATCTGCTGCTGCCGCATTCCGAAGAGAAGCGTCCGCTGCAGATCGGCGACTACTGCGTGATCTACCTCTACCTGGACAAACGCACCCGTCGCCTCACCGCCACCGCGCGCCTGGATCGCCACTTGGACAAGGTGCCGGCCAACTACCAGGTCGGCCAGGAAGTCGACCTGCTGGTGGTCGAACGTACCGACCTCGGTTTCAAGGCCATCATCGACGGCAAGCACTGGGGCCTGATCCACAAGAACGAGCTGTTCAAGTTCATCCGCAGCGGTATGCGCGAGAAGGGCTACATCAAGGAGCTGCGTGCCGACGGCAAGATCAGCCTGAGCCTGCAGCCCATCGGTCACGAAGCCGCCAGTGGCCTGGCCGAGCAGATCATCGAACGATTGCGTGCGCAGGGTGGCGTGCTGGCACTGGGTGACAAGAGCCCGCCGGAACTGATCTCCGAGCATTTTCGGGTCAGCAAGGGCAACTTCAAGAAGGCCATCGGCGGCCTCTACAAGCAGGGCCTGATCCGCATCCACGACGATCGCATCGAACTGCTCGACAGCTGACGTCGCAGCGACTTGAGCACGAGCGTGGCAACTCGCATAATGCCGAGGTTTTCCCGCCGGTGTAGCTCAGTCGGTAGAGCAGCGCACTCGTAACGCGAAGGTCGTAGGTTCGATTCCTATCTCCGGCACCATTTCCAGCAAAGGGTCAGCTTCGGCTGACCCTTTGTCGTATCAGCGCTGAAAATTCCCTCGCGTTGCTGTCAAAGCCGGTGTGATGATGATTTTCGGCTCAGGCGCGTGACGTCTGGCCCTGACTCAGATGGGAGTTGCTCATGTTCATTCGTTCCCTCGTATTGATCCTGGCGACGGCGTTCGTCGGCGCTGCGTTCGCTGATCAGCCGCAGACCATTCGCGTCATTCCCAAGAGCTACGTCAGCCCAGGGGCCAGTGGCAGCGTCTCGGGCTCGTCCAGTTATCAGCAGCACAATCTCTACGGTGGCCAGCGTCTGCCGCAGGGCAGCGTGCGTCAGGAAAGCAGTTATGGCAGCTATTCCAGCGAAAGCCGTGGGGGCATTCGCCAGAGCACCGAATATCCGGGCGGGCTGATCATCGAGCGCCAGCCCGGCAGTGGTAGTTATCAACAACAGCGCAGCCGCTGACGCCTCAGTGGCTAGCGGCAGTCTTGTTTGGGCCGCTCGGGGCATCGGCGATCACTGCGCGATTGCGCCCCTCGCTCTTGGCGCGATACAGGCATTCATCGGCGCGCTGCAGCCAGCTCTCCCAGTGCTCGCCACTGTGCAGAATGGCGCCGCCGATGGAGACGGTTACCGCGCCGCCTGGGCTTTTGAGCTCCTGCGCGACCCAACTGAGCAGATTCTGCGCCGCGGCCTGCAGGCCCGTCAGCTCGGTGTTGGGCAGCAGCAGGAGAAACTCCTCGCCACCAAAGCGGAACAAGCGATCTTCCTTGCGTGAGCAGCGCTTGATCAGCTCGACGAAGGCCACCAGCACCTGGTCGCCGACGTGATGACCGAAGCGGTCGTTGATCTGCTTGAAGTGATCCAGATCCATCACCAGCAAGCCGTAGCTGTCGCTGTGGCGGCGATGGCTGGCCATGGCGATCTTCAGTTCTTCGTTCATCGCCCGGCGGTTGCGTGCGCCGGTCAGCGGGTCATGAATGGCCAGCGATTGCAGCTGATCGCGCTGGTTGCGGGTGCGGAAGGCGAAGATGAAGCTGAGCACGCTGGCCATCATGCAGGTGACCAGGAACGACACCATCTGGTAGTGGCTTTCGAACACGCTGCCAGGTACCAGCAGAGCGTGGCTGACCAGGCTGACCAGCACCAGCGCAGTGGCCAGCAGGGCCTTGCCGGGGGTGACCATGAAGAAGTTGAAGAGGATCAGCGGATAGATCCAGAACAGGCCGTTGACCCCCAGGTTGATGGCGATCAGCGTGGCGCCGACAGAGAACACGGCCGCCAGGTAGATACCGGGCTTGACCGTGTCGCGGGTGACCCAGGCATAAAGCACGGCGAACAGTGTGGAAAAGACGATGACGGTGTCGGCGATACCGACCAGGTAGTTGCCATGTAGCAGGCGGTAGACGGCATAAGGCGAGATGCCGATGACCCCGAACAGCCCCATCAAGGTGATGATCGATAGCTGGAAATCGTTGCGCAGGCGCTTCAGCAAGCGAGCGGTCTGGGTAGCCATAGCGTTTCTTTTCGTTGTTATGGACCAAGCATGCAGAGCTTTGACCGCTAATGGCAAGGGGCATTCCTGAGCAAAGTGCCAGTATTTTCGCCCAGACCGACAGGCTGCTCAGTGGATGCGCAGCGAGACAAGCGATTTGTTGCGCTGATAGCGGGTCAGCCGCACGGCCAGCTCGGTCGGCAGGCTTGGACAGTCCTCGAAGCCCAGGCGCTGATAGAAGCTGCGCAGCTCGGGATGACAGAACAGCCAGACGGGCTCGGGATGCAGCGCCAGGCTGTGGCTGAGCAGCGCTGCCGCCACGCCTTGGCGTCGCAGCGCAGGGGCGACGAACAGGCCGGTCAGCCACTGCCCACCCGCCATAGGGCGAAGGCTCAGGGCGGCGACGATCTCGCTGGCGCTTTGCGCCACCCACAGTTCATCCCCCGCCTGGCTGCGCATCGGCGAGCGGTGGTCGCGGTAGAATTTGTCGACCAGCGGTCGCAACTGGAGGGGCAGATGGCGAAAGCGCGGTGTGATCATGGGGGCATGCGGGAAGGATCTGGCGACGTATTTAACCATCGCATTTTGGTTAACGGTTGCGCATTTGCGGCCTTGCGGGCGGTGACAGCCCGTCCGCGTCGCCGCATCATGGGCAATCGCATTTTGCTCAAGGATTCGCCGCGTGTCTCAGCCTTCCCCTGTATCCGTGGTGTTCGCTGCGCAGAGCGTTGCCGGCCAGGTACGCACGCATAACGAGGATGCCCTGGCCTGCCGTCCCGATCTGGGGCTGTGGGCGCTGGCCGATGGCATGGGCGGGCACGCGCGTGGCGAGGTGGCCAGTGCCCTGGCGCTGGAGGAACTGGTGGGCGCCGTGCAACAGGGCGAGGAGCTGCCTGCAGCGGTGCAGGCCGCCCATCTGGCAATCGTAGCGGCGGCGCAGCCCGTTGCGGGCGAGGCTGGCATGGGCAGCACCCTGGTTGCCGTGCGCCTGGACGGGAATGAGTTCGAACTGGCCTGGGTCGGCGACAGCCGCGCCTATCGCATCGGCAGCGAACATATCGAGCAGCTCAGTCACGACCACAGCTGGGTCCAGGCCATGGTCGACGTTGGCCGGATGAGCGCCGAGGAGGCGCGTGAGCACCCGCGCCGCAACGTGATTCTGCAGTGCCTGGGGCAGGTCGGGCAGGCGCCTGACGTCGGTCTGCTGCGGGGCCGACTGGCGCCGGACGAACTGCTGCTGCTGTGCAGCGACGGGCTGACCAACGAGCTGGACGACGCTGCCATCCAGCGCTGTTGCGCCGAAGCGGACACGCTGGAGGCGATGGTCGAGCAACTGGTGGGGCTGGCAAATAGCCATGGCGGCAGAGACAATATCAGCTGCATCGTCCTGGGCCTTGGCCCGACTACCGAACCCCGCGAAGCGCCGACCCCCGGCCTGCTGCGCAAGCTGTTCAAATCCCTTCAACCCTGAGCGCCAGTCGAGCCGCATGAGTCAGCCTTCCATCAGCGTACCCGGTTACAGCATTCATCACCGCCTGGGCAGAGGCGGCATGGCCGAGGTCTATCTGGCTACCGAGCAGGCGCTGCAGCGCCAGGTGGCGCTCAAGGTGCTGCTGCACCGCGAGGACGCAGCCTTCACCCAGCGCTTCATCAAGGAAGGCCATACCGTCGCCTCCCTGCAGCATCCCTCGATCATCACCATCTACCGTATCGACCAACTGGACGACGGCCGCCATTTTCTCGCCATGGAGTACCTGGCGGGCGGTGATCTGGCCCAGTATAAAGGCCAGCGCCTGGAGCCGGCGCGTGCGCTGCGTATCGTCCGGCAGATCGCCAGCGCCCTGGCACTGGTACACGACAAGGGCCTGGTGCACCGCGACATCAAGCCCGGCAACATCCTCTTTCGCGACGATGGCACCGCCGTGCTCAGCGACTTTGGCGTGGCCAAGGAGCTGCAGCTCGACAGCGAACTGACCCAGTCCGGCATAGCCGTCGGCAGCCCGGCCTACAGCAGCCCCGAGCAGGCGCAGTGTCAGGCGCTGGACGCACGCAGCGACATCTACAGCCTGGGCGTGATCCTGCTGGAGATGCTCAGCGGGCATAACCCCTTTCGCGGCGGCAACTACACCCAGACCCTGATGAATCAATTGCAGCTAGAGGCGCCGCCGCTTCCGGAGTCGCTGGGCGAGCTGCAGTGGCTACTCGACCGCATGCTGGCCAAGGACCCGGAAGATCGCTTCGCCGACTGCCGCGTGCTGCTGGCCAGCCTCGATGAGCTGCAGGACGCCGATCAGGATCAGACCCGTCTGAGCCCGGCTGTCAGCCTGCCGCCTCGGCCCTCCCGGCGGCGCTGGCTGCCCTGGGCCTTACTTGGCTTGCTATTGCTAGCCATGAGTAGCGCAGGTGGCTACTACTGGCAGCTGCAGCAGCGCATCGCCGGGTTGCTCGCGCTGGCTGAAACGCGCTTGAGCGAGGGGCACCTGCTGACCCCGGCGCAAGACAACGCCGACTACTATTTTCGCCAGACGCTGGCCCTGGACGAGGACAACCAGCAGGCCAACGACGGTCTGCAGCGCGTGCTGCAGACACGTATCCAGCAGTATCTCGACCTGGCCGAGCAACGCCTCGGTGAGGGTTTGCTGATCCTGCCGGAGGACGACAGCGCGGTGCATTACTTCCGCCAGGTGCTTGGCTGGGAACCGGACAACCTGCTGGCCCTGGCCGGCATCAACCGTGTGGCGCAGCGTTTCATCGAACAGAGCGAGGCGGCCTATGCGCGGCGCGAATATAACCTGGCGCTTGAGCACATCAAGCAGGGTCTCGAGGCCGAGCCGGACAACGAACGGCTGCTGGCCCTTTATGACAGCCACGAGCAGCGTGTGCGTCAGGCGGCGAGCCGCCCACGCAGCGCGCAGCCGGCCCAGCAGAACCCGATCAAGCGCTTGCTGAACAACCTATTCGACTGACCCGAGGCGACCACGATGCTCAGACTGCAGTTCCTGGATAACCGCCAAGCGCCGGTCTGGCTGACCGACGAACGCTTGACCATCGGTCAGGACAGCCGCAACCAGCTGGTGCTTGGCGACGCCGGAATCGCCAGCTTCCACGCCGAGATCCGCCAGGATCACGGTTACTACTACCTGAGCGATGCCGGTCAGGGCGCCACCTGGGTCAACGACCAGCGCGTCGGTACACGCTTTCAACTGCGCGACGGTGATCGCCTGCGCCTGGGGGCCGTCGAGCTGCAACTGGTCGACCCGTCGAAAAGTGTGGCCAGGCCCGAGGCTGCCGCGCCGCGCTGGTTTCTGCAGGTGATCCAGGGCGAGCACCAGGGGCGCAAGTTTCATATCCACGGCTCGATGACCTTCGGTCGTTCGAGCAAGTGCGAGCTGTGCTTCAGCGATCTGGAGCTGTCGCGCCGGCACTGCGAGTTCTTTCTCAAGGACGACGTGCTGGAGGTCAAGGATCTTGCCTCGGCCAACGGCGTACTGGTCAACCAGCAGAAGGTCAGGACCGCCGTGCTGCAACCGGGCGATCAGTTGAAGATGGGCACGGTGACGCTGCTGGTTATCGGGCCGAAGGTGAGCGTGAGTGATGCGCCCGACGAGGATGCCACCCAGTTCATGCGTGTGGCGGACCTGCCGCCTGCGTTGGCTGCCAAGGCGGCTGGCGGTGGCGCCACGCAGATCGCCCCTGTGCCGCAGCCGGCGCGTGCCAGCGCCAAGGCAGCGCCGGCGGCGGCCAATCCGCTGCGTGCGGCTCAGGCCAAGCCTGCCCCCCTTGCCGCGCCACCTGCGGCCAGTGCGGGCAAGCTGTGGCTGGGCGGCATCGTATTGCTGCTGATCGGCGTGGGCCTTGGCGCCGTCTCGATGCGCTTATTGGGTTGAGGTATACGCGGGTTGGTGCGCACGGCGCACCCTACGGGGGGTTGCCGTACGGCGACGCTTGACGCGACTCTGCCGTAGGGTGCGCTGTGCGCACCGAATGCACCGGGACAGTCTGTATCTCAGGCCGGCGTCAGGCGCCGGCGCTCGGCGCGGATCTCCGGCAGGTCGCTGCGGCGCAGATAGACGCGCAGTGGCTCGCTGAGATTCACTCGGTCATCGATGCGCTGTTCCTGCAGCCAGGCCAGGCGCTGGCGATCCAGGCGCATCAGCTCGCCGTCGGCGTGCCAGACGTATTCGCAAGTGGGCGTGATGGTGTCGGCCGGTACATCGAGGCCGAAGCTGTCTTCGGAAAAACGCAGCAGGTACTGCTCGGTCTTGGCGTTGTAGCCGACGAAACCCTGCAACTGGTCGGCGGCCTGGCAGATCTGGGCGGACGTGATACTCATGGCAAACCTCGTTTCCTGTGGGGTATGCAGGCAAGGCGAATGGTTCTGTTTATCGGCGCAGCCTAATCGCTGGCGTTGTCACCCGCGTTGTCGTGGATCAAGAAACTGCCGGGAGCGGTTCTTGATGTCGCTGGCGACGGTCCTACAGGGACGGCAGACGTTGCAGAGCCGGCAGCACCTGTTCACGTAGCAGCGGTGCCAGGTCATCGTGCAGGGGCAGGGTGGTGTCGAGCCAGCGCAGCTCTTCCAGCTCGGCGGCCGGTTGTACGGCGTGGGGCAGGGCGGCGCGATAGATGTCTGCCTGCACCCAGGTATCGGCCTCGTTGGCCGCGGGCGCCTGGAACTGGCCGAGCGGTTGCAGGGCGTCTGCGCCCAGTTGTAATTCGAGCTCTTCGAGCAGCTCACGCTCGAGCGCCGACAGCGCGTCTTCGCCCGCTTCACGTTTGCCGCCAGGCAGCATGAAGAATCGGGTATTGCGCTTGCGCACGAGCAGCAGGCGGCCTCGTGCGTCGAACAGGCAGGCAGCAGCGATATGCAGGGTGGTTGGCATGGGGTAGGCACTGTACTGATTGCGTCTCTGGCGAACCCGGACAACGCAAGTTGCAAAGCTTCGCCCCGGGGCGGGGCTCCTACAGGGGCTGAAGCCTTGCCTGATATGGGCGCCGGTTCAGGGCGCCCCGTGAGCGTCAGCCAGCGAGGCCGACATAGACATTCTGCACGTCATCATGGCCGTCGATGGCCTCGAGGAAGGCTTCGACTTCTTCCATCTGCTCCGGCGTCAGGCTGCTTACCGGGTTTTTCGGACGGTAGCCGAGCTTGGCCGAGTTGACGGTGAAACCCTGCTCCGGCAGCGCCTTGCACACGGCGTCGAGGTCGGTCGGATCGGTGATGAACAGGGTCGAGCCCTCGTCATCGGGCACGAAGTCCTGGGCGCCGGCTTCGATGGCGGCCAGTTCCGGGTCGGCGCCCTCTTCGGTGGTGGCTTCGATCAGGCCAACGTGGTCGAAGTCCCAGCTGACCGAGCCGGAGGCACCGAGCTGGCCCTTGCGGAACAGCACACGGATCTCGGCGACGGTGCGGTTGACGTTGTCGGTCAGGCACTCGACGATCACCGGCACCTGATGCGGAGCGAAGCCCTCGTACTGGGTGCGCTCGTAGTTGACCACCTCACCGGATAGTCCCGCGCCTTTCTTGATGGCGCGATCCAGGGTGTCCTTGGGCATCGAGGCTTTCTTGGCCTGGTGCACGGCCAGGCGCAGCTTGGGGTTCATGTCCGGGTCGGCGCCGTTACGCGCGGCGAGCATGATTTCCTTCACCAGCTTGCCGAAGATCTTGCCTCGGGCATTGGCGGCGGCTTCTTTGGGTTTGGCTTTCCACTGGGCGCCCATCTGGGGTCTCCTGGCCGATAGGTGAGATGGTATCGCGGCGCGCAGGGGCGGCCGGACGATCACTTAGGCTGCGGATTCTAGTGCCTTGCGGCGCCGGCGGCACGCGCAATTTCCTGGAGGGGGTTGGCGGCGGGAGGGGGCCGACGCAGCGAGGCTGCGCCGGCAGGTTGGAGCTCAGGCGTCCGGTGAGTGGCTGCCGAGTAGGGTCTGGCCGTGCTTTTTCTCGCGCTTGGCCATGCGTTTCTCATGCGCCGTTTTCAGCGGTTTCTTCTTGCCTTCTTTGTGTGAATCCATGCTTTTGCTCATGCTCGTGTCTCCGGGAAGTAGGTCATTGACTGGGGGGATGCGTTCGGGTCACTGCCACCTCCTCGGCTCATGTAGCCGACTGCAATGCGGTATCGCCTTTCAAGCATAGCTGGCGGGCAACACCCTGTTGCGAATCGTTGGTCGTCACTGTGTCTGGTTTTTCTATGCTTGCTCTTTGTCGTCATTCGCTCGAGGAACTCAGCATGCTCCGTTTACTTCACCGTTTCGCCGCCGCGCTCGGCCTGCTTGTACTGCTGGGCGGCGCCCCGGCGCTGGTACAGGCGGACGCCCTGCGTATCGGCATTATTGGCACCGGCAATATCGGCAGCCCGCTGGCGCGGCTGTGGGTCGAAGCCGGGCACGAGGTGATGATTTCCTCGCGCAACCCCGAACGCCTGCAGCCGCTGGCCGATGAGCTGGGCGAACGTGCCCGCGTCGGCACCCCGCGGGAGGCGGCGGCCTTTGGCGAGGTGATCATGTTGGCGGTGCCCTATGCTGCGACGCCGCAGGTCGGCCGTGACTACGCCACTGAGCTGGCCGGCAAGGTGGTGCTGGACGCCGGCAATCCACGACCGGGGCGCGATGGTCCGATGGCCGAGGCGGCGGTCGAGATGGGCGCTGGATTGGCTTCGCAGCAGTTTCTGCCGGGCGTGCGCCTGGTGCGCGCGTTCAACGCCATTTCCGCGCACAACCTGCGTAGTCAGGCCCATCGCAGCGGCGAGAAACTGGCCATCCCGCTGGCCGCGGATGACGAGGCGGCGCTGCAGGTGGCAGCGCGTCTGGTGACCGATGCTGGCTTCGATCCGGTGATAGTCGGGCCGCTGGCCAGCGCCAAGTCCTTCGATTTCAACAGCGGCGTGTCGGCGCGCATGCCCACCGCGAGTGAGTTACGCGAACTGCTGGGGTTGCAGCCTTAGGCATTGTACGAAAAGTGCCTGCGCTCGGTGATGCTGCGTTGAAACCCCTCTCAGAATGCTCATTTACAACACGTAAACTCGCATGCGAGCCCAGTGCGTTCTTCGAGGGGTTTCGCCTTGCCTGACCATCGCTCGACGACTTTTCGTACAAAGCCTTAGCAGGCGTCAGAGGTAACGCCAGATCAACTGCACACCCGCCATGAGAATGCCCAGCCGCGCGATACGGTAGAACCACAGGTGGTTGACTCGTGACTGCAGCCACAGGCCGCTCCAAACGCCCAGCGGGACGATGGGTGCGAGCATCAGACTCAGCAGCAGATTGTCCTGGGTGAACTGGCCCAGCGCCGCATAGGGGAACAGCTTGGCGGCGTTGGTCAGCAGGAAGAACAGGTTGATGGTGGCGACGAAGCGCACCTTGTCCAGCTGCTGCGGCAGCAGGTGCATCATCACCGGCGGGCCGCCAGCGTGGGCGACGAAGCTGGTGAAGCCGGCCAGGCTCGACAGCAGTGTGCCGCGCCCTTTGTGCAATGGGCGTGGCGCCTGGTTGCCAAGCACCAGACCGAGCCCGACGAAGGTGATGGCGATGGCGCCGATCAGCAGGCCGATGGCGCGTTCGTCGAACAAACCGAAGGTCATCGAGCCGATGGCGATGCCGATCACCGCGCCCGGCAGCATGACCTTGAGGTTGGCCATATCCCACTTGCCCCAGTAGGCCTTCAGGCCCACCACATCGGCCAGACAGAGAATCGGCAGCATCACCGCCACCGCTTGTTTCGGCGAAGTGGCCAGGGCCAGCAACGGCACGGCGATGCCGCCCAGGGCGCCGCCAAAGCCACCCTTGGACAGCCCGGTGAGAAACACCGCGGGCAAGGCGAACAGAAGGAAATCGTGCAGAGTCATGGGCTTGGCGTAACGCTACAAAAGCGCGCAGGTTAGCAGCCGTCAGTGTCTGTGTGGCTTTTTTCCTCGGCCTCTGTGTCTGTCTGCTGCGGGGTGAGGCTGCTCTAATGCCGGCTCACTCAACCCGAGGTTCGTGCTCATGACACCCAAGGATCTGCTGCTGGCGCTGCTGGTGATCGTCGTCTGGGGGCTGAACTTCGTGGTGATCAAGGTCGGCCTGCACGGCATGCCGCCGATGCTGATGGGCGCTCTGCGCTTCATGCTCGCAGCCTTTCCGGCGATCCTCTTCGTGCGTCGCCCGCAGGTGCCGCTGCGCTGGATGCTGGCCTATGGCATGACCATTTCAGTGGGGCAGTTCGCCTTTCTCTTCTATGCCATGTACGTCGGCATGCCGGCTGGCCTGGCGTCGCTGGTGCTGCAGTCGCAGGCGTTCTTCACCCTGTTCTTCGCCGCGCTGTTTCTCGGTGAGCGGCTGCGTGGCAGCAATCTGTTCGGCTTGCTGGTGGCAGCCAGCGGCCTGGTGTTGATCGGCTTGCAGGGCGGGCAGGCGATGACCCTGGCGGGCTTCGCCCTGACCATCGCCGCGGCCTCGATGTGGGCGCTGGGCAACGTGGTAACGCGCAAGCTGGGCAAGGTCAATCTGGTCGGCCTGGTGGTCTGGGGCAGCCTGATACCGCCGCTGCCATTTCTGGCCCTGTCGCTGTGGCTGGAAGGGCCGGAGCTGATCAGCCAGTCGCTGCGCACGCTTGGCGTGGACTCGCTGCTGGTGCTGGCCTACCTGGCATTCGGCGCCACCATTCTTGGTTACGGGCTCTGGAGCCGCCTGCTGTCGCGTTATCCGGCCAGCCAGGTGGCACCGTTCTCGCTGCTGGTGCCGGTGGTGGGCATCAGCTCCTCGGCGCTGCTGCTGGGCGAACGTCTCGGCAGCTTGCAGATGGTCGGCGCGGCGCTGGTCATGGCCGGGCTGTTGATCAACGTCTGGGGCGGGCGCTTGCTCGATAGCTGGCGGCAACGGGCTCCAGGGGCTGTTTGACACACTTGTTGCAGGTACGACACGACAGATTCTGTCGCATGCCAGTGAGTTAAGCGGAGAAGATGAGTGTGTAGGAGCCAGCTTGCTGGCGATCCAGTGTATGGAGCCCACTTACACAAAGCATCGCCGGCAAGCCGCCTCCTACGCGCTTATAGCGCTGAGGGCGGTGTTTACGGAATCAACATTAGGCTTGCGGAGGCTGCTCCGGCAGGCGTTCGAGGATCTGATCCAGGCGTTGCTGGATGCGTTGGTCGATCTTCTCGTGCAGGCGCATGATTTCCAGTTCGGCGCGCAGGTTCACCTCGAAGTCCAGGCGTGCAGCCAGACGATCCTTCGTCGCCTGGCGGTTCTGGCTCATCATGATGATCGGTGCCTGGATGGCCGCCACGGTCGACAGCATCAGGTTGAGGAAGATGTAAGGGTAGGGGTCGAAGGCCATGCCGAAGTGCGACAGCACGTCGGTGTTGAGCAGCATCCAGCCGAGCATGGTCAGCGAAAAACAGATGATGAAGGTCCAGGAACCACCGACCGATGCGACCCGATCAGAAAGCCTCTCGCCGAAAGACGATTGTTCATCCGAGGCGTCGGCGGCATCGCGGCTGATGGGGCGGCGCTGGCGAATCTGTTCGAGCACATGGCTTTCTTCCGGCTCGAGCTCGTGGATTGCCTTGCCAAGCAGGTTCTGGGCGAGGTGTTGCAGCGGGTGCTGGGTGCTGTTGCTCATTGTGGCCATTCATCCGAGGCAGAGACGTCGAAGCGATGCTGAACTGCTTCACGAGCCTTGTCACCTCTGCTGTTAGGCATGCACTCCAGCACTTTCCAGCCGATTTCGACCATTGTTCTTGGCTCGATAAAGTGCTTGGTCGGCCGCCTCGATAAGCGCCAGTGCCTGCCTCGTGCTGTCCCGCTGATCCGCCGTCAGGTTGGCCACGCCGGAACTCACCGTGACCCTCGCGAAGGGACTTGCCTGGTGCTCCAGGTCGCGCTGTTCCAGGCTCTGCATGAAGCTTTGGGCGACGGCTTCAGCCCCTTCAAGTGTGGTGTTCGGCAGGATCACTGCCAGCTCCTCGCCGCCATAACGGGCGGCCAGATCGCCGGGCCGGCGTACGCACTGCTTGAGCACCTCTGCCACGGCTCGCAGGCAGTCATCACCAGCTACATGACCGTAGTGGTCGTTGTAACGCTTGAACATATCGATATCGAACAGCAGCAGTGACAGGGAGGAGCCGCGACGCTGCGCGCGGCGAATTTCCATTTCCAGGGTCTGGTCGAAGCTGCGGCGGTTGGCCAGGTCGGTCAAGCCATCCTGTGAGGCGAGAACCTCCAGCCGGGCGTTGGCATCAAGGAGTTCCTCGCGGGCGTTGAGCAGTTGCGCCTCGGCGCGCGAACGACGGCGGATATCGACGATCAGGTATTGGCCAATGATGCTCACGGCAGCCAGCAACAGCATGATCAGCGCGGTGAACAGCTCGGCGTTGTGGCGCCAGGCTGCCAAGGCGTCGTCGCGGCCGAGTGCGACGATGGTGATCAGCGGCAGGCGATCATTGCGGCGGAAGGCATAGACACGCTCGACACCATCGATGCGGGAGGTCTGTACGCTGGTGCCTTCGCGTTGTTCGCGCAGCTGTTGCAGGATGGGGGAGTCGGACCAGTCCAGGCCGACATCCTGCTCACGAAATGGCTGGCGAAACAGCAGTTTGGCGTCGCCGGTGGAGAGGCTCATCGAGCCGTGTTTGCCGAGATCCAGGCTGCCGAAGAAGCTCAGAAAGTGCTCGACGCCCAGCGTCACGGCCACCACGCCGGCGAAACGACCCTCACCGTCGTTCAGGCGACGGCTGACGGTGAAGACCCAGTCACCGGTAATACGGCTCTTGATGGTGGGGCCGATGAAAGTGCCGGTGGAAGGATCGTTGCGATGATGGATGAAGAATGCGCGATCGGCGGCGTTGAGATTTTGTCCTGGCGGCAGGGTCGATGCCAGCAGGCGGTTGCCTTGCTCGTCGTAGATGACGATGGCATTGGCCAACCCAAGCACTTCACTCTGTTGCTGCAGCAGTGCCTGCAGGCGTTCTTGTTCGTGCACGGCCGGGCCGTTGTGTTGCATGCGCTCGGCCAGGTCGATCAGCACCAGTTCCGACTGGCGAATGACTCCTTCCGTATAGTTGTCCAGCGCCTGGGCCAGGTTGAGGTTGGCCACGTTCAGCTCTTGCAGCGCGCGTTCACGCGAGAACCAGACCTGCCAGGCGGTCAGCAACGCCAGCGACAGGCAGATGAATACCAGGAGGATGGACGCGAGCCGAATACCACGTTTCATGGTGAAACCCAGAGCCCTACTACAGGGTGCTGAAAAGGCTTGGGAAAACAGAAGGGCCGCACTGGCGGCCCTTCCGTAGCGAACGATCAGTCCTGACGGCTGGTGACTTCCAGCAGGTGATAACCGAACTGGGTCTTCACCGGGCCCTGCACCACGCCGACCGGCGCGCTGAAGACCACGGTGTCGAATTCCTTGACCATCTGACCGGGGCCGAACGAGCCCAGGTCGCCGCCGCTGCGGCCGGACGGGCAGGAGGAATTGTCTTTGGCCAGTTGGGCGAAGTCGGCCCCACCTTCGATGGCGGCTTTCAGTTCGTTGCACTTGTCTTCGCTGGCAACCAGGATGTGGCGGGCAGTGGCGCGGGCCATGGGAGTACCTCCTATCAATGAAGGTGCAGAGCCTAGCGCAATCGCCTCGACAAGCAAACGGTCGGCCGTTCGTCCATTCGTCAGGAGTCGCCTCGGCGTCTGGCTTGTCCCATCTTCTGTAAGTGGGCATATGCCCTGAACTCGGGTTTCACTGAGGAGGCTTGCAGATGAACACCCTGAGCATCGACGGTTGGCGCAAGGCCGACAATGACAGCAAATCCATACCCATCGGGACCCTGCAGTTCCATGTCAGCGAGGCTGAGCACCTGCGCCTGGAGCAGGCCGAGGAGCAGCTGCAACGCAGCGGGCTCAGAGACACGATGATCGACGCCGACATGCAGACACTGGAGCTGGTCATGCCCGACGGCTTTGGCCCGCTGAGCGAATGCAAATGGCGCGTGTACCTTGGCGGCGAAGAGGGGCGCGGCCAGTTTCATCTGGTCGGTTACAGCGCCGAGGATGGCTGCCTGATCTACAGCAATGCGGTAATGGTCGATCTGCTGGGGTGACTGGCACAGGCAAAACCTTGCCCCGGGGTGGCAAGTCACTGCCGCGAATGTGTGTGCAAGCCGCGTAGTGACCGGCCTGCAGCGACTGGCCCGGAATCTGCTTTGCATGAGGCGAACGGATTTCGCGGAGGTCTCATGACCAGTATCAACAACAGCACGCCTGCCATGCTCAGCTACTACGGCAGTCAGCTCAACAATCGCTCGAGTGCAGCTAGTGGCGAAGCAGGCAACCAGGCCACTCAGGACCCGCTGGCCGGCCTGAGACGTTTCGCCAAGCAGGTGGTGGCGCGCAGTGAGGGCGGGCTGCTGCGTGCGATGCATGGCGGCGCGGCGCAGCCCGGCAACACGGTGCAGGGCAGTGGCGACAGTCAGCCTGCGACGCCTTCGGTGATCCAATTGCCGGATGTGATGCAGCTCGATCGCGACGATGCCGCCACGCTGCTGGCGCAGGTGCAGAAGATGGTGGACGCCGGCATGGATGGCAGTGTGCGCATCTCCGGCCACAACGGCGACAAGCAGACCGACTCGCTGGAAACCTACCGTCAGTGGTTGCAGGAAAAGGGCGGGGTCAGCATCTACGTCTGATCCGCACCCGTTCAGCCCAGAGCGGGCTCTACGTCCTCTCGGGTAATCACCCGGTTGCGCCCGGCGCGCTTGGCCGCGTAGGTGCGCCTGTCCGCCGCCAGCATCAGCTCGTCCAGTGATTGCCCGTCCACCCCGAAGCAGGCCACCCCGGCGCTCAGCGTCATGTGTAGCGTGGTCTCATCCACCGCCAGCGGCTGTGCAGCCAGGCGTTCGCGCAGGCTCTCGGCGATTTCTCGCGCTTGCGTCGCCTTGCTGCCTGGCAGCAGCACGGCAAATTCCTCACCGCCCAGGCGGCAGAACAGATCAGTGACCCGTAAACGCTGCGCCAGCACCGTGGCGAAGTGCACCAGGGCGCGGTCGCCGACCTCGTGGCCGAAGCGGTCGTTGATCTGTTTGAAGTGATCGATATCGACGAATACCAACGAAAGCGGCGTGCCATTGCGCTGCGCGTGGGCACGCTCGCGCTCGAATACCTCGGCCAGCTTCAGCCGGTTTGGCAAGCCGGTCAGGGAATCGGTGGTTGCCTGGTCGGTCAGACGCTGTTCGTTGAGAAGGCGGCTGCGTTCGTAGATGTGCGCAAAGATCATCACCGCCAGACTGGCCAGACCTAGATTGGCGATGATCTCGACGTTTTGCAGCAATTGATCGGAAGAAAACCGCCGGCTGAAGACGAACAGGCCGATGCCGACGAACAGCACCGAGCCGTACATACCCAGACGCAACCCCAGCAGCAGGTAGCAGATGATCGGAATCGACTGGATCCAGGCGAACACCGCGAAGCTGGTGTGGGTCTGAGCCAGCGCCAAAATCATGATGCTGAAGAACGGCAGCAGGTAAACCGCGGTCAATAGCTGCAGGTTGCGCGTTCGGTCGACAATGGTCAGCAGATACAGCGACACAGCGGCGTAGCCGATCTCCAGACCGGCCAGCAACCAGTTGTCGTGCAGCAGATTGACCACGGAGAAGAACAAACCACCGCTCAAGGTGATCCATAGCAAGGCTTTGAGGACCAGGCGACGATGTTGTTCGTTCTTGGCGAAGTAACCGGGCATCAGTGTTCTCGAGCGGGAGAGGCAAGTGCGTAAATTGTTCGATGACGGCAGAGGGCGTCATGCAGGAACCCTGCCGTTCGGCCGCGATCCCAGTGTACGCGGGCGTTCGATGGGACCAGGAAACCGGCCATGATCCTGCGCCGGAAATTGCGTCAGAATCACGACGTTAGTTGGGAGAGGGCGGTATGACAACAACAATGGACAAATGGGGATGGCAAGGCTGCCTGCTGGTGCTGCTGATGGGCATTTGCGGCGCGGCCCAGGCCGCTGAGGACCTTGCGCTGATCGAGACGATCAACAGCTATCGCAGCGAGGTACAGCGCTGTGGCGTGCAGGCCTCCGAGCCACTGCCCCCATTGACCAACGACCCACGCCTGATCCTGCCTGCCAATGGCACAGCGGATCTGCAGGATTCGCTGAGCGCGGCTGGTTACCCGTTGGTCAACGTACAGGCCATCACGCTCTCCGGCCCGCGCAATGCGCAGGCGGCCATGCAGGCATTGAGCGAGAGTTTCTGCCGCGTGCTGCTCGATCCGCAATTCATCGATATCGGCGTCAGCCAGCAGGATCGCGACTGGCGCATCGTGCTGGCACGGCCGCTGCTCAGCGGGCGCCTGCAAACCTGGCAGACCGAGGGGGAAAGTCTGCTCCTGCTGATCAACTCTGCCCGCGCCGAGGCACGCCAATGCGGTGACCAGCGCTTCGCTGCCACCGCGCCGCTGGTATGGAATGTCGAACTGGGTAGCGCCGCCGAGAGCCACAGCCGGGCCATGGCCAACGGCAACTTCTTCGCCCATCAGGGGCGTGACGGCCTGACGCCGGGTGACCGCGCGGAACTGGCGGGGTACAGCGGTACCAAGGTCGGTGAGAACATCGCCGCTGCGCTCGATACCACCGCCAAGGTGGTCGAGGGCTGGCTGGCCAGCTCCGGACACTGCGCCAATATCATGAACCCGGAGTTCAGCGAGCTAGGCGCTGCCTATGCCAACGACCCGCAGAGCGACGCCGGCATCTACTGGACGGCGTTGTTCGGCGGGCAATGAGTGAGCGCTGGCTTCAGTTGACGCCGAACACCTGGGCCAGGTGCTGCTCGTAGCGTGCCACGTCCTGCTCGATGTTCGGCACCTTCATCACGTCGTTGCAGATGAAGGTGGGCAGACCAGTCATGCCAAGGAACTCGTTGGCCTTGTGGAAGGGGAAGTACACCGCGTCCACGCCTTTGCCTTCGAAGAAGTCGGTCGGGTCCTCGAAGGCCTGTACCGGGGCGTTCCAGGTCAGCGACAGCATGTACTGCTTGCCCTGGATCAGCCCACCGCTGCCGTACTTCTGCGAGGCGTCGGAGCGGGTACGGCCGTCGTTGGCATAAAGGCTGCCGTGGCCGGCGGTGAACACCTCGTCGAGGTACTTCTTCACCGTCCAGGGTGCGCCCATCCACCAGCCGGGCATCTGGTAGATCACCACATCGGCCCAGAGGAATTTCTGTACTTCTTCTTCCACGTCGTAGCCGCCGTCGATGAAGGTGGTCTTGACGTCGAAGCCGGCGCGGTCGAGGAAGGCCACCGCTGCGTCGTGCAGGGTGCTGTTGTACTGGCCATGGGAGTGGGCGAACGCTTTGCCGCCGTTGAGCAGGAGGATCTTTTTCATGGGGGTTCTCCAAAAATGTGGCGGCAGGTTATCGGGCCCTGCGCGTGCGAAACACCCCGAAGCGGTCAAATAATTGTTGACTGAAAATCATGAAAGGATCGTCGAATGCTGCGTTAAGGTGAGGCATCTTCCCGCATCGAGGCGCTTGCACCCATGTACGGCTTCATCCTTCACGCCCACACCAGACCCGAGCAGGCCGAGGCCTTCGAGCAATTGTTCCGTGCTTACGTCGAACCCAGCCGCGCCGAGCCCGGCTGCATCGAATATCACATGCTGCGTGACGCCCAGGACCCGACCCTGTTCATCTTCTACGAGGTGTGGGCATCGCGGGAGGCGCTGGCCGAGCACACGGCGCTGCCGCACATGCGCGAGTTCCATGACCAGCGCATGGACTACCTGCGTCGTGATTTCGAGATTCGCGAGATCGAGATGCTCAGCCCAGCGAGCGCGGCGCGGGCCTAGTTCGCGATCCGTAGGAGCCAGCTTGCTGGCGATTGTTGTTGTAGCCCGGATGCAATCCGGGACATACAGGCGCATACCCTCGGATTGCATCCGGGCTACCTGGAACAGGCGAGGCTGGGCTCAGTGGCTGTAACCCGGCTTCTGGCGAATGGTCTTGAGCAGGTCGTCCGGGCTGATGTGGCCGACCACCTGGGTCGCGGCGCTGCCCGGTTGTGGCAGGTCGAGGATATGGCCCTTCATCTTGCCGATCACGTGCATCTCGCACGGCTTGCAGTCGAACTTCAGGGTCAGTACCTCATCGCCATGCACCAGCTGCATCGGCGCCACCTTGGTGCGCACACCGGTCACGCCCTTGGCCTGCTTCGGGCACAGGTTGAAGGAGAAGCGCAGGCAGTGCTTGGTGATCATCACCGGCACTTCGCCGGTTTCCTCGTGCGCCTCGTAGGCCGCATCGATCAGCTGCACGCCATGGCGATGGTAGAAGTCGCGGGCCTTCTGGTTGTAGACGTTGTAGAGAAACGACAGGTGCGACTCCGGGTACACCGGCGCCGGGTCGGTTTCGGCCTTGCGGCTGCCGCGTGGATGGGCGGCCACGCGCGCTGCGGTCAGTGCTTCGATGGCGTCGCGGCGCAGCGCCTTGAGCTGTGAGTTGGGCACGAAGAACGCCTGCGGTGCATCCAGCGCCACGCTCTGGGCATGGTAGATGGTGGTGCCGAGCTGGGTGAGCAGGTCGCGCAGGCCATCGAGCGCCTGTTCCGGCTTGTTGGCGACACCGAACGGGCCGGGCAGGGCGACGTCGACGCTGATGCCTTCCTCACTGGTGGCCGTGAGCTTGAGCGCGTCCTCACGCAGCACGGCCTTCCAGCTCACGCCGATACGGCGTTCGGCGCTGGTACGTTGCAGCGCCTGCTGCCAGTTGTGGTCGAGGTTGCGCGAGAGCGGATGATTCGGGCGCAGACGGAACAGACCCTCGGGCATCTCGTTGGGCTCGACGCGGTAGCGATAGCGCTTCTCGCCGTCTTCCTCGAACTCACCTTTCAGCTCGGCGATATTGGCGCGGAAACCCACCACCTCGCGCTTGACCAGCACGTTGAGGCCGTCGCCGTTGGACAGCGGCTCGTGGGTGACGGCGATCAGGTCGCGCTTGTTCACTTTCTCGACATGGCCGACGGGCAAGCCAGTGAAGGTCGGCGAATCGAAGGCGCCGATGTCCACCTTGCGCTCGGTGACGAAGTAATCGGTGCTGCCACGGTGGAAGGTCTTGTCCGGATCGGGCACGAAGAAGTGCGCGGTACGACCGCTGGAGGCGCGGGCGAGGTCCGGGCGGTCTTCGAGGATGGCGTCGAGCTCGCGGCGGTAGTGGGCGGTGATGTTCTTCACGTAGGCCACATCCTTGTAGCGGCCCTCGATCTTGAAGGAGCGCACGCCGGCCTCGACCAGGGCGCGCAGGTTGGCGCTCTGGTTGTTGTCCTTCATCGACAGCAGGTGTTTCTCGTAGGCGATCACACCGCCTTGTTCATCCTTGAGGGTGTAGGGCAGGCGGCAGGCCTGCGAGCAGTCGCCGCGGTTGGCGCTGCGCCCGGTCTGCGCGTGGGAGATGTTGCACTGGCCGGAGAAGGCCACGCACAGCGCGCCGTGGATGAAGAATTCGATGGCCGCGTCTGTGGCATCGGCAATCTGGCGGATTTCCTGCAGGTTCAGCTCGCGCGCCAGCACCAGCTGGGAGAAGCCGGCCTGGTCGAGAAACTTGGCCCGCTCAAGGGTGCGGATGTCGGTCTGGGTGCTGGCATGCAGCTCGATAGGTGGAATGTCCAGCTCCATCACGCCCATGTCCTGCACGATCAGCGCATCCACGCCCGCGTCGTAGAGCTGGTGGATCAGCGCGCGCGCCGGCTCCAGCTCATCGTCATGCAGGATGGTGTTGATCGTGGTGAACACCCGCGCGTGATAGTGGCGGGCGAACTCCACCAGCCTGGCGATATCGCTCACTTCGTTGCAGGCATTGTGCCGCGCGCCGAAGCTCGGGCCGCCGATATAGACGGCGTCGGCGCCATGCAGAATGGCCTCGCGGGCGATCTCGACGTCACGCGCAGGGCTGAGCAGTTCCAGTTGGTTCTTGGGCAAGGACATGGTGTTTTCTTTTATCAGGCTGGCACACGGGCAAGGCGCGCATTGTACCGGGCTGACGGCCTGTGGGCACTCGCCAGATGCCGGACGGCTGGTAATACGCACCGATGGCGGTACAGTAGCGGCCTTTTTCAGGCGGAGGCGTGGCGATGGACAACAGAGGGTTGGAGAAGCTCGATCAGTGGCTGCTCAAGTACGGCAACGATGACTCGATCCTGTCCGCCAGCGAGCTGGACGGTTATTTCGCCGCCATCGTCTCCAGCCCGCGCCAGGTCGCGCCTGCCGTCTGGTATTCGGCAATCTGGGCCGACCAGCCGCCGCAATGGCCGAGCGACAAGGATGGTGAGCGTTTCATGAAGTTGGCCGTCGAACTGATGAGCGAGGCGGCCTACATGCTCAGCGAGGAGCCAGATGACTATGAGGCGATCTTCCTGGCTGACAACAACGGCAAGGGCGAGAAGCTGATTGTCTCCGAGTGGTGTGCGGGTTACCTGCGCGGTGCGGCGGTTGCCGGTTGGCTGGAGCACGCGCTGCCCGAGTCGGCGCAGGCGGCCCTGGCGCTGATCACTCTGCACGGTGACGAAAGCGGCAGCGAGACGCTCAAGGCCATGACCGATGCCGAATACGAAGCCAGCACAGCGATGCTGGAACCGGCCGCCGTCGAGCTTTACGAGTACTGGCAGCAGAATCTGGACCCGCTGCTGCCGGTACGCCGCGAGGAAGCCAAGGTCGGGCGCAACGACCCATGCAGCTGCGGCAGCGGCAAGAAATACAAGCAGTGCTGCATGCGCTGACCGGTCGCTGTCAGCATGCCTGGCGAGCGAGCCCCGCTGTCGTGCTCAACTGCAGCACGGGTCCTCGCTCATGGCCAACAGCTCCGGCCGAGTGCCGAAAACCTGCATCACGTCATTCATCGACATCCACCAGTCGTCGTGCCACTTGAGTACGCGCAGGCGTTTGTTTGCCGTGTTCAGCTGTCGATAGCTGGGCAGGCTGGAGCTGCTGAACAGGTGCGGCAGCAGGACTTGGCAGAGCCAGCTGCGCAGACGTTCAGCGCGTGGGCTGGTGCTGCTCAGGCTCAGGCGTAGCAGGTTCTCCAGGTCGATCATGGCTTGAGGCGTTTCCTCATTGCCGAAAAGAATGCCCTCCGGTCGACAGTGAAGCAGCAGGGCGGCTTGTTCGTCGGCCAGTTCCAGGGCCTGGCAAACGGTCTGCGCGACGAACCAGAAACGGCCATCGGCGGCGCGCTGCACGGTGAGACGAATGTCTTCGAAGATGGGGTTGATCGGACTGGTCATGGCGCCCTCCCTAGTGCATGAAACAACGGCCTGTCGAATGCGATGAAACCATGAATTTCATTTAATATACAACTGACTGTTCAATCAAGCATGGAAGCGGAATTTAACGTCCGCGTCCATGATCGAAAAAACCGAATTCGCCCAGCGCCTGCGTAGCGCCATGATTGCGGCTGGATATCCAGATCGCCCCGCCGTGCTCGAGCGCGAGTTCAATTCGCGTTACTGGGGCCGTTCCGTGACCTTTCAGGCGGTTTCCCGCTGGTTGCGTGGCGAGGCGATACCGTCGCAGGACAAATTGCAGGTGCTTGCCGAGTGGCTACGTATCGAACCGCAGGTACTGCGCTTTGGCGAACAGGCCGGTGCTGCCGTACGCGAGCAGCGTGGCCGTTGGGAAGATCCCAAGTTCTATCAGGAACGTGAGGTGATCGAGGCCTTTCTGGCTCTGCCTGCTGCGCAGCGCAAGGTCGTGCGAGAGGTCGTCATGGCGCTGGCCATCGCGGCCAAGGCTGACTCCGGCAAGAAGCCAGGCTAAGGATCAGGCTGGAGTCAGTCGTGGTTGTGGTTGTCAATTTCCTTCCGGCAAGGTTTGCCCGGCGCTGACTCGAGGCAGATCACCTGGTGTTTTCAGGGCCGCATCCAAGAACCTGCTCAAAGCTCTGGCTCGCAGGACGTTGAACAGGCTCTTTATTCAGCCCAGCAGTTCGGCAAACGCCTTGTCTGCTTCCAGCACCGCTGGCAAGGCTTCGAACAGCTTGTTCAGATCGACTTCCTCGAACAATGGGCCTTCCAGGCTCTGCCGTGCCTGTTCGCTGACGCCGTCCATCTCGATGGTCTCCGCGACGATTACCGACTGTGCGACCAGGCGCGCGTAGCGGCCGTCACTGGTCGCCTGAGTCGGACGTGCCTGATAGGCGATTGCGTGCTGGATAAGCGCCGGCAGCTGCCAGCGGCGCGCCAGTTCAGCGCCCACTTCCGGGTAGCCGAAGCCCAGTTGCAGGGTTTCCTCGGCGGCGTGGGCCGCGGCTTCACGTTTCGGATGACGGTTCATGCGCCGGGCGAAATCCGGCGCGCCGGTCTGGATCAGCAATTCGCCGATGTTGTGCATCATGCCGCAGGTGAAGGCGGCGTCGGTGTCCAGCTTCAGCTGCTTGGCCAGGCTGCGGGCGATACTGGCGACGCGAAAGCTGCGAATCCAGAAACCCTTGAGGTCGAAGCCGGTATCGACCTGAAACGCGCCCGTCATCGCCGAGGCCAGCACCAGCGTGCGCAGGGTGTTGAAGCCCAGGCGCATGGCGGCGTCCTCGACGCTCACTGCTTCACGGGCCCCGCGAAAACGTGGCGAGTTGGCCAGGCGCAGCACCTTGGCGGCGATGACCGGGTCGCGCTCGATATTGCGCGCCACGCTTTCCAGGCTGGAGGCAGGGTTGTCGAACTGTTGGATCAGATCCTGCGCAACCTTGGGAATGCTGGGCAGGGTGTGCAGTTGGGCGAACAGACTCTCTATGTCCATGGCAACTCCGATACGTACGAACGCTGCAGTGATGGCTGATGAAAAGTGCTCCTTGAGCATAGCTGTGCCTATCGCTGCAGCCAGTCCCATAACCGCTATCTAGAGCCTTTTTCATGGGTGTTACTCGATTGAAACACCAGCCCCGAGGGGCTGGCATGTCGGGGAGGGCTTACTGACGCGGTGCGGTGCTGGTTTCGGCGGCTGCAGACCACACGCGGTAGCGCACTTCGACATCCTTCGGCGCGTAGATCACCAGCGGCAGCTTGCTGTTGTAGCGCACCAGTTGCGGTTCACCGCCAACGCGCACGAAGGCCTGCTTGCGGTTGCCGTCCGGGCAGGCCATCAGCGTGCTCATGGCCGGGCCGACCTGGCCCAGCTCGTAGTAGCTGTAGCCCCAGCCTTCCACGGTCTTTTCCTGCCACTGACCACCCAGGCGTTGCTGGTTGCAATCCACTTCCAGGGTCTTGCCGGCGATGATCTCAACTCTGTGCTCGGCTTCATTGGCTTGCGCCGGCAGCTCGATCACATGGCGGTTATAGCCGTCGGCAGCGGCGGGGTAGGGCTTGAGTGCCTCCGGGGTGGCGGCGCAGGCGGCCAGCGGCAGGGCGCAGGCGAGGGAGAGCAGCGGCAGTTTGAGTCGGTTCATGATGATTCCTTGCTGAAAGGCCTTGTGGGCCGTCCGTGATGAGGGAACCGCCAGGTCGGCGGCGCAGCACTGACCGTTGTGAATAGGCCAAGTTCCTGCGCTTTTCAAGCCGGTGCGCCGCTGTCAGCTCAGCGTCAGGCGAACACGAAGTACTTACGCACCGTTTCCACCACTTCCCAGGTGCCTTTCATGCCGGGTTCGACGACGAAGATGTCGCCAGCCTTGAGGTGAATCGGCTCCATGCCGTCCGGGGTGATGATGCAGTAGCCTTCCTGGAAGTGGCAGTACTCCCACTTCACGTACTCCACGCGCCATTTGCCGGGCGTGCAGATCCAGGTGCCCATGATCTTGCTGCCGTCTTCGGAGGTGTAGGCATTGAGGTTGACGGTGTGCGGGTCACCTTCGATGCGCTCCCACTTGCAGGCATCGACGACGGGCATCGGCTGGGTATCGCGCAGAACGGTGATCGGTTTGTTGGCCATGGGGCGCTCCGGTGAGTGATCAAAGGGGCGTTCACCATAAAGCGGGGGCGGGGCGGTCGATTGCCTGGGGTCGACACGGGGCTGCTCATTCGCGCAGTGCGCGGTGCTTTCTATTCCTGAAAAAACCAAGGCCGGCTTATCAGGCCGGCCTTGTGGGGCTGCGCTTGCCATCGAGTCATACGACGTTCTCGATCAGGTCATAGGGAAGGTGTCAGGCGGTGCGGTTTTCGATCAGGCGATCGGAGCCACCTTCGGCAACGCGGTTTTCGATTAGGCGATCGGAGCCACCTTCGGCAACGCGGTTTTCGATCAGGCGATCGGAGCCACCTTCGGCAACGCGGTTTTCGATCAGGCGATCAGAGCCACCTTCGGCAACGCGGTTTTCGATCAGGCGATCAGAGCCGCCTTCGGCGACGCGGTTCTCGATCAGACGGTCGGAACCACCTTCGGCAACGCGGTTTTCGATCAGGCGATCAGAGCCGCCTTCGGCGACGCGGTTCTCGATCAGACGGTCGGAACCACCTTCGGCAACGCGGTTTTCGATCAGACGGTCGGAACCACCTTCGGCAACGCGGTTTTCGATCAGACGATCCGAGCCACCTTCGGCGACTACAGGTTGAGCGGAAGAAGCGGCAAATACGTTGGCTGCCAGTACGGAGAAAGCAAAGCTGAGGATGAGTTGGCGTTTCATGATGTGGTGCTCCAGGGGGTTGTGGTTGGGTATGGAGCAGATGTTACGCACTGGATTTTTTCAGAGAACTTCATTGGCTTGATGGTGAACATCGATGCGGCTGATAGCTGGCGAAAGCCCCGCGATAGAAGGCTTCCAGCTGTTTCATAAGCGTCGCTGGGGCCCGTTCATGGTGAGCGTCGGGCTCGACCAGACCGCCGGCATATCGACGGCAGCGATAGTGATTCTGCCCATTCGCAGCCTGAGCTATGATGCGCGCCCTTCGTCTTCGCGCCCCTGTCACCATGTCCGGCAATGCCCTCTATACCGACCTGTCGGGTTACTACGATCTGATGTGCGCAGACATCGACTACGCCGCGCAGAGTCATTGCGTGCAGCGCCTGCAACAGCTGTTCGGCAACGGCGGTAGGCGCCACCTCGATCTGGCCTGCGGTACCGGCCCGCATGTGCGCCATTTTCTCGATGCCGGCTATGTCAGCAGCGGCCTGGACATCAACCAGCCGATGCTCGACCGCGCCGCCCAGCGCTGCCCCGAGGCACGCTTTGCCCAGCAGGACATGTGCGGTTTTCAGGTCGACGAGCCGCTGGACCTGATCACCTGCTTTCTCTACTCCATCCACTACAGCGCCAGCATCGAGCGGCTCAAGGCCTGTATCGCCAGCGTGCACGGCGCCCTGGCGGCTGGCGGTGTGTTCTGCTTCAACGCCGTGGACAAGCTGCGCATCGACAATGCCTCGTTCGTTTCCCACAGCACGCGGCATGCCGAAGGGCAGTTCCGCTTCAGCTCCGGCTGGTACTACCGCGGTGACGGCGAACAGCAGGCGCTGCGCCTGCGCATCGAACGCACCCTCGCCGAGCAGACCGAGGTCTGGCACGACGAACACCCGATGGTGGCGGTGAACTTCGCCGAGCTGCAGAGCCTGCTGGCGCCGTACTTCGAGGTGCAGGTGCTGGAGCACGATTATCAGCGTCTGGCGCCGTGGGATGGCAGCTCCGGCAACGCGCTGTTTGCCTGCACCAAGCGCTGAGGCGAGGCAGCGTCATCCTCAGGCTGGCCATTGCCTCACGCCGGCTCTTCGACGCGCTCGGCTTGCAATGCACGCTGCAGCTCGGCCACCAGCGCATCGACGTTGCCCAAGGCCTGTTTGACGGATTCGGCGAGCAGTTCACCGCCGACTTCCTGACCCTCGATGGCAACCTGGTGCACGCGGGTGATGCCGATGAAGCCGAGTGCGGTGATCAGGTTCGGCTCCAGATGGTTCATATGCGCCATTTCTCCGCCCACATCGAAACCGACGCCGCCGCGCGCCGTGAGGATCACCGCATGGCGCGGCCGGTCGGCCAGCCTGGGTACATAGGGATCGAGCGGGTTGCTTTCATCCACGTCCACCGTGCGGCCGGGGCGTACTACCTGGTCAATCCACGCCTTGAGCGCGGCGGGCATGCCGAAGTTGTAGAGCGGCGTGCCGATCACCAGCACGTCGGCGGCGATCAGTTCATCCACCAGGCGATCGCTTTCGGCCAGGGTGTCGTGCATCCATGCCTCGCGTTTCGGCTCGGGCGTGAAGGATGAGGCGATCCAGTCATGGCTGATGATCGAGGGCGGATTCTGGCCGATGTCGCGGTAGGTAACGACATCCTGCGGGCGGCGCGCCTGCCACCGGCTGATGAAGCGATGGCTGAGATTGCGGCTGTGCGAACCGTGCTGATCCTTGCCGGCGAGGCCGGGGCGGGCGCTGGCGTCGAGATGCAGAATATGGGTCATGATGGGTCTCCTGCTTGAATTTGAATTCACCTGTGATTGGCAGCAGACTCAGGCTAAGGTCGCCCCAATCGGGCGACAAACGATCAATATTTTTCGCAATGGATGAGGAAAATTCAGGCATGAGCCGGCGCCGACTCCCTCCGCTTTCCGCCTTGCGCGCCTTCGAGGCGGCCGCACGCCACGAAAGCGCCAAGCAGGCCGCGGAAGAGCTTTCCGTTACCGCCACAGCGATCAGTCACCAGATTCGCGCGCTGGAAGAATCCCTCGGTGTCGCGCTGTTCGTGCGCAAGCCGCGGCAGCTGGAACTGACCATGGCCGGACGTGAACTGCAGCAGGTGCTGGAAAGCGCCTTCGACAGCATCGGCGCCGCGGTCGAACGCCTCAGCGCGACGCCCAGCCGACAGGCCATTACCCTCAGCACCACGCCGGCAGTGGCCGTGCGCTGGCTGCTGTCCTGGGTATGCATGCTGCGCGACTCCCATCCCAATATCGACCTGCGTATCCACGCCTCGCACGAGCCGGTGGCGCTCGATGGTGTCACGGCAGATATCGCCATTCGCTACGGCGACGGTCGCTGGCCCGGCCTGGTGGCGGAAAAACTCTTCGACAACACCTTCGTCCCGGCCTGCAGCCCGTTGCTGGGGCTGCACGATGCGACTGAGCTGCCCAGGCATACGCTGATTCATTTTCGTAACCAGGCAGCGATCTCCTCGCCGATGGACTGGGCCGTCTGGCAGAAACAGGCTCAGGTGCCGGGGCTGGATGTCAGTGCCGGGTTGGTGTTCTCCGACGAAACCCACGCCGTCTCGGCGGCCGTCGGCGCCCAGGGCGTGGCGCTGATGAGTCGGCAACTGATCGAGGATGAGCTGAGAGAGGGACGACTGGTGCAGCCCTTCGGCCCGGAACTGGAAGGCAAGCCATTCTTTCTGGTGTACCCGGAGAGCCGCATAAATGACCCGACCATTCTCGCGGTGCGGGAGTGGATCATGGCGGTGCCGGGTGGGTTGTGTTCGGTGTGACGACTGTCTAAGGGCCACAGCCATGGCACCCGCCAGGCATCCGTGCCAAGATTTGCTGGTACACAAGCGAGAGGTGAAACCATGGATCTGCAGAAGATCGAGGATGAAGCCCTGCATCTTTCCAAGAAGGAGCGGGCACAGCTGATCCAGCGTCTGGTCTTGAGTCTGGATGACCCTTCGGAAGACGAACTGCGATCAGACTGGTTGCTTGAAGCGCAGCGACGCGCACAAGAGCTCGATAGCGGCTCGATTCAGGCAGTGCCGGGTGACGAGGTCATGAAGAAGGCCAGAGCCCTGATTCGATGAAGTATTTTTTCCACCCGGCAGCGGAAGCCGAGTTTCTGGAGTCAGTCGGTTATTACGAATCGAAGGTTCCTGGATTGGGTGGGGCATTGATCAACGAGTTTCAGGCCTTGGCCACATTGATTGGTGAGTCACCCATGGCCTGGCGGATTGAACTTGAACCAGATATTCGCAGCGTCCCCCTTCGGCGTTTTCCGCTATCGATCATTTACCGGCCAAGGCCTGACGGCTTCCAGATTCTGGCCGTTGCCCATCACAGCCGCCGTCCGCAGTACTGGCTTGGCAGGTTTTGATTCCGGGCTTTCCAGCTGTCTCCCATGCGGCTGCATGGGAGTCGCCCTGTGACCTGGTTAATGCCAGACAGCGGAACTCATGAGCGCTCAATAATAAACATCCTCTGCGGCATGCTTTCTCTGTCGCATCAAGGCAAAGAACGACAGGCCGAGTAGCAGCAGGATCGCCGTCGAACAGCCCATGAAGACCTTGGCATCTGCATCGCTGGAGTCGTAAGCGGCTTGCGTCATCTTGATCGACGGCGCCCATGTGGAGTAGATCACCGGAATCTTGTCGTTGATGGCGTACGAAGCAGGGTCGTATTGCCTGTTCTGGGTGTAGGTATCCGTGAACGCTGTGCCGTCGGCGTCATAGCGGTAAGTGATTATGTTCAGGTCGGGGTTGGGCGTGTTGTATATCTCGGTAATGCGGGCTTGTGCCTGCTGATTGCCGATCAGCATGAAGAGCGCGGTCGCGCCGTGGTTGCTCATCAGCGCGAGAATGGCGAGGGGCACGATCGCGATCAGCGACAGGGTAGAGAGCGTGGTGAGAAAGTCTCTTTTTTCTTCCCGTGGGTAATACATGCGATGGCATCCGTTATTTCGAGGTGAAGTTCAGCGGGCGTTGAACCGCGATTTTAATCAGTGGCCACTGAGCTGAAGGTAATAGGCATCCCACAGCTTATTGCGGAATTTGTTGGTTGGGTCGACGCGCTTTTTCAGCGCGAAGAACTCCTCGGCGCGAGGGTAGGCGGCAAGGAACTGCTCCCGGCTGGCGTGGATTTGATAGGGCAGGTAGTAGCTGCCCTGGTGGGCGATGGCGAGGTCGATCAGCTGTCGTGTCCAGTCGCCTACGGCGGCGCGCTCGCTGGGTGAGACGCCCTGGCGGTAGTAGATCACCAGCGCGAAGGTGTCTTCGCGGGCCCAGGCCAGCAGCGTACCCGGGTCGGCTTTGGCATGGCGGATGGAGATATTGGCGACCTTGACCTTGTGCGCTTTGAGCACGTCTCTCATGCCCGCGACAAAGGGCTCCAACTGGGCTTCGGGCACGAAATATTCCTGCAGCACATAGCTGTAGTCGGTGCCGGAAATTGGCTGCAGTTCGCGCACATCCAGGCTGGCCTCATGGTTGCGCCACTGCACTTGCGGTCGTTTGAGCAGCAACGGGTCGACGACGCTTTCGCGCACCTTTGCGCCGCCATTGCTGCTGGCCACTGCCAGCGCGGCGCGCATGGCCTTGTAGTCGCGGTCCAGCGGTACCAGGCGTGCGGTGACGGTCAGCGGCGCATCCGTACGCAGGTAGGACACGGCACGAACGCTGTCGTAGTCGTCGGTGTAGAGAATGCCGTTGTGCATCACCATGTCCGGGTTATCGACGACCTGGCTGGCGAAGAACTGCGCGTAGTCGCCGAGCGGCAAGAGCTGCGTCTGACGCACCAGCTTGCTGTTCTCCACCAGCGGCAGGGTGGCCTCGACAATGACGCCCAGCCCGCCGTAACCGCCGATGGCGCCATGGAACAGCTCGCTGTTGTGCGTCGGGCTGGCATCCACCAGCTGACCGTCGGCCAGCACCAGGCGAAGCGAGCGAACGCCGAGTACCAACGGCCCCTGGCCGACGTAACGGCCATGGGCGTTGACGCTCAGCGCGCCGCCGACGGTGAAGTTGGCGTAGGACTGCATGATCTGCGGCGACAGGCCGTGCGGGTCGATGTACTCCAGTATCTCGCGCCAGGTGATGCCGGCCTGCACACGAATCTCCCGGCGTTCTGCGGAAAACTCCAGCACCTGGTTGAACTGGCGCATGTCCAGTTGCAGGGCCTGCTCGGTGGCGGTTTGCCCGCCCATGCTGTAGCGCCCGCCGCCAATGGCGATGGGGCCGGCATGCCCGCTAACGGCCGTGACGATCTGCTCCAGTTCGGTGGGCACCAATACCTGCGCCACTTGGATGGGGTTCATGCCGGTGACGTCGTTGACGGTCTCGGTAGCGTGCACGCAATGGCACAGCAACAGCAGTAGGACGAGGGCGATGCGCATGGAGCTTCCTTGTTCGCAGCGGAGAACGAATGGCTTGGCTGATAGTGCGTCGTGGCGTGTTCAGGTAGCAATCGCCAGTGGCCAGTCAGGGTGCTTCATTTTCAATAGGTCGAAGAAAGTATTAGCGCGTTCTGTCGGTGTTTCTTTTCGATTGAATGGACAAGGATGACCCCACTCCACAAAGAGTGATGACGATGAAACCCATGATCAAACACCCGAGTCTTTGGCTGTGCGTGCTGCTGTTCACTGCCCTTGCCGGGTGCGCAAGCCAACCCATCGAACGAGTTAACACCATGAGCAAACCATTGGTATCCCTTGCCGTACTCAAGGCCAAACCCGGTAAGCAACAGGAACTGAAAGAAGGCTTGCTGCGCCTGATAGAACCTACGCGGGCCGAACCGGGCAACCTTGATTACGTGCTGTTCGAAATGCGTGATGAGCCGGGCACCTTCTACATGCGTGAAGCCTTCAAGGATCAGGCGGCCCTGGATGCGCATTTTGCAACGCCCTATTTTCAGGCGTTTGCCGCCACCGCTGATGAACTGCTCAGCGAGCCATTGCAGCTGATATTCCTCGAGCAGGTATCCAACTGAGTGGGACCCATGGCCATTGCTTGATGCAGGGGGATGCCCGTTGGTTCGCTGATGGTCGTTTCCATGCCTCTAGATGGGCCGCCATCAGCGCCCGCTATTCGTTCTGACCGGGCGAGAGCCTTGTCGTAATGCTTTATCCGCGTTGGCGGGCGTTCAACGTCCGCCAACTGCGCGTGTGCATGCGTGGTGTCGGCTGACCGCCACAGGTGATTGCAATCGGCGTTTCGTGAAACCCCACGGCTAGCGTGGGGCATCGCCTCAATGCAACGCGCGCGAGGGCAGGCGCTCGTCGACCAGTTGCTGAGCCTGGAGCGCGAGTGCATCGAGGTGCGCGTCACGCTGTTTTTCCGCCTGTTGCATGGCTCGCTGGCCGTGCTGCTTGAGCAGGTAGGCGTGAATCTGCCTGACCTCGGTGGAGGCAAACACCGGCGCCAGGTCGGCGACCGCGACCATGCCGCTGGAGCGGTAGTCGCGGCTGTTCATCACCACCAGCGCACCCTGAGTGGCCAGCACCTGCAAGCCAAGGGCCTCGAACAGCGGCACCTTGTCTGCCACGCAGGCCAGCTCCAGGTGCGGGCGTCGCTCCAGCACGCGTTGCAGCAGCGCCCGGCCGATGCCCTGAGCGCGATGCTCGCTATGCACCGCCAGATAGGCGAGGGTGCATGCGGCAGCATCGTCCGGGCTCGGCAGATACAGGGCAAACCCCAGCACACGGGCCGGGTCTTCATCGTCCAGCGCCAGTAGCAACTGCACGGGGCCTTCGGCATCGCCGTTCATGGTCTGCAGGTGCAGATGCAGCTCATAGCCGATCACGTACTGGTACAGCTGATACAGCGGATTGCTTGGCAGCAGCGGTACTGCGCTGACATCGGCGAAGTAGTCCACCACCATCTGCTGCACTTGGCTCTTCAGTGACTCGGGCGGCGGGCTGCTGAGGTGGGAAAGGGTGAACATCGGCAGGAGGGCTCCGCTGGGCGAGTGGGCCTGGATTGTAACCCGTGAGCCGCTTTGCTCGGGCGTCGCGATTGCCACTGCTCGCCTCGGGTAATATGACGACGCACCGAACGCTGACCCGGAAGAACCTTGTGCCATCGCCGAAACGAAAATACTCAGCTGTGGAGCGCGAACTGATCCGCACCCTGACCCTTGCCTGTGAAACGGCGAAAAGCGAAATCGTCGGCTTCCAGTGGCTGACCCATGATGTGAACTACGAGCAGTTTCCGCAGAGCCTTGTGGTGACCTGGATGTTCGACAGCGAAGCGAACAAGGCGCGTGCACTTGCCTGCGCCGACAAGGCGAGAATGCGGGCGCTGACATTGGCTGCTTTCGATGAGGTGGGCATCAGCGTTTCCAGCATCGCCGACCACGTGGCGTTCTCGGTAGAACGACCGGCAAGGGGCAAGCGTGGCCAAGGACATTTAGAACCCCTGCGTGTCGCTGTGCCAGCTCAACAGTGAGCTGTGCGTCAGCTGTGGGCGCACGCGTGAGGAAATCCGCAAATGGCGGGGCATGAAACGGCCCGAGAAGATGGCTACCGTGCAGAAGGCGGCAGCGCGGATGAAGGTGATTGCCAAGAAGAAAGTTAAAGGTCAGTAGGGTGGATGACGCTTTTTTCATCCACCGTCAGCGGTTATCCGGGCTACTTACTAAGCCTTGCAATCACATCTTCTGATGACATGACCTCAGCATATTCGGCGCCCAGTATGGCCAGGGTCAGCTCGTATATGGTCGAGGCTTCCCAGCGGGTTCCACCTGGCCCTGTTACAGGTACGGCAGTCGTGGCATCTGACGGGAGGATGATGCTGTACCCGAGCGCTTTGCCTGCGCGGATGGTGGCATCCATGCTGTTGTGAATCACAACGCCCGTCAGTACGATGCGATTTGCGTTCATTCCCTTCAGCGTGGCATCCAACTGGGTGCCTATGAACGCGCAGTTTTCATGCTTGATGATGACGGCTTCGTCTTCTATCGGCGCGACTTCCCGTTTGATGCCATTCCAGGGGCCGTGAAGGTAATAGCTGGAGGTGGGCGTCTTTTCATCGTGCTTTACGTGAAGGACGGGCCAGCCATTCGAGCGCCAGAATTGCAGGAGGCGTCGGATGACGGCCAGGTAATCGGGATGACTTTTGTCATTCCAGACGGGCTGATCGATGGCGTCCTGAACGTCGAGGATGATCAAGGGGATTGGGCTGGGTGTGTCCGGCATTTGGTGTCGTCTCCTTACGATGAAGGGGCAGTGTGCTGCAGTGTTTTTCTATCAACAACCATGGCAGCTCGATAGCTTCAGCGTTGCCGGCAGGCGTAGGGTGGATGACGCTTTTTTCATCCACCACCAGCGATTGTCCGGCTACTCGCTACTGAGTGAACTCGCCGCAGATGTGGTGACTTGAATACCGGTTCCGCCCTTACGGCGGGTCACTTCTGGCAAACGCCCCAGAAGTAACCAAGAGGTCTTGCCCCTACCATCCGGCCCGACTTCGTCGGGTTCCCTCGCTCCATCGTCGTTCCAAGGGCCCGACCGGATGCGGCCCACCGACGAAGGGCCATCCCTGGCCCATCGCGGCTCTCGCGGCATCCATGCCGCTCAACCCCTTACACAACGATTCCACTCGGCCTCCTGACGGTGCGTCTGACGTCGTCTGTGAGATCGGCGATCCAGCACCAAACAGAGCGAGAGCATTGCGGCTTGGCCGCAATGCTCTCGCTCTAAGCTCTGCTTTTGCTTTTTTGCTCTGCCTTCCACAAAACGTTCAAACGCCGCGAGCCCCGAATCCCGTCAGGAGGCCGAGCGGAGGTGCTGTGGAGAGGGGCGTTTGGCATGGATGCCAAACGAGGAACGATGGGCCAGGGATGGCCCTCCGTGACGACCCTCGGAACAGCGCCGGAGCGAGGGGAGTTGAGCGCAGCGAAACCCGGATGCCGGGCGCGCTTTCTCTTTGGTTACTTTCTCTTTCGCGCGAGCAAAGAGAAAGTGACTCGCCGTAAGGGCGAAAAGGGGCATGGGTGGCGGCGGTAAATCGTAGTCTGTCCCCGATTGTTCTTAGGTTATACCTTGAGGATTTCAGTTATTTTCTTAATGATGGGTTCAAAATCTGCTTTGTGGCTTCTTGTAATGTGTAGCGAGAAGTTGTTAAGACATAGATCTCTGTTTAGCCCGACAAGTTTACCTATTTCGTAGAATTCATTGTGTTTTCCCGCTTTCTCTCCGGCTTCGAGAATGTCGGATAAATTGTCAGGAGATATATTCAGGTTTTCTGCTAGGGCGTGGATGCTTTCCTTAGACTTTTGCAGTATCCATGCTTCGGGCCAAGTGTTGCCCGGTAGGTAAACTATGTGCTTGTTAAACCACTCTTCAAATTTTTCGTCAGGCTTCTGTGATGTGTTTTTTGTGTGATTCCTGTTGTTGTTCTCTAGGGCTTTCTGGTCGGCATCGAATAATATTAAGGTTTTCTTTTTTGTTTTTCTATTGTATAGAGCTGCTAGTTGGACGCATAAGGCTGTCGCTGAGCCAATTGTCTCTATGTTACAGCGAGCGCGTATTTCCGCAGGTATAGCGTGAGTTATAAGAGAGTTTGCTACGTCGTCCTCCACAAAGATATCTAGCTCTTGATGGTTTTCGGCGCTAAGTTTATGGAATGCAAATTCAGGTGATATGCCCTGAGTGACAAGGGTTTTGTTATTTATTCGCTCAATGAAGAGACGTGCCTCTTCAGGTAAGCATTCAAATATTTCTTTTGAGTGAGTTGTGCAAACTATCTGTGCCTTCTTTTCTAGGCAAAGCTCTTTTAGTTTTGAGATAAATCTTTTTTGAGCTTCTACATGTAGTCCCAGCTCAATTTCATCTATGACAAATAGTGTGCCAGGTGGGCATGAGTGTACGGTTGTGAAAATTTCAAAGAGAGCATTTTCGCCTGCTCCCATGTTGAATCCGGAATAGGTTATTTCATTTGTTTTAGCTATAGGTAGTCTATATTTTGTGTGGCGTGCAATTTTAAAAGAGTCGTAGCTTTTTCTTAAGATATAGCCGACAGAGTCTTTTACTTTGTCTTCCCAGCCCTTGAGTTCGGAATCTTTGAAGTATCTGTTGTAGCTTTTTGATTGGCTTTTCTCGCTGTGAGGGACTATTCGGCCTATTCCAATGAAAACTACGTTTCTATTAACCCGTAGAGCGTAGTCATTCCATTTTCCACCCTTTGTCTTAGATCTTTTTTGGTAGGCAAGGCCTACGCCCTCTGGAACCACCTTTGTTGGTGTCCAATTGTTGTGAAAAATGCCGTAGAAAATTTCGATTCCTTGCGGCGGAATTTCCTCTTTGTGCTGTATGAAGAAATCTGCGTAGGTGTAGTAGTTTCTAGTCTTGCCTGGGATAGAGAATTTACTTTCGTTATGAAAAGCGCAGCAGGCTAGGGCAAGGATTGTTGATTTTCCAGAGCCGTTCTTTCCCGCAATAGCTGTTATTGGGTAGCTAATTTGGATTAGTAACTCTGATAGGGCGCGAATAGAACCTTTGGAAATAGAGATACTCTTCAGGTTTGCGCATGAATTATCATTCTGGAACCATTTTCTAAGATCTTTATCTAGCTGGCTTTCACGATATTTCATATTATTTTCTCTATAAAAAACCCCGCACTAGGCGAGGTTCTTTATTTTCGTTTTAACCCCAACATCCCTGGCAGGTGTAGGGTCAATCTACTCTGATGTCAGCGAGCCATCAATCCCAGCTCAACGCCCCACCAGTCTGATACTCGATCACGCGGGTCTCGAAGAAGTTCTTCTCCTTCTTCAGGTCCATGATCTCGCTCATCCACGGGAACGGGTTGGTAGTACCTGGGTACTCTTCCTTCAGACCGATCTGGGTCAGGCGGCGGTTGGCGATGAATTTGAGGTAGTCCTCCATCATCGCGGCGTTCATGCCCAGTACGCCGCGCGGCATGGTGTCACGCGCGTATTCGATCTCCAGCTGGGTGCCCTGCAGGATCATCTGGGTCGCTTCGTCCTTCATCTGGGCATCCCACAGGTGCGGGTTCTCGATCTTGATCTGGTTGATCACGTCGATGCCGAAGTTCAGGTGCATGGACTCGTCACGCAGGATGTACTGGAACTGCTCGGCGGTGCCGGTCATCTTGTTGCGGCGGCCCATGGAGAGGATTTGGGTGAAGCCGCAGTAGAAGAAGATGCCTTCCAGTACGCAGTAGTAGGCGATCAGGTTGCGCAGGAACTGGCGGTCGGTTTCCGGGGTGCCGGTTTCGAACTTGGGATCGGAGATCGAACGGGTGTACTTGAGGCCCCAGGAGGCTTTCTTCGCGACGCTCGGGATCTCGTGGTACATGTTGAAGATCTCGCCTTCATCCATGCCCAGCGACTCGATGCAGTACTGGTAGGCGTGGGTGTGGATCGCTTCCTCGAAGGCCTGGCGCAGGATGTACTGACGGCACTCGGGGTTGGTGATCAGGCGGTACACGGCCAGTACCAGGTTGTTGGCAACCAGGCTGTCGGCGGTGGAGAAGAAGCCGAGGTTGCGCATGACGATGCGGCGCTCGTCTTCGCTGAGACCGTCTGTGGATTTCCACAGGGCGATGTCGGCGTTCATGTTCACTTCCTGCGGCATCCAGTGGTTGGCGCAACCATCCAGATACTTCTGCCAGGCCCAGTCGTACTTGAAGGGTACGAGCTGGTTGAGGTCGGCGCGGGCGTTGATCATCTGCTTGTCGCCGACCTGTACGCGCGCGGAGGCGCCTTCGAGGTCGTCCAGGCCTTCCTGGATGTCGAGGTCGTTCAGGGCTTTCTTGGCGCGGGCGACGGCGTCGGAGTCGTTGGCGTCGACGGCGCGGGCCTGCTCGACCGAGCCGGCAGCTTCGCTGTCGAGCTTGTCGAAATTGGTGCCGGCGCTTTGTGCGTTGGCGTTGCTTGCGGCGGCTGCTTCTGCGCCGTCTTCCTTGTCGAATTCATCCCAGCTCAGCATGGCTTGGCTCCTGCGTGAGGGCCGGCGAATAAACCGGCCTGTATGGATATACAGATAATTTGAATTATGTTCCGTTGCGTGATGCGCGCAAGGGTAAACGGGTACCGCTGGTCAGCAGGCGGTGGATTGCTGGCTGACCGTTGCCCCTCGACCCGGAGGAGGAGGGGCGGGAATTTGGTGGGGAGGAGGGCTCTGTAGGAGCGGATTTATCCGCGAGCTTCGCGGCTGAAGCCGCTCCTACAAAAAGCCTTCCTTCTCCCTCTCCCTAACCCTCTCCCGCAAGCAGGAGAGGGGACTGATCAGTGTGTTGCTCTAGCTTTTTATCCAACCCTTCGAGCGTGCAGCTGAGCGAGTAGTCGCAAGGCACCTGCTGGAGTGGAGCCCCTGAGCGTACGCATGTACGTGATGGGGGCCGCTCTAGCAGGTAACGCCGCGAATGCCGCTCAGATCCACGCGAAAGCCTTATTGGCAAGCCTCGCAGTCGGGTTCGTCGATGGCGCAGGCTTTTGGTACGGGCGCCGGAGCCGGAGCTGCCTGCTGGGCAGGAGCCTGGGCCTTGGCCGAGAAGCCTTCATCGCCACCAGCGGAAACTGCGTTGAGCTTGCCGGTGTTGATGGTGGACTTCTCGGTGCTGGTGGCGGCCAGGGCACGGAGGTAGTAGGTGGTTTTCAGACCACGGTACCAGGCCATGCGGTAGGTCACGTCCAGCTTCTTGCCCGAGGCGCCGGCGATGTACAGGTTCAGCGACTGAGCCTGGTCGATCCATTTCTGGCGACGGCTGGCAGCGTCGACGATCCACTTGGTTTCCACTTCGAACGCGGTGGCGTACAGGTCTTTCAGATCCTGCGGGATGCGCTCGATCTGCTGCACGGAACCGTCGTAGTACTTCAGGTCGTTGACCATGACGCTGTCCCACAGGCCGCGGTTCTTCAGGTCGCGTACCAGGTAGGGGTTGATCACGGTGAATTCGCCGGAGAGGTTCGATTTCACGTACAGGTTCTGGTAGGTCGGCTCGATGGACTGCGACACGCCAATGATGTTGGAGATGGTCGCGGTCGGCGCGATGGCCATGATGTTCGAGTTACGAATGCCTTTCTTCACGCGCTCGCGGATCGGTGCCCAGTCCAGCGACTCGGACAGGTCGACGTCGATGTACTTCTGGCCACGGGCCTCGATCAGGATCTGCTGCGAATCCAGCGGCAGGATGCCTTTGCTCCACAGCGAGCCTTCGAAGGTGCTGTAGGCGCCGCGCTCTTCGGCCAGGTCACAGGAAGCCTGGATGGCGTAGTAGCTGATGGCTTCCATCGACTTGTCGGCGAACTCGACGGCGGCGTCGGAGCCGTAGGCGATGTGCTGCAGGTACAGGGCGTCCTGGAAGCCCATCAGGCCGAGGCCGACCGGACGGTGCTTGAAGTTGGAGTTACGTGCCTGGTCGACGCTGTAGTAGTTGATGTCGATGACGTTATCGAGCATGCGCACAGCGGTCTTCACGGTGCGGCCGAGTTTCTCGATGTCCAGCTTGCCGTCGACGATGTGGTTGACCAGGTTGACCGAACCCAGGTTGCAGACGGCGATCTCGTCCTTGTTGGTGTTCAGGGTGATCTCGGTGCACAGGTTGGAGCTGTGTACCACGCCCACGTGCTGCTGCGGGCTGCGCAGGTTGCACGGGTCCTTGAAGGTCAGCCATGGGTGGCCGGTCTCGAACAGCATCGAGAGCATCTTGCGCCACAGGTCCTTGGCCTGGATGGTCTTGTACAGCTTGATCTTGCCGTACTCGATCAGGGCTTCGTAGTACTCGTAGCGCTCTTCGAAGGCCTTGCCGGTCAGGTCGTGCAGATCCGGTACTTCGGACGGGCTGAACAGGGTCCACTTGCCGTCTTCGAAGACGCGCTTCATGAACAGATCCGGAATCCAGTTGGCGGTGTTCATGTCGTGGGTACGACGACGGTCGTCACCAGTGTTCTTGCGCAGCTCGAGGAATTCCTCGATGTCCATGTGCCAGGTTTCCAGGTAGGCGCAGACCGCGCCCTTGCGCTTGCCGCCCTGGTTGACCGCCACAGCGGTGTCGTTGACCACTTTGAGGAAGGGCACGACGCCCTGGGATTTGCCGTTGGTGCCCTTGATGTAGGAGCCCAGCGCGCGCACCGGGGTCCAGTCGTTACCCAGACCGCCGGCGAATTTCGACAGCATGGCGTTGTCGTGGATGGCGCCGTAGATGCCCGACAGGTCGTCCGGCACGGTGGTCAGGTAGCAGGAGGACAGCTGCGGACGCAGGGTGCCGGCGTTGAACAGGGTCGGGGTGGACGCCATGTAATCGAACGAGGACAGCAGGTTGTAGAACTCGATGGCGCGGTCTTCGCGGTTCTTCGGCTCTTCGATGGCCAGGCCCATGGCCACGCGCATGAAGAACACCTGCGGCAGTTCGAAACGGATGCCGTCCTTGTGGATGAAGTAACGGTCGTACAGGGTCTGCAGGCCGAGGTAGGTGAACTGCTGGTCACGCTCGTGGTTCAGCGCCTTGCCCAGCTTCTCCAGGTCGTACTCTTTGAGTTTCGGGTCGAGCAGCTCGAACTCGGCGCCCTTTTCCACGTAGGCCGGCAGGGCCTTGGCGTACAGGTCGGCCATCTCGTGGTGAGTGGCGCTGGCGGTGATGTTGAGGAAGCTCAGGGCTTCGGCGCGGATGTTGTCCATCAGCAGGCGAGCGGTGACGTAGCTGTAGTTCGGCTCACGCTCGACCAGGGTGCGGGCGGTCATCACCAGGGCGGTGTTGACGTCTTTCTCGGCCACGCCGTCGTACAGGTTCTTCAGGGTTTCGCGCTCGATCAGCGAACCATCGACTTCGGCCAGGCCTTCGCAGGCTTCGCGGATGATGGTCTGCAGGCGGCCCATGTCCAGCGGCTGCATTTCACCGCCAGCGGTGGTGATGCGGATGCTCGGGTGCGGCTGGGCGATTTCGCTGCCAGCACTGGCCTTTCGCTTGTTGGCCTGGGCTTCGCGGTAGATCACGTAGTCGCGGGCGACTTTCTGCTCGCCGGCGCGCATCAGGGCCAGTTCGACCTGGTCCTGAATTTCTTCGATGTGGATGGTGCCGCCGGACGGCATGCGACGCTTGAAGGTAGCGGTGACCTGCTCGGTCAGGCGCGCGACGGTGTCATGGATACGCGACGAAGCGGCAGCGGTGCCGCCTTCTACTGCAAGGAAGGCCTTGGTGATGGCGACGGTGATCTTGTCATCGGTGTAAGGGACGACGGTGCCGTTGCGCTTGATCACACGCAGTTGGCCGGGCGCGGTGGCAGCCAGATCCTGAGAGGATTCAGCGGCCTGCGGCGCCACGGCCTGCGGGTTCTCGCGAGTAGTGTCGGTATGCATGGAGATCTCCGTGTTCTGTAATTTTTGGTTGGACGTCACGATTAGAAACCGTGCCCTGTCCGCCGTTCATTCCATTAACAACTGAACCGCACGCGGCAGCGGGGCCGGGTACGGGGTGTCGCAAGAGCGGGCAGGTTAGGCACGACTTCAAGTGCCGTCCTGGCGCATAAGTCACAGCGGGGCATTACCACACCCCGCCTACTACATATAGTGGTCGACTGGCGGATGAGACCGCAGTCTGACCAGCTCACACGCAACGTCTGGCGTTGCTGCGCGGCTGTAACCCAGGCCAGGCCTGGGCTAGGGCGAAACGGTTAGCCGGGACACCTGGAAAACCCTGCGAAAAGGGCTTGCGCGATTCGTTCTTTTTGTGTCCGGTTTTCTGCAGTAACCCAACATCTGGTGGGTGCTGCGCGATGGGGATACAAGATAGTGCGCTGTTGGAGGCATTGCAAGGCGCTAGAAAAAGAACTGCCTGTGGATAAGCTGTGAGTGCCTTGTGGGTGTTGGCAGCGTAGCCCGCGTGTTCTCTGGCTCTGGCTACCAATGACCGTTCGTCGCCCCTGGGGGAAGGATTTCAGCGAGTTGGCGAAGCTGTTCGGCGGCGCACAGACTACCACTATATATAGTGCTTTTGGCATGTGCTGTGCTTAACCCGGCGCCTGGCTTGAGCGCTGGTTTGCCGCTCGCGCCGGGACGCGCTCAGCCCCTAGAATGGCGACGGTGTTTGCGGCGCTTGCCGCTATGCGAAGGGGAATGGGTGTGGAACAAGAAGCGTGGCAGATTCTGATCGTCGAGGATGACCAGCGCTTGGCGCAGTTGACCCGCGAGTATCTGGAGGGCAACGGCCTGCGTGTGGCCATCGAAGCCGATGGTGCGCGCGCGGCGGCGCGGATTCTCGCCGAGCAGCCGCACCTGGTGATTCTCGACCTGATGCTGCCTGGTGAAGACGGTCTGAGCATCTGCCGCAAGGTACGCAGCGGTTATAAGGGACCGATCCTGATGCTGACCGCGCGTACCGACGACATGGATCAGGTGTTGGGCCTGGAGATGGGCGCCGATGACTACGTATGCAAGCCGGTGCGCCCGCGTGTGCTGCTGGCGCGCATCCGTGCGTTGCTGCGCCGCCGTGAGGGCAGCGAAAGCGAGCGTGATGAAGGTCAGCCGCGACGTCTGCAGTTTGGTGCGCTGGCTATCGACAGCGCCATGCGCGAAGCCTGGCTGGGCGAGCAGGGCATCGAGCTGACCAGCGCCGAGTTCGATCTGCTCTGGCTGCTGGCGGCCAATGCCGGGCGCATCCTGTCGCGCGAGGAGATTTTCAATTCCCTGCGCGGTATCGAGTACGACGGCCAGGACCGTTCCATCGACGTGCGCATTTCGCGCATCCGACCGAAGATCGGCGATGACCCGATGCATCCGCGGATGATCAAGACGGTGCGCAGCAAAGGCTACCTGTTCGTCGCCGAGGCCGCCGAGGCGCTGCCGTTCGGTGATGCGCCGCCGATCCTGCGCGATTGATCGGGCAGCCATGAATTCCATCTTCCTGCGTATCTACGGCGGCATGCTCGCCGCGCTGGTGCTGGTGGCGCTGCTGGGCGTCGGCACCCTGCACCTGGTCAACGAGGTGCGCGGCGACCAGTACCGCGAAGGCCTGGCGCGCGGCACCTTCCGCCTGATGGCGGACAACCTGCTGCCGATGAATGAGGTGGAGCGCAGGCGCGCCCTGGTGGTGTGGTCGCGCCTGCTTGGCATTCCGCTGGAGCTGCAGGCCCTGAGCGACGTGCCGCTGGAGAGCAGCGAGCGCAACCGGCTGCAGCGCGGCCATGTGCTGGTGCAGCAGACTGGGCCGCACTCGGCCAAGGTCTATGGCCTGCTCGACGGCAAGCAGCCACTGCTGCTGACCGGTGAGATTCAGCAGATCAGCGAGCAGCTGGCGCGGGCTACCAACTACCTGCTGATCGATGAACTGATCCGTTACCCGGTGGAGGAACAGCCGCAGCGCCTGGCCGAGCTGAAGGCAGCCAAGCAGTTCGGCTTCAACCTGCAACTGGTACGCCTGGAGGACGCCACCATCGACCTCGACCAGCGGCGGCGTATCGATGAGGGCGATACGGTGATGGCGCTGGGCAAGGGCGGCGACTCCATCTATGTGTTCTCCGGCATTGTCGATACACCCTGGGTACTGGAAATCGGCCCGCTGTACCAGATGAACCCCTATCCGCCGCAGCTGCTGGTGCTGATCGGCGCGCTGGGCCTGAGCCTGATCGGCTTGATCGTCTATCTGCTGGTGCGCTCGCTGGAGCAGCGCCTGCGTGCGCTCGAGGGCGCAGCCACGCATATCGCCAGCGGCCGCCTGGATGCGCGCGTGCCGACGCGCGGCGCGGACTCGGTAGGGCGTCTGGCCAGCAGCTTCAACGCCATGGCCGAACACCTGCAGACCTCCCTGAGCACGCAGCGCGAGTTGGTACGCGCGGTGTCCCACGAGCTGCGCACGCCGGTGGCGCGGCTGCGCTTCGGCCTGGAGATGATCGCCGATGCACCGAGTGAAAGTGCTCGGCGCAAGTACATGGACGGCATGGACAGTGACATCCAGGATCTCGACAAGCTGGTCGACGAGATGCTGACCTACGCGCGCCTGGAGCAGGGTTCGCCGGCGCTGAATTTCCAGCAGTTGGAGCTCAAGGCACTGATCGATCAGGTGATCGACGAGTTGGCGCCGCTGAGCAACAAGGTGCGCGTGGAGGCGGGTGCGGTGCTCAGCGTGCAGGCCGAGGGCGCCTGCTGGGTCGAGGCCGAGCCGCGCTATTTGCACCGCGCGCTGCAGAATCTGGTCAGCAACGCCATGCGCTACGCCGAAGGCAAGGTGCTGATCAGCTGCCAGGTCGGCTACAAGCGTTGCCGCATCGACGTCGAGGACGACGGCCCGGGCGTGCCGGAAGAAGCCTGGGAGCGCCTGTTCAGCCCCTTCCTGCGCCTCGATGACAGCCGCACACGGGCCTCTGGTGGGCATGGCCTGGGCCTATCCATCGTGCGCCGGATCATCTACTGGCATGGCGGCCGGGCGCAGATCAGCCGCAGCGATAGCCTTGGCGGCGCGCGTTTCAGCCTGGTGTGGCCGCGGCGTCAGGGGGAGTAGGGCACGATTGTGTGTTGGGCCCGGTGCGCATGGCGCACCCTACCGGCGAAGTGCGGGGTATCGTGGTTTTGTAGGGTGCGCCGCGCGCACCGAGTTATCCACGCATGGTGGGGTGTTGCACTATCACGCCGCCACGGCCACCAGGCTCAGCACCTTGTTATCGAACCGCGCGAATTGGCCATCCAGCTCGGTGCCCGTTCGCCAGTCCGGATGCAGGTCGATCAGCAGACGCAGGCGTGCGCTGTCGTGGTCGATCTCCAGCAACTCGGCGTCATGGAAATAGAAGCGCGTCAGGGTCAGCGGGTAGAGCGCCTTGAACAGGCTCTCCTTGAGCGAGAAGGTCAGGCTGATGCGCGCGGCGCGGGTCTCGTCGTCCAGATTTTGCAGGCGCTGCACTTCGGCGGGGGTGAGGATTTCGCCCTGTAGGCGCTGGGCGCGTTCGGCCGGTAGCAGGCGCTCGACGTCCAGGCCCAGGGCGCGCCATTGCTCACGCTGGGCGACCAGCGCCGCCGCCCAGTTGTCACCGTGGGTGATGGAGCCGACCACGCCGAGCGGCCACTGCGGCGCGCGGTCTGCACCGACGGCCGGCACGCCGGGTTGGCCGGTCACGCGGCGCAGGGCCTCGCGGGCACACAGGCGTCCGGCCAGGTACTCGGCCTGACGCTTGGCCACGCCGCGCACCGGGGCGATATCGCAGCGAGCGAAATCGTCCTCGGCGAACAGGGAGGGGTCAAAGCGGGTGCTGATCAGCTGCGCGCCGGCAAGCGAATTTGGCAGCGGGTTGTGCGTGTCGAGCGGGCTACAGCAGGCGGGGTGGTTAGCGTTCATGGGCGCGATTGTGCCGCGTGGCGGACCGTGCAGTCATCCGCCGTTTACATTTCTTTGCAGGCAGGTAACAAAGCTAAACGGACGCTGAGGCTGGCTTTTGTCAGACTGCGCTGGCATTCCCCAGGGAGTGCAGGTGAGGTTGTAGTCAGTGCGAGGGCACTGACGTTTTCTCCGAGTTCGAGAACGGTAGCCCGATTGGGCTGCCGTTTTTTTTGCGCTGCGTTTGGTGCGCGCTTGCCGGCGCGATAGGGTTAAAGCCTCGTAGGGTGCGCCGTGCGCACCGGGTAATCGCGGGGTCTTGGTGCGCGCGGCGCACCCTACCGGGCCTAGACCGTCGGACGTGGGAGGTGCTTAAGCGGCGAGCTTCTTGCGGTTGCTGTCGCGGCTAAAGCCCCTCCCACAAAAAAGGTAATGTTGTTCACACAAGAAGTGGTGGAACGCGATTAGTCCTCTCGTCCCTCTGGGGAGAGGGGAGCTAAGCGCGCATCTTTAAATGAACAGTCTTACCTCCTCGTTAGCCAAGGCGTTCGCATTTGCCCTGTGGCTTTCGTGGGGGGAATTGCAGTCAAATGCCTGTGCGGGCAAATCTACCCCCGCGAGGACCATGGACGATGACCCAACAATCGCAGTTCGCCCTGCTCGGCAAGAAGCGCTTTCTGCCGTTTTTCGTGACGCAATTGCTCGGCGCCTTCAACGACAACATCTTCAAGCAGTCGCTGATTCTCGCCATCCTCTTCAAGCTCAACACGGGCGCCGACCGCGATCTGCTGGTCAATCTCTGCGCCTTGCTGTTCATCCTGCCGTTCTTTCTGTTCTCCGCCCTCGGTGGGCAGTTTGGCGAGAAGTTCGCCAAGGACTCGCTGATCCGCAAGATCAAGTTCGCCGAGATCCTGATCATGCTCGCCGGCGCCGCTGGGGTGCTGCTCGACAACCTGCCGCTGATGCTCGCCGTGCTGTTCGCCATGGGCACGCAGTCGGCGCTGTTCGGCCCGGTCAAGTATTCGATCCTGCCGCAGCACCTGAAGGAAGAGGAGCTGGTGGGCGGCAACGCCCTGGTAGAAATGGGCACCTTCCTGGCGATTCTGGCTGGCACCATCGGCGCCGGGATCATGATGGCCAGCAGCAGTTATGCACCCATCGTCGCCAGTTCGGTGGTCGGTGTGGCGCTGCTTGGCTACCTGGCCAGCCAGGGTATTCCCAAGGCTTCGGCGGCCATGCCGACGCTGCCGCTGGACTGGAACATCTTCCGTCAGTCCTGGGTGATCATGAAACTCGGCCTGGGCCAGCGTCCGGCGGTGTCGCGCTCGCTGGTGGGCAACTCCTGGTTCTGGTTTCTCGGCGCGATCTACCTGACGCAGATTCCGGCCTACGCCAAGGAGTGGCTGTACGGCGACGAGAGCGTGGTGACGCTGATCCTCACCGTGTTCTCGCTGGGTATCGGCCTGGGCTCGATGCTTTGCGAGCGCATGAGCGGGCACAAGGTGGAGATCGGCCTGGTGCCGTTCGGCTCCATCGGCCTGACCCTGTTCGGCATGCTGCTGTGGTGGTTCTCTGGTGGCTTCCCGCAGGGCGCCGCGCCGCATGACTGGCTGGCGCTGCTGGGCCATGGCCAGGCCTGGTGGATTCTCGGCTGCATTCTCGGCATCGGTCTGTTCGGTGGCTTCTATATCGTGCCGCTGTATGCACTGATCCAGTCGCGCACCGCCGAGCACGAACGGGCTCGGGTGATCGCGGCCAACAACATCCTCAATGCGCTGTTCATGGTTGCCTCGGCCATCGTCGCGATCCTGTTCTTGAGCGTCGCCGGGCTGTCGATTCCGCAGCTGTTTCTGGCCATCTCGCTGATGAACATCGCGGTCAACAGCTACATCTTCAAGATCGTCCCCGAATTCAGCATGCGCTTTCTCATCTGGCTGCTGGGGCATTCGATATACCGGGTCGAGCACAAGGGCCTGGACGCGATTCCCGACGAGGGGCCGGCGGTGCTGGTGTGCAACCATGTGTCGTTCGTCGATGCGCTGCTGATCGGTGGCGCGGTGCGGCGGCCTGTGCGCTTCGTCATGTACTACAAGATCTACGACCTGCCGGTGCTCAACTTCATCTTCCGCACCGCCGGTACCGTGCCGATTGCCGGGCGCAACGAGGATCTGCTGATCTACGACGCCGCGTTCAAGAAGATCGCCGAGTACCTGCGCAATGGCGAGCTGGTGTGCATCTTCCCCGAAGGCAAGTTGACTGCTGATGGTGAGCTTGACGAGTTCAGGTCGGGCGTCGAGCGCATTCTCGAAGAGAACCCGGTGCCGGTGATTCCCATGGCGCTGCAGGGCTTGTGGGGCAGCTTTTTCAGTCGCGATCCGCACAAGGGGCTGTTCAAGCGCCTGTGGTCGCGGGTGTGCCTGGTGGCCGGTACACCGGTAGCGCCGGAGCAGGCCAAGCGTGAAACGCTGCAAGCGCAGGTGGCCGAACTGCGCGGGGATTGGCGATAGCGAACGGTAGTGTGGGAGGGGCTTTCGGCTCGGGCATCCTGCGTCGCTCTACCTCCTGCATCCCTGCAGTTGCAGCCGCGATTCGCCGCTAAAGCCCCTCCCACATGGCTGGATCCCGGCTTTCTCAGTGGCTCATCTTGAGCCCGATCAGCCCGCAGACGATCAGCGCGACGCTGGCCAGGCGCAGCAGCGCCATGGATTCGCCGAACAGGATGATGCCGGCGATCACCGTGCCCACGGCGCCGACGCCGGTCCAGATGGCGTAGGCGGTGCCCAGCGGCAGTTCCTTCATGGCCAGGCCGAGCAGGGCCAGGCTGACCAGCATGGCGCAGACGGTCAGCAGCGTTGGCAGGGGACGGGTGAAACCTTCGGTGTATTTCAGGCCGATGGCCCAGCCGACCTCGAACAGGCCGGCGAGCAGCAGAATGATCCAGGACATAGCTAACCTCCAGTGAGCCCTGAAAGGGGCCGTCCCCGGGTGGGTCACCCTGCGTTCAGGGTGCGGAGGTCGTCCTCGCGTGCGCCATTATTGTGCACATTGACGGGGCCGGGGCAAGGTGCCCCGGATCAGCGGAACTTGTTGATTCAGCTGGATCTTTTCGCTGAATCCTGACTCATTCGACGATAAATGGTCGCCAGTAGCGGGCCGGACAGGTTGTGCCAGACGCTGAACAGTGCGCTGGGCACGGCGGCAAGCGGGCTGAAGTGGGCGCTGGCCAGGGCGGCGCCGAGGCCGGAGTTCTGCATGCCGACTTCGATGGACAGCGTCTTGCGCTGCGCCAGCGACATGCCGAACAGGCGTCCGGCCAGGTAACCCAGGCCCAGGCCGATGCCGTTGTGCAGCATCACCACGGCCATGATCAGCAGGCCCGATTCGGCGATCTTGCCCTGGCTGGCCGCGACTACGGCGGCGACGATGGCGACGATGCTCACCACGGAAATCAGCGGCAGCACCTCTACGGCGGTCTTCACCCGCTCGCCGAGCAGGCGCTGGGCGATCAGACCGAGGGCGATGGGCAGCAGCACCATCTTGAGGATGGAGATGAACATGGCGTTGAACGACACCGGCAGCCATTCCGAGGCCAGCAGCCAGATCAGTGCCGGGGTCACGAGCGGGGCGAGCAGGGTGGTGACGGCGGTGATCGAGACCGACAGCGCCAGGTCGCCACGGGCGAACCAGGTGATCACGTTGGAGGCGGTACCGCCTGGGCAGCAGCCCACCAGAATCACGCCCACGGCGATTTCCGGCGGCAGGGCGAATGCCTGGCACAGCAGCCAGGCGGTACAGGGCATGATGATGAACTGAGCCAGCACGCCAAGCAGCACGGCCAGCGGGCGGCGGGCGACTTCCTGGAAGTCCGCGCCTTTGAGGGTCAGTCCCATGCCGAACATGATCAGCCCGAGCAGCGGCACGATCCAGGCGGTCAGTGGCAGAAACCAGCTGGGCTGGAAGAAGGCCATGACGGCGAACAGCAACACCCAGACGGCGAAGGTGTTGCCGATAAAACGGCTGAGGGCAATCAGTGCTTGCATGGCAGATTTCCTGGCAGGTTCGGAAAAGCCGGCAAGCCTACCAGAAGCGTCCAGCGCACCAGAACTGTAGGAGCCGGCTTGCCGGCGATGCTTTTCCAAGGAATGTCGATAGAACCGATCGCCAGCAAGCTGGCTCCTACAAAAGCCCTAGAGCGGCTCTTCATCCGCCGGGTAGCGGCTGGCGGTCAGACTTTCCTTGATCTTGCGCAGGTGCGGCTGGAAGTCCACGCCACGGCGCAGGGTGACGCCGGTGGCGAGCACGTCGAGCACGGTGAGCTGGATGATGCGCGAGGTCATCGGCATGTAGATGTCGGTGTCTTCCGGCAGTGGAATGTCCAGGCTCAGGGTGCTGGCCTTGGCCAGGGGCGAGCCGGCAGCGGTAAGGCCGAGCACCGAGGCGCCATTCTCGCGCGCCAGGCGCGCCACCTCCACCAGCTCGCGGGTGCGCCCGGTGTAGGAAATGATCACGAACAGATCACCGGTGTGCGCCACCGAGGCGATCATGCGCTGCATCAGCACGTCGGAATGCGCTGACACTGCCAGGTTGAAGCGAAAGAACTTGTGCTGCGCGTCCAGTGCCACCGACGCCGAGGCGCCGAGGCCGAAGAAATGGATCTGCCGCGCCTGGATCAGCAGGTCGACGGCGCGGCTGACGTGCTGCGGGTCGAGGCTCTGGCAGGCAGTGTCCAGCGAGGCGATGGTGCTGCCGAAGATCTTCCGGGTGTAGGCCTCGGGGCCGTCGTCGGCCGATACCGCGCGGCTGACGTAGGCGGCGCCGCTGGCCAGGCTCTGTGCCAGTTGCATCTTCAGTTCCGGGTAGCCGTTGGCGCCGAACGAGCGGCAGAAACGGTTGACCGTCGGCTCACTGACGGCGGCGGCCTGGGCCAGCGCGGCGATGCTGAAACGAGTGGCCTGCTGCGGATCATGCAGGATCACTTCGGCGACCTTGCGTTCGGCCTTGTTGAGGTCGTCAAGGCGGCTCTGGATCTGTTCCAGCAGGTTGCGCACTCGGTCCATAGGGGCTCCTAACAGCGGTTTAACGGGCTTGGCAGCAGGGCAATGGCTAGCCAAACGGCCGGCCTATCCTACTGATGCTGCCCTCGGGCCACCACTGACTTATCGGTGGTCATAGAAAATGTTGTTGCTATGACAACATTTTTTCTTGATAAATGCAGTATCACCCGGTATTTCTAGTTCATCTTGATAAAAGAACAAACTCATGCCTGCGATGAAACTTGAATCCTGCACCTTTGCCTTGTTCGGCGCGCTGGGCGATCTGGCCCTGCGTAAGCTGTTTCCTGCGCTTTACCAGCTCGATCGTGCCGGTTTGCTGCACGATGCCACGCGCATCCTCGCCCTGGCCCGTGAAACGGGCGAGCCGAGTGACCACCTGCGCGCCATCGAACAGGCGTTGCGCCTGCATGTGCCAGCCAAGGAACTGACGGAAACCGACCTGACGCGCTTCCTCGCACGTCTGAGCTACCTGAGCATGGATTTTCTCAAGGCCGAGGACTACTCGGCGTTGTTCGAGCATGTCAGCGCGCAGAATCAGTTGATCGCCTACTTCGCCACGCCCGCCTCGGTGTATGGCGGCATCTGCGCCAACCTGGCCGCCGTCGGGCTGGCCGAGGGCACGCGGGTAGTGCTGGAAAAGCCGATCGGCCATGACCTGACGTCCTCGCGTGCGGTCAACGATGCCGTGGCCCAGGTGTTCCCGGAGAACCGCGTCTATCGCATCGATCATTACCTGGGCAAGGAGACGGTGCAGAACCTGATTGCCCTGCGTTTTGCCAACAGCCTGTTCGAAACCCAGTGGAACCAGAACCACATCTCCCACGTGGAAATCACCGTGGCCGAGAAGGTCGGTATCGAGGGGCGTTGGGGTTACTTCGATCAGGCTGGGCAACTGCGCGACATGATCCAGAACCACCTGCTGCAGTTGCTTTGCCTGATCGCCATGGACCCGCCCAGCGATCTGTCCGCCGACAGCATTCGCGACGAGAAGGTCAAGGTGCTCAAGGCGCTGGAGCCGATCAGCGTCGAGCAGCTCGGCCAGCGCGTGGTGCGCGGCCAGTACGTGGCCGGCAGCAGTGATGGGCGACCGGTGCCGGGCTATCTGGAGGAGGAGAACTCCAACACCCAGAGCGATACCGAAACCTTCGTCGCCCTGCGTGCCGACATCCGCAACTGGCGCTGGGCCGGCGTGCCGTTTTACCTGCGCACCGGCAAGCGCATGCCGCAGAAGCTGTCGCAGATCGTCATCCACTTCAAGGCGCCGCCGCACTACATCTTCGCCCCGGAGCAGCGTCAGCTGATCGGCAACAAGCTGATCATCCGCCTGCAGCCGGACGAGGGCATCGCCCTGCAGGTGCTGACCAAGGATCAGGGCCTGGACAAGGGCATGCAGCTGCGCAGCGGCCCGCTGCAGCTGAGTTTTTCCGATACCTACCGCAGTGCGCGCATCCCTGATGCCTATGAGCGTCTGCTGCTTGAAGTGATGCGCGGCAACCAGAACCTGTTCGTGCGCAAGGACGAGATCGAGTACGCCTGGCAGTGGTGCGATCAGTTGATCGACGGCTGGCATCGTCTCGGCGAGGCGCCGAAGCCCTACACCGCCGGCAGCTGGGGGCCCATGGCGTCGGTCGCACTGATCACCCGAGATGGCAGGAGTTGGTATGGCGATCTCTGAACTGAAACTGCCGCCAGGCGTGCAGGCTTGCCCGCACGATGGTGCCGAGCAACTGGCTCAGGCCTTGGCCGTGCGTGTGGCCGATGCGTTGCGCCAGGCCATAGCCAGTCGCGGCCAGGCCACCCTGGTGGTGTCCGGCGGTCGCAGCCCGGTGCCGTTCTTCGAGGCGCTGGCGCAGCAGGCGTTGCCCTGGGCGCAGGTGCTGGTCAGCCTGGCCGATGAACGCTGGGTGCCGGTCAATCACGCCGGCAGCAACGAGGCACTGGTGCGCCGTCATCTGCTGCGTGGTGCGGCCGCCGAAGCCCGTTTTCTCAGCCTCTACCAGGTTGCCGGCAACCTCGAACAGGCGGCCGAGCTGGCTGATGCCGCGGTCGCCGAACTGGCGCCTATAGACGTGCTGATTTTGGGCATGGGCGATGACGGTCATACCGCCTCGCTGTTCCCGCATAGCCCCAATCTGCACCAGGCGTTGCAGCCGGACTGCGCGCGCCGCGTGCTGCCGATGCTTGCCCCGAGCGAGCCGATGCAACGCCTGACCCTGACCCTGCCGATGCTGACCAGCGCACGCCTGCCGCTGCTGGCGATCCAGGGCCAGGCGAAATTGAACGTCCTGACTAAGGCGCTGATGCCCGGTGAGATCGCCCAACTGCCGATCCGCGCCTTCCTCAATTCCTCTCTTGAAATCCATTGGTGCCCCTGACATGACCAGCCTCGACCAAGGCCAGCGCGCGCGCATGGCCGACAAAATCGCCGAGATCGACCGCATCTGCGCGCAGGCGCGGATCATGCCGGTGATCACCATCGCCCGTGAGGCGGACATCCTGCCGTTGGCCGACGCCCTGGCCGCCGGTGGCCTACGTGTGCTGGAAGTGACGTTGCGCTCGGAGCATGGCCTGGAGGCGATTCGTCGGCTGCGTGCCGAGCGTCCCGAACTCTGTGTCGGTGCCGGTACCGTATTGGATGAAGACATGCTCGCGGCGGCGACCGCGGCCGGTGCACAGTTCATCGTCACGCCGGGCAGCACGCGCGAGCTGTTGCTGGCCGCTCTGGATAACCCACTACCACTGCTGCCCGGCGTGAGCAGCGCGTCGGAACTGATGGTCGGCTACGCCCTCGGTTATCGCCGCTTCAAGCTGTTCCCGGCGGAGATCTGCGGTGGCGTCGCGGCGCTCAAGGCGCTGGCCGGGCCTTTCGGCGGGGTGCGCTTCTGCCCCACCGGTGGCATCACCCCGGACAACCTGCAGCGCTATATGGCGCAGCCCAATGTCATGTGCGTGGGCGGCACCTGGATGTTCCAGCGCGAGTGGGTGGAAAACAGCGATTGGGCACGCATCCAGCAATGCAGCGTCGAGGCGCTGCAGCTGCTTGGCTGATGCGCGTGTGGCGCCGCTGATGGTGGCGGCGCCGCTGCAGAATGTCGCACCCGCTTAAAATCTGTGCCGTAGTGGTCGCTTGGTACGTCAGCTGATCCCTTGTGCTGGCTTCAACAAAAACAATTCTCCAGCGAAACCTGAAACATCCGCAGTTGGAGAATTGTCATGAACACCTGGTTCGCTAATCTCAGCGTTACCCGCAAACTCGCGCTCGGCTTCGGCCTGGTGCTGGTGCTTACCCTGGCTCTGGCCTGGACCGCCTGGAGCGGCCTGGGCAGCGTGATCCAGCGCAGCACCTGGATGAGCGAGATCACCCAGCTCAACGCAACGCTGACCAACCTGCGTATCGCCCGCCTGCAGTTCATGCTGGCAAAGGGCGACGCCGCCAGCACCGAGCGTCTGCTGACCAACCTGAACCTCTATCTCGAGCAGCAGAAGAAGCTGCTGGGGACCTTCACCAATCCGGTCAACGTCAAGCTGCTGCAGGAGCAGGACCGCTACAACCAGGATTACCAGCGCTCACTAGCGGGTATGCGTGCAGCCTACACGGCCGCCGAGCAGGCACGTGGCCAGGTCAGTAGCGAAGACCAGCAGCTGAGCGAACTGCTGGGCGCGATGCGACGCAGCGTGGAGCTGCTGCCGGAATACGACGGTCGTCGCTTCGAGCAGCTGCAGGCCTTGACGCTCACTCATGGCGAGCTGTTGCGTCTACGTTATCTGCTTGAGCGTTATGAAAGCGCAGCCGATGCCCAGACCGAGCAGGCCCTTGCCGAGCGCATCGGCACTGCCCGCGCCAGCCTCGCTGCACTGGAGCAGGTTTTCGGTAGCGCCCAGCAGGATGCTGTGCAGCGGATCTCCACTGCGCTCGGCCAGTTCGAGCAGACGGTGCAGGCGTTCAAGGCCGCCACTGCCGATATCGCCCGTACCCGTCAGGAAATGACCGATCAGCAGGGCGAAATCGTCCGTATCAGCGAGACGCTATACAAGTTCCAGATGGAGCGCATGGCCATCGAAAGTGCCCAGGCGCGTAGTCTGCAGATCGGCGCCACGCTGCTGGCCCTGCTGTTCGGCGTTCTGGCTGCCTGGATCATCACCCGTCAGATCACCCGCCCATTGCAGGACACCCTGGGTGCGGTGCAGCGCATTGCCGATGGCGACCTGACCGCCAGCGTGCGGGTCGATCGCCGCGACGAGATGGGCCAACTGCAGCAGGGCATCCAGCACATGGCCACGACCCTGCGCGAGCTGATCGGCGGCATCCGCGACAGCGTCACCCAGATCGCCAGCGCCGCCGAAGAGCTGTCGGCGGTTACCGAACAGACCAGCGCTGGCGCCAACAGCCAGAAGAGCGAGACCGACCAGGTGGCCACCGCCATGCATGAGATGTCCGCCACCGTGCAGGAAGTGGCGCGCAACGCCGAGCAGGCCTCGCAGGCGGCCAACGACGCGGACGGCCAGGCGCGCCTGGGCGACCAGGTAGTGGCCGAGGTGATTTCGCAGATCGAGCGCCTGGCTGCAGAAGTCGGGCGCTCCTCCGAGGCGATGACCGGGCTGCAGCAGGAAAGCGACAAGATCGGCAGCGTGATGGACGTGATCAAGTCGGTAGCCGAGCAGACCAACCTGTTGGCGCTCAACGCCGCCATCGAGGCTGCGCGTGCCGGTGAAGCGGGGCGCGGTTTTGCCGTGGTCGCCGACGAGGTGCGCGGCCTGGCGCAGCGCACGCAGAAATCCACCGAGGAGATCGAGGCGCTGATCGCCGGCTTGCAGAGCGGTACCCAGCAGGTCGCCGCGGTGATGCGCAACAGCCGTAACCTCACCGACAGCAGCGTCGAGCTGACGCGCAAGGCCGGCGACTCGCTGGGCAGCATCACCCTCGCGGTGTCCAACATCCAGTCGATGAACCAGCAGATCGCCGCCGCTGCGGAAGAGCAGAGCGCCGTGGCCGAGGAGATCAGCCGCAGCATCCTCAGCGTGCGCGATGTATCCGAGCAGACCGCCACTGCCAGCGACGAAACGGCCAAATCCTCGGCCGAGCTGGCGCGCCTGGGCGGCCAGCTGCAGTCCATGGTCAGCCGCTTCCGCGTTTGATTTGAGTTGGAGCCGGTGCGCGCGGCGCACCCTACGAGAATTACGCTGTTCAAACCGTAGGGTGCGCCGCGCGCACCGCCGACTATCCTGAATCTGCTGGCAAGAATTCAGGAGACAAGGAATGTCCAACTACCGCCGCGCTCGCGATGCGGGCGCCTGCTATTTCTTCACGCTGGTCAGCCACCAGCGTCGCCCGGTGCTGACCGAAGCGCCATTGCGCGCAGCCTTGCGCCGTGCCATCGAACGAGTCCGTTTACACCGTCCCTTCATCATCGAAGGTTGGATACTGCTGCCCGATCATCTGCATTGTGTCTGGCGTCTGCCTGAAGGGGATGCAGATTTTGGCTCACGCTGGTCGATGATCAAGCGCCTGACTTCTCAGGCCTTGCCGGGGTTCGGTTCGATCAGTTTGAGTCGCAGTTTGCGTCGTGAGTCAGGGCTGTGGCAGCGGCGCTTCTGGGAGCACCGTATTCGTGATGAAGGCGATTACCAGCGGCATATGGATTACCTGCATTTCAATCCAGTGAAGCATGGCTTGGTCGAACGCGTGGCAGATTGGCCGTGGTCGAGCTTTCATCGTTTGGTGAAGGAGGGTGTGTATCCAGCGGATTGGGGTAGCGATGCCAAAACGGGTGACGGTGAGTACGGTGAATGACGCGGTGCGCACGGCCTAGGCGGCCCCGCGACACCCTACGGCTTAAGCGGCGTCCGCGCGCACCGACTTTTTTCAATGTGCCTGTCGATTCTTCCGTCGCCCATTCGACTACTGCATAGAACCCCGCCCTGGGTTCACTGTCAGCCGTAGGGAGACACCCTGCGCGCGACTTCGACTCGAACAAGGAGAAAGGCGATGCGTTTCATGGTGATTGTCAAAGCGACGGCCGATTCCGAAGCCGGTGTGATGCCCAGTGAAGAGCTGCTGACGGCCATGGGCCGTTACAACGAAGAGCTGGCGGCCGCTGGCGTGATTCAGGCTGCCGAAGGTCTGCACCCCAGCTCCAGAGGCGCGCGGGTGCGGTTTTCCGGGGCGCAGCGCTCGGTGATCGACGGCCCATTCATGGAGACCAAGGAGCTGGTGGCTGGTTTCTGGATCTTTCAGTGTGAGTCGCTGCAAGCCTGCATCGACTGGGTCAAGCGTTGCCCCAACCCCATGCCTGGCGAATCCGATATCGAGATTCGGCAGATCTTCGAGGCCGAGGATTTCGGCGCCGAGTTCACCCCCGAGCTGCGTGAGCAGGAAGACCGTATTCGCGCGCGCATGAGCAGTGAAAATCAAGGAGAGTAATGATGAAGATGCATGCCTATCTGATGTTCGATGGCCAGTGCGAGGCCGCCTTCAACCGCTACGCCGAGGTCTTCGGCGGTAAGCTGGAAATGATGCGCTACGCTGACAGCCCCGAGGACATGGAGGTTCCGGCCGAGTACCTGCAGCGTGTCATGCACGTCTGCCTGACCGTCGGCGATCAGTTGCTGATGGCATCCGACAATCTGCCGCAGTACCCCTATGAGGGGATCAAGGGGTGTTCCGTTTCCCTGCAGGTGGACAACGTGCCGGAGGCCGAGCGCCTGTACGAGGCATTATCAGCCGGCGGTTCGGTGCAGATGGAGCTGCAGGCGACCTTCTGGGCAACCCGCTTCGCCATGCTTACCGACCGTTTCGGCGTGTCCTGGATGATCAACTGCATGGTCGATAGCCAGCAGGGTTGACGGCGAGTTTCTCGGCAAACGTAGCCCGGATGAAATCCGGGGAGACGAGACTGCGCCTTCGCGACTGAAACGGAGTGCCGCCCAGCCGCTCCTACGGCCTGATTGGTCTGTAGGAGCGGCTTCAGCCGCGAAGAGCTTTCTAGCTCACCAGCGTCAGCGGCTCGGGCTCTTCCTGTACTTGCACGCCCGCGAGGAACTCCTCGCCCCAGCGGCGAATGTCGTTGTAGCAGACGATATCGAACAGCTCGCGCAGGCGCGCCTGGGCCTCGCTCTTGGGCAGGTTCAGCGCCAGGTAGCAGGTCTGCGCCAGATCGGCCGGATCATGCGGGTTGGTCAGCAGCGCACCCTTGAGCTCGGCCGCCGCGCCGGCGAACTCCGACAGCACCAGCACGCCACGTCCGCCGAGCAGACCTTGCGCTGCGACGAACTCCTTGGCTACCAGGTTGAGGCCGTCACGTAGCGGGGTGATCCACATGACATCAGCCATGGCGTACCAGGCGCTGACTTCCTCGAAGGGCAGGCTGCGGAAGAAGAACTGCAGCGGCGTCCAGCCGATGCGGGCGAAACGGCCGTTGATGCGACCGACTGCCTGTTCGATCTGCGTTTGCAGTTCGTCGTACACCCTCATCTCGCGCGCTGCCGGTACGCACACGGTGACCAGGGTGACCTTGCCGATCAGCTCGGGGTTATCGGCCAGCAGGCGTTCGTAGGCGTTGAGCTTTTCCAGAATGCCCTTGGTGTAGTCGAGGCGCTCGACTGAGAGGATCAGCTTCACGCCTTTCATTTCCTCGCGCAGCTGGCCCATCAGCTCCTTGATCTTCGGCGCTTCCAGTGCATTGCGTACGCGGTCGATATCCAGCCCGACCGGGTGCGCGCCGAGCTTGACCTGACGGGTGCCGGTGTCCAGTTCGGTGGTCATGCGCTCCAGGCCCACGGCGCAGCCATAGGTGATGAAGCGAGGCGCGCAGCTCTGCCGCTCCAGCGTCTTGAGCGGAAACACACCACGGGCGACGTCGACGAAGTTCTCCACCTGACGCGGAATATGAAAGCCGATGTAGTCGCACTGCAGCAGACTGCCGACGATCTGCCGGCGCCAGGGCAGCACGTTGAACACGTCGGCCGAGGGGAAGTAGGTGTGGTGGAAGAAAGCGATGCGCAGGTCCGGGCGCAGCTCGCGCAGGTAGGCCGGCACCATCCACAGGTTGTAGTCGTGCAGCCAGACGATGGCGCCTTCGGCGGCCTCCAGCGCGGTGCGTTCGGCGAAGGCGCGGTTGACCTTGAGGAACACCTGCCAGTCGTCCTCGTTGAATATCGCGCGTTCCCAGAACGTATGCAGGGTCGGCCAGAAGGCTTCCTTGGAGAAGCGCTTGTAGAAGATATCGACTTCTTCCTTGCTCAGCTTGACCCGCGCGGCGGTGAGCTTGGGATAACGCTCGGCGTCCACCGTGGTGTGGCTATCGAACGGCTCGTCGCCGTCCTCGTGTACGGCCCAGGCCACCCAGGAGCCGGGACGACCGTCGCCGAAGAAGCTGAGCAGGGTGGGAATGATGCCGTTGGGCGAGGTGGGGCGGCGACGCTGCAGCTTGCCGGCGGCATTGCGGTATTCCTCATAGGGCAGGCGGTGATAGACCATCACCAGCTCGGCCTTGCCTGGTTGCGCGGCCTGACGACGTTCGGCTGCGATGCCGTGCTCGCCGAGAAAGCCGAAATGAGCGAAGGCTTCGAGAATGCCGCCGCAGCCAGGGCGGCTGGCATGCAGGGTGCGCGAGTGGTTGGCGGTGGCTTCCAGCAGTGCGGTTTCCGACTGACCGACGCATACACCGTGGAAACTGGCGCTGAGCATGGACAGGTCGTTGAGCGTATCGCCGGCTGCCAGTACCTGATCGTGGCTCAGCTCCAGCCAGTCGGCCAGGGCCTGCAGGCTGCTGCCCTTGTTCACGCCCTTGGGCAGGAAGTCCAGGTACAGCTCGGCGGAGTACAGCAGGTCGCAACCCAGCTCATCGGCGATCTCGCGCAGCGCCGGGTTGGCCGCCTGTTCAGGCGTGCAGAAGTAGGAGCAGCGGCGCGCCTGCGGCACGTCCTGACGCTCCAGACCGAACGGTTCGATGACGCTGGCCACCTGGGTTTCGCCGGGCCAGCGGGCATCGACCACGCTTTGCAGCTGTTGGATCGGTTGCAGGCTGTCGCCATGCACCAGCGTCGCGCCTACGTCGGCGATGATGTAGTCCGGCTGCGGCAGCGTCGGGTCGGCCAGCAGCGGCAGCACCGCCTCCAGGCTGCGCCCGGTTACGTAGGCGAGCTTGATCTCGGGGTGGGCGGCGATGGTCTGATAAAGGCTCAGGCGATCTTCGGGGTCGCCAGCGAGAAAGGTTCCATCCAGATCGGTAGCTAATAGCATCGTTGTTTCTCCAGAAGTGGCCTGTGCGGCTCGGCGCGAATGCGCGCGGCCGAGGGGCCGGGTTTCTGGCTGCTTGGGGTAGGCTCAAGGCCTTGCCGAAGCAGCCTTTAAGAACCCGTCCAAAGACTGCTGCGCGTCGGCCATGCTGCGTTGAAGTCGAGCTCAGAATGCTCATTTACAGCACGTAAACTCCGCTTCTTCGCTCGACTTCGCCTTGCCTGGCTCTAGCTCGCGAGTCTTTGAACAGGTTCTATGACTTCAGGACTGAATCGTCTCCTCCGTCGAATCATGGGGCGGCGCATCGGGCATCAGCTCCAATACCGTGGGGCTGGTGCGCAGCATGGGCGTGAAGTGCGCAGCGTCGCCGCTGACCAGATCGCTGACATGGCGCAGCCGGTAAAAGGTGTAGGCGGCCAGCAGGCCGAGGGTGCAGGCGAAGTACAGCGGCAGTGCGCTGGCACCCAGCTGCTCCATCAGCAAGCCGGCCAATAGCGGGCCGCACACCGAGCCGATGCCATTGACCATCAGCAAGCTGGCGGAGCCGGAAAGAATCTCGTCGCTGTGCAACTGGTCGATCAGTTGCGCCACGGCGATGGGGTAGATGGCGAAGGCCAGGCCGCCCCAGATGAAGATCGCGCCGAGCAGCAACGGGCCGGCTGGCAGCAGGCTCATGATCAGCGCCAGGGCGACTGCCAGTATCACCACCCAGAGCAGTACCTGGCGCCGGTCGTGGCGATCCGAGTAGATACCGATGGGCCATTGCAGCAGGGCGCCGCCGAGAATGGTGGCGGTCATCAGCAGGCCGACGCCCGACGTATCGAAGCCGGCCAGGCTGGCGTAGACCGGCGCCATGCCCCAGAAGCCGCCCATGGCAAGGCCGGAGAGGCCGGCGGCGATTATCGCCAGCGGCGCGATGCTCCAGAGTTGGCGCAGGTTGCTCGGTGGTGTCTCGGGTAAGCTCGGCTGTGCCTGACGGGTGAGGGTAATGGGCATCAGTGCGGCGCTGATGAGGATGGCAGCGATGGCGAACAGGGTGAACTGTACCGGGTCGGCCAGGTGCAGCAACTGCTGGGCCAGCGCCAGGGCGCCGAGGTTGACCGCCATGTACACGGCGAACACCTGGCCGCGCTTCTCGTTGGGTGCCTGGGCGTTGAGCCAGCTCTCGATGACCATGTACAGCGTCACCAGTCCCAGACCATAGAGCACCCGCAGGCCCAGCCAGACCCAGGGATTTATCAGCAGCAGATGGAGCAGGGCAGCGATGGCAGCCAGTGCGGCACAACAGGCGAACGCGCGAATATGCCCGATGCGCTTGACCAGCGGAGTCGCCAGCCAGGTACCGAGGAGGAACCCGACGAAGTACCCGGACATGATCAGTCCGAGCATCGTGGTGGAGTAGCCTTCGGCGACACCACGCAGGGTCAGTAGGGTGTTGAGCAGACCATTGCCAAGCAGGAGTAACGCGACCCCGCTCAGCAATGAACTGATGGGGGCAATCAGGGACCACATGCAAACTACCCTAGGGAACTGTGCCCCTGATAGCAAGCATGAAGTACGCCATGTTTTTTGCGTTTCGTTTTTATCTATTTGATTTTTAACAGTTATTTTTACTGATGAACGGTCGTGCAATTTTCTGGCGGCAAGCGTTGCCCCATCATGGTGCCTCGTCCGCGATTTGCAGGGGCAGCAGCGGCTGGTCCGACTCCTGCAGCGTGCGGTTGATGCGTACGATGAAATGGTTGATTTCCTCGCGATCACGCTGCTCGCTCAGATGGCGCTCGGCGGTGTCGCGCACACTGCGTGCATGGCGCAGCAGATCGGCGCGTTGCTCGCGGCTGGCAGGACGATGCAGCAGGTTCTTGAAGGCCTGCAGCAGGCTGACCAGTACACAGACATCGGTGGCGCCGTAGGCGCGTATCGGCCCCAGCAGTTGCAGCAGCAATTGGTCCAGCGACAGTTCCTGGTAGCACAGCCGTGGTGGCTCGTCGGGCAGGCTGGCGAAGTCTCGCTCGGACAGCGCCAGGCGCCGACTCAGCAGCACGCTGAGCAGATCCACCGTCTTGATCGCTGTGCCCGGATCGTTGATGCCGGGGCTCAGTGCCTTCACGGCGATCTCCGACATCTGCCGGCAACCGAAGAAGTAATGGGTGCTGGCGTACTCTTCAATGAAGAAATCGAAGCAATCGAGCAGTTGCTGGCAGACGGCTTCATCCAGCGGACGTTCCAGGCGAAACAGCGGGTGGCCCTCGCTAACGAAGAAACCGCGGTGGGCGAGTACCGTCATCCGTACCTGATGGCGCTGCAGCAGCGTGTTGACCTCTTTGACGTTGAGCTCCTTGAAGTAGCCGTTGCGCTGCGCGTGAACGGTGATCCACTCACTGTCATCCGGCCACTGGGGTGCGGCGTCGCGCGAAGCTGGACTGCCGCCGCAGGCATTGAGCTTTGCCAGGCTGGTGTTGTAGAGGTTGCCAAGGATGTGCTCGACCTGAATCGACTGCGAAATCGAGCGGATGAAGTGCACGAACAGGCCCAGGCAGACGATGCCCAGGGCCAGGGTTATGAGCACGCCGAGGCTGGGTATCCGCTCATTGTTGCCCTGCTCGATGGTGGTGATCAGCAGCAGCGCGTAGAGGATGGTGCCGAGGTAGAACCCCAGGGTTTTCTGGTGCCCCTTGTTGCTGACCAGACCGGGAATCACCCGTGGTGACAGCGATGCGGCTGCGTTGTTGAGCACCACCATCACCATCGAGAAACTGAACACCATCAATGACAGAATGCCCGTGACCAGCGTGCCGAGGATCAGCCTGGCATTGTCGGCATTGCTTACCAGGCCGAGATCGACGCGATCCTTGAACGCCGTCATCCATGGCTGGTACTCGGCAGCCATGGTCAGCAGGCACAGCAGGAAGAAGCCACTGGCAATCAGCGTCGGGTAGAACGCCAGGCTGTGGATGATGCGCTGGTAGGCGCGAAAGAGGATGTTGCTGGGTACGGCCATTGGCGAATCCGTCGTGAATGGCGATGACCGCACTATAGCTGTGAAGCTGGCAGGCGGCGGTCTCTAAGACCAGCCGCCTGCTGACTCAGTTCACGCAGACCCGAGCGATGGCGTCGGCCAACTGGTCCAGCCGGCTGGCATCCAGGCCGGCGACGTTGGCGCGGCCGCTGCCGACCATGTACACGCTGAACTCCTCGCGCAGGCGTTGCACCTGCAGCGGCGACAAGCCGGTGTAGGAGAACATGCCGCGCTGTTCGGCGATATGCGCGAAGCGCTCGCTCAGACCGTGCGGTGCCAGCGCCTCGACCAGGCCGTGACGCAGGCTGGCGACGCGCAGGCGCATGCTTTCCAGCTCGTCCAGCCACAGCGCCTTGAGTTCTTCGTCGCCGAGAATCTGCGCCACCACGGCGGCGCCATGGGCCGGCGGCGTCGACCACAGGTTGCGGGCGATGGAGGCCAGCTGACTGCGGATGTCGATGAGCTTTTCGGCGTCGCCGGCGCAGACGAGCAGGGCGCCGGTGCGCTCGCGGTAGAGACCGAAGTTCTTCGAGCAGGAACTGGTGATCAGCAGCTCCGGCAGTTCGGCGGCGAACAGGCGCACGGCCCAGGCATCTTCTTCCAGGCCATCACCGAAGCCCTGGTAGGCAAAGTCGATCAGCGGCAGTAGCTCACGCGCCTTGACTACCTCCAGCACGCGTTTCCAATCGTGCGGGGTGAGGTCGAAGCCGGTGGGGTTATGGCAGCAAGCGTGTAGCAGCACCACGTCGCCCTTGGGCAGGTGGGTCAGGGCGGCAATCATGGCTTCCACGTCGAGGTGGTTGTCAGCGCCGACGTAGGGGTAGTGGCCAACCTTGAGTCCGGCCTCGGCGAACAGGGTTTCATGGATCGGCCAGGTCGGATCGCTCAGCCAGATACCGCGCCCCGGCAGGCAGTGACGAATGAAATCACCCGCCAGGCGCAGGGCGCCGGTGCCACCCAGTGTTTGCGTCGCGCCGGCACGCTGCTCGGCGAGCAGGGCCGAGTCGGCTCCCAGCACCAGCTGGCTCAGGAGCGTGCCGAACGCCGCGTCGCCATGGCCGCCGATGTAGGTCTTGGTCAACTCGAAGTCGATCAGGCGCTGCTCGGCCAGCTTCACTGCGCGCGGGATCGGCGTCAGGCCCTGAGCGTCCTTGTACACGCCGACGCCAAGGTCCAGGCGCGCCGGGTTGCTGTCGAGGCGATAGACTTCCATCAGGCTGAGGATGGGATCGCCCGGCACGCGGACGATCTGGGCGAAATGGCTCACTTGCGGCCCTCGGCGCTGGCAGCCAGCACATCGGTACGCGCGGCCATGATGAAGTCGTTGCGGTGCAGGCCGCGCATCTCGTGGCTCCACCAGGTGACGGTGACCTTGCCCCATTCGGTGAGCAGGGCCGGGTGGTGGCCGACTTCCTCGGCAATGGCGCCCACGGCGTTGGTGAAGGCCAGGGCATGGCGAAAGTTCTTGAACAGGTACACGCGCTCCAGCTCCATATGGTCGCCGCGTACCTCGATGTTCCAGTCGGGGATCTCGCGGATCAGCTCGGCCAGTTCTTCATCGGTCACTTTCGGCGCATCGGCGCGGCAGGCTTCGCATTGGGCTTGGGCAAGGCTCATTGGGGTTCTCCTGGGTAAACAATGTAATGACAGTAGTTGATCATCGAGTGTAGGAGCCGCGCCCTCGCGGCGAATCGCGGGGGCAACGCCGATAAGGGAGTCAGGCCACAATCGTTTCGCGCCGGGGGCGGCGCTCCTACAGGGCGATGCATCGCACCAAGGTGTAGGAGTCGCGCCCCGCGGCGAATCGAGCGGGCAACGCCGATGATGGAGTAAGGCCGCAATCGTTTCGCGCCGGGGCGGCGCTCCTACAGGACGGCGGATCGCACCATCGTGTAGAGGGTATGCCCACGCGGCGAATCGAGAGGGCAACGCCATTCGTGCGTAATGGGAAGTCACGGTCTACGCGGCTTTCGGCGGAAACTTGGGTGCGTGCAAACCCAGCGCCATGGCCTGATGCACCAGCGCCATGATGTCTTCCTGAGCCAGCTCGAACAGGTGCTTGAGCTCGGGCAGGACGAAGTACACCGGCTGCAGGATATCGATGCGATACGGCGTGCGCATCGCTTCCAGTGCATCGAAGGGCTGGTGTTCGGGCACGTCGGAAAGCGCGTAGAGGGTTTCCTTCGGCGAGGAGAGGATGCCGCCACCATAGATGCGCCGGCCCTGTGGGGTGTCGAGCAGGCCGAACTCGATGGTCAGCCAGTACAGCCGCGCCAGGTAGACGCGCTGCTCTTTCGTGGCCTTGAGACCGAGCTTGCCGTAGGTGTGAGTGAATTCGGCGAACCAGGGATTGGTCAGCAGCGGACAGTGGCCGAAGATCTCGTGGAAGATGTCCGGTTCCTGCAGGTAGTCCAGCTCCTCGGGCTTGCGGATGAAGGTGGCGACGGGAAACTGCTTGCTGGCCAGCAGCTCGAAGAAGGTCTGGAAGGGGATCAGCGCCGGCACTCGCGCCACGCGCCAACCGGTGCTGGCTTCGAGCGCACGATTGATCTCGCCGAGCTGCGGAATGCGCTCCAGCGGCAGGCCGAGCTGTTCGATACCGTCCAGATACTCTTGGCAGGCGCGGTTCTCGATCACCTTCAACTGGCGAGTGATCAGGGTGTTCCACACCTGATGTTCGCTTTCTGGGTAATGGATAAAGCCACTCTCGTCCGGTTCCCGTGCCAGGTACTGCGTACTCTTCATCGCTGCCTCCTTCAGGGGGCTGTTGTTCTTGTCTTGACCCGAGCATGCCGCTGATTGCTCGGGTTGAAAGCAGGCAGATGAGAGGCGGTGCCTTGCGCAGCGCCCAGAAACTGTAAAATTTTGATTACGATTTTGCCGAAATGGCGAATATCCAGCTTGCTGGTTGGTTTTGCTGTCACATATTCTTGACGGAAATTATGCTGCACGCGTCGATTTGTGCGACCCGGCGGCCACAACAACAAGACCAAGACGCTATTCACGGCCTCGCGAGCTAGAGCGATACAAGGCGAAAATGAGAGAGGAAGCGGAGTGTACTTTTGTACATGAGCATTCCGAGCTTGTTTTTAACGCAGTAGCGCCGACGCGCAGCAGGCCGTGGATGGCGTCTAACAAGAGCCTGAGCCATGCGTATTAAGGTCCACTGCCAGAACCGTGTCGGCATCCTGCGTGACATCCTCAACCTGCTGGTCGACTACGGCATCAACGTCGCCCGCGGCGAAGTGGGCGGCGAGCAGGGCAACGCCATCTACTTGCACTGCCCGAACCTGATCAACCTGCAGTTCCAGTCGCTGAGGCCGAAGTTCGAGGCCATTGCCGGCGTATTTGGCGTCAAACGTGTGGGGTTGATGCCCAGCGAACGGCGTCATCTGGAGCTCAATGCGTTGCTTGGCGCGCTGGACTTTCCGGTGCTGTCCATCGACATGGGCGGCAGCATAGTCGCCGCCAACCGCAGTGCCGCGCAGTTGCTCGGTGTGCGCGTCGACGAGGTGCCGGGCATGGCGCTGTCGCGCTACGCCGAGGACTTCGACCTGCCGGAGCTGGTGCGCGCCAACAAGACGCGGATCAACGGCCTGCGGGTGAAGATCAAGGGCGACGTATTCCTCGCCGATATCGCCCCGCTGCAGAATGAACACGACGACAGCGAGGCGCTGGCCGGCGCGGTGCTGACCCTGCACCGCGCCGACCGCGTCGGCGAGCGCATCTACCACGTGCGCAAGCAGGAGCTGCGCGGCTTCGACAGCATCTTCCAGAGCTCCAAGGTGATGGCGGCGGTGGTCAAGGAAGCGCGGCGCATGGCGCCGCTGGATGCGCCGCTGTTGATCGAGGGCGAGACCGGCACCGGCAAGGAGCTCTTGGCGCGCGCCTGCCACTTGGCCAGCCCGCGCGGGCAGTCGCCGTTCATGGCGCTCAACTGTGCAGGGTTGCCCGAGTCCATGGCCGAAACCGAGCTGTTCGGCTATGGCCCCGGCGCCTTCGAGGGTGCGCGCCCGGAAGGCAAGCTTGGCCTGCTGGAGCTGACTGCTGGCGGCACGCTGTTTCTCGACGGCGTCGGCGAGATGAGCCCGCGTCTGCAGGCCAAGCTGCTGCGCTTTCTGCAGGATGGTTGCTTCCGCCGTGTGGGCAGCGACGAGGAGGTGTATCTGGACGTGCGAGTGATCTGCGCCACCCAGGTCGATCTGTCCGAACTCTGCGCCCATGGCGAGTTTCGTCAGGATCTCTACCACCGCCTTAACGTGCTCAGCCTGCATATCCCGCCGCTGCGCGAATGCCTCGATGGCCTGGCACCTTTGGTCGAGCACTTTCTCGATTCAGCCAGCCGGCAGATCGGCTGCGCGCTGCCGAAACTGGCGCCGCAGGCCTTCGAGCGCATGGCCCATTACCACTGGCCGGGCAACGTGCGGCAGCTGGAGAACGTGCTGTTCCAGGCGGTGTCGCTGTGTGACGGCGGTACGGTGAAGGCCGAGCATATCCGCTTGCCGGACTATGGCGCGCCGCAGCCGTTGGGCGAGTTCTCGGTGGAAGGCAGCCTCGACGATATTCTCGGCCGCTTCGAGAAGGCGGTGCTGGAGCGGCTGTTCCGCGATCATCCCAGCAGCCGCCAGTTGGGCAAGCGCCTCGGTGTTTCCCATACCACCATCGCCAACAAGCTACGGCAGCACGGGTTGGGCAAGGACTAGGCGTAGGGTGCGCCGCGCGCACCAATGCTCCGCTGGCCGTGGCTGATGCCTGCAATTTTCGGTGCGCACGGCGCACCCTAGGTTTTCAACGACCGCCGCGCCAGGCCGCGACTACGCGCTCGCGCATCGCCCGGCGGTCCTGCAGGCGCTCGATCAGTTGCTCGGCCAGGTCGAGCCAGTAGGGATCGGCCTTGGCCTGAACCACCGCAAGCCCGGAAGCGAGATTGGCCCATGCCGGAGGCAGGCGGCCGTGGCGTAGGGCGAAGCCGCCGTCACGGTCGCGCGCCAGATAGCGTACGCGGGTGATGCCGGCCAGCAGGATACGGCCGTAGCACATCAGGCAGGGCTCGAGGCTGACGTAGAGGGTCAGATCTCGGCGGTCGACCTGCGCATGTTCGCTTTCGAGCTGGTCGAGCACCCGCATCTCGGCGTGGGCGGCGCTGGCATAGGCCGGGGCGAACACCTGATTTCGACCGTTGCACAGCAGTTCACCTGCGCCATCCACCAGCAAGGCGCCGACCGCATAACAGCCTTCCTCGACTGCCAGCAGGGCCTGTTCGCAACAGAGCCTGGCCCAGGTGTCATCGGCATGAGTGTTGGCTGGCGCCTGCTGCAACAGGGCGAGGTGTTCCGGGTGCATGCGTACCTCCAAGGCCAAAAAGGCGTCGCGGGAGTATGGCCTGCCATGTGACTGGCGCCCTACGACCTTGGTGCAATAGGCAGGGCAGGGGGCTGCGGCGACACTGAGTACGTCCCGATCATCCTGCGTGATTTGGGTGCAAGCGTTTCCGCATTCCTTTCGAGGAATGCCTTGAATGGGCGGGCGACCAATTTGGTCGCCCTTTTTTTGCCCGGAATTTTACCTGGCGCTACACACCCTGGTTCAGCCGGTCGATCAGCGCGCGCACACTGCCCGGCAGCGCATCCAGCTCGCGCACCAGCATGCTGCGTTCACGCACCGCCCAGGCCTCGTCCAGCTGCAGGATGGCCAGCTGCATGGTGCGGCTGTGCCGGCGTGCGGCCGACTCGGGAATGATGCCGATGCCGACGCCGCCTTCGATCATTCGGCAGATCGCCTCGAAGCTCGATACCTGGATACGCAGGGCCAGGTTGCCGCCGAGTTTCTCCACCTGTTCACGCAGGAAGCTCAGCAGCGTGCTGCCCTCGTGCAGGCCGATGTGCTGGTAGGCGAGGGTGTCGTTGAAGCTCACCGATGGCCGCCGCGCCAGGGCATGGCCCAGCGGCACCGCCAGCACCAGGCGGTCGGTGCTGAAGTGCAGCACCTGCAGGCCGGGTGCCTGAACCGGGCCGGCGATGATGCCGAGATCTGCTGCGCCATCGAGTACCCCACGAACGATGTCGCGGCTCAGGCGCTCCTGCAGGTCGACGGTGACGCCGGGGCGTTCGGCGAGAAAGCCGGCCAGCACCTCGGGGAGAAATTCGGTCACTGCCGTGGTGTTGGCGAAGATGCGGATATGCCCGGCGGCGTCGGTGCCGTATTCGGTGAATTCGCTTTTCAGGTAATCCACCTGGCGCATGATCAGCCGCGCATGCTGCAGCAGGCGCTGGCCGGCCGGGGTCAGCTCGACGCCACGGCTGTCGCGGTACAGCAGGCGGCTGCCGAGCTGGCTTTCCAGTGCTTTGATCCGCGCGCTGGCGGCGGCCGGCGAGAGAAACGCCTTGCGCGCGCCCTGGGTCAGGCTGGGCGACTCGGCGATATGGATGAACAGGCGCAGGTCGGGCAGATCGAAATGCATGGTGGCCATTTCCTGAGGTCATTCGTAGGAGCCCGCTTGCGGGCGATCACTGGCGATCTGTAAAGCATCGCCCGCAAGCGGGCTCCTACAGGATTCGTGTTAAGCATATCCGAACGCTGGTTTAAATAAATGCGGATTCTCTGAACGCGTGCAGCATCGCATGCTCCAGCTCACACAAGAACCGAGCTGGAACCTGCCCCCATGAGTGATTCTGCTTTTTCCGCCTGGATCGGTCGTAGTGAAGAAGCCCACGACCAACTCAGCCGCAACCTGGTCAAGCGCATCGCCGCCACCTTCGGCGAAGCCACGCCGGCCCATGGCGAGGCGCTGCCGCCGCTGTGGCACTGGGCGTTTTTTCAAGAGCCGGTCGCCGAGAACGGTCTGGGCGAGGACGGCCATCCGGCGCGCGGAGGCTTTCTGCCGTCGGCCGACAACCGCAACCGCATGTGGGCCGGTGGCCGTATCGAGTTCATCCAGCCACTGCGGGTGGGCGGCGAAGCCAGCCGGGTATCGACCATCAAGCACATCGAGGAAAAGCACGGCCGCACCGGCGCGCTGCTGTTCGTCACCGTGCAGCACGACTACCTGCAGGGCGGCCAACTGGCCATCCGCGAAGAGCAGGACATCGTCTACCGCGAGCCCAGCCCGCCCAAGGCCAGCAGCGGCGAGCTGCTGGTCGCTGGTGACTGGCGCGAGGCGGTCACGCCGTCCAGCACGCTGCTGTTTCGCTACAGCGCCGTGACCTTCAACGGCCACCGCATCCATTACGACTGGCCCTACGTCACCGAAACCGAAGGCTACAGCGGCCTGGTGGTGCACGGCCCGCTGATCGCCACCCTGAACCTGCGCGCTTTCTGCCGCGCCAACCCGCAGGCGCGTCTGCGCCGCTTCGCCTATCGCGGCCTGCGCCCGTTGATCGCACCGAACCCCTTCGAGGTGGGTGGGCGCATCAGTGGCGATGGCCACGCCGAGCTGTGGGCGGGTAACGAAGCCGGCCTGGCGCAGCGCGCCGAGGTGCAATTCGACTGATTAGTAGGGCGAACCGGGATGGTGATTTCGTAGGGCGGCCTCAGGAGCCTAAGCGAACAGTCCGCCGAACCATGCCAATACCGGCACCGCACCTAAGGCTCAGCTTTCTAACGGCGTACTGCTTCGCGAGTACGCCCTACATCGTTACCGGGCAGTGCCACGCCCACATGATTTCGAGGAAGACCGATGGACTACAACAATAACGAAGAACTCAACGCCATCCGTGAAGGCGTGCGCGCGCTCTGTGCGGAGTTCCCGGCCGAATACTGGCGCAAGATCGATGAGGAGAAGGGCTTCCCGGAAGCCTTCGTCACGGCCATGACCGAGGCTGGCTGGCTGTCGGCGATGATCCCGGAAGAATACGGCGGCTCGGGTCTGGGCCTGGCCGAGGCGTCGGTGATCCTCGAGGAGGTCAACCACTGCGGCGGCAACTCCGGCACCATCCACGGGCAGATGTACAACATGTTCACCCTGCTGCGTAACGGCAGCGAGGAGCAGAAGCGCCACTACCTGCCCAAGCTGGCCAGCGGCGAGCTGCGTCTGCAGTCGATGGGCGTCACCGAGCCGACCACCGGCACCGACACCACCAAGATCAAGACCACCGCCGTGCGCCAAGGCGACAAGTACGTGATCAACGGGCAGAAGGTGTGGATCTCGCGCGTGCAGCATTCCGATCTGATGATCCTGCTGGCGCGCACCACGCCACTGGCCGAGGTGCAGCGCAAGTCTGAAGGCATGTCGATTTTTCTGGTCGACCTGCGCGAGGCCATCGGCAACGGCCTGACCGTGCAGCCGATCGCCAACATGGTCAACCACGAGACCAACGAGCTGTTCTTCGACAACCTGGAGATTCCCGCCAGCAGCCTGATCGGCGAAGAGGGCAAGGGTTTCCGCTACATCCTCGACGGCCTCAATGCCGAGCGCACGCTGATCGCTGCCGAGTGCATCGGTGACGGTCGCTGGTTCATCGAGAAGTCCGCGCAGTACGCCCGCGACCGCGTGGTGTTCGGTCGGCCCATCGGCCAGAACCAGGGCGTGCAGTTCCCCATCGCCGAGGCGCACATCGAGATCGAGGCCGCCGACCTGATGCGCTGGCGCGCCTGCGAGGAATACGACGCCGGGCGCAACGCCGGGGCAGCGGCGAACATGGCCAAGTACCTGGCGGCCAAGGCCAGCTGGGAGGCGGCCAACGCCTGCCTGCAGACCCACGGCGGCTTCGGTTTCGCTAACGAATACGACGTCGAGCGCAAGTTCCGCGAAACCCGCCTGTACCAGGTGGCGCCGATCTCCACCAACCTGATCCTGAGCTACGTGGCCGAGCACTTGCTCGAACTGCCCCGTTCCTTCTGAGGCCGCGACCATGAGCAAACATACTCAACAACTGGCCGCGTTCCTTGCCGAACTGTCCTACGGGCAGATCCCCGAGCATGTACTGGACCGCACTGAAGACCTGTTCCTCGACTGGCTCGGTTCGGCCCTGGCCAGCGAAGGTGCAAGGCCGATCCCGCTGTTCGAGGCCTATGCGCAGAAGATGGGCCCGGCCGATGGCCCCGCACGCATCCTGGTCAATGGCCGCGGCACCTCGGCGTACTTCGCCGCGCTGGTCAACGGTGCCTCCTCGCATCTGGTGGAGCAGGACGACCTGCACAACAGCTCGGTGCTGCACCCGGCCACCGTGGTCTTCCCGGCCGCTTTGGCGGCGGCGCAGGACCTGGGCAAGTCCGGCCGCGAACTGCTGCTGGCCTCGGTGGCCGGCTACGAGGCGGGCATTCGCATCGGCGAATTCCTTGGCCGCTCGCACTACCGCATCTTTCACACCACGGCCACGGTGGGCACCTTGGCCGCTGCCGTGGCGGTGGGCAAGCTGCTGGACTTCGACCAGCAGCAGTTCGTGCACCTGCTCGGCAATGCCGGTACCCAGGCTGCAGGCTTGTGGGAATTCCTGCGTGACGCCGCCGACTCCAAGCAACTGCACACCGCCAAGGCCGCGGCTGATGGCCTGCTGGCCGCGTACTTCACCGAGCAGGGCCTGACCGGCGCGCAGAACATTCTTGAAGGCGAGCAGGGCATGGCCGCCGGCATGTCCCGCGATGCCGACCCAAGCAAGCTGTCGGACCGTCTCGGCCGGCGCTGGGCGCTGGTGGAGACCTCGTTCAAGTTCCACGCCTCCTGCCGCCATACCCATCCGGCGGCTGACGCGCTGCTCGACCTGATGCAGCGCGAAGGTCTGCGCCACGAGCAGATCGAGCGCGTCATCGCTCGCGTGCATCAAGGCGCCATCGATGTGCTCGGGCGGGTGAAGGTGCCGCAGACCGTGCATCAGGCCAAGTTCTCCATGGGCACCGTGCTCGGCCTGATCGCCGTGCATGGCAGTGCGCAACTGACCGAGTTCGCCAACCTGGCCCTGCAAGACCCGGCCGTGGCCGCCTTCCGCGACAAGGTGCAGATGCGCCTGGATCCTGAAGTCGATGTGGCCTATCCGCAGCGCTGGCTGGGCCGCGTCGAGGTGATCACCACCGATGGCCGCACCCTGCGTGGTGCCATCGACGAGCCCAAGGGCGACCCCGGCAACACCCTCAGCCGCGTCGAGCTGGAAGACAAGTTCCGCCGCCTGCTGGCCTTTGCCGGCAAGCGCAGCAGCGATGATGCGGGCGTGCTGATCGAGCGGGTCTGGCGCCTGCGCGAAACCGACGACCTGAGCCAGCTGGCCTGACCGAGGACATGGACATGAACAACGCACAACAACCACGGCCACTGGATGGCATCACCGTGGTCAGCCTGGAGCACGCCATCGCCGCGCCGTTCTGCACCCGCCAGCTCGCCGACCTCGGCGCGCGGGTGATCAAGGTCGAGCGTCCCGGCAGTGGCGATTTCGCTCGCGGCTATGACGAGCGCGTCAGCGGTCTGGCCTCGCATTTCGTCTGGACCAACCGCTCCAAGGAAAGCCTGACCCTCGACCTCAAGCAGGACGATGCGATGCAGGTGCTCGGCAGCCTGCTGGCCAAGGCCGATGTACTGGTGCAGAACCTTGCACCGGGCGCTGCCGCGCGCATGGGGTTGTCGTTCGAGGCGCTGCACGAGCGCTTCCCGCAACTGATCGTCTGCGACATCTCCGGCTACGGCGAGGGCGGCCCGTACGAGCAGAAGAAGGCCTACGACCTGCTGATCCAGAGCGAGGGCGGCTTTCTCTCCGTCACCGGCGGCGCGGGCGAGGAGGAGATGGCCAAGGCCGGCTGCTCCATCGCCGATATCGCCGCCGGCATGTACGCCTACACCGGCGTGCTCTCGGCGCTGATGCTGCGCGGCAAGACCGGTGTCGGCAGCCGCGTTGACGTATCGATGCTGGAAAGCCTGGTGGAGTGGATGGGCTACCCGCTGTACTACGCCTACGACGGCGCCACGCCGCCGCCGCGCGCTGGCGCCGCGCACTCGACCATCTACCCCTACGGCCCGTTCCCGGCCGGCGACGGCGGCACGGTGATGCTCGGCCTGCAGAACGAGCGCGAATGGCAGGCGTTCTGCGCCAAGGTGCTGGAGCAGCCGGAGCTGGCCAACGATGAACGCTTTTCTGCCAACTTCAAGCGCTCGGCCAACCGCAGCGAGCTGCGTGCGCTGATCGTCGAGGCGTTCTCACGCATGAGCTCGGCGCAGGTGATCGAGCGTCTGGAGCTGGCACAGATCGCCAATGCCCAGGTCAACGACATGGCGGGCGTCTGGGCTCACCCGCAACTCGAAGCGCGCCAGCGTTGGCGCCAGGTCGACAGTCCCAGCGGCAGCCTGCCGGCACTGCTGCCGCCGGGGCGCAACAGCGCCTTCGAGCCGCGCATGGATGCCATCCCGGCGCTGGGCCAGCACACCGATGCGTTGCTCGCCGAGCTGGGCTACGGCGCCGGCGATATCCAGCGCCTGCATCAGCAGGGGGCCGTATGAGCGATTCCGTGATCCGCAGCGCCCTGTTCGTGCCGGCGAGTCGCCCGGAGCGCATTCCCAAGGCGCTCGCCGTCGGTGCCGACGCGGTCATCGTCGACCTCGAAGACGCCGTACAGGAGAGCCTTAAGGTCGAGGCCCGGGCTCATCTCGATGCCTTTCTCACGGCCAATCCTGAAGCGCGGCTGCTGGTGCGCATCAACGCGCCGGAACACGCTGGGCATGGCACGGATATCGAACTCTGCGGCCGTCATGCCGGTGTCATCGGTGTGCTGCTGCCCAAGGTGGAAAGCGCTGCGCAGGTGGCGCGTGTGGCGGCCTGCGGCAAGCCGGTGTGGCCGATCATCGAGAGTGCAGCGGGGCTGCTGGCGCTGGCGGAGATCGCCCGCGCTGAAGGCGTCGAGCGCCTGTCCTTCGGCGCCCTCGACCTGGGTCTGGACCTGGGCCTCAGCAGCGGTAGCGCCGCGGCCGAACGCATCCTCGACCAGGCCCGTTATGCCTTGCTGCTGCATTCGCGCACGGCCGGCCTGGCCGCGCCGCTCGACAGCGTATTTCCCGCCATCGAGGACCGCGACGGTCTCGCCCGCACCGCGCGCGATGCCCGCGACATGGGCTTCGACGGTTTGCTCTGCATCCACCCGACCCAGGTGGCGATCGTCCACGACGCCTTGCGCCCGACGGACCAGGAGCTGGCCTGGGCACGCCGGGTGATGGCAGCGGCCAGCAGCGGCGAAGGGGTATTCGTGGTCGACGGCCAGATGGTCGACGCCCCCGTACTCGGTCGCGCTCGTCGTCTGCTGCAACGCGCAGGAGAACCGTAGGAGCCCGCTTGCGGGCGATGCTTCTCAGCAGATCGCCGGCAAGCCGGCTCCTACAAAAAACGGCTGGCTGCCGAGGCAGTCAGCCACCTTGTAACCACGTACCAACCTACAAAAACAATGAGGTAACGTCATGTTCAAACTCACCGCCAAGGCGCTCGCCTGCGCCGCCATCTTCTCTTGTGCCGGCCTTGCCCAGGCTGCTGATGCGCCCATCCTGATCAAGTTCGCCCATGTGGTGGCAGACAACACCCCCAAGGGCCAGGGCGCACTGCTGTTCAAGCAACTGGCCGAAGAGCGCCTGCCAGGCCGGGTGAAGGTGGAGGTCTACCCCAACTCGTCGCTGTTCGGCGATGGCAAGGAGATGGAGGCGCTGCTGCTCGGCGACGTGCAGATGCTGGCGCCGTCGCTGGCCAAGTTCGAGCAGTACGCCAAACCGGTGCAGATCTTCGACCTGCCATTTCTGTTCGACAACATGGAGGCGGTCGATCGCTTCCAGGCCAGCCCCGAGGGGCGTGGATTGCTGACTTCCATGGAGGACAAGAACATCACCGGCCTGGCCTACTGGCACAACGGTCTGAAGGTGATGTCGGCCAACAAGCCGCTGCGCGATCCGGCCGATGCCCGGGGTCTGAAGTTCCGCGTGCAGGCGTCGGCGGTGCTGGAGGAGCAGTTCAAGGCGGTGCGCGCCAACCCGCGCAAGATGAGTTTTGCCGAGGTCTATCAGGGGCTGCAGACCGGCGTGGTCAACGGCACCGAGAACACCTGGTCGAACTACTTCAGCCAGAAGGTGCACGAGGTGCAGAAGTACATGACCGAGTCCGACCATGGCCTGATCGACTACATGGTGATCACCAACACCAAATTCTGGAAGGGTCTACCGGATGACGTGCGCAGCGAGCTGGAAACCATCATGGCCGAGGTTTCCGTCGAGGTGAACAAGCAGGCTGACGAACTCAACCGCACGGCCAAGGAGGATATTGCCAAGGCTGGCACCACCGAGATCATCGAGCTGACCCCGCAGCAGCGCGCCGAATGGCGTGAGGCGATGCGCCCGGTGTGGCAGAAGTTCGAGAAGGAGATCGGCGCCGAACTTATCCAGGCGGCAGAGAAGTCCAACCAGGGTTGAGTGTTCCCCCTGGCATGAAAACGCCCGGCTTATGCCGGGCGTTTTCGTGTCGAATGATGGCGTCGCGGCTAAAGCCCCTCCCACATTATTTTGTCAGCCTCTGGCCGCAATTGGCTGTTGCAACTCAGCGCAGACCCTAACGCCGCGACGGTGTGACCTCATTACCCGCGTAGGAGCTCCGCCTCGGGGCGAAGCGATTGCAGTCATTGAGTGACTTTAGCGTTGGCCATGGCATTCGTCGCGGGGCGCGACTCCCACGATAAGCATCAACTCCGTGCTTTGTGGCTTAGCCTCTGGGGGCCGGCGATGTGGGACGGCTAAAGTGGTATGCCGACGGACCGACGCTATCTTGTGGGAGGGGCGTTAGCCGCAACTTGGCAGCCGAGCCTCAGAGCCCGGCCTCCTGCATCCACTTAGGCTTGGGATAGCGGCGATCGGATTTGCCCGCCTTGAGGATGGCGCCCGGCACGTCGTGGCCGATCAGGTCAGGCAGGGTGGCGGCGGCTTCAAGCAGGGCATCGAGGCTCACACCGGTGTCCAGGCCCATGCGCTGGAACATGTGCACCAGATCCTCGGTGCAGATATTGCCGCTGGCGCCCGGTGCGTAGGGGCAGCCGCCGAGGCCGCCGAGGGAGGCGTCGAAGCGGTCGATGCCGGCGTTCAGCGCTGCCAGGGCATTGGCCAGGCCCATGCCGCGGGTGTTGTGAAAGTGTGCGGTGAACACTGCTTCAGGCCAGCGCTGCAGCGACTCGCGGCAGATGCGCTCGACTTGCGCTGGGTCGGCCATGCCGGTGGTGTCGCACAGGGTCACGCCCTGTACGCCGATCTCCAGCAGACGCTCGGTCAGTTCATATACGCGTGCCTCTGGCACTTCGCCCTCGAAGGGGCAACCGAAGGTGGTCGACAGCGAGGCGTTGATAAATACGCCGCTGCCACGCGTCACCTCGATGATCTCAGCGAACTGCGCCAGCGATTGCTCCGGCGTCATGCGCAGGTTGGCCAGGCCGTGGGTGTCACTTGCCGACATCACCAGGTTGATCTCGTCCACCTCGCACGACAGCGCGCGTTCGCAGCCGCGCACGTTGGGCACCAGCACGGTGTATTCGACGCCTGGCACGCGCTGGATGCCGCGCATCACCTCTTCGGCATCGCGCAGGTTGGGGATGGCCTTGGGTGAGGTGAAGGAGGTGACCTCGACCTTCGCCAGGCCGGTGTGGGACAGGCGGTCGATCAGGGCGATCTTGTCTTCGGTGGGTACGAAGGACGCTTCGATCTGGAAGCCGTCGCGGGTGGCGACGTCCTGGATATAAAGGCGTTTGCTCATGGTGTGATCCCGGTTGCTCGAGGCGTAGGGTGCGCTGTGCGCACCGGCTTGTAAGGTGTGGATGTCGTGGTGCGCATGGCGCACCCTACGAAGCTGTCGTGGGTGGTGGTCCCCCGAACGGGGGCTCAGCCGCCCTTGCATCCCGCGCGGCTCAGATGATCCCGCGCTCGCGCAGGCCGGCGACCTGTTCCGCGCTGAGGCCGAGGCCGGCGAGGATGTCGTCGTTGTGCTCGCCCAGTTGCGGGCCGCCGCTGCCGATGCGACCCGGCGTGCGGCTGAGCTTGGGCAGCACGCCCGGCACCTTGAGCGGGCCGACGCTGGTCTGCACCTGCTCGATCATCTGCCGCGCCAGGTAGTGCGGGTCGCTGACGATATCGGCGGCGGTGTAGGGGTAGCCGGCCGGCACGCGGGCACCCTTGAGCGCTTCGATCACTTCATCGCGGCCGCGCTGCGTGGTCCACTCGGCGATGGCGCCGTCGATCAGTTCGGCATGCTGGCTGCGCCCGTCGTTCTGCGCCAGGCGCGGGTCGTTGCCCAGGTCGTCGCGGCCGATCAGGCTCATCAGGCGCTTGTAGATGCTGTCGCCATTGCCGGCGATCAGTACGTAGCTGCCGTCCTTGCAGGGGTAGGAGTTGGACGGGGTGATACCGGGCAGGGCGCTGCCGGCCGGCTCGCGGATATAGCCGAAGGCGTCGTATTCGGGAATCAGGCTTTCCATCATGGCGAATACCGATTCGTACAGCGCCACGTCGATCTCCTGACCCTCGCCGCTGCGCGCCCGCTCCTGCAGGGCCAGCAGCACGCCGATCACACCGTACAGCGAGGACAGCGAGTCGCCGATGCTGATGCCGACGCGCACCGGCGCCTGGCCGGGGTAGCCGGACAGATGGCGCAGGCCGCCCATGGCTTCGCCGATCACGCCGAAGCCGGGCAGGTCGCGATAGGGGCCGGTCTGCCCGTAGCCGGAGATGCGCAGCATGATCAGCCGTGGGTTGATCGCTTTCAGCGCCTCGTAGCTCAGGCCCCAGCCTTCCAACGTGCCGGGGCGGAAGTTCTCCACCAGCACGTCGGCCTCGCTCACCAGCTTACGCACGATGTCCTGGGCTTCGGCCTGTTTCAGGTCGAGGGTCAGCGAGCGCTTGTTGCGCGACTGCACGTGCCACCAGAGCGAGGTGCCGTCCTTGATCTTGCGCCACTTGCGCAGCGGGTCGCCGACGCCCGGCGGCTCGATCTTGATCACGTCGGCGCCGAATTCGCCGAGCAGCTTGCTGGCGAAGGGACCGGCGATGAGCTGGCCCATCTCGATCACCTTGAGCCCTTGCAGGGCCATGTTGCTGGTGTTGTTCTGAGTCATGGCTGCACCTGATTTGCCTGTGCGTTTCTCGTGGTGCGCAGAATGGCGCAGCGGCGCGGTGCCGACAATTGCCCAATGGCCAAGCTAGGCTTCGCGTATTGCGAAGTGGCATGCTGTAAATCAGCTTTCTGGCAGCTTCGCTTCGCCAGGCACGAAATGGAGACCTTCATGCGCCGCATCGATTTCGTCACCCTCAAGCTGTTTGTCGCCATCGCCGACGAGCGCAGCCTGACCCGCGCCGCCGAGCGCGAGCACCTGGCCCTGGCCGCCGTGAGCAAGCGCGTCAGCGACCTGGAAAACCAGCTTGGCATCGCGCTGCTCTATCGTCAGCCCAAGGGTGTCGAACTGACCCCGGCCGGCCATGCGCTGCTGCACCACGCACGCAACATGATGGACAACCTCGAACAGCTCAACGCCGACCTCAGCGAGTTCAGCGAAGGGGTGAAAGGCCATGTGCGCATCCACGCCAACACGTCGGCTGTGATCGAATTCCTGCCCGAGGATCTGGCCAGCTTCAGCCGCCTGCACCCGCAGGTGAAGATCGATCTGGAGGAGCGGGTCAGCAGCGAGACCATCCGCGCCGTACGCGAGGGCTTGACCGATATCGGCATCTTCGCCGGGCATGTGCCGGCCGAGGATCTGCAGGTATTCACCTACCGCCATGACCAACTGGTGCTGGTTACCCCCCGCGAGCATCCGCTGGCCGAACGCGATGGCCTGTTCCTGCGCGAGGCGGTGGGCTACGACTTCATCGGCCTGCAGCAGGATGCCTCGCTGCACGGCCTGTTGCAGCATTCGGCGCACAGCCAGGGCGTGGCCCTGCGCCTGCGCATCCAGGTACGCAGTTTCGAAGCCATCTGCCGGATGATCCACACCGGCATGGGCGTCGGTGTGTTGCCGGACCTGGCGGTGCGTACCTATTTGCCGGCGCTCGATGTGCGAGTGATCCCGCTGCACGATCCCTGGGCCCGGCGCGAGCTCAAGGTGGCGGTGCGTAATCAGGACAACCTTTCGCTGACCGCGAAGCAGATGCTCGATCACCTGAGAAACAGCGGTGTGGCGGGGGAGGGTTCTGCGCTGCCTTCGTGAATGCCGAAGGCTCGGTTGTTCAAATGTGAATTTCAGCCGGGGGGAGGGCGGAGTAGAGTCCGGGCCAATCGACGGCGATCCGCCCTCGACGCTCAGACAAAAACAACAGGAGCCTTCCATGAAGTTTTCTTTCGTCCGTCGTGGCCTGGCCGGTGTGCTCGCCGGTTGCGCACTGCTTGGCGCACTCTCGGCACACGCAGCCGATCCGATCTTGATCAAGTTCTCCCATATCACCGCTGATAGCACGCCGAAGGGCCAGGGCGCGCTGCTGTTCAAGAAGCTGGTGGAGGAGCGCCTGGCCGGCAAGGTCAAGGTCGACGTCTATGCCAACTCCTCGCTGTATGGCGATGGCAAGGAAATGGAAGCGCTGCTGCTCAACGAAGTGCAGATGCTGGCGCCGGCGCCCTCCAAGCTGGAGCAGTACACCAAGCAGCTGCAGCTGTTCGACATGATGTTCCTGTTCGATGACGTTGCCGCCGCGCAGCGCTTCCAGTCTTCGGACAAAGGCAAGGCGCTGCTCAAGTCGATGGAGAGCAAAGGCATCACCGGCCTGGCTTATTGGCTCAACGGCATGCGTCAGCTCACCGCCAACAAACCGCTGGTCGAGCCAAGCGACGCCCGCGGGCAGAAATTCCGCGTGCAGCCGTCCGATCTGCAGGCCGCGCAATACAGCGCCCTGCGTGCGGTGCCGCGCAAGATGGCCTTCGCCGAGATCTATCAGGGCCTGCAGACCGGTGTGGTCAACGCCCAGGACAACCCTTGGTCGAACATCTACTCGCAGAAGTACTTCGAGGTGCAGAAGTACATGACCGAGTCCAACCATGCCATCGGCAACTACCTGCTGATCACCAACACTCAGTTCTGGAACGGCCTGCCGGCGGACATCCGCAGCGAGCTGGAGCAGATCGTCGACGAGGTGACCGTCGAGGTGAACAAGCAGGCCGAGGCGCTGAATACCGAAGCTCGTCAGGCCATCGTCGCTACCGGCAAGAGCGAGATCATCACCCTGACGCCCGAGCAGCGCGCCGCCTGGCGTGACGCCGTACGTCCGGCCTGGAAGAAGTTCGAGGCCGAGATCGGTGCTGACGTGATCGAGGCTGCGCAAGCCGCCAATCAACAGTGAGCCCTATGACCGCCCCGGGCCCACGCACCTGGGGCGGTCTTTCATTCGCCGTCGCCTAAGGCGGCGTTTGCCAATGACGAATATCGCGCCGGTCCAGGCTCGGTTAGATTCGTCCGACTCCTGACAATCACAAGAACCTCGCGGAGATGCCATGAACGCCTTGCGGCGCGTCTGGGAGCACTTCGAGGAAGGCTTTATCGCCTTCCTCCTCGCGGCCATGACGCTGATCACTTTCGTCTACGTGATCCTCAACAATTTCTACACCCTGTTCTATTGGCTGGGTGACCATTTCGGCGGTAACGAGTTTCTGCTCGGTATCGGCGATGCCATTCTCGACA